>BNJS01000359.1_pt1 | contig 100542 bp, 135 predicted proteins | sample 8540461 | NCBI WGS metagenome assembly BNJS01 (sample SAMD00202454, study PRJDB9452) | human saliva metagenome | isolation source: human saliva | place: Japan | reverse complement strand
TTACGTATTGCTTGGAATTAGGAGAAAAACTAATATCCAAAGAAACTTAAAAGCTATTTTTCCAATAGAAAATACAATACAAGAAGCAAGAAAAATTGAAAAATTTATCAAAAATAATATTGAAAAATGAAGGCAATTTTAATTTAAGTGAAGAAGAAATAAATTTAGCTAATAGACTAATTTATTAAGAATAAAAAGGCTGAAATATCTGAAAAATCAACCCAAAAATAGATTTTTATATTGCATTTTAAAATCTGGTTTAGTATAATTATTAAAGAGTTAAAAAGCGAGGGTTAAAAATGATAGAAGACAACAATATAGAAGAATATAATGAAGGAACAATAGTAGATAGAGAAATTGTTGATGAAATGAAAACTGCATATATTGATTATGCCATGAGTAGTTATAGTTCAACGTGCATTACCAGATGTAAGAGATGGATTAAAAACCAGTGCATAGAAGAATTTTATATACAATGTATGAAGATGGATTAACAAAAGATAAGCCATATAGAAAAAATCAGCTACAACAGTAGGGTGACGTTTTTGAGGTAGATATCATCCACATGGAGATTCATCTGTATATGATGCAATGGTAAGACTTGCTCAAGACTTTACAATGAGATATCCATTAGTAGATGGACATGGAAACTTTGGTTCAATTGATGGAGACTCTCCAGCAGCATATCGTTACACAGAAGCAAGAATGTCAAGAATTGCAGAAACAATGCTAGAAGACATTGAAAAATACAGTTAAATTCATGCCAAACTTTGATGGAATAAGACAAGAACCAACTGTTTTTACCAACAAGATTACCAGCATTATTAGTAAAATGGTTCATCAGGAATAGCAGTAGGTATGGCAACAAACATTCCACCACATAATTTAACAGAAGTTTTAAAAGCAGTAATAAAAATAATTGAAGAAGATAAAGTAACAGATGAAGAATTATTAAAAAAATAGTTAAAGGACCAGATTTTTCCTACAGGAGGATTAATTTTAGGAAAAAGAAGGAATTAGAGACGCTTACTTAAAAGGTAACAGGTAAGATAATTATGAGAGGTGAAGCTGAAATTGAAGAGATGTCAGGAAATCGCCAAAGAATCATATTAAAAATCTTTACCCTATCAAGTAAATAAAAGCAAATTTAATTATAGCAATAAATCAATTATCCAGAGACAAAAATAGAAGGACTATCAGAAGTAAGGAGACGAATCAGGTAGAGAAGATAAAGTAAGAGTAGTTATAGAATTAAAAAGAGATGCAAATGCACAAATAGTATTAAATAAATTATATAAATATACACAATTACAATTATCATTTGGTAATAATGTTAGCATTAGTTAATGGAGAACCAAAAAGTACTAACATTAAGACAATGCTTTAGAATATTTTCATAGAACATAGAAAAGAAGTAATTGTAAAAGAACAGAATTTGAATTAGATAAAGCACTAGCAAGAGCACATATTTTAGAAGGTCTTAGAATTGCTATTGATAATATTGATGAAGTAATTAAAGTAATCAGAGGATCATATGATGACCCAAAAGAGCAATTAATGAAAAGATTTGGACTTGATGATATCAGCACAATCAATTCTTGACATGAGATTAAAGACTTTATCAGGTTTACAAAGAGAAAAATTGAAGAAGAATATCAAAAACTTATTAAAATTAATTGAACATTTAAGAGCAATTTTAGCAGATGAAAAATTAGTATTTGATATTATTAAAGATGAATCATTAGAAATGATTGAAAAATATGGAGATGACAGAATAACAAAAATTGTTAAAGCGGAAGGAGAATTTGAAGACGAGGATTTAATTGAAGACGAAAAATTCAATAATAACTTTAACACATTTTGGTTATATAAAAAGAATGCCAGTTTATACATATAAAAGTCAAAGACGTGGAGGTAAAGGAATAGCAGGATTAACAACACGTGAAGATGATTTTGTAAAACAAATATTTAATGCATCAACACATGATATAATTTTATTCTTCACAAATAAAGGAAAGTTATATAGATTACGTGGATTTGACATTCCTGAAGCTGGAAGAACTGCAAAAAGGAACAGCAATAGTAAATTTACTACAATTAGATGCTGGTGAAAAATAGCAGCAGTAATTCCATTAAAAGATTTAATGATTCTAAATATTTATTAATGAATACAAAAATGGATTAATAAAAAGACACCACTAACAGAATATGATTCAGGAAGAAAAACTGGGATTAATGGCGATTACATTAAAAGATGAAGATGAATTAATAGATGTAAGATTATCAAATGGGGATAATAGTAGTTCTTGTTGACAAAAAGGTTTATGCATAACATTTGATGAAGAAGATGTAAGACCAGTAGGAAGAACAGCACAAGGTGTTCTAGGAATTAGAGTTTCAGAAGATGATGAAGCTATTGGAATGGAAACAATAACAGAAAACAAAGATAATACATTAGCAATAACAGAAATGGATTTCGAAAAAGAACTGAATTAGATGAATATAGAGTACAAAACACGTGGAGGAAAGGTGTAATTACTTATAAAAACAACTTCAAAAAACAGGAAATATTGTTGGAGTAAGAATTGCTAATGAAAATCAAGATGTAATGATGATTACAGATAAGAGAACTTTTAATTAGAATAGAAGTAAAAAGAAGTAAGTATTCTAGGAGAGCAACACAAGGTGTAACATTAATGAGAACAAATGATGGTGGAAAAGTAGTAAGTATTGAAACAATAAGTGATGAAGAAACATCAGAAGAAATAGAAAATAATAAATAGTAAAAGTCACATTTTGATATTTAAATCAAGTATGACTTTTTTATCATTTATGAGAAGCTATCTTTTTATAATACGTATATCATCACCAAAAAATAACAAGCATTATAATTACCAATCATTCGAGATAATAATCTTTCTTCATATACTATATAACTGTTTTTAAATCACAATTTGTAGATATAATTGTTTTTGTAATTTTATTATTCTGATTTAATAATCTTGTATTAATTATATTAAATAATTCAGTAGTAGTAACAGAATTTTTAGATTCAGTGCCTAGATCATCAATTATCAATAAATCAACATTATTAATTTCTATTAATAATATTTGAAGATTTTTTATTAAATTTAACATCAATAATTTTATCAAGCATAATAGGTGCTGTTTGATATAAAACTGTTTTTACCAGAATGAATTAATTCATTAGCGATACAAGAAGATAAGAAAGTTTTACCAAGTCCAGGATTACCACAAAACAATAAATCAAACGGATTATCAAAATTTTCAATAAACTTATCACATATTTTTTTATATTTATAATATTTTCTTTAGGAGAAATAGGTCTATCAAATTTTTCTTCATCAATGTCATTAGAATAATAATCCAAATTAAAATTTGAAAAGTTCTGATTCTCAAGATCATATATATTAGAATTATTATATTCAATATTATAAAGCTTTTTGCTTTATACAATTACAAAGTTCAGAATGACCATTAATTTTTATATATCCAGTATCATTACATTTTTGTACATTCAAAAATTGGTTCGTAATCTTTTCATATCAATATTATTAATACAGTAGAATATTATCACGTTGGCTTTTAAGATCAGTTAATTGCTTTATCTAATAAAATTATACTGTCATAATTTTGAGAAGAAAGAATCAGTTTTATTTTTATCAATAGAAACATCATTTAATTTTAATATCAATATCTCTAAGTTCAGGAATGATACATATAAATTTTTCTTTTTTAGATTAGCAGAAGATAATAGCTCTATTATGTTTTTCGTCATATTGATTAAGTAAATTCTGCAAATTAGAATAATTCATAAAACCATCCTTTTAGTTACTATAAAATGAATTAAAATTATTATATTTACGTTTATTAGAATCATCAATTTGAGATGTTTTATTTTTAGTAGGTGTCACTTTTTATTAACAAAAGAAGATTGAATAGGCTTATTTTTCATTAATTAAATAGTTACTAATTTGTTCAGGATCCTTTAAAATCCATGTTCATGCCAATCAGATAATAATTTATCAATATATTCAAAATTTAAATTATAATTATTAGAAGCTTTTTAAAAGCAACTTCAATTATTTTTATAATCATAATTAAAAGTAATATTCCATTTTTCCAAATATTCTTCTTCAAATTCTAGTAAGATTACGAGATAAACGTAATTTCTTTTTATAGAAGAAGCTAAAGAAGAAATTTTTCTCCTTTTTAACATAATAATTATCTAGATCATTATATGTTTTATATTATTTTAGACCAACTATCTGCAACAGTTGAAACATAGTTCTTTATGAAGAGCAGATTTATTATAACAATAAGTAAATAAAGCCATCATATACACCATCATCAAAACCATATTTTGAAATACCAAAGTTCAATATCAGTATACCCATGAAGGAGACATAACACCTTGGAAAAATTGATTATTAATTGTATCTATTATAGCAGCTCTAGCCTTACTTTCTTCTGTTTTTGCAAAATCTTCACTAGAAATTGTAACTTTAGGGTTTATAAGTTTTATTTAATTCAATTCTCTTGAATATTATAAATCTGAAAACCATACTCTTTTCTAAGTAATAAATTATGTTCTTCTAAATATTTAATAGAAGAATCAATTATCATCAATATTAAGAGAAAGCTTTTTAGAAAGATCATTGATTTTTAATTTTCACTATCATATTTAGAAAGAAAAAGTATATAAAAATATACTTTCACAATCACCACTCATTTGAGGCAAATATTCTGTAAAAAATATATCTGAAAGTAATGTTGATGAAAAATCAACGATTCATTTTTGTGGTTCAATTTTCATAAAATAATTGCCTCCTATTATAGTATTATAACATTAAACAAGAATCAGTTCAATATATATAATCTAGGAGAAAAATAGTATTTATAAATATAAAATAAAACATAAATAAATGATTCATGATTAAAACTAATTAAACTTAATAAAATAGGTAAAAATAAAATAATAATTAAAATTAATTTACTAATAAATCATTAATAAAAAATTTAAATATAGTATTAAGAACTGATAAATATACAAAATCAAAAATTAAAGTTGGATAATCAATTAATCCTAGAAATTTGTTTTGAAAATTAAAATTTTGGGGAACTAATAAAAGTCATAAATTACCTCCTAAAAATTGTGATTGAAAGATTATGAGAAAAAATCAGAAGAAATTCCACCAAAAATTCTCTAACATAATCATTAATTTTAGTCATCGCATAAATAGAGCTAATAATAAAATCTTATTATTAATATCAATAGAAAAAAATAACTATGAAAAATAAGTGACAAAAAGACTTTGAATAACTAATAATGAAAATAAAGATTTAAACCACGCTTTAAAAAATCCAAGTAGTAGAATAATTAATTAAAGATAGAAAAAGATAAAGAGATGAAATAATAAAAAATAATAATACATATCGTACAGAATAATTTAATAATAAAGTTTAATAACCAATACTAGTAAAAGCTTTTAATTAATCCATCAAAAAGAAAATAAATCAAAATTTTTGACGAGAAATTGAAATCTTTATTATTCAATTTATTAATTAATTCAGAAAAGAAATATTTGAATGTAACAATATCCTTACCCAATATCCTGAAGAGAGGAAGAGATTAAATTATTAAAATTAATAATACAAAAACATATTGTATATGAAAAATTAATAATAAGAGCAAAAACAAATAATTTAAAAATAAATTGAAAAGGACGTCTGTCAATAGAACACCTGAAAAATGCTGAGAAAAATATTTTATTATAAAAATATAAAGCAATTGCTATTAATAAAGCATCAGTTAAATAAATAATTTTTCCACCACCAGAAAAGTCACCAATAAAACTTTTTAATATATTTATTATCCAATATTTTAATATCAATAAAATGCAAAATCATCAAGTTTGGAAAAACATAGAATTATTTACATTGAAGAAAAATATTATTAAAATATTTTATTAATAGTAGTAATAATAATTTCAACAATTTGAGATTTTGATGTTAATGATCTGATTCAAAATAAAACTCCTAACTTACTAAAGATTTGATAGTAGCTAAACATAAGATCAATAGCCAATAAAAGTGCATAGGAAAACAAGAGTTGCATCGAATTATTTTTTAGAAATTCGAATTCGTTCTTCATCTCCAAAACTGAAATTTTTAATAAATAAACCAATAGCTAGAGAGACAGCAGCCGCAGGCGTCGCTAAAGTTTTAATACACCATTTTTTTCAATATCATTAAAAGAAGAATTTAATTTATTTACTATCTTTGGAGTGAAAAGCAAAGATAGAAATTAAATCGTGAAAAAATTAAAAAGCAAAAAAGAATAATAATCGAAAATTTTAAATAATTTTTAAACATATAAACCTCCAGATTAATTTTTATGAAAAATAAGGTACATTTTCAATTTTTGAGGTTTTTAAAATTTTAAAACCATCAGAAAGAAAAAGCTAAACACGAAAAAGTTTTCAAGATTTTGAGTAAAGAAATTATAATCATAAATAAAAATCATTTTTGAGTATACGAATTAACACTTTCAGAGAAATTATGTATTTTTAGAAACAATATCTTTACTAATAAAAATTATAGTTATTAAACTTTTACCATTTTCGGAATCAAGAACGAGAAAATCTTTAATGTTTTCTCTCTTTGCCAATTTGTTTTGAATATCTTCAATAGTAAAAACATCATCACATCGATACCATAATTTATTAATTAAAGTTTTGAATAATAACACGATACGAATTTGTGATTATTTAATAGTATTTAATAAAGAAGTATAAGATTGAGTAGCAACGATATTAATACAATGAGATTCTCTGCTTTGAGAAAAAGAAATCAGCATCAGAAGCAGTCACATATTCCTGATATTCATCAGAAATAAAAGCCATGGACCTATAATACATCACCAAGAGCTAATTGATTTAAAAATGTCTGTTTGAAAATCTAGTTTTTAAATAAGCAGCAATAATTTTGAAAGATTTTTGTATTTTGAAATATTCATATTTAAAATTACAATTTTTACCGATATTTAATAACATCATCGAAACCCAGAAAAAGTTAATTTCATCGACACTTGGACAGAATAGTATTTTTATACTCAAAATCAGAAATAGACATTTAGTCATTCGTGAAATTTCAGATTTTCAAAATCATAAGTACGCTCATCTAAAGGAAAAATTCATTTTCAAGATAATTAATTGCACAAGATAAATTATAAAAATCAGATGTGAAAATATTACTATTTAAAAATTCTTCACGAATTAGAGAAAACTTAGAATAAAAATATTCTTAGTTGAGAATTAGTTTATGCAACTCATAAAAAGAAAACATACCCATTATTATACAATCTACAAATTGTAATAAAAGCTTCCAAAACATGCTCAGCAGTATATCCAACCAATAAGACTCAGAATTATTCGAGAGAAAATAATAAAAAAGTATTTGTTTTAATCTATTAGCTAAAACCGAAGCAGATAAATTGGGTTTTGTGTAAAGGATTGTATTTATACTTACCATTTAACTCTATAAGTATCAAGTCGTCAAAAGCTGATTTGTCTATTACAAATTCAACTATTTTAGAATAATAATTTCCTTTAACATCAAGAATAAGCATCCCTAGTTTAGAATTAAAATCACAGGAATTAAAATTAATTAATTGTTTAGTAAAAGGATACAAAGCAGATAGCCGTTTTCAGATCCAATTGAACCTGTAACAAGAATATTTTTGATATAAACTTTTTCAGGAATATAAATATTTTCATTATTTTGAATCCAATTAATAAATTTAAAGGAGAATTATATAAGAAAAAGTATCGAATTAACTAATTTAATTTTTAAAAATAAATTAAAAATAATTAAAATGAGATACAAAAATAATAAAAAATATTTTAAATAATAAAAAGGAAAAATAATTATTAAAAATTAATTTAAAAAATAAATATCAGTATTTAAAAATAAATTTAGAAAAATAAAAATGCTTAAATAAAAATAAATTTAAAAATATTAACGCAAATGAAAAAGGATAAATTAATTTAAATCTAACTATTTTAATTTAATATTTATCTTTTTATGTTTAGATATGATTGAAAATAATAATAGCAACAAAATAAAATAATATAAATTAAAAAGAGAAAAATAAATAATGAAAATAGATTCATTAGTAAATCACCTCCTGTAATTAATATGATAACAAGGAAAATACAAAAGTCTATACATTTTTCAAGAAAGATGATAATGAAAAATAGCAAAAAAGTACAGGGAGGATACAAAAATGACAATAACTAAAAACAATCATAGGAGAAATTATAGATAAAGCACCTAGAAAAAGGTAAATATTTATTAGATGCAGGAATGCATTGTATAGGATGCAGTTTCGAAGACGAAACATTAGAAGAAGCTTGTATGGTCATGGAATTGATGTAGATGATTTAATAGAAGAATTAAATAGGGAAGAAATCAATACATCAGCAGACGATTCACAAGATTATATAAAAATAAAAAGGTCTTTAGTATTTCTCTAGAGACCTTTTTATATATTCCAAACCACCATTAACTTGAATAATTTGACCTATGTAACATAACCTGCATTTTTCTAAAGATAAAGAACTAAATCAGCAATATCATTTGAGTCCCACTACGAAATAGGAAAGTCCATGAATCAGATTATTAATTTTCAGTCAGATAGTTAGATTACTATTCATTTTTGTATTAATTAAACCAGGAGCAATACTATTAACTCTAATATTAGAAGGACCAAGCTCCTGAGCAAGAGATTTTTGTAAGTCCATCAAGACCTGACTTTTGAAAGTAGAATATAGATTCCACAAGAACCACCAGTAACACCTAAAATAGAAGAAATATTGATAATATTTGCCAGATTTAGCATCAATCATATGTTCAGCACACATTTAGATCAAAAATATGGGAGAATAGATTAACTTTTCATAATATAATCAAAAATCATCAAATAGTAGTATCATTGATCATTTTAACTAAATCAACACCAGCATTATTTACTAGCAAATCAATTTTATGATATTTTAGAAAAATGTAAAATCAATTAAAGATTTGACAGTTTTACAGGATTTGATAAATCAACATTAAAAACATCAAGATTTTTATACTCATGTAATAAATTATTAGCAGAATCAATAGAATTGTTATAAGAGATATAACATTATAATAATTATTAAAGTAAAGTTTTCTGAAATTGATAAGTCCAATACCAGATGCACCACTAGTTACTATAGCACTTTTATTCATATAAACTCCATAAAAATAAAATAAAAAGCCAACAATAATAGTAACCCTAAAAATTATCGACCTTTAAAATGGAGCCACTTGTCCGATTTGAACGGACGACCCACTGATTACAAGTCAGTTGCTCTACCAGCTGAGCTAAAGTGGCATATTTTATTGGTGACCCCGACGGGAATCGAACCCATGTCTCCGCCGTGAAAGGGCGATGTCTTAACTCGCTTGACCACGGGGCCAAATAACATTTAACTAAAAATTAATGGTGAGCCACGAGAATCGAACCTGGACAACTTGATTAAAAAGTCAAGTGCTCTACCAACTGAGCTAGTGACTCATATAAAATGAATATCAAGCATTACCCTGACAAAAATATTTTTACTATAGAAATATAAATTTGTCAACAAAAAATATAATAAAATATTAATTTTTACTTTATCAAAAGTTAGATTTTTCCAAACAATATGCTGTAGCAAGTATTTTTGCGATTTTTCACTAAAAAGAAGTTTAAATTTCTTAGATGAAGAATTAGTAACAACTAAAGTATTAGATACTAAATCAGATTCAGTAACTTTAACAAAAACATTTTTCAGAAACATTATTAATTAATTTAAATGAAAAGTTGTTATTTAAATTATTATCCATTCACCATTATTATTTCTAAATGCAAATTAATTGAATCATATGAAGAAGGCAACTGAACAAGAAGTTCATATCCACACCAACTTTAGACATTTCTACATCCATTATATTATCCCAAAGCATCTCCATATCCAATATGAGCATATAAAGATTTTAGTAGATTTTTCATTAGAGAACCAACATATGTAAGTTTAACAAATGAATTTTTATATAAATCATTTGTATTAAAAATGACATCTTTTGTTAGAATTCATAAACACCTCATAAAAAATCTATATCACATATTATATATATAGACAAATTTCAATAAAAAGAATTTTTATAAAATAAATGTAATAAATTTAAGATTAGAAATCTTAAATTTTCAGACTATTGACAAAGTATATAAAATATTTTTGTTAAACAGTCTTTTATTTTTTTATTTATGATAATTAAATATATTATTTTTGTAATTTTTTTATTATATTTAAAAAAAGCTTGGGGATTATCCCCATATTTTTTTCCTTTTTTTATTGCTATATTTTTTTATATTTTGTGCAGCACAAATAAGCCATGTATAATTTTGATTTTTCTCAATTCCTTTATACATCGCATATCTATATCCGTGATTGTTTTTACTATCAGCAAAAACTTCTTTCAATTTTTTTCTTTTTCTTTGTTTATATAATGCTCTTCCTCTTTCTGATAGTCGTCTTTCTCTCATTTCTTCATTTAATTCTTCACATATATGTCGTGTTATTGTTCGATATTCCTTTTTATTACAACATCCTGTTTTTTTCTGGACAATTATTGCAATTTTTCTTTACTACTATAATATTTATAACCGTTTCTATCAATTCTTCCTGTATATTCTAATATTACTCCTGTTTCTGGACATATATAACAATCGCTTTCCTTTATATATTTAAATCTATTTTTTTCGTACTGTTGTCTCTGATTTTTGCATATCTTCTATATGCTATTACTCCAAATATTTCATTATCATGCAAATATTTTTTTATATCTAATGTATCATATCCTGAATCTATTCCAACTTCTTTTATTTTAAAAACCATATTTATTTTTTTATATATTCTAATCTATTTATATATGGCAATGAATCATGTACATTTCCTTTGGTTATATGACAATCAACAATTATATTACATTTTGAATCTACAGTTCTATGGTCTAAATACATAAAACCTTTTTCTTTATTATCTCTGTGATAATATCCACTTTCTTTATCTGTATTACTTACTTTTTATGTCTTTTTTTCTTCGATTTCATCAATATAAAAAAATTCTTTTTTTATTTTGTTTTTTTCTTTCTTGATTTATTTCTTCTTCTAACCATTTTCGTCTTTTTCTTTACTTCTTTTTATTATTTCATTATGATATTTATTTTTTTATTTGCATTTGCTTTTTTTATGTGTTGAATCTGTAAAAAAAGTTTCGCCTTTTACCAATCCATATGCTATTGCTTGTTCTACTATTTTTTTACAAATATTTCTTCGAATATATTACTTCCTGCGAATCTTCTTATATAATTTTGACTAAATGTTGAATAATGTGGTGTATCTTCTCCTAACGGAATTCCTAAAAAAACCATCTATATTCTAAATCTACTTTTTATCTTTTCACATGTTTTTTTCTCATTGATTTTAATCCATCTATTGCTTGAATGAAGACTAATTTAAATAATACTACTGGATCTACACTTTTTTTCTTCCATTATCTGCACAATATAAGTTTTTTTAACTTTATCATAAATAAAAAGTGAAATCAATGTATTTATTAATCTTTCTATAAAGACTTTCTTTCGGCACTAATTGCTCTAAAGTATACATTATGATTTCACTTTGAATATTTTCTATTTTTATTTAACATATCTTTTTCTCCTTTACAACAACCTACTTAAATTATACCATTAATAAAGAAAAAAATGCAGATTTTCTCTGAGAAAATCTGCATTTTCTAATCTTTAATTGGTTATTGTAAAGATTAATATTATTTTAAACTAAAATTTTAAAAAAGAAAAAGACTGTTTAACAAAATATTTTATATTTTGTCAATAGTCTGTAAATTTAAGATTAAAAATTTAAATTTTAGGCAAAAAGAATTTACCAATAATATATATCAGTATCATCAAATAAATAATATCATCAATAGAAGGATCTTTCAGCACGTAAAACTAAATCATTTTTCTAATAATAAATCTTCTAATTAAGATTTTTATCATTATACATAAAAACTCCATAATCTCTATTAGAAAGAGGAGAATTTTGTTTACAAAAACATAAGAACCTAAATTAAATTTTTGGAGCCATTGAATCATCATTAATAAACAACAAAATCTGCATTTGTAGTTTCAACATCATAAGAAGCAAAACCAAGTAATGAACCAAAAATTGAATCTTTTATATAGAAGAACATGATTAGCAACATATGTTCATCAGTTAATTCAAATCATATGCATTGACATTAAATTTTTATATGGAACGCCAAGAGCTTTTAGGAAATTTCTTTCAAAGCTTTAGTGGCTTGGGCTTGTTCACCCTTTTTCAATTGAGTTAAATGTCCAATATTAATATTTGTAATATTAGACACTTTTGAAGTTTTATGTCATTTTTATCAGTACGAATTTTAACAATAAAACTCTAACATAAAATCACCTCTCAATATATAGTAAAAATTAGTATATATTAAGAGAAAAAGTCTCACTATTATAAATTATAAAAATATTAAAAATAATAACAAATTAAAATAGAAAATTAATATTGACATTAGTGATATATACTAAAACAGTATTAAGAAAGGTTAATATACTAAATTATGGGTGACTAGCCTCAGCTGGTAGAGCAGCTGACTCTCAATCAGAAGGTCCGCCCGACCGGGCTCGCTCACTAACAGAAAGCACCTCAAACAAAGAGGTGCTTTTAGTTTTAAAAATAATTAATAGTAAAAGGAGAAACGTATGGACTACAAAAGTTAATGGATCATTACTACCTTATGTAGAATGTAATTTAAAAAAGGAGAACTCAATATCAGCAGAGGCAGGAGCAATATGTATATGAATCTAAAATTGAATAATAAAGTTAAATCAGGTGGAGTTATGTTTGGAAGAGCATTTACAGGTGAAAGCATGTTTTTAAGCAAATTTACTGCAACAGAAGATGATCAAAAATTTCATTTTCATCTTCATTTCAGGAGAAATTTTAGCAGTAGAAGTAACACCCGATAAATCATACATTGTCCAAAAAGAGTGCATATTTAGCATCAGAAGACGGTGTAGAATTAAGTACGACTTCAAAAAAGAAGCTAGGGAGCAGGATTCTTTTGGTGGTGAAGGATTTATAATGAACAAGTTAACTGGAAAAGGAACAACGTTTCTTGAGATAGATGGAACATCAATTGAATATAACCCAAAAGCAGATGAAGAAATTATTATAGCAACAGGACACTTAGCAATGATGGAATCTACATGCACAATGGACATTAAGAGTGTAAAAAGGAATAGGAAATGTATTATTTGGTGGAGAAGGAATATTTAATACAGTAGTAAGAGGACCTGGAAAAGTAATAATGCAAACAATGACAATAGGAGAATTATCAGCAAGAATTGCAACCATACATGGCATATAGAGGAAGATAATAGGAGATAAAATGTCTAATATAAATGATTATCTAAAATGGAGAGGAGATATATCTCTAAAACATGATGAATTAAATGAAATTGATGAATTAATTTTAGCGAGATATTCATATTTTCCATTTTTAAAATAAAAATGGAACTAGAAGAAACAATTAATGATATATCAAAGAAATGTCGGAAATTTACAGATAATGAATACAATTATCTTGGCGATAGAGAAATGAATGAGCTAATTGGAAAAATCAGTAAGATTTAAAAAATTTAAAAAGTAACAGATTATAAAGAAAGTAATAATCAGGAAGAAGAAAAACAATTTTCTGCAATTACAATAACAATAACTGATAAATTAAAAATACATTTCATTTTTAGGAACTGATAAATCTATAATTGGATGGAAAGAAGATTTTTTTATTTATCATTTAAACAAGATATACCTTCACAAATTGAAGCATTAAAAATATACGAATAGTATTATGAAAAATATCCTGATTCTAAATTTATATTAGAGGACACTCTAAAAGGGAGGAAATGTTGCAGTTTATGCTGCAATAAATACGTCATTAGAAAATAAAGAAAGAATTTTAAAAGTATTAAATTATGACGGACCAGGTTTTTCCAGAAGAAATTATTGAATCAGAAAATTTATCAAAGTAAAAAGAAAAATACATACATACTTACCACAAGAATCTATAATTGGAATGATTATGGAACAAGGTGGAAAAATAACAGTAGTAACAAGTACAGAAAAGAACATCTATCAACACGATATTTATTCATGGCAATTAATTGCTAAGAAATTTAACAAACAAAAGAAACCAAATCAAAAAGTGAAATAGTATATAAATCACTAAGAAAATATCTTCAAGAAACAGAAGCAAAATCGAAAAAGTAGTTGATTTAATTTTTAAAAATATTTTTAGATTCTGACTTTGAAACATTTGCGAAATTGGTGAAAATAAAGCTGAAAAATGTAATTAAAAATAATAGGACAAGTACGTGAGTTAAAAAGAAGATAGGGATTTGATTATTAAAATGCTAAGTGAATTAGCAAAAATTTATATAACAACAAGAAATAAAAACATTAGAAAGATAAGAAAATAGGAGAATATTAAATGTTAACAGCAAATGGAGTATCAGTAAGATTTGGAAAAAGAAGCTTTATTTGAAGACGTAAATTTGAAATTCAATAAAGGATGTTGCTATGGAATAATAGGTCAAATGGTGCGGAAAATCAACATTTTTAAAAAGTTTTATCAGGAGAATTGGAACCAAGTAAAGGTGAAGTAAGTAAAGAGAAAACTGAGAGAATATCTGTATTAAAACAAAATCACTTTTGAATTTGAAGATAAAAAGTGTAATTGATACAGTAATAATGGGAAATAAGGAATTATATGAAATCAAAAATGAAAAAGATATGATTTATGCTAAAACCAGATTTCATAGAAGAAGATGGAATGATTGCAGCAAGACTTGAAAGAAAGATTTGCAGAATTAGATGGATGGAATGCAGAATCAGATGCAGAAACATTACTAAATGATTTAGGAATAAGACTAGAAGACCATTATAAATTAATGTCAAATTAGAGCCAAAAGATAAAGGTTAAAGTATATGTTAGCACAGCATTATTTGGAAAATCAGATATTTTGCTATTAGATGAACCTACAAACGACTTAGACTTAAAATCAATAGGATGGTTACAAGAGTTCTTAATAAATTTTGAAAACACAGTTATTGTAGTATCACACGATAGATATTTTTTTAAAATAAAGTATGTACTCACATTTGTGACGTAGATTATGGTGAAATAAAATTATATCCAGGAAATTATGATTTCTGGTATGAATCAAGTCAATTAATTCAAAAAGCAAATGAGAGAACACACACAAGAAAAAGAAGATCAAAGAGCTTCAAGAATTTATTCAAAGATTTAGTAAAATGCTTCAAAAATCAAAAACAAGCAACATCAAGTTAAAAAATGAATTGAAGAAATAAAGCCATCAAATAGAAGATATCCTTATGTAGATTTTAAAACCAGACAGAATGCCAGGAAATGAAATATTACAAGTTGAAGCGAATCCAGCAAAAACAATAAAGTGGTGAAAATATTAAATAAGTCTCATTTAAAGTAAAAAGAAAATGACAAAATTGCATTTTAGCTGATAATGAAAATGCAATGACATTATTATTCCAAATCATTGCAGGAGAAGTTGAACCAGATGAAGCAAATCAAATGGGGAACAACAATTATCAAACAGTTATTCCCCAAAAGATAACAACTATTTATTCACAGGAAATGAAAAGTATAACAGACTGGTTAAGACAATATTCTAAAGACCCCAGATGAAATATGTAAGAAGTTTCTTGAAGAATGCTATTTCAGGAGAAGAAGCATTAAAGAAAGTCAATGTAATCTCAGGAGGAGAAAAGTTAGATGTGTTCTTTCAAAAATGATGTTATCAGGAGCAAAACTTCTTAATAATGGATGAACCAACAAACCATTTAGATATGGAATCAATAACAGCATTGAAACGAAGGAATGGAAAAATTCAAAGGAAATATGTTATTACTACAGCACGATCATCAATTAATGCAAACAGTAGCAAATAGAATAATTGATATAAAAAGCAGATGGAATAATAGATAAAGAAATGACATATAATGAATACTTAGGAATAGAATAATAAAAGCATGTATTTTAATACAATTAAATACATGCTTAATCGCTTATATTTACTAATAATTTTCAGAAATTGACTCATAATCATTCTCAACAATATCTAAGAAGCAAAACAAAATCTATGGATCAAAACTGAGTTCAGAATATTTTTAAGCTCTCTACAACTTTTTCAAGAGGAATAACATCTAAGCTTCTTCGAGGTCATTGCATCAAAAGCATCAACAATGCTACAAACTCTAGCTAAATAAGGAAATATCATGTCCACGTAATCTATTAGGATAACCACTACCATCACTTTTCATGATGATGTAAAATAATAGGCAAACAATCATAAAAGAAATCAGAATTCCCAAAGTATTTGAACACCTACAATGGGATGCATTTTTATTTGAGCATATTCATCATCAGTCAACCTTGACTCTTTAAGTAAAAATAGAATCAGGAACACCCATTTTTCCAATATCATGAAATAAATTCCACCAATTCTAAGAGTAATTAAATCTTTTTAGGAAGAGCTAATTTTTCTCAAGTAACAAAGAATATTCAGAAACCTATCAGAATGTCCTCTAGTATATGGATCTTTTGCTTCAACAGTCTGTCTTAAAATTTCAATTGTATCAATATGAGATTTATCTAACTCTTTAGTAATGTCAAATATATCATCATTTTATCATAAGTATTTGAAGAAAAGTCATTATTCATAAGACCCTATCCTTTAATTTATTACATTATAACATATTTTATATATAAAAAGAAAATAAGCTTTATTGAAATAGAAAAATAAAAATATATAATGAAATTAAAATTATAAAAGGGGAAATATTCATGGAAAAATCAAAGAAAAACGAAAATTAAAATAGAGGAAACTAATAGATTATGTAGAAAATTATGCAGAAAAATATAGTTATGAATATAAAAACTTAAAAGAAAAACCATCAATTATTATAAAAACAACATTTAAAAACAGTAGCTCAAAAAGTAAAAGTGCCCATAGCAACATATATATCAATTATGAAAAAGAAATAAAAAGAGTTGTGTGATAATAGGGTGGATAATAGCGAAAAATGGGCTGAAGGATATTTGAGGAGTAGCTACCGTACAGGAAAAATAGTAGCAACCAATGGACAAATTATCGCCAGAAAAGAAACTGCTGAATCATTGTTAAAAGAAGTGATATAGGATGCAGAATAACAGATGACTCGCATTGATATATTTCTAGTAAATTAAGAGAGATAATAAATTAAAACAATAATTTGTGGTTGGAAAAAGTAGAAAATATATATAATTGATTTTGAAACAGCAGGCTTAAAGGGAATTAAATTACTTTTGTAAAGAAGGTGATGACATAATAAAGTTCAAATAAAAAGATGATCAAATGAATATAATGTTATTTACTTCAGGAACAACAGACAAATCAAAAATAGTAATGTTGACACAAGCAGGAATAATGGAAAATGTGAAATATAGTATCCAATTTCATGTTGAAATAATACCAAAAGATACATTATTATCATTTTTACTAATACATCACACATTTGAAAATATAATAACAATTTTATTATCAATGCATAAAGGTGAAGAGTTGCATTTTGTGATGGATTAAGATATATACAGACAACTTAAAAGAACATAGCAGCAATACACTCGTTGCAGTACCATTAGTAAATGGAATCAATGTACATACAGTGACTTGTCGAAAAGGAAAAGAAAATTACTGGAAAATGATAAAATATCAACAGATTATTAAAATCACATATAGATTTACGATACTATTTAGTACCAATACATACAGTATTTGGAGGACATTTGGAAAAAGTATTAGATGGATCACAAGCATATCGGAAAGATACTATAATAGCACATAATAATTTTGAATAAATTTACTCAAGGGTGGGATTTAACAGGAAACCCGCCCAGTATTAAGCAGCAGAAAGTGAAAACAAAGCATAAAGATAGGTTCAAGCAGGATATTGTTTATTAAATCAGAAAATTAAAATAGATACTCCAGATAAAGATGGAACAGGAGAGATTTTAGCAAAGGTAAAATGTAATGCTAGGATATTATAATGATGAAGAAAAAGACAAAAATGCATTTACAAAGATGGATTCTTTAAAACAGGAGATTATGGATATATAGATAAAGATGGATTTCTATTTATAACAGGAAGAAAAAGATATTATAGTATTAAGAAATGGAAAAATGTATATCCACAAGAACTTGAATTTTTAATAACAAAAATTTAGATTATGTATCAGAATGTATAGTATTCCCTAGAGAAAAAGATACAAAACAGATACAGTTCTTAAAGCAAAAATTATTTATGATAAAGATAGAATAAAAGCAAAATATATGGTGAAAAAATCAGAAGAAGAATATAGAAAAGACATATAGGAAGATATAAAAAGATAAATAAAAGAAATTAGTAACATATAAAACATATAAAAAGAAATTGAAATAACAGATATCCCTATGGAAAAACTACAACACATAAAAAGATATGTTGAAATAAAAAGGAAAATGAAAAATAAAATAAAACAGTATCAGAAAGAAAGTACTGTTTTCTTATTTCTATTTATAACTATAACAAAAACATCATTAAAATGGTGCTCTGGTGCAACAGGAGGGATTCAAACCCACGACCTCTCGGGTTTCGTAGCCGAGGTGCTCTATCCAACTAAGCTACTATTGCATAATAATATATTCACATTATACAAGATATAAAGTAAAAACAATAAAATGCGATAAATATTGAGAAAAAATCCAAAATGTGTTAATATAAAAGATAAACGACGGAGGTAAAATAGAAAAGAACTAATAGAACAGATTGCAGTATTGAAAAATTTGAAACGATACACAAATCAGAACCTTTTGAAAGTGAAGGATTTATGACAGTAAATAATTATGAAATAACACTAAATAATGGAAAGAAAAATACATCGAGAGCAAGTTTAGTAAAATGAAGTGTAGGAACATCAGTTTCAATTTTACCAATTACTAAAGAAGGAAATGTGATTTTAGTAATTGAACCACGAGTTTTACAAAAGAACAGTAGGAAATAGGCCAACCAGCAGTTAGGTGATAGAAAAAGATGAAGATCCTGGAAAATAGCAGCATTACGAGAATTAAAGAAGAAACAGGATTAGAACTAAAGAATTAATGAAAAGTAGTTATTATTGTGATATGAGCATTAGCAGGAATAACTACTACATTCATTGCAAAAGGATGTAAAAAGTATCTGAACCATTAGACTCAGATGAATATATCGACATGGTTGGATATGCACAGAAGAAGCAAAAGAATTAATTAAAAATGAGATTATATAAGAGATATAAATACAGTATATTTGATATATTAATGAAAATATATATAGTATACAAAAGATAGAGATACGAAAAATATAAAAGGAACAAAATGAATATACTGTAATAGGATCAGATGGATAATATGAACAGTGGAGTAACAGTCATTGCAAATAGATTAGCTGATGAACTATCAAAACAGGAAATACAATATACTGGCCAGAGTATAGGTGATGGATCACAAAATAGAATGCCAAGAATTAAAAATAACATAAATAGTTTACAAAATAAAATACTCGATAAAGAATTAAAGTTTTGCAAAACCAACATATAAAAGATAAATAGAAAAATAAGTAGTAGATATAATCTCATTTTTACACCATTTAAAATTATCAAGAAAAGTGGGTTGGATAAGCAGAAAGAAGGAGCACCATACACATGCAGTGAGTTCTACATGCAGCCACAATCAATAAGTAATGTAATAGGTATGGGACAAAAGTAGAATAATAAAACAAATTAATATCCTATACTTTAAAATTTTATAATAAAATGAATATACGTACATTGTCCAAGTAATTACATAGTAAATGAATTAGGAAGAACAAAGGATTTATACTCATTTCACGAAATATCTAATGGAGTAAAGTGATGAATTAAAATATCTAAAATTAAATAAAACCAAATAGATTTTCAGATAACATGTAATAAACTAACAGTTGGAAAATATATATGAAAAGACAAGATATAATAATTGATGCAATAGTAAAATCAAAATATGAAAAAGTAATACAACTAATAGCCGTCAGCAGGAGAAGGATCTCAGAAGAAAATGCTTTAAGATCATTTAGGCTAACAAATCCACCAATATTTAACTCGTATTCAAAAAGTGAACTACTATGAAATAATAGGATATCTCAGATTATATATACATCCATCAGACTTTTGAATCAGAACCAGTGGCATGGATGGTGCTAATGGCATTAGGAAGAGTACCCATAATTGCAAAGATACGGAAGACGTCGGCAAACAATCAGTTTGCAGATGGATAAAATCATTATTTCAGTCTCGAGCAGTGCAGAGATTGGCCAAAAAGTTGATTAGCTGGATAGAGACATGAATTCTTTATAAAGGTAGAAGCTAGAACAGGAATATGCAAACATCATGGAGCAGCACAGTGCATCAAAATAAAAATTGGAAGGAAGTATGTTTGAGAGAAGCAATAAAGATTTTGAAGATGGACAAAATTAATAAAAACACAAAGTTATAATAGAAAAGATAAAGGACATAAATTATGTTCCTTCAAAAAGATATAAAATATAATAACATCATCAATGGGATTAGGGTCGATCATATCAATGTATTAATAGCGAGATGCTCTAAAGAAACAAAACACGAAGAATTAATAAAAGATGAAAGAATGTGATGAATTTAAAGAGGAGGTAAGAACTTCAGTAAAAGTAGAAGAGAAAATAAGCAGTATATTGCAATAAGGAGGAAGGAAGATTTAGAGTAAATAAAATTAAAGATAAAACTAAATCTAAAATTATGCATAAATAGAAGAATAGCAAAGAGGAATGATATATATGATGCAATTTGAAATATTAAAAATTATATTTAAATAGTAGCTATTTTATTCAGCAATACATTATTGATAAGTGTATTTTATATTTAGAGGATTTGATCATTTAATATGCAAGGAAAATACAAAAGCATATAGAAATAATAAAGAGAAACAATAACAAAGTTTCAACATCAAGTACATTAGACGATATGCAATGATACTATGATATATTATTATTAGGAAGTAAATAGGTATAAATATGTAGGATCAATGTTATAGGGACTTGAATAATTTCTAGTTGTTGTAGGTTTATAGCAATACAAGATGCACTAAAAGATATAATAAGAGGATTAACAATAATATCTGATGCATATTTTAAAAGTAGAGATATTATAAAATATAATAATGTAACTGGAAGAGTAGCAATAATAGGTTTAAGATCAACAAAATGTATGATATAGCTATCGGAAATGAAAATAACAATAGCAAATCGTAATATAGAACAAGTAGATCTCAAAAGAATTATAACTAAGAATAAATTTTTCCGTATGAAATTAAAAATAGATAGCAGATCAAATAGCAGATTTAGTTGTAGAAGAACTAAAAAGAAGAAAATAATAGATACAGTAAAAATTATGGACTAGTAGAACTTGCACCATCAAGTAAAGATTATTGTATAGGAACAACATGTCATCCATATGATAAATTAAGAGCAAATAGAATAGTATTAAGAAAAATTGCAGACGTAATGGAAGAAAACAATATAGACATTCCATATCCAACAAGTTGACATACATAATAAGTAGGTAGAAAATGATAGGAAATACCAGAATGGTTAAAAAGAATTAAAAATCAATATGATGAAAAAGAATTAGAATATATACAAAAAGGATATCAAGAAAAGAAAAACAATATTTAGAGTAAACACACTAAAATCAGATAGCAAAGAAGTAATTGTTGAATTAATAAAAACGAAATTAAATATAATCAATTAAATAACAGTATAGTCACCTGATATAAAAATTACCAGAAATATTTTTGTGTAGAAGATGATTTAAAAATTAAGACAGAAACAAACATCTATAATGAAGGGAAAAATATATATTCAAAATTTATCATCAATGATACCACCATTATTTATTAACTCAAAGGAAAATGAAGATATTCTAGATATGGCGCAGCACCTGGAGGAAAACAACAGAAATTGCAGCATTATCAATGAATAAATCAAATATTACAACATGCAGAAAGAAAACACTATAAGACTTGACAAGATGATATATAATATAAAAAGCAAGGAGCAAAAGTTTATTGTATAAATAAAAATTCATAGACTTAGATAATTTTATGAAATTTGATAAAATCTTGTTAGATGCACGCATGTACAGGAACTGGAACAATAAATAGTAAAACAGATTTTTAATAGATACTTAAAATGAAACTTTTGCTTAATAAAAACAACAAAAATACAAGAAAAATTACTTGAAAAAGCAATAAAATTATTAGGTGGCTCAATAATATATTCAACATGTTCAATATTAGAAAAAGAAATGATGAAATAATATAATTACTAGAAACACTAATATCCATCTAGAAAAATTGAATTATTACAAAATAATGATCTTAAAATAGTAAAAGGAATTGAAAATAAAACAATAACTATTTTGCCAGATAAAAATTTGAAGGATTTTATATTTAGCTAAATTAGTAAAATAAGGAGGAAAATATGGTAAAACAATTAACAAAACCAAGAGTTTGAAAATAGTGTTAAAATTCAGATAAATTAGTATTTGTAGATTTTATGCAGATTGGGTGGACCATGTAGAATGATGGCACCAATCGTAGAAGAAATATCAGAAGTAGTAGAAGGTGTAGAATTTTACAAAGCAAACTGCGATGATGAAACAAGAATTAGCAGCAAAAATATGAAGTAATGACAATACCAACATTACTAATTTTAAGAAAAGGTGAACAAATCAAAAAGAATTTATCGGAGTTACAGATAAAGAAGAAATAATTGAAGAAATTAAATAAATTAAAATAAGAAAAACAGTACTTTAATGTACTGCTATTTAAATCAAAACACTTTTAAATATTTATGTAATATTATTTGTAATATGCAAAATAGTTATTATATATATGTCACTGTAAACAATGCATATGAAAAATTGGGAGGATTTCTAATGAAAGTGTTGAGCAAAACACAATTTTAGAAATTGTGAACAATCCTTGTAGATTAAAAAGAATTTGCAATACAGGGAGAAAAGGTGATTATTTCCAAAAAGGCTATGTTAGGGTTGAAAGACATTGATGCTTTTCTAGAAAGTATCAAAATCAAGGACATTTTGTGGAAGTAATAGCTGAAAAGAACGGAAAGACCAAAAATTGAGGGGGCAGATGCTATTGATTCTGAAATTTTGCTATTTTGCATATTCTGATGAAGAAAAAGTTTTAATTCTTTATAACGAATCTAAATTAGAATACATGGCAAAAGAGCTTGGAATTAAAGTACAAAACCTCGAAGAAAAGATCAATTTATAAGGGGATATGTAAAATATCTCTTAGCGGAGAAGAAATTGATCAGTCTCATTAAAAGCAGGAAGAGTTAAGACAAATGAAAATTTTCATGAGAATCAATTCTTGTTGCTAAAATGAATTTAGAAGCAGCTATTTATAAGAATGGCTGGATTGAAAGTCTTGTGCATGGATCACAAAGGTACAAATTAGATGATGAATACAGCAAAATGTATGATTCAGCATTATTTGCAAGTGCACAAGATGCGCCATTAGTGATTGCAACAGGAGTTGCAGGAACAGGAAAAACTTACATGGCTATAATAGCTGCAATAGAGCAAGCAGTAAAAAGATAGTAAGTATGGAAAAGTTATTGCGGTAGCGCCAACAATCACAATAGGAGGGGAAGAGATAGGGGCTCTTCCTGGTGATGCAGAAAAAAAGGTTTCTCCATTTTTAGGAGGAGTCCAAGACGCAATATTTAATGGAATTGCAATAGAAAAAGCAAAGAAAATGCCGATAGCGCAAGCGTTTAAAGAAGCAAAACAAGAATCAAATACTTTCTTGGAAGAAGGTATAGTTGAAATACTGCCAATTGGATTTTTAGTTGGACACAGCTTCGAAAACTGCTTTATTATTGCAGATGAGATGCAAATGCATCATTTTTAATGTTAAAAAGCTTAGTAACGAGTAGGAAAAATTCTAAGCTAGTAATAACAGGGGATCCAGATCAGACTCAGCTAGAAGAAGGAGAGTCATTATCAAAATTGACCTGAGATTTGGAAAGATGAGCCATTATGTTGGCAGGTTCATCTATCAGCCAAAAGAAATCGAAGATCAAAATTAGTCGAAGTAGCTACTCGAATAATGTAGATTAAAAGATTAATTTAGGCTAAAAAATAAAGACTTTCAAAGAACATATCAATTACTAAAAAGGTTATATTAAAAATTAACTTTAAAAGTATAGATATAATTCTTTGAGTCTTTTCTACGTAAATATTAAATTAATTTTAAATTAATATTATTTTTAGTTTTACATATTGCACAAGAGTTTTAAATGCTGTATAATAATATAGTAGTGTAAACTAAAAATTATAAATATAGAGAGAGATAAATATGAAGAAGTTAAAAAGTTTTTATTATTTTAGCTGGAATCATTTTAGCTGGTATGTTAGTTTTATCAAATACATCATATGCATGATTCTTCAGCAAATCCTATGTATTTAGGACTATTTAACAATAGTAATGCAAGAAAAACAGGATTCTATGACTATTTTAGATGAAGTGTACAATGCGTAGACCAGATATCAAGATTGCTAAATGTGATAATGCTCAAGGACAAAGGAAATGTTGATTATAGTACAAATATACTGTTTAAGACATGGAATTGGTTTTGGATCAGAAGGATAACTAGGAGCAGTAGTTCCATACTACATTATTTTGATATGAAACAACCAGAAACAATTGGAAATGAGTATAAAAGCAATTGGAATATCAGGAGGAGTAACACTAAAATTACAATAAAATCATGTGGATTTTTAAATAACTGGCAACCATCAAATGATCAAACTTCAGTAAATAATTTGTTCCAAGCAGCAGGAATTGATATTCAAGACTTCAAAGGTGACAGAAACAATGACACGCAGAAGCAATGGCAGATATTATTGAAGCTGACAACAAATGGCAATTTAGTATTATACAAATCACACAAGGTGCTTATCATCCAAAGGGACATGATGGAAACATTAAGATGAGTCCAGATAACGCAAAATAATACAAAAACAGCAGTAGCTGAAAAATACTATTCAGCTGAAATTGATTATCCATTAAAACGATTTATACAAATATTTAGTAGAAGAAGCTGATAGAGCAGTAGCAGCAGGATACAGTTATCAAAACATCAGCAACAACAGTTAATTTCAATAAAGATAGTGCAACATATGCTAGAATGATGGATCAAATTACAAATTCGGACCATATAGTTTAACTATATACAAACAATCCTGGATTAACAGTAAATGTTCAAGGAGATGTACCAATAGGAAATCGTTAGAATTGTAAATGATCAGGGAGTTTGATTATCCTGAAATAATGTAACAGATACTAAATACAAGAGGAGCAAATTTCTATGCAATAGTTCCAAAATCAACAAATGTTAAAATCATTCAAAATTTGTGGTAAATGCACTATTATACAACAACAGATGTAACATATTGGTCAACAGCTGCAAACATTGCACAAAGAAAATCAACCAGTAGCAGTTGTACAGCACCAAAAACTTCAATGATGAAAAATAATACCAATAATTGAACAACCAAAATATTTGATTTAGCATTAAGAAAATTTATGTCAAAACATTAGATCTGGCAGCAGGAGTTGAAAACCAGTATCAAGCAGAGAACCAGTAATAACATCAGATTCATTAGAAGGATTAGCAAAAGAAAGTTCAGAATTTAGAACAACAGCAGTAAAACATACACAAAACAACCACTGGAGGTTGAGACAGGAGATATAGTAACATACATACAATAAGAGTATATAATGAAGGTGAAATTGATGGTATAGTAACAGAATTAACAGATTACTTACCAGCAGGATTACAATTAGCTCCAAATAGTCAAATAAACCAAGCAAATCAATGGGTAGCAAATGGTAAAACATTAACATCTTCTCTACATTCCAAAAAGATGTAATAGGCGCATTTAATAAAAATGCCGCAAAAAGAAAAACTTAAGATTAAACTATTTAGATTATAAAGTAGAATGTGTTGTAGGAGACACAACAAATTTAACAGTAAAAAGATTTAACAAACGTAGCTGAAATCACAGGAGAAGTTCCAGCAAATGGAGAGCAAATAATAGACAGAGACCTAACAGCACGTAACTTAACACAAAATCAAATTCAAAATTATAATCCAGGAACATCAGAAAGAGGAAAAGGTTATGAAGATGATGATGATTACGACATACTAAAACCAAAAGCCAGTAATACCACTCAACACCACAATCAAAAGAATTTGATTTAGCATTAAGAAAATTTTATTACAGGAATTAAATCAGCAGATGGAACAGTAAAACAAGTTCCAAGTAGAGAACCAATAGTAACACAAAGATGCATTAGAAGGTTTTAGCAAATGGAAGTTCAAATTTAGAACAACAGCAGTAAAAACACATACAAAACAACCATTAGAAGTAGAACCAGGTGATATTGTAAAATATACAATAAGAGTATATAATGAAGGTATGATATCGATGGATGTGTAACAGAATTAACAGACTATTTTACCAGCAGGATATAATTAGCAACCAAAATAGTCAACAAATCAAGCAAATCAATGGACAGCAATGGAAAAAGTATTAACATCATTACATGCAAGAGATGTTAATAAAGAGCATTTAATAAAAATGATTCAAAAGAAAAATCTAAGATTAGATTATTTAGATTTCAATAGAATGTATAGTATCAAATTCATCAAACTTTAACAGTAAAAGACTTAACAAACGTAACAGAAAATAACAGTGAAAAAGACAGCAAATGGTGAAATTAATAAAAGATAGAGATTCAACATATCATAATTCTAACGCAAGGATCAAAATTCAAAATTATAACCCAGGAACATCAGAAAGAGGAAAGGCTATGAAGATGATGATGATTATGAGCCATTAAAAACAAGTCAAGACAACCAGAGTTTTCGACTTAGCATTAAGAAAATTCATTGTATCAGAATCAGAACATGCGCAATGGAGCTAGCAAAACAAAATAGTGCAAGTAGAGAGCCAGTAGTAACACAAACAAGCATTAGAAGGATTAGTAAAAGCGAATCATCAGAATTTCAGGACAACAGCAGTAAAAACACATACAAAAACAACCTTTACAAGTTGAAGCAGGAGATATCGTAACATATACAATTAGAGTATATAATGAAGGAATGATGTAGATGGATTAGCAACAGAGATTACAGATTATTTACCAGCATGGACTAGAATTAGCACGCAAAATAGTCAGAATAAATCAAGCAAATCGATGGCAGCAAGATGGTAAAACATTAAACATCATCATCCATGCAAAGAGATATCAATCAAAGCATGATAAAAGATGCAGCAAACACATTTAAGATGTAGACTATGTCTGACTTCAAATAGAAATTGCAGTACAAACAAAAGCTAATTTAACAACAAGAGACTTTAACAAACGTCCAGAAATAACAGGTCACACACAACAGCAAAATGAAGTGAGTTAATGAAGAGATAGAGATTCAATTCCACAGTCATAATTTAAGCAGAAGATCAAATCTCGACTATAACACAGGAACATCAGAAAGAGGAAGAGAGGTTATGAAGATGATGATGATTATGAACCATTAAAACCAGTAGAAAAGAATTTGATTTAGTCATTAAGAAAATTTCATAACATAGTAAATGGAACAGAAATAACAAGTCAGAATTCCAGATCTAGATGTAACACCATTGGTAAACATAGAAACAGATACAACAGCGATATATCAGACATTCAAAAAGAACCAGTAGTTAAAATCATCAGATATCAGTAACATATACAATTAGAGTATATAATGAAGGTGATATAGATGGTTATGCAGATGAAAGTAGTAGATCACTTACTGAGAATATTTGGAATATCTGATAACGATTTCAATAAACAATATGGATGGCATATTAGATCCAGCAGATAATACAGGAAGAACAATAAAAACAAACTATTTATCTGATAGAACAAACAGCTAATATAATTAAAGAAATTTCGATGGAAAAACATTGGATTATAAAGAATTAAAAAGTTCAAACAAGAATTAAAATCAGGAGTTAAAACCAAATAAATACTCTAACAGATATTGCAGAAATCACTAGAATCACACAACGAATTTCAAAATTCCTAGATAGAGATAATTATAGAAAAGAGTTGAAAGTACCAAAATAGAGTGATGAATTTACTCAGAATATCATGGAAATGAATTCAAATAAAAAGACTTGAGCAGACAAACATTATCACTATAGAGGACAAGAAGATGATGACGACTTTTGAAAAAGTAGTAGTAGAAGGAGAATTTCGATTTAGCACTAAGAAAATCTCATTACACAAGTAAATGAAAGAAGCAGTAACATCACAGAATTCCACAAGTAGATACTATCAAAATTTCGGAACAATTGGAGCAAGATGGTAAACAGTAACTACAATGACATATAACCATCCAAAAGAACCAATATTAAGTTAATACAACAGATATCGTAACATATACAATAAGAGTATATAACGAAGGATCAATGAATGGATATGCAACAGAAGTTAAGATGATCTATCCAGACAGGATTAGAATTCTTACCAGACAATGCAACAAACAAAAAGAAATACAGATGGCAACTAATAGATAAAGATGGATAAGCCAACTACAAATGTAAAAAGAAGCAGTATCAATAATCAACAGATTATTTATCAAAAGCACAAGAAAAACATCAGGGATCAAATTTATTAAAAAGCATTTGACAAAAGATACAATGAAAACACCTGACTTTAAAGATGTAAAAATAGCATTCAGAGTAACAGAACCACAAACATCAGATAGAATTTTAATAAATAAAGCACAAATCAGCAGACATCATGATGAAAATGTGAAAATGAAGTAAAGATAGAGATTCAACACCAAACAAATGGAATGAAGGTGAAGATGACCAAGATATTGAAAAAGTACGTAAGATACTTTTGATTTATCATTAAGAAAATGGGTTACACAAGTAATCGTAATCGAAGATGGTAAACAAAAAGTAAAAAGACACAGGACATTATGCAGAACAAGATCCTAGAACCAGTAGTAAAAGTTGAAGTTAATAAGAAGAGATTAAAAATACAGTAGTAAAATTCAGATATTCAATCAGAGTTAAAAACGAAGTGAAATCGAAGGATATGCAAAAAGAAATTTCAGACTACATACCCAGTGGTTTAAAAATTCAATAAAGCAGACAACTCCAGACTGGGTAGAAAAAGAAAGATGGTAGATAGTAACAACTAAAACTAAAAGACACATTTATTAAACCAGGAGAAACTGCTGAAGTATCAGTATTATTAACATGGATCAATGGTGAAGAAAAACATGAAAGTAATGACAAACACTGCAGAAATCAGTGAAGATTATAATAAATATAATACACCAGATAGAGACTCAACAGCCAAATAATAGAAAAGAAAGGTGAAGATGATCAAGATGATGCACTCAGTAACAGTCACAACAGTAAGTGGTTCAACCACAGTATATATCGGATATTACAGTTGACAGGATTAGCAATAATAGCAATCGGTGGAGTATTAGTAAAAGATCATTTAATATAAATTAACAATGATTTTAATAAATAAGTAAAAGAAATGTAGACAAAATAAAATTTTGCCTCACATTTTTAGTTTTATGTAATAAAAACATTATCAAAAAGAGAAAATTTAATAGATTTAACGAACAGACATTAAATTATATATAATCGGAAAATTGAATATTAAAAATTATTGATATAATATAAAATATATTATTAAAGAAAGAAAGTGGATGTCACAAAATGAAAAAGAAAATAAGTATAATAGTATCAGTACACTGCAAATTATATTACTAATACTATTAATAGAGATTACATATACCAGATGATGCAATATTGAAATCTGAAAATCATCATATTTAGCAATGTTAGTAGAAATGAAATATTCAAAATTCAAAAATAGATAATGTAATAAATAGAATAAAAGACAAAACACCAAGAGATATCAAAAATTAGAAAAGCATTACAAAACCATTATAAAGATTATATTAATACAACAAGAGAAATTAAAGAAGCTAAATATCAAAAGCACAAGAAGGAAAAAATATATTAATCTTGAGAAAATTAAGTCAAGTGAAGCAAACAAAAGAAACAAAGCAGAAATTAAAGAAGACATTAAAAATAGATCCATTAATGGAAAACATGAAAAACATTAAATAAAAAAAAGATGAAACAGATTAAATACGGAATTTAACTGGTTGAATTGAAGAACAAGACAAAGACATGTTTTAAAATTAATTTATGACATGCAAAGTAAAAAGTGATGATATCAACAAGAAGATTAGCAATAACAAAAGTATAACAATTATAAAATTACAAGAAAATATAGTCGATTTTTTAATAGTAGAACAAATGGAAATTTTGGCAATATGATGCAAGAAAGAAATGAAATTCAATAATGAAGAAAGAGAAAATAATCCAGGAAAATTTAATAACATTATTATCATATGAATGTTAATGAATTTATGTTAGCAATAAAGCAGTATTATGAATGTTGATACATTAAAATCAAATACAACAAAATTACTAATACTACAGAAGAACAGCAAAAATTGAATCAAAAATTGAAAATAAAATCGTAAATAACAGAACTCATAAAGAGGAGTTTAACATTTTCCTCTGTATCTGATGTGTCATGATATTAAAGGAAATGTAGTAGAAATTAGAATTAAAATTATATATATGGTAAACAGTAAAGTAGATAATTAGATCAAATGACAAATTTTCGTAATACAATTTGAGTTTAATTGTAATCAAAACGGTCCAATATGCATCCTATAAAGCATACGAGTTTTATAAACATTATTGCAAAAGATATGAAAATATAAGAATATTAGAGTGATATTTAGCATAGGAGAAAGTCATGTTGAAAACAATGAAAATCAAAATAACTGGCAACCAGGTGGGACTATTGCAATGATAAGCAGCAGCCTGACCAAAATTATTAAAACATACAGAAGGTGCAATCAAATTGCACAAAATTCTGGCTAAGTGGAGCATATGATCAACAAATAACTTTAGCAGATGAAGAAACAGGAGTAGGAAATATAAAATTCTCAGTCTATTTCTTAAATAATAGATAGGAAGAAAAGGAGGAACGTGCTTTTGGAGCATTATATGGCCCAATAATAGAAAATATACCTACAAAAGACTTATATATGGAATTAAAAGTTCTAAATAATGGATATTTAAAAATGCATCAATTGAAATAAATATAAATACAAAAGCAGTATTTAATTTAGCATCGGATGATGTAATTGATGGAATATACACAAGGTCCAGCAGATAGAATAAGTCTCAAAAAGAGTAAATGCAGGAACAACAAAATAATTAAAGCAAAGTTAAACCAAATGTGAGATAAAACGATTTTTTCTAGGAAAATGATAATAACAAAAATTAAAGGAAATATAAGTGTATATGACATATGAAACAGGAGAAATAGAACATCCTTTGAAAACAATATACATATAAAGCAGACGTTTATATGCGATAAAGTAAAAGTAAATTCAATACCACAAAATGGAACAAATGAAAGCACACAACAAGATATCAATATAATAATAAAAGAAACCATATGCAGAATTTAGTTTAATGAATAATGCAGTACACACAGGTTATAAATAAGGCGATCACAAACCATGAAAACTTGCAGAAGTATTAGAAGAATTTATACATAAAGCAACAACGCTGTAAATTCCATTTGGATATTATCCAGAAGTGGCAACTTTAACTAACAATTCCAATAATATTGAAACAACATACAATAAAACAACTGGAGAATTAGGTTATAAAATATAAAAGCTATAATAAAGAGCAACAAATAACTAGAATCACTGGTTCAATACCCATAAGAGTCAGGAAACAATCATAAAAGCCAAGAAATAATATTAAATGGAAAATTAACTGTTACAACATCAAATCATGCGGGCGATATGGAACATCCACTAAGAGCACAACAACATCACTAACAAAAGCAAAAATAGAATATGTAGAAGATGATGAAATGGAGACAATCATACATTTCGATAAACTCCTCAACAAAGATAATCCAAGTGATAGATGTGGAAGGAGCAAACAGGTTTAGAGGTAAAAAGAACCATATACTGTAGTATGGCATCCATAACATGATGAAATAATAATGAGAGAAACTGGATAGTAGCACTACAGAAGATAAATCAAATTATGAAGATAGTTTAATTTATAATAAATTATCACTGATTGGAGATATACCAACAAATGCAGGAATAAAGCTTTAGAGATCTCCAAATGCTCAATTATCAAGATTCTGTGGTAATAAGAGTATATACGATGAAAACAGGAGAATTAATTACTTATCTTTAATATGAAATATTAGAGTATTCAAACAAAGATTATAAATATTCAAATCCAATAGAAACATATAAAAATTGAAATCTGCGGTATATAAATGCATTACATGCAGACTATTCCGAGAGGAAATAATAAATAGTATAAATAGAAGAAATTGATGATGAAAAAATTAGTAACAAAAAATAAGTAAAGAAGGATTTGAAAATTAAATTATATAACATCAGGAATACAAATAACTCTACTTAGAAAGCTCAATAACATCACAAGCACCAAAGCGAGGTTATTAAGGAAACACAATCACCAATCAACAGTTGAAATACCAGAAACACAACGTAGAAAAGTTGTAATAGAATAGCACGCATAATGGAGATAAATAATACAGAAGATGATGAGATTTCACATATAAAATGATTAGTGAGATTAACTGATAAAACAAAATCAATAGAAAATAATTGATGCTACAAAGGAGCATATATAGGAAATAGATAAATTAAATTTTCTTACAATGAGGTTAAAATCAGACAACATAATAAAAAATATAAAGGAACATCATTTGAAATCTAGAATATCCAGATGATGTAAATGTTAAGATTTATAACAATGATACAAATGAATTAATTGAATCGTTAACAAAAAGAAGATCTATATGAAAGTGAAAAATTATTATATCCAGAAAAATAAACACATTAGAATTGAGACAAAATGCACAATTAATTATTAATCATTTAATGAATATAGACATAAAAGAATTAACTAAAGATATAAATAAGGAAAAAACTATTATAATACAGATAATATATTATTCTCAGCAAAATATACAAGAATATTAGATAATGGTGAAGATTCAAAAATATAAAACAACAATAGGAAATAATATATATAATTTACAAGTATCAAAAGTATCAGGATATTTTCCAAACATAATTAATACATATCAAACACATGTTGAACAATCAATTACATTACCAGGTGTAGTAAAAGACGTATCAGTGAAGAGAAATATCAAAACATTAGACATTCACAATGAAAGAGGAATTGTATTTAATAGAATATCCAGAAGAAGTAAAAGAAGATAGCAAGAATGATATAAGATCATATACAACAAAAATTTTAGGATATGATCAATATCAAGCAAAGTGTAAACAATATCTATATGCTACAGATTCAGATCAATATTTAACTCAAGAAGATTTTAGAATTATATCAGACATAACAGTTGACCCTGCCAACAAATCCAAAACAACAAATCGCAAAATATATTATTATAATCCATATATTAATGAATATAATACGACAACAGAAGATCAGTCCAATATTAATGGAAATGAAACAAACACTTAATTGGACTAGAAAATATGAAAATGGAATTAGCTAGTCCTGACACATTAATAATCACACAATAAGAATTACAAGATTATAATACAAAAGGCGAGGATAACATATGCACCATGGTGGAACAGGCATAATTGAAAGCAATGGAACAGAGACATGCAAAAGTAAAAGTAAAATTAGCTGACTCATTGGACACTAAAAGTATCAAATATAAGATTATTTGAGAAGAAACTGCATTCCGAAAGGCTGACCAAAACAATGTTAATAACAAACAAGATATCAAGGATCGCATTTACAACCAACGATGTTACCAGGTGGAATAGAATTACCATCAGAATACATGATGCGAAAACTGTATGGTCTAGAAAATAATGATATAAACACAGAACAGATTAACAGTGAAAGGTGCACCATTGGAAAGACGCATCAAGTACGAAGATTGTCAATTAATATTAAAAAGTTATTATATAGGATTTAGGAGAGTATTCCAACCAGAAGAAAGCACAAGAACGCTGCATGGAATTACAATACCATTAAATACACTAGTAAATGAAAACATTTTCAACGATAGTTGCTGCAAACATTTTGAATTTAAATACTGCGAGGCGGATGAATTTACCACCATCATGCAGAATCAAACAGCAGGTGTTGAATTGATTGCAAAAGATATGATTTAAATGCATGACTCAATAATAAAAGGGATTAAACCTCACCATTTACAAAACACAATTTATAAAGTTGATAATGGAATAACAGGAGAAGAAAACTTTGTAAAACAGGAGATGACAGATCAGGCTGAAATCGAGCCAAAAGATTTAAGTAAACTCAGAATATAGATAACACAGACACAATCAGGTTGATCAAAGATTAGGATAATAAAAGCAACAATAAAATTTAAATTAGTAGAAAAAGATAATGGAAAGATTAGAGTTAGAAGTGTTAGAAGGAAAAGAAAAGTATTAAACTCAAAATCTGAAATACAACCAACTTCAACATCAAATGCAGTAGTAAAATATATCATTAGAATATCTTCAAAAATATCAAAATACAATTAAATAAAAAAGAAAAAGGAACTAATAAAACATCAAAAAATAAAGTTACATCAATTAGGACAAATAGTCGGAACAGTGAAAAGCTTCAAAATTTGAAGTAACAGATACAAAAACAACAGATAATGATGGAAATATAACATTTGAAGGTTTTAAAACAAAATAATGAATATGTGTTAAAAAGAAAGTGAAGCATATGGATATTATTTAAAATCCAGATATAACATTTAAAACAGTTGATAATAATGGAACACCATCAATTCAAGTATGTCAGGAGAATCTGATGGAATAAGTATTGAAAAATCACAAATGGACAACACAAAGCACAAAATAAATGTTTCATGATGAAAAATAAGAACATTTCAATAGAATTAACAAAAACTGAATTAAATAAATTTGATAAAAGTACCAAAATGTAATTATCATGAAAAGGTGACGGAAAGTGAAAAATGGTAAGATAATTGAAACAAACTCAGAAGGAAAAGCAACAATTACAGGATTGTATGAATATAAAGAAGGAAAAATCATATTCAGGAGAATACAATTCGAAGAAAGATAGCTGCACATCAGGATACACATAATGGAAAATTAAAAATTAGATTAGAAGGAGATAAAAGCAGAAAACCTAATTTAAGAATATTGAAAGATCATTATTATCATCAAATAAAAATAGCAGGATGTTAATGATTTATTTTATAGAAGATAAAAATGCAGAAAATCAAAATTGAAATTTGTAATAGAAGATAAACCAGTATTTGAAAGTTAATAAAACAAGATACAAAAAGAAAGATTAGGTCAGTATGGTTTTAATATATCAAAAGTAAATTCAGATGGAACAGAGTCAAAAGTATATAGTGCAAATCGAAATCAAGTAGGTGGAAAATTGCAAGTAGGAACTAATAAAGATGGAACACCACCATATCATCCATATGGATTAATAGGAACAGATCCAGAAATGGAGAATTCACAGCATTATAACACTAGGTGTTTATAAACTGTAGAAAATGTCAGGAAAATAGGCTATTATATGCACAAGATGAAAGTCAAAAGATCATATTATGTTGGAATAGGAGAAACTGCAAAACCTAAATATGCATTTAAAAGAGACGCAAACTTTATAAAAAGGAGTAAATGCATCCTCAGAAAGGATATGGACTTAAAATACATATTCAAATGGAAAAACAATTCATTATAAAAGTAGGAATGACAAAACAAATCAGTAAACAACTCCAAGTGGAACATACATTTGTATATATGATGATGAATTTCAATGTAATAAGAACAATGGATCTAGAGTCATTAGGACTTAGATCTTCTAGATACATTAAGTATTGGAAAAAGATGGAACATATTATATAACAGATAATTATAATGGAATTATAAAAATATCACCAGACGGAAAAGTAATAGGAACATTAAGTAATTTAAAATACGTTCAAGAAATAATTTCTTTGGATCACAATTATTTCCAGATGATAAAGAAAATAATAGGGTGAAGATCCTGCACGTCAAATTAGAGCAATAGATACTAATCAGGAGCATTTATAAATCAGAGCTAATATACCTAATTATACATACTGGCAAAATGGAAAAACCAAGTGCAACAGATGGATTTTTAGAATTAATAACAACAAATGATGGAGCACATATAATAGTATATGATAATAATTTAAATAAAGTAGGAGAGTAAAAGCACCAGGAAGTGAATTACACATAGGTGATTTTGAATCATACAGAAGATATAGATAGTACAATAGACAATTTTTGATGATGTAATGGAAATGTATATGTAAATAATGCAATTACAAATAAAATTGAAATTTATCTAAGAACGAGGAGAAAAATTAAGAGAAATAGAGATTAGGAAATAGATTCTCTGTAACACCAGATGGAAAAGTATTTTTCTTTTAAATATCCGCAAGTATAGATCCAAATCAACATGTATGTCCAGTAGATGTAATAGTTACAGATAATATGGGAAATCAAATTGCAACAACAAGATTACCTTCAGTAAATGTAAAAATGGAAATTTCTTTATAACGGTTCGGTGAAAATTCAATAGAATATTCAGATACAAACGCTTATTGGGGAGAATGTGAACTTACAAAGTAGATTTAATTCAAACAGTACCTGGAAGAACCATCACAAGAATTAGTAATTGATAATGATAAAGTAAAATATAATATTACAACAACAGTTATAGGTTCAGGAGGAACAATATGATTAGGGAAACACCATATGAAAAAGTTAGAAATATGGTCAGATTCAACAAAAGATAATAATGTCACACCAGATCCAGGAAATGCAATAAGAAGTGTAATAAATGGTGAAGAAATACCAATAATTTTAAATAATGATAATTCTACAATGACATTACCAAAATTTAAAGATGTAAGAAGAAGACAAAAAGTCGAAGTACAATTTATATCAAATCCAGTAAAAGTAATAACAAATCACTACATAAAAAGAACAGAAACAAAAGTTTCACCAACTGAAATACAATCATTTGATAAAGAATATGGTAATCATAATTATACAACATCTCCAAAAGATTTAGAAAAATATGAATTAGACCAAACAGCAATTCCAACAAATGCAACAGGAACAGTTCCATATAGTAATCCTAAAATATCAATTCAAATTCCAGACATAATAGTAAATGTATTATTATACAGCAAAAGTAACAACACTTATAAATTGGAAAAGACAGTTCAACATTATTTCCAGATAATGAACAAAAAGTGAAATTGATTCTATATATACAACAGATATTCCAAAATGAAATATCGAGAAAAATATGAATTAGTTGGAATAACTGGAGGTACAAAAAGCTTAGTAGAAAATTCAGATGATATAAATGTAACCTATACATTTAAAAAGAAGAAATCAAAAAGTAATAGTACATTATAAAACTACTAAATACATGGGAAGTGAGTATATAGTGAGTTGATTTACCTTCATCATCGGGAGAAATGATAAAAGATAAAATAATTGAAGGAGAAATAGATTCAACATATCAAACACAACCAGCAGATAATGTTCAAGAGAGTATAAATTAATTGAAACACCTAAATGCGACGAGGAATAATAACAGGAGACATAACAGTAGTGACATATATGTATAGATCATGAAAGTGTAACTGGTGGAAATGCAATTAAAGTTGGACCAGAAGAAATTGTATCAAAAGATCAATTAAATACATATATTATTAAACTTAATCCAGAAATAACGAATTATGTTGGAAATGTGCTTTTTAGAATTTACAGATAAACTTCCACTATGAAATAGATGAAGAAAAATCTGAATTAGATAATGGAAAATATGATAAAGAAAAATAAAACAATAACATGGGATTATAATGTAAATGTAAACACATATAGAAATAAAGAAAAATTAATAATGGAATAATGTCTAATGAAACAAAAGATGGAGAAAAACTATTATTAATATGACATAAAAATAAAATATAAAAATATTCCAGATCTACCAAATGGAGCAAAAACTAACAAAATGAAATAAAAACAATGGCAACGAATTCTGATATAGGATCAGGAATTACAACAAAATTTGATAGTACTGTAAATCTAAAAAGGAATATTATAGTTACAAAAATGGGATGACAATAGTAATAAAAGCACACGTCCAAAATCAATTAAATTATCATTATATTCAGATATTCAAAAACAAAGATGAAGTAGAAACAAAATTGTAAAAAGAAGAAATAATTTGTGAACAGGTGATACATGGAATTATACTTTTGACAATTTACCTATATTCGAAAAACTGATTCTGGAGAATATTATACAGATGAAGAAATTACTAATGTATCAGATTTTGGAGCAAGAATTAATTATCGTATTGTAGAATCAAGTGTAGATAAAACAAATGATAAATTTTATAAATCAACAATAAAAATATACCAGTAGAAAACCACATCCAGAAAAATACAAATTGTGAAATTATAAATACATTTGAAGTCCCAGATGAAAAAGTTCAAATAACAGTAAATAAACATTGGGATGACAATAACAATCAAAACCAAAAAGGCCAACATCAATAAAATATATATTAAATGGTGGAAAAGCTCCAATTGAACAAATTGTAACGTAAATCAAACAACAGATAATAATTGGTCATATACATTTACAAATTTATCAAAATATGATGAAAATGGAAATGAAATAATGTATACATTAGATGAAGAACTAATAAATTCAAGTGATTTACAATTTTATACAAAAACAATAACAGGAAATTCAAAAATAGGGTATAATATTGTAAATAAATTTACAGTACCAAATGATAAAATATCAGTAAAAAGTAAATAAACATTGGGAAGACAATAATAATCAAAATCATAAAAGACCAATATCAATAAAATATGTGTTAAAAGGTGGAACATCATCAATAGAACAACAATAACAGGAAATCAAACAACAGATGAAAATTGAGAATTCATACATTTACAGATTTACCAAAATACAAATTCAAATGGAAATGAATAAAAATATACAGTAGAAGAACAAGAAATAAATTCAAAAGATTTACAATTCTATACAAAACAAAATATCTGGAGAAATGCTTTAAAGGATATAATGTACTAAAAATACATTTACAGTACCAAATGAAAAATTGCAATAACAGCAACAAAACAATGGGAAGATAATAATGATGCAGATCATAAAACGTCCACAATCAATATAAATGTTGAAAAATAATGGGAGCAAAAAGTACAAACTGCAATAATTACAGGAACAGAAAATACATGGACACATACATTTGAAGGATTGCCAAAATATGATAATAATGGAAATGAAATTATATATAATATAAATGAAGAAGAAGTAAATAAAGATGATTTAAAATTTAAGGATAAACAAATATCAGGAACAAGAATCAAAAATATTTACAAACATTCAGATGAAAAAATATCATATGCGTATAAAACATGGGAAGATAATTCAAATGTAAATCAAAAAGACCAATATCAATAAAATATATATTAAAAAGGTGGAACAACCCAATAGAACAAAACAGTAACAGGAGAAGCAACAACAGACAATAATTGGAACTATACATTTACAGATTTACCAAAATATGATTTACACAATAATGAAATTATATACACATTAGAAGAACAAGAAGCAAATCAAATGATTTAAAAATTTTATCAAAATAAAATAACAGGAAATCAAAAACAGGTTTTGATATAGTAAATAAACTTATAGTACCAAAATGAAAAAGTTCAAGTAAGAGTAAGAAACACTGGGAAGATAACAACAATTCAAGAAATAAAAAGACCAGCATCAATAAAATATATATTAAAAAGGTGGAACAACTCCAATAGAACAAACAGTAACAGGAGAAGCAACAACAGATAATAATTGAATTATACATTTACAAATTTACCAAAAATATGATGAACATGGTAACGAAATAATATATACAATAGAAGAATCAGAGGCAAAAATGATGATTTGAAATTTATAACACAAAAAGTAAATGGAAATATACAACAGGATTTAATATAGTAAATAAATTTACTGTACCAAATGAAAAGTAAATGTAATAGTAGAAAAACAATGGACAGATAACAATAATATCTATAATAGAAGACCAACTATCAATAAAATATATATTAAACGGTGGAACAGTTCCAATAGAACAAATTGTAACAGGAAATGCAACAACAGATGAAAATTGGAATTATACATTTACAGATTTTACCAAAAATATGATGATAATGGTAAACGAAACTGAATATACAGTAGATGAGCAAGAAATAAATCAAAACGATTTAAAAATTCTATGAAAAAGAAATAACTGAAAATTATAAAAATAAAATTATAATCAAAAACAATTTTAAAGTTCCAGAAGATACAATAAATATTCAAGTAACATATGGGACGATAATTTTAATATAGCCAATAAGAGACCAGAAACAATAGAATTAAATGTAAAAGCTGATGAAATAAATCAAAGTACACAAACTATTGATAAAGTAATAGGAGCAGAAGAAGTAAATCAATGGAATTATACATTCACAGGATTAAGAAAATACGACATAGTAACAGGAGAAGAACTTAATTATAAACTTACAGAAGAAATAAATTCAGAAAAATAATATATTCTATAAAAACAAAATAGAAGGTGATTATAAAACAGGATTTAAAGTAACAAATACATTTGAAGTTCCAGATGAAAAAGTTCAGGTAACAGTAAATAAACATTGGGATGATAATAATAATCAAAATCGAAAAAGACCAACATCAATAAAATATATATTAAACGGTGGAACAGTTCCAATAGAACAAATTGTACAGGAAAGTGCAACAACAGATGAAAATTGGAATTATACATTTATAAATCTTCCAAAATATGATGAATTAGGTAATAATATTAATTATACAATAGAGAAGAAGAAGTAAATCCAAGAAGTTTTTGAATTTTATAAATCAACAATAAATGGATACAATATTGTAAATAAATTTGAAGTCCCAGATGAAAAGTTCAAGTAGTAAATAAACATTGGAATGATAATAATAATCAAAATCATAAGAGACCAACATCAATTAAATATGTATTAAAAAGGTGGACCAAAAGAGACCGAACAAACAATTACAGGAGACGAAAACAACAGACGATAATTGAATTATATATTTGAAAATCTACCATTCTATGATGGGTCACGGAAATCAATATCAATATACAGTAGAAGAGAAAGAAGTAAATAAAGATGATTTAAAATTCTATAAAAATATAATTATAGGAGATAAATTAAACGGATATACAATAACAAATAATTTTACAGTTCCAAATGAAAAATAGAAGTACAAGTAAACAAAACATGGAATGATAATAATAATCAAAACCATAAAAGAGACCAAATATCAATAAAATATATATGATCAGATGGAAATAAAATAAAAAGAACAAAATTGTACAAGGAAATGTAAATATAATCATGATGGAATTACACATTTGCAAAATTTACCAAAAATATAATGAAAATGGAAATGAAATAGAATATACAGTAGATGAAGAAGAAATAAAATCAAAACGATTTAAAAATTTACACAAAAATAATATCAGGAGATTATAAAACACAATCAAATATAACAATACATTTACAGTACCAACTGACAAAATAAATGTAAAAGCAATAAAAATTGGGAAGACAATTCAAATATTGATAATAAACGTCCATCTGGGAAATTAAAATACAATTATGGAGAAGAGATTTTACAAACTGAAAGAATTTACAGAGAACAGGAAATACATGAAATATGAATTTACAAATCTTGCAAAAATATAACGCCTCAGGAGATGAAATAAAATACACAATAGATGAACAAGAAATAAATCCAGATGATTTAAAAATTCTATACAAAATCAATTGTAGGAAATACAATAACAAACACATTTACACAATCAACAGAAAAATTTCTGTAAAAAGTAACAAACATTGGGATGATAATAATAATCAAAACCAAAAACGTCCAAGTTCAATAAAATATGTATTAAAAATGGAATTCAGTTGCAGGAGAACATACTGCTACAGGAAATCAAAACAATAGATAATAATTGGTCATATCATTCACAGATCTTCCCAAAAATATGATTCATACACAATAATGAGATAATATACACAGTAGAAGAACAAGAAGTAAATAAAGATGATCTAAAATGTATACAAAATCGATAACAGGAAATATTCAAACAGGATTCAATATTAGTAAATACATTTACAGTACCAGATGAAAAATTAATGTACAAGTAAACAAAGTTTGGGAAGACAATTCAAATGCAAATCATAAGAGACCAGCATCAATTAAATATATATTATCTGGGTGATGGAAAGAAATCAGAACAGAAGTAACAGGAAATCAAACAACAAATGCATAATTGGTCATATACATTTGAAAATTTACCAAAATATAATGTATCAGGAGATGAAATACCATACACATAGAGGAACAAGAAAGTAAATTCAGATGATTTAAAAATGTATACAAAAAGCAAATCACTGAAAGGCAATATAAAAACAGGATTTAATATTACAAATACATTTACAGTGCCAGATGAAAAAATCAATGTCACAAGTAACAAAAACATGGGAAGATAATTTTAATGTAAAATCGAAAAAGAGACCAACATCAATAAAATATATTAAAAAGATGGAACAACAACAAAAAGAAAAATAATTACGAGGAAACAAAACAACAAATGATAATTGGTCATACACATTTGAAAATTTACCAAAATACAATGATGAAGGAAATGAAATTACATACACAGTAGAAGAACAAGAAGTAAAGCTCAAATGACTTGAAATTTTATAAAATGAAATTTTCAGGAAATTATGAAAAACATCAATAAATATAAAAAATATATTTATAGTACCAGATGAAAAATTAATGTACAAGTAACAAAACATGGGAAGATAATTCAAATGCTAAATCATAAAAGACCAACATTAATTAAATATGTATTAAAAATGGAACAACAACACAAGAAGAAACAATACAAGGAGACATTAATACAAATAATAATTGGTCATATACATTTGAAAAATTTAGCAAAAATATAATGAATCAGGAAATGAAATCAATTATACATTAGAAGAACAAGAAGTAAATCAAAACGATTTAAAAATTCTATAAGAAAAACAATTGATGGAAATGCAAAATCAGGATTCAATATTGTAAATACATTTACAGTACCAAATGAAAAATCGCAATAATAGCAACATGGGAAGATAATTCAAATATAGATAATAAGCGTCCACAAAATATTATTTTAGAATTAAAAATGGATCAAAATATAGTAAAATCTGAAACATTAACAGGAACAGGAAATATATGGACACACGAATTTACAAATCTACCAAAAATATAATGAATCAGGAGATGAGATAAATTACACAATTGATGAAAAAGAAACAAATCCAGGAGATTTAAAAATTTACACAAAATCAATTGTAGGAAATATAATAACAAATACATTTACACAATCAACAGAAAAAGTAAATGTATCAATAACAAAATGGGAAGACAATTCAAATACAAATCATAAGAGACCAACATCAATAAAATATGTATTAAAAATGGAAATTTAGTTGCAGGAGAATATACTGCTACAGGAAATCAAATAACAAATAATAATTGGTCATATACATTCACAGATCTTCCAAAAATATGATTCACACAATAATGAGATAATATACAGTAGAAGAACAAGAAGTAAATAAAGATGATTTAAAATTTTTATAGTAAAAACAATAGGAGGAAACTATAAAACAGGATTTAATATAACAAATAAATTCAATGTTCCAAATGAAAAATTAATGTAAAAAGTTACAAAAATTGGGATGATAATAATAATTCAAATTATAAACGTCCACAAAAATATCACAATAGAATTAAAGAACGGAAATGAAATAGTAAATACAACATTATTAACAGGAACAGAAAATACATGGGAACATGAATTTACTGATTTAGCAAAAATATAATGAATCAGGAAATGAAATCAATTATACAATTGATGAAAAAGAAACAAATCAAAAGGATCTAAAATTTTATAAATCTACTAAAACAGGAGATTATAAAAATGGAATTATCTTAACAAATAAATTTTGAAGTACCAGATGAAAGAATTGGTGTACATGTAGAAAAATGGGCAGATGAAAATAATAAAAATCATAAAAAGACCAGAATCAATTAAATTTATCTTAAGCAATGGAATAACAAAAATTAAAGAAGAAACTATAGTAGGTGATAAACAAACATTAGCAAATTGAGTTATACATTTGAAAAATTTAGCAAAAATATAATGAATCAGGAAATGAAATTAATTATACAGTAGATGAACAAGAGATAAATCAAAATGATTTAAAAATTTTATCAGAAGAATATATTAGGTAATATAAAAACAGGCTATACAATAACAAATTACTTTACAGTACCAGATGAAAAATCAATGTACAAGTAAATAAAACATGGATTGATAATAATAATCAAAACCATAAAAGACCAACATCAATAAAATATATATTATCAGATGGAATAACAACAAAAAGAACAAACTGTAACAGGAAACAAAACAACAAATGATAATTGGAATTATACATTTACAGATTTACCAAAAATACAATGCCTCAGGAAATGAAATAAACTATACAGTAGAAGAACAAGAAGTAAATCAAAAATGATTTAAAATTCTATAAAAATCATTAACAGGAAATAAAAGAAAATGGATTTAATATTGTAAATAAATTTGAAGTCCCAGATGAAAAAATAACATTAGAAGCAATAAAACAATGGGATGATAATTCAAATAAAGAGAATAAACGTCCATCAAATATTAAACTAGAATTGAAAAATGGAAAAATAATATTAAAAACAATAACTTTAACTGGAGTAACAGACACATGGAAATATGAATTTACTGATTTAGCAAAAATATAATGAATCAGGAGATGAAGTAAATTATACAGTTGATGAAAAGAAACAAATCCAGAAGATTTAAAAATTCTATACAAAAATCAATTGTAGGAAATACAATAACAAACACATTTACACAATCAACAGAAAAGGTAAATGTATTAGTACATAAAAACATGGTTAGATGAAAACAATAAAAATCATAAAAGACCAATATCAATTAAATACGTATTAAAAAAATGGAAATTCAATTGCAGGTGAATATACTGCTACAGGAAATCAAATAACAGATGAAAATTGGGAATATACATTTGTAAATCTTCCAAAATATGACTCATATAACAATTTAATAACATATACATTAGAAGAAAAAGAACCAAACACAGATGACTTGAAATTTTATAAACAAAATATTACAGGAGATATGATATCAGGATTTAATGTAATAAATAAATTTGAAGTACCAGACGAAAAAGTTAATGTAACAGTACATAAAAACATGGGAAGACAATTCAAATGCAGCAAATAAAAGACCAGAATCAATTAAATATATATTAACAGGAGAAGGATCTCTATAGAGCAAACAATAACTGGAAATAAAAATTCAAATGACAATTGGTCATATACATTTGCAAATTTACTCAAAAATACAATGATGAAGGAAATGAGATTAATTATACAGTTGAAGAACAAGAAGTAAATAAAGATGATTTAAAATTCTACAAAAATACAACATCAGGTAATATGAAATTAGGGTTATAACATAACAAATAAATTTGAGGTACCAAAGAGAAAATTGAAGTACAGGTAAATAAGAGATGGGATGATATAATAATCAAAATCATAAGAGACCAATATCAATTAAATATCAATTAAGTGCAAAGAATTTATCATATGAACAAACGATAATAGGAAATCAAACAACAGATGAAAAATTGGTCATATAAATTTATAGACATTCCAAAAATATGATGAAAAATGGAGATGAATATAGATATACAGTAGAAGAACAAGAACAAATCCAGATGATTTAAAAATTTACAATACAAAATCAATATCAGGAGATTATAAACATCAATAAATGTAATAAACAAATTTAATGTACCAGATGAAAAAGTAAACGTAAAAGCAATAAAACAATGGGATGATGATAACAATAAAGAAAAGAAACGTCCAAATAGTATAACAATAGAGTTAAAAATGGTGATGTGAAACATTTACATTAACAGGAACAGGAAATACATGGAATCATGAATTTGATAATTTACCAAAATATATAATTTTGGAAATGGAGATAAACATATAATTGATGAACAAGAAGTAAATAAAGATGACTTGAAATTTATACAAAATCAATAGTAGGGACAATAAAAACACATTTTACACAATCAACAGAAAAATAAATATCCAAGTAAACAAAAACATGGATAGATAGTAATAATATAAACTCTAAACGTCCAACATCAATAAAATATGTACTAAAAACGAGAAAAACATTGTAAATGAACAAATTATAACAGGAACATCAACATCAGATGAAGATTGATTCATATACATTTGAAAGTTTATCAAAATATGATAAACACAATATAAATAAACTACTACATTAGAAGAAAAGAAAATAAATCAAGATGATCTAAAATTTTATACAAAATCATAACAGGTGATATGAACACAGGATTTAGTAATAAACACATTTTGTAGTACCAGATGAAAAACAGAAGTACAAGTACATAAAACATGGGTTGACGATAATAATCAAAAATCCAAAAACGTCCAACATCAATAAAATATGTACTAAAAGGTGGAGATCATTAGAGCAAACAATAACAGGAAATCAAACAACAGATGACAATTGGTCATATACATTTCAAATTTACCAAAATATGATGAAAGAGGAAATGAATATAATTATAGAGTAGAAGAACAAGAAGCAAAAAGAAAATGATTTGAAATTATATAAAAATGTTATCACAGGAAATAAAGAAAAATGGATTCAATATAACAAATACATTTACAGTACCAGATGAAAAATTGAAGTACAAGTACATAAAAACATGGATTGATAATAATAATCAAAATAAGAAACGTCCACAATCAATAAAATACACATTATCAGGTGGTGAAAAATATTAGAAAAACTGTAACTGGAAATGAAACAACAAATGAAAATTGGTCATATATATTTGTAAACCTTCCAAAAATACAGTAAAACAGGTGATGAAATTACATATACATTAGAAGAAAAGAAGTAAATCAAAAACGACTTAAAATTCTATACAAAAAGAAATTACAGGAGATATGAAAAAATGGCTTTTAATGTAAAAATACATTTACAGTACCAGAAGAAAAATTGAAGTAAAAAGTAAAAAGAATTGAAGTTAGATAATAATAACTAAGTGAAAAACGTCACAATCAATAAAATACATATTAACAGGAGAAGGAAATTCTATAGAACAAATAGTAACTGGAAATAAAAATTCAGATGAAAAATTGATCATATGTATTCATAAATTTACCAAAATACAATACTTCTGGAAATGAACACTATACAGTAGAGAAAAAGAAGAAAATCCAGGAGATTTACAATTCTATACAAAAAGAAATTATTGAAATAAAGAAGAAGGATTTCAAAATTATAAATACATTTATAGTACCAGACAGTCCAACACCAGAATTGCACCAGTGTGGGATGATAAATCAAATGTAAGTAATAAAAGACCATCAAGTACTACATACACAGGAAATCAAGTAATATCAACACAAAATATAACAGGAACAGGAAATACATGGACATACACGTCAAAGGATTACTAAAATATAATAGTAGAGGTGATATAATTGCATACATTACTAGACGAGCAAGAAGTAAATTCAGGAGATTTACAATTCTACACAAAATCTATTGTAGAAAACACAATTAAAAACACATTTACACAATCAACAGACAAAATAAATGTAAATGTTACTAAAACATGGTTAGATGGAAATAATGCAAATACAGACCAACATCTATTAAATATGTGATTGAAGAAAGGAGAAGAAGTTGTATCAACACAAACTGTATGCATGGAAAATAAAACAGATAACAACTGGAATTATACATTTCACAGGACTTGCAAAATATGATGAAAAATAACAATGAAATTCAATACACATTAGAAGAACAAGAACATAGATAAAGACTCAATTAAAAATTCTATGAAAACAAATAAACGGAAATTATAAAAGCAGGATTTAATGTAACTAATACATCTAAAGTCTCGCAGAAACAATTAACGTAAAATGTAAACAAAACTATGGGATGATAATTCAAATGAAAATACAAAAGACCAGCATCAATTAAATATATATTAACAGATGGTAAAAATGAGAAAAGAACATAGTTACAGGTGATAATAATTCAAACACAAATTGGAATTATACGTATTTATAAATTTACCTAAAATATGATAAATCAGGAAATGAAATAAAAGTACACGTAGAAGAACAAGAAGTAAGTCATAAAATGATCGTAAAATTTATACTGAAAATATAACTGAATTATAAAGAAGGAATTGTAATAACAAATAAATTTACAATATTACTAAATGAAACAGTTATACACTAAAAGTCATAATTGATTGGGAAGATAATAGTAATAGTAACAGTAGAGACCAAGCAATGTAATACATTATAAAAATAATTAGAAGGAAAAAGTAGTAAAAGAATCAACAGTAACAGGAACACCAACAGAAGATGAATGGAATGAAAATATTTGAAAATATTCCTAAAATTTAATGAAAGTGGAGATCCAATCACAATATATAGTAGAACAAAACAACAAAACCCAGACGACTTAAAATTTATAAAACTAAAATAACAGGTGGACATAGATAAAGGATTTAGAATAACAAACAAATTTGAAGTACCACCAGAAAGCAACAATAGTAAAAAGTCACAAAGAAATGGGAAGATAATAATGATTCAGCAGCAAAAACGTCCAAAAGGCAACACAAAATACAATTAAAAGAACATGGTCAATAGTACAAGAACAAAAATTAGAAGGTACAGGAAATGAATGGAATTATACATTCGAAAAATATCAAAAATATAATACTATGGAGAAATAATAAATTACACAGTAGATGAAATAGAAGAAAATACTGAAGATCTAAAATTCTAGACAAAAAGAAATAACAGGAACTAAAGAACAAGGATATGTACTAACAAAATAAATTTACAGTACCAGAAGATAAAATAAATATTAAAGTAAATAAAGCTTAGAAGATAACTGAATCTCAAAAATAAAACGTCCAGAATCAATTAAATATATATTGAAAAATGGAAATAAAACATACAAGAACAAGTAATAAAAGGAAATAATAAAACTGATGAAGATTGGAATACATGAATTTAAAAGATTTAGCAAAATATGATCAAAAATGCAAAAGAAATTAATTATATATTAGAAGAACAAGAAGTAAATAAAGATGATTTAAAAATTTTATACAAATACAATAACAGGAGAACAAACAAACGGATTTAGCATATAACAAATAAATTTACAGTACCAGATGAAAAATAAAAGTAGAAGTAAAATAAATTTGGAAAGATAATTTAAACATAGCAAATAAAGACCAGAATCAATCAAATTTGAAGTATTAAATAATGAAAACAAATTGCAAGCACAGTAAAAGACAGGAAACAATAAGAATGAAAATGGATGGAGCCATATCTTCAATAATTTAGAAAAATATGATGCAAAATGGAAACGAAGAAAAATACTATGTACAAGAAGTATCAATAAATCAACATGATTTTGACTTCTATAAATCAACAATAACAGTGTGATTATAAAAATGGATTCACAATAACAAAACAAATTTGAAGTACCAGATGAAAAAGTAACACCAAAAAGTTACAAGTAGAATGACGACAATAAAAATAAGGATAATAAGAGACCAACAAATGTTAAAATTATTCTAAAAAGATGATGAAGGTGAATATTGTAAAAAGAAAACAACAACAACAGGAACACCAACAGAAGATGAATGGAATAAAAATATTTGAAGAAGTACCAAAATATACATAAAATGGAGATCCAATACAATACAAAAAGTAGAAGAAAAACCTGAAAAACAACAATGAGTTAGAATTTATACAACAACAACATCAGGAGATATTACAAAAGGCTTTTAAAGTAATCAATACATATCACAATACCAGGAACAACTAATTGATTTAACAGCCACAAAGAAATGGGAAGACAATAATAATGCTAGAAAATAAGAGACCATCAATAAAAATAGAAGTTAAAGAAATGATAAAGAAATAGTTGCAGATAAAATAGTCATCAGGATAACAAAACAGATGCTAATTGGATAGCAGAATTTAAAGAACACCAAACATACAATCCAGAAACAGGAGCTAGATAAAATATACAATTCAGAATCAGAAATAAAATCAGAGATTTATTATATTATGAAAGCCAAGCAGAAGGAACAACAATCATTACTAAAGTTTAGAACAATAGCAGATGGAAAATTACAGATAGCAAATTAGAAAAACATCAACAACAAAAAGAAATAACATCAGTAGACCAAGAAATTCATATAAAAATCACATAGTGGTATAATAAAAAGAATATCTTGGAGATGCAAAAGTAAAATTGTAGGATGAATTACCATTTAAATTAGACTTAAGTAAACTCGATATTGTTGAAGGTAATTATGATGATGAAAATAAAACAATTACATGATTACAAATATTGATAATATAGACACTGATGGAAATCAAAATATTAATGTTGAAAAATATTACATTAGTACATAAAAATTTAAAAGTAACAGAAGATAATTTATCAATCAATAAATAATGTAAAAGTAATATAGAATTAAATAATACAAATAAAAAGTTGAAGAAAAGGCAAAACAATAATTCCGCAAATTAACATCAAAAGTAATTGTAAAATATGAGACAGATGGAAATACAAAGGAAAAAGTAAAAAGAAGATAAAATTATCTGAAGGAAAAGTTGGAGATAATTATAAAACAACCACAGAAGATATTGATAATGAAAATATGAACTTATCAAAGTTGATGGAAAAAGAAAATGGAAAAATAACATACAAGAGCCTACAATCATATGATACATTTACAAAAAGAAAATTGAAAAAATAATCATAAGTTATGTTGAAAAATCAACAGGAATAAAATTAATGAATGACGATATAATAAATGAAAAATTAATGAACCATATTCAACAACACCAAAAGATATATAGAATATTATAATTTAGTAGTGATATCAGATAATATAAATCCAGTAATTACAGAAGAAGATCAACATATAATATATTTATATGAAAAGAAAAATCTTTAATATGGAAGTAAATAAAGTAATCAAAAATGCAATTATAGATGGAGAAAATAAGAACATTTAAAATGATAAATTTATAAAACTAGATATACCAGTTAAAAAGATATTAACAGGTAATGTAAAAGTAAATTATTCAATAACTGTAAAAATACAGGTGAATTAAAAGAGGAACACAGTATATATATGAAAATATTCCAAAATACTTTAGAATGCAACCATCAGAAAAATTCAGATTGGATAATAGATGGAAACAAAAATTTTAAGTAATGAACAATCAAAACCAGGAGAATCAAAAGAATTGCCCTATAATATTAACTTGGATAAACTAAAAGAAAATTTTGGAACACTAGAATAAAGCAGGAATTGAAAAATCAAAGAATGATGCAGGATTTGGATGAAACAGATAGTGAAGGAGGAGCTCAAGGCAAAACCAAAAGGCAACACTTGTACTAGCACACAAAACAGGTTTAGATATCAATAAAACATTAAAAATTAATTGGAATTGTAACATTATTACAACATTAGTTGGAACAATGGATATACAATATCAAAGAAAGTAAAAGATGAATATTTAGATACTAAATCTAAAATAAAACCACCTAATAAGTTGGTTTTATTTCAGACTGTTGACAAAGTATATAAAATATTTTGTTAAACAGTCTTTTCTAAAATTTTTAGTTTAGTAATAATATTAATCTTTACAATCTAATTAAGATGTAGAAAATGCAGATTTTTCTTAGAGAAATTCTGCATTTTTCTTTATTAATGGTATAATTTAAGTAGGTTGTTGTAAAGGAGAAAAAGATATGTTAAATAAAAATAGAAAAATATTCAAAGTGAATCTATAATGTATACTTTAGAGCAATTAGTGCCGAAAGAAAGTCTTTATAGAAAGATTAATAAATACATTGATTTCACTCTTTTATTTATGATAAAGTTAGAAAACTTATATTGTGCAGATAATGGAAGAAAAAGTGTAGATCCAGTAGTATTACGTCAAATTAGTCTTCATTCAAGCTATAGATGGATTAAAAATCAATGAGAAAAACATGTGAAAAGATAAAGTAGATTTAGAATATAGATGGTTTTAGAATTCCGTTAGAGAAGATACACCACATTATTCAACATTCAGTCAAAATTATATAAGAAGATTCGCAGGAAGTAATATATCTCAGAAATATTTGTAAAAATAGTAGAACAAAGCAACAGCATATGGATTAGTAAAAGGGCGAAACTTTTTACAGATTCAACACATAGCAAATGCAAATAAAAATAAATATCATAATGAAATAATAAAAAGAAGTAAAAGAAAAAGACGAAAATGGTTAGAAGAAGAAATCAAATCAAGAAAGACAAAATAGAATTTTTATATATTGATGAAATCGAAGAAAAGACATAAAAGTAAGTAATACAGATAAAGAAAGTGGATATTATCACAGAGATAATAAAGAAAAAGGTTTTATGTATTTAGACCATAGAACTGTAGATTCAAAAATGTAATATAATTGTTGATTGTCATATAACCAAAGGAAATGTACATGATTCATTGCCATATATAAATAGATTAGAATATATAAAAATAAATATGGTTTTAAAATAAAAAGAAGTTGAATAGATTCAGGATATGATACATTAGATATAAAAATATTTGCATGATAATGAAATATTTGGAGTAATAGCACAGCAGAAGATATGCAAAATCAGAGACAACAGTACGATAGATTTAAATATATAAAGGAAAGCGATTGTTATATATGTCCAGAAACAGGAGTAATATTAGAACATACAGGAAGAATTGATAGAAACGGTTATAAATATTATAGTAGTAAAGAAAAATTGCAATAATTGTCCAGAAAAACAGGATGTTGTAATAAAAAGGAATATCGAACAATAACACGACATATATGTGAAGAATTAAATGAAAGAAATGAGAGAAAGACGACTATCAGAAAGAGGAAGAGCATTATATAAACAAAGAAAAGAAAAATTGAAAGAAGTTTTGCTGATAGTAAAAACAATCACGGATATAGATATGCGATGTATAAAGGAATTGAGAAAAATCAAATTATACATGGCTTATTTAAAGGGTACAAAATATAAAAATATAGCAATAAAAAGGAAAAAATAGGGGATAATCTCAAGCTTTTTAAATATAATAAAAATTACAAAATAATATATTTAATTATCATAAATAAAAATAAAAGACTGTTTAACAAAATATTTTATATACTTTGTCAACAGTCTCGAAATAAAACTCACCTAATAAAGGTGGTTTTATTTATTTTTATATTAGTAAATAAAAACCAGCCTAGAAATCTAGACTGGTCTTTTTGATGTCAAACTTTAAAACAATATTAGAAAAACTATAAAGAATAATAAGCGTCTAAAAACTCTTTCAACATCGTCTGCACAAACTTTTTCCCAAGCATCATTAGTGAAAAAACCATCACCATCTGTTTTGAAATTATAAAAGCAAGTAAAAATTCTGTATATGACGGAAGTTCAAAAACTAAATTTTTAAGTGTCAACAACTGTTTCTATGAAACAAGTCTTGGGTCAGGCAAGAAAAATGGCAATCCAACAAACCTTACTAGAAAAATGAGGAGTAATATTAAAAGCAATTACATCACCATTTAATTGCAGATAATAAGCAACACTATTTAAATTAAAATAGTTGCTTAATTGATGATAAAAGAATCATCACTAAAAAGGGAAAGTGTTCTTCAAAAATGAGGCAAGCTCTATAGCGTGAAAAGAAAAACTGATCTTCTCTATTAGGGTGGAGCAAACATTCCAATATCATATCGTTTTCCATCAAGCTCTTCTGAATGCAAATTACTTAACCGATTTTTAGAACCTTTAATTAATGTACATAATGAATCTTTCATATGGCCTCCTGGCATTTGTTTGCGGAAAAATTAATCCCAAGTTAACAGTTACGATATCGTGAAAAAGATTGAACATCATAGATATCACGATAAAAAATCTTTTAGAAAAACATTAAAGGAGTCTTCAAAGAATTTGAAGAAGAAAAATTAATCAATTTTAAAAATCACATCCTCCTTAAAAGAATTTTATATAAAAATTATAACATAACTAATATAAAAAGTCAAATAATATTGAATAAAAATACAATAAAAAATGTATAATTCAGCTAAGCAAAACTTAATAAAAAGGAGGATATATGGAATTAAATACACAAAGAAAGAAAAGAAGCATTAGAAATTTTTAAATAATGCAATAGCTAAATTAACATTAGAATTTTCTACAGAAAAAGATGAACAAAAATCAAATTTATTAAAATCAAAAAAATAGAAACATTAGAAGAATATCAAAATCATATATTAAAAGGAAATAGTGAAGCAATAAAAACAATAATTAATGAATATAAAAAAGGAAAAAGTATAATGGAGGTAAGAATGACTGAAATAAATATTGAAAAGAAAAGCACCATTAAAATGAAAAGAATTAGTTGAAAAATTAGAAAGAAAATATAGTGAACACTTTAAAAAAATCATTGCCATGTAAAATATCAGAAATAGCAAAAATTTTGCTAGAAGAAGAGTGAATCCAAAAAGTAAAACCCAGCAATAGATGAAGAAACAAGAAAAATGATTAATGATAAAAGAGCATGGAGGTACAAAATTAACAGATGAAGAATATTTAGATACATTTATAAGAATAGTATATGCATTTACACAAGGATGTAGACAAAAAGGAATTGAAGAAGAGAAATATGCACATATAGTAACAGCACAAACAGGAGCAGGAAAAACTAATTTAACAACACTAATATGTAAAACAATAGAAAAAAACCGGTAATAATAGATCCAGATAAGTATAAAAGCATATAGACCAGATATAGATCAAATAGACAAAACAAAAATTTGGAATGTTAACAGAATAGATTCATATGACCATAGAGATAATTTATCATCATTTGCAATAGAACATGGATATGACTTATTATATGAAGTAGCACCAATAGAAGATGGAAAAATTAATTGGAGTAGATATAGAAGCACTAAATGAAAAAGGATATATATCATCATTATATGTACTTGCAGTAGGAGATTTAGTAAGTTCAGTAGGAATACATAAAAGATATGAAGAAAAATTAGAAAGTGAAAGAAAAATCCAAAAAGAAAATAAATCAGCAAAATTAACCAATTTAAATAGACATGATGAATCAGTAAAAGCAATAAAAAGGATTAGTACATCAAAACAAAAAAATCATATAAATATGAATATATATATAAGAGGAAATAAAGAAAAATGGATATATTCCAATATTAATAGAAAAAGAAAAAGAAGTATATAAATATTTAAATAATGAAGAAATTTATAATAGAGAAATAAGGAAATCAAATAAAGAATATATATTAACAGGAAATTTTCGAAAAGAGATATAAACCAAATAAGAATAAAAATGAGAGAACGTGGACAGATAAAAATCAAATAGAACAATTAGAAGAAATATTACAAAAGAAAAGAAAAAGAAATAGAAAGGTAAAACTAAATGAATACAACAGTATACTTAATAAGACATAGTGTAAGAATGAACAGAAGTGAAATAGAAACATATAAAAACAATACAACCACAATATTTAAGAGATGAAAAATAATTTTAAGTTCAGAAGGAGAAAAAGAGCAAAAATCTTAGCAAATCAAGAAGAACTAAATAATATTGACATAATTTATGTAAGTAATTTTGTAAGGACATTACAAACAGCAAAAATATATGATGGAGAAAGAAGGCTAAAAAGCAAATATAGACGAAAGACTAAATGAAAGATTAGTAGGAAAAATCAAATGATGATATTTATCCAGATTGGTTTACAAGACAATACACTGATGAAAAATTACTCAACAATAGGAGGAGAATCACAAAAACAAGTAAGAGAAAGAATGTATGAATGTGTTGAAGAAATTGTAAAAAGCAAATTCAGGAAAAAGAATAGCAATATTTTTCACATGGATATGCAATAACATTTTTATTATTAAAAATGGTGTAAATTAGATTATATAGATGAAGCTAAAAAAATATGAAAATAACATATAATGATCAAATAATAATAAACAAAAAGTAAATTCACCAGATGTATTTAAAATAGAATTTGATTCAGAAGATATGAAAATAAATTCAATAAAAAAATATTGAATTTGATGAACTTACATACAAAGATTTTAAAGATTAAAAATAATGCGGTGATTTAAAAATCATCGCTAATTTAAATAAAAAAGAAGGATAATTATGGAGAAATAATAGCAATAACTGAAAATTATGTAAAAACAAACTTCATAAAAAGAAAGCACAGGACATGATTGGTGGCACATAAAAAGAGTACATGATTTAGCAATAAAAATAAATGAAAAAAGAAAAAAAGAATAGTTTTATAATAGAGATGATAGCATTATTACATGATGTATTTGATGAAAAATTCTCAAAAGGAAATGTAGAAAATCTTGTAGAATTAATGAAAAACTAAATATTTATAACCAAATAGATAAAGATGATTTAGGAAAAATATTTTTAAATTCAATAAATAATTTAGGATTTAAAGGAGGATTTAATAAAGCAGAAATTTCAGATGAAGGAAAAATAGTGCAAGATGCAGATAGAATAGACAGCATAGGAGCAATCGGAATCACAAGATGTTTTGCTTTTTGGTGGAAAGAAGGGTAATACAATATATAATCCAGATATGGGAATCATTGAAATACAAAATTATGAAGAATATAGAAATAAAGAAAGACATTCAATTAATCATTTTTATGAAAAATTATTAAAAATCAAAGACACAATAAATACAGAAACGGCAGAAAGAAATAGCCATTGAAAGAACCAAATATATGGAAAATTTTTAGACGAATTTTTATAAAGAATGGAAAGGTCAAGCCTAATAAAACTTAAGTGGAAGCTTTATATGGATTCATATAATAGACCAACAATAATAAATAAAGAAAAAGATTCAAAAGCAATAACTACTTAATGAAAAAGTAGAAGAATTAATAAAAAAAGAACATAAATGGAGTAAAACAATGAAACATGTTTTTATAGTAAATAAATTTTCACTAAATAAAAAAATTAGATACAATATCTGGAAAAGAATAAAAAGAAGTTTGCAAAGAATTGAAAAATAGACTATGTTATAGAAACTATAACAAAAAGACAACTTAATGAAAGACGCTTTAAAAAATATTTAAATAGCAAAAATATAATCATCGCAGTACGGAGGAGATGGAACGGTAAACAGGATTTTTAAACAACATAATGGTCAGTGAAAACTATTTAGGCGTTATACCAGTTGGAACCGAAACGATTTTTATAAATCAATTTTAAAACAAAACACCCAAAATGTACGAAAAATAGATGTCGCTCAAATAAATGATAAATATTTTATAAATACTGCATGTTTTTGGAATTGATGCAGACGTTGGAAATAATACTAAAATAATAAAAACAAATTAATTCCAATCAAACAAAGATATAATACAAGTCTGATATATACCTTTTTAAATACAAAAACAAAGAAGCAGAATTCACCAGCAAAAGAAGAAAAAAACAGCAAGGAAAGTTTACAACAATAGTTATAGCAAATGGAATGTACTATGGTGGAGGATTTCAGATTGCTCCAAAACAGTAAATACAATGATGGATTGTTAGACATTTATTATGCTAAAGAAATGAAAAATATAAATTACCAGGTCTTATTTTAAAAAAATTAAAAAGGCACACATGAAGAATCAAAAAGTATAAATAAATTTCAAACAACAGAAATAACCATAAAGTTAAAAAGAACAAACCGTATGCAACATAGATGGAGATGAAATCATAGACACAAATTTTTAAAATTAAATTAATTCCAAAAAGCAATAACTTTATATAATAATCAGGAATTAATAAAAAAATTTTTAGGATAAAATAATAAATATACTGAGAGCAAATTAAATAATGTTGTGATATGTGTATATAAAAAGAAAACTAAAAATGTATTAAGAACAGTTAAGAATTAAGAATTAATAACCAATCAGTTAATAATTAAGATAATCAAACAAAAATGATAATATTATCTGTAGAAGGTGAAAAATCAGAAGAGATTACAAAATAAGGATAAAGTTCTTAAATTAATTAAGGATACAAAATAAATAAAAGAATTAAGAAACAATAAAATTCAAAATATAAAAAATTATAGGAGATGTAACAATGAAAACTGCTAACGTGGAATGTAAACGGATATAAGTCTGCTTATGAAAAAGGAGATTTGAAAAAAATATTGAACTCGGATTATGATATTATATGTTTACAAGAAGTAAAGAATTCAGATATAGAAAGTATTAAACTAACAATTCCAAAAATCATATAAAAACTTTTTAATCAATGCTCCAGAAAAGGACATAATAGGGGTTGCTATTTTTCAAAAACTAAAAGAAGAAAGTTTCGAACAGAAAAATAAATAATAAAAGATTTGACTTAGATGGAAGATTTCTAAAACTTACTTTCGAAGATTTCGTATTATACAATGTATATATGGTTCATGGAGGACGAGAAAAAGAAAATTTAGAATACAAATTAGATAGTTGTAACATATTACAAAATTTGATAAAAATGAGATATTATAATTGCAACAGATTTTTAATATAGCTCATAATGATATTGATTTAGCAAGACCAAATCAAAAATCATAAAAAATATAATGTTTACAGATGCAGAAAGAAATATCATAACAAAAATTATTAGAGTCGAATATTATTGATGCATTTAGGGATTTTAATAATGGAGAAGGACTATATACTTGGTTTCCATATTCTTTTAATGCAAAGAAATAGAAATCTTGGCTGGCGAATAGATTACTTTTTTTGTAAGTAAAAGTTTGAAAAGTAAAATTAAATATATTAAAATTTTAAATGATATCTATGGCTCTGATCATTTGCCATTAGAAATAAATATAAATTTATAAGGAGGATTATATAATGAGTAGCGATATTGAGATAGAAATAAAGATTAAGTTAACAAAAGAAAAATTTAATGAGATGAAAAGATATTTTGAAGATAATGGGAAATTTATAAAGAACGTTGAACAAAAAGATGAATATTTTATTAATAAATTTGAAGATTTTTACAAAGAAAAATATCCATATAAATGGTTAAGTATTCGAGAACGTGGAGATAAAAAGATATTGAATTACAAACATTTTTATCCAGAAAAAAAGAAGAGGTTCATACTTATTGTGATGAATATGAAGTAAACATAGATAACACAGACAAATTAAATAAGATATTCCAAGAATTAAATATCTATTCTTTGCTTTAATACATAAATTCAGAAGCATATATATGTATAAGAATGATAAATATGAAGTTTCATTAGATGAAGTAGAGAATCTCGGATATTTCATAGAAATTGAAGTAAAGAAGATTGAAAGTAGTTATGAAGAAGAACGAAAATTATTAGATTTAGAAGCTGAAAATATTAATTTAAATTTAGATGATATTGATCAAAGAGGGTACCCTTTTCCATTTCATAAAGAATTAATATTAATTCTTTATGAAATATGTATTTATAAATTTTCGCGCTGGAAAAGAAATAAAATCATCAATATATGCTAGTTGAATTTGAATTTTCGTAAGTTTATATTACTAGGAACCTCAAATAAATTTTTGGTTTTTAGTTCTTGTTTTAAAAAGTTCTTTTGAAAGCCAAGCAATTCCAAATTTTTCTTTCACAAATTGAATTGCCATTTCAGTTGAATAGGATTCGATAATAGGAGAAATATTAATATTACGAGAAGATAATATTCTGTCAAGCATTAAGCGATTCGAAGTATTTTTATTCGGCAAAATAAAAATCAAATTTGTTATAATTTTCTTCTGTAATAATTTCATTAACTTTTGAACTTAAAAACAAAGCATATCTCAAGTTCTTCTAGATTAATAATCGACATTTTGCTGTTATTTTTATTGGAAAGCTATCTATAATAAAAATCCAAAAGAATTATCTTCTAACATTTTTAATCATAGTATGTGTATCATCGAGCTAAAACAAAAAATGAATTTATATGGCAAAAATAAATTAGAATGGGAAACTAGAAAAAGATATTTATGTATTGACCAAAAATTTAAGCTTATAAAATATAAAAAGTTAAAATAAAAACTGCATATACACACCTATAAATATATTATTTTATTTCAAAAAGCGAACTATTTTATGATAAGAAACTTTATAGTTTAATAGAAAGAGCCTTTGGCTCTTCATTAAATTATTTAATTAGTTCTAAATTTTTAAAATAATAATAGCTTCCAAAGCTCCAAGAAAAATATTGTTCTATCTTCGTATTCGTCATTGTCATATTTAATTTAATCAATTTTTAGAATATTTTACAATCTTTACTATTTAAATTTTTCACTTCGTTATCTTAAATTATTGCTAAAAATATTTGGATAATTTTTCCATAATTTTAGAAAACTTATTCATTTAATTTTTAATATTCTGAATTTTTTGAACTTAATAAAATATGCTATTTTCAATTGAAAAACAGCATATTTTATAACTTTTAGATTTCTCCAAATTACATTAAATTCCCTTAAAGAAGGGATAAATATGGTCGAGGCGACAGGGATCGAAACCTGCGACCTATGGTCCCAAAACCACGCGCTGCTACCAACTGCGCTTACGCCTCGAAGTTAGTTTAAAAATGGTGAGCCAGGAGGATTCGAACCCCGACCACGGCTTAGAAGGCCGTTGCTCTGTCCAACTGAGCTACTGACCCATTTGACTAACAACTTAATTATACTCACATAAATAAAAAGTCAAGAATTTATCTAAAAGAAAATTATAACATAAATCATCAAAGAATATGAAAATAAAGAAAACAACAGTATATGTATGACAAAATTATAAAAATTTTCTCTACATTTTTGTTTTTATTTAAATTGAAAAACATGGTCTAATCCAATACAAATGTAGTTTAGCTTAAAAACAGCAGGATTTATAACCATGTTTGAAGAATATAGCAAGAGAATTAAAAATTTAATGATTTGAGAGAAAAATATACAGATTGTTTTTATTGGATGTTTAATAAAAAATTAATATTTATTATTAAGATAAATTTTTGGACACGAAAGGTAGAGATGTTAGAATAGTCTTATATGTTAGGAAAAGGAGTGTTCAAGATGGCAAAAATAAGGTATATGATGAAGATTTTAAAAAGATGATAGTAGAGCTTTTATGAGAGTAAAAACAACAACAGCGGCAAACATTGTACGTGAATATGGCATAGGAAGTGCAATATTATATAAATGGATTGGGCTGTATGGAAAAATACAGACAACAGATGGCGAAACAATAAATAATAAAGAAATAAAAATGAAGAAGGAAATTAATGATTTAAAAATAGAAAATGAAATATTAAAAAGCCATTGCCATATTCACGAAGAAATATCAGATAAATTTAAGTTCATAGAAGATTAGCAACGGTTGAAGATTTGTGTAGCAGATCAATAATAGGATATAATTATGGAAAAACAATAGATGCAGAATTAGAAATGCATGCTATAAAAATGCGGAAGTAAAAAGGAAAATTTAAGAAGAATGCAATATTTTATAGTGATTTAGGAAGTCAATACACATCAAGTAAAGTTGAAAAATACTTGAAAGAATTGCGGTTTAAAGCATCTACATAGTAAAAAGGATATCCATATTTTATGTTTATTAAAAGTTGGTACAACAGAAAAATACATTCATCAATAGGTTAGAAACACCCTTATGACATAGAAAAATTCAGCGTAAAATTACACGGTTTTTGTGTCCAAAAACTTGACATAGATTCACCAATACCAATAGATACAAGTGCCGAAGAATGTATAAAAGAAATAGAAGAGAATGTAAGAAAGAATAGAGTATTAAAAATAGCTTTTTAGCAAACAGAAAGCAAGAAAGATTCAATAGGGAGTACATATAATACACACAGAAAAATAAATTAATAAAAAGAAATATTAAAATATCAAGGAATAAGCGAATTAAAATCAATTATTTAATTTGTTTTATTATGAACTTTGAAAAATATAGAGTAATTTTTGGCAATAATATTAAAGGATTATCCGATAGATAAAAATTTGCCTACATTTAGTTGACACATACCAAAATATTGTTAGTGTAAAATAAAATGTAGGCAAAAATTATAAAAATTTTTGTCTACATTTTTTTGTTTTATTTAAAATTGAAAAAAACATGGTTAATCCGATACAATGTAATTGGAAACAACAATGAAAGGAATTATAACCATGTTTGAAGAAATTATAACAAGTAAAGAATTAAAATTCAATGATTTAGAGAAAAAAAGTATATAGATTTGTATGCTTTTATTGGGTGTTTAATAATAAAATTAATATTAGAATCTTATGATAGAAAGATAATGCAAAAGCAGAAATAAAGAAAAAAATATAGGCATAAAGGATTAAGAGAAACATCAGTAAATACAATCATGGGTGAAATAAAAATATAAAAAGAGCAATGTACGAAATACATGAAGAAGGAATAAATAAAAAAAGTATACTTATTAGATGAAAAAAATTAAAAAAATAAATGCTGATGGAAAAAGTATCAAGTAATTTAATTGAAAAAAAGTAATAGAAACAGTGCCAGTAACAGATTCATATAGAAAAAGCAGAACAAGTAATAGATACAATAACAAATACATCAATAAGCCATGAAAAAAATCAGAAAAAAATAGTATTAAAAAAATTGGAGATAGAATAACCAATAAAGAAAAAAAGAAGAAATAAAAATTATATGAAAAGAATCAATTAATAGCAGGATTAAAAAGAAATAACAGCATTATTTGAAGAAACAGATGGATTATGGATAAATCTGCAAGGAAGAGATAGACAAAAAAAGAATAGAAAAAAATAAACAACAAGCAAAAAAATAAAGAACAAAGAATTTAATCCAAAGATGAAAGTAAAAAGCCGAGCTTAAATTACATGTAATGTATGAAGGCTGGAAGAAAGATGATATAAGACATAGCTTAGTAAATAAACAATATATAGCAGGAATAATGAAACCAAAGGAAATAGCAAAATTAAGAGATGCAAGAGTATATAGTAAATATGATGAAAGCAAAAATAAAGTTAAGAGTAACAAATGGAGATGGAGCAAAATGGACCAAAGGAACGACGTGTAAAAGGTGGAATATATCAGAAAGATCAATTTCATATAATGCAAGAAATAACAAGAGATGTACCAAAAAGAATATAGAAATATAATTATAGAATTAATCAATAAAAAAAGAATTTAAACAAATTCAACCAGTAATCGATGGTATAAAGTATGAATTAAATGGAGAATATCAAGCTTTTAAAGAAATTAGACAAATTAAAGAGTTATTTAAGTAGTGATTTAAAAAGGTATCAAGATATAGTAAAAAGTTCCACAAGCGCCAGAAGGAATAGAATATAGAAATTTAGGAACACAAGAAAGCCAGATATTTAGTAAATTAAAGAAAAGATTTTTGTAGTGGAAGAAAAGCCTTTGGAATACATGGAGCAAAATGCTTTTATCAAAGGTATGTGTATTAAGTGAAAAAAATTCAGTATAGAAGACATAGAAAGTCCAATACCAATAGATACAAGTGCAGAAGAATGGATAAAAGAAATAGAAGATAATGTAAGAAAGAATAGATTATTAAAAAAATAGCTTTTTAGCAACAGAAAGTAAGAAAGATTCAATAGGAGTACATATAATACAAACAGAAAAATAAATTAATAAAAAGAAATATTAAAAATACCAAGGAATAAGCGAATTAAAAATCAATTATTTAATTTGCTTTTATTAAAGTGAACTTTGAAAAAAATATAAAGTAAATTTGGCAATAATATTAAAGGATTATCCGATAGATAAAAAAATTTGCCTACATTTAGTTGACACATACCAAAATATTTGACATTATAATAAGACAAATGATAAATTTAATTATAAGAAAAAGTTGGAGGAAATATAATTGAACCCAGATACAAATGATAATACAACTGAATTAATGAATAAATTTAGTAAAAATTAAAAAAACTCGCAGAATACTATTAATATCAAAATATAAAAGATATTACACAATCACCATCAAGTGTGCAAGATGAGATATATACAATCCAAACATTATTAAACATATTAGAAGTTTCAGAATCAGATTATTCAACACCAAAAAGAAAAATCATCAAATGGAATAGAGATAAATAAAACATTAATAGAAGAATATGAAAATAATATAAAAATTTAATATATTTAAAGAAATGAATTCATCAGATGTTTCAGAACAAGATGAAATAGATTATATAAAAAGAAGAAGCAGCAAAAACAAGTAAAAGAACCAATAAATCAATATAAGTTAAGACAAAAATTAATAGAAGAACATTTTTGAAAAATATTGATTTAGCACCACAAAGTGTAATAGATGAATATAAAAATTTAGGGATTTTAATAAATCAAAATGAATCATCAAAAAATTTTAGAAAAAGATTTTTGAAATAGCAGGAGATGGATCAAAGATTTCTATAAGAGATGTAAAAATATATAATGCATTATTAAAAATAAACAAAAACATTACAAATTATTAATGCAAGACATCTTGAAAAAGAAAAAGCCAACTAGATGAAAAAATTGATAAATTGATAGATGATCAAATTAATTCAGTACCAAGTGATACAGAAGCATTAAAAACAAAAATTAATTGAAAATGAATTAAAAATAGCTGCATTAACAAAAATCATCAAAAAAATGATATCAAATATAGATAAAACAATAAATGTAAATACAGAAATAAAAATGCAATATCATCAGAATCAGAAAAACAAGAAATTGAAATTCCAAGTCATGTCGAAGAATTTGTAAAAAAGAAGAAAAAAATAAAAACAAGATACAAAAATTTCAGAAGAAATAGATACAAGATATCAAAAATATAGATGAAACCAGAAGAATTAGATCAATATATAGAAAATAATGAAGAAATAGAATCAAAAAGAAAATCAAGAAAAAGAAGAGATAAAAGAAGAACTAGAATCAAAAGAAGATAATATTGTAGAACAAATATATCAAGAACATTTAAAAAGCAGAACAAGAAAAATCAAAAATCACAATAAACAAGAAAAACAAAACAGGTTTAGAAGCACTAGCAGATGAATATGGAATAATAGTAGCAAAAGTCACGAAGTGATTTAGAAAAAAAGAAAAAAAGATAATAAATCAATAAAAGAAAATAAAAAGTCAAAAATACAGAAAAAGTTGTAATGGCAGTACAAACTTTAATAAAAGGTCAAGAAAAAATATCAATATCACCTGAATATACAAAAAATAGCGAAAAAACCTGAAAGTTTAAAAAAAGTTTGAAAAGAAAATCATATAAATACAAAACCAGTACAAACAATTACAAAAATCAGACTTAGAAAAAATTTATGGTATAAGAAAAAATGAACCAGGATTTTATGAAGCAATAGAAATTGTAGAAGAAGCACTTAAAGAAAAATGAAAGTAAAGAGGTAAAAACATGAATGTAGCATACAGGCAAGCATGTAGTGAAGTAATTGAAGTATTAAAACATACTGATTATTCAATAATAAATAATATACCAATACAATTTATAAAAATTTTTAAAAGAAAATGCTGATATATATTATCACTCAAATATAGATTTTTTTCATCAGAAAATTGGGCCATTACAAATAAAGCAAGAAACTGGATATTTGTTAGCAATAATGTATAGAGATTATGCAATAAATTTTAAAGAAAGAGCAATACTCATTGGATTAGAAGAAATAAATAAACACGATGTTTTATTAAGAAAAGCACAATTTGCAAAAACAAATTGAAGAAAAAGAAAAACAACAAAAATATACTTCACAAGAACAATTATCTTCAAAAAGAACCAATGGATTTAGCATTAATAGAAAACACACCATGGTATAAAAATATACAAAAATATTTAGAATATTTAAATTTAGAAAAAGAGACATTCTAACTAAAAATAACTATTGACTTTTATAATAAAATGAATTAAAAATAAAAAGCCAGTAACGCGGATGTGGCGGAATTGGTATACGCGCTGGTCTTAGGAACCAGTGCCAATGGCGTGGGGGTTCGAGTCCCTTCATCCGCACCTACAATTAAAAAGTCTAAAAGCCTTTGATAAAAGGTTTTAGGCTTATTTTTATAAAAATTACATAAAATAGTAAAAATAATCTAAAAATATTGACAAAAATCTATAAAAAGGTATTATGATTATGTAAATGCAATTTAAATTGTTAACAGAAATAGGCTAATGTCGGAGGTAAAACATGGAAGAAAAGGAAATATTTAGAGATTTAGTAATTGAAATTGGAGACCTTTTTCAAAAAGTATAATATTGATATATTATATACTACAGAAGAGAAAACAAGAATTAGTGCATTAAAGATGCATTAAAAATATTATACAGCTCTTCAAAAAGCAGAAATTGAAGCAATTGATTCTGCAATTAATTTTGTAACAGTAGAAGATTCACGGTTTGATGGTATAATATATCAATTAATGAATTTAAGGCATAAGAAATATTGTGACTTAGACAAATTAAAAGATGTAGATACAACTTTTAGAAGATAAGCTAAAGTGGTATAAGCCAAGTGAAGAAGAGAGAGAGGGAAAGAAGAGTAAAATTTATTTTTAAAAATTTTAGTTTAAAAATAATATTAATCTTTACAATAACCAATTAAAGATTAGAAAGTGCAGATTTTTTTCTTAGAGAAATCTGTACTTTTTCTTTATTAATGGTATAATTTAAGTAGGTTGTTGTAAAGGGAGATAAAGATATTTATCTTATAAAAATAACGAATTAGATATTAAATATCTTAAATAATAGTGGGAAATAATAGTTTATGAGAAAATTAAATAGTGATGAAATAAATTTACTTAATTCTGATTTGATACCATTTGAAAAATTTTTAAAAAACTAATGGTTTATTATCTGATAAAGTCAGTAGCAAATATGAAGGTATACATTTTTATATTGAAAGTAAGAAAAGAGTTAGGTGGAGCAAATGGCGTGGCACGAAATAATTCACAAACTAGATATATATATATTCTGGATACAGCTATGACAGATGATAGATTAAGATCAAATATATGTTATCATGAACTTGGACATGCTTTTAATAGGGAATGACTTCATATGAAAAGAGCTGATTTAAAAGAAAAAGTGTTAGAACATATTTTTTTGAAATTAAAAAGCATCCAAAAGAATTAACAGAAAGTGCATATACATATTTGTCTGGTTTCAGCTGCTTAGAAGAATATCTAGTAGAAAAATTTGCTCAATCAATGCAAGTCCAATGTAAGAAGATTAATGTACCTAAAAACAAAATTGTTCATGCCCTGAAATATGTGCTGATTATAGTTATTGGAGTACAATGGACTCAAAATATGGTATTTTTGAAACAATATGTGATGAACTAGTAGGTAAAACTTTTGAGATGAGTACAACAATTCGAGCAGGATTAAATGAGAAATATTTTGGAACTTTTTGATAGATTTGATGAAAAAGAGATAATGACAATATTAGGTAATTTAGGTCAAGTCTTTCAATCAATAATGAATTATGCTGGAAATTCGATATCTCAATATAATGAATATTCACCATATAAAAATAAAACAAACTTTAGTTGATACAGAACAATTAGTTAAAAATATACAGCCTAAAGTTCAAGAAATAAATTCACATCGGAGATTATGATGAAAGATGATAGATTTTTCTTTAAATTATTTCTTTTTAATAACAATTAAAAATCAATTAGTGCTTTTTAAAAATAGTTTTTTGTTATTGAATGAAATATTTAATTTATTATTTTTCTAATTACTATAACTTTCGTTTTTTTATAGAGAGTGTATGGGAAATTCCATATACGAATTTGTCATGAGTACAAATTCAGTGCTAACTAGACAAGAATATTACTCCCAAATTAAGAAAAATATAAAAAGAGGATTAAATTATTTTTGATAATTTTTTTCCTCTTTTTGAAGATTATTTATAAAAAAACATATTCATTTAAAACAATTTCTTCTGCTGTATTTTTATAGTTGTTCATTAATTTTTGTCCATTCCAATGGATTTAATTCTTGTCAGACAGTCTTTCATCATTCTTAATATAATTTTCCATTAGTTCTTTATAATAATTCTCACAAGATCTACTTTCTAAAAAGAAGATGATAAGTTAATTTATTTGTCATCAATAATGTCTCATAAAAGTGCTTGCTTGTTTTGTGCAATAAAGTGTAATCTTAATATTCCATATCTCCCAAGCCTTCCATAATTTTCGCTCTAAATATAAATCTGGTAATAAATAATCTCCTTTTCTTGTATAAGTAACTTTTTATCATTCCTTTCTTCTTTTAAATAGTATTAATTAATTCGTTTTTGGCACTAATATTAAAAATATCTTTAATAACATTTTTCTCAGTATATGGACAACTGACAATGCCATCTATATATAAATGCTCTTGCGATTTAGTAATAAATTCTTCTAAAAAATTTATTAGAATATTCTTTGTTTTTCATTTTCATAATTGATAAAATATCATAATTCAATTCCATATTTTTAACTCAATTTCATCAATTTCTTTATAAAATTTAATTTCAATATTATTGTCATTCATAATATTATTAAGATATTTTAAGTATTCTTTACTGCTTTTTAGTTATAAATTCATCTGTGAATTTTATATCTTTAATATCAATATTATAGTTTTTATCACGTTTAATTTCTATCATAGATATAAGTCTATGAATCATATTTCTTTTAGCTTCTCTTGATAACAAATCATAAAGAAAAAGCAAATCCAATATTCTTAATATTAGTAAAAAAATAAAGTGTTATTTTTCTCAGAACAATCTAATTTTTAACAAGTTCTATTGTATATTCTTTAGAATTATTATCTGGATCAAGTCTTACTTTCTTTTGATTTTAGTTTTATCAATTTTCTTTTTGATAACATCATTTTATGATTGATTGTTTCGATATCTAAGTTAGAACTTAAATATAAATCTACTAATCTTTTTCCTGTAATTTTAATTTTTCGATTGCTTTTTCTATATTTTTACATCATCACTTTTGGTAGAATTACAAGTTATAATTTCATTATCCACTAGAAAGCATAAATAGTGTTAATTCTTCTAATACTTGTTTTAATTTTTGTTTCTATTTTTCAGTATTATAATGAAGTCCAAATCCACTACAATTATGATTTTTACATCTTAAATGGTAATAAACTTTTTGCTTTCCGCTAGGATATTTAAAAAGATTCTGATGATGACATTATCTCACCACAAATAGGGCATTTTACTAAACCAGAAAACAAATGAATATATTCTCCATAGTTAGAATGTTTGTTTTTACTAAAACATTTTTAGTAGCATTCCATGTTACTTCATCAATAATTGGTTCTAATAATTTTCAACTCTTAAAATATCTTGTGATTTTTCTTTTATACTTTCCATATTCAAAGATACCAATATAAATAGAATTAGTAAGTATTTTTATAAACTCCTATCAGATTTCCATTTTCCATGTTTTTAGATACGCATTATTATCTTTCATAATATTAGCAATACCTCTTGTAGAATTACCTTGTTTACATAATTCAAATATTTCTTTTTACAACTCTGCTTCAATAGGTTCTACTTCTAAATGACCAGTTTCCTTATTTCTAATATAGCCATAAGGTGCTTTTGCTAGGATGAATATGTTCTAATGCCATTTCTTCCATAGCACGTTTAGTTCTTGCTCCAATTTCTTTTCTTTCTCTTTTGACCAAATACTAAATTCATTCCAAAAATCATTTTCACCATTAGCAGTAGATACGTCATAAGGTTCGAGTATTAGTTCTATTTTTACATCATGTTCCTCATATAATTAAGTAGCCAAAACCGTTAGCAAATTATTACGAGTAAGTCTATAAACTTTTAGTGCAACTAATTTGATCAATTTTTAGATTTAATATCTTTAGTAATCTTTGCATTTCGGCTCATCAAATCTTTTTCCAGAATGTCCAGCATCATTATAAACATCAACAATATCATATTCATTCTTTTCAGTCATTCTTTAATCATTCTAAGTTGTGAATCAATAGAATAACCATTATCACTTTGGTCATCAGTAGATACTCTTACATAAATACCACATCTCATAGTTTTCCTCCTTTTCATTAAATTTCGAGAAATATTAGACCTCCTCATATGTTTCCTCACCTCAAACACCTAAATATCAGACACTAAATTTAGAAATTTTTAATAGTTCTTATTAATTTTCTCAATTAGAGTGAGTTTTACGAAGTTAAATTTAATATATTTCTTATATGTTTCTCACAAATAAGTACATGATAGTCTAAAATTAAAAATTTTTCAAAATTTGTGCAATTTCTTTAAATTTATACTTTTGATTATGTTATTTTAATATAAAAAGGCTTATTTTGATATTTCATTAACTTTGTATTCTAGTATTGTAAGAATAGTAGGATGCTGTAACTTGGTATTCAGTAGGTACTACTACTTGTAGATTGGTGCAAGATGGTTTTAATTTGTCCTAATTTAGCATTATATTTGAAAGTCCTAAGATGCTAGTTAAATCTTTATTAGGTTTTTGATTTTTCAATTACTTTAAATTCAACATGAAAAAGTCCTCCTTTCTGTGATAAGAGAACTTTAAAGTTTTATATAAAATAAAAACTCCACGAACTTTTAAGTCCGTAAGTTGATTTCAAATGGAGCCAATAGGCAGAATCAAACTGCGACCCACTACTATGAATCCGTTTGCTCTATCAACTGAGCTATATTGGCAAAAACTAAAAATAATTATATAACATAAAAATAAAACAATCCACAAATATGTTCAAAAATGTGGATTGTTTTTATAGTCAAATATAAAAATTAATTATTGAAAAAAGCTAAATATCCTCTATAAGCAGTATAAATATCATATTTACTAGTTAATTCATAAGGCAGCATGCATTGATAAAACTGGAACTCCACAATCAATAACATCAACACCACGATTAGCTAAAATGTAAGCGATAGTACCGCCACCGCCAACATCAACTTTACCAAGTTCAGTAATTTGGAACTTTAATATTGTTTAGTTATTAAATAAAGTTTCTAATCTCAGAAACAAACTCAGCATTTAGCATCAGAAGCATTATATTTTCCACTCAGAACCAGTATATTTATTTAAACTCATACCATGTCCCATAAAACCACCATTATCCATATCAGAAACATCAGAATAAAGAGGGTCCACACCTGCATCAACATCAGCAGAAAGCATCTTTGAATTACAGAAAACTTTATCAAGTAAGTTAGGACGATTAATACCCAACTTTATTTCAAAAGTTTCAGAAACAAAAGTAGCAAAAACATTTGATTCCATGCAGTATTACCCATACTACCAATTTCTTCTTTATCAGAAAATAGAGCAAATAGCTGTTTTTTAGGGTTATTAACATTTCAAAATAGCTCTTAAAGAAGTATAAACGCAAACTTTATCATCCTGTCCATAAGCTGCAACCATAGATTCATCAAAACCAGCACTTCTAGCTTTGAAGCAGGAACGATTTCAAGTTCACTACTTATGAAAAATCTTCTTCAGTAATACCATATTTTTATTTAAAATTCTTAAAATATTTTAATTTAACTGCATCTTTTCTTTCTTCACCATTATCTTTAAATGAGCAGGAATATTTCCAACAGCTAAAATCAAGTTTTTCCCCAGGAATAGCTTCAGATAACTTTTTAGTAGCTTGATCTTTAGCAAGGGTGAGGGAAGTAAATCAGTAATAACAAAAACAGGATCAGAATCATCTTCACCAATTTTAACAGTAATTTTTCTCACCAGACTTAGTAATATATAACTCATGAATTGCAAGAGAATAGTAGTCCATTGATATTTTCTTAATACCACCATAATAATGAGTATTTAAAAAAGCCATATTACCAGATTGATATAAAGGGTTAGGCTTCAAATCAAGTCTAGGAGAATCAGCATGAGCACCAATAATATTGATACCATTTTTCATAGAATCATTACCAATAACAGCTAAAAATAAATTTTAACTCTATTAACAAAAATAAACTTTTATCACCAGGACTGTAAGTTCTACTAACAGAATGTAATATCAACAAAACCCATTTTTCTTTAGCAGATATTTTAAGAGAAGTATCAATAATCTCCCTCTGTTTTTTTGAATGATTTCAAAAATACATATATTCATCAGCAAATTTGAAAAATATTATTTTTATCATCATCAGAAATATTGATCCAACAGATTTATTTTCATATAATAATTATCCATATATATCATCCTTTCTTTTAGTACGATTTTATAAAGTTATATCACTTAACAATCAAAATAAAGATTTGCTTTATTGAATAATTTTTGTATAATAATGACGATTAAAAAGAGAGGATATTTGCATGAGTACGAAAACTAAAAGCATAACGTTAAAATAGAAAGTAAACTAAATGAAGAAGATGCAAAGAGTTTTTGAAAGAGCAGAGAAAAATAGTAGGAATGTATAATAAAAGAGAAACACTGCCTTACTAGCATCAATAACAATACTAGTTGTATTGCTGCTGGAATGGTAATCTCTACCATATTTGCATTGTTAAATCATACTAATGAGAAACATAATTGAAGGAGTGTATCAATTTTAGGGTGAAGATGTATCAAGATGTCAAAAACAACAGCATTAGCAAAAATAAATAATAAATTATCAGAAAGACTTTCAACAGATATAGTATTACAACATGGAGAAGAAACTATACATTTTACCAGAACAAATAGATTTAAAAATATGATACAGAGGATGCTAGTAGAAAAAGCTTATGAATATTGGAAGAGATAGCGATTTGATTTACAAATAATTTTCACAATAATAAAAACAGAAAAAGCGATTTACAAATGAAAAAGTAACTATAAATCAAGAAAAAGTTACAAGAAATTAATGGGAAATGAAATCAAATGATAAAAGTTTTCAGATGGAATAAAACAAGCCAACATACAGCAGTAGACGGAAATACATTTAACAATCACATCAGGAAACACCAGGATCAATTGCAGATGTTACCGTAAAATTAGCAGAATTAATAGTAAAAAGAACAATCTAAAGAATTTTTCATCAGATTCAATTGAAATACCAACAACACAGAGCTGATGGAATCGACATTGATAAAGTACATAATGAAATCTATAAAGATGCAGTAGATGCAACATTTACAAAAACCCATATAAAATAACATCATCAGAAACAGGGCCTTGATTTTTCAATAAGCTAACTGAAGCAAAAGAAATGCTGAAAAGAAAATAAACCAAAATATAATATAAAAATTAAGAACAATATATCCTAAAGTAACAACAAATGATTTAGTAGAAGAAGCATTTCCAGATTTATTAGCAACATATAAAACAAGTTTTGCATCAAGTAATGCAAGTAGAGCAACAAATGTAATATTAGCAACAAGAAGCTTTTAATGGAAAAGTTTTAATGCCAGGACAAAAATGTCATTTCAATTCAATTGTTGGAAAAAGAACAGATGCAAAGAGGATATAAAGAAGCACCAGTATATGTAAATGGATCAACATCAATAGATTATGGTGGAGGAATATGTCAAGTTTCAAGTACATTATATAATGCAGCACTAAGAGCAAATTTAGGAATAGTGATAGAAGTAATCACATGTTTACAGTAGGATATGTACCAATAGGAATGGATGCAACAGTATCATGGGGAGCACCAGATTTTGTATTCAAAAACACAAGAAAGTTATCCAATAAAAATCATCAGCATCAGCAGAAGGAAGAGTTGTAACATTTAAAATATATGGATTAAAAAGAATCAAATGAATATGATATTGAAACATCATCAAAGACTAGGATCAATTCCATATAAAAACAACATATATACAACAGATCCAAACATTACCAAAAGGAACAGAAAAAGTAATTCAAAATGGTTCAGATGGATCAACATCAATATCATATAAAATATATAAACAAAGGTGGAAAAAGTAGTAAAACAGAAGTATTATCAAAAGATACATATAATCCATATAATAAAAATAATAGTAAGAGGAACAAAATAAAGAAGTATTTACTTCTATTTTGTTGACTAAAAACAATATTTATGTGTATTTTTAGGTAGTTAAAACATTGCAACATAATTTATAAAATGGTATATTTTTAATAAAATATCTTAAATTATTAAGATGGAGGTATTCTGTTGATTAAAGTTTGTAATTTAACAAAAATATAATAAAATTGATGTAGTAAAATCAATGAATTTTGAACAAAACGAAAGTGAAATAGTAGGATTTTTAGGACCAAATGGAGCAGGAAAAACAACAACAATGAATAAGATGATAACGGATATATTGAAACCGACAGAAGGAGATGTTTATATTGATGGTTATAGTATTCAAAAAATCCTAAAAAGCAAAAATGAGAATAGGATATATGCCAGAAAATGTAGCATTATATCCAGATTTTACAGTAAAAGAATTTATAACATTTTTAGCTGAATTAAAATATATTCCTAAAGATAGAAGTAGATAAAGTTATAAATCAAACAGGATTAGCATCAGTCAGAAAATAAATTAATAAAAAGAAATATCGAGAGGATATAAAACAAAGAGTAGGATTAGCTGGAGCATTAGTAGGACATCCAAAAGTATTAATATTAGATGAACCAACAGTGGCTTAGACCCCAAACAAATTGCAGATATTAGAAAATTAATTAAAGCATTAGGAAAAACATACAATATTATTAGCACACATATATTACCAGAAGTAAGTCAACATGCTCAAGAGTAATAATAGTAAATAAAGGCGAAATAATAGCAGAAAATACTCCTCAAAAATTAGAAGAGTTATCACAAAAATAAAAAAACAGCATATTAATAACCGTAGAAGATATACAAAATAAAATATCAAATATAAAAGAAAAAATTTGATGGAATAGTAAAAATTAATAAGATAAAAGAAAAATGAAGATGGTACAATATTATATGAAATAATAGCAGAAAAAGATATAAATATTAGAAAACAAGCATTTGAAATATTGCCAAAAGAAGATGTAACAATATTTGAATTAAAAAGCAGAAACATCATTAGAAGAAACATTTTTAAAATTAATAAATGAAAATGAAAAAGAATTAAGGAAATTAAGAAAAGCTGGAGGAAATACATAATGCTAGCAATAATAAAAAGAGCTAAAAACATATTTTTAACACCAATAGGGATGGACATATATTGGAATCTTTTTAACATTATGTTCATTATTCTTTTTACAGATATATTTAGATATAAAAACATCAGCATTTTTCAGATATATTTGGAGTAACAATATCAACATTAACAGTATTAATACCAATATTAACAATGAGAACATTTTCAGAAGAAAGAAAAATGAACAGATCAATTATTATTAACATCACCAAGAAGTATTAAAGAAATTGTATTAGGAAAAATTTTTAGGAGCAATCAATAGTAGTATTAATATCAGCATTATTAACATTTGTATATTATTTAATATTATTATATTTTGGAAAAACAGAATTAATAACAACATTAAATGTGTTAATAGGATATATTTTAATATCATTAGTATATATATCAATAGGCATATTTTGCTCAAGTTTAACTGAAAATCAAATAATAGCAGCAGTATTATCAGTGAATTTTATTAATAGTAAGTACATTATCAACAGTAATAATACCATTAAAAATTATTCTCCATTAAATGCATTTTTAGTTCATTTTTACAATGGAATAAGTAGTTTAAAAGATTATGTTTTTATTACTAACATATATATTAATGTTTTTAGGATTTACAATAATATCAATACAAAGAAGAAAAATCAAAAATAAATAGGAGGAAGAATGAAAACATTTAACAGCACTAATAAAGAAAAATGGCTAATGAAAAACAATGTCAACTAATTCTTTCTATATTTATAATATTAGCATTTTTATAATAAATAAAATAACAATAAAAATCAAAATCCTAAAATAGCAGATTTAACAAAAATCAAAAAATATATTCTTTAACAAAACAAAGCAAAGAAAAATAAAAAGAAGTAAAACAAAATGTAAATATATATTTAATAGGATATGATGAAACATCAACAGAATATATTTTAGGAAAACAATATGAAGAAATAAATGATAAAATAAAATGTGTAATAGTAGACATACAAAGGCCTGATTTAGCTTTTAAAATATGGGAGCAACATCAGAAAAATAGAATAGTAGTAATAGAAGGACCAGATAAAAATACAAAGTAATATCATCAAATGAAATGATAATGACAGATAATGAAGAAAAATAAACTCATATGATATTACAGAAGAAAAATTAACAAATGCAATACAAGACGTAACAGTAAACTTTAGACCAAAAGTATATTTTTAACAGGACATAATGAATACAGCATAGAAAAATGGAGGAATGTTAGAATTATTTGCACAATTTATAATAAATGATATTAATGAAGTATCAGAATTAAATTTAAAAAGACAAATTATACCAAAAGATTGTGATTTATTAATAATAGCAAAATCCAACAAAAAGACTTTGCAGAAACAGAAGCAAAAGACATTATAGAATATATAAAAATGGTGGAAATATAATGTGGATGCAAAATCCAGCAATATTAAATAGAAAAGATGTAACAACATATAAAGATCAAAAATATAAATAAAGTATTAGATCAATATGGAATAAGTTTTTCAGATGGAATAGTATGTGAAAAGCAATTCAGAACAAGTAATTGGAGGAAATCCAACAATGTTTTCACCAGTACTATTATATCATCCAATATTAAAAAGACATATTCATCAGGAAAAAGTATATTTCTTTGGAACATCAAAAATAAATATAAAAATCAGATGAAGAATTAGAAAATATAGGTGTAAAAGCACAAATAATTGCAAGAACAACAAAAGACGGATATTATAAAGAAGATAAAAATATAGATATTATAAATCAACAAACAGAAAAAGGACAATTAAATGTAGCAGTAACATTAGACTAGAAAATAATAAAAATCAAAAATGGTAGCAATTGGAACAGCACATTTAGTATCAGGAGTACAATTGCAAATAGTAGGACAAGAAAAACACAACACCAATTTCTCAATTATATAATAGACAGATGGGATTAAAAACAGTATTATATTTAACAACAGAAAAGAAGAAACAAAAATCAGAAAAAACAATGGAACAGTAACATTTTCCAAATCCAACACTATTAGAAAGTACGATAGTAACAATAATAATAATATTACTACCAGCAGGAATAATATTAGCAGGAATAATAATTCCAGTAATCAGAAGAAAAAGAAAATAAAAGGTAAAAACAAATGAATTTAAGCATTGTTAGTATTATCTTAATAATATTAGGAATAATGCTATGTAATAATACTTAGCTTCTACGTAGGAGACGAAAAACACGTTATTGGATAGATAAGAATATATTAGGAAAAAATATAGAGGAAGAAGATTTACCAAAGATAGAATATGAACAAGATAAAAATGTAAAAACAATAGCATATCAAGATTATGTAGCAACAATATTAGATAATCAATTAAAAATTTATAATAAATATGGAAAAGTTAGAAACCCAGATATCAATAAATATAACAAATCCAATATTCGCAACAAACAAAAATATTTATTAATAGGTGATATAGAAAAATAATGTATATATGATATATAAAATACACTTCAATGGCAAAAAACAATTAGAAGATGAAATAACAAGTTTAACAATAACAGAAAATGGAGCAGTAGGGAGTTGTAACAACAAATAAAACATATAAGTCAATAATATCAGTATATAATATATACAGGGACAGAAGTATTTAAAACATATTTATCAACAACATATGCAAACAATATGATAATTTCAAATGATATGAAATATATGAGTTTTTGTAGGAAATGCTACATCAGAACATCAATAGAAACAAAAGTAAAACAATAGATATACAAAAGTAAAAGTAAATGCTTCAGAATCAATAATATATACATATATTCCAGAACCAAATGAAATGATAATAAAAATAAAAATATTATAAAGATGAAATAATAGTTTATACAGATAAGGGAATATTTATTTATTATAATGGAAATAAAAATGAAGTATATCAAATTTAATGAAAAACAAAATTTGCAGATATTAATTTAGATGGAAAGGTATGTATAGTAGAAGAAAGCAAAATGCAATAATGAGTAATGATTTCGAAATAAAGATAATAGATCCATTAACCAGAAATATGTATCAATTAAAATCAACAATAAAAAGATATAGGTTGTTATGGAGATGTCATTATAGCAGAAACAGGAAACGAAGCTAGAATTATAAATACTAAAGGATGGCTAATAAAAACATTTAAAACATCTAGAAATATAAAAGATATAAGTGTAGCAAAAATGTAGTAGCGATATATATAGAAATAAAAATTGAAATATTATCAATATAGGGGAGAAACAATGATTATAGATATTTTAATAATAGCAATATTGCAATATCAGTATTAATAGGTATAAAAAAACAGGATTAGTAAAAAGCTAATAAATTTTGTAGCAATATTTTTATCAATAATAATAGCAATAACATTTTGTAAACCACTTTCACAATTTATGATAAAAATACAAAAATAGATGAAAACATTCAACAAACAATAGTAAAAATAATTAATGGAAAAGAAAAACAAAAGATGAAAAAGCAAATAATCAAGAAGAAAAATATTATAGAACAATATACAGAAAGATTGGCGAAACTGTTAATGATGCAAAAAAGGGTTCAATAATAGTCAAACAGCAAAACAATTAACAAATCAAATAATGGTAGGAATAGCATTTATAATATATATATATTATCAAATATTATATTATAATAATAAAATTAGTATGTAAATATAATAATATCATTGCCAATAATAAATAAAGTTGATAAAATGGGTGGCGGATTATAGGTGCAATAAATGCAATAATAATGATATATATATTATTAGGAATAGTAAGAGACAATAGGAATTACAGTACAAAATAAAAAAGTATAGTAAAAGATAAATAATTCACATATTGCAAAATAATTTTTAGATAAAAATCAGAGTTGAAAAATAGTTACATCAATTAGTAAAAATAATATCTATAATAAGGTGGAAAAGTTTAAATGGGAAGATACGAAAAGGTTTCATAATCTAAAAACTATGATGAAATTGAGATATATTATGAGATAATGAAATACAAAAAGTAAAATAGAAAATAAAACAATAAAAACAAAAACAGCAACAGTAAAAGTAAAAAGATAAAAGAAAAATAATAAAGATGAAAAATCAAAAAGAAAGCAAGCATATATTAAGAAAAATACTATTAACAATATTATTGATAATAGTAATAGTAGCAGTTGATTTTTCATTTTACGTACATGGTGGCGGAATAAAAGGAATTGTAACAACAGTAGTAGGGGAGTAGTGCTGATAAAATAAAAGAATTACCAGATATATATATGTTAGTAATGGAAAAAGTGAAATATGATGACAGACACAATAATGGTAGTAAAGTATTCATCAAAAATCAATCAGCATCAATGTTATCAATACCAAGAGACACATTTACTGGAATGATGAAAAACAAAGCAAAAATCTGCAGACAAAATAAATTCAAAATATAAATAATGGTGGAGCCAAGAAACATTAAAAGTAAATAAATTAACAGGATTAAATATAAAATACTATCTAACAGTGGATACAGCTACAAGAATTTAGTAGATGTAATAGGTGGGTAAATTTGATGTACCTGTAGATATGAATTATGACGATGTAACACAAAATTTAGCATACATGTAAGGACTTCAAACATTAAATGGAGAGATACAGAAGGAGTTGTAAGATTTAGACATAACAATGATTATACATCATATCCAATATCATATGGTGATAATGATTTAGGAGAATGAGGAAACACAAAGGAATTCTAAAGATATTATTAAAACAATTAATGCAATCCCGAAAATGTAACTAAAATTAATAATTTAATGAAAATAGCTAAGAAGAAATAGAAACAAATATAAATTGGGATATGGCAAAAGACTATATACCATCACTATTTGGATTTGACAAATAATTTAAAAACAAGTGCGTTACCAGGTGAAGCAAAAATACTGTAATGGAGTAGCTGTATTCTTACTAAGTAAAGAAAAATCAAAAGATTTAATTAATACAATGTTTTTAGAAGTAGTAGATAATACAAAAATAGACCAAACAACAAATACTACATCAGAAGGAGGTCAACTAATAAAATAAACACAACATCAGAGAATCAATAAACAAAACAAATACAACAGACTTAAATGAAATAAAGAAAAGTTTAAGTGAAGAAGGAAAAAGTATTAATACGCAAAATCAAGCATAACATTACAATTAATAAATGCAACTGGAACAAAACAAAGATTTGAAAAAGCAAAAAGTCAATTAAAAATCAAGGATACTAAAAATATTGACAGTAAAACAACAAACCCAATAACATGAACCATATTAGTAAATAGAAGTAAATTAATCAAAGAAGACATGGGATCATTAAAATCATTGTTGAGGTGTTGGAAAGCCATATTATCGAGACATGAGAAAATTGGAGCCTTACAATAATAATAGGGAAAAAGATTATTAAAAGGAAAATGTAAAATAAATGCAGACGAAACATTGCCACAATCATTGAACAACAAAATAAGCTATCATTAAGATAGCTTATGTTTTACTGATCTTCTCAAATCAACATCATGGAATGATTTTCCTAACAGCCTTTAAAATAGAAATATTAAGCAATGAAATAATAGTATAATAATCAAAATAATATTTGAAGTACTAGAAAAGCTTAACATCGCATGTTCAGCAAAGTCAATCAACTTTATAATTAATTCATCAACATTACAATTCAATGCTCAACAATAATCACCATGCGTGAATAGGAGCAAAGAACTTTTGATGATCGTGGCATTTCCTGTTTGCGTGATCACTAAGAGAGATTCTTTTCATCAAGAAAATGTTTAAATCATCTTTAGCAATCAGTCAAATTTTTGCATTGCCGTTCCAGTGTCATAATTTTAGTACTAGAAAACAATAGAACCTTTAGTGACACAATGGGTTGATAAACATATTCGTAGTACATATTCAAACAATCTAGTACGGTCATTTCTCTAGAAGTATTTATGTTTCTATAAGTGTCAGAACCAGGACGGCGGCAACAAGCGACGGTGATCGCAATGTAGCAGTAGTAACAATACAATAACCAGCCATATCAGTAGTATAACCAGTTTTAAAACCTGTAGCATATGTTATAATGTCTATAGAACTTTTGTGTTAACTAATAAATCGTATTTTCAAAATTTCTCACTAAGATTAGAAACTTTTTCATATTTCAGGCAGTAATTTAAAAGTACTCTTTGGTGTACATTGAAGCTAATTCCTTAGATTTAGACAGTGAGTACCAATTCAGACATAAATCATAAGCAGAAGAAGAATAATGATTAGGATCATGTACACCATTTGGATTAACAAAATGAGTATTATAACATCCAAGTTCAATAGCCTTTTGATTCATCATATCAGCAAATTTTTAATATCTTGGTCAAATTCCAATTTAGCAGAATCATCACTAGACAAATTATAATTATTAGAGCAAACCGATTAGCACATATTGAGCCAAAACATAAGCTACATCTTTCTAGCAGAAGGAAGCATCAACAAATTAAGTAATTGTTCAATACTAACAGTTTCATTAGAACCACATCCAGTAGAATATGTTTTTGGGACTTCATGAATAGAATAATAACTAACTTTAACAAGACTATTTATTTTACAATTTTCCATTGTCAAAATAGCGTCATTGTTTTAGTAGTACTAGCTGGAAACATCATTAGCATTTTTATCATCATAAGACTTTTTCCAGTATTAACATCTCATATAAAACAGCTGCTTTTAGCAAAAACTTCAGGCTCATTTCGATTTATTAACATTACTTGAAGTTACATAACTAAAAATTTAAGAAAAATAAAATTTAAAAACACAATCATAAAAAACGAAAGTTTTTCTTCAAAAATAATCTCCCTTAACCTATTTTTGAATATCATAACAATAAAAACAAGAATAAATCAAGTAATACAAGGAGAAACAATGGACAAAATTAAATCAATAATAGATAAATTAAATTTTTAAACAACGAATTTTTGGTGGGATAATAATATTAATAATTGCAATATCAATATTTACATGGTTAATTCATATATATGGATCAGAAACACCAAAAAGTGAAAATAAAAATAAAATAAAAACAGAAACAACAAATGAAATAGAATTAAATTTAGGATTAAAAGAAAAACAGTCTAAAAAATAATGGTAGATATATCAGGAGAAGTAATAACACCAGGAGTAGTATCAATAAAATGAAGGAGGAAGAATAATAGATGCAATAACAGCAGCAGGAGGAAAAACAGAAGACGCAGATTTATCAAAAAGTAAATTTAGCATATATATTAGATGATGGTGTACAAGTACATATACCAAGATATAATGAAAAATGATAGAGAAATAGTTCAAACAGAAGCAGGTCAAGGAATTATACAAGAAGGATTAACAACAGAAAGCAAAAAGATTTAAAAGTAAATATAAATACAGCAAATAAAGAAAAAAATTAACAACATTACCAGGTATAGGACAAGGAACAGCAGAAAAAAATAATAGAGCATCGCACAAAAATGGAAAATTCAAAAACAGATGAATTAAAAGAAAATACCAGGTATTGGAGATAGCAAATTTAATTCTTTAAAAGATAAAATTACTATAAAAATAATAATGAAATATAATCTTAACCACTTGAAAAACAAAAATATAAATGTAAAATATTTAAAAGATTATAAGAAAGGAGAAGAACATATGAATTTACTAAAAAGGAATCGCTGAATGTATAGGAACATTTGTATTAGTATTTGTAGCTTGTGGTGTAGGAGCTATGTTTGGTGGAGCTAATTTAGTAGCAACATCATTGGCATTTGGTTTATCTGCTAGTTGCAATGGCATATGCTATTGGAAAAATATCAGGATGCCATATTAATCCAGCTGTTTCAGTAGCAATGTTAATAAATAAAAGAATTAATATAAAAGAATTTATTGTTTACGTTGTAGCTCAATTCATCGGTGCAATTCTTGGTGCAGCATTATTATATGCAGTATTCAATCAATTCACATATAGAGGTTCATCTGTAATTAATATTACAGGATTAGGAACAAACACATTTGGTGTAGTATCAGATTCTGGAAATTACAATGATTGGCGCATTAATATTAGAAACAGTTCTAACATTCATTTTCTGTTATACAATATTAGGCGTTACATCAGATGAAAAAGATTCAAGTATTGCTGGATTAATAATTGGTTTAACATTAACATTAGTTCACTTATTAGAATTACATTTACAGGAACATCTGTAAAATCCTGCTAGGGATCATTTGGTCCAGCTTTGATGACAGCTATTACTGGAAATGGTACAGAAGCATTAAGCCAAGTATGGTTATTTATAGTAGCACCAGTATTAGGAGCAATAATCGCAGGCTTATTATTTAGATTCTTTAATACAAATAAAGAAGAAAAACAAAAATAAAAATAAGGTTTCAAACAAAAAGCAATCTGCCATGAGGTTGCTTTTTATAGGGTAATATATAATTTTTAAAAATGTAAAAATGAGGAGGAAACAAAATGGGATATTATCAATATGGATTTTTATATAATTGGGTACCACTTTCTTTTTGAATTATATTCACTAAAAACAATATTAAGTACAGTATTTATAATTGCGACAATAATTGGTTTATGGAAATTTTTGATGGGATATAAAGGATGGGAAGGATTAATACCAGTATATAATTTAGTAGTAGCATTAGATCAAGCAGAGATACATAGAGCATATGTCTTTTTATTTTTATTCCAATAATACAAATAGCAATGTTAATTTATTTAGGAATTAATTTGTCAAAGAAATTTGGATGAATTATGGGGAATATAATTATAATATTACCAGTATGGCTTTTAATATTAGGACTATCAAAAGATATCAGATTTAATGGTGCTCCAATGAATCATGGAACATATAATAAAAAGTTGATAATATTAATGTAAATGATAATACAAATAATAAATACAAAGAAGTATAATTAAATACTTCTTCATATACTATTTAACTTCTGTCATCCATAAATCATGTTTATTACAATAAGCATATACTTTAGAACCAGGAATATAACAAAAGATGTTTTAGCAACATCACCAGGATGTAGATGAACAACTTTTTCCTGTTTATCATATACAAACATTGCAATCCATTCAATATAATGATCAATTTCCCATTACATGATTAACAGTAACATTAATTTTATCACCATTTATAACAATTTCAGGTTTATGTTTTTCAACAGCTGCATCAACTGTATTAGGAACACAATCACATTAATTCACCACAACAAGTAAGAGAATCACCTTTTTCCTTTTTAAAAACTTTTAATTAAAGAACCACAAACAGGGCACTTTTTAATAATATATTCTGTATTCATAAATTACCTCCTTAATAATATAGAAAAAATCTATAATAAGATTATATCAGAAAAATAATAACTAAAAAAATAAAAAAATAAAAATATTTTTTTAAAATAGGTATTGACATAATAAAAATAAAAATTTTATAATAATAAAAGTTAATTACACATCGCGAGGTGGAGCAGTTGGCAGCTCGTTGGGCTCATAACCCAAAGGTCGCAAGTTCGAGTCTTGCCTCGCAACTAGATTTTAAAGATCGGATTATTCCGATCTTTAATTTTTGTAAAAAGCTTGATTATTTAAAAACAAATTGTATACAATTTATTTTTAAATAAAAATAGGAGTAGAAGATGGAGGAAAAAGATTTACTAAAATTAAATAATCAAATATGTTTTCCTTTTATATGTAGCTTCAAAAAGAAGTAATATATAAGCTCATATTTAGAGAAATTAAATTTAACATATACGCAATATATAACAATGATGGTAATGTGGGAAATATGAAAGAATAAATGTTAAAGAATATAGGATATTTTTAGATTCAGGAACATTAACACCACTTTTAAAAATTAGAATCTAAAAATTATATAATACGTCAAAAATTAAAAAGCGATGAAAGAAGCTTAATAATTACTTTAACAACAGATGGAATAAAATTAAAAGAACAAGCAAAAATCAATACCATTAGAAATGATAAAATGCTTAAATTTATCAAATAAAGAAATTAATAAATTTATATTAGAAAAAATTATAGGAGAAAAATAAATGAATATATATGATTATACAGTAGAAAAAGAAATGGAGAAATCTTAAGTTTAAAAAGAGTTAGAAGGAAAAAGTATTATTAATAGTTAATACTGCAACAGGATGTGGATTTACACCACAATATAAAGAATTAGAAGAAATGTATGAAGAATTCCATGACCAAGGATTAGAAATAATAGATGTACCATGCAACCAATTTGCAGGACAGACACCAGGAACAGATGAAGAAATACATGAATTTTGTACATTGAAATATAAAACAAAAATTCGAACAAATGAAAAAATCAGATGTAAATGGAAAAAATGCAATTGAATTATTTAAATATTTAAAAAACTCAAAAAGGATTTGTAGGATTTGGAAAAAGCCCAAAAGCATTAGCAATGTCAGTAATGTTAAAAAACAATTGATAAAGATTATAAAAAATAATTCAGAGATCAAATGGAATTTTACAAAATTTTTAGTAGACAGAAAAGGTAACGTTGTAGAAAGATTTGAACCAACATATAGCATGAAAGATGTAAAAGAAAAAGTAGAAAAGTTAATAAAAGGAATAATAATGGAAGAATTCGATATAATAATAATAGGTGCTGGAACAGCAGGGATGACAGCAGAATCTATACAGCAAGAGCAAATAAAAAGTATTACTTTGAAGGAAAAAAATTATGGAGGACAAATAATAAATACTCCAGATATTGAAAATTTTTCCAACAATAAGTCATATATCAGGAATAGATTATGCAACAAATTTATATAATCAAATAAAAGAATTAGGGTGTAATATATAAAAGAGGAAGAAGTAATAAAATTAACAGAAAAACAGAATAATAACAACAAAAAGAATCAATATAAAGCAAAAAGCAGTAATAATTGCAACAGGAACTCAAAACAGAAAGTTAGGATTAAAAAAATGAAGAAAAAACTAATAGGAAGAGGAATTTCATATTGCGCGACATGTGATGGAAGATTCTATAAAGGAAAAAGTTGCAGTAATAGGCGGAGGCAATACAGCAATAGAAGATGCAATATATTTATCAGATTTTAGCAGAAAAAGTATATTTAATACATAGAAGAAGAATTTAGAGACAGAACAAAAAGCTATTGATATATTGAAATCAAAAAGAAAACGTAGAAATTTTATTAAATTATATACCTAATGAATTAATAATAGAAAATAAATTAACCGGATTGAAGTAATTAATAAAAATGGAGAAAAAGAAAACAATAGATATTTCAGGAATATTTGTTGCAGTTGGACAAAAATCCAAATACTGAAATGTTTAAAAATTTAATAGAATTAGATAAATCAGGATATATAAAATCAAAAGATGGAGTACATACAAATTTAGAAAAATATATGTTGCAGGAGATGTCAGAGAAAAAGAATTAAGACAATTAGTTACAGCGGCAGCAGATGGAGCAATAGCAGCAAATACTGCAATAACAGAAATACAATAAATAAAAGACATTTTACATACTATATAAAGTTTGTAAAAATGTTTTTATAAAAAGATTCTTTGTCAAGTTTTTGGGGTGAATAAGTTTATAAATACTTTGTCCACCTCTATTTTTATACCATTTTTTTAGAATATATATAGATAATTATAAATTTTTAATATAATTAAACATACTTAATAAGCCAATCAAAGATTGACTTTTAAAAATATGAATATAAGTAGTTTTAGTCTAAAAGCATAATGCGAGCTTTAAAATGGATAAAATTCGGCATTCAAAAAGATAATCTTTTTAATGTTTTAATTTTATTATTAATGCCTTCAATACAACCATTTGAATAAGAAAAATTCTAAAGAATGACGAATTTCAGCAGCCCAATTATGATATGTTTTAGCAACAGAAGCAAGTTCTTTAAAATGTATTGTAACAAATTTTTCTGAATAGGAATATCTTTAACAGTTCTTAAATAATAATCATGAATTTTCAGTATTAGAGCCACAATTAGGGCAAAGATGTTCCACAATAGGCATTTCAATATCGAATACAATTTTGTTTTTAAGAAAATGAGAATTCTTTATTATAGTCCCTTCTAAATTAAATAATTTTTGATATAATAAGTATGCACTTATTTAATACCTCTTGAATTTTGATAATCAACTATATTCTACTAGGTATTTTAAATAAGTGCATTATTTATTTAAAAAGATACACTCCAAGATTTATTATAGAACCTTATAAAATATAATAAAAATGCATACGAAATTCTTGAAGAAAATATAAAAGCTGTGGGTATAAAAATACTATGGAAAGAAAATATTAATAACAGAAAAACCATCAGTAGCAATGGAATTTTGCTAAAAGTAATATCAAAAAAATTTATAATAAAAGGGATGGATATTTAGAATCAGAAGAATGGATAATAACATGGTGCGTTGGACATTTAGTAACAATGAGTTATCCAGAAAAATATAATGAACAATTAAAATATTGGAGAATGGAAACATTACCATTTATACTAAAAGAATGGAAAGTATGAGATAATTCCACAAGTAGAAAAACAATTTAATATAATTAAATCATTAATGACAAGGGATGATATAGAAGAAATATACAATGCAGGTGACTCAGGAAGAGAAGGAGAATATATTCAACGACTAGTTTTAATGATGGTAAAACCAGATCCAAAAAATAAAAATCAAAAAGAGTTTGGATAGATTCACAAACAGAAGAAGAAATAAAAAGAGAATAAATGAAGCGAAAAGATTCAACTGAATATGATAGTTTATCAGATAGTGCATATCTGAGAGCCAAAAGAAGATTATTTAATAGGAATAAATTTTTCTAGGGAATGTTAACATAATGTATGGGCAGAAAACTATCAAATATTTTAAAAACTGAAGAAAGAACAAGTATATCAATAGGAAGAGTAATGACATGTGTATTAGGAATTGTAGTTAAAATAAAGAAAGAGAAATAAAACAATTTTCGTTAAAAACACCATATTACAAAAATTCAATCAATATTAAAAGATTTTCAAGCAGAATGGAAAAGTATCAGAAACATCAAGATATTTATGAAAAGCAACAAATTATATAATGAAACCGGTTTCAAAAGAAGAAAGAAAGATGCAAAATCATTAATATTAGAATTACAAGGAAAAGAAGCAGTAATAGAAGAAATAAAAACAAAAAGTAAAAAGAAGCTGCACCTCTATTATTTAATTTAGCAGAACTTCAAAATGAATGTAGTAAAAGATTTAAAATATCTCCAGATAAAAACACTAGAAATAGCACAGAATCTATATGAAAAAAGAAAATGATAACATATCCAAGAACAGATGCAAGAGTATTTTCAACAGCAATATCAAAAGTGATATCAAAAAAATTTAAATAATCTAATGAAAAATTATAAAGACGAAGAAATACAAACAATACTTAAAAGAAAATGGCAGATAGTATGTAAAAATATAGAAAAAAACTAAAATACGTAAATGATAAAAAAATAACTAGATCATTATGCGATAATTACTAACAGGGCCAAGGTTTTTGAAAATTATAGTAAAATTATCACAAACAGAACAACAAATATTAAAGCTAATAACAAAAGATTATTAGCAATATTTCTACCCACAAGCAGAATACAATAAATTAAATATAACATTAGATATATGATAAAGAAAAATTTACATCAAGCATATGTATAGAACAAGGCTATCAAAAAGATATTAAAAATACAAAAGAACTCAGATACAATGATGAAGAATTCTCAAAATAAATTATAAAAAGGTGAAAAATTAGACAGTAGAAAATTAGTGAAATAAAAATAGTGAAACAACTCCACCAACAAGATACAATTCTGGTACGATAATATTAACAATGGAAAAATGCAGGAAAATGATAGAAGACGAAGAATTAAGAGAACAAATAAAATGTGAGGGATAGGAACAAGTGCAACAAGAGCAGAAATTATAAAGAAATTAGAAAAATCGGATTATATACAAATAAATAATAAAACCCAAATAGTAACTCCAACACAAAAAGGATGAAGCAATATTTGAAATATGTTAAAATGTCAATGCATGATATGCTGAAATCCAGTTAACTGCAAGCTGGGAAAAAGGATTGAGACTTAGTAGCAGAAATCAAAACCAGAAGAATTTATGAAAAATTAGAAAAAGTATATAAAGAAAAATTTAATAGGTTACTAATGATGATATAAATGCTTAAATCAATAATATCATAAAAATGGCTAAAACGCAGTGGCAATTTGCAAAACAATAATGTAGTATAATGGAGCAAGAGCTAAAATGAATGGAGGTAATGTATATTTTAAGAGTTAAGAAATTAGTTGTTGGATCTAAGAAAATCAATAAAAATTAGCTTCAATAATTATATTAGCAACTATTATCATATTAAGAATTTTACAAACTAGCATATAGTCAAACATATGAAGTAAGTCTTAATGGTAAAGTTATAGGTTATACAAAGAGACAAAGTAGTTTTGCAAAAAGAATAAATGATTATATTAATTGTGAAACGTGATGATGTAGCATTCGTTGAAGTAGATAGCATTACCAACATATAAAGCCGTATTATTAAAAAGAAACATTTGAAACAAATGACGAAGAAATTTTCATAAAGTTAGAATCAGGAATTGCATATTATAAATACTATGCAATAGCTGTAGATAATCAAGAAAAAGGCATATTTAAAAACATTTAGAGAAGCTGAAACAAGTTAGTCCAAGAATTAAAGAATAAAGAAAAGTACAAATGTCTGATCTCTAGGAATAGTAGAAAATATGCTAAAAAGCAAGTTGCTGAAAAGTAATAGCGACACAAAGTCACAAGCAGAAACAATAGTAAACAGATACAGGATGCAACAAGGAGTTCCAGATGGAACTAGCTGACGGAGATAGTGATGAACTACCAGATGTTAAAAGATTAACAGAAGTAAAGATTAGCATCAGTGATGATAGTATAAATCAATTATATGTTCAACAAAAATCAACATCAAGATCAGCAAAAAATGCAAGAACATCAAGACAGGACTCAAAATCATCAGAAACATATATGAGCAACATGCAAAAAGTAGTTGATAGATTCACAAACCAGGGTATCAAACAGACCTAGGTGTAACTTTAATAAAACCAATAGCATCAGGATATACAATAACATCAAGATTTGGATGGAGATCAAGAGACAATCACCCAGGATATAGACGTATGCTGCACCAAAAGGAACTGCAATAAAAGCAGCAGCAGGTGGATACAGTTATATTTGCAGGATCAGGATCACCATATGGTGGATATGGAAACATAGTAGTAATTCAATCAAATTCATCAACAGCGATAAGATACGCTCACTGTAGCAAAAATCTATGTAAGAAAAGGCGAAGTTGCTAGAACAAGGACAAGTGATTGCAGCTGTTGGGATCAACAGGAATGTCAACAGGTAATCATTTACATTTTGAGATAAGATATAATGGTAAAAAATAGATCCCACAAAAATATGTATATTAATAAAACTTAAAAACTATTGACAACATTGAAATTTAATGTTATACTATAATAAGTATTTTTATACGGAAAAGAAACTAGAGGGCTAATAGATGTTAAATTTCGTAATGATGAAGTTTATAATTTATAAAAGAGGTAATATCAAATAGCAATTTGGTTTACCTTTTTGCGATGTATGAGTTTTCATAGCCATTTTTTTCTGTATTGAATGATTATAAATTAAGAAGAATTACTTTAGGAGAATATATATTTTTTAGATAAAAGAGGGCAGATTTTAGACTAAAAATAATATCAAAACTAAGATTAAGAAGAACTTAATTAATAATAAAAATCTTTCTGCTTAAAAAAATAAGAGGAGGTACACCTTTGGTAGAGTTAAAGGATGTAAAACATGAAAGAACTACTAGAAAATCTTTTTCAAAAATCGACAATTTTATTGAAATGCCAAACTTTAGTAAAAAGTACAAAAAGATTCATATAACTGGTTTTTGAAAGAAGGTCTTGGTGAAGTATTAAAAGAAGTATCACCAATCACAGATTTTACAGAAAATCTAGTATTAGATTTTATTGATTACCACATGGATGAAAAAAATCAAAATATACAGTAGAAGAAGCAAAAGAGAGACGCAACATATTCAAAAAATTACATGTAAAAAGTAAGATTATTTAATCGTGAATCAGGAGAAATCAAAGAACAAGAAATATATCTTGGAGATTTTCCAATAATGACAGAAACAGGAACATTTGTAATAAATGGAGCTGAGAGAGTAATCGTAAGCCAATTAGTACGTTCACCAAGCTGTTATTATGCAAGTACATTTTGATACAAAGAAAGGCAAAAATTTATTATCAGCAACAATAATGCCATTAAGAGGAGCATGGTTAGAATATGAATCAGACAACAATGACATTACATATGTAAGAGTTGATAGAACAAGAAAATTACCAATAACAGCATTAATTAGAGCATTAGGGTATCGAACAAGATAGCCAAATATTAGAGATATTTGGTGAAGAAAACCTATTAAAAACTAACATTGGAAAAAGATGTAACAAAAACTCAAGAAGAAGCCTCTAATTGAAATTTACAAAAAATTAAGACCAGGTGAATTACAACAATTGAAGCAGCAAAAACATTATTTGATAGATTATTCTTTGATCCAAAAGAGATATGATTTAGCAAAAGTTGGAAGACATAAAATTCATTATGAAATTAAGTCTTGCAACAAGAATCACAAAATCAAGAAGCATTTGAAGATATTATGGACTTACAAACAGGTGAAGTACTTGTTGAAAAAGGACAAATTATATCATCAGAAATTGCAAAAACCAAATTCAAAATTCAGGAATCAACACAGTAGCTGTAAAAGTAAAAGATAGCAAAGTGATAATTATAGGTAATGGAACAGTTGATATTCATAATTTTGTAGAAAAATGAGGATATTGGAGATTTAAAAATTTCAAAGAGTATGTAAATTATTCATTATTAAAATCAATAATTGAAAACACAGACAAAAGATAAACTATATGAAACTTTAAAAAGAAAATTATGATGAATTATTACCAAGACACATAACAAATGAAGATATCATAGCATCAATCAGTTATTTTCTTTAAACTTTAGACCATAAATTAGGAAAAATTGACGATATCGACCATTTAGGAAACAGAAGAGTAAGATGTGTAGGGTGAATTATTACAAAAATCAATTTAGAATAGGTTTAGCAAGACTTGAAAGAGTCGTAAGAGAAAAGAATGACAGTACAAGACTCTAGATTCAATCTACACCACAAGCTTTAATCAAATACAAAACCAATTTCATCAGCAATTAGAGAATTCTTCGGAAGCTCACAATTGTCACAATTTCATGGATCAAACAAACCCATTATCAGAATTAGCACATAAGAGAAGAATTTTCAGCATTAGGGACCAGGTGGTTTAACAAGAGAAAGAGCAGGATTTCGAAGTACGTGATATTCACTATACACACTATGGAAGACTATGCCCAATTGAATCACCAGAAGGACCAAACATTGGATTAATTTCAGCATTATCAATCTTTGCAAGAATTAATGAATATGGATTTGTTGAAGCACCATATAGAAAAATTGACCATGAAACAGGAAAAAGTAACAGATCAAGTAGATTATTTATCAACAGATCAAGAAGATAAATACATTATGGCACAAAGCAACAGAGCCAATTGAAAAAGATGGAAGATTTGTTAATAAAAGTAATCAAAGTTAGAAAAAGCAACAGAATATCAACAAGTACCAGCAGAAATGGTAGACTACGTTTGAAGTATCTCCACAAGAAATCGCATCAATTGCAGCAACAATGATACCATTCATGGAGCATGATGACGTTAAGAGAACATTAATGGGTTCAAACATGCAAAGACAAGCTGTTCCATTATTAAAAACTGAAGCACCAATAGTTGCAACAGGTATGGAATATAGAGCAGCAGTTGACTCAGGTATCACAATTTTAGCTAAAAACAAAGGAATTGTTGAAAAAGTAACAGCTGAAAAATTGATATCAGAAATGAACATGGTGACCTTGATACATATAAATTGTTGAAAATTCAAGAGAACAAACGGTGGAACATGTTTCAATCAAAGACCAATTGTACAAGTTGGTGAGAGAGTTGAAGGATTGAAACAATTGCAGACTGGGACCATCAACAAATAATGGTGAAATGTCATTAGGTAAAAATGCATTAATTGCTATTGCAACATGGGAAGGTTATAACTTTGAGGGACTGCCGTATTAATCAGTGAAAGATTAGTTAAAGAAGACGTATTCACATCAATTCACATTGAAGAATATAACTGTGGAATGTAGAGATACAAAATTAGGACCAGAAGAAATAACAAGAGATATTCCAAACTTAGGAGAAGATACATTAAAAGACTTAGATGAAAGTGGAATAATCAGAATTGGTGCAGAAGTAAGACCTGGAGACATTCTTGTAGGAAAAAGTAACACCAAAAAGGTGAAACCGAATTAACTGCAGAAGAAAGATTATTAAGAGCTATCTTTGGTGAAAAGACTAGAGAAGTAAGAGACACATCATTAAGAGTGCCACATGGTGAAGCAGGAACAATCGTAGATGTTAAAATTTTCACAAGGGATAATTCAGATGAATTAGGACCTGGTGTAAATCAAATAATCAGAGTATATATCGCAACAAAGAGAAAAATTTCAGTTGGTGATAAAATGTCTGGACGTCACGGAAATAAAGGTGTTGTATCAAGAATAATGAGAGAAGAAGATATGCCATTCTTACCAGATGGTACACCGGTTGACATCTTATTAAATCCAATGGGTATCCCATCTCGTATGAACTTAGGACAAGTATTAGAAGTACATTTAGGTATGGCAGCTAGAGCATTGGGATGGAAAGTAGAAACACCAGTATTTGACGGAGCAAGCTTTGAACAAATTGGAGATATGCTAGAACAAGCAGGATTAAGAAGAGATGGTAAAACAGTAGTATATGATGGAAGAACTGGAGATCCATTTTGATCACACGTAAGCAACAGTAGGCGTAATGTACATGTTAAAACTACACCACTTAGTAGATGATAAAATCCATGCTCGTTCAACAGGACCATACTCATTAGTAACACAACAACCTCTAGGAGGTAAAAGCACAATTTGGTGGACAAAGATTTGGTGAAATGGAAGTTTGGGCACTTGAGGCATACGGTGCTAGCATATACATTACAAGAAATGATAACAACAAAATCAGATGATGTAGTTGGACGTGTAAAAACATATGAAGCAATTGTTAAAGGATGAAAATATACAAAACCAGGGAATCCCAGAAGGATTCAAAAGTGCTTGTAAAAGAGTTAGCAAGCATTAGGATTAGATATTAAACTATATTCTAATAAAGGAAATGAAATTGAGTTAAAAGAAAGATATTGAAGATGGAATTGATTTTCAATGCAATAACAGATTCAAAAACAATAACAATATTTCTTCTACAAGATGAAAAAGAATTATCAGAAGGATTTTCAACAGTAGATGTGGAATCAGAATATACCACGATGAGAATCAACGATGAATTGTTTGATGATGATAAATAACTAGATGATTTTTGAAGATAATCTATTATCAGATGATGGATGATGGATATGAAGAAGAAGACGAAGGCTTTGATGATGATATGTAAGACTAATAATTAAATAGTTTGAAAAGATTAAGCTCGAGCAAATATGGATTGTACAGCAGTGTACAAGCTTTAAATCCCAGTAAAACACCAAATAATTATAGGGGCTATTTAGTGGAAGAGTTAGAAAACTTAAGTCAAATTAAGATAGATTTAGCATCTGATGAAGATATCAGAATGTGGTCAAGGGGTAGAGTAAAAAGCCAGAAACTAATAACTATAGAACATTAAAACCAGAAAAGATGGTCTATTCTGTGAAAGAATATTTGGACCAGTAAAAAGATTGGGAATGTCATTGTGGAAAAATATAAAATAAGATTTAAAGGTGTAGTCTGTGATAGATGTGGGTGTTGAAGTAACAAAATCAAAAGTAAGACGTGAAAGAATGGGGACATATTGAATTAGCAGCTCCAGTAGCACACATTTGGTATTTTCAAAGGAATACCAAAACAGAATTGCATTAGTATTGGATATTTCACCAAAAGACATAGAAAAAGTAGTTTATTTTTGCATCATATGTTGTAACAGACAAAGGGAGATACAGGATTAACAAAATGCCAAGTTTTAAATGAGAGAGAATACCATGAAGCTGTTGAAAATATGGATTTGGTTCATTTAAAGCAGAAATGGGGCCAGAGCGCTTCAAAAATTATTAAGAGAGTTGATGTAGACGAATTAACAGAAAAATTAAAGAAAGAAATTACAAAATTCAAGTGAGCAAAAAGAAAGTTAGATTAATCAAAAGATTGATACAATAGATTCATTCAGAAATTCTAGAAATAAACCAGAATGGATGGTAATGAATGCAATACCAGTAATCCCACCAGATTTAAGACCAATGGTACAATTAGATGGTGGAAAGATTTTGCAACATCTGACTCTAAATGATTTATATAGAAGAGTTATTAACAGAAATAACAGATTAAAAAGATTAATTGAATTAGGAGCACCAGAAATCATTTTAAGAAATGAAAAAGAATGCTTCAAGAATCAGTTGATGCCTTAATTGACAATAGCAGAAGAGGAAAAACCAGTAACAGGAGCAGGCGGAAGAGCATTAAAATCATTATCAGATATGCTAAAAGGAAAAACAAGGTAGATTCCGTCAAAAACTTATTAGGTAAGAGAGTTGACTATTCTGGACGTTTCAGTTATCGTTGTAGGGACCAGAGTTAAAGATTTACTCAATGTGGTGTTCCAAAAGAAATGGCAGTAGAATTATTTAAACCATTTGTAATGAGAGAATTATGCCAAAGAGGATTAGACAAATAATATCAGAAGTGCAAAAAGAATGGTGAAAAGATTGGATCCATCAGTATGGGAAGTATTAGAAGATGTAATTCATGATCATCCAGTATTACTAAACCGTGCTCCAACACTACATAGATTGGGTATTCAAGCATTTGAACCAGTATTAGTAGAAGGTAGAGCAATCAAACTACATCCATTGGTATGTAGTGCATTCAATGCAGACTTCGACGGTGACCAAATGGCTATTCACTTACCACTATCACCAGAAGCACAAGCTGAATCAAGATATTTAATGTTATCAACAAACAACTTATTAAAACCAACAGATGGTGCACCAATTACACAACCATCACAAGATATGATTTTAGGAGCATACTATTTAACTTTAGATGTTGATCTTGAAGAAGGAGATACAGAAGAAAGTTATAAAAAATAAAGGTGTATTAGGTGCTGGAAAATATTTTCTCTTCAACAGATGGAAAGCAGAAATGGCATTTTTAAATGGAGATTTAGGTGTACACGCTAAGATTCATGTAAGAATTGCAAAATATGATGAAAAACGGAAATGAATTAAGACACGGAATCATCGAAACAACAATAGGAAAGATTATATATAATAAAGGAATTCCACAAGATTTAGGATTTGTAGACAGAACAAAACCAGAAAACGAATTTGAATTAAAGTTAATTCCACAACAGCTAAAAAGCAATTAAAGAAAATAATTGACAAATGTATTTAGAAATTCACGGATTAGATAGAACAACAGAATTACTAGATTATATTAAATCAACAGGATATAAATATTGTACAACTGCAGGTATAACAGTATCAATGTACGACGTTAGTGTTCCAGAAGAAAAACCAGGATTACTAAAAGAAGGACAAGATGAAGTAGATGTTATATGCAAAAACAATATGCACGTGGTTTAATCACAGATAAAGAACGTTATACAAAATGTAATTAAAGTTTGGGAAAGAATAACAGACGAAGTAGCAAAAAGTAATGATTAAAAGCAAATTCGACAAATTAAAACCCAATTTACATGATGTCAGACTCTGGGCACGTGGTAACTTAGCTCCAATTACGTCAGGGATAGCAGGGTATGCGTGGATTGATGGCAAGTACAACAGGTAAAACAGTTTGAAATTCAATCAAATCATCATTCTATGAAGGTCTAGACTCATTAGAATACTTCATCGCTGCACCTGGAACACGTAAAGGATTCTCAGATACAGCTTTAAGAACAGCCGATTCAGGATGCTTAACAAGAAGACTGGTAGATGTATCACAAGATATTATCGTAAGAGAACATGACTGTGGAACAACAGAAGGACTTGAAGTATATGCAATCATGAATGGAAATCAAGTAATTAGAATCATTAGAAGAGAATAATTGGAAGATATCCATTAAATGATATTAAACATCCCGAAACAGGAGAAGTAATAGCTTCTAAAGAATCAAAGATTACAGATAAACAAGCAAAAAGCAATTGTTGCAGTAGGGAATCGAAAGAGTAACAGTAAGATCAGTATTAAATTGTAAAACACAACTGTCAGTATCTGTGAAAGATGTTATGGTATGAGCATGTCAACAAGAGGAGACCTACAAATAGGGTGAGCCAATTGGAACAATCGCAGCTCAACTCAATCGGTGAACCTGGCACAGCTTACAATGAGAACAATTCACTCAGGGGTGTTGCAGGTGGAGCAGATATTACAGGGTCTTCCTAGAGTTGAGGAGCTATTCGAAGCTCATGTAAAACCAAAGGGTCTAGCTGTTATAACAGAGATCTCAGGTGTAGTATCAATTACAGAAATCAAGAAAAAGAAACAAGTAACAGTAACAAGTAAAGATGACAGTAGATCATATTCGATTCCATTCGGATTAAAATTAAAAGTAGAAGAAAGACAAAGAAGTTGAAAAAGGTGATCCAATCACAGAAGGTTCAATCAATCCAAATGAAATACTTTGAAATTAAAGGAGCCGAAGGAGTTCACGAATATATCGTACAAGAAATCCAAAAAGGTATATGAAGCCAAGGTGTTGATATTAACGACAAACACATTGAAGTTATTGCAAGACAAATGTTAAGAAAAGTAAAAATCGAAGATCCAGGTGATAGTGATATTATTCCAGGAATGCAAATTGATGTTAATGAATTAAATGAAATTAATGAAAATTAGCATGTAGAAGGAAAACAAATCGCAACAGGAAAGAGATTTTATTAGGGTATTACAAAAGCATCACTTGCAACAGACAGCTTCTTATCAGCAGCATCATTCCAAGAAACAACAAGAGTTTTAACAGATGCAGCAATTAAAGGTAAGTCAGATTACTTAATAGGATTAAAAAGAAAATGTTATAATTGGTAAAGTTAATCCCAGCTGGAACAGGTATGGATAAATACCAAGAAACATATATAAATACAGAAAACAATGGATGATAAAAGACATTCAAAACTTGAAAAATTACATAATGAAAGAATGAAAGATCCAGCAAAGAAACAGAAAAAAGAATAATATATAAAAAAAGAGAATGTTTGAACATTTGGGCTAAGGCACCTTTTAACTAATCATAATCTAACAACAAACTCATAAGCCTTGAAATAATTGACGAAAGAACGGCGCGTAGTATAAATTAAAATGTATAAAAGGAGATATTAACATTGTCAATGGCATTAATTATATTATGATATTATATGTTGTTTTGATAACAATGTTGACCGTACCGTAAGAAGTCGGGAATTATCTGGACGTTAAAGGTTGACATTAAATGTTAAATGAGCAAAACCGCGTGTCGATTCACCATTTCCGTTGATGATAATGGGAGTAGATGGGAAATATATGGAAGGAATTGAAAGTTCAGTGGGCGGTTTCGTATATGAACAAAAGGAAACGGTATAAATTTGTGGGTGTGTAGAACACGAAATAATAAATATGGTGATCGAAGGAAAAGATTGAGAACGAAGTAGAAATAAAAAATAAAACATGTAAAATTTTGAGATTAACATGTAAAGGAAAACAAATAAGACGGATAAAGTTCTTGTGACTGTAATAACGCTGGCAGATCGAGCAGAGATTGAAAACTACAACAAAAGAAATAGATTCGGAAATTGTAGTAGGAATGATGTCTGTTGATAATTATGAAAGGGAAATGGTCAAAGAACATATCAGGTGAAATAAATCAAAGATAAGCCGTGGCAGAGCAATGTATATAAGATAAGGAATAATCTTCCTTCAATAGCTAAAAGTTGAAAGAACTAATTCTATTATGTCC
>BNJS01003627.1_pt1 | contig 100591 bp, 219 predicted proteins | sample 8540461 | NCBI WGS metagenome assembly BNJS01 (sample SAMD00202454, study PRJDB9452) | human saliva metagenome | isolation source: human saliva | place: Japan | reverse complement strand
TCTTTGTAGCTAAAGTATCCATCGTGTGAAGTGACCCCCAAAAAGTTAGACTTTTGAGATGACTCAAGTCGTCTCTTTTTGATTAAACAAAACAAAATGTATGAATAACCCCTAGGGTTCGCGCCAAAATTTTCTGGCGCGTTTTTCTGAAATATTATTAAACTTTCAATTAGATTTACTAGTTAAGCAATACGAGCAGAGTTTGAATGAGTTATTCTGTAATTTACAGGACTTAGTCCATCCAGTTTAATTTTTATACGTTTGTTGTTGTAATAATCAATATAATCGATAATAGCTTTCTCTAATTCCTCAAGAGACTTAAATTCTTTTCAAATCCATAAAAACATTTCTGATTTCAAAATACCAAAGAAAGATTCCATCATACCATTATCTGCACTGTTCCCCTACGTGACATAGATGGCTTTTATATCTTTACTTTCTAAAAATCGATGATAGAATCATGCTGGTATTGCCAACCTTGGTCACTGTGGAGAATAGTATTTTTGTATTTGTCATCTGTAAATGCTCGTTTAACATTGCCTTTAGTTGATGTAAGTTAGGTGAACGAGAAAGATTGAACGCAATAATTTCACTGTTAAATCCATCTAAGACTGGTGATAAATATAGTTTCTGTTCACTACTTGGAATGGCAAACTCCGTTGACATCTGTGTAACATTTTTCCATTAGTTTGATCCTTCAAAATCACGTTGAATCAGATTATCTGATTTCTTTCCAACATCTCCTTGGTATGAATATTTTGCGTTTACGACGAATACGGGCAATTAAAACCAAGTGCTTTCATTAAGCTGTTGTACCTTCTTATGATTCACTTTAAAAGCCACGATTTCTTAATTCTAAAATAATTCTACGGTAACCATAGTTTTCCTTATGTTCTGTAAAAATATCTCTGTATTTCATCTTTAGCTGTCGATCCTTATCCGGTTGGTTCATTTGTTTTAAATGGTAATAGTACGTTGAACGAGCTAAATTAATTACTTTTAAGAAGAATATCCAATGGAAATTCATTGATTAATTCTTGAACAATTTCAGTTTTCTTCTTTTTCTTTTTCCTCCTTCAATCGTAGTTCCTCAACTTTTTAGAACAGCAATTTCCGCCTTTAAGTATAGATTTTCTAATTCAAGACGTTCTAATTCTGTCATTTCTTCTAATTTTTCTTTTGGCTTACGTCCCATTGAATTTGGTCTCCTTGTTTTCTCAACAATAGTATACCCATTTTTCTTATATTGTGCTAGCCAATTCGAAAGTAAGCCACGATTCGGAAGTGCATACTCAATACATACACTTAATTGTGAACGACCTTCTAGAAGAACTTTATTCATTATTTCCTGCTTTAGTTTTGGTGAATAGTAACGATCTTTTTAACAATTTCTATTCCATATCGATCAATCAATCGAACTGAGTATTTAATATTAGAATCGGCGATATCGTATTTCTTTGAAAGATTCTTTAAACTTTCACCTTGTTTTCTTAGTTGATAAATTTCTATTTTTATCTTCATAAGTTAATTTCATTAAAACACCCCAAAAAGTTAGATTTTTCATGTCTAACTTTTGGGGTGCAGTACAGTGAAGATGGATTTTTTACAGGCAAACTTCGAGACCAAGGCTCGAAGTTTAGCTATGAGACTCGCCAGGCGAGGCTGCTGGCGGCCTAGCCAACAAAGGGAATTTTTCTTCTTGAATTTTGTAAGAGATGGATTCAGTTAAGCTTCTAAAATAAAATAGTTAATCAAGTAATGCGCTAATCCATCCTCATTATGTGGAAGTGGAGTAATATCATCAGCAATTGCTTTTAGGCTATCAATGGCATTATTCATCGCAACGCCGTGCCCAGCAAATTCAATCATTTCTAAGTCATTATCTTCATCTCCAAAAGCTAAGACATCTTCTGTTGGAATTCCATAATAACGAGATAAATGTTGGATTCCTGTAGACTTATCGATACCATAAGTTACAATCTCTAAGCAAGGCATATCGCCTCCCCAAGTACGAACATCAATCGTGTGACCATAACGTTGCTTAATTTTTTCTTTAATGAAGGGTTGCTTTTCAATACTAGAAAAAACGGTAATAGCTGTTGGCTTTTCTAGTAATTGCGTATCTTTTTGTAATAAAATAGGTTGTTGATCTTTTGGATAGTAGGGTGAATCAGAATATTTTCAATGGTAGCATATAAATGATGCTTTCCTTCGACCATGAAATAATCACATTCTAATTCTTTATGAAATTCCAACATATCAAAAACGATTTCTTCATCTAATGTTACGTGAAATTCTCCTTGCCAATTTTCGTCAGTTGGAATATGGCATAGAGCTCCATTAAAGTTTCACGATTGGTCCACCTAAACCTAATTCTTCATATAAATGTTTTGAGCTTCGATAAGGACGCCCAGTTACAATGGCGATTTTATGTCCAAGTTCTGTTAAGCGATGTAAGGTTTGAATCGTAATGGGATTAAATTCAGATTGCCCATTTAATGTTGTGCCATCTAAAATCTAGTGCAATTAATTTTGGTTTCATTTTTTTCCTCCTGTAGTCATCTATTTAATCGATTTTTAATTGACGGCAAACTTGTCAATTTAGTTACAATATCCTTATGAGTGTACCATATTTTTATAAAAATATGAAGAAAGAGGTTAGTTATGATTATTATTCAAGAAAAAGTTATTGAAAATATTCCAATTTTAGAAATTGTTCAAGAAGAAAAATAAAGATAAAAATGATTCCGACAGTTGTTTGTTATCATGGTTGGACTGGAAGTAAGGAAAATTGTATTCACTACGGAGCAATGCTTGCAAAAAATGGCATGCGTGCGATTTTACCCGATCAGCTATATCATGGTGAGCGAAAAACATCTGAATTAAATGGACTTTTGAATTATGGGAAATTATTGGGCAAAAATGTTAAAGAATTTCAACATTAGTCGGAGCTTATCAAAAAGAAAATTTAGTCGATAATAAAATCGGAGCAATTGGATTTAGTATGGGCGGAATGACAACTTACGCATTATTAAAACATTTTCCATTTTTATACGCTGCAGTTAGTTTAATGGGGAATGCAGATCCAGTTGAATTTGCAAAATGGTCACTTACTTCTACTTGGATGAAAGATAAACCAGCAGTAGAATTAACTCTAGAGTTTAATGGATAAATATATTCCAATGTTTACAAAGTTTATCATTAGCAGATAATCCTGAAAACAATTGCAGGTCGTCCAGTATTAATTTGGCATGGACTAGAAGATAAAAAAGTACCATATGCATTAAATCGTGCATTTTACGAAAAGATTAAAGATGAACCATATGCAAATCGTGTGAAATGGATTGAAACACCTGAAGTGCCACACTTTGTTACGTTTAAAACCATAGAAGCATCTGTAGAATTTTTAAAAGAATCATTAGTAGAGGAGTAATTGTATGAGTGAAACAGCAGAAGCAATGAAGGAAAAAATTTTAGAAGCATTAGAAACAGTGATTGACCCTGAATTAGGGAATTGATATCGTTAATTTAGGATTAATATATGGAGTAGAGTTAAATGAAGAAGGGACACTGCCAAGTGAATTTGACTCTAACAACAATGGGATGCCCATTAGCAGATATTATTACTGATGAAATTCATCGTGCATTAAAGGGAATCGAAGAAATCAAAACGATTGATGTTAAATTAGTATGGTATCCAGCTTGGTCTCCAGAAAAAATGTCTCGTTATGCGAGAATTGCATTAGGAATTCGATAATGAAATAGAAAAGAAGGCTTAAAATCATGAGTAGATTTTAAGCCTTTTATAGTATTTATGTTAGTTATTTTAATCTTCACCCGGTCTCATTGGTCGTTTATATTTACTTTTTGCTTCTTGACGAATGACTGTTTGAGGACTCTTTCTTCCAGAGTTATACGTTTTAAAAATTTCTTGCATACGTTGATCATCAAATAGTTCAAGATTTTTGTCGACAAAATGCATGGCATCTTGTTGCCAATCTGAATGATAATAATTAAATAGTTCTGCAACAGCCATTCTTTTTATCTAGTAGCACTTCCTTGGAAGTTTGGATCTGTAATTTCTGCTAAATATTGTTGCATTTTTGCAATTTTTCTTTATCAAATTCAACCATAAATCTTCGCCTCTTTTCGTTTGTATTGTAACATAATTTGTAGGGCTAAAAAGAGAAATGTTACCGCTATTTTTAGAGAGTTTATAAATTTTTCTGATGGTATTACTGTTATATTGTTGTATATTTTAGTATACTAAATTGAGTATGTATATAGAAAAGAGGAGTACAATGGCGAAGGATATGACATCTGGAAATCCGATGAAATTAATTTCTGGTTTACGTTACCCATTATTAATAGGGGAAATGTTTTTCAACAATTTTATAATATGGCAGATACTTATTTTGTTGGTAGATACATTGGGGTACAAGCACTTGCAGCTGTTGGTTCAACCGGAAGTATTGTATTTTTTATTATTGGTTTTGCCATTAGTATGACCGCCGGATTAGCGATTCCTCTTGCCCAAAAATTTGGGGCTAAAAGATATGCAAGGAGTAAAAAGAAGTTTCTATGTTTCTACTTTAATTTCTATAGGAGCAACGATATTATTGACGACATTCAGTATGCTATTTTTGTCGTCAAATATTAGAAATGATGCAAACTCCTCCAGAAATTATTGACTATGCTTTATGAATATTTAATGGTAATTTTTGCAGGAATTTTTGCTCAAATTGCTTTTTAACTTATTATCGAATATTATTCGAGCAATTGGAGATGCGAATACACCGCTATATTTTTTTAGTTTTATCTTGTATTTTAAATATATTGTTAGATTACGTATTTATTGTTCATTTTAATATGGGAGTTGGAGGTTCTGGCTTTTTGCAACGGTAGTAAGTCAATTATTCTCTGCTATTTGTTGTTATATTTATATAAAAAAGAAAAATTCCAATTTTACATATAGAAAAGAGTCAGTTATAGTTTTACAAAAAGATTTTTATGGCATCATATAAATATTTCATTCCCAATGGGATTTCAATCTTCTATTATTGCGATTGGAACAATCACGGTTCAAATTGTATTTAAATCGATTTAGGGCATGAAGCGGTGGCTGGATATACTGCTGCACAGAAAATTGATCAATTAGGAATATTACCAATGATGTCATTTGGAATTACAATGGCGACTTATTCCGCTCAAAATTATGGAGCAAAATTATATGATCGTATTTGGAAAGGTGTTAGAGATTGTATTAAACTTTCCCTTACATTTAGTTTTTGTGTAGGATTCATATTAATCCTATTTAGTCCACATTTTATGAGAATGTTTGTAGGTGTGGGGCATGAACCGGTAGTGGAATACGGCAGACTTTATATTTTGAGCGAATTCTTCATCCTATGGTATTTTGTCATTATTATTTATTTATCGTTATACATTACAAGGGGTAGGTAAAAACTGTGATTCCCAACGATTGCAGGAATGATGGAGTTAATGATGCGAGTGTTTGCAGCATTAGTGTTTAACAAAAAGCTTTTTGGCTATATAGGATTAACAATGGCTAATCCTTTTAGCGTGGTTTGTTCCTTAGTTCCATTAGCAATTACTTATTATACATTTAAAAGAAAATTTCAACGTTACAGTTAATTAGAGGAGGGTATGGATGAAATCAGATATTCAAATTGCTCAAGAAGTTGTTATGAAACCAATTCGTGAAATTGCTTCAAGCATTGGCTTTAGAGGAAGAACAAATTGAGTTTTATGGGAAATATAAAGCTAAAATTGATGTGAATCAGAATTTCTAAAGAAAAAAAGGTAAATTAGTGTTAGTTACAGCTATGAGTCCAACTCCTGCTGGAGAAGGAAAATCAACCGTTACGATTGGATTAGCAGATGCTTTAACGAAATTAGGTAAAAAAATCCATTATTGCGCTTCGTGAACCTTCATTAGGACCTGTAATGGGTATTAAAGGAGGAGCTTGTGGTGGAGGATATGCGCAAGTTGTTCCGATGGAAGAAATTAATTTGCATTTTACCGGAGATATGCATGCATTAACTTGTGCTACAAATGCATTAGCTGCATTTATCGATAATCATATTTATCAAGGGAAATGAATTACAAATTGATAGTAGAAGAGTTATCTGGAAAAAGAGCAGTTGACTTAAATGATCGAGCTTTACGACAAGTCATTGTAGGATTAGGTGGTCCAATTCAAGGAGTTCCTCGTGAAGATGGATTTGATATTACGGTTGCGAGTGAAATGATGGCGATTTTATGTTTAGCAACAGACTTGAATAATTTGAAACAACGATTAGAAAAATATTGTGATTGGGCTACACTTTTTTGAAAAAATCCAGTTACGGTCAAAGATTTAAATGTTCAAGGGAGCTTTAACATTATTACTAAAAGATGCGTTAAAACCGAATTTAGTTCAAACATTAGAACATACGCCTGCCATTGTTCATGGTGGACCATTTGCTAATATTGCACATGGATGTAATAGTGTGATTGCGACAAATGCAGCTCTAGCACTTGGAGAAATTGTTGTCACTGAAGCTGGATTTGGAGCTGATTTAGGGGCTCAGAAATTTTTAGAAATTAAAGTTCCCCAATTACAAAAAGCGCCCTGATGTAGTTGTCATTGTGGCGACGATTCGTTCGCTTAAAAATGCATGGAGGAGTTTCCCTGTCTGGATTAACAGAAGGAGAAAAATTTAGAAGCTTTTAGAAAAAGGCTTTTGCTAATTTAGAAAAACATATTGAAAATATGACGGAACATTATGGACTTCAGCAGTGGTTGCATTAAATGAATTTGTAACAGATACCCCACAAGAAAAAGAATTAGTGCAAACTCTTTGTCAGAGAAAAGGGATTTCTTGTATTTCTACTTCTGTATGGGAAAATGGTGGAAATGGTGGAGTAGCATTAGCTAAAGCAGTATTAGACTTATTAGAACATTCAACACCCTCAATTCCATTCAGTCTGTGAAGAAAATAGTACGATTGTAGAACAACTGGAAGCTATTGCAACTAAAATTTATGGAGCAAGTTCTGTTCAATATACAAAAAGAAGGGAAATTACAATTAAAACAGTTAGAAAAAATGGTTGGAATCATTTGCTAGTTTGTATTGCGAAGACGCAGTATTCTTTCTCAGATGATGCGACTTTATTAGGAAGACCAAAGGGATTTGAATTAACGGTTCGATCTCTTGTTCCTAAATTAGGGGCAGGCTTTGTTGTAGCTTTAACGGGTAATATTTTAACAATGCCAGGACTGCCAAAAATCCAGCTGCATTAGAGATGGATGTATTAGAAGACGGTAGAGCGACCGGTTTATTTTAATCATAAAAGGAGAGTATTATGAAAGATTTTCGTGTAGATCATTTAAAAAAAACATATGGTGCTAAAACATTATTAGCAGATGTTTCGTTCATTATTAATGAAGGAGAACATGTCGGATTAATTGGTCAAAAACGGTACAGGAAAAAGCTCACTATTAAATATTTTAGCTGGAATAGATGAAGCAGAAAGTGGTACGATTACTTGTTCAAATGATTTTAGAATTGGATATCTTTCACAAAATCCTTCTTTAAATCCTGAACATACGGTATTTGAAGCCATTTATGAATCAGATAATCCACTATTGAGATTAGTTCATGATTATGAATGGAGTGTCGAACAATTACAACAGCATCCACAAGATGAAAAATATTTAAAACAATTTGAAGCATTGGAACAAAAAATGAATCAAGTGGATGGATGGCAATATGAAGTGAAAAATAAAAATCCATTTTACAGCACGTAGGGAATTGAAGATATTCATCAACAAATTTCTACATTATCTGGTGGACAAAAGAAACGAGTAGGTCTTGCCAAAGTTTTAATGGAAGAGCCGGATTTATTATTATTAGATGAGCCGACAAACCATTTAGATATGCAAGCCATTCAATGGTTAGAACAATATTTAGCTTCATACAAAGGTTCCTTATTATTAGTAACTCATGATCGTTATTTCTTAGAGCGTGTTGTAGACCATATGTTTGAATTAACCCAAGGGAGAATTGAAGCGTATGATGGGAATTATCAATCCTATTTAGAACAAAAATCTCAACGAGAACAAATTGCGCAAAAAATGTCTCATAAACAGCAACGTTTATACCAACAAGAATTACAATGGATGAGACAAGGTGCTAAAGCAAGAACAACAAAACAACAAGCAAGAATTCAACGTTTTGAACAATTAGAAAAAGAAGTGAAACAAACCGATTCTAAAGAATCATTAGCCATTTGTTTTGATCAAACAAGAATTGGAAAACGAGTGTTTCAATTAAAAGATGTCAGCTTACAAATTGGAGATAAGTCAGTTGTTCGTTCATTAGAGGGATTATTCAAAGCCAAGCCAGAATCGGAATTGTTGGAGAAAATGGAGTCGGAAAATCTACATTCCTAAATGCTCTTGCTGGTCTATACCCATTTAGTGAGGGAGAAATGACCGTTGGAGATACCGTTCGCTTAGCTTACTATAAGCAACAAGATGAAGATATTCCAATGGATAAGCAATTAGTGCAATATTTAAGAGAATATGCCGAAGAAGTAAGACAAAAAAATGGTGAAGTAGCTTCGATTACAGAATTACTAGAAACATTTTTATTTCCTCGCTATATGCATGGAGCATTAATTGGAACGTTATCAGGTGGAGAAAGAAGAAGATTATATTTATTACGACTATTAATGACGAAAGCCAAATGTATTATTACTTGATGAACCGACGAATGATTTAGATATTGATACATTAACCGTTTTAGAAGATTATTTAGAAGAATTTAATGGTGCAGTCATCGTAGTTTCTCACGACCGTTATTTTTTAGATAAAACAATGGATCAATTATTTGTCATTAAAGGACAAGGAAATACAGAATTGTATTATGGTTCTATGAGTGATTTCCTAGAAAAACAAGGGACTTTAACAGTAGAAGAAAACTACAACAGTAGAAGTTCCAAAAGTGACAGAACCCTCCCAAAAAGCTTCCACACCAGAAAAAGCTAAAAAGATGACATATCATGAGAAAAAGAATGGGAAGAAATTGAAGGAAAAATCGCTGGATTAGAAGCATCCATTGAAGAAATTCAAGAAGCAATGAACCAACAAGCACAAGACTTTGCTAAATTACAAGAATTACAAACACAATTAGAAACATTAGAACTAGAATTAGCTAATTCCTACGAAAGATGGGAATATTTAGCTGAATTCGTTTAATAGTAGGGGAGTTTATCAGATGAAACAGTATTTAGAATTATTAGAAAAAAATTAAACAAGAAGGAATCGAAAAATCAGACCGTACTGGTACAGGGACAAAAGTATTTTTGGTTATCAAATGCGATTTGATTTATCAAAGGGATTTCAATTTTAACGACTAAAAAGAGTTCCATTTGGACTTATTAAAAGTGAATTATTATGGTTTATTAAAGGAGATACAAATATCCGTTATTTATTACAACATAATAATCATATTTGGGATGAGTGGGCTTTTTAAACGTTATGTAGAGTCTCCTGATTATACTGGAGAAGATATGACAGATTTTGGTCGTAGAAGTTTACAAGATCCAGTTTTTAAAGAAGTGTATGAAAAAGAATTAGAAACATTTTGCCAAAGAATTTTAAATGAGGACGACTTTGCTGCAAAAATATGGAGAATTAGGAAATATTTATGGTTCACAGTGGAGACATTGGAAAACAACTCAGGGAGAAACGATTGACCAATTAGCGCAAGTGATTGAAATGTTGAAGACATCTCCTGATTCAAGAAGATTAATAGTATCTGCATGGAATCCAGAAGATGTTCCAAGTATGGCATTACCTCCATGTCATACAATGTTTCAATTTTACGTTGCAGATGGTAAGTTAAGCTGTCAATTATATCAACGTAGTGCAGATGTCTTTTAGGTGTGCCATTTAATATTGCGAGTTATGCATTATTGACGCATTTAATTGCTAAATGAAGTAGGATTAGAAGTTGGAGAGTTTGTTCATACATTAGGAGATGCGCATTTGTATTTAAATCATTTAGAACAAGTGGATCTTCAATTAAGTCGTGAAACGTATGAGTTACCATCAATTAGTGTTAAAAATATCCTGAAAAAATCATTATATGATTTAGAAGTTGCAGACGTTGTATTAGAAGGATATGAATGTCATCCAACGATTAAAAGCACCGATTGCTGTTTAATCTAAAGGAGGAAATTGCATGTTAATTTATATTTGGGGCACAAGATGAAAATGGTGTGATTGGTAAAAAAGGAGTTTTACCATGGCATTTACCAAATGATTTGAAATTTTTCAAAAGAAGTAACTTTAGATCAAAACGATTGTAATGGGGCGCAATACTTTTGAAGGTATGGGAAGAGATTATTACCAAGAAGACATAGTATTGTTGTTTCCAATGTTGAGGATTATGATGCTAATGGAGCAGAAGTGATTACAGATGTTGAAACGTTAATCGAAGATGCCAAACATGAAGATATATACATTATTGGTGGAGCTGTATTATTTGATTCTTTAAAAACATCAAGTGAATACACTTTATTGCACAAAAAATCCATGAGCAATTTGATGGTGATACTTATTTTCCAAAAGATTTTCCATGGGAAAAATTTGTAAAAGTCAAAAGTATGGATGGAACAGTGGATGAAAAATATTTATCCACATACCTTTGAAATTTATCAAAAATTGAGGATGAATGATGACGACTTGGAATGAAATTTTTAGCAGAAGAAATGCAAAAAGACTATTATCAGGAGTTACAAAGCTTTTTGTTCAAAAAGAAGAGCAGAAGTCAGAGTATTTTCCAGAAGAAAAGAATGTTTTTAATGCTCTAGAACTTACGCCATTTTGAATCGGTGAAAGTCGTTATTTTAGGACAAGATCCTTATCATGGATTTGGTCAAGCGCATGGATTAAGCTTTTTCTGTTCAAAAAGGAATTCCACTTCCTCCATCCCTAAAAAATATTTATAAAGAATTACAAGAAGATATTGGGGAGAACTTCCAACAGAAGGAGATTTATCTCATTGGGCAAAACAAAGTATTATTGTTAAATACCGTTTTAACAGTAGAAGAAGGAAATGCGAATAGTCATAAAAGGAATGGGTTGGGAAAGATTAACCAATCGATCTCATTGAGTCTTTAAATGAATTGAACTCATCCAGTTATTTTCATCCTTTGGGTAAACCAGCTCAGGATAAGGAAAAACTGATTACGAAATCCAAATCATATTATTTTTAAAAGCTCCCGCATCCAAGTCCTTTATCTGCTTATCAGTTGGAAGTAAACCATTAGTAAGAGTAAATGACATCTTAATCCAGCAAGGAAAAACTCAGCAATTGTTGGAAGGAATAAAAATAAAAGGAGAATGACATAGTGTTTTTTAAGCTTTTCTTTGCATGGATATGACAGCTCTAACGTTTGTTGCTTGTTCACCGAATACTCAAAAGGGAATCAAGGAACCAAGCCGACTGACTGCTCAGGTTGAGCAATCACAAAATTGCCTGATTCTCTGTACCATTTAAACAGGCAAAACCAATTGGTATTAGGAGAATTGGATTCTTATAAACGCTCAACTCAGGCACATATTCAATGCGTTGATGATAGGCAACAATTGCAAAGAAAGCAAAATTAATGTTGATCAGTTGGTTGGCATAACTTTACCAAATTCCCAGTAGATTATTCAGGAAAGGAAACATGGTTTATGAATCGTGGACATTTAGTCGGATATCAATTTGTGGATTAAATGATGAGCTTAGAAATTTAACACCGATGACTTATTTAAAGCTTACAGGAAGTATGACAGAATTACGGATAGAAAAAAAATCCTGTAATGTTATTTTATGAAGAAAATTAGCGGCATGGTTAAAACAAAATAAAATACATGGCTTGGTGTCAGAGTAACGCCACTTTATACGGATTCAGAATTAATTTCACGCCAAGTAGAGTTTGCAATATGCAGGAATTTCTGCTAATGGAAAATTGATTCAATTCGTTGTACTTCTATTGAAGAAGTGAATGAAGATGGACTACTCAGGATTATTTTGAACAATGATACCAAATGGAATGGATTATCAAACGGAATGGCAAAGCAAAGTCTTCGTAAAGTGAAAAACAAGAAAAACTCAAGCCTGAGTCTAAGAACGTAAAACGAATGTACCGTGATATGTTGCGATGAATGGAAGGGAAAAGCAACCGTTTATTGGAAGTGAGCAAAAACAGATATGCTCAAAAACGAATCAAGCAAAAGTGGTAGAAATGAGCTGAATCCCAAGCAAAAGCACAAGGGAAGACCCATGCCGAAAAGAATAGGATAAGAAATATGACTCCTCTGATGTAGCAAAGGACTGTAGTTTTCCTGTAATCAAATCCGATGCGGATTTGATTACTAATGCTACTGCGAAAAGTCAATTTCTATTGAACCATAATTATGAAGAGCGTAAAATCTCTGTTGTAGCAAAGGACATATGCTACTTCGGAGAGTATCTTGTAACTTTCATAAAATATGATATTATTACATTTATAGTATTAAATTTCTAATATAACGAGGGTGAATACATGAGTCAACGCTTTAATCAAGTGAAAAATATTCATAAACGATATGCAAAATATCATGCCTTAGATAATGTATCGTTCAATATTTATATGAAGGTAGAATTTGTGAGCTTAGTTGGTGAAAATGGAGCAGGAAAACGACATTAATTCGTATTATTTCTGGAGCTAATAAAACAAGATTCTGGAGAAATTGTTGGATTAAAAGGATGTAAACTAGAGTTCGATTGTGGAAGCACCAACTCTTCATTTGAATCTTTCCGCTTATGATAACACACTATCAATTATTACTATGTGGAAAAATCCTTCTCATGAAAAAATGAGGAAGTATTAAATTTAGTAGGGTTAGCCGATGTGGATCCAAAGAAAAAGGCCAAAGATTTTTCTTTAGGTATGAGACAACGATTAGCGATAGGGTTAGCGATTATTGATTCACAAAATTATTAATTTTTAGATGAACCAATTAATGGATTAGATCCAAAAGGATCAAAGATATTCGTGATATTTTAGCAACGTTTAAAAATGATTTTAATATTACGATTTTAATTTCCAGTCATATTTTTATCTGAATTGGATCTTATTGCAGATGATTATGTCATTATGAGTAAAGGAAAAGTTATTCAGGAAGACTCAAAATCAGCTATCTTATCTTCATTAGCCAATAAAAATTATCGTTTCAACAGCGACAAATCATACAGCGATTGAAATTTTAACAGCAAATGATTGTGACTGTACTCTTTTACCTGACAAAATTGAGTGACAAATACATCCTTACGATTAATCAGATCATTGATGTATTAAGAAAAATCAGATTGAAAATTTTTGAAATTTATAAAGAACAAGTTTCTTTTTGAAGAATATTATTTTTAATTTGGTTGAAGGAAGGTAAGCGTAATGATGTCAAATTTTTAAAAGCGGATATTTATAAAATTAGAAAAGAAAGAGTCTTTTCGATTTCAATTTTACTATGTATCTTATTAGAGTTCTTGTTTACATTTGTAATGAGAGAAAAAGAGTGGTGAGATACTGGTGTCATCTATGACTTTATCGACTTCACAGCTTTTTCTCCCATTATTTTTTCATTGCAGTGGATTTGTTCGTTTGGGAGAAGACTTTTGTATCTAGAACAATTAATACACAGATTATTAAATCTAAATAGTCGTTTGTCTTTATTTATTTATAAAAGTTGTGACGACAGTTTTATATTCAACCATCCATTTATTTGTAGGTTATTTATCTGTAGCTGTATTTAGAGGATTTTTGCAGATGAGTGCTTCTCTATCGACAGTGTGGAATATGGCAGTATACCAATATCCTTATTATTTATGTATGATGTTCCTGTCTATTTTCATTTTTCAACTATGTAGATAAAGGTCAGTTATGCGCAATTAATTTATGTAGTGATTGTCATTTTATTTGATAATTTAATGAGTTTTCGATGGCAAAATGTATATCGACCCTGAATTATTTGGATCACTTTTTACTGTTTTAACCAATTAAAAGCTATTACAGGTAGTGGAGACTTTTTAACGCCATCTGTTATGATTGCACTCATTTTTAGTGTTTTATACATTTATTTTTAGTTATTATTTATTTAATGAACGAGAATTTAAATAAGGAGAAAAGCTTATGAAGAAAATTTTACCATTTATCGTTTTTCCTAGTCATTGTAGCTTTTGGATTTTATATGACTTATAGCAATGCAAAAACAGATTTTTGATTTTACACAGACTTGGGAATTACAAGAAAATGCGAAAACAAAAAGTAGAAATTTATGGAACAGAGCAAAATGTGGAATTATCGATTGTAGAAACTTCTAATCCTCAAACAAAAAGTAACTGTATCAGGAAAAATTTCAAAAACTTCTGTGAATACGATTAAAAGATACAAAAATCAAACGAAGGAAGGATTATATATTCCAATCTCAAAACATGGGTTTCAGATTATATACTTCTCAATTTGGAAAAGATACATTAAAAATTACGGTTGAATTAGCAAAAATACTGACCCATATGAAGTGTTTTTAGATACCGTTAGTGGGGAAGTAAAAGTGAATGTTCCTCAAACATTTGATGGGAAAATATGACATCATGTTGAATAATGGAGCTAAAATAACAGAAAAAAACCTGAAACAAAAAGAAACAAGTGCAAGTGTCATTAAAGTAGATGCTTATACAGATGTAACGATTGTAAAAGGAAAATAAATAAAGTGAAAAGAGCCTTTTCGAAGAAAACGAAGGCTCTTTTTATATTACTACTATTCCATTTCTTTTCTAAAAGGCCTCAATTTCTTCAATCGATAATCCTGTATGCTGAGTTTTCTTCCATTGGTAAGTTTAATTTGAAGCTACAATAGGGAGTTGTCCTTTTTGTTATCCCTTGTTTTTCCATGATTTCAATTCCTTCTTCACGACCATTTTTCATAATAAAATTCTAATACTTGATTAAATTCGTTTTGTCTTCTTTCAATTTCTTCTGCAAGTCTAATTTCTTCTTCCGTTAAATTGTTTAACATTTCAGCTGCTGCTTTTAACCCGTGAGTTGTATGTTGCATTTTTCTCACCTCCTTGAAATTGCTATTTACTCCTTACTTGTATATACGAAAAATTTTCTAAAATTAATTTTTCTAATCCAACTTTTTAAAATAATCCCTTGTATATTTATTGTTTTTGCGCTGGTGTGCTATAATCATCAAGGAATATCTGAATAAAAGAGGATTTTTAAATGAAAAGATTAACGACAGAAGAAGTTAAACAAAGAGAAATTAGCGATTCTTTTAGCAGTGGATGAGTTTTGTAAAAGGAAAAAAACTTCATTATTTTTCTTAATTATGGGAACGATTAATTGGTGCGATTCGTCATAAAGGATTTATTCCTTGGGATGATGATATTGATATTATGATGCCAAGAAAAGATTATGAACGTTTTTAAACGTGAATTTAAGTCAAACCAATATGACATTTTTATCATTTAGAGACATAATCCAGATTACTATAATAATTTTTATTAAAGTAGTGGATAATCAAACAGTTATTACAGATACTAGAAATCGTAAAAACTTATAAGAGTGGAATTTTTATCGATATTTTTCCCTTATGATCGAATAGATGATTTAAAAGCAGTAGATAAAACTTATCAATTAGAAAGTTTTCAAATTATTATCATTTCAGTAAGCATAAAAATATTGTGTACAAAAGATAGTTTGATAAAAAGATATCATTCGTACATTTTTCTGGACCGTATTATTGCCTGTGTCTCCAAGAAGATTTGCGTATAAAATTGAAGAAGTGATTCAACAATATACAAAGACCGAAATGGAAAATATGAATGCTTATTAGCTTCTAAATTAAAAGAAAAAGAAGTATTTGAAGCAGGGATTTTTCGATGAAGTGGTGGATGGAGAATTTGAAGGACATATCTTTCCCGATTCAAAAGAATATGACCGATTATTAACACAATATTATGGAGATTATTTAACATTACCTCCAATTGAAAAAAACAAACCAATCCACATGAATTGGAGTTTATTTAAAAGAAGAGGAGTAGCATGATGCCAAAGTATTTAACAAAAGAAGAATTAAAAGCAAACACAATTAGATATTTTAAAATACATTTGACCGTATTTGTAAGGAAAAATGATATTCACTATTTTGTCAGTTATGGAACATTATTAGGAGCTGTTCGTCATAAAGTTTATTCCATGGGATGATGATATTGATATTTCAATGTATCGTTCTGAATATGATAAATTTATTCAAGCAGTTGAAAAAGATCAACATCCATACTACAAAATTTTTAAAGTAAGGAAACTTCTGATTGGTATTTCCAAAATTTCCTAGTAGTGACAGATGAACGTACGGTTGTAGAAGATCATATTAAAGTGGATCGTCATGATACAAGTGTCTTCGTAGATGTTTTTCCCAATCGAACGTTATGATGATGTCAAATTAATCGATAAAAGCTCATTTAATGGCAACGTTACGTATGATTGCATACATTAAATTACAATATGTTCAATATGGCGATAGTCAGTTAAAAGATATTTTGCCGTAAAATCATGTGGTATGCGCTACGAATCGTAAATCCACGTTGGTTTTGGAAATCGTATCGATGCTTTAATTAAAAAAATATCGTAAAGAAGATGGACAATATGAAGGGCTTGTCGGTTGCGGTAAAGATGGGCGAAAAGAAGTATTCCCTCGTGGAACTTTTTGAAGAATTAATTGAATTACCATTTGAAGATATGATGGTTCCTGCACCAAAAAGAATATGATGTATTTCTTTCTCAATTTTATGGGGACTATATGACAGTTCCTTCTCAAGAAGAAATTGATTATAAGAGTCATTTATTACAAAGCTTATCGTAAAGATGAACAATAATGGAGTTAAGTCTAAGAAGAGGTTGGACGTTTATCCAGCCTTCTTTTTTTATGTCTATGAAAGTATAGTAGAAGAAGGATGAGTAAGGACAAAAATCTTCTTAATTCTTATGAAATTGTTTAATATCTAGGATATTTGTTTCTATCTTTGCATGAATTTGCTATACTATCTCCAGTAAAATGAGGGTGAATTATGAAAAATATTAAAAGTAAATGCTATCGCAAACCTATTTAATGCAGTATTAAATATTGTTTTTCCACTAATTACAGGTCCCTATATTGCCAGAATTTTAAATAAAAACAGAGTATGGGTATTTTCAATATTACGAATACTTTCATCGGATTATTTATCCCTTTTTGCAACGTTAGGAATTTATAATTATGGAATTCGAGCCATTAGTAAGGCGAAGGAAAATAAGCAAGAGATTAATCGAATCTTTTTCGTTACTCTTTTATATTTCCTTATTTTGTACAGTTATAACAACGATTGTCTATTTTTATCATTACTTTCCAAATGGAAGGTGCTCCCGTATTAAAAACATTGTATTACATTATGGCGATACAAGTATTTGCACAGTTTTTAAATATTGAATGGATGAATGAAGCATTTGAAAAATTATACGTTTATTTTGTATAAGACTTTATTTATTCGAATCTTTATGCTTGTTTCTATTTTTTACATTTGTAAAAAAACAGAGCATGATATTGTACCGTATGCCTTTTTAATGTCCATTGCGACACTGTTAAATTATTTAGTAAGTTTCTTCTGGATTAAAAGAAGTCCACTTTGTTGGCGTTCAATGGAAAGATGTTAAAAGCAGTCATTCAACCAGTTAATTGCTATCCTTTTTATTAGCAAATGCAGGGGATGCTTTATACGTATTTAGATCGAATGTTCTTATCTTCCATTGCTTTACCAGAATATGTATCGTATTACACGATTGCTCAAACATTAGTATTTTTCTATTTCTGGAGTCATTAGTGGGGCGGTGAGTGTTAGTATTCCAAGACTTGGGTATTATTTAGGGAATTAATGATAAGAAAAGCCTATGATGATTTAGTCAATAAGGGCGGAAGAATTTTTATGTTCTGTATTACGCCGTTAAATTTTGGATTAGCCATTTTAGCAAGTCATGCGACTGTATTATATGCAGGAGAGCAATATTTAGATGCTAGCTTTAGTGTGTTTCCTATTTGCTCTTCGTTCCATTCCATGGGCAATGGCATTAATTTTAGAAAATCAAATTATTTTTGTCCAAGGATATGAAAATAAATTAACGATGTTCTACTTTATTGGTGGAGGATTAAACTTAGTGTTGAACTCTATTCTAGCTGCTATTGGGATTACAAAAACCAGAATGGTATATTTTAACAACGATTGTTGCTGAATTATTAGTAATCGCATTAGACATCTTATTAATTAATAAATAATAAGTTAATCGATTTAAGAAAGACTGTTTTATTCATGCGGGTAAATATGTTTCTCTATTCATCAGGATTTTTCATTATTTATGGGTTGATTTCTTGGATTCGTCCAATTGAAATGGTCGTGAATGGGGGCATTGCTCATCAATATTTTTGTAACAATTGTTAGCTGTGTCATTTTATTATGTAGTTGTATTAGCACTTGTCAAAGATGAAATTTTCTATGAAGTCATTAATGCTGTAAAAAAATAAAAAGTATTGAAGAGAGGATAAGCTATGAGTGAATTAATTAGTGTCATTGTACCTGTATACAATGTCGAACAATATTTAGAAAAATGTGTTCAATCGATTCAAACACAAACTTATTCAAATTTAGAAATTTTATTAGTCGATGATGGTGCGACAGATTCAAGTGGACATCTCTGTGATGAATTAGCAAGTCAAGATGAGCGAATAAGAGTCATTCATAAAGAAAAATGGAGGCCTATCTTCAGCAAGAAATGAAGGACAAAAAGTGGCTCAAAGGAAAGTATGTGTTATTTCGTAGATTCTGACGATTACATTCATGAAGAAATGATTAATTCCCTTTATCAGCAACTCATTGCTGAAAATGCAGATGTTTCAAGTTGTAATGTCATGAATGTTTATACTACAAACCAAACTCCTCAATGTGATCGAGAAGATTTGTATTTAGTATTGAATCAGGGAAGAGTTTTTAAGAGAATATTTAATTGGACAAAAAGTTCCCGGAACGATTTGTAATAAATTAATTCGAAAAGAGATTGCTGACAAAGATAGAATTTCCAGTCGGAAAAATTTATGAAGATGCATTTTATCACTATCAATTAGTGCAAATTTGCTGAGAAATATGTCGTTAATACAAAACCGTATTATTATTATTATCATCGACAACAAAGTATTACGACAAATCCTTATCGTGAACGTGATTTAGTGTATATTACGATTTATCAACAATTTTATGATTTAGTAAAACAGCAATTTCCGAAATTGGAAGAAGAAGCATTCTTTCGATTATCGTACGCACATTTTTATATTTTAGATAAGATGCTAGTGGAAGATGATTTTGAAACTTTTAGTAGATTATCCAAGAGTGCGTCACTACTTGAAACAACATGCCTTTGAAATTGCGAAAAATACTATTTTCCAAAAGGAAGAAGAATTGCTGCTTTAGCATGAAAAATCAATATTCATCTGTATCGAAAATTGATGCTAGCGAATATGGAGAAAGAATAAAAAATTCATGATTAATGAAGAAACGAAGACTTTTGCGATGGCAAAAGTCTTTTTATATAAAAACATCTAAAATTAAAAACATTAGAAAAATTAATAAAAAAATTAAAAATATAATTGACAAATATTAAAAGAATGATATTCTATAGTCAATATCTAACGATATACAAAAAAAGAGTGGAGGTAATTCTATGCAAAATTTGATAACAAAAGAAATTAAATTAAAGATGATTCCATGGTTTGTTGATTGGTATTTTTAGGGGAGCTTACTAACATTAGGAATTCCTTATTTAGTACAGTCATTATTAGATAATGGAGATGGGAAAAATATTTTTCAAAAATGTTATGCTTATTATTGCACTTCTGTTTTTACAGTTATTATTATCATTCAGTGCTCATTATGGGTTATTAAAAAAATTGGGAGAAAAATATTGTACTTGATTTTTCGGATGAAAGCTTATGAGAGTGTTCTTTCAAAATGAACAAGAAGCTCAAAAAAAGAGTGGAGAATCAGCTGGTGAAATTATTGAAGTGAGTAAAAAAATTAAAAAAACTTTATCGTTTTCCAATTACCAACTTTTTATTCAAAGTATTGTGACGATTGTAGGTATTTTTAATTTTCTTATTTATTTTAAATTGAAGTATCTGTTGTCATTTTATTAGAATTCCTTCAATCTTTTTAATCTTAAATCCAATGAGTAAATTAGTTTCTAATATTAGTCAGTCTGAACAAAAAAGTAACCATCAAAAGTGATTGGACAATTAGGAGAGTATTTTTAGAAATCGTACATTCTTTTTTTAGCGAATAATGCTACAGAACAAAGTAAACAAAAAGATGAAAGAGTCATATTTGGAATTGTATCAACAATCTGTAAAAATTAGGATTCTTTGAAGCGTTGATGCAGCCTTTTTCATTTATTTTTATAACGATTGTATTAAGTTTCATTTTTCTTATTTGGTGGCTTATTACTTTCTAGTGGTGAGATGACGATTGGAACATTTATTTCATTCTTAATTTACATCTTTATGTTATTAACACCTGCAAGTTCTGTCGGTAGTTTTTAGGGCGAATTATCTAAATTACAAGGATCAATGAGTGATTTATTAGAATTGATTCGTAAAACCAATTACAGCTCAACAAAATACTGGAGAAGTGATTGATTTATCAGATGCAACAATCCAATTATCAGATGTTTCATTTGGTTATGAAGAAACAGAAGTATTAAATCATATTTCAATGGAAATTCATTCTGGTTCAACCGTAGCAATTGTTGGGCCCATCAGGGAGCAGGAAAAGAGTACATTGTTAAGTCTTTTTATTAGGAATGATACAAACCAACTAAATGGACAAGTTTGCATTGATTCTATTGATTTAAGTGGAGTGAATCTACAAGAATATAGAAATCAAATAGGCTATCTTTTCACAAAATGAAACATTATTAGCAGGAACAATTTTAGATAATTTAACGTGGGGATTGAAAGGAAACGGTTAGCACAGAAGCTATTAATCAAGCTTTGAAAGATGCTGAAATCTATGATTTTTGTAACTGCATTACCACAAGGAATTCATACAAATGTATCAGAATTGGGGATAATTTTTCAGGGGGACAACAGCAACGATTGGCATTTGCTCGTATTTTTATTAAGAAATCCAAAAATTAATTTTTCTTAGATGAAACAACTTCTTCATTGGATAGTATTTTAGAACATAAGATTATTCAAACACTAGAACAGGAATATCGTCATTTAACAAAAAGTGATGATTGCTCATCGACTATCAACGGTTCAAGATGCCACTCAAATTTATTTCCTAGAAGATGGAAAGATTACTGGAGTAGGTACTCATTCTGAATTATTAGAATCACATCCTCACTATCAAGAATTTGTAAAAACAAATGATTCATCAATAACGAGTAAAATATAAGTCTAGTGCAAATAGTGATGCTATTACATCTGCACTAGGCTTTTTATTGTGTTGCATTTGAATCGTTTGACAAAATACGTATTATGCGTATGATAATTAATGTACTTTTTAACGTTTTCTTTCTATGACAAAACAAATAGGTGGTTGGTTTTGTTGGTTTGATAAATTGATACTGCAACACAGTCCATTCATGTTGATCTAATGTCGGGAAGAAAGTTTTGTAATTGAGGATAATTCTGTATCTCCACCTTCATGTCCCCAATAACAGACTAATACAATGCGACCGCCAATTGTTAATCGTTCCATTATGGATTTCAATTGCACTTTGAATGGTTGAGTCGGGAGTAGTAATAATCGATTTATCGCTTCCAGGTAAATATCCTAAATTAAAGATAGCTGCTTGAATCAGGTTGTTGAACATAAGTAGATAAATTTGCATGGGAGTCACAAATGAGTTGAATATTTTCTTTTTGTGTCTAGTTCTTGAATTTTTTCATTTTGTACGAATTAATGCTGCTTCTTGAATATCAAAAAGCGAAAGACTTTTCCTTCTGAGTTTGAACTAGCTTTGAAAAGAAAAAAATAGTGTCATTTCCATTTCCCATTGTTGCATCTATCACGCAGTCTCCAGGCTTGATACATTCTTGTAACATGGAATGGCTGAATTTTTGAGGCGTTTTGAATCATATTTAGAACTCCTTTACCAAATCTTTAACATTTTATTACAAAAAGGTTTACGGTTGTTAGAGTATACAACGTTTGATGTGTTCGTGCAACGTTCCCCTATGAATCAAAAAGTTTCTCCTATAATGGATAATGAATGAAGTAGGAGGAATCGAGAAATGTTAGAGACTAGAAATGAACGAATTTTAAGAATTAAAAAAAGAAAAAACAATCACAAAAAGTACAAATGATGAATCAATCATTTAAAAAGATCATTAATCGTTGTAGGAACTACTGCCTGTGTTGGGTTATATGTTTCTCCTGTTGATCAATTATTATCTGCTAATTTTTAGTGTAGTAGAAGCTTCAACAGCTGCTACTCAATTTTTACGTAATATTATTCCTGCAGCTCAAAAATGTTGCGAGAGGAAAAGATATTTATACTTCTGTTATGATTGCTCAAGCTGCTCTTGAATCAGGATGGGGAACTAGTGCTTTATCGAAAAGCGCAAACCATAATTTATTTGGTGTAAAAGGAAGTTATAATGGACAATCTGTAAATATGCAGACATTAGAAGATAGTGGTGGACAAAAATTACTATAGTATTCAAGCAAAACTTTAGAAAATATCCATCTTATCAAGAATCATTGGAAGATTATGCTGATAAAAATTGTCAATGGTATTTCAGGGGCACCGTTATTTTTATTCTGGAGCTTGGAAGAGTAAAAACGAATAGCTATCAAGATGCTACAGCTTATTTAACTGGTCGTTATGCAACGGATACTGCTTACGGTTCAAAAATTAAATCGTATTATTGAACAATTTGGTTTAACAAAATATGATACTGAAACAGCTGTAAATATGGCTGGAAGAAATTGCGAATCAGCAAACTACGACATCTAGTGGAGATGGCTATACTGTTGTAAGTGGAGATAGCTTATATGCTATCGCTCGTAAAAACAGGAACAAGTATCCAAGATTTATTAAAGCTTAAATGGATTGAATTTAAACTCAATCATTCATCCAGGACAAGTTTTAGCATTATCTTCAAAAGCAGCATCTACTGAAACAAAAACAAGAAGAAAGTGCTCCAAAAAGAAGAAACAAAATCAACGGAGACTTCTACAACAACTTCTACTGGAAGTTATACAGTTGTAAGTGGGGATGGCTTATATGCTATCGCTCGTAAAACAGGGAACAAGTATTCAAGATTTATTAAGTTTAAATGGATTAACATTAAACTCGACAATCTATCCAGGTCAAGTATTAAAACTATCTTCAACTAGTGAAACTTCTGCATCTGAAGAAGCATCAACAAGTACAGAAGAAACAAGTAGTGAAGAAACATCTACTAGTTCAGAACAAGCTACATCTACTGGAAGCTATACAGTTGTAAGTGGAGATGGATTATATGCCATTGCTCGTAAAAACAGGAACAAACATCCAAGATTTATTAAGTTTAAAATGAATTAACTTTAAAATTCAACAATTTATCCTGGACAAGTACTAAAATTATCTTCAACTAGTGAAGTTTCTGCATCTGAAGAAGCAACAACAACTGCAGAAGAAACAAGTAGTGAAGAATCAGCTTCTAATGAAGTTCAAACATCTTCAAGTTCTGGATCTTATACAGTCGTAAGTGGAGATAGTTTATATGCTATCGCTCGTAAAAACAGGAACAAGTATTCAAGATTTATTAAGTTTAAATGGATTAAACTTAAACTCAGTTATTCATCCAGGTCAAGTATTACAATTAAGTAATGCTTATGAATCAAGTTCAACTGAAGAAACAGTGACAACTACAGAGGAAACTGCTTCATCTGAAGAAACATCTACATCTGGAAATACGCAAATGTACTATGTTCACCAAGGGATGACTTTATATCGTATCGCTCGTAACAATGGTATTTCATTATCAACATTATTAGAATGGAATAACCTTAAGCGTAGATAGCCCAATTCATCCAGGACAAGGATTAATTGTTTCATATGGCTCAAGTAGTTCTTCAGAAGAATCAGAATACTACTAGCCCACAAGCTCTGAAAGTACTTATACGGTACAAAGCAGGAGATGGCTTGTGGCGAATTGCAAAAAATCACGGATTAACATTAGATGAATTAAAAATCATTGAATCAATTAACTTCTAATATTATCCAACCAGGACAAGTCTTGATTGTTTCAAAAATAAATTGATATAATGCTAGTAAATATTAGCAGATGAAAGGAATAGTAGAAATTTGGATTGTAGTAGAGAGTGCATGGTTGGTGAAAATGCATCATGAAAAGTTTTGAACTCGCCTTTTAGCTGAATTTCTGAATTTTAGTAAGAAATTCCGTTTCACTCGCGTTAAGAGTAAGTTGAGTATAATAATTAGGTGGTACCACGTGTAAACGTCCTATTGTCTTTAGAGACATTAGGGCGTTTTTAAAGTATTTCCGGAAAAGAGGGGAAAAATTATGTCATTTAATCATCATGAAATCGAACCGAAAATGGCAAAAAGTTTTTGGTTAGACAATCATACATTTAAAAACTACAGAAGATAAAGGAAAGAAAAAAATTTCTATGCACTAGATATGTTCCCATATCCATCAGGACAAAGGCTTGCACGTAGGGGCATCCAGAAGGATATACAGCTACTGACGTTGTTTCACGTATGAAACGTGCCCAAGGTTATAATGTATTACATCCAATGGGATGGGATGCGTTTGGGTTACCAGCAGAACAATATGCTTTAGATACAGGTAATGACCCTGCTGAATTTACATTGAAAAAAATATTGCTACTTTCAAACGTCAAATTCAAGAACTAGGATTTAGTTATGACTGGGACAGAGAAATTAATACAACAGATCCAAATTACTATAAATGGACTCAATGGATTTTTTTACAAAATTAGTAGAAAAAAAGGTTTAGCATATGAAGCAGAAGTACCGGTTAACTGGTGTCCTGCATTAGGAACAGTATTAGCTAATGAAGAAGTTATTGATGGAAAATCAGAACGTGGTGGACATCCTGTTTATCGTAAACCAATGAAACAATGGATGTTAAAAAAATTACTGCTTATGCGGATCGTTTATTAGAAGATTTAGATGACTTAGATTGGCCAGAAAGTATCAAAGATATGCAAAAGAAACTGGATTGGTCGTTCTAAAGGGGCACAAGTAACATTTAAAGTAAAAAGGTTCAGAAGAAAGTTTTTGAAGTATTTACAACTCGTCCCTGATACATTTATTTTGGAGCAACTTATAATGTGTTAGCACCTGAACATGAACTTGTTCAAAAAAATTGTAACTCAGAACAAAAAAGAGGCAGTTGATGCTTATATTGCTTTCAGTTGCTACTAAATCAGATTTAGAACGTACAGAATTAGCAAAAAGAAAAAAACAGGGGTATTTACAGGAGCTTATGCGATTAACCCTGTTAACGGGAAAAAGAAATTCCAATTTGGATTGCAGACTATGTATTAGTGAGTTATGGAACAGGAGCCATTATGGCAGTGCCTGCTCATGATGAACGTGACTATGAATTTTGCAAAAAGTATTTTGGGATTAGACATTATTCCAGTTATTGAAGGTGGAGATGTTGACTCAAGAAGCTTATACTGGAGATGGCGTGCATATTCATTCTGAATTTTTAGATGGCTTAAATAAAGCAGATGCAATTGAAAAATGAATGAATGGTTGAAAAGAACAAGGCGTTGGAGAAGCAAAAAGTAAGTTACCGTCTACGTGACTGGTTATTCTCTCGTCAACGTTATTGGGGTGAACCAATTCCTGTGATTCATTGGGAAGATGGTACAATGACAACTGTTCCTGAAGAAGAGTTACCATTAGTATTACCAAAAAAACAGATAAAATTAAACCAAGTGGTACAGGTGAATCACCATTAGCAGCTATTGAAGAATGGTTATATGTCACAGATGAAAAAGACAGGATTAAAAAGGACGTCGTGAAACAAATACAATGCCACAATGGGCAGGAAGTTCATGGTATTTTGTTCGTTATATTGATCCACATAATCAAGAACAAATTGCAGATCCTGAAAAAATTAAAAAGAATGGTTGCCAGTTGATTTATATATCGGTGGAGCAGAACATGCGGTATTACACTTATTATATGCTCGTTTCTGGTATAAAGTGTTATACGATTTAGGAGTTGTTCCTAATAAAGAACCATTCCAAAAATTATTTAACCAAGGAATGATTCTTGGTGAAGGTAATGAAAAAATGTCTAAATCAAAAGGAAATGTAGTCAATCCGGATGATGTTGTTCGTCAATATGGTGCAGATACATTACGTTTATATGAAATGTTTATGGGACCATTGGATGCTTCCATTGCTTGGAGTGAAAAAAAGGTCTTGAAGGAAGCCGTAAATTCTTAGAACGTGTTTGGAGATTATTAGTGGATGAAGAAGGTAAATTACGTGACCGTATTACAACTTTCAATGATGGTTCATTAGATAAAATTTATCACCAAACAGTTAAGAAAGTTACAGAAGATTACGAAGCATTACGCTTTTAATACAGCGATTTCTCAAATGATGATTTTTTTGTAAATGAAGCGTATAAAAACAGAAGCACTTCCAGTTCAGTATATGAAAGGCTTTAGTTCAATTATTAGCACCAATTGCTCCACACTTAGGAGAAGAATTATGGTCTAAACTAGGTGCAACTGAATCGATTAGCTATGTTGCATGGCCAACTTATGATGAATCTTTCTTAGTAGAAGATGAAGTAGAGTGATTTTCAAGTAAATGGAAAAAAATTAAAGCTCGTGTTATGGTTCCAGCAAATAGTGATGCAGCATGCAATGGAAGAAATTTGCAAGAAATCATGAATCTGTAAAATCAGCTATTGAAGGTAAAAACAGTTCGTAAAGTCATTGCAGTTCCAGGAAAATTGGTAAACATTGTAGCTAACTAATTAGATTGTTTATATAAAATGATGGCGGGAGGGGTTCTTTTAAAAAAGAACTCGCTCCTTTTGCCGTTATGAGATGTAGAAAAGGAGAAATCATGATTTATTTTGATAATTCAGCAACAACAAAAAAATTGCTCCAGAAGCATTACAATCGTATGTTCAAACAAGCGAGGCGTTTTTGGGAAATCCTTCAAGCTTACATCGACTTGGAGGACAAAGCCTTTTCAAGTATTAGAAAAAAAGCAAGAGAACATATAGCAACACTGTTTAGGGTGCTAAAACAGAAGAGATTTATGTTTACTTCTGGTGGAACTGAAAGCAATAACTGGGCCATTAAAGGTACTGCTACTGGAAAAAAAGAGTGTTTGGGAAATCATATTATTACGACCAAAAATTGAACATCCCTTCTGTTTTTAAATACAGTGAAACAATTAGCTCAATTAGGATTTGAAATCAGTTATTTAGATGTCAATGACAAAGGTGAAATTTCACTGGAGCAATTAGAATCCATGCTTAAAAAGGAAACAATTTTAGTTTCTGTAATGGCGGTCAATAATGAAATAGGTGTGAGTCAAAATATCGAGGAGATTTCTCGCATTCTGGAACATTATCCATGGGTTCATTTTCATGTTGATGCTGTTCAAGCTTTAGATCAAGTTCCAGATTTATTAGCGCTTGGACGAATTGATTTATTAAGTTTATCTGCTCATAAGTTTCATGGACCACGCGGTGTTGGAATACTTTATAAAAAAAGCAGGAAGAAAAAAATTCAGTCGTTATTAACAGGTGGAGGTCAGGAAAAAGACCGAACGTAGTACAACTGAAAAATTTACCAGGGAATTGTGGCTACTGCTAAAAGCAATGCGTATGTATTTAGAAGCTCCCCATCCTATGAAGGAAATTCGAGACTATTTATGGAATTTTTTTAGAAAAAAACAACCTCAAATTAAAATTTTTCTCTCCAAAAGAGAGTGGATCATATTCTATGCTTTTGCATTAAAAAGGGGTTCGTGGAGAAGTACTTGTCCATGCATTTGAAGAGAAGACATTTATATTTCAACAACTTCTGCTTGTTCAAGTAAAAAAATCTGATAGTTCGAGTACCTTAGCTGCGATGAATGTTCCTGATTATTGGGCAACAAGTGCTGTTCGTGCTAGTTTTTCATATTTGAATACAATGGATGAAGCAAAAACAATTTGTAGAAGTGTTAGAAAAAAATTAATGAAAAATTTGAATTTTTAAAAATAAAGGAGTGAAAAAGTGAAAGTTAGATTATTAGTAAGATATGGGGAATTATCGACTAAGGGACGTAATAAAAAAATGTTTACGCAAAAATTAGCCAATAATATTAAAAAGCATTAATGAATTACCCTCAAGTTCGAGTATTCCCAGATTATGATTTTATGTACTTAGACTTAAATGGAGTTCCTCAAGAAGAAATTATTCCATTATTAAAACCAATCTTTGGTATTCAGTCATTTCTCCTGTCTATATTTTAGAAAAAGAGATGGAGAAAGTGAAAAGAAGTCGTATTGGACTTAGTTGGAAAAAGAAAAATCCAAATGGTAAAACATTTAAGATTGCCACAAAACGTAGTGACCATGAATTTGTAATGGATACGAATGAGATTAATTTATTTTTAGGAGATGCAGTATTAGAAGCTTATCCAGAAATTCGTGTACAATTAAAACAACCAGATATTACGGTTCGTGTAGATGTTCGTCGTCAACATATTATGGTGAGCTTTACAAACAATTCAAAGGTGCGGGTGGTTTACCAGTTGGAACAAGTGGTAGAGTATCCTTAATGTTATCAGGAGGAATTGATTCTCCAGTTGCCGCTTATCTTGCAATGAAGAGAGGAATGGAAGTACAATGTGTGCATTTTGCAAGTCCGCCATATACAAGTCCTCAAGCATTGGTAAAAACAAAAACAATTAGCTGCAAAAGTAGCAATCTATGGAGGAAGTTTACAATTCTTCACGGTTCCATTTACAGAAATTCAAGAAGAAATTAAAAAAGCTGTCCCAGAAAAATTACTTAATGACGGTCATGCGTAGAATGATGCTACGAATTACAGATCAATTACGTGAGAAAAAACCATGGATTAGCGATTGCAAATGGTGAATCAGTAGGACAAGTAGCATCTCAAACATTAGAAAGTATGATTGCGATTAATGATGTTACGAATACACCAATCATTCGACCAGTTGCCACAATGGATAAATTAGATATTATTGCCATTGCACAAGAAATTGATACATTTGAATTATCGATTCAGCCATTTGAAGATTGCTGTACTGTTTTTGCACCACCAAGTCCAAAAAAACAAAAACCAAAATTAGAAAAAAAGCAAGAGAATACGAAGCAAGATTGAATGTGGAAGAATTAGTAGATCGAGCAGTAGAAAATACAGTAGTAGAAGAAATTACTCCAAACTATGTAGCAGAAGAAGTAGCAAAACTCTGTGAGATGGATGATTTATTTTAATAGAAAAAGGAGACAGGCGAAATCCCTGTCTCTTTTTATTAATTCTATTGTTGAAATATTCTTTCAAAGCACTTGCAATGCTTTTTGCAATATTTTTCTTGATATTCAGAAGACTCAATTAATTTATTGTCTTCAACATTGTTTAAATAACCTAATTCTAAAAAGAATTGAAGGCTGTTTATTTTTCACGTAACACTAAGAAGTTTTGGAATTTAGTTCCTTGACTTTTTAAAGTTAAGTTTCTCGCAATATACTTATTCACCGTTTGTGCTAAGTTTTCACTTGTTGCTGCAAAAGTAATAACCAGTTGTTCCTGAGGCATTCGGGTTTGGACCTGAATCAAAGTGCAAGCTAATGAAGGCATTTGCTTGCTCACGATTACTTAATTGAGCACGATTTTCTAAGCTAACGCTCTTATCAGAATCACGAGTTAGAATAACTGTTGCACCTAAATCTTCTAATTCTTTTTTCAATAGTAGAGCAGTTGTTAGAGTATGATCTGCTTCATGTTTTCTCACTAAAAGGTAACAACAGCACCTGGATCATCTCCACCATGACCTGGGTCAATGACAATTTTTGCTTGTTCAATTCCTTGAGGGATGTGAGGATCAGTTTCAACAGCAGCAAAGTTTGCATTTACTAACCAATATGGAATATAAGCTTTTTACCATTACCAATAGAAACTTTATAAAAAATCATTTTCACGGTCTTCATAATTAAAGATAGTTCCAGCATTTACAGTACTAATACGTTTTGAAAACATATCAGCAGATTCATAAAAGTGGCGTTTCTTTTTAATTTTTGTAGCTACCATTTTTTAGCATCTAAAGTTTGAGGTAATCCAGCTTGTAATTTGTACAATTCATTCATATGGTCTACAGCATAGTTTAATTGATTATTATCAACATAACCTTCTTGTCCATTATAGGATACTTTAGCAAAAGTTTGATTGTTGATCATCTAATAAATAGAATGGCTGACCAAAAGGAATGGTAGTAACAACTTGCGAACTACTATTAGCTTCTTTATACATTGAAACAGCTCCACTAGAATGTCCAATCATTAAAATGAGTTAATAAGACATCTTTTCGTAGGCATCCAAGCCACTTGTTGATGGAACTGAACTTGTAACCATTCGTCATTGACTTTATGTAAAAACGAGTACATATTCCCCTTTTTTACTTCAGCAATAGGAAATTGTTGAGTATTAGGTTCTTGATATAATTTAACAGAAGCTTCAGTTTCTACAGCTGCTACTTGAGCAACTAATGACTTATCAAGTTTTTCATTATTTTGTGTTTCTTCTTCATGTTGATGATTTGCTACAACAGTAGTTTCAACTTGAGATGAAAAGGGTGATGGACTGGCATCAATTAATGGAATAATGGAAAAACCAAAGGCAAGTAGGAAAAGCACTAAAACTTACGAAATATTGAACGTTTTTATTACGAATTACTTTTGTTAACGTTTTTCCATAGGCGCTCCTTTTTATAATCCTATTTTTAATCTTATACAAACTTTTATTATACCAATTATGAAAAGGGTTTGAAAAAGCAAAAGATAAGGCTTTAACATTCGTCTTCATTGGAAATGTACTTAAAAAGGGATAATGCTTGATGATTCATGATTTCTCACGTAAAATAGAAAGTGATTTTGAATGAGGAGGAATAAAAGATGTTATTAGGATCTCATGTTTCCATGAGTGGAAAAAGAAATGATGTTATTATCTGCAAAAGGAAGCAGCTAGCTATAAAAGCAAATACAATGATGGTGTATACTGGAGCACCACAAAATACAAGAAGAAAAAACCGATTGAAGAATTAATGATCTCTCAAGGTCAAGCATTTATGCAAGCAAAATGGAATTGAAGAAGTAGTCGTACATGCTCCTTATATTATTAATTTAGCAAACACGACAAAAGGAAGGTTATTTAGATTTTGCGATTGAATTTTTAAGAGAAGAAATTCGTAGAGCAGAAGCTATTAGGGGCAAAAACAAGTTGTCCTTCATCCAGGTTCTCACGTTGGTGCTGGAGTTGATGTTGGTATTGCACAAATTGTTAAAAGGATTGAATGAAGTTATTGATAAAAATCAAAAAGTTCAAATTGCGCTAGAAACAATGGCAGGAAAAGGAACTGAATTAGGTCGAACTTTTGAAGAAATTGCTCGTATGATAGAGGGTGTTACTCATAATGATCGATTATCTGTGACATTGGATACTTGTCATATTCATGATGCAGGGATATAACTTAAAAGAAGATTTTTTTCTGGCGTAATGACTGAATTTGATAAAGTGATTGGTTTAGATCGCTTAAAAAGTATTGCATATTAATGACTCTAAAAATGTATGTGGAGCACACAAAGACCGTCATGCAAATTTTGGATTTGGAGAAATTGGTTTTGATGCTTTAATGCAAGTTGTATCAGAAGAAAAATTTAAAAAATATTCCTAAAATCTTAGAAACACCATATGTTGGAGAAGATAAGAAAAAAATCAAAAAGCCCCATATTTATATGAAATTCAAATGATTCGTCAAAAATCAATTTGACCCAGAATTACTTTTCAAAAATTATTAGCCAGTAATAGGAGGAAGTTTTATGCCACATGATCACGAACACGAATGTTGTCAGCATAAAGGAAAACCAAAAAAAGAATGCTGTCACCATCATGAAGTAGAACAAACGAAACAAAAATTGCTGCCATCATCATGGTGAAGAATATACACATCATCATGATGAAAAGTCATCACCATTCAAGTAAAAATGAAAAAAACAGCATCAACACTGTCATTGTCATCATGGACAAATTGAGCAAGCTATTCATTTATTAAAACAGGCAGGATTTAAATATACGAGTAAACGTGAAAAAAATTATTGAAATTTTTTTAGTCATGAAGATCGTTATTTATCTGCTAAACAAGTGCAACAATTATTAGAAACTGATTTTTCCAAATATGAGTTATGATACGATTTATCGTAATTTATATGATTTTACGGATTTAGGTATTTTAGAAACAACCGAATGGAATGGTGAAAAATTATTCCGTTTTGGATGTAGTCATGCTGGACATCATCATCATTTTATTTGTGAAAAAGTGTGGACGTACGAAAGAAATTGAGTTTTGTCCAATGACTTATTTTGAAACACAATTAGAGGGTTGTGAAGTACATTCACATCGTTTTTGAAATTTTTGGATTATGTGAAAAAAATGTGCTCATACAGCTTCATAATTCAAAAGAAATAACTTAATTTTTAAGGAAAAAAATATTAGTGTATCTAATTGACAATTGAGCAAACCTTTTCTATAATAAAAAAAGGACATTTCGTTTGTTTGGTTATTCTATTCAAAAGAAAACAGTTACTTTTAATGCTCGGAGGGAGGGAATAGGATATGTCAAAAACAGTTGTTCGTAAAAACGAATCACTTGATGATGCTCTTCGTCGCTTCAAACGTACTGTTTCTAAAAACTGGAACTTTACAAGAGGCTCGTAAACGTGAGTTTTATGAAAAACCAAGTGTAAGACGTAAGAAAAAATCAGAGGCAGCTCGTAAACGTAAGTTCTAGTCAACTCTGTGTATCATATGACTAAGTAAAGGCTGGGGTTTACGTCTCAGTCTTTTTCGTATTTTTAAGGAGTGAAAATCATGAGTTTAAAAGAAACATTAAATAATGATATTAAAACAGCTATGAAAGCTAAAAGATAAAAGAAACTTTAGCAGTGTTAAGAATGATTAAAACAGCTGTTCAAGCAGCAGAAATCGATAAAAAAAGAAGAATTAAATGCTGAAGAAGAATTAACAATTTTAGCACGTGAAGCAAAAAACAACGTCGTGAATCATTAGCAGAATTTGTGAAGGCAGGACGTGATGAATTAGTTTGCTAAAACAGAAGCTGAAATTGAAATTGTAGAACGCTACTTTACCAAAAACAATTATCAGTAGAAGAAGTAAAAGAAGTTATTGCAACTGTAGCTGAAAAAATTGGTGCAACAACTCAAAAAGAATTTGGTAAATTAATGGGTGCTGTTATGCAAGAATTAAAAAGGAAAAGCAGACGGCAATGTCATTAAAGAACAAGTAAAAAGCTCATTTAGGATAATGATGATTTCAAACTAGTCATCTATTAACTTCAGAATGAAATCGAGAAGAAGATTAGCTTTTCGGAACTAAATTTCTGTCTAAAAAGTCATAGCGTATAACTGAGTCCAAGATAATATGCTTGAAAACATAATGATTAGAAACGCTATAATTTGAACCACAGTAGTAGTCGGCTCATGTCAATCTGATATTAAACTTGAACATAAGAGATCCTAAAGCGGGTGGCGGACACCAAAAATCTGACATTAAACTTGAACATAAGGGTCAAGTGGGTAGCTGAGACACCAAAAATAAACTGATTAGTAGAACGTCCCAAAGTGTTGGGACGTATTACGTAAATGACCATGATGTTTTATTGACAAACAAAATGTATAATGCTAGGATTACAGTAATCTTAATGAAGGGCTGAGGTTCAGCTAGCATGGAGTCACAATGTGGCCTTTTTGTTCTATAAGACAATCATCAAATCACACTAAATTCATAGATAGAACCGCTAAAAATATGCTATAATAGTGCTACATACAGTAAATGGAGGTTAACAGTGTGGCAGAAGAAAACTATAAACAAGCGTTAGAAATCCAAGATCATCCACAACTCGTTCAATTATTCGGTTCACAGGACCAACATTTGAGATTATTGGAAGAAACGTTTGAAACACTCATTACTCATCGTGAAGAACAATTGTTAATTTCCGGTGAAGAAGAGTCTGTAAAAACAAACTGTAATGTTATTAGAACAACTACAAGAATTAATAGCCCGTGGTATTTCAATCTCTCAAACAGATATTGTGACAGCTATTAAAATGGCAAAAAGAGGTACATTAGATTATTTCTTAAATTTATATAATGAGGAAATTGGACGAACATTTTCTGGTAAACCGATTCGTGCAAAAACATTTGGACAACAACAATATATTCATGCGATTAAGAAAAACAGATATGGTATTTGGAATTGGACCTGCAGGAACTGGGAAAAACTTTTCGTAGCAGTTGTGATGGCTGTTCAAGCTTTGAAAAAAAGGTCAAGTCAAAGAAAAATTATTTTAACACGACCAGCTGTTGAAGCCGGGGAAAAATTTAGGATTCTTACCAGGGGATTTAAAAGAAAAGGTCGATCCATATTTACGTCCGATTTATGATGCGTTATATGCCATTTATGGAGTAGAGCATACGAATCGTTTATTGGAACGAGGAGTTATTGAAGTAGCTCCACTTGCTTATATGCGTGGACGTACATTAGAAGAAGCATTTATTATTTTAGATGAAGCACAAAAATACAACAAGAGCTCAAATGAAAAATGTTCCTAACTCGTTTAGGATTTGGTTCAAAAATGATTATTAATGGAGATAAAACACAAGTAGACTTACCAAAAGGAAGTCATATGAGTGGTTTAGTAGATGCTGAAAATAAACTAAAAGGAATTAGTGGTATTTCTTTTGTGGAATTTGATGCATTTGATGTCGTTCGTCATCCATTAGTATCAAGTATTATTGATGCCTATTCAGATCAAGGTGAATAAGTAAGGAGTAAATGAAAAATGAGACAGAAACTGCGAAAATTTCAGGAAGTTTTGGGCATTTTCTATTTGCCCTTGCTTCTTTTTAACATTTGTTGCACTACTCGTCATTGGTTATGGAAAGTGTAAAACCAACGACTTATACAGTAGAATTGAATCAAGTTGCTAAGGAAACGATTCGTGCTCCAAGAACTTTGGAAGATAAAGCTCAAACAGAGAAAAAAATCAACAAATTGCAATGGATGCTGTTAGTGATGTATTAGTATTTTGACCAAGAACGTATGACGAAAGCAATTAACAAATATTCAGCAATTTTTTTCCAAGCGATTAAATCAGTTGCATCTAAGGCATCTGCTGAAATTATTAAAAACAGATCAAAGTAATTCTTCTGAAGAATCTGTGACAAGAGTAGCAACGACACAGGAAAGAGTTCAATATTTTAAGAAATCACTTGAAAAAGAGAATCAATCCATTCGAGAGTTTGCCATTTTTCATACCTGATAAATATATTTCTCAATTATTACAAGCGAATAATGAACAGTTAGCTTCTTATGAGAAAGACATTAAAAATCAGTTGTAGAAACACAAATGAAAAAAATGCTATTAGTGAAAGTAACGTTGCAAAAAGCTCAAGAAGAAGCAAAGAAAACTTTATTTTATAGTGACTATTCTGATACAGAAAGAGATTTATTAGGGTCAATTAGTGACAGTTTCTGTTATTGTAAATAATGTAGTTGATAAAGAAGCCACTCAAAAAGGCAAAAGAAGCGGCAAAAGCAGCAGTTACTCCAGTGAAAAATTTTGCAAGGACAAGTGCTGATCCAAGAAGGACATGTGATTTCAAATCAAGAGATTCGTCTGATTGAATTATTTGGCTTAAGTAATGGACAACGAAACTATCACGAATTATTTGAGTTATTTAATATTCTTAACAGGAATCATTATTTTTCTTAGCTGTATATTTTTTTATAACCCTACTCAAACGGATAAACAAAAATCTAGTGATACTGCAACTGCATTTAACAGTTTTTAGTTTAGTATTTGTTGCTGGGAGTATTTGTCTTAAAAATACTTGCTTTAGTACAACATCGAGGAGTTGAACATATTGGGCTTAGTATTCCCAATTGCTGGTTTTATTTATCTGTTGTATCGTTTAACAAAGAGTTTAAGACTGACGATTTTTTCAATTGTTTTAATGCCAATCTTTTTCTTGGTATTTCTTTTCTCAGTCGACGAATAGTTTACATTTAATTTTAACAACAGTATTTCTTTCAATGATTGCATGGATAGGAATTTTAAATGAAAAAATGTGGAGAAAATCAAGCTTGGATAAAACGATTTATGAAATATCTTCTTTATCCAGTTTTATTAGGGGATTCCATTTGTTTTTTATAGTAATTATGAGTTTCAAACGCAACAAACGATGTTTAGTCTTTCTTATTTTTACTATTAAGTGGATTTTTTTATCATTTTATATTACCAGTCATTTTAATGCCGTATTTATCGTATGTATTTGAAGATAGTTCGGTATTATTATGGGCTGAATTATCGAATCCAAATCAACCATTATTAAAAGATTTGATTACACAAAGCACCTGGGAACTTATCATCATAGTCTTAATGGTTGCAAATATTTCTGCAAACTGTGTAGAAGCAATTGGTGGCGATTCTCAATTAGCAAGAGTAGCCTGCTATTATCATGATATTGGAAAATTAGAACATCCATTATTCTTTATTGAGAACTTACCTGGACATATGGAATCTCCTCATAAAATGTTAAGTGCTGAAGAGTCGGCTCAAATTATTTTTAATCATGTTACAAAAGGGGTAGAAATTTTAAAACAACACCAATTACCTCAAGCAGTCATTGATATATGTGCACAACATCATGGAACAACATTGATGAAATATTTTTTTATGCAGAAGCGTTAAAAAAATAATCCGGATGTAAAAGAAGAAGATTTCCGTTATCCGGGACCAAAACCTCAAACAAAAAGAGGCAGCGATTATTAATATCGTGGATAGTGCAGAAGCAGCAACTCGTGCGATGAAAGAACCGACATTAGAAAAAGTTGAAGCATTAGTCCATTCCATTATTATGAACCGACTAGAAGATGAACAATTTGTAGAATGTGATATTACAATGAAAGAAATAGCGATTGTAGAAAAAAATGATTGTGACTTCTTTAAATGGTACTTTCCATTCAAGAATTGAATATCCAACAATTAAAAAAACAAGAAGTGAAGTAGAAAGGAAATATTATGTTTATTGAATTAATAGACGAAACAGAAGTAGTCAAAAGAAGAATATCAAAAATTAGTAGAAGATGTTGTATCATTTGCGAGTGACTATTTACATTATCCAGAAAAATCGTGAATGCTGTATTTCATTTGTATCAAGTGAAAGAATTCGTGAGATTAATCGAGATTTTAGAAATATTGATAAAGTAACGGATGTTATTAGTTTTGCTTTAGACGATGAAGATGAAGATATGGATCCAATTAAAAACTTTATGGCTTCAGATGAAAATTTTGTCACTTCCATTGGGAGATATTATTATTTCAGTTGATCGTGCAAAAGAACAAGCAGAAGAATATGGACATAGTTTAGAACGTGAATTAGGGTTTCTTAGCTTTACATGGTTTCTTGCATTTAAATGGTTATGATCATCAAACAGAAGAAGAAGAAAAAGAAATGACAGGCTTACAAACAGAAATTTTGACAGCCTATGGTTTAACGAGAAATGCATAAACAAGTCGAAAAAAATCATCATTTTCAAACAATCCATGACAGCATGCTGTGAAATGGTATTCAAACGGTATTTCAAGATGAGAGAAATTTCAGATTCGATGTTGTTGCTGCAATAGTAGTCGTTATCCTTGGATTTCTTATTAAAAAATTGAAAGATTAGAATGGTACTGGATTGTATTTTGTATCTTTTTAATGTTTATTTTAGAAATGTTAAATACCGTTGTAGAGCAATTAGTGGATTTAATGGTAGAACATAATTATCATTTAGCCGCTAAAAAAGCAAAAAGATGTAGCAGCGGGTGTCGTATTAATGGGAGCTATATTTGTACTCATTATGGCTTCTGGAATTTTTTTATTCCAAAAGATTTTTACAAATATTTTTTTATAAGGAGAGTAATATGTCAAAAACAATTTTAAATCAGGTTTTGTAGCAATTGTTGGTAGACCAAATGTAGGAAAAATCTACTTTTATGAATTATGTTTTAGGGCAAAAAAATTGCCATTATGTCGGATAAAAGCTCAAACAACACGTAATAAAAATTCAAGGGGTATATACGAATCAAGATTGTCAAATTGTCTTTTTAGATACTCCAGGAATTCATAAACCGAAGCATGAATTAGGAAACTTCATGGTAGAAAGTGCTTATTCTGCATTAAAAAGAAGTAGATGCTGTATTATTTATGGTGAATGCTGCAGAAAAAAAGAGGTCCTGGTGATGACTTTATTATTGAAAAAAATTAAAGAAAAATTAAAACACCCGTCTTTCTAGTGTTGAATAAAAATTGATTTAATTTCTCCAGATGAATTATTAGACCGAGTTGAATCTTATCAAGAAACGATTCCATTTGCAGGGATTATTCCAATTTCAGTTTTACAAGGAAACAATGTTCAAGAATTGATGACAACTTTAACGAATCATTTGCCAGAGGGACCTCAATATTATCCAAGTGATCAAATTACAGACCATCCAGAATATTTCGTTGTGTCTGAGTTAATTCGTGAGAAAAATCTTGCATTTAACAAAAGAAGAAATTCCTCATTCAGTTGCAGTTACTGTAGATAAAAATGCAAAAAGATGAATTTGATAAAGTACATGTTTATGCCAATATTATTGTTGAGCGACCAACTCAAAAAAAGGAATTATCATCGGTAAAGGTGGTAAATTACTGAAAGAAATTGGCGTCAGAGCAAGGAAAGATATCGAACAATTACTAGGAAATAAAGTATATTTAGAATTATGGGTTAAAGTTGAAAAAGATTGGCGTAAGAAAAAAGAGTCATTTACAAGACTTTGGCTATCGTACAACAGACTATAAAGATTAAGGTGACTTTATGGAATACTTTCAAAAAGTTTACCGGTATTGTTTTATTTCGACAAGAATATAAAGAACACGATATGATTGTTAAGATTTTCTCTCGAGAATTTGGCAAGCAAATGTTTTTTTGTAAGAAATTTACAACGTTCTAGTCATCCTTTGTCTGCAGCAACGTTACCCTTTTACAAGAGCTGTTTTTATTGGAACCATTCATCAAAAATGGATTTAGTTTTATTAGGGAATGTCTTGAAGTACAAAAATCATCGACGGATTTATGAACAAATTGAAGTTCAAGCAGTCTTGACGTATATGATGCAATTAGTCGATGCTGTAATGGAAGATCGAATCGTGAATACTGAGTTGTATGATTTATTAGAAAAATTGTATTCGTGCGGTGGAAAATGACTTAGATCCATTTATTTTAATGCATTATTTTTGAATTAAAAAAATGTTAAAATATTTTGGAGTGGCCTTTCAATGGCAACAGTGTTGTTTTTGCGAAGAGTCGGTCGGACCGTTTGATATTTCGTTGAAACATCATGGATTGTTATGTTCAAGACACTATGATAAAGATGAGAAGAGATTACAATTAAGTCCAAAAAGCAGTGCATATTGCAAGGCTCCTTGTTGCAATGAAATCTCCTTTGCAAATTCAATCATTGAGTCTATCTTCAGAAACAAAAAGCAGATTTAAAAAAGACTTTGTGACTCATTAATGGACGAATATGTAGGAATTCGATTGAAAGGTAAAAAGTTTATTGATCAAATGGAAGATTGGCAGACTCAATTACAAATTCGTCGAAATAAAAATAGATGAAAAATGAAATTACTAACAAAGAATATGGGCGATAGAATAAAAAAATCTATCGTCTTTTTGCTGCACAATTAATTTCTGTTTCCTCAGTAGATTATTAGAATTTATACCGTTTTCGTGATACACTAATTAGGATGAAATAAAACGGAGGTATGAGATGTACGAATATCTTAAAGGAGAATTAGTGGCTATTCAGCCAACCTATATTGTCGTAGAAAAATCATGGGATTGGATATCAAATTATGTTTCGCCAATCCTTATCGTATCCAATCAAAAATTGAATGAAGTCATTCGAGTAGAGCTTCAACAAATTGTTCGAGAAGATTCGATTACATTGTATGGTTTTTTTAAGTGATGAAGAAAAAGAATTATTCCAAAAATTAATTAGTGTTTCTGGTATCGGACCCAAAAAGTGCAGTATCGATTTTAGCAAATGATGATGTGAATGGTTTTATCCAAGCAGTAGAATCAGGCAATATTACATACTTAACAAAATTCCCAGGAGTGGGTAAGAAAACTGCTCAACAAATTGTATTAGATTTAAAAGGAAAATTCACGAATATTGTAGTGGAAGAAGTAGCCACTCCAGTAGTAGAAACTGCAACTGGAATTAAACAGTTAGAAGAAGCAAGAGAAGCATTATTAGGATTAGGATATTCTGCAAAAAGAAATTACAAAAAGTTTGGAAAGAGCTAGAAGCAGCTGCTCCTCAAACAACACAAGAAGCATTATCCATTGCCTTTAAATTATTGATGAAATAGAAAGGAAGAATTGTGTGGAAGAACATCGATTTGTAGATGGTAGTCCCTTAGATGAACAAGAAGTTTCAACGGAATTATCATTACGACCGCAAAATTTACAACAATATATTGGTCAGCAAAAAGTAAAAGAAGAGTTATCCATTTATATTCAAGCTGCTCGCAGCAGGCAAGAAGCATTGGATCATGTCTTATTATATGGACCTCCTGGGTTAGGGAAAACGACTCTAGCAATGGTCATTGCGAATGAACTAGAAGTAGGAATTAAAACAACGAGTGGTCCAGCTATTGAACGACCTGGAGATTTGGTTGCTTTATTAAATGATTTAAATGCTGGAGATGTATTGTTTATCGATGAAATTCATCGCTTACCTCGTGTAGTAGAAGAAATGCTCTATTCTGCAATGGAAGATTTCTTTGTGGATATTGTAGTAGGACAAGGACCAACAGCTCATCCTGTTCATTTCCCATTACCACCATTTACTTTAGTGGGAGCAACAACTCGTGCGGGTGCTTTATCTGCTCCGTTAAGGGATCGTTTTGGAATTGTGTCTCATATGGAATATTATGATGAACAATCCTTAACAGAAATTGTGAAGCGAACAGCTAGTGTATTTGAAAGTGACATTCATGAAGAGGCAGCTAGAGAGGTAGCCCTTCGTTCAAGAGGAACCCCTCGTATTGCCAATCGTTTATTAAAACGTGTGCGTGATTTTTCTCAAGTTTATGAAGAGGGTGCTATTTCAAAAGAAATTACGCAAAAAGCTTTAAAAGTCCTTCAAGTAGATGAAAAGGGATTAGATGCGATTGATCGTAAATTATTAAATGCCATGATTGATTTATATGATGGAGGCCCAGTTGGGTTAGGTGCCATTGCTGCCAATATTTCTGAAGATGCTGAAACAATCGAAGATATGTATGAACCGTATTTATTACAAATCGGATTTATGAAGCGAACTTCAAGAGGAAGAATGGTGACTCCAGAAGCTTATGTTCATTTGAATAGAAGATATTAAAATAGAAAGATGGAATAAGAATGAATTATACAACTCAAGATTTTTGATTTTTGATTTACCAGAAGAACTGATTGCTCAAACACCTTTGAAAGATCGAACTTCATCACGTTTACTAGTCGTTAATGAAACAGAACATAGTGTAGAAGATAAACACTTTTTCTGAAATTATTGATTATTTAGAAGAAGGTGATACATTAGTCGTTAATAATACAAGAGTATTGCCAGCTAGATTATACGGCGAAAAAGAGGGAACAGGGGCTCATATTGAAGTGCTACTACTACATAATACGCATGGAGATTACTGGGAAACTCTTGTAAAGCCAGCTAAAAGAATGAAAGTTGGAACAGTAGTATCCTTTGGTGATGGACGATTAAAGGCCACTGTGACAGAAGAATTAGAGCAAGGTGGAAGAATCATTGAATTTCAATACGATGGAGTATTTTTTTAGAAATTTTTAGAATCATTAGGTGAAATGCCATTACCACCGTATATCAAAGAACGATTAGATGATCAAGAACGTTATCAAACAGTTTATGCAAAGGAAAATGGTTCTGCAGCTGCACCAACAGCGGGTTTACATTTTACGAAAGAATTAATGGAAAAAATTCAACAAAAAGGGATTCAAATTGTTCCAATTACATTACATGTTGGATTAGGAACCTTTAGACCCGTTTCAGTAGATCATTTAGAAGACCATAAAATGCATTCGGAATATTATCATATTTCAAAAAGAAACAGCAGAAGTTATTGCAGAAACAAAGAAAAATGGAAAACGAGTGATTGCAGTAGGAACAACTTCCATTCGTACATTAGAAACAGTCGGTTCTGCTAACCATGGAGAAATCGTTCCAAGTAGTGGATGGACAGATATTTTCATTTCGCCAGGATATGAATTTAAAGTAGTGGATGCCTTTATTACAAATTTCCACCTTCCAAAATCTACATTAGTGATGTTAGTTAGTGCTTATTTAGGACGTGACTTTACATTAGAAGCTTATCATCATGCCATTCGTGAACGTTATCGCTTCTTTAGTTTTGGAGATGCGATGTTTTGTTCATCGTTAAATCTAGCACTAGAAATTGGAGATGATACAATTGTCTTTTGAACAGTTAAAAAGAACAAATTATGCAGGATGAAGAAAATCTAATTTATACAGAGCAAGGAATTGAACCATTATTTTGGATTCCGGAAACAGCTAAAATTTTAATTATCGGTCAAGCACCAGGATTGAAAGCTCAAGAAAGCCGTAAATTTTTCTGGGATAAAAGTGGAGACCGTTTAAGAGAATGGCTGGGAGTTGATAAAACGTTATTTTACGAATCAGGATTATTTGCAGTCGTTCCAATGGACTTTCTATTATCCCTGGAAAAGGTAAAAGTGGAGATAAACCACCTAGAAAAGGATTTGCGCCAAAATGGCATCCATTAGTTTTACCATTATTGAAACAGGTTGAGTGTATTTTATTAGTTGGCTCATATGCACAAAATTATTATTTAAAAAGAAACGAAAAAAAGAGAAATTTAACTGAAACGGTAAGAAGTTACTCTGAATACTTGCCAAAGTATTTTCCATTAGTACATCCTTCTCCTTTAAATATAAGGTGGATGAAGAAAAAAATCCATGGTTTCGAAGAAGAAGTATTACCTGAATTAAAAATTGATTGTAAAAAAATATTATAAAAAAAGGAGAATGAATGATGTTTATTACACGACACAATAACCCATATGAATTAAAAAGGCGAATTACCAACAGTAGGAGAAAAAAAGCTCCTCACTTTTTCATTAGAATGCATTCATGGAGAAAGTTAAAACTCCAGAATCATTTTGCTGGAAAGAGTAACATTAATCAGTGTTGTTCCAGATATTAATACTCGAGTTTGCGATATTCAAACAAAAAGCATTCCATAAAAAAATGAAAGAACATCCAAGTATTCAATTAGTGACGATTAGTAAAAATAACAAAGATGAATTTAAAAAATTGGTGTTCGGCAAATGATGTTGCAATGGAAATGTTATGCGATGTTGATTTTACATTTGGAGAAGCATATGGCATTTATGTGCCTGAATTAAGCGTAGACCAACGTTCGATTTTTTTGTGTTGGATCAAAATGGAACAATTGTTTATCAAGAAATTGTTCAAGAAATGACAGATGAACCAAATTATGATGAAGCTATTCGAGTAGCATTAACTCACTTATAATAAGGAGGAGAAATACATGGAAAACGTATAGATTTATTTCCACAATTGAGCCTTATAATGAGTTTTACTTAGAAGTTTCTTCAACACATCAAGTATTTGTGATGGAATCAGGAAATCCAAATGGAAAAACCGGTTATTATTGTTCATGGTGGACCAGGCGGAGGGCTCGAGTCCGAGTTACCCGTCAATTATTTAATCCAGATGTTTATCGAGATGATTCAATTTGACCAACGTGGTTGTGGGAAAAAGTTTACCTTTTCTTTCATTAGAGGAGAATACTACGCAACATTTAGTTTCGGATATGAGAAAAATCCGTGAAAAAGTTAGGAATTGACAATGGGCTTGTGTTCGGTGGTAGTTGGGGGACGACTTTATCCCTTCATTATGCCATTCAATATCCAGAAAGAGTTCATGGGATTGATTTTACGAGGGAATTTTCTTAGGGTAGACAAGAAGATACCGATTGGCTTTACCAAAAAAAGGGGCTAGTGATTTCTTCCCAGATCAATTTGAGCCTTATTTCAAATCATATTCCAGTTGAAGAACAAGATGATTTAGTAACAGCTTATTATAAAAAGGTTGACCAGTGAAGATGCATCTATTCGATTAGAAGCTGCTCGTCAATGGGCTAGATGGGAAGGTGGCATTATTACCTTATTACCTAGGGAAACTATTGGTGAGGAATCAGATGAGGACATGCTTGCAATTGCCATTATGGAATGTCATTATTTCTACCACCATTGCTTTGTAGAAGATGATAATTATATTCTTAATCATGCAGATACATTAAAAGAGATTCCAATTAAAATAGTTCATGGTAGATATGATGTCGATTGTCGTCCAAGTGGTGCATACGATTTAAAACAAAAATTGCCACATGCTGAATTAGTCTTTTCTACTGCTGCAGGACATGCGCAAATGGAACCATCAACAGTAAAAAGAATTAATGCGATTTGCAAGAGAATTTGAATAAGCTGTTTAGAACATTTTCGTAAAACAATAAACGCTTCACAACAAGAAAACGAACTTGTTGTGAAGCGTTATTTTATTCATTAAATAATAATTGTTCTAATGCACGTCTTTGTACTTTCATCGTTGCTGTTCTTGGAATTTTATCGTATTCCATCATAATTGGTTCATTTAAATGAGGTAAAGTTTTTCAATAGCTTTTAAACCATAATTCCTCTTGGAAGAGTTCACCAGCGGTAATAGCGATGATTGGCTGAGGGTATCCATGGTTATCACGAATAATGACGACTTCTTCAAGGAACGGAAGATGGTCTAATAAATAATCTTCAATAGCTAGTGTACTTTCTACTGTTTCTACTAAATCTATTTGACGGTCATGGAGTAGTAATTCACCTTTATCATTGATAAGGCCCGTAATCACCAGTATCCCACCATTCATCGTAAACATTTTCTTGGAAGCGATCATCTTCTTTAAAGTAAGTTAAAGCACGTCCTTTAGAATATAATTGAATATTTCCTGGTGTATTTGTTGGTAGAAGTGTACCATCATTCGTTGCAATTCTTGCTTTTGTAAAATGTTTCAAATCCAATCCCCATATTACGGATATTCATTCCTAGTAATGATTCCAAAGTGTGTTTACGAACGATTGCAGGTCCGCATTCACTTTGTCCATAAATTTGTAAATAGATGGCATTTTTCTCACGATTAGTTTTTAAGAAAGTAGCCATTGTTTCTTTATTAATCGCGTCAAATGTCGAATGATAATAGCGAGTATTTTCAAATAATTCTGGATGTATTTTAGCAAGAGTAGACCATTGAACAAAATTATTCGGATGGGTTTCAATTCCAATTGGTTTAAATAGTTGAAGTAGGTTTTCAATATTAGGAATACTTGGATCTTTAATCGCTAAATAAGGAAATCCTAAACTCATTAAAGAAGATATTCCAATATTAAAACGTGAATGTACTGGAGAAATATGGAAATGCTAATAATCCAGTTTTCTTCCATTTTTGAAAATATACTCTTTTGAAAAGCTGTTCTCCAACCCATGCTGTTAGCAGAGTGTGCAATTAGTTTAGGAATACCTGTTGTCCCAGAGGTATGTGTCATATAACTAATCTCATTTGGATTAAGAGAAATTAATAGAGTCACTGGTTTTCAACTTTGTTTCTTTGTATTTCTTGAACAGAAATAGCCTTTAGACTGATTTCTTTTTCTTTTAAAAGGTTAACTTTGTCCTTTGTTTCATCATCATAAATTAACCATGCATCTTCTAAGCGTTCAAAAAAATGTATCAATAATGGTAGCAGGAAGATGAGCAGAAGTCATGACAGGAATCGCTCCTAAATATGAAATAGCACAAGCTAACCAATAAGCTATCGACAGCAGAAGATTTGTATACCATTACTTTTTCAGTTGCTTTTAATTCCTAAACTAGCTAATTGAAAGCACGTTTTTGAATGAATATTCAAAACTTTCTTGATAGGTTGTTTCTAGTCCAAATTCAGGAAAAGCTGATAATACTTTATCTAAATATATTTTTGTATTTGGAAAATCTATAGAAGCTTTTTCATAATTTTTAAATAAATGTAAAGGTTCATGTTCATAAATGGTAAACATAGTAACATCCTTTCGAAAAATAGTCTTTATCTAGTATACAGGAGGATATAAAACTTGCAAAAAAATTTTAAAGTATACTAGTATGCAAACGTTTTAATTTTTGGTAAAATAAATTTATGCAACCGGTTTAATACTGGTATGAATAGGAGTTGATAGATGTGCAAATAAAAAACGAAGCTATGCTGATAACTTATTCAGACAGCTTAGGAAAAACTATGAAGGATCTAAAAATTTGTTTTTAGAAACTTACTTTAAAAGAATCAATTGAGGAGTACACTTACTTCCATTTTTCCCTTCAACAGGTGATAGAGGATTTGCACCAAGTGATTATACGACCGTTGATCCAGACTTAGGTAGCTGGGAAGATGTCGATGCATTAGGAGAGCAATATTACTTAATGTTTGATTTTATGATTAATCATATTTCTCGTGAATCAAAAATTTTTTCCAAGATTTTAAAAAGAATCATGAGAAATTCTCCATATAAAGATATGTTTTATTCGTGTCCATGAATTTTTCCCACCTGGACGTCCAACACAAGAAGATATTGATTTAATCTATAAGAGAAAAGATAAAGCACCTTTCCAAATAGTTCACTTTGAAGATGGTACAACAGAAGAAGTTTGGAATACATTTGGTGAAGAACAAATTGACTTTAGATGTTAAAAAGAAATTGTAAAAAGTATTTATCCGTGAAACGATTAAAAGATATGGCAAGTCATGGATGTTCACTAATTCGTTTAGATGCTTTTTGCCTATGCTGTAAAAAAATTAGATACAAATGATTTCTTTGTAGAACCAGAAATTTGGGATTTATTAGATGAAGTAAGAGCAGAAGCTGCAAAAGTATCAAGTAGAATTATTACCTGAAATTCATGAACATTATTCAATTCAAAATGAAAATTGCAGATCATGATTATTTTGTATATGATTTTTGCATTACCAATGGTTGTTTTATATTCACTTTTATAGTGGAAAAATCTAATCGTTTAGCAAATTGGTTAAAAAAATGAGTCCAATGAAACAATTTACAACATTAGATACACATGATGGAATTGGTGTTGTAGATGCAAGAGATTTATTAACAGATGAAGAATTAGACTATACTTCAGAACAATTGTATAAAGTTGGAGCGAAATGTTAAGAGAGTTTATTCTAGTGAGAAATACAATAATTTAGATATTTATCAAATTAAATAGTACTTACTATAGTGCACTTGGAAATGATGATGCGAGTTACTTTACTATCAAGAATTTTTACAATGTTTTGCTCCTGGGTATCCTCAAATTTATTATGTAGGATTATTAGCAGGTGAAAATGATATTGAACTTCTTGAAGCAACAAAAGAAGGACGTAATATTAATCGTCATTACTATACATTAGAAGAAATTGAAAAGAAGTTGAACGTCCAGTTGTCAAACAATTATTATCATTATTACGCTTTAGAAATACTTCAAAAGCATTTGATTTAGAAGGTGAAAATTGAAAATTTTCAACTCCAGATGAATCAACGATTGAAATTGTACGTTCAAGTGCTGATCATCAAACAAAAGCTCGTTTAGTAGCAAACTTAGCTACAAAAGAATTTACAATTGAAGAAAAATGGAGTAATCAGTTCAATTATAAAAAAATCGATATAGAGGGAGAGCTTTCTCCTCTTATATTCAAATAAACGAATATAATAGTTTTTATGAAAATGAATTTTCAATGTTTAGAGAAAAATATTTTCTTTTAAAAAAATTCGATTTTTCACCTATTTACAAAAATCGATGAAATAGGTTATGATAAACTATGTGATAAAAAAATAACAAGCAACGGAGGAAATCACAGTGACTGAAGAGAAAAAAGTAGTAGACTCTCAAAAAGAAGTGAATGAATTAGTAGAGAAAGGGCTAGTAGCTTTAGAACAATTTAGATTGCTCAATCAAGAACAAGTGGACTATATTGTAGCGAAAAGCATCAGTAGCAGCTCTTGATCAACATGGTGTGTTAGCTTTACACGCTGTAGAAGAAACTGGTCGTGGAGTATTCGAAGATAAAGCGACTAAAAATTTATTTGCATGTGAACACGTAGTTCATAATATGCGTCATACGAAAACCGTTGGAGTTATTGAAGATGACGAAGTAACAGGTTTAACATTAATCGCAGAACCAGTTGGGGTTGTATGTGGTATTACACCAACAACTAACCCAACATCAACAGCGATTTTCAAATCATTAATTGCATTGAAAAACACGTAACCCAATCGTATTTCGCATTCCATCCATCAGCTCAAAAGAGTTCAGCTCATGCAGCTCAAATCGTTCGTGATGCAGCGATTGCAGCTGGAGCACCTGAAAAACTGTATTCAATGGATTGAACACCCATCAATCGAAGCTACAAAATGCTTTAATGAATCACGATGGCATTGCAACTATCCTTGCTACAGGTGGTAACGCAATGGTTAAAGCCGCTTATTCATGTGGAAAAAACCTGCTTTTAGGGGTAGGTGCTGGTAACGTACCTGCATATGTTGAAAAAAATCAGCAAATATTCGTCAAGCTGCTCACGATATCGTAATGAGTAAAATCATTTGATAACGGAATGGTTTGATGCTTCAGAACAAGCAGCTATTATTGATAAAGAAATTTATGATGAGTTTGTAGCAGAATTAAAGAGCTACCATACTTATTTTGTATCTAAAAAAGAAAAAAAGCATTACTTGAAGAGTTCTGCTTCGGTGTTAAAGCAAACAGCAAAAACTGTGCTGGCGCTAAATTAAACGCTAATATCGTAGGTAAACCTGCTGCATGGATTGCAGAACAAGCAGGATTCTCAGTTCCAGAAGGAACAAACATTTTAGCAGCTGAATGTAGCGAAGTAGGGGAAAAAGAACCTTTAACTCGTGAAAAAAATTATCTCCAGTAATTGCAATCTTAAAAATCTGAATCTCGTGAAGATGGTGTTGAGAAAGCTAGACAAATGGTTGAATTTAACGGTTTAGGACACTCTGCAGCTATTCATACAGAAGATGCTGACTTAGCAAAAGAATTTGGACGTATTGTTCGTGCAATTCGTGTAATCTGGAACGCTCCATCTACATTTGGTGGTATCGGGGATGTTTACAATGCCTTTATTCCATCTCTAACATTAGGTTGCGGTTCTTATGGACGTAACTCAGTTGGCGATAACGTAAGTGTTGTGAATCTATTAAATATCAAAAAAGTAGGGAGACGTAGAAATAATATGCAATGGTTTAAAGTTCCTTCGAAAATCTATTTCGAACGTGATTCAATTCAATACTTACAAAAATGAAAAAAATGTAGAACGTGTAATGATCGTAACTGACCAACAAATGGTTAACTTAGGATTCTTACAACGTGTGATTGAACAATTAGAATTACGCCCTAATAAAGTTATTTACGAAGTATTCTCAGATGTTGAACCAGATCCAGATATCACAACAGTTAACCGTGGTGCTGAAATTATGAAATCATTTGAACCAGATACAATCGTAGCTCTTGGTGGTGGTTCTGTAATGGATGCTGCTAAAGTTATGTGGATGTTCTACGAACAACCTCAAATTGACTTCCGTGATTTAGTACAAAAATTCATGGATATTCGTAAACGTGCATTCAAATTCCCTGAATTAGGTGAAAAAGCTAAATATGTTGGTATTCCAACAACTTCAGGTACAGGTTCTGAAGTAACACCATTTGCCGTTATTTCTGATAAAGCAAATAACCGTAAATATCCATTAGCGGACTATTCATTAACTCCAACAATTGCGATTGTTGACCCAGCATTAGTTATGACAGTTCCAGGATTTGTTACAGCAGATACAGGTATGGACGTATTAACACACGCAGTCGAAGCATATACTTCAACATTAGCGAATGACTACACTGATGGTTTAGCTTTACAAGCAATCAAGTTAGTATTTGAAAACTTAGAAAGTTCAGTTAAAAATGGAGACTTCGTATCAAGAGAAAAAATGCATAATGCTTCTACAATGGCTGGTATGGCATTTGCCAATGCATTCCTTGGAATGTCTCACTCAATGGCTCACAAAGTTGGTGGATTCTTCCATACAGTACATGGACGTACAAATGCAATCTTGCTTCCATATGTTATCCGTTACAATGGTACTCGTCCAGCTAAAGCAGCTACATGGCCTAAATATAACTACTACCGTGCAGATGAAAAATTCCAAGATATCGCTAGAATGTTAGGATTACCTTCATCAACTCCAGAAGAAGCAGTAGATGCTTTAGCAAAAAGCTGTTTATGAATTAGGAGAACGTGTAGGAATTGAAATGAACTTCAAAGCTCAAGGTGTAGATGAAAAAGAATGGAAAGAAACAATCCATGAAATCGCATTGTTAGCATATGAAGATCAATGTTCACCAGCGAACCCTCGTTTACCAATGGTTGCTCATATGGAAGAAATTCTTGCTGATGCATACTATGGATATGCAGCTCGCTCCAGGACGTTTAAAATAATCATTTAAATTAAAATAAGCGTAGTAGTTTTTGAACTATTACGCTTTTTTTCTTTATAAAATTTTACTGTTTGAGTAAAAACTAATACAGATGTTTAGTTTATTTTAATACAGTTTTATGGTATACTATTGAAGAAATTAAAGGTAGTTTTATACTTTTTAATATGTTGTCAGTGAGGTTTAAAGGAGGGAAACAATATGACCCCTAATAAAGAGGATTATATTAAAAGCGATTTATAAATTAGGTGGCAATCATGAAAGTAGTTTCTAATAAGTCAATCACTAATATGCTTCAAATATCAGCAGCATCTACAACTAGAAATGTTAAATAAATTAGTGACAGAAAGATTATGTAGATTATGAACGATATAAAGGGAGCTAGACTGACAGAAAAAGGATTTTATTTGCTGAACGTTTAATTCGTACTCATAAAATATGGGAAGTATTTTTAGTACAGTCATTAGGATTTTTCTCCAGATGAAGTTCATGCTCAGGCCGAAGTTTTTAGAACATGCATCTTCACCTGAATTAATTAATCGATTAGTAGAGTTTTCTGGATGATCCAACGCATTGTCCACATGGAGAAATTATCCCTACGATACATGAAATCTAAACAATGCATGAAATAAATACTGATTTGAGGGGAAAATTATGTCAACTAAACATCAACGAATTATTGAATACATTGAATCATTGCCAGTTGGAGAAAAAGATATCTGTTCGAACAATTGCAAAAAATATGCAATTAAGTGAAGGAACTGCTTATAGAGCGATTAAAGCAGCAGAAAAATTTAGGAGTAGTTTCAACGATTGAACGTGTTGGGAACGATTCGGATTGAACGGAAAATCAAAAGATAATTTTGAAAAACTTTCTTTTGGAGAAATTGTTAAAAATTATTGAAGGGGAAGTTTATGGAGGTTATGAAGGTTTAGATAAAATTTTAAATCGCTTTTGTTATCGGTGCGATGACGGAAGATGCGATGAGTCGTTATATTCATCCAGAATCATTAGTCATTATAGGGAAATCGTAAAGAGGCACAGTTATTAGCTTTAGAGCAAGGGGCAGCTGTGTTTAATTACAGGGGATTTACTGCTTCTAGAGGAATTAATTCATAGAGCAGATGAATTAGCAATTCCAGTTATTGGAACAACTTATGATACATTTACAGTAGCTCTCTTATTAACCGTGCAATGACTGACCAATTGATTAAGAAAAAAATTATGATTGTGTCAGATATTTATACAGATTTTTCTACATACACATTATTTAATGATTGATGATACAGTTGAAGATTATCGGAAAATGAATCAACAAACTGGAAAATTCTAGATTTCCCAGTTATTAATCATTCCAATCGTCTTGTTGGGATGTAGTGACAGCTAAAAGATGTGATTGGGAAAAAGTGATCATCTTGTTATTGAAAGAGTGATGACAAAAATCCAAGTGTTACAAAATTACATGCCAGTGTAGCCAGTGTTGCTCATTCTATGATTTGGAATGGGTTTAGAAATGCTTCCAGTTGTTCAAGATAATATGGAATTGATTAGGAATTATTTCAAGACAAGATGTAATGAAAGCTATGCAATTAGCCCAACGTCAACCACAAGTGGGAAATACATTTTGAAGATGATGTTGCTGAAAGTTTAAAATGTGTTAGACATGGATACGCAACAATCCAAAATTCCAATTTACGGTAACTCCACAAATGACGAAATAATTTAGGAATGTTATCTTTTGGAGTTCTTATGCGAAGTTGTCAGTGTAGCATCAAAAGAATTTATTTCTCGAAGTCAAAGAAGAAATGCAGTTATTGAGCAATTAGATTTACATTATTTAAAAATGATTCCAATTGATAGTGAAATTATTTTTACAAATTCAGTCATTAGATAATGGAAGAAAAAAATAACTAAAATTAGATATTTCAGTATATTTAGAAAAATACGATTGTTGCTAAAAGCAGTAATGTCTAGTCAGTTAATGGAAAAGGAATTAATTATTAGAATGAATAGACAAGAATATTTAGTAGCTATTGATCAAGAAATTCAAAAAAAGCAGAATCTATCGTGATTTTTACGACATGAGTTGCCAGATCCTGATGCAATTGGTTCTCAAATTGGATTAAAAAAATTATTGAAGCAACTTACCCAACTAAAAAAGTGTATGCTTTAGGAGAAATGAATGATGATTTAGCATACATTGGTACAATGGATACAATTTCTCAAGAAGTATTTGATGCTTCATTAATTATTGTGAATGATACAGCGAATACGCCTCGTATTGATTCACCATATGAAGTAAATCCATCAGAAGTGATTAAAATTGATCATCATCCTGATAGAGATGTTTATGGAAAGATTTCTTATGTAGATACAACTGCAAGTAGTACAAGTGAAATTTTATGTCAATTTGTATTTAGTGAAAACTCTCCTTGGAAAGTAAATGAAGAAGTTGCAAATGCATTATATGCAGGGATTGTAGGAGATACAGGACGTTTCTTATATCCTGCAACAACAACAGTGACTTTTGAAATGGTTTCTAAATTATTAGAGTACCCAGTTAAAATTTCCGATATTGCCTATCATATGATTACAAATCCTGTTTCAGTTAGTCGTTTAGCTGGGTTACATTTTACCAAAAATATGGAAATTTCTGAAAATGGAGTAGCGATTACCATTTTAAGCCAAGAACAATTAAAAGAGTTTGGTGTAGAAGAACATCAAACTCATGGGGTCATTTCATTACCAAGTACAGTTGAAGGTGTACATTGCTGGTGCTTATTTGTAGAGCAACCAGATGGTACTTATCGTTGTAATTTACGTTCAAAAGGACCTATTGTAAATGAAATCGCAGCGAACCATGGTGGAGGAGGACATCCTCTTGCTTCTGGAGCTGTCGTGAAAACATTAGAAGAAGTTCATCAAATGTCTGAAGAATTAAATGAATCTTCTAAAAAAATTTCTTGCTTCATTGAATAAATAAAGACTTATAGTTGACTTTAGTTGGATAGAATAATACAATGAATATTGAGTTGGATTATTCTATCCAACGATTGTTTATGCAATTAATTTTGAAAAATTAAAAAATGAGACGGAGGTGACTCAATGAACTCAGGACTATTAACAGGAGGCCTCATGATCTTAACTTTTAGTAATCGGAATTGTTGCTGGATATTTTGTTTTCAAATCCAATTATGAGAAAAAAAGTTGTAGCTGCTCGTGAATCGGCTGAAATGATTTTTAGAAGATGCTAAAAAAGATGCTGACCGATTAAAAAAGGAAGTATTATTAGAAGCTAAAGAAGAAAAATCATAAATATCGTACTGAAGTTGAAAATGAGTTAAAAGAAAGAAGAAATGAAGTTTTACTTCAAGAAAAACGGATGATTCAAAGAGAACAAAATCTTGATCGTAAAGATGAAGTTCTTGAAAAAACGTGAACAATCTATTGAAGATAAAGAAAATAAACTTCAAGAGAGAGCACAAGTCATGACGGAAAAAGAGGAACAGATTGACGCTGTGTTATCTGAACAAAAAGCTGAATTAGAACGCATTTCAACGATTAGTCGTGAAGAGGCACAACAGATTATTATGCAAGAAACACGAGATGAATTAAGTCACGAACGTGCTGTCATGATAAAAGAATCTGAACAACGTGCTAAGGATGAAGCAGATAGAGCGGCTAAAGATATTATCTTACAAGCCATTCAACGTTCTGCTGCAGATTTAGTAGCAGAAAATACAGTAACTGTTATGACATTACCAAATGATGAAATGAAAGGACGAATTATCGGACGTGAAGGAAGAAATATTCGCACATTAGAATCATTGACAGGTATTGATTTAATTATCGATGAAACACCAGAAGCAGTTGTACTTAGTGGATTTGATCCAATTCGTAGAGAAATTGCGAAGATGACCTTAGAAAAATTAATTGCAGATGGACGTATTCATCCTGCAAGAATTGAAGAAATGGTTGAAAAAAATCTCGTAAAGAAATGGATGAAAGAATTCGTTCGATTGGGGAACAAGCAACATTTTGAAGTTGGAATTCATTCATTACATCCAGACTTAATTAAAATTTTAGGTCGATTATATTTCCGTACAAGTTATGGACAAAAATGTTTTAAATCATAGTATTGAAGTTGCTAAAACTAGCAGGAATTATGGCTGGTGAGCTTGGAGAAGATGTAAATATTGCTAAAAGAGCTGGTTTACTTCATGATTTAGGAAAAAGCATTAGACCATGAAATTGAAGGTTCACACGTTGAAATCGGTGCGGAAATTGCTCAAAAATATAAAGAAAAACAAAAATTGTGGTTAATGCAATCGCATCTCACCATGGAGATGTGGAAGCAACCCTCGACAATTGCGATATTAGTAGCAGCAGCAGATGCTTTATCAGCTGCAAGACCAGGAGCACGTAGTGAATCCTTGAAAACTACATTCGTCGTTTAGAACGATTAGAAGCTATTGCTAATGAACATGAAGGTGTGGAACGTAGCTTTTGCCATTCAAGCGGGTCGTGAAATCCGTGTGATGGTTCATCCAGAGAAAAATTGATGATGCAAGTTCAATTTTATTAGCACGTGAAATTCGTAAACAAATTGAAGAAGAACTACAATATCCAGGACATATTAAGGTTACAGTTATTCGTGAAACAAGAGCTGTAGAATATGTTAAATATCGAAAAACACGCTAGATTTTCTAGCGTGTTTTTATTTGTTTTAAAAGAAAGCAGTTCATTAGGATTAGTTATTTTTCCCAGATGATTGTGTTGTTACTTTCATTTCTTTCGGGTACTTGTTAGTTTGATTGTTTTGCTGTGCAGGTTGTTGTTGCTGAGAATTTTGAGGGATTAGTTGTAGTACTTGTTTTTTCTTTTCCTCAGGCTTTAGTACCCTAATTTTAAAGTTCATGCGTTACTGGGATCAGATGTTTTTATCTTTAATAGTAACAGTTAGACTAATCGTAACAGTTTCACCTGTAATATTTTTTTGAAAGGTAGCACTTGTTTTATCAACAGTTTGAGTTTGACCTCCAACTGTAATTGTATATTTGGGTTTATCTTCACCAGATTTTTACAGCATTCCAAGTGACTGAAACTTCTTTCTTAGCAGCATCATAACTAACGTTTAATCCTGTTGGAGGATCAATTTTTCTTCAACATATTGCTGAGTAGGTAAATGCTCCTTTAACAAATAATTCTGTACTTACTCTGTCAGAAGGAGTATTTGGTCCAGCTAATGCTAATGGATTTGAACCGACGACAATTTTGTGAAGATACAACACTAGAAGGTTGTTCCCAATCTTTGACTGGAGTTTGTTTCATGGCAAAATTCATTAAGTGACCATAAATCCATTTTGAATAATTTAGATTCAGTTAGAGATAATCCACTGACCTTCTGTATAAGGATTATCATATCCTGTCCATACAGAAATCGTATAAGCAGGAGAGTATCCGATGAACCATGAATCTGGAATGCAAATTCATTCTGTTTGACGCTACCTATTTGCATCGTTTTTTTGTTCAGGTGTATAGTTCGTTGAACCAGTTTTTAGCAGCATGAGGAAGATTTCCCATTTGTAAATCATTTGCAAATCCATAAGTGAAAGTATCTTTTAGCATATTTGTAATCATATATGCTGTAGAGTCTTTCATTGCTTGATGTTGTTCAGGTTTAAATTGTAAATACTTGACCATCACGAGTTGTAATTTTTGTAACAGTATATGGTTTTGAATAAGTACCATAGTTAGCGAAATGCAGAGTAGGCAGCAGCCATTTTTAATGGAGATAAATTTGCACCAATTGAGTTACTTTCTACTAAAGATTCTTTTTCCATCATTTATAACAGATAATTCTAATTTTTTTAAGGAAAGCTTGAATATTATCATTTCCAACTGCTTTAAAATGTTTGATAGGCAGGAGTATTACGAGATAAATACTAATGCTTTACGCATTGTCATTGTTCCCATATATTGATTATCCCAGTTATTTAATTCAAAAGCCACTAGAATATTTTGTAGGTTTATCAACTACTGTTTGTCCAGTAGAATAGTTTAAATATTCAATTGCTGGTCCGTAATCCATAATTGGTTTTAATGGTATGAACCTGTACTTCTATCATTTTGAATCGCACGATTATAAGCTAATAAATTCGTTTGCTTACGTCCACCATTAATGGCTCTTACAGCACCTGTAGTAGAGTCTAACATAACAACTGCATTTTTGAATTTCATCATCTACATATTGAACATATCGATTTGTATTTAGAAATTTCATATAAACGATTTTTGTGCCTGTAGAGTTTACTGTTGTTTCAATGGTTAATCCATCTGAATAAACATCTAAACCTGTTTTTATCTTTTACTTCATCAGCAACCATTGTTAAAAAAATGAGTCAAAAGATTAAAACGATTATCATCTGTTGAAACTTGATCATGTTCGGCTACTAAACCTTCAGTAATTGGAGTTGCTTTTTGCTTCTTGTAATTGAGCATCTGTTAATTTTGCCATTATCTTTCATCGCTTGTAACACAAGATCACGACGTTCTTGAGCTTGTTCTGGATGAGCATATGGATCATATGAACTTGGAGCTTGTGGCATCCCAGCTAGTAGTGCTAATTGCGGAATCGTTAATTCTTTTAATTCTTTTCCAAAAGTAGATAATTAGCAGCAGTACCAAAATCCATAAGTATTATTAGCCATATAAACTTTGTTTTAAATAGTATGTCAAAATTTGTTCTTTTGAAAAATTCTCGTTCAATTTGTAAAGCTAATAAAATTTCTTGAATTTTACGTTTATAAGTTTGGTCTTCTTTTTAGTAGAGAAAGACTGATAATTTAATTAATTGTTGAGTAATTGTACTACCACCTTGAGTAATATGTCCCGCACGAAGGTTACGGACAAAAAGAACCAACAATACGAATTGGATCGATTCCTAAAGTGAGAATAGTAACGCTTTATCTTCAATTGAAGTGATGGCATCTTTTTAATCCTTGTGGAACATCTTCAGGTTCGATTAAATCACGATTTTCTCCACCTAGTTTTGTAATCAGTTCTTGATTCATATCAAGAATTTGAGTTTCAGTAGCTCCTTGTAAAGTCTGCAGCTGTAATTTCAGGTAGTAAAAACCATAGTAGAAGAATAATCCTGTAAAACAGTGAATCCAATTACAAAAATTAGAAAATAAAGTAATGAGGATTTTCTTTTCAAAATAGATTTCTTCTTTCCTTTTTTGTAGTCTTTTTTTACTTTGTTGTGACTACGTCTTGTTTGGCGTGTTTCTGGCATAGAAAACCTCCTAAATTTTATCAATAAGTTTATCAACTACTGGAATATAATCTAAAAATAGATTGAACGGTTAATGAAAATTGGTATTCCATTTTTTTGTATATAGTCTAATGGAATGGACTTTTTATTGTTTTTATTTTCTTTATAAAGGAAAGTAAATATTGACTTTCTAATAAATAAAATTCATTTAAAGAAGAAAAAGTAAAAAAATAATAAATACAATACCACCTTGAAAAATACATTCTTCCATATGTTGTAATTGATGTTCATGTATATTTATAAATGGAAACGAAGTTTTATTTTTTTCGTTTCTTTTTGCTTCAAAATCAATATAGCAACCACGATACACCCCATTATAGTCAGTAGTAGAAGCATGACGATAATAAGCTTCTTTAATGACAGCTGCACTTCGCTTTAGGATAATCCACTTTAACGACTTGTACTGGAGTTGGGCTTTTTATGAATAACAGCTATTTTTTTAAATCGATAATAATCGTTTGTTTGATTCAATAAAGTTTCTAAGAACATTCCACGACTACCATATGAAATAGTAGAAGTTTGAGTAGAGGAGACTCTCTGTTGTCCCTTTTGGGTATTGAATCATAATATCACCCTCTAATCTTATCTATTATACCATTGATTTTGCCATAAAAGCTAAAAATTATTGTTAAGATTAACAACAAGTAGATTAAATTTTGATTTCTAAGAAAAATATAAAGAATAATTAAAAAAATAATCAGAAATATTTTACAATTTTTACAAAGGTGTTGTAAAATAAATGAGTATGTAAAATAGCTCATCAATTTGTTTGATGAAGTAAAGAATTTTTTTGGAGGAAAGCTATGACAGCAAAATTTGAAAAAACAAACACAAATGAAGTTGTGTTAACATTTGAAATTTCAGAAGAATCAATTAAAACAAGGTTTAGACGTTGCTTTTTAACCGTGTGAAAAAAAGAACTTAAACGTTCCTGGTTTCCGTAAAGGTAAAGTAAGTCGCCAAGTCTTCAACAAAATGTATGGTGAAGAAGCATTATATCAAGATGCATTAAACTATTTATTACCTGATGCATATGATAATGCAGTAGAAGAAACTGGTATTTTCCCAGTAACTCAACCAAAAATTGATATCGAATCATTAGAAAAAGGTCAACCATGGGTAATCAAAGCAACTGTAATTGTTAAGCCTGAAGTTAAGTTAGGTGAATACAAAGGATTAACTGTTGAAAAACAAGATCGTACAGTTTCTGAACAAGATGTAGAAGATCGTTTATTACAAGAACAAGCTAAATCAGCTGAGTTAGTTGTTAAAGAAGGTGCTGCTGAATTAGCAGATACAGTTGTAATCGACTTTGAAGGTTTCTTAGGTGAAGAAGCTTTTGAAGGTGGAAAAGGTGAAAACTACTCATTAGAATTAGGTTCAGGTTCATTCATTCCTGGATTTGAAGATCAATTAGTAGGCGCTAAAGAAGGCGACAACGTTGAAGTTAAAGTTACATTCCCAGAAGAATATCATGCAGAAAACTTAAAAGGTCAAGATGCGGTATTCAAAGTAACAGTTCATGAAGTTAAAACAAAAAGAATTACCAGAATTAACAGATGAATTTGCTAAAGACGTTGATGATTCAGTTGAAACATTAGCAGAATTAAAAGAAAAATTCCGTAAAGAATTAGAAGAAGCTAAAGTTGAAGCAGCTGACGAAGCTGTTGCTGATTTAGCATTACGTCAAGCAGTTGAAAAATGCTGAAATCGTTGAATTACCAGCTGAAATGGTTCACGAAGAAGTACACCGTCAAATGCAACACTACTTTAAACGATATGCGTCGTAACGGTATTACACCAGAAATGTACTACCAAATCACAGGTACAACTGAAGCAGACTTACACCAAATGATGGAAAAAGATGCTGACGTTCGTACTAAAACGAACTTAGTATTAGAACAAATTGTTAAAGATGAAAACATTGAAGTAACTGATGCTGATGTTGAAGCAGAAGTGAAAGAATTAGCTGCTCAATATGGTATGGAAGAAGGAGCTGTTCGTGCAGCTGTTTCAGTTGAAATGTTGAAAAACGATATTTCAATGAAAAAAGCATTAGCTTTAATTACTGATTCTGCAGTAGAAGCTTAATATTACAATGATGATAGAGCAATCTTGGAAACAGGATTGTTCTTTTTTTGGAAAATTTTTATTCTAGAATGGACTTTTCTTGTTCAAACTACTCAGATATGCTAATCTACTATTATAGTGTCAAAAAATGAAATGGAGGGTTCTTAGTTGTATAAAGATGAACCAAAACATGTCTGTTGTTCATTTTGTGGGAAAGTCACAAGATCAAGTGAAAAGAAAAATCATCGCTGGACCAGATGTTTTTATTTGTAATGAATGTGTAGATTTATGTAAAGAAATTATTGATGAAGAATTATTAACGACAGTTTTTTTGAAGGGAGAAATTACAGTTCCAAAACCACAAGAAATTCGTGAAATTTTAAATGAATATGTGATTGGACAAGAGAAATGCTAAGAAAGCATTAGCAGTTGCTGTTTATAATCACTATAAACGAATTAATCATTTAGTAGAAGAAGATGGAGTGGAATTACAAAAAGAGTAATATTTGTTTAATTGGACCAACGGGTTCAGGAAAAACTTATTTAGCTCAATCATTAGCCCGTTTATTAAACGTTCCATTTGCAATCGCAGATGCGACAACATTAACAGAAGCCGGCTATGTTGGGGAAGATGTGGAAAATATTTTACTAAAACTTCTTCAAGCGACCGATTATGATGTAGAACGTGCACAAAAAGGAATCATTTATATTGATGAAATTGATAAAATTGCACGTAAAGAGCGAAAATGTATCGATTACTCGTGATGTAAGTGGTGAAGGTGTTCAACAAGCTTTATTAAAAATTTTTAGAAGGAACGATTGCATCTGTTCCTCCTCAAGGTGGACGTAAAACATCCACAACAAGAATTAATTCAAATCGATACTACAGATATTTTGTTTATTGTAGGTGGAGCATTTGATGGCATTGAAACAATTGTTAAAGAGAGACTAGGAGCGAAAAGTCATTGGATTTGGTTCTTCAAATAAAAACTTTAGTGAGCATGAAAGTTTAATGCAAATGATTATTCCAGAAGATTTACAAAAAAATTTGGATTAATTCCAGAATTTATTGGACGATTTACCAATTATTGCAGCATTAGAAAAAAATTAGAACAAAAAAAGATTTAGTATCTATTTTAACAGAACCTAAAAAATGCATTAGTGAAACAATATCAAAAAACTTTTCTTAATGGATGAAGTTGAATTAGAGTTTGATCAAGAAGCATTAGATGCAATTGCAGCTAAAAGCGATTGAACGGAAAAAACAGGAGCTCGTGGATTACGTTCGATTATTGAATCTGTGATGATGGATTTAATGTTTGAAATTCCAAGTAGAGAAGAAGTCTCTAAAGTCGTTGTAACAAAAGCGGTTGTAGATAATGAAGGGCAACCAGAATTATACAATAAAAAAAGGAAAAATTATTGAAAGCTTAATTTTTAGGAGGAATTTTATGTCTGCAATTCGTAAGTTTTTTTGCAAGTCGATATACGAAAAGAAGAATTTTCGTGGATTTTACAAGATTGGGCTAATTCAGTGTATTCATTAATGATTACAACGGCTATTTTCCCAATTTTCTTTAAAACAGTAACGACTAATGCGGGAGTGACTGCTGCAAATTCAACAGCTTATTTAAGTTATGCAAACTCAATTGCTACATTTGTCGTTGCAGTGATGGCACCAGTATTAGGAGCTCTAGCAGATTATCGAGGATATCGTAATCCTATGTTCACCATTTCAACGATGGTAGGGGTATTTTCTGTATTAGGGATGATGTTTGCTGGTAGTGATCAGTGGATGTTTTTATTAATTTTATATACGATTTCGGCCATTGGGTTTTCTGCGTCAAATATTTTTTATGATAGTTCGATTATGGATGTGACTACTTATGAACGAATGGATCGTATTTCTGCAGCAGGGTTTGGATATGGCTATATTGGAAGTGTGATTCCATTTGTATTATTTATGATGATTATGCAATTTTCTCAATTGTCTGGAGACGTCATTGTTAAAATTGGATTTTTCATCACAGCGGTTTGGTGGTTTGTCTTTACCATTCCATTTTGGAGACATGTTAAACAAAAACACTTTATGGAACATGACAAACATCCCGTTTATGATAGCTTTGCAAGATTATTTTGACAACGATTAAACATATTCGTGAACATAAACATGTATTTTTATTCTTAATTGCTTATTTCTTCTATATTGATGGAATTGGGACAATTATTAAAAATGGCGACAGCTGTTGGTAGTGATGTAGGGATTAGATGGAAATAGTTTAATTGTTATTCTGTTAATTGTTCAAATTGTTGCCTTTCCATTTAGTATTATTTATGGATATCTTGCAAAAAAATTGGTTCTAAAAATACTGTATTTTTAGGAATTGCGACTTATATTATTATTTGTATTTTAGCAACTGGATTTGAAAAACTTATACAGATTTCTTATTATTAGCGATTTGTATTGGTACAGCTCAAGGGTGGGCGTTCAATCGATTAGTCGTTCTATTTTTGGGCAAATTATTCCCAGCAAATCGTGCGAATGAATTTTTTTGGATTTTATAATATTTTTGGGAAAATTCTCATCTATTTTAGGAACAACATTATTAGGGAATTACAGCACAAATGACGGGTAATTCATTAGATGGAGTCTTTTTCTTTAATTCTTCTATTCTTAATTGGAGGAGGATTACTATTCTTTGTAAAAATTAATCCTCAAACAACAGAGGAAGGAGCATAATCATGAAAGTGACAAATGCTGAATTTACGATTAGTGCAGTTGGTCCCAATCAATATCCAACGGATCAAAAAGTTGAAATTGCTTTATCTGGTCGTTCAAATGTTGGGAAAAGTCATCGTTTTATTAATCGTTTAATTCAACGCAAAAAAGTTTAGCTAGAACCTCTAGTAAACCAGGTAAAACTCAGACATTAAACTCTATCATATTAATGATTTATTTTACTTTGTTGATGTTCCTGGTTATGGATACGCAAAAGTTTCTAAAAAAGAACGCGAAAAATGGGGGAAAATGATTGAAGAGTACATTACAACTCGTGAAAATCTTGAACTCGTTTTAATTCTTGTTGATTTTCGTCATGAGCCAAGTACAGAAGATGTTCAAATGCGTGAATTTTTAGAGTATTATGAAATTCCTTATCGAATTATTATGACGAAGTGTGACAAAAATTCCTCGTGGTAAATGGAATAAACATGTGAGTCAAATTCGAAAAAGCTTTTGGTAAAACCACCGGAAGAATTATTTTTAACTTTCTCTTCTGAAACAGGAGAAGGTGTTGAAAAAGCTTGGGAATGGATTGAATCAATCGTATTAGATGAGGAGTGAATAGGTTGATTGGGTATAAGACAAATGATGCAGTTTCTTTTGAAGAAATATTTCCATTATATGAAGCAGTAGGATGGACAAATTATACGACAAATCCTACAATGCTTCAAAAATGCATTAGAACATAGTTTGTTTCTAATTTCAGCAAGAGATGAAGATGGAAAAATTAATTGGATTTTTAAGAGCAGTAGGAGATGGTTATTCTATTCTCTATATTCAAGATATTATTGTACTTCCTGAATATCACAGACAAGGGATTGGTACACAATTACTTCGTCAAACACTGAAACACTTTCAAGAAGTTTATCAAATTATTTTAACAACGGATAGTGAAGTAAAAACAATCGCATTTTATGAAGCAAATGGATTTACAGCTTTGTCTAAATATGGATGTACTTCTTTTATAGCTAACCCAATCTTACAAGCAAAGTAAAAGCATGATTTATAAAACTATGATAAACTTGAATTAAGAAAAGATGAATCAAAGGATGGGACATATGAAATTAACAATTGATGAAAAATCACAAACATGGTTTGAAGAAGAAATGGGAGTTTCTAAAGAACGAGGGGTTCGTTTTTTAGGAAAAGTTTATGGATGTAGTCCAATTCATGAAGGCTTTTCTTTAGCCGTAGAAGTTGATACACCAAATAATCCATTTGTTAGCGTAGAAAAAAATGGGATTACTTATTTTGTTGAGACAGGTGATGAATGGTTTTTCCAAGGGCACGATTTAGATGTTGTATTTGACGAAACATTAAAAGAACCATCCTATAGTTATCGTGCCATTCAAACTGCATAATCTATCTAATAGAGAATTTCAACTTCAAAAGTTAGAATATCTAATTTTGTTTCTATGCTAACTTTGAAGTACTTAAAATCTTATAAACTTCAGATTACAATAGAGAAATTCAACTTCAAAAGTTAGATTCTATTTCTTTTTGAAGTTTTTATTATTCTTAAAATCTTATAAAATATTGGACAAATAGAACATAGTAAGATACAGTTATATAGTTGACTGTATAAAGAAAGGAATGTAGAAATGACACAACCAGCTGTAACTTATCGCTTAATTAAAAACAGAAAAACATACAGGTGCTCGTCTTGGAGAAATTATTACACCACATGGAACTTTCCCAACTCCAATGTTTATGCCTGTAGGAACACTTGCAACTGTAAAATCAATGTCTCCAGAAGAATTAGATGAAATGGGAGCAAATATTATTTTAAGTAACACGTATCACTTATGGTTACGTCCAGGTGCGGATATTGTAGATGAAGCAGGAAAATTACATAATTTTATGAATTGGAAAAAAGGAATCTTAACAGATTCAGGAGGTTTCCAAGTATTCTCTTTAAGTGATATGAGAAGAATTGAAGAAGAGGGCGTACATTTTAGAAACCATTTAAATGGATCAAAATTATTTTTATCTCCAGAAATTTCAATTGACGTACAAAATAAATTAGGGGCAGATATTATTATGAGTTTTGACGAGTGCCCAGATTTTCATCATACTCATGATTATGTGAAAAACTCTATTGCTCGTACAACAAGATGGGCAGAACGTGGATTGAAAGCTCATAAATCTCCAGAAACTCAAGCCTTATTTGGAATTTTACAAGGGCAGGATACAAAGATTTACGAATGGATCATGCTAAAGATATGATTTCTTGATTTCCCTGGGTATTCTATTGGTGGATTATCTGTAGGGGAAACAAAACAAGAAATGAATGAAGTATTAGACTATGTGACGCCACTGATTCCGTCTCATAAACCACGTTACTTAATGGGCGTAGGTTCTCCTGACTCATTAATTGACGGAGTAATCCGTGGAGTCGATATGTTTGACTGTGTACTTCCAACACGTATTGCAAGAAATGGTACTTGTATGACGAGTGCAGGTCGTCTTGTTGTTAAAAATGCGAAATATGAACGTGATTTTCCGTCCAATTGATGAGAAAATGTAATTGCTACACATGTCGTAATTATTCTCGTGCGTATATTCGTCATTTATTTAAAAGCAGATGAAACATTTGGCTTACGTTTAACAAGTTATCATAATTTATACTTCTTATTAAACTTAATGAAACAAGTACGTCAAGCTATTATGGATGATAATTTACTAGAATTTAGAGAAGCATTTTTCGAAGAATATGGATTTAATAAAGAAAATGCTCGTAATTTCTAGTATTCTTAAGAAAAAAATTTGATACAGTAGTAATACATTAAATGAAGGAGTGTTGAAAAATGAGTCAATTAGCATTAATGTTACTTTTATATTGTAGGTTTAGGAGCCCTTTGGTGGTTTATTGGTCGTAAAAAAATCGTGAGCGTAATAAAAAAATTACAAGAGCAAATGAATGCTTTGAAAGCTGGGGATCATATTGTAACGATTGGTGGATTACATGGAGTAGTTCATTATATTGATACAGGGATGCATCAAACTGTTGAAATTGATTGTGATGGTGTTTATTTAACATTTTGAACGTCGTGCGATTCATCATGTTGTTCCAACAGCTGGAGAAAGATAATGGTTTCAGCTGTTGCTGATGGAGAATAGTAGAACTCTTAGTCATGATGGATAAACAAGAAGAATTTTTAGAACAATTTCGTCCTTGGTTAGGATATAAAACGATTGAGTTTATTACACAAGGATATGAATCAATTTCCAGTTATGATATTGCAAGTTATTTTTGTGACGTATCGATGGAAGAAGAGTAAACCTGATAATTTGTTTGAGCAAATTTATCAGTTGAAATCAATTAACGATTAATGATTATTTTGATTATGAATCGATTATGGCTCAAACTTCAACGGAAAATGACATTGGATACTCATTGATTTGAGCGATTTGTTAGATTAATATTTTATGAAAAATTTCGAAAATTGACTTTTTTTAAGTAGTAAGGACGCCAGCAGCTTTCGCTATGCGAATCTCATGGATAAACTACTACTAGAAAAAGTCATTTCTTTTTGTTGAAACATGGATGTTCATGTATAATAGATTCAGTAAGAAAGGTTGTGGGAGTATGAAACATCAGATTTAAAGCTTTAGAAGAATTTATGGAAGTTTGTTTAAACCAAAAATGGAATCAATTATTGAATCAAAAGAAGAAATGAAGAAACACATCATCATGAAGAACATTCTCATGAACACAGTGAACATCATAGTCACGATCATGATTCTCACCATCATTCTCATGAACACAGTGAACATCATAGTCACGATCATGATTCTCACCATCATTCTCATAAACATGGTGACCATCACCATCATGATCATTGTGGTCATTGTTCCGGTCACCATCATCATGAAATTTCTTGGCAACGTTGGGTTCTTGCGATTGGTATGTTTGTATTAGCATTGATTTTTAGAAAAGTAGTGTAGCTTGGGATAGCAAATGCTTTTATTCCTTTTAACAATTGCTTGTATTGGGAAAAGAAGTCATTACTGAAGGAATTATGGATACTATTGAGGAAACAAAGCATTTTAAAAAGTTTCGTCCAAATGTTCATTTACTCATGACACTTGCTGCTCTTGGTGCGATTTTTTTATTGGGAAATTTGAAGAAGCAGCAATGCTAATTGTTATATTTACGATTGCCCATTCACTTGAAGAATATGTCGAAAAAGAAAAGTCGTAAAGATATGACTCAATTATTACAATTACAACCAAAAGTAGCGTTGAAAAAAATGAATCATGGACACTTTTGAAGAAGTAGATGCTTCTTCTTTAGAAATTGGAGATATTATCCAAGTATTGAATGGAAGTCAAATTTCAGCAGATGGAATCATTATTGAAGGAATGTCCTCTATTAATCAAGCTTCTGTAACTGGAGAATCAATTTCAGTTGAAAAAGAAGTAGGAAGTGAAGTGTTTGCTGGAACTTTAAATTTAACCCAAACATTGCTCGTTAAGGTTACTAAAAAACAACAAGACAGTGTACTTGGAAAGATTATTACTTTAGTGCAAGAAGCTGGTCAATCATTAACTCGTACAGGTAGTTTCTAAAGAAATGGGAACCAGTCTATGTCACAATCGTATTGGCTTTATTCCCAGTTGTGTTAGCGATTGGAATTCTATTTGTTTAAAACTGGGATTTCTTAACAGCTTTTTTTATCGTGGAATGGTTTATTTAATTGCTGTATCTCCATGTGCACTTGCAGCTAGTGCTACACCAGTTACGGTAGCTGCTATTTCAACTTTATCTAGAAAAGGCATCTTTATTAAATCTGGAGCTTCTTTAGAAAAAATGTCGGAACTTGAAGCGATTGCTTTTGATAAAACTGGTACACTAACAAATGGTACACCGAAAGTTGTGGCAAAAGTGATGGATAAAGATCGTGAATTTGAATTATATTCCATTCTTGTATCGATGGAGAGAAAAGTAAATCATCCATTAGCCTTTGCAATTGTAGAATCTGGTTTAGCTTATCGTACTTACTCATTATCTGTTACACCAAAAGTAGGAATTGGATTAGAAGCAACTCACAGAAATCATACGTATCGTATTGGAAAACCTTCTAGTTTTGCTACATTAGGAAAATATACAGAAATTGTTGAGCAGTGGATGAATGAAGGAAAACAGTTGTAGTTTTAAGTGAGGATCATTTAGTAGTTGGAGCAGTAGCCCTATTAGATACTCCAAAAGAAGAAGCAAAACAAGTGATTGATTATTTCAAAGAAGAAAACATTCAAACGATGCTTTTAACGGGAGATTCTATTCAAACAGCTGAGGCAATTGCTAACGAATTAGAAGTGGATGAAGTAAGAGCGAATGTATTACCAGAAGAAAAAAAGCAAATACCTTAAAAGAGTGGTCTATGAAATATCCGACAATTGCAATGGTTGGAGATGGTATTAATGATGCACCAGCATTAGTGAATGCAGAAGTTGGAATTGCAATGGGAAAAGGAACTGATGTTGCAATGGAATCAAGTGATATTGTATTAATGAATAGTCAATTAGATTCTTTAAAAACATTACATAAAGTTTCAAAATTAATGATGACTGTTACAAAAGCAAAATTTAATTTTTTTTCTTTATTGATTGTGATTGTATTAGTGTTATTAAATTTCCTTTGGTTGGAGTGATTTAACACTTGGAGTCATTCTTCATGAAGGAAGTACTGTAGTAGTTCTATTACATGCATTAAGATTAATTTTTACACCAATTGAATAATGATGAAAAATTTCTTCAAATTCATAGAATTGAAAGAGAAATTTTTGCAAAAAAATGTTTGACATTCAAAATATTATTTAGTATAGTTTGAATATCAAATGATTTGATATTCAAACCAATTAGGAGAAAGAAATGGAAACAACTCTAGAGAAAAATTAATGAGTATTTGGTAGACGTCTTTAACCAAATGCTAGATATTGAAGAATCTTCATTGGCACAAAGTCAATTCAAAGATTTATCGATTAAAGAAATGCATGCAATTGAAGCAATCGGCATGTACCGTGAACATCACGACAACAGAAGTTGCCAATACATTAAATGTAACGGTTGGGACGCTAACAGTGGCAGTTAATGCATTAGTGAAAAAAGGATATGTTGAACGCTTTAAAAAGATACAAAAGATCGACGAATTGTTAGATTAGGTTTAACAAGTAAAGGACGTCTCTTGTAGTCGATTACATCGTAAGTTTCATGAAAAATTAGTGAAACGTACGATTGAAGGAATGAACGAGGAAGAAATGGCTGTTTTAGTAAAAAGGTCTTCATAATTTATATAACTTTTACATGAAGCCAAAGCTGAAGTTCAAAAAAAGGAGAGATTTGATGTCCACTGTAAAAAGTGATTCATACAAGTTCTTACCTACCAATTCATGAAATAAAAAAATGCTGATTGGGAGCTTCAATTAGATACTACAGATGAATGGATTCGAAAAAAGAACTGAATTCAATCAAGACGCTATGCTAGAGAATTAACAACAAGTGATTTAGCGATAAAAAGCTGCTCAAAAAGCTTTTTAGAAGAGTCTGCAATACATCCAGAAGAAATTGAATTTGTCATCGTAGCAACAATGACTCCTGACACTATGAGTCCTTCTTGTGCAGCAAAAGTTCAAGGAGCAATTGGAGCCAATCATGCATTTGCATTTGATATAAGTGCAGCTTGTGCAGGATTTGTATTTGCTTTATCCACAGGTATAAAGATGCTTTCAGCCGGAAATCAAAAATATGGTATTGTGATTGGTGCTGAAACTATGTTATCTGTTTTAGATTGGAAAGATCGCTCAACTGCCATTCTTTTTGGCGATGGAGCAGGTGCGGTTTTATTAGAAAAAACAGATGATACAACATTATTTGTTGAAACTTTACGTTCTGACGGTTTAAAAGGAGACGCATTAGTTTGTGGAGAAAGATTGGAGCAACATACAATTTCCACGATGAGAATGGACGGTAGGGGAGTTTTTGAACTCGTTTCAAGGGAAGTTCCTAAAAATATTTCAGAAACTCTAGAAAAAGCTCATATGAGCGCTGATGAGGTAGATTTATATGTACTTCATCAAGCAAATGTTCGATTAATCGAACAAGTTGCAAAAAGATTAAAACAACCAATTGAAAAATTCCCAACAAATCTAGCTAGTGTAGGAAATACTTCAGCAGCAAGTATTCCAATTCTTCTAGATGAATTAGTTCGAAATCAATTGATTACGATTGGTAGTGGTCAAAAAAATTACTACTAAGTGGCTTTGGTGGCGGATTATCTTGGGGAAGTATGATAATAACAATTTAACCATTTGGAGGAAACAAACATGACATTCGAAAAAATTCAAGAAATTATTACAGAGCAATTAGGAAAAGAAAAAGAAGAAGTACAATTATCAACTAGCTTAAAAGATGAATTAGAAGCAGATAGCTTAGATTTATTCCAAATCATCAATGATATTGAAGATGAATTTGATGTAAAAATCGATACAGAAGATGGATTAGAAACTGTAGAAGATTTAGTAAAAATATGTTGATAACCAATTAGCAGAAAAAAATAATAAGGGATGAGTTTTATGGAATCAAAAAAATTAGTCAATTACTTGGTATCCAGTATCCTATTATTCAAGGTGGAATGGCATGGGTTGCGAATCCATCTTTAGCTAAGTGCGGTATCCAATGCAGGTGGGCTAGGAATTATTGCCTGTGGTCATGCTCCTGGTCCAGTTGTACAAGGATTTATTGATGAAATGAAGCAATTAACGGATAAACCTTTCGGAGTTAATATCATGCTATTAAGTCCTTTCGTAGATGAAGTAGTAGATGTGGTTTGCCAAGCGGGTGTAAAAAGTTGTTTGTACTGGTGCTGGAAATCCAGGAAAATATATGGATAAATTTAAAGCTGCTGGTATTATTGTCATCCCAGTAGTAGCTTCTGTAGCTTTAGCAAAACGTATGGAAAAAGCTGGGGCTGACGCAGTCGTTATTGAAGGAATGGAAGCAGGAGGACATATTGGTAAAAACAACTACCATTGCTTTATTGCCTCAAGTAGTCGATGCTGTAAATATCCCTGTTATCGCAGCTGGTGGTATTGGTGATGGTCGTGGAATGGCAGCTGCATTGATGTTAGGTGCTGAAGCTGTTCAATTAGGAACTAGATTTTTAGTTGCAAAGGAATCTACTGCTCATGATAACTTTAAGCAAGCAGTGATTAAAGCAAAAGATATTGATACAGTGATTACTGGTCAAATTACAGGACATCCAGTTCGTGTATTAAGAAACAAATTAACAAAAATTTATTTACAAGCAGAAAAAGAAGAAACAAGTAAAGGAAAATCCTGATTTTCGAACGATTAGAAGCTATTGGAAAAGGAGCTCTTAGACGAATTGTTGTTGAAGGGGATACTCAAATGGGATCGATGATGGCAGGACAAATTGCTGGTTTAATTCAAAAAGAAGAAACTTGTAAAGAAATTATTGAAGAATTAATGAGAGATTCAATAAAAAAACGATTCAAGAACAAATGAAACGTTTTGAAGATTAATTTTTTTACGCAAAATTTATTTTGAACTTCAAAGTATAAGGAGTGCTTATGAAAACGGCTTTTATTTTCCCAGGACAAGGAAGTCAAAAAAACCTCAAATGGGGTTAGAGTTTCTAGATAATCCTAAGGGTCAAAATTTATTAGAACAAACACAAAAAGTATTAGATTTTTTTCAGTATTAGAACTATTAGAAGATGAACATTCTACGAAGCTTCATGAAACAAAATATACACAGCCTTTATTATTATTTGTTTCTAAAACTTATTTTACAGTTTCTTGAGGAAGAAGGATTTCATCCAGATATCGTTGCCGGTCTATCTCTTGGGGAATATAGTGCATTAATGGCAAGTGGTGCATTAAGTTATGAATCAGCATTGACGCTTGTTTCAAAACGAGGAAAATGGATGCAAGAGGCAGCTAATCAAAATGCTGGTACAATGGCTGCTATTTTGGGATTAGAAGATGAAGTCATTGAAAAGGTATGTAAAGAATTACAAGAACAAGGATTATTAGTATCGCCTGCCAAATTATAATACACCAGGACAATTAGTAATCGGTGGAAAAAAGGATGCTGTTGAAATAGCAGTAGAAAAATTAAAAGAACAAGGAGCAAAACGTGCGATTGTTCTTCCCGTAAGTGGAGCTTTTCATACAGAATTAATGACTCCAGCAGCAGAAAAATTTAATGACTTTATAAAAACAATTTCGTTTCAAACACCAAGTATTCCAGTATTAAGTAATGTGACTGGAGTACAACATTCTATTCCGATTAAAGCAGAAATATTGACACAACAAATCACTCATTCTGTTAAATGGAAACAAAATGTTGAATGGATGTTAGAACAAGGTGTACGAGTGTTTGTAGAAATTGGACCTGGAAAAAGTTTATCTCAAATGATTAAACAAATTGCCAAAAGTCATTCAATCGAAGTAACTGTACTTCAAACAGAATCAATGAAGTTGTTGGATCAAACAGTACAAGAATTACGAAGAATGAAAGAGGGAAATAGATGAAATTTATTGATAAGACAGTCGTTGTAACGGGAAGTAGAAGAGGAATTGGATTAGGCATTGCATTAGCCTTTGCAAAAGAAGGAGCTAATATTGTCCTAAATGCAACTTCAGAAATTGACCAAGAAGTATTAGAATTATTTACTCCATATCCAGGAGAAGTTCTAAGTGTTGTTGGTGATATTTCAAAATTTGAGGTTGCTGAAAGTTTAGTGGAACAAACGATTGAGAAGTTTTCAAAAATAGATGTATTAATTAATAATGCTGGAATTACTCGTGATGGATTAGTGTTAAAAAAATGAAAAGAAAAAGATTTTTGATGATGTCATTGATATTAATTTAAAAGGTTGTTTCAACTTAATTCGTTTTGCTAGTCCATACATGGTACGTCAAAAAAATCAGGAAGTATTATTAATATGACAAGTATTGTTGGTGTATCTGGTAATGCTGGTCAAGTCAAATTATGCTGCAAGTAAAGCAGGAATTATTGGTTTAACAAAATCAGTAGCAAAAGAAATTGGTTCAAGAGGAATTACCGTTAATGCTATCGCACCTGGCTATATTGATACTGAAATGACACAAGCACTTCCAGAAAAAAATTCGTAAGGAATGGGAAAAAAACAAATTCCAATGCGTAAATTTGGAACAGTAGAAGATATTGCTGAAGCTTGTTTATATTTAGCCGAACAAAAAAATATATGACAGGACAAGTACTACAAATTAACGGTGGTTTATATATGTAAAGGAGGAAAAAAATCATGAATCGAGTAGTCATTACAGGAATGGGTGCTATTACACCATTAGGAAATGATGTTGCCAGTTTTTGGGATGGATTAAAAAATGGTAAAAATGGTATAGATTTCATTACAAAATTTGATACGAAAGATATTGATGTTCATGTAGCTGCAGAAGTAAAAGGATTTGATCCTACTTTATATATGGACCGAAAAAGAAGCAAAAGCGAATGGATTTATTTTTGCCAATATGGAATTGCGGCAGCGTTACAAGCAGTTGAACATAGTGGAATTACTCAGGAAAATACGGATTTTGACCGTTTTGGTGTCATTGTAAGTTCTGGTATCGGTGGTTTACCAACGATGGAACAACAAATCATCAAAATGCATGACAAAGGTCCAACAAGAGTTGCTCCATTATTTGTTCCGATGACAATTGGGAATATGATTGCTGGAAATATTTCAATGAAAAACAGGAGCTAGAGGGATTTGTACTTCGATTGTAACAGCTTGTGCAAGTGGAACTCATGCGATTGGTGAAGCTTTCAGAAATATTAAGCACGGTTATTCTGATGTCATTTTAGCTGGTGGTTCAGAAGCAACGATTTGTGAAATTGGGATTGCAGGATTTGCTGCTTTAACAGCATTAAGTAATAGCAAAGACCCAAATACAGCTTCTATCCCATTTGATAAAAACCGTAATGGTTTTGTGATGGGGGAAGGAGCAGGAGTTGTTGTTTTAGAAAGTTTAGAACATGCTCAAAAGAGAGGAGCAACGATTTATGCTGAAATCGTTGGTTATGGAGCAACAGCTGATGCTTATCATATGACGGCTCCTACACCAGATGGTAGTGGTGCAGGAAAAAGCAATTTTACAGGCTTTGAATGAAGCGCAATTATCTCCAAGTGATGTAGATTATATTAATGCTCATGGAACAAGTACTCCTGCAAATGATTCTTCTGAAGTAACAGCGATTCGCTATGCTTTAAAAGAAGCTGCAGATAACGTACATGTTTCAAGTACAAAATCAATGACAGGACATTTATTAGGTGCTGCAGGAGCTATTGAAGCAATTGCATGTATTAAAGCAGTTGGAGAGGATTTTATTCCACCGACGATTAATGTAAAAGAACAAGATGAAGCATGTTCTGTAAATGTAACAGCACTAAAAGGTGTTGCAAAGGAAGTAAATGTTGCCATTAGTAATTCATTAGGATTTGGTGGACATAATGCAGTTTTATGCTTCAAGAAGTGGAAAGGATAATGTATGAATATAGAGGATTTAAAAAGCTATTGTTTCGTTATTCGATCAGTTCAAGTTTAATGGAATTACATTTTACAACAAGAGGGAGTAGATCTTCAACTTTCTAAACGAGAAAATTATCCAGTAAGTGGTTCTAAACAAGTTGTTGAAACGATTGAAGAGAAGCCAGTGGCAGTAGTACCTACAAAAGAAATCGTTTGCTGAAACGGTAGGTACTAAAAGCTCCTGAAAGTTCAAGAAACAGTTGCAAAAGAAGATTTACAATATATTAAAAAGTCCAATTGTGGGGATTGTGTATTTAGCACCATCTCCAGATGATCCTACTTTTGTTCAAGTACAAGATAAAGTTCAAGTTGGACAACCAGTATGTATTATTGAAGCAATGAAAATTATGAATGAAATCAATGCAGAAATTTCTGGTGAAGTAGTAGAAATACTTGTTGAAAATGGACAAATGGTAGATTACGGGCAAGAATTATTTGCTATTAAGAAAAATTAGGAGGTTCATCATGAGTGTAATGACAGTAACAGATGTAATGAAATTAATTCCAAATCGTTTTCCGATTTTTATATATTGACCGTGTTGAAGAATTAATACCGGGTGAGCACGTAGTGGCTACTAAAAATGTAACGTATAATGAGCATGTTTTTCAAGGACATTTCCCTGGAGAACCAGTATTGCCAGGAGTTTTAATTGTAGAAGCATTAGCACAAGCTGGCTCAATTCCATTATTATCATTAGAAAGTTTTAAAGGAAAAACAGCTTATTTAGGTGGATTAAATCACGTTAAATTTAGAAAAAAAGTGACACCAGGAGATGTTTTAACGCTTCAAGTGGATATTCTTAAATTAAAAGAATATGCAGGGATTGGGAAAGCAAAAGCCTTTGTAGATGGTAAAGTTGTTTGTGAAGCGGAGTTAACCTTTATTATTGGTAGGTAGGATATGTTTAAAAAGAATTTTTAATTGCGAATCGAGGAGAAATTGCTTGTCGATTGATTCGTGCATGTAGAGAACTTCAAATTGAAACCGTAGCAGTTTATTCTCAGGCTGATTCTGAAGCATTACATGTACAATTAGCAGATTATGCCGTTTGCATAGGTAAAAAAATATTAGTAAAGAATCTTATTTGAATGTTGAAAAATATTTTTAAGTGCAGCTGTATTAACTGGATCACAAGCCATTCATCCAGGGTTTTGGTTTTTTTATCAGAAAAATCCTAAATTTGCAAAAAAATGTGTGAAGAATGTCAGGTGAAAATTTCATTGGACCTAGCGCACATGTCATTCAAATGATGGGAGATAAAGCACAAGCTCGTAAACAAATGATGAAAGCAGGAGTTCCCGTTATACCAGGTAGTGACGGGGTTGTTCCGACCGTTGAAGAAGGATTAAAAATTGCAGAAAAAGATTGGATTTCCTCTTTTAATTAAAGCTGTCGCAGGTGGCGGTGGAAAAGGAATTCGTAAAGTTCAAAGATTAGATGAGTTTGAAAAACAATTTTTAGCAGCTCAACAAGAAGCGCTTCAAGCATTTGGAAATGAAGAAGTGTATATTGAGCGAATTATTTATCCTGCTAAAACATATTGAGTTTCAAATTTTAGCAGATTCTCATGGCAAATGTTGTTCATTTAGGGGAACGTGATTGTTCTTTACAACGAAAAAAATCAAAAAAATTATTGAAGAAGCTCCAAGTCCTTATTTAGATGACGAATTTACGTAAAGAAATGGGGCAAGCAGCCGTGTTAGCTGCAACATCAGTAGGATATGAAAATGCTGGAACGATTGAATTTTTAGTGGATCAGGATAAAAATTTCTATTTTATGGAGATGAATACTCGTATTCAAGTAGAACATCCAATTACAGAAATGATAACAGGCATTGATTTAGTAGAATGGCAATTAAAAGTAGCTTATGGGGAAAAAAATTAAACTTTACTCAAGATGACATTCAAATTAAAGGGCACTCAATCGAATGTCGTTTAAATGCAGAATGTCCAAGAGAAAACTTTAGACCAGCACCTGGAACGATTGAAGTCTTACATCAACCAAATGGAGGTTTGGGAGTAAGAATTGAATCAGCTTTATATTCTGGATATAAAATTCCACCATTTTATGATTCCATGTTATCAAAATTAATTGTACATGCACCAAGTAGAACTCAAGCCATTTCAAAAATGCAACGAGTTCTTCAAGAATTAGTAGTTGAAGGCGTAGAGACGAAATAAAGAATTTTTACAAGATTTATTAGTAATCACCTTTCTTTGAAAGAGGAGATTATACGACAAATGTTGTAGAAGAAAAAAATTCTTACCAGAGTGGTTTCATGAGTCTCGTCCATAAAGGGAGTGATTAGATGGGTTTATTTAAAAAAACGTCCTTATATTTCATTAAAACAGAATCCTGTTGATGTAGTAGAAATCTGAAAAAGCTCCAATGATACCAGATGGGAAATGGATTCAATGCCCTCAATGTCAAAAAACAGTTTATTTGGATGATATTGGGGAATTTCAAATTTGTCCAAACTGTGATTATCATTTTAGATTAACACCAAAACAAAGAATTGCTTTTTATGACAGATGAGTTTGAAGAATGGTTTGTTGATACAAAGGTGAAAGTACCTGTTGAGTTTCCAGGGTATGACTTTGAAACAGAAAAAAAGCTAGACAAACAACAGGAGAACAAGAAGCTGTAACGGTTGGACTTGCAAAAAAATTAGTCAGTTTCCCTTTGTTTTAGCGATTATGAATCCTTATTTTATGATGGGTTCAATGGGACAAGTAGTTGGTGAGAAATTGACTTTAGCCTTTGAAGAAGCAACAAAGAGAAAGCTTCCAATTATAGTTTGCACAGCTTCTGGTGGCGCTAGAATGCAAGAAGGAATTTATTCTTTAATGCAAATGGCAAAAATTAGTGCAGCAGTTCAAGCACATCACTTAGCAGGACTATTATACATCACGGTATTAACAGATCCTACAACTGGTGGTGTCACAGCAAGTTTTTGCGATGCAAGGATATTATTATTAGTGAACCGAAAGCTATCGTAGGTTTTGCTGGTAAACGTGTCATTGAACAAACGATGAAAGAAAAATTACCGGATGATTTCCAACAAGCTGAAACTGTACAGGCAAATGGATTTATTGATGCCATTATTCATCGTACTCAGTTAAAAGGAAACATTAAAAAACTATTCTAAGTCTACATTCTTTAGAGGAGGAATTCAGATGAAACCAATGAAAATCGTCCAAAAAGCACGTGATATTAATCGTGCAACTACTAAAGAATGGATTGACGAAATTTTTGATGACTTTATTGAATTAAAAGGAGATCGTTTTTTTGCAGATGATGCTGCCATTATTGGTGGTATTGCTCGTTTAAAAGAGATTCCAGTTACAGTCATAGGAATGCAAAAAGGTCATACGTTAAAAGAAAAATATTGAGCGTAATTTTGGACAAGTTCATCCAGAAGGTTATCGAAAAAGTTTAAGACTAATGAAACAAGCTGAAAAATTTAATCGTCCAATTATTACAATGATTAATACAGCTGGAGCTTTTTGTGGTAAAAGCGCTGAAGATAGAGGGATTGGGGAAGCTATTGCTAAAAAAATCTTCAAGAGATGAGTCATTTAACCGTTCCCGGTTATTGCTATTTTAATGGGTGAAGGGTGGGAAGTGGAGGAGCCATTGCATTAGCTGTTGCTAATGAAGTTTGGATGATGGAATATGCCATTTATTCAATCTTATCTCCAGAAGGATTTGCTTCGATTTTGTGGAAGGATAGTACCAAAGCAGAACAAGCAAGTGAATTAATGAAGTTTACAAGTAAGGAATTACTCGAAGAAGGAATTGTCGATAAAATTATTTTTAGAGAAAAAACTCGTTCGTTTAAAAAAATTGCGACAGATCTTCAAACATCTTTTATTGGAATCTTTTAAAAAGAATGGCGGACAAAATCAAAAGAAGAATTAGTAAGCCAACGCTTAGAAAGATTTAGAAAATTTTAAAAATAATACAGGACAACTATGACATTTTGTTGTAGTTGTTTTTTTATTGAAGTGAATTAAATTTAGGTGAACCCTAAAAAAAGTTTTATTTTTTTCTTAAAAAAATCATATATATTATTGAGTTTTTTTGTTATACTAGGTTACACAAAAAGATTTTTGGAAGGTGATTATATGATTAGAGTTGAAAAAAAGTAAGAAATGCGATGAAGGATTTAGAAATTGATGGATTAATTGTTTATAGTCCATATAATTTACGTTACTTAGCGAATTTTACAGGGACAACAGGTTTTTCATTAATTACATTAAATGAAGCATATTTTGTAACAGATGCTCGTTATACACAACAAGCCCAAAAACAAGCACAAGGATTTACAGTGATTGAACATAAAAACAGGTTGGCTAGGTGTATTCCGTGAATTAATTGAAAAACATGGATTAAAACATGTAGGTTTTGAAGCAGACCACTTATCTGTTTCAATGTTAGAAGTTTTTGAAGATGAATTTGATACAGATTTAGTTCCAACTCAAGGATTAGTAGAAAAAATTCGTGAAATTAAAGATGAAGCAGAAATTCAAACGATTCGTAAAGCTTGTTCGATTTCTGATGCAGCCTTTTTACATATTTTAAAATGTACTAAAAAGCAGGTATGAGTGAAATTGAAGTGGCCAATGAATTAGATTTCTTCATGAGAAAAACAAGGCGCATCTGGCGTTTCATTTGATACAATTATTGCTAGTGGTGTGCGTTCTTCAATGCCACATGGTGTTGCTAGTGAAAAATTAATTGAAACTGGTGATTTAGTAACATTAGACTTTGGATGTTACTATCAAGGTTATGTTTCTGATATGACTCGTACAATTGCTGTAGGGGAACCAACAGATCAATTAAAAAGAAATTCATGATGTTGTATTACAAGCTCAATTATTAGTAAGTGCAGCAGCAGGACCAGGTAAAACTGGAGTAGAATTAGATAAAATTGCTCGAGACTATATTGCAAGTAAAGGATACGGCGAATACTTTACGCACTCAACTGGTCATGGAATTGGTTTAGAAATTCATGAAGCACCAAATGTAAGTCGTTTAGCGACCCAAGCATTTGTCCCAGGAAATGTGATTACAAATGAACCAGGAATTTATATTCCAGGTATTGGTGGTGTTCGTATTGAAGATGATATTATTATTACACCAACTGGTGGAGAAGTGATTCAACAAGTTCCACGTGAATTGATTATTTTATAAGATACTACCTTGTGAGTTGTGATAGAACTAAAATCATGGTAAACTGTAGAAGAGAGTGAAGATCATGATTCGTGATGCTCATTGAGTCAGATAGCGATTCAGAATCTTTGTAAAAGGAGGTTCATTATGGAAAAAAATACAAATCAAACAGCCGTTTTAGGTGCTATTGAAATTGCCCCTGAAGTGATTGAGAGCATTGCAGGAATTGTTGCTTCTAAAGTGGAAGGGTTCCATCCTTTATCTGGAATTATTAAATCAAGTGTAAATACAATTTTTGGACGTGAAGAATTAGCAAAAGGTGCTTATTTAACACAAGAACAAGGTGAATTTATTCTTGATGTGTACGGTAATGTGGACTATGGAGTATCTATTCCAAAAATTAGCATTATTATTACAAAATAAAAATTAAAGAACAATTATTATTTAGTTGTGAATTAGAGATTTCTCAAGTAAATATTCATGTTCAAACCATTATTCCAGCAAAAAAATGTTGATTCAGAATTTTTTTCGAATTGGGGGATGAAGAGTGAGTCGTAACCCATTAAAAAAAGACGTGCACTACGTATTATTGCTATTCAAGCTTTGTATCAAATGGATATTTGTAAAGATTTATCAGAATTTGATGCTGTTCGCTTAGCGTTAGACGTATTGCATGATGAACAATCATTTGATGAAGAAGTATATTCTAATGAAGCGTTATTAGATGAGTTTCCAGAAATTCATTATTCATTAGATTTAATCCAAGGGGTTCAAAACCAGTTAGAAGAGATTGATGCTTTAATTTCCTCACATTTAAAAGGATGGGAATTAAATCGAATCGTTCGCTTAGATTTGATGATTATGCGAGTTGCAGTTTGCGAAATGCGTTCACCTGAATTGGAAGTTCCTCAAACAGTTGCATTGAATGAAGCAATTGAAATTGCAAAATTATATAGTGATGAAAAATCAGCGAAATTTATTAATGGTGTCTTATCAAACTTTGTTGAAGGGTAAGTCAGTATAGGAGGTTGAGCAAGAAGGCGCTCCGAAGCAATGATTTGCTTCCAGGAACACTTTTTGCTCAATTTTTTATTTAAAGGAGTGAGTAAATGGCGATTGTATTAGATGGGAAAAGTTTAGCCTTAAAAATTCGTCAAGAATTGAAACAAAAAGTAGAAGAACAGGCAGTAAAACCAGGTTTAGTCGTATTATTAGTAGGAGAAGATCCTGCTAGTCAAATTTATGTACGAAATAAAGAACGTGCGGCAAATGAAGTGGGGTTCTATTCGGTTGTAGAAAGATTACCTGAGACTACTACTCAAGAAGAGTTATTAGAAAAAAATTAAAACATTAAATGAAGATGACGCTATTCATGGAATTTTAGTTCAATTACCATTACCAAAACAGATTGATAGTCAGACCGTATTAGAAGCTATTATTCCCGAAAAAGATGTGGATGGATTCCATCCTGTTAATTTAGGGAATTTACTTCAAAAAGATGAAAGTATTGTCCCATGTACACCAAAAGGAATCATTCGATTATTAGAAGAATATGAAATTGACCTTACTGGAAAAGAAATGGTTGTAATTGGACAAAGTACGATTGTTGGTCGTCCAATGGCTTTATTAGGTTTAAATCGTGGAGCAACGGTAACCGTTTGTCATAGTCGAACAAAAGATTTAGAGAAACAAATTGCTCGTGCAGATATTATTATTAGTGCGGTTGGAAAACCAAATTTAGTTTTGAGAGAACATGTAAAAAAAGATGCTGTCATCATTGATGTAGGTATTAATCGATTAGAATCTGGAAAAATCGTTGGAGATGTGGATTTTGATGGCGTTAAAGATCAAGTAAGTGCCATTACTCCAGTACCAGGTGGAGTTGGTCCAATGACCATTGCGATGTTATTAGAACAAACGTATCTTAATGCATGTAAGAGGGAAAAACATTTCATGAGTGAAGAATATGTAACAGTCTCGGCATTAACAAAAATATATTAAAATATAAATTTGATAAAGATCCTCATCTTGGAAGAGTTTATCTAACTGGAGAAATTTCAAATTTTCCGTTTACGTCCGACTCACCAGTATTTTTAGTTTAAAAGATGAAAATGCCATTATTTCTGCAACAATGTTCCAATCTGCCTTTAAAAAAATTCAATTCCGTCCTGAAGAAGGGATGAAAGTATTAGTGATTGGTAAAGTTTCTGTTTTTTGAAAAAAATCAGGACAGTACCAAATTAATATTGAACATATGGAACCGGATGGAGTTGGGGCTCTTTATTTAGCCTATGAACAATTGAAAAAGAAATTAGAAGCTGAAGGGTTATTTTCTCTTCCTAAAAAGCCAATCCCTCAATTCCCTAAAAAAATTGCGATTTTAACGAGTGAATCAGGTGCGGTTATTCAAGATATTCAAACAACAGTGGCTCGAAGATTTCCTATTGTTCAATTAGTCTTATATCCAACAGTTGTACAAGGAGTTCATGCAGTCAATAGTATTTTTGAAAAAAATTTAGACTTAGTGGAACAAGAGGAGTATGATGTCGTTATTATTGGACGTGGTGGTGGATCGATTGAGGACTTATGGGCGTTTAATGAGGAGCCTGTTGTAAGAAGAGTCGCTGAGTTGTCGATTCCAGTTATTTCAAGTGTAGGGGCATGAAACAGATACGACTTTAATTGACTTTGTATCGGATATGAGAGCTGCCACTCCAACGGCTGCTGCAGAAATTGCAACGCCTGTTTTAATGGAAATTCATCAACAATTGAGAAATTTGCAAACACGTCTGGAACAAGCATTATCTCGACAATTACAAATCAAACGAGAAAGAATGCAAGCATTAGCGAATGCAAGTATTTTCCAAAAATCCAGAAAGGATTTACCAAGTCTATCAACAGCGAGTGGATCAATTAGAAATGCGATTGCAGCAAATGATGCAACAAAGTGTTCAGCAAAAACGTCAACAATTAGTAAAACATCAACATCGTTTAGAATTAGGTTCGCCAAGTAGAAGAGTACAAACGGAAAAACAAGCACTCCAATATTTAGCAAAACGATTAGAACAAGCACAAGGTCAATTGATGAAAGATAAAAAAACAACAATTCCAAAGAGCGATTCAGCAATTAGACTTATTAAGTCCATTAAAAAAATTATGAATCGTGGGTATGGGATTTTTGCAACAAGAAGAAACGATTATTAAAAAGTGTTGACCAGTTAGAAGTAAATCAAGAATTAACGATTCAATTAGTCGATGGAACAGTTCGTTCTAAAGTGACTTCTGTAGAGAAAGGAAATCAATTATGGTAAAGAAAGAGAAAAAAATTTGAAGAAGCAATGAGTGAATTAGAACAAATTGTACAGCAATTGAAAGAGGAGATGTTCCTTTGGACGAAGCCATTGCTAAATTTCAAGAAGGAATGGCTTTAAGTCAATATTGTAATGAAACATTAACAAAAGCAGAAGAAACAGTCAGCAAAAATGATTGTTGTAAAAAGAAGATTAATGGAGTAACTCATGAGTGAAATGATTTCATATTGGCAACAAGAAATAGAAAACTATTTATTAACTCGAATAGATGAAATTCCAAATATTTCAACAAGATTGAAAGAAGCTATGCTGTATGCTTGTAGTAGTGGAGGAAAGAGAATTCGTCCATTATTAGTACTGTTAATCAGTCATTTAGAAGAAGTAGAACTTCAAAAAGTGTTACCGGTAGCAGCTTCTTTAGAAATGATTCATACGTATTCATTAATTCATGATGACTTACCAGGAATGGATAATGACGATTATCGTCGTGGCAAGTTAACGGTTCATAAGCAATTTGATGAAGCAACTGCCATTTTAGCAGGAGATGCTTTACTAACACTTGCATTTGAAGAATTAGCTCAATGTCAATTATCGGATGCAAAAAAAGTTCGTGCCATTCAAGTATTAGGCTCAGCTTCTGGAGCTAGTGGTATGATTACAGGCCAAATGAGAGATATTGCAAGTGAACATCAAGAAATTACATTAGAGCAACTCAAACAAATTCATGCAGATAAAACAGGACAATTATTATTAGCTGCGATTCGTTTAGGCTTACTCGTATTAGAGGATGCGACACCTTATGAAGAAAGCTCTTTTAAAATTTGGCGTGCATTTTGGATTAGCTTTTCAAATTCAAAATGACTTACAAGATGTTTGCTGGGATTCTGAAAAAACAGGTAAAATCACTGGACAAGATGCAGCATTAGAAAAAAATACGTATCCTAGTATTTTAGGAATTGATGGAGCGAAACTTGCCTTAGAACAAGAAATCAATCAGGCAAAACAAGCGATTCTATCTATTCCAAATGAAACAGCGGTTCAAAGACAAGTACAAGAAATATTTATGAAAAATTCTCTCATATGTAGAGATTTAAAGGAGAAAGAATGGAAAAAAAGAACGAGTAGACCTTCTAGTCGTACAACAAGGATTGACAGATTCTAGGGAAAAAAAGCGAAAAGACTTGTCATGGCAGGACAAATTGTCGATGCTGTGAAACATATTCGCTATGATAAACCTGGCGAAAAAAATTCCGATTACAACTGAACTTTATATTAAAGGAGAAACACTTCGCTATGTTTCAAGAGGTGGATTGAAATTAGAAAAAGCACTCGCAACTTTTGATGTAAGTGTAGAAGGTAAAATCTTATTAGATATTGGCGCTTCAACAGGAGGCTTCACAGATGCAGCTCTACAACATGGTGCTGTATTAAGTTATGCATTAGATGTAGGATATAATCAATTAGATTATAAATTAAGACAAGATGAACGAGTAGAAGTTATGGAAAGAGTGAATTTCCGCTTTAGTAAGCCTGAAGATTTTACAAAAGGAAAAACCTCAAGTGGCATCGATTGATGTTTCATTTATTTCGTTAAAATTAATTCTACCACCATTAAAAAGATATTTTAGAGATGGATGGTGACGTTCTTGTACTGATTAAAACCACAGTTTGAAGCAGGAAGAGAACGTATTGGGAAAAAGGGATTGTTAGTGATCCAAAAAGTTCATCAAGATGTATTAGAAGAAATTTTAGAATATTGCGAACAAATTGGTTTTTCTGTAAATCAGCTAACTTTCTCTCCAATTACGGGAGGAAGTGGCAATATTGAGTTTTTAGCACATCTACAATTACATGAAACGGTTATTTCTTCATATGATTGGAAGACTGGTATTCAAGCAGTTGTGAAAAGAAGCTCATCAACAATTAAAAAAATCTAAAAATAGAGGTGGAACGATGATTCAAGAATTGTTTATTAAAAAAATTTTTGCAATTATTGAAGAAGTTCGCTGTCAATTTGAAAAAGGCATGACGGTATTAACTGGGGAAACAGGTGCAGGTAAATCAATTATTATTGATGCAGTCGGATTACTCGCTGGAGAACGTGCTAGTTTAGAAATGATTCGATATGGCAGTGAAAAAGCGACAATTCAAGCAGTTTTTTTACCATTGATTCAGAAGAGACAAAAAAAGAAAACATCGAAGCATTAGGCATTGAAATTGAAAATGATGAAATCATGATTCAACGTGAATTATATCAAACAGGTAAATCGACTTGTCGCATTAATGGACAAATGGTTACAGTTTCATTATTAAAAACAAGTTGGTCCTTATTTGATTGATATTCATGGGCAAAATGAACATTTCTTATTATTAAACGAAGAGCATCATTTAAGTCTTTTTAGATGCCTATGCAGGACAGAAAAATTGCAACCTTTAAAAGACGACTATCGTCAGTATTATGAAACATTTTTTTGTAGTATTCAAGAGCAATTAAGAAAGTTACAAACTGCTGAAAAAAAGAAGATGCACAAAAAAATTGATTTATTAAAAATTCCAAGTAGAAGAAATTGAATTATCAAATATTTATATTGGAGAAGAGGAAGAATTAGTTCAAGAAAAAGAATATTTTACTCATTTCCAAAAAAATTCAAGAACACTTAATGTCTGCTTTATCGGTTTTACAAACGGAAGAATATTCTGCAGTAGATGCCATTAGTCAAGCTTCTCAAGAAATAGGATTTTTTTACAAGGAATTGGAGAAAATTACCAACAATTGTATCAACAATTACAAGAATCTTATTATCAATTACAAGATGCCGTTTCTCATATGAGTCATGAATTAGATCATGCAGAATATGATGAAGAACGATTAGCCTATATTGAAGAACGTTTAGATGTTTATTATCAGTTAAAACGGAAGTATGGAGATAATGCAGAAGAAATATTAGAGTTCCAAGCACAAGCACAAGCTCAATTAAATCAAATTGAAAAATAAAGAAAGTATTATTGAAACTTTAATTCAAGAAAAAGCACAAATCGAACAAAAAAAGCAAAACAAGTGGCACATGAATTGACAAAACAAAGACAAGAAATCGCACTTGAATTAGCGGAAAAATAGAAACACAGTTACATGAATTATATATGGAACAAGCTATTTTTTTGAAATTCGTGTCCTACCAAGTGAACAACTACTTGAAACAGGGATGGATGAAGTATACTTCTATATTTCAACAAACAAAGGTGAACCTGTTAAACCATTACAAAAGATTGTATCTGGTGGGGAATTATCTAGAATTACCCTTGCCATGAAAACGATTTTTGTGCGTAAGCATGGAGTGGGAACGATTGTATTTGATGAGGTAGATACAGGAGTTAGTGGACGAGTAGCTCAAGCAATTGCGAATAAAATGCATTATATTTCTGAATTTGCCCAAGTATTATGTATTACTCATTTACCACAGGTGGCAAGTATTGCGGGAGTTCATATTTTTATTGAAAAAATGGAAAAAGATGAGCGTACACGCACAACTCTCACAACATTAGAAGAAGAGAAACGTATCGAAGAAATTGGTCGTATGTTGTCTGGAGAAGAAATGACAGCATTAACCAAAACAACATGCAGCAGAACTGATTGCATTGTCTGGGAAAAATTCGTCAACAAAAATAAAGTTCAAAAAGAAACAGGTGATTGCAAATGACTAAAAATTTTTGCACATAGAGGAAGTAGAGGAACTCATCCAGAAAAATACATTAGCTGCTTTTTCAAGAGGCAGTACGTGTTCATAGTGATGGGATTGAATTAGATGTTCATGTTTCAAAAAGATGGAGAATTAGTCGTGATTCATGATGAAACAGTGGATCGTACGACGAAATGGTAGTGGTTTAATTCAAGATTTAACAGTAGAAGAAATTCAAGCATTAGATGCAGGAAGTTGGTTTCATGAATCATTTACTGGAGAAAAAAATTCCGACATTGGAAGAAGTTTTCCAGTTGTTAAAGGAATTGAATTTCAAAGGTGAATTAAATATTGAATTAAAAAAACGGATCAAATTGAATATGCAGGAATTGTTGAAAAAAATGTGTGGCATTACAAGAAAAAAATGCAACCAAAATTTTTGCGATTATTTATTCTAGTTTTTAATCTGAGAAGCATTATTCAAAATGAAACAATTACGACCAAATCAAGAAATTGCCTTTTTATATGAATCGGTAGAAATGGCAAATTTTGTATTTGAAGAAGTGAAGTTTGAAGCTGTTCATCCGGACTATCGCTTATTAAAAAGAAGCTTTTGAGATTCATTCACAGTATCCAAAACGTGTATGGACAGTCAATCAAGAAGAAGAGATGAACCATTGTTTTGAGCTTCATGTAGAAGCAATTTTTACAGATTATCCACAAAAAGCACTAGAGCTTCGAGGTGAAATAAAGGAGTAATATGGTAGAAAAACAAAAAAATCATTGTTATTGTTGGTCCAACTGGTGTTGGGAAAACAGCTCTTAGTATCGAATTAGCACAACAATTAAATGGAGAAATCATTAATGGGGATTCGATGCAAGTTTATAAAACATTGGATATAGGAACAGCTAAAGCGACTCCTGAAGAAACACGAGGGATTCCTCATTACTTATTAGACATCTGTGATGTGAAAGAAGAGTATACTGCTAGTGATTTCAAACAAATGGCAAGAGAAGCGATTCAAGACATTGCAAGTCGTGGGAAAAATTCCAATGATTGTTGGAGGAACTGGACTGTATATTGAAGGCTTATTATTTGATTTTCATTTTAGTGGTGAAGATTCTAACGATCCAATTTATCGACTAAAAAAGGAAAAAAGAATTGGAAGAAATTGGACCTCAGGCTATGTGGGAGCAATTAAAAGCAGTCGATCCGGTCAGTGCTGAAACTATTCATCCAAATAATACAAGAAGGGTCATTCGAGCATTAGAGGTCACTCATGCAAGTGGAAAACCATTTTCAGCTAATGACCAACAACAAAAAGAAGCTATTTTTTTGATGCCTATATTATCGGATTATCAACGGATAGAGCAGTCCTTTATGAAAGAATTGATACAAGAGTAGAAATGATGATGCAAAATGGTTTAGAAGAAGAAGCTAGACAATTATATGATGTTGTAAAAGGATTAGATGTTCAATCGATTCGAGGAATTGGGTATAAAGAATGGGTGGATTATTTTGAGGGTCAATTATCAAAAGAAGCTATCATTCAAAAAATTCAACAAAACTCTAGACGATATGCCAAACGACAATTAACATGGTTTAGAAACCGATTTGAAGCTGTACATTGGTATGATTTAGTAGAAAAATCCTAATACAATTTGCTCAAGTTGTTTTAGATTGTCAGCAGTTTTTACTGGGAAGTGAATAAATGGAAAACACAAAAGAAAGAGTCATGATTGTTGCTGTTCAAACAACACAATCAGACGAGCAATTTCAATATGCTTTAGAAGAGATGAAGCAATTAGTGGATACCGCTCAAGGAGAAGTTGTCGTAACAGTGACCCAAAAAAGAGAAACTTATAGTGGTCGTACAATGATTGGAAAAGGGAAAGTAGAAGAAATTAGTCATTTAGTCGATGAATTAGAAATTGATTTAATTGTTTTCTACCAATCTCTAACAGGTTCTCAAACGAAAAATCTAAATGAAACGATTAATGCACGAATTATTGACCGTGTTCAATTAATTTTAGATATTTTTGCGATGCGTGCTCGTTCAAAAGAAGGAAAAACTTCAAGTACAACTGGCTCAATTAAATTATTTATTACCACGTTTGTCAGGACAAGGAACAGCCTTATCGAGACAAGGTGGGGGTATTGGGACAAGAGGACCAGGGGAAACGCAATTAGAAACGGATAAACGACACATTCGTAAACAAATTTCAGATATTGAAGCACAATTAGAACAGACAAAACTACATCGTCAACGTTCAAGAATGAAGAGAAATCGTTCGAATGGTTTTAGAATGGGATTAATTGGCTATACAAATGCTGGAAAATCAACCATTCTAAACCAATTAACAGATGCTGGAACGTACCAGATGGATCAATTATTTGCAACTTTAGATCCATTAACAAGAAAAGTTGATTTAGCCGATCACTATGATGTGACATTAACGGATACAGTTGGATTTATTCAAGATTTACCAACGACTTTAATTCACGCATTTGAGTCAACGTTAGAAGAGAGTGCGGATGTTGATTTATTAGTGCATGTAGTAGATGCTTCGTCTCCTAATTTCTTAATGCATGAAAAAAACGGTTCATGATTTAGTTGAGGATTTAGAAATGGAAACTATTCCAATGGTGACGATTTATAATAAATCTGATTTAATCGTTGGCGAATTTCAACCGAATGCTTATCCTTCGTTAGTGATGTCTGCTGAAAATGCAACAGATATTGAACGATTAAGAGAATTTCTTGCAGCTCAAAATGAAAGCAGAAATGGACCATTATGAAGAATGGGTAGAAGTTTACGAAGCACAAAAACTTTCACAACTCCAACAAAAATACATTAGTAGAAATTTTTGGAGTTTAATGAAGAGAAAAACCAATACTATGTAAAAAGGCTATCGTAAAAAAAGGAATGTAGAATTCTTTAGATATCTATTAATGGCATTTTAAAGTAAAAAAACGAAACTTTTCTAAAAAGTAGCCAGGACGGCAGCAGCCCTGCGGTCTCATGAAGCTTACTTTGGTTACGGAGAAAAAGTTCTTTTTACTTTAAATTTTGTTACGTAAGAAATGAAAGTTAAAACATTTTTAGTTGTTTTATTTTTTTAAGGAGGATAGAAATGATTAAATATTTAAGAAAAAGAGACGATAGGAATTTCTGTTAAATATAGCAGGTTTTATTTACTGTATCTGGCTTACAAGTTTATGCTGCCTTACGAATGACAAAGGTAGCCGAATATCTCATCCAACAAAATGTAAAGGTATTCATGATTGAAGTGTTCATTATTTTTGGGATTATGGATTATTAGTTTAATCATTTCATACTATCAAACAATTTATCAAGAAATTGTTATTCAAAAACATATGTAATAAGATGCGTAGTGATATGTCAGATGCTTCTTGGAATATTAAAAGCTAACTATATTAACGGTCAAGAACAAAAAGGAAATTGAGTCATTTCTTCAAAATGATGTAAATATGATTGAAAATAAAGTACTAAGAAGTATTTTTTTGGTATGATAAAATTTATGTTGCGTGCTATTTTTATCTTTAATTGCTTTATTTTTACGTCCATTATTTATTATTCATTGTCAGTCTTGCATTATCAATTGTATTATATTTTATCCCGATAATGACCAAAAAAATGGTGTCTAATGCAGGAAATCATGTTGCTGAGGCAAATAAAAAGTTACTTGAATAAAATTAATAATATGATAACAGGAATTGATGTTCTAAAAAGAATTTGGTGCATTAAATTTTTTTATCAGGATTCCTTTAGTCAAGAGTTATTTAAAAATTAAGAATAGTAGAGTATTACTTGCTAAAAGAAACGAGTAAAGTTACATTTATTATTTTTTTCTATTGAATGTAATCAGTCAATTATCGGTCATATTTGTAACAGGGTTGTTGATAATAAATCAGTTAATCTTAGTTGGTGCAATTCTTACTACAACTGATTTAGCAATGAAATTATTTGATTCAATTTCTGCGATTAATCAATATATGACTATTATTCATTCTTCAGTTCAACTGTTAGATAAAAATTGATAAGTTTGAAGCAAGTGATGATAAAACTATTGAAAAACCACTTATATTATCGTGGGATAATATTACTATTTCAGATTTAGAATTTGGTTATACAACAGATCATGTATTATTTAGCAATGTTCATTTACGATTAGATAAAGGAAAAATGGTATGTATTGAATGGGGCTTCTGGTAAAGGAAAGTCCACACTATTCAAGTTATTATTACAGCAATTAGAACCCAAAAAAAGGTATCATTTTGATTGATGGGGATAATATTAAACAATACAATACAGATAACTTATTTAGTTATTTAAGACAACAAGGTTATATGTTTGATACAAGTATCAAGGAGAATATTTTTATTAGGAAAAGAAGAGTCAGATAATTTTAAGGAAATTATTGAGCAATTAAATATTGATTTAACTAAAAAATATAAATGATTTGTCAGGTGGAGAAAAAGCAAAAAGTTGCGATTGCAAGGTTATTAGTTAATCCAAATCCTATCATTTTATTAGATGAAAGTTTTTCAAATATCGATATTGCCAGTTCGAAAAATGATTTTAAATAGTTTATCTAAATTAGAAAATACAATGGTTATTATGATAACACATCGTAAGCAAGAATTAGAAGATATTGAGTATGATTCGATAGATATTCTTAAAATGAATTAAATCATAATTATTTCTGGTGGATAATACATTTGTCTGCTTGTTTAGACACGATAGCATTATTCTTGGAAGATAAAAAAAGTAAAGCAATAGAAATGACTTTAATGTAGAATCTTTTAGACAACATTAATGGCATTTAGTAAAAAGAAACTTTTTCTAAAAGTAGCCAGGACGGCAGCAGCCCTGGGTCTCATGCCCAAATTTTAAGCCATGGTCTCAAAATTTCCTGTAAAATTAGCTTTAGAAGCTAATTTTACTTTGGCTATGGAGAAAAGTTCTTTTACTTTAAATTTGTTTACGTAAGAAATGGAGTTAAATATTCAACATAAAAAAATAAACAAGAGAAGGTAAATTTTGTTTAAGGTGTTAGCAATTTTTATAGAAGTTTTATAAGAAGAATAAAACTGAAAAATTTTTGTGGATGACAATTTAGAAACTTTTGGTGAACATCTTTAATGCAGAAAATCTTTTCGGCAGATTATTTTAGTAATCGACAATAATATAAGATTCGAATAATTGATTATTGAAGATAAAAAGTGAAGCAATAGAAAAAGACTTGTTATGTAGCAATAGTAATATTAGCCATTTTTGGCTAATATTACAGGAAACTTTGAGACCGTGGCTCAAAGTTTAGACATGAGACTCGCAAAGTCGAGGCTGCTGTCGACCTTGCTACAATACTCAAAAAGTCTTTTTCTATTGCTTTCACGTATTAGAATACGCCCATTTTTCGAAATTTTGACAATCGTTTGTAATGTTTTATCAAACCTTTTATAATAGGGAGATAGAGAAATGATAAGGAGCCGAAGGGCATGTATTCAATCGAACAATTTAAAGAAAAAAATAGCAAAAAGAATTTCAAATACAATTTAAAAAAATGAAAAACTATTTAAAAGAAGCCTTAACTCATTCATCCTATGCAAAATGAACATAAAAGCTTGCAAAAGGAATTTATAATGAGCGTATCGAGTTTTTTTAGGTGATGCCGTTTTAGAATTATTTATTTCTAATTGGTTATACCGACAAATGCCAACGAAAAAAGAAGGCGAGTTAACAAAATTAAGAGCACAAATCGTTTGCGAAGAAAGTTTGTCGACACTTGCCAAAGAGTGTGAGTTAGATAAATATCTTTTATTAGGAAAGGGAGAACGTGCTTCAAAAGGACATGAAAAATCCAGCAGTTCTCTGTGACGTATTTGAAGCTTTTTGTGGGGTGCTATTTATTTAGACCAAGGTTTTGAAGGTGCTAGTCAATTTCTAACACAAGTCATTATCTCAAAAATGAAAGATGGTCGATTTACTTTAGTTGGTGATTTTAAAACAGAATTACAAGAATATTTCCAAAGAAATGGGAATGTGAACATTCGTTATGAATTACTAAAAGAAGAGGGCCCTTCTCATGCACGTTATTATACCGTACAAGTTCATGTTAATGATAAAGGCTATGAAATTGGTGAAGGCAAGACGAAAGAAAGCAGCAGAACAATTATCTGCTAGAAGAACATTAGAAAAATTAAACGTTATTTCTTAAAGTAAGGAGTCAAGGATGCAGTTAGAAAAAATTGAAATGTCTGGATTTAAGTCATTTGCGGATAAAAACCGTTATCGAATTTGATAAAGGTGTTACAGCAGTTGTAGGTCCAAACGGAAGTGGAAAATCTAATTTGTCAGAAGCAATTAAATGGGTTTTAGGAGAACAATCTGCCAAAAAGTTTACGTGGTAAAAAAATGGATGATGTTATTTTTGCGGGTTCTCAAACTCGTAAACCCGTGAATATTGCTGAAGTAAATTTGCATATTAACAATGAAGATGGAAAATTGGCAATTGAGCATTCTCAAGTTGTATTAACTCGTCGATTGAACCGTAATGGGGATAGTGACTTCTTTATTAATAAGAAAAGCTTGTCGACTAAAAAGATATTACAAGTTTAATGATGGATTCTGGTTTAGGAAAGGATTCCTTTGCCCTAATTTCTCAAGGGAAAGTCGAACAAATTTTCAATGATAAACCTGAAGATCGTCGTATGATTATTGAAGAAGCTGCAGGTGTATTGAAAATATAAAGACCGTAAAAACACAAGCGCAAAAGAAAAATTAGATCAAACACAAGAACATTTAAATCGTGTAGAAGATATTTTACATGAAATTAAAAGTCAATTAACGCCTTTATTAGAACAAAAGGAAAAAAAGCGATTGTTTATTTATCTAAAAAAAGAAGAATTACAAGGTATTGAAACAGCCTTATTAGCCGTTGAAATTGAAACATTAAACACTCAATGGACGGTTGCTAAAACGAGAAGTAGCTCAGTTACAAGAAACTGTGACGAAAAACAGAACAAAAGATTAGTAGAGCTAGAGCAGAAAGTGTTCGATCAACAAGAATTACTTGCTGTAAAAATACTGAGTTAGATGAAAAAAACAAGTGTTATATGTTGATGCGATTCAAAAAAATGGAACAATTAGATGGTGAACGTAAAGTTTATCAACAAAAGACAAGAGTTTGCGAATCGTACCAAATGAAGAAAAATCAATTAGCTTTAGTAGAAGTCATTCGTCAGTTAGAATCAACAGAACAAACTGTGGCTGAATTAGAGCGAGCAGTTGCCATTAAAGAAGTGGAACTGAATGAAATCGAGGCTCAATGGTCTAAATTAGTAGAAGAATTAGAACAATTAAGTCAAGGTAATGAAGAGAGACAAAAGCAATTACAAAGTGACTATATCGAACAATTACAAGAAATTTCAAAATTAACGAACCAAGAAAAAGCACTTGGAACGTTCGATGGAACAAAATCAAAAATCAACATGATAAATTACTAGAAAAAAACAAGAATTATTTGAAGAACAATCAAAAGCAATTAGATCAAAAAGATTGCTCAGTTAGTGGAAAAAGAAGAAAAATCTAGCTCAACAAGACAAATTCTAAACAAGAAGACTTAAATAGTTATCGTCAACAAGCAGACAGTTTACGTCAAGAACGTCAAACGATGCAAGAACAAAAACAAAAGATTGAACGACAATTACAACAAACACAAGCTAATTATCATAGTTTGAAACAAGTTTCGGAAGATTATGCCGGTTACTATCAAGGGGTTCGTGAAATCTTAAAACAAAAGAAACAAATCGCAGGTGTCATTGGTTCAGTTGCTGAATTAATTCGAGTAGACGATGAGGTTACATTAGCTATCGATATTGCTTTTAGGTGCAAGTAGTCAACATGTTGTGGTAGAACATGAACAAGCTGCAGCAAAAGCAATTGACTATTTAAAAATGAATCGATTAGGACGAGCAACTTTCTTACCATTAACGATTATTAAAGAGAAAAGAATGCCAGATGCGGTTCAACAACAATTATTCTCTTTACAAGGCTATGTTGGAATTGCTAGTGACTTAGTACATGTGGAAAAAAACGTATCAATCCATTGTTCGAAAATATTTTAGGAACAACTGTCGTTGCTAAAACATTGGATGATGCTATGAAAAATTGCTAAAGTCTTGCAATATCGTTATCGTATTGTTTCTTTAGAGGAGATGTTGTCAATGCTGGTGGTTCGATGACCGGTGGAGCTTCCAAAAACCATCAACAACAATCTCTTGTAAAACGGAATAGTCAATTAGAAACGTTAGAACAACAATTGAATCAGTTGAAAGAGTATGAGAAGCAAGTTTCAGAAAAATGGAATCAGTTGGAAACGAAATGGAACGAAATTGTTCAAAAAGGAACAGCGATTCAAGAAGAAGAAACACTCTTTAAAAACAACAATTACAAGAAGTAAGATTAGAATTACAATTCTCAAAAAGATGAATTTAATAAAATTAGTCGTCAAACATTAAGTCAACAATATGAATTAGATGAATCGATTGAACAGTATGAACAATTAGAACAGCAATATGTGGAAACTCATGAAGCGTTAAGAAGGATTACAAAAGAGAATCAAGCGGTTAAAAAAAGAATTGGATTATTTACAATTATCTCAAGAAGACCGTACTCAACAGCTTCAAGAAAAAAACAACAAGAATTACAAGAAGTGGGGACACAAAAAAGCTCGTATTCAAGAGCAAGTCCAACATCAAAAGAAAGAATTCAAACAAGAAAAAAACTGTCATTAAAACGTTTAGAAGAACAAGTTCATTTACTGGAATCTAAAAAGATGAACAGAAGGACTTAAAAAGAGAAAAATGAAGCAGATTACAACCAAACTGTAAAAAGATTACGAAGTGATTAAAGAAACTGTTACAGCTTTAGAAACAGATTTAGATAGACTGAAAAGAAGAAAGAATTCAATTAGAAGTATTGAATAAACAAACAGAAGTCAGTCGAAATCAAGCGCAACATCAATTACAAGAGTATTTGAAACAACAATCAAAAGTTGAAACAAAAAGCCAAATCGATTTGAATTAGCAATTGATCAAAAAACTGCAATATTTAAGTGAAGAATATGAATTAACATTTGAAGCAGCAATCGAAAAAAACAGAATTAACAATGTCCATCGAAGATGCATCTAAAAACAGTTCGTATGTTAAAAACAACAAATCGAACAAATGGGTGCAGTAAACTTTAATGGCGATTGAAGAATATGATAAAAGTTCAAGAAAGATTTGAATTTTTAACGATTCAACAACAAGACTTACTAGATGCGAAGAAAAAAATCTAGAAGACACGATTACAGAAATGGATACGGAAGTGACGAGTCGATTTAAACAAACTTTCGATGCTATTTCAAGTCAATTCCAACAAACATTCCCAAGATTGTTTGGAGGAGGACGTGCTTCTCTAGAGTTAACAGATCCTACGAATTTATTAGAAACAGGAATTGAGATTATTGCTCAGCCACCTGGTAAGAAACTACAATCCTTAAGTCTATTATCTGGGGGAGAACGTGCCTTTACAGCCATTGCATTATTATTTGCAATTTTAGAAGTGAAGCCAGTGCCATTCTGCTTACTAGACGAAGTAGAAGCAGCCCTAGATGAGGCAAATGTTGCAAGATATGGTCGTTACTTGAAAGAATTTACTAAAAATACACAGTTCATTGTGATTACTCATAGAAGAGGAACAATGGAAGAAGCAGATGTATTATATGGAGTAACAATGCAAGAATCTGGAGTTTCAAAAACTAGCTTCAGTAAAATTTGAAGACTTTTGATGGGTATGGAGTAGAACATTTTTTAAGTTATGTAGGATAAAAATTGGAAAAGCCTGAATAAAGGCTTTTTCTTTTTGTATAAGAGTCGATAATTTGATTGATGATAAATGAGTTAACATGGATGTTGTGTAAAATGTGTTGCATAACGCAATACATATGGTATAATAATTGCAATCATATAAGAGGGAAATGTGTATGAAAAACAGCTAGTGTAAATGTTAGAATTCAAGAAAATATTAAAGAACAAGCAGAAAAAATTTTATCACAGATTGGTCTTTCTCGAGCAGTAGCGATTGATTTATTTTATCGACAAATTATTATGAATAATGGCATTCCATTTTTCTTTAACTGTTCCTAAGCAGCAAGTTCCTATACGTGATACAATGAGTGAAGAAAAATTTCACACAATGATGAATAAAGGAATGCAACAAGTTAAAAATATTGAGTCACAAGATATGGAAAATGTATTTGATTAGTCTGCATTGGAAAGGAGAAGTCACTTGTTAGGAGAACGTCTTAAACATAGAAGATTAGAATTAAATTTAACACAAAAGGAATTATCAGAAGGAATTTGTAAACAAAAGCCAAATTAGTAGAATAGAAAAATCAAAATTATGATCCTAGTGCTTTTAATTTTAAAAGAATTGTCTGTTCGTTTAAATGTAACTATGGACTATTTTTAATTCGAAGCTAGAGGGAACTGATTCTGTATTAAAATCATTCAAAAAATAGCTGATGATGCTTTAGCTCAAAGAGATTTTAGTAAATTAGAATATTGTTTATCATTAGAGCTGAATAAGAAGCAAAAAATTACGTTAGAAGAGGATCTTATTTACCTAGAATGGATAAAAGGCAATTGTTGCGTTTAATGTACATAAAAGATATTGTCAAAAGCAATAGAAATGATGGAACACTTATGTAAAAACTAAAAACGAATGATGAATACTATTTAGATTTTTGAATACTTTAGCACTATTTTATTTTGAATGTGATGAAATTGAAAAAATATAAACAGCTTTTATAAAGTTCTAATGGAAGAGATTTATAAAGTAGATATGTCAAAAGCAGGATAATTTACATAAGGTAATCAAAATAAGATATAACTATGCTCGAATTTTAGTAAGAAATAAAGTTACAAAAGATGCTTTGGAAGAGATTTTAGAAACAATTGATATCTGTAAAGAAAAATAGTAGTATGTATTTATTAGCTGACTTATATTGTTTATTAGCGAACATTGGAGATAATTTTTCTGTCAGAAGAAGATATTCTTATGTATTATGAACAAGCTAAGTTTTTGTATAAATTATTAGGAAATGAAAAATGTATTTAAGAATACAAGAATATTTAAGTAGCCGTTTTTAATTCTAATTTTTAAATATAGTAAAACATTATGGGGAATCTAGAAATCAGATTTGCATAATGTTTTTTTATATGATGTGACAAATAGATAAAAAATTCACATATAGGATATTTTCTAAAAAATACATATTTGAATAAAATGATATTGAAAATAACAAAAGGGTGTGATAAGCTTTTCACTAATTAGGAGTGTGTATAGTTATTGGAGGTTAATAGGAATTGGAAAAATGATGTTAGTTTGTATTTTTAGGGAGATTATGGAAAAAGCAGGAATGAACTATATACCTGATTCAGGAGTTATGTATCGTAAAACACTTAAATTTTCTTCTGTTTTAAATATTGAAGAAAGATTTGAAGATTTTTTTAAGATTGATGGTTATTTTTACACGAATCAAAGATGTTTTTAGAGTTACAGATAAAAATTCTTGAAATAACAGGGGTTGAAGGAGTTGCATCTCCTTATAATCATATGCTAAGTTTCTTTTACTAAAGCAAGAAAAATCTTGAAAAATGCATTGAAAATCACAACTGATTTTTTAGAAATTAAATTTTTAGATGGAAAAACTACAATGGTTTTTATCTCAAAAAGATGTTATCGTTAATGAAATGCAAAACAAAAGAATTATTTGATATTTGCTTGATTAATAGTGATAAATTATCGACTACTTTAGGTGAGGATAGATTTAAGGGAGAGTATATTAAATTCTATCGTAGAAATAAAAATGGATTAGTACCGGTTGGCAGTCTTAATGTTATTTTTAATGAGAAAGCTATGTTATTGATAGTTCTTTTTGAAGGAAGTCATTGAAGTTGAGTATTATGGAAAAAATAGTATTTATGAATTGATCTATTTCAAAAATTCCTATGAGAAAATTAGAGAAAAATTCCTGAATCTAGTCTATCAGTTAGGTTAAAATCTATTAATTTAATGAGAGTCATTTTAGTTCTTATGAATGAGGGAATCGTATTTGGAAATAAAAATCAAGAGTATATTGTTAGAAATTGCATAGAATACTAGTATTGGAGTTGTATTTATTATTTTTGGATAAAGAAATTACTCGTTCAGAAATTGTTGAATTGATGAGTGATATTACTTTGTCAGGGTTTATCGGATTTACAAAATGTAAATACTGATTAAGTACTCTAAACAGTTTTTCCTAGAAACAATTATTAGAGAGACAGAAAGTTATATGGAATTATTAGAAAAAGGTGTATTGAAGATTTCTACACAATCATTTCAACTTGGAAGACGAAACAATTTTAAAAGAACGATATGGTATTCCATCAAAAATTAATTAAAAAGAATTCGAAATGGAAAACTAGAAAAATAAGGATGACAATATCCCGATGAATCCGTTAAATAAAGTTATTGATATGCCAACGAAAAATTGGATAAAAAGTATTACATGGAGAGTGAATCATGAAGAAAAAGTATTAATTACAGGTGTTTGTGGAACAATTGGGGAAGCATTAGTAAATTATTTTATAGAAAATGATGCAATAGTTTATGGTGTTGATTATCAAGAAACCCAGTTAGCTATTATGAATAGAAGGTTAGATGCATCAGTATTTTACCCAGTACCAATGGATTTTTACTTGCAAGATTGTTTGAACTATATTGAAGACAATTCAACCAGATATTTTCATTCATGGAGCATCATTAAAAATGACAAATTTCTGTGAAGACTTTTGCTGAGTATTATTATTCAAAAATGTTTTACAAACAAAAATTGTTTCTAGAGTCCGTATTACCTTTTGTAAAGGAAAGAGTTATATTTATCTCAAGTGATGAAGCTTATAAACCCCATAATCAGTTCGGAAGGCAAAAACTAGAAGTAGAACAATATTTGAAGAATTTAAATGATCAGTATCAAGACGGTTTCATTCAATCCTTACGATTTCCATTTGTGATTGAAAGTAATGGATCAGTCTATCATGTGTTTGATAAACTCTCGAAAGAAAATAAACCTCTTCCTTTAACCGATGAGAGAATTACAAAAGCTAGCAACTAGAAAAGAAGATTTTATTCGAGGGTGGGATGATTTTTATTATCATGTTCTACATTCAGGAGTCTATACTTTAACGATTGGAAAAGTTCTGAGCATTAAAGCTTTAGCGGAAGAATTAATTGAGAAAAATCACTCTAAGAGTAAAATAGAAATTATTGGATTAAGCGGAGATGATACTTTAGGAGATCCAATAATGGACTTTAATCAATTTTAAC
>BNJS01002132.1_pt1 | contig 100600 bp, 130 predicted proteins | sample 8540461 | NCBI WGS metagenome assembly BNJS01 (sample SAMD00202454, study PRJDB9452) | human saliva metagenome | isolation source: human saliva | place: Japan | reverse complement strand
CTTGGGATTCTCCGCACTGAGGCGTGCGATGAGCTCTTTGACGGTCTGCCGTGTGGTGTTTCCGTTGTGCGGACATGGCGACGGGATGGGAGTGAAGCCGTGCAGGGGAATGGCGTCGATGATCTCCTGCTCACGGAAAGTAGACGAGCGGACGGATGACGGTGATGCCCGTCTTGTCGAGGTAGGTCTTGGGGACGGAAGGTGTTGAGCTGTCCTGAGTAGAACAGGCTCATGAGAAAGGTCTCCACGGCATCATCATGATGGTGCGCGTAGGCGACCTTGTTCATGTGATGTTCCTTTGCGTAGCGGTTGACTGCACCGCGGCGGAAGAAGGCGCAGGTAAAGCAGGGGCTTTTTTCCTCCTGCTCTGCGATTGCTCCAGCAATGTCAACGTCAACGACCTCGTACGGAACGTCGAGGCTTTTGCAGAACGCCGCAATCGCATCGGTGTCAAAGGGATCGTCGAACTGTGGGTTGACGGTGAATGCGGCGATGGTGAAGTCTTTCTTCAGCCGTTCGCGCAGGATGGCGAGTGCATAGGTGAGAAAGATGCTGTCCTTGCCGCCGGAGACACCGATGAGGATGCGGTCACCGTTGTCGATGAGTTCAAACTCGACGACAGCACGCATGAGTTTGCTGAAATAGGTCTGCGGGATGTTGATGTTCATAGAATTGAGTTGCTTCCTTTATTCTTTATGACAGAGATAGACACCGAGGATGCCGCTCCCGAGGGCGACGGAGAAGCGATGCTCTGTGTTGCCCTCGGCGAGGACGTTGCTGATTGTCGTGGAAGAGTGCGTGTGTATCTGTGCATGGTTCAGCTCCCATCGCAGTCCATTTGTCGTGATGCCGGTGCACTCCTCGGTGAAAGGGAGAAGGGAGATGGCCTGCGGAGGACTGTCACATGTGATGGTTAAGGATTCGTCACCGTGCAGGAAGAACAGAGCCTCACATTCATCAGCGAGGATACAGGGGAGAGCAGCGTGCGCCGCGACGGAGGCAGCACTCATGAGGTGGTCGAATCTGCCGCCGAATGCGCCAGTCAGGATAACGAGCGCACGGGGCATGAGCTCTGCGGCGATCCTGAGCGCAAGCTCTGTATCGGTAAAATCCTTTGCGGGTGGAAAGGCATGCACACGTGCGCCGTGTTCCTCTGCCCACGCCCACGCATCATGAGCAGCGCTGTCCCTATCGCCAATCAAATGTGCAGGGGGAGCGAAAAGAGCCCGGCAGATATTTACGCCGCGATCAATCGCTCAGATGGGGCGGTCGGTACCGCCCTTTTCGGGTTTTTGCATGAGCTGCGCCATCCAATCTTTTGCCGGTGTTCGTCCTCCGCCGATACAGACGATCTCCTGTGACGGCGGGGAGGGCAGCGCTGCGTGGAGCGCTGGGAGGATGAGATTGTGCTTGTATTCATGCATGACAATAGTTCCTTTTGTCGAGTTTTATGATAGAATATGATTATATCACACGGTTTTTTTGACGAAAAGCGAAAAAAACGAAAAAGAGGGGTTGACGGGACTCGAGACGTGTGTTATATTATGACAGTCGCGCCGATGAGAGCGGCGGGCGAGCGAAAGCAAGCCCGAGCACTAGAGCGGCGCAGGATGTACCCTGAAAACTACACAATGCAAAACAGTTAGATTTCGAATCTAACAAGCCAGATGCAACATCGTTGAGAAGGAGAAATCCTTCGGTCAACGAAACAACAATTCTTTTACAAGAATGAACTTTTGAGCCAACAGGCTCTCAGATAGACTACGGTCTTTTATGGAGAGTTTGATCCTGGCTCAGGACGAACGCTGGCGGCGTGCTTAACACATGCAAGTCGAACGGGATGATTTAGAAGCTTGCTTTTAGAGAATCTAGTGGCAAACGGGTGAGTAACACGTAGACAACCTGCCGACAGGATGGGGACAACATTCCGAAAGGAATGCTAATACCGAATGAAGTCAGAGGAGGGCATCCTCCTCTGATGAAAGATGGCCTCTGAATATGCTATCACCTGTTGATGGGTCTGCGTCTGATTAGCTAGTTGGTGAGGTAACGGCTCACCAAGGCGACGATCAGTAGCCGGTCTGAGAGGATGAACGGCCACATTGGGACTGAGACACGGCCCGAGACTCCTACGGGAGGCAGCAGTGGGGAATCTTCCGCAATGGGCGCAAGCCTGACGGAGCAACGCCGCGTGAGTGAAGAAGGTCTTCGGATCGTAAAGCTCTGTTGACGGGGACGAACGTGCGGAGTGCGAATAGCGCTTTGTAATGACGGTACCTGTCGAGGAAGCCACGGCTAACTACGTGCCAGCAGCCGCGGTAATACGTAGGTGGCGAGCGTTGTCCGGAATCATTGGGCGTAAAGGGAGCGCAGGCGGGCTCGGTAAGTCTTACTTAAAAAGTGCGGGGCTCAACCCCGTGATGGGAGAGAAACTATCGGTCTTGAGTACAGGAGAGGAAAGCGGAATTCCCAGTGTAGCGGTGAAATGCGTAGATATTGGGAAGAACACCAGTGGCGAAGGCGGCTTTCTGGACTGCAACTGACGCTGAGGGCTCGAAAGCCAGGGGAGCGAACAGGGATTAGATACCCCGGTAGTCCTGGCCGTAAACGATGGATACTAGGTGTGGGAGGTATCGACCCCTACCGTGCCGGAGTTAACGCAATAAGTATCCCGCCTGGGGAGTACGGCCGCAAGGCTGAAACTCAAAAGGAATTGACGGGGACCCGCACAAGCGGTGGAGTATGTGGTTTAATTCGAAGCAACGCGAAGAACCTTACCAGGCCTTGACATTGACTGAAAGCGCTAGAGATAGTGCCCTCTCTTCGGAGACAGGAAAACAGGTGGTGCATGGCTGTCGTCAGCTCGTGTCGTGAGATGTTGGGTTAAGTCCCGCAACGAGCGCAACCCCTGTTCTTTGTTGCCATCAGGTGATGCTGGGCACTCAAAGGAGACTGCCGCGGAGAACGCGGAGGAAGGCGGGGATGACGTCAAGTCATCATGCCCCTTATGGCCTGGGCTACACACGTACTACAATGGAACGGACGAGAGCAGCGAACCCGCGAGGGCAAGCGAACCTCAAAAACCGTTTCCCAGTTCGGATTGCAGGCTGCAACCCGCCTGCATGAAGTCGGAATCGCTAGTAATCGCAGGTCAGCATACTGCGGTGAATACGTTCCCGGGTCTTGTACACACCGCCCGTCACACCACGGAAGTCATTCACACCCGAAGCCGGCGCAGCCGTCTAAAGGTGGGGAAGGTGACTGGGGTGAAGTCGTAACAAGGTAGCCGTATCGGAAGGTGCGGCTGGATCACCTCCTTTCTAAGGATTAAGATGAACTACGGTTCACAATCTTAGGTCGGTCGTTTGGCTACGTTTTGCATTGTCTAGTTTTGAGGGCGCATCGAACACAAGAAATTGTGTTGTTGTGACCTTATTGTTCACTGAAAACTGCACAGAAGAAACAAGAAAATCTAAAACATGGGAGACTATTGTGAACTCATGTCACGATAGTTTTCTCCTAGTCTACCGAAAGTAGAAAAAACAGAATAGATTTTTCCCAAGCAAATTAGGATAAAGCGAAAAATACCTTATACTCATTGACATAAGTCAAGTTGGTAAGGGGCATACGGCGGATGCCTAGGCGTTTCGAAACGAAGAAGGACGCGATAAGCTGCGATAAGCCATGACGAGCTGCAAGTAAGCAATGACTCATGGATTTCCGAATGGGGCAACCCGGCAAGAGTAACGTCTTGTCACCCTACTCTAGAGGTAGGGAGAAAACACCCGATGAACTGAAACATCTAAGTAGTCGGAGGAAAAGAAATCAAAGAGATTCCCTGAGTGGCGGCGAGCGAAACGGAGGAGCCCAAACCTGAGGACTTCGGTTCTTAGGGGGTTTGCGGATCTGCAACAAGACATAAGCTTTAGTGGAAGCATCTGGGAAGGTGCGGCGAAGAGGTGAGACCCTCGTACACGAAAGAGTGAGTGTTGGGCAGGGATCCAGAGTACCACAGGGCACGAGGAACCCGGTGGGAAGCAGGGTGACTACCATCCAAGGCTAAATACATCAGAAACGACCGATAGCGATGAGTACCGTGAGGGAAAGGTGAAAAAGAACCCCGGGAGGGAGTGCAATAGAACCTGAAACCGTATGTCTACAAACAGTCGGAGCACTTTAGATGTGCGACGGCGTGCCTATTGAAGAATGAACCGGCGAGTTAATTTATGCTGCGAGGTTAAGCGGGAGACGCGGAGCCGAAGCGAAAGCGAGTCTTAAGAGGGCGAGCAGTAGCATGGATTAGACCCGAAACCACAGTGATCTATGCATGTCCAGGTTGAAGCTCAGGTAAAAAATGAGTGGAGGATCGAACCCGTGCGTGTTGAAAAAACGTTGGGATGAGGTGTGCATAGGGGTGAAATGCCAATCGAACGTGGAGATAGCTGGTTCTCCCGAAATAGCTTTAGGGGCTAGCCTCAGGCGAATAACCATAGAGACGGTAGAGCACTGATCGGGCAAGGGGGCGTAAAAGCCTACCGACCCCAGTCAAACTACGAATGGCTCATATGGGCAGCCTGGGAGTCAGAATGCGAGTGATAAGACCCGTATTCAAGAGGGAAACAGCCCAGACCGCCGGCTAAGGTCCCAAATGCTGTGCTAAGTGGAGAAGGATGTAGGACTTCGAAAACAACCAGGATGTTGGCTCAGAAGCAGCCACCATTAAAAGAGTGCGTAATAGCTCACTGGTCGAGAGGCCCTGCGCCGAAAAATATCCGGGGCTCAAGCACAGAACCGAAGCCGCGGCAGGGGTGTACTATGGTACACACTGGGTGGGGAGCGTTCTTATCTGGACGAAGGCAGACCGGAAGGACTGCTGGACGGGTAAGAAGTGAGAATGCCGGTATGAGTAGCGAAACGACAGGTGAGAATCCTGTCCACCGAAAGCCTAAGGAATCCCGGGCAACGCTCGTCGTCCCGGGGTAAGTCGGGACCTAAGCCGAGGCGAAAAAGCATAGGCGATGGACAACTGGCGAAAAATTCCAGTACCGGGCGACTTCGTTTGAGGATGGAGTGACGCAGGAAGGAAGCTGAGCGCGCGACTGGTAGAGCGCGTCGAAGGCGGTGAGGCTGGTATGGAGGCAAATCCCCATACCGTAAAGGCCGAGAACCGATAGATAGGGAAGGGCTGCGGCCCGACTGAATTCAGCCGCACTAAACTGCCAAGAAAAAGCTTCTAACGAGAAGTCGTCCGCCCGTACCAAAACCGACACAGGGTAGGCGGGGAGAGAATCCTAAGGTGCGCGGGAAAACCCTCGTTAAGGAACTCGGCAAAATGCATCCGTAACTTCGGGAAAAGGATGGCCGTCTAGGGTGAAGACATATACTGTTGGAGCTTTGGGCGGCGGCAGAAAAGAGGCCCAAGCGACTGTTTACCACAAACACAGGTGCCTGCGAAAGCGCAAGCTGAAGTATAGGTGCTGACGCCTGCCCGGTGCAGGAAGGTTAAGGAGAGTTGTTAGTCCCTCGAGATGAAGCAGCGAACTGAAGCCCCTGTAAACGGCGGCCGTAACTATAACGGTCCTAAGGTAGCGAAATTCCTTGTCGGGTAAGTTCCGACCCGCACGAAAGGCGTAACGATTTGGGCACTGTCTCAACGAGGGACCCGGTGAAATTGAAATACCTGTGAAGATGCAGGTTACCCGCGACTGGACAGAAAGACCCCATGGAGCTTTACTGCAGCTTGGCATTGGTCTTTGGCATATAACGTACAGGATAGCCGGGAGACTGGGAAACCTTATCGCTAGATGAGGCGGAGTCACCGTTGGGATACCGGCCTTTATATGCTAAGGATCTAACCGGAACATTAACAGTGTTCGGGACAGTACCAGGCGGGCAGTTTGACTGGGGCGGTCGCCTCCGAAAAGAGCAACGGAGGCGTCCAAAAGGTTCCCTCAGCGCGGACAGAAATCGCGCGAAGAGCATAAAGGCAGAAGGGAGCTTGACTGCGAGACTGACGGGTCGAGCAGGTACGAAAAGTGAGGGCTTAGTGATCCGGTGGAAAGAGAGTGGAATTGCCATCGCTCAACGGATAAAAAGCTACCCTGGGGATAACAGGCTAATCTCTCCCAAGAGTCCATATCGACGGGGAGGTTTGGCACCTCGATGTCGGCTCATCACATCCTGGGGCTGAAGCAGGTCCCAAGGGTTGGGCTGTTCGCCCATTAAAGTGGTACGTGAGCTGGGTTCAGAACGTCGTGAGACAGTTCGGTCCATATCCATCGCGGGCGTAAGATACATGAGGGAGGCTGCTCCTAGTACGAGAGGACCGGAGTGGACGGACCAACGGTGTACCGGTTGTCCTGCCAAGGGCACGGCCGGGTAGCTGCGTCCGGAAGGGATAAACGCTGAAAAGCATCTAAGCGTGAAGCCCGTCCCGAGATGAAGTATCTCATTCCTATAAGGAAGTAAGACCCCTTGAAGAAGACAAGGTTGATAGGCTGGATGTGGAAGCACAGCAATGTGTGCAGCTGACCAGCACTAATCGGTCGAGGGCTTGACTTAAGCAGAGAGACGGAAACGCGTCGGAGCGCAAAGCGACGAGACGCTGACGATTGAGTCGCTTAGTCGACGTTTGACGCAGTCAACCGTGTCAGAACGACGAAATGTCCCAGACACGAGCGAAAGCTGTGTGCTTGAGACGTTGACGCTATTCTAAAAGGTATTGCACTAAACAATTTGCTGACGTTTCTTCTGTGAAGTTTTGAGTGAGCAAGACTCATTCAACAAGATGCGGTGATGATGCCTGGACGGTTCCACCTGTTCCCATTCCGAACACAGTAGTTAAGCGTCCACAGGCCGAGGGTACTTCGTTGGAGACGACGTGGGAGAGTAGGTAGTTGCCGCAAAAGATAGAACTCGTGAATGACGTGTTCACGAGTTCTATTTATAAATGACATGGCGGCTTTGGTGAAGCGGTTAACACACTGGATTGTGGCTCCAGCATGCATGGGTTCGATCCCCATAAGTCGCCCCATAGGGGTATAGCTCAACTGGTAGAGCAACGGTCTCCAAAAACCGTAGGTTGTGAGTTCAAGTCTTACTGCCCCTGCCATTGAGGTTCAGCCGTATCGATTTGATACGGTTTTTGTTCTTTATCTTCTTTTTCTTGTCAAACATTCCATTATAGTGTAGAATGACGAACAGCAAAGAGCTTTTGCTGTCTATTTAAGGAGGAGATCGATCCATGAAGAAATTCGTCCAAATGGCGCTTGTCTTGTGTCTCACGCTGCTTGCCGTACAGGTGAGTGCTTCCCCTTTACGGATAAGGTTACGCTGCCTGAGGGGGCAGTGATTACAAATGTAAATCGTTTGGCGATCGGAGCACCGCTCTATGTGCAGGTTGAGAATACCGCTCCTTCCATTGATATTTTGACGCAGATCGAGGCAGATGCATCCAATGTGACGCGTGCCAATGTGGTCAGCTATGATTCGGTTGCGAGTGGTCTCCAGCAGAGCAAGGGTCTCGATCTGAAGGCTCTTCCGCGCCGCGATGCAGCAAAGGCGTTCAAGGATAATGTTGCTTCCTATGCGGATGCCTATGTCATTCTGACTGTTGCGAACAACAGCCGTACGGTGTTCTTCTTCGATGTTTACCGTGCCGGTACGAACGAGCTCCTCTACACGTATGAGGTGCGCGCAAATAAGTCAGATGGGAATACGGTGGCGACGTTCTCCAAGCTTTCTGAGCAGTTCTACAAGAATTGGCAGCGTTCGGTGGAGGCGCAGAGCAAAGGAAAGTAAGCTCTTTCATACAGTGGGGCTGTGGCACGAAGTTAGTTGGCTTTGTGTCACGGCTCTTTTTCTTGTCTCCTGTGGGAAAATGTAGCATCTGCTCATAATACCTGTTGACAAAGATGCTTTGCTATACTAAGATAGACACACTATCTTTTGAACGGAACTATGGGGAGGAATATGATCTATGGCGATCAATGAAAAACTGCGCAATATCGCGATTATTGCTCACGTTGATCATGGTAAGACGACGCTGGTCGATGCGATGCTGAAGCAAAGTCACGTGTTTCGCTCGAACGAGCAGGTGAATGAGCGCGTGATGGACTCAGGTGATATCGAGCGCGAGCGCGGGATTACGATTCTTTCGAAGAATACGGCGATCCTCTATGATGGGATCAAAGATCAAATATCGTAGATACCCCCGGTCATGCGGACTTCGGCGGTGAGGTGGAGCGCGTTCTCAACATGGTGGACGGTGTTCTGCTACTCGTCGATGCGTTTGAGGGTCCAATGCCGCAGACGAAGTATGTTCTGCGCAAGGCACTCGAACAAGGGTTGAAGCCGATTGTTGTCATCAACAAGATCGACCGCCCGGATCAGCGCGTGGACGATGTGTACGATGAGGTTTTGGAGCTCTTTATGGAGCTGGATGCGGATGATGACCAGCTCGATTTTCCCGTGATCTATGCTGCAGCGCGTGACGGTATCGCCAAGTTTAACATGGAGGATACGAACGATAATCTGGAGCCGCTGATGCAGACCATCGTGAAGGAGATCCCGGCGCCGCAGGGCGATGCGGAGGGGCCTCTGCAGATGATGGTGACGACGCTCGAAGCGGATGACTATGTTGGCCGCGTTGCCATTGGGCGCGTGATTCGTGGATCGGTGCGCCCCAATCAAAATGTTGTTGTGATCAGCGGCGATCATGAGACGAAGGCAAAGGTCGGCAAGGTCTATGTGTATCAGGGTCTCAAGCGTGTCGAAGTCGACGAAGCGGGGATGGGCGAGATCGTCGCTCTGACGGGGCTCGGCGATGTGAGCATCGGCTATACGGTGGCGGACGCGGAGAATCCGGAGGCACTGCCGACGATCAATATTGATGAGCCGACGCTCTCCATGACCTTCGGTGTCAATACGAGTCCCGTTTGCAGGCCGTGAGGGGCAGTTTGTCACGTCACGCCATCTGCGTGATCGCCTGTTCAAGGAGATCGAGACGAATGTCGCCATGCACGTCGAGGAGACGGATTCTGCCGATGTGTTCAAGGTATCGGGACGCGGTGAGCTGCATCTTTCTATTCTGATCGAGCAGATGCGCCGTGAGGGCTATGAACTGCAGGTTGGCAAGCCCGAGGTTGTCTACAAGACGATCAACGGACAGAAGTGCGAGCCAATGGAGAATCTGACGGTCGAGGTTCCGCAGGAGTACATGGGCGCCGTGATGGAGGCGCTCGGTACGCGCAAGGCGGAGCTGTCGAATATGACGGAGCTGTCGGGCTATATCCGCATGGAGTTCTTTATCCCGGCGCGCGGGCTGATCGGCTTCCGTTCGGAGCTCCTGACGAGCACGAAGGGCAACGGGATTATGAATCATATCTTCCACGGCTATGTTCCGTACAAGGGGGATATGACGGGCCGTTCGCATGGGTCGCTTGTTGCGTTTGAGCAGGGCGAGACGACGGGCTACGGTATCTTTTCACTGCAGGATCGCGGAACGATGTTTATCTCGCCGGGGCAGCAGGTCTACGAAGGGATGATCGTCGGAGAGAACTCGCGCGATATTGACATGGATATCAATCCGTGCAAGAAGAAGAATGTCACGAATATGCGTACCTCTGCCTCAGATGAGGCGATCCGCCTGACGCCGCCGCGTATTCTGAGTCTGGAGCAGGCGCTGGAGTATATCAACGATGATGAGCTCGTCGAGGTGACGCCGGAAAATATTCGCCTGCGTAAAGGCGATTCTCGACCGGACGGCACGCGGGCGTGCGGCGAAGAATGCGCGCAAGTAACGGTGAAAAGTTTTTTCATCAACTTTCTTGTCGGTACACTTGCTTTTCTGAAAGAAATATGATAGTATGTCTGCGTTAGCAGGATGAGAATTTGTCGCCAATTTTCGGCGGATGATACAGATCAAGGAAGGAAGAGGTAGATGGGTGCGGAATCTTTGTTTTCACGTGTGAAAGATATGGTTTCACACGTTGTGGACTCATTTATACCGATTGCTGAGGACGAAGACGAGGAAGAGGAGATTCGTGCGCAGCAGGCGTCACAGACTGCTCAGACGACGCAGGCAGCACAGAGTTTTGCTTCCGAGCGACGCGTTGCCAATGGGGGAACGGTGTCGTCATTCTCATCGCCTTCCTATGGCAGCACCAGTTCCTTTCAGTCTCCGCGTACGCCTGTGACAGGGGAGGGGAGTTCGACGCCGCTGACGGTACATACGACGAAGGTATCGGAACTGCGCGTGCGGATTCATCGTCCGCGTCGTTACGATGATGCGGCTCCGGCGGTTGTCCAGCTGAAGCAAGGGGATTGCGATCGCCGTGAATTTTGACTGCATGAGCGAGCCGGAACGTCGCCGTGTCTGTGACTTCCTGAATGGTGCCTGCTATGTGATGCATGGCACGGCACATGTCGTGTCGAGTACGATCATTCTCTATGCACCGAAGGGTGTTGATGTGACGGATCCACTTGCAGCGACGAAGACCAACTGAATGATAGACAGAGGAGCTCTACGCGAAGACCAACGTCTTCGTGCAGGAGCTCTTTTTTTGTAAAAAAATTCTGCAGGGCGTTGTTTTGGTGCCCATGGTATGCTATAATACGCCCTAGTGTAAAAAACACGCGTTTTCGATAGCTGTTCTGTGCCGTATTTACGCGGTGGTACAGCGGATGAGAAGCGCGGAAGAACAACAGGAGGTATTTTATGGCAGTCATTTCTATGAAGCAGCTTCTGGAGGCAGGTGTCCATTTCGGACATCAGACGCGTCGCTGGAACCCGAAGATGGCACGTTACATCTTCACGGAGCGCAATGGTATCTACATCATTGATCTGCAGAAGACGGTGCGCAAGGTGGATGAGGCGTACAATTTCCTTCGCAGCGTTGCGCAGGAAGGGAAGTCCGTGCTCTTCATCGGCACGAAGAAGCAGGCACAGGAGGCCATCCGCGAGGAGGCACTCCGTGCGAATATGTACTACGTCAACGAGCGTTGGCTCGGCGGCATGCTGACGAACTTCCAGACGATTCAGCGTCGCATTCATCGTCTCAAGGCACTTGAGGAGATGGAGGAGAACGGCACGTTCGAGGTTCTCACGAAGAAGGAAGTGCAGGGCCTGCGCCACGAGAAGGAGAAGCTCGAGCGCTATCTGGGCGGCATTAAGGATATGAACCGTCTGCCGGGTGCACTCTTTGTCGTTGACCCGCGCAAGGAGCGTATTGCGGTTGCCGAGGCACGCAAGCTGAACATTCCCATCGTCGCGATTGTCGATACGAACTGTGATCCGGATGAGATCGACTATGTGATTCCGGGCAACGATGATGCGATCCGTGCCGTGAAGCTTCTCACGGGCTGCATGGCGGATGCCGTGCTCGAGGGAAATCAGGGCGGCGCACAGGGAAGCGGCTGAGTAATCAAAAACAGTGGGGTAAGGGGCGTTATCCCCTTGCCCTTTTTTTATGGAACGATCATGGGAGGAACGATAATGGCAATTAGTGCAGCGATGGTAAAGGAACTGCGTGAGCGCACGGGCGCAGGTATGATGGACTGCAAGAAGGCTCTCGCTGAGACGAACGGCGATATGCAGCAGGCAATCGACTACCTGCGCGAGAAGGGGATTGCAAAGGCAGAGAAGAAGGCTGGACGCATCGCCGCTGAGGGTGCGGTGACGGCATATCTCTCGTCCGACGCGAAGGTCGGTGTCATTGTTGAGATCAACTGCGAGACGGACTTTGCTGCGAGCAATGAACAGTTCCGCGAGCTCAGTGCGAAGGTTGCGAAAGCATATTGCAGAGACGAACCCGGCAGATCTCGATGCCCTGAATGCAAGCACGCTGGATGGCAAGGATGTTGCCTCCCTCATTACTGAGGCAACGGCGACGATCGGGGAGAAGATTTCCCTCCGCCGCTTTGCCCGCTATGAAGGCGCAGGCCGTGTGGCAACGTACATCCACATGGGCGGCAAGATCGGCGTCCTCGTTGAGCTCTCCGGTGGGGATGAGCAGCTCGGCAAGGATATTGCGATGCAGATTGCGGCAGCGGCACCGCTCGCGATTGATCGTGCCGGTGTGACGGCCGATCATATCGAGCATGAGAAGGAGGTTCTTCGCAAGCAGGCGCTTGAGGAGGGCAAGCCCGAGAAGATCATCGAGAAGATGGTCGAGGGGCGTATCAATAAGTTCTATGAGGAAGTCTGCCTGCTTGAGCAGAAATTCGTCAAGGATCCGGAGAAGAAGATTGCAGATGTGCTCGGCTCGGTAGAGGTCAAGGCGTTTACGCGCTATCAGCTGGGCGAAGGCATCGAGAAGAAGCAGGAGGACTTCGCTGCAGAGGTCGCTGCTCAGATGAAGTAAGATGATTTGAAGAGAGGAGAGCTGCCCAACGGCAGCTCTTTTTTGCAGATGGTCTGCGGATTTTTTTGCAAAAATGTGCTATAATGGCGCAGAGAGTGTGCGTGACAGGAGGAGTTGTCTTGGAAACGAAATATCGTCGCGTCGTGTTGAAGCTGAGTGGAGAAGCGCTCGCGGGAGATCAGGGATTCGGGATCAATCCACAGGTTGTCGAGGCAATCGCCGCACAGATTAAGAAGGTGCGCGATCACGGCATCGATGTCGCCATTGTGGTCGGCGGAGGGAATATCTGGCGCGGACTTGCAGGCAGTGCGAAGGGGATGGATCGCACGACGGCAGACTATATGGGGATGATGGCGACGGTGATGAATGCGCTCGCCCTGCAGGATGCTCTCGAAAATCAGGACGTTGACACGCGTGTCCAGAGTGCCATTGAGATGCGTCAGGTGGCAGAACCGTATATTCGTCGTCGCGCCATCCGTCACATGGAGAAGGGGCGCGTGGTGATCTTCGGTGCTGGTACGGGGAATCCCTATTTTTCTACGGATACGACGGCCGCCCTGCGCGCAGCGGAGATCGAGGCAGACGTTATTCTCATGGCGAAGAGGGGACGGACGGAATCTACGATTCCGACCCGAATAAGAACCCCAATGCCAAGCGCTTTTGAGAAACTGGCGTATATTGATATTCTGAACAAGGGACTCGCGGTCATGGACGCGACGGCGACCAGTCTCTGCATGGAGAATAATATCCCCATGGTGGTGTTTAATATTGATGTGCATGAAAATATTGCACGGGCAGCATTTGGTGAGCCGATTGGTACAACGGTAGGGAGGCGAAGCAGTATGATCAAGGATATTCTGTCAAAGCACGAGGAAAGTATGAGTAAGGCGATCGAGGCGCTTCGCCGCGAGTTCTCTTCGCTGCGCGCAGGACGCGCAACGCCGAATCTCTTGGATAAGATTATGGTGCCCTACTATGGGACACCGACCTCGGTCAACCAGCTCGCCAAGGTGACGGTGCCGGAGCCGCACATGATCGTCATTACACCGTGGGAGAAGTCGATTCTGCATGAGATTGAAATCGCTATCTCAAAGTCCGATCTCGGCCTTTCGCCGAACTCTGACGGAAATGTGATTCGCCTTGCAATCCCTCAGCCGACGCAGGAGCGCCGCAAGGAGCTGATCAAGACGGTCGGCAAGAAGACGGAGGAGGCGAAGGTCGCTCTGCGCAATATCCGACGTGATGCAAACGAGGCGATCAAAAAGCTCGAGAAGGACAAGGAGATCAATGAGGACGAGGTCAAGCGCGGTCAGGACGCTGTGCAGAAGCTCGTCGATAAGTTTGTCAAGCAGATGGACGAGATGCGTGCCGCGAAGGAAAAAGAGGTCATGGAGATCTGATGGAGGATTCCTTTTCGGCACGTCCGTGGGATGAGGTGCGGCGGGAGCTGGATGCCGAAGGCGCATCCTACACGGTATCGGTATCGCGTGCATCACGTCCTTTTTTTCCCGTCGATGAGACGCAGTCCTATGTCCTTCGTGTTCGTCAGAATGGGGCTGTGCATCAGGTCACGCTCACGGAACTTCCGCTGTGCAGTCCGACTGTCGCCGCCTACGAAGAACATTTCCGCTGAATGCGCGACACCCTTTCGGCATCCGCCGAAGGGGTGTTTTAATGAGAGTAAAGTTGCAGATAGAAATGGGAGCGATTTCGACATGTGGAAGAGAAACTCTTTGCTGGCGATGCAGATGCACAAGCCCGGCATCGTCAAAGCGATCTGCCTTTCCAATCTGGCGCTCGATCGTGCTCAGAATCTGCCGCGTCATATTGCCATCGTGATGGATGGGCAATGGAAGATGGGCAGAAGGGAAAGGGAGACTCACGTTCCGCAGGGCATGAGGCGGGTGCGCGCACGCTGAAAGCGTATCGTGCGCGCTGCATCGCATATAGGGGAATTGAGGTGTTGACCGTTTATGCCTTCTCAACGGAGAACTGGAAGCGTCCCACATCGGGAAGATCGACTTTTCTGCTGCAATCTCTTTCGATTCATTTTTCGGAGCAGCGAGATTGACGGAGATGCACGAGGAAAAACGTTCGCATTCAGTTTCATCGGTCGACAGGGATCGCTTTTCTGACCGTTTCCTTGCCCGTATGGAGGATGCAGAACAGCGTACAGCGCATAACACCGGCGTGCATTTTAATCTGGCGGCGAATTATGGCAGCCAGGATGAGATCGTGCGTGCTGTTCGTAAGTTGGCCGTACGTGTCGCAGAGGGAGAGCTGCGCCCTGAGGAAATCGACGAGTCACTCTTTTCCGATGCACTCGATACGGCAGGCGATCCGCCCGTGGATCTCTTTATCCGTACAAGCGGCGATCTTCGTCTGAGCAACTTCCTCCTATGGCAGTCTGCCTATGCAGAGCTGTACTTTACGGAGACGCATTGGCCGGATTTCACACCGGAAGAACTTAAGCGTGCCATTGAGGACTTTGCAGGGCGAAGCCGGCGCTTTGGCGGGCTTACTACAGAAGAATAAAGATGGAGGCTGTCTTTGATTACACGCATTATCTCCGGCATTATCGGCATTGGTATTGCAGGATATGTTATACAGACGGGCGGAACAACGTTTACGGTTGCCGCAGCGGTGCTTGCAGCTCTCGCGTGGTTTGAGTATACACGTGCTTTCTCGCATCGTGGAGGCAATCCTGCCTTATTCTCCGGTATTCTTGGCATCGGGGGAATGCTGTATGGCGCGTTCATCGGGCAGGAGAGTGTGATTCTGCTCTCCATGATCGCATCCTCGATTCTTGCCCTGATGACCTGCGTCCTCCTGCGCGGCGATGTGTCTGTTCACGATGCAACTGTTTCTGTGGCGGGGAATCTGCTACATCGGCATGCCGTTTGCCCTGCTTATTCTCCTGCGGAATATGACGGGGCCTGTCTATACGACGCCGATTGAGACGTTTTCCTGCGGAGCGGCGATGGTCTGGGTGATGTTTATCGGGACATGGGCAAGCGATAGTTTTGCCTATTTTGCCGGGCGTGCGTTTGGCTCGCACAAGCTGGCACCTGCCATTAGTCCGAATAAGACGATCGAGGGGTTCTTTGGCGGCCTGATCGGTACGATTGCTGTCGTCGTGGGGTTGGGCTGGCTTCTCGCAATGCCGCTGCCGCAGATGGCTGCACTGGGCGCTGCGATTGCCGTGCTCGGTACGCTTGGTGATCTTGTCGAGTCCATGATGAAGCGGCAGACGGGTATCAAGGATTCGGGTGCGATTATCCCGGGGACACGGTGGTGTATGGGATCGCTTTGACAGTGTTCTCTTTACGGCACCGCTGGTCTATTACTATACGGTATACATTGTCCTGCGCTGAGCGGGGCAAAAGGAGCTTGGATGTTAGAGAAAATTGCTGCGACAGTCTTTGTCTTCGGACTGCTCGTCTTTGTGCACGAGTTGGGGCATTTTATCACGGCAAAACTGACCGGGATGCGTGTGGATGAATTTGCCATCGGCTTTGGGGCCGCGTCTGGTGCATTTTTCGTTATGGAGAGACGGTCTATTCGATCCGTCTGGTTCCGCTGGGGGCTTCAATGATATTGCCGGCATGGCGGCAGATGACAACGATGCCGGTGATCGCGGCTATTGCCGCAAACCGATTCTCTCCCGCATGATCGTGATTCTTGCTGGATCGGCGATGAATTTTATCCTGCCGATCATTCTTTTTTTCGGCATTTTTTTCTTTGCCGGGGTGCAGACGCCGAATCCTGCGCCTGTTCTTGGCAAGGTGCTTGCAGATAATCCTGCTGCACAGGGCGGGGGCTCATGGCGAACGACCGCATCATTGCGATTGATGGGAAGCCCATTGAGACGTGGCAGGAGATGGTGGATGCCATTCGCACAAACCACGGAACGGTTCCGATGACGATGCAGGTGGAGCGCAATGAGCAGGAGCTGACGGTCAGTGTGACCCCACATTATGATGCATCACAGCAGCGTGGATACATCGGCATTGTGAATGCCTATACCAGCACCTATCCTGGCTTCTTCCAGTCCATCTCGATGGCATTCGAGCGGACGGGGATGATTGTCGTGATGATGCTCGATGCGCTCTATCGGATCATTCTTGAGCTCTCTGGCTCGGAACTGGCGGGGCCGATCGGTGTGGCACAGATGGCGGGGGAAGTCGCGGAGATGGGCATTGTCCCGCTCCTCAATTTTCGCTGCACTTCTCAGTCTCAATCTTGCGATCATCAATCTTCTTCCCGTACCGGCACTGGACGGAGGACACTTTCTAACGCTCTGTGTTGAGGCGGTGCGCGGCAAGCCGCTGAGTCCGAAGGTCATGCACTATATCCAAAATGCGGGTGTGGGGCTGATTATTCTGTTGATGCTGCTCGCGATGAAAAATGATGTCGTACGTATTTTTGCAGGAGGTTGACCCGTGTCATGTCAACATTTGAGCGCCGCCGCACGCGGCAGATTCATATTGGGAATATCCCCATCGGGGGCGGTGCACCGATCTCCGTGCAGTCCATGTGCAACACGAAGACGACGGATACGGAGGCGACGGTAAGGCAAATCCGCGAGCTGGCGGCGGCAGGCTGTGATATCGTACGCCTTGCTGTGCCGGATATGGAGGCGGCAAAGAACCTCGGCAATATCATTCGCCAGGTGAAAACTCCGCTCGTCGCCGATATCCACTTTGACTACAAGCTCGCGCTTGAGGCGATGGCACAGGGGATTGCGGCTCTGCGCATCAATCCCGGCAATATCGGTGGTACAGAGCGCGTAAAAAAGGTCGTCGCGGCGGCACGTGAGGGGGGAATCCCCATCCGTATCGGCGTGAATGCCGGATCACTCGACCATAAAATGCTCAAGAAGTATGGCGGTGTCACGGCAGAAGCCTTGGTTGAATCCGCCATGGAACACGTGCGCATTCTGGAGGAGCTGGATTTTCATGACATGAAGATCTCGCTCAAGGCGCATGATGTTCCGCTGACACTTGCGGCGTATCGTCTGATGAGTGAGCGTACGGATTACCCGCTGCATCTAGGCATCACGGAGGCGGGCACGGCGGGGACGGGGATCATTAAGTCTGCTGTCGGCGTCGGAGCTCTTCTCGCCGAGGGAATTGGTGACACGATACGCATCTCGCTGACGGGAGATCCTGTCGTCGAAGTCCGTACGGCAAATGAGATTCTGAAGGCGCTCGGGCTGAAGGAGTATGGTCCTACGCTCGTCGCTTGTCCTACGTGCGGGCGGACGAGCATCGACCTTGCATCCATCGCGGAGAAGGTCGAGGAACGTTTGCGCGGCATGGAGGATCCTATCGAGGTGGCTGTGATGGGCTGTGTTGTCAATGGTCCCGGTGAGGCACGTGGTGCGGATGTCGGTATTGCCGGCGGGAATGGCGAGGGCCTGATCTTTCGCAAGGGAGAGGTCATTCGCAAGGTAAAGGAAGAAGAACTGCTGCCCGAACTCTTTCGGGAGATTGATGCGATATTGGAGGAACGGAAACGGTCATGAGAGCAACGAATCTGTACGCGCCTACCCTTAGAAATACGCCTGCGGAGGCGGAGATTGCGAGCCATCAGCTCATGTACCGAGCGGGGCTCATTCGCAAGTCTGCCGGCGGGATGTATACCTATCTGCCGCTCGCATGGCGCACCATCCGAAAGATTGAGCAGATCATCCGTGAGGAGATGGATGCCGCGGGCGGGCAGGAGATCATGATGCCAATCCTGCAGCCGTCCGAACTCTGGGAGGAGAGCGGCCGCTGGGGGCATACGGTGCGGAGATGATCCGCGTGAAGGATCGTCATGGCCGCGAGTTCTGCATGGGGCCGACCCATGAGGAGATGATTACGGCACTCGTGCGCGATGAGGTGCGCTCGTACAAGCAGCTCCCGCTCATGCTCTATCAGATTCAGGACAAGTTCCGTGATGAGCGCCGCCCACGTTTTGGGGTGATGCGCAGCCGTGAGTTCATCATGAAGGATCTCTATTCCTTTGACAAGGACATCGCGGGGATGAACGAGTCCTATCGCAAGATGTCCGTGGCCTACACGAATATTTTCACGCGCTGCGGACTGAACTTCCGTGCGGTGGAGGCCGACAGCGGTGCGATCGGCGGTGGGCACTCCGAGGAGTTTACCGTTCTTGCTCCTGAGGGGGAGTCGCGTATTGCCTGCTGTGATGCGTGCAGCTATGCTGCGAGTGACGAGAAGGCGGCACTGCGTCCCATCGATGCCGCTGCGGAGGAAGCACTGCCGCTTGAGAAGGTGGCAACGCCCGATGCTCATACGATTGCCATGCTTGCTGAGTATCTCAGGATTCCTGTCGAGAAGACGATCAAGGCGGTTGCCTATCAGACCGAGGAGGATGTACTTGTCCTCGCATTTCTGCGCGGCGACCACGAGGTCAATGAGGTGAAGCTTGCGAATGCCGTTGGTGCGCAGGAGCTTCGCATGGCGGATGATGCGGCCATCCGCGCAGCAGGCTGGGTGCCCGGGCTTTATGAGCCCCATTGGCATCAAAGAGGGCACGTGTATCGTGGTTGATGAGACGGCAATGCGGATGCACAATGCCGTATCTGGCGCAAATGAACAGGACTTTCACTATATCAACGTCAACCCGCAGCGTGACTTTGGGGAAGTGACTGTGACGGATATTCGCCTTGTTGCGGAGGGGGATCTGTGCCCTGCCTGCGGCGCTGGACATCTTCACATTGGCCGCGGCATTGAGGCAGGACAGATCTTTGCGCTCGGCACGAAGTACAGTGAGGCAATGGGGGCGACCTTCCTCGATGAGGCGGGGAAGACGCAGCCCACTGCAGATGGGCTGCTATGGCATCGGTGTCGGGCGCACGATGGCGGCGGCAATCGAGCAGAATCACGATGCGCATGGCATCATTTGGCCGCGTGCGATTGCGCCATACGAGGTCGTCGTCGTGGCGGTAAACGCCAAGGCGGAGGAACAGCTCGTATACGCCGAGGAGATTTACGAGGAGCTGCGTGCTGCAGGTGTCGATGTACTGCTCGACGATCGTCGTGAGCGTGCGGGCGTGAAGTTCAACGATTGTGACCTCATCGGTTATCCTGTGCGTATTGCGATCGGACCAAAGACCATAGAAAATGGAACGATTGAGGTGAAGATCCGCAAATCCGGTGAACTCGTGAACTTTGCGCGGGATACGTACCTGAAGGGCGTGAAGGATATGCTGGCAGCACTTCAATGAAATGGAGGGAACTGTGGCAAAGGCATATCCAGGAGTGATTCTTCGCGTGCCGGAGGGGAGCCTTGCCGATGAGCTGGGGACTTGTGGCGGGGGATAAGATCCTTGCGATCAACGATATGCCGCTGCGCGATATTATTGACGTCAGCTTTGCGATGGCAGACGAGGAGATTGAGCTTCTCGTTGAACATGCCGATGAGACGCAGGAGTGCATTGCATTTGACAAGGACTATGACGAGGAGCTCGGCGTAGAGTTTGAGAGCGCCGTATTCGACGGGATTCGTGCATGTGCGAATCACTGCTATTTCTGCTTTGTCGATATGATTGCCCCGCACATGCGCCACAGCCTTTCCGTGAAGGACGACGATTACCGCCTGTCTTTTCTCTATGGGAATTTTGTGACACTGACCAACATGGGGGAGGCGGATTACGCGCGAATTGCGCGGCTGCATCTCTCCCTCTCTATGTATCGGTGCAGTGCACAAATCCCGTCCTGCGTGCGGAGATGCTGCGCTGTTCGTGGGCGGGGGATATTCTCGGACAGCTTGCGCGGCTCGAAGCGGCGGGCGTGGAGTATCATACGCAGGTGGTGCTCTGTGCAGGGCTGAACGATGGAGAGGAGCTGGAGCGGACGATTCGCGACATTACGGCGCGGCGTCCTCATGCTCTCTCACTCGCCATCGTGCCCGTTGGGCTGACAAAACATCGAACGGATCCGTTCCCGCTCGTTCAGTTTGATCGGGACGGTGCGGCGCGCGTGATCGACCAGGTTGAGCCGTGGCAGGAAAAAATGCGCGCGGAAGAAGGGCGTACCTTCATCTACCTAGCCGATGAATTTTATTTTCTGGCAGGACGCGAGGTTCCGCCCGCCACGATGTACGATGGTTTTCCGCAGCTCGACAATGGGATTGGGCTGACGCGCAGCTTCATCGGGGAGTGGGATGCGGCAAAGGAGTGCGGAGCTGCATGTGGAGATCGCCTCGCTGTCGTGAGCGGAACGGCGGTTGCTCCCGTTCTTGCAGAAAAGGCGCGGGAGCTTGATCCTCTGGAGCAGAATATTTTCGTCTTGCCCGTTGAAAATCGTCATTTCGGTGCGATGGTCAATGTGTCGGGCCTCCTCATCGGTGCAGATATTGCAGCAGCCCTGCGGGAGATGCCCCGGACGGTTGACGGTGTACTCATTCCCGCATCGGCATTGCGCGAGGGCGAGGATGTTTTTCTGGATGATATGACTCTTGATGCCCTGCGGGCAGAATTTCCTACTCTGCGCATCGAGCCGGTGGCGACGGGGGCGGACTACTATGCGGCACTTTCGGACTGGGTACATTATCATCGTACGCGTGCGAGCGGTGGTTATACGTGGCAGAGCAATGCGGGCTATACAAAAGCCTGTGGCAGGAAATCGCTGAGGATGCAGGGAGAGGAGTGAATCATCATGAGCAAACCCATTGTGGCAGTGGTCGGACGCCCCAATGTCGGGAAGTCGACACTGTTCAATCAGATCGGCAAGAAGCGTGTCTCCATTGTCGACGATATGCCGGGCGTGACGCGTGACCGCATCTATCTGGATGCGGGTGGCTGAACTCATGAGTTTACGATCATTGACACCGGCGGCATCGAGGTTCGATGAGAGTGACCATATCTCTGCGTTCGATGCGTTCTCAGGCAGAGCTGGCAATGGAGGAGGCAGATGTCATCCTCTTTCTCGTCGATGGGCGGGCAGGGACTGACAACTTCGGATGAGGAGGTCGCGCGGCTTCTGCGGCGGACGAAAAAACCTGTGATTCTGGCGGTCAACAAGATCGATAGCTTTGAGCGTGAAGCACTGATTTACGATTTCTATTCGCTTGGGCTCGGTGACCCGATTCCCATCTCTGCCTCCAATGCGATGAATCTCGGCGATCTGCTGGATGCCGTTGTCGCAGCGTTCCCAACAGAGCCGGCGGAGGCACAGGGAGACGGATGAGATCGCTATTGCCGTCGTCGGCCGTCCCAATGTCGGCAAATCCTCGCTCGTGAATCGTCTGCTCGGTGAGGAGCGGGTCATCGTCAGTGATGTGCCGGGGACGACCCGCGATGCGATTGACACACATTTTACCAAAGACGGAGCAAAGTATCTCCTCATTGATACGGCAGGGATGCGGCGCAAGGGCAAGATCACACTGCCTGTGGAGCGGTACAGCGTGATGCGCTCCCTGCGTGCGATCGACCGCGCGGGGGTTGTCCTCATGGTCATCAACGCCGCTGAGGGGATTCTGGAACAGGATACGAAGATCGCAGGCTATGTGCACGAGTCGGGCAAGGGCGTCATCATCGTCGTGAATAAATGGGATATTTTCCCGGAGAAGAACGACAAGTCGACGCTGCGCTTTACGGATGATCTGCGCGAAAAGCTCGGCTTTCTCCAGTATGCCCCTGTCCTCTATACATCGGCACTGACGGGACAGCGCGTGGAGCGTGTGACGGAGCTCGTGAAATATGTGGCGGAGCAGCAGTCGATGCGCATCAAGACGAGTGTACTCAATGAGCTGATCCGCGATGCGGTATCGGTCAATCCTCCGCCGACGAAGAAGGGGAAGCAGCTCAAGATTCTGTTTGTCACGCAGGTGAGCATTGTCCCGCCGACGTTCATTATTTTTCGTCAATGACCCCGAACTCATGCACTTCTCCTATCTGCGCTTTATCGAAAATCGTCTGCGCGAGAGCTTTCGGCTTCGAGGGAACGCCAATCCGCCTCGTGGTGCGCGCGCGCAAGGAGGAAGAACAATGATGTATCTCGCCGCAGCCATCGCCGCCTATCTCATTGGATCGATTCCGAGTGGGCTGATTCTTGGAAAACTGATCTGGCATAAGGATCTGCGCGACTATGGCAGCCACAATATCGGTGCGACGAATGCATGGCGCACGCTCGGAAAAGGGCGCGGGCATTGCCGTGTTTGTTGCGGACAGCCTGAAAGGGCAGGCGGGCGTTATGCTTGGACTGCTCCTTGTCGGTACGCCCTCGCTGCCGTCATCGGAGGTTTGTGTGCCATTCTCGGGCACAGCTTTTCGCTCTTTCTCCGCTTTCACGGCGGCAAAGGCGTTGCGACTTCGCTTGGCGTTCTGACGATGCTGATGGGGCAGGTGACGTTTATCATTTTTGTCATCTGGCTGACGATCGTCTATGTGTCACGCTATGTTTCCCTCGGCTCTGTTGTCGCAGCATTTCTTGCGCCGTTCCTTGCGGCACTTTACGGTTATCCGACAGAGTATGTTCTCTTTACGGCCGTGGCGGCGATCCTCGTCATTCTCCGTCACCGTGAGAACATCGGACGGCTGATGCACGGGACAGAAAATAAAATCTGACGCACGGTTTGTGATACTGGGCGTGTATGGTATGATATACTTGGACTGAAATAGTGCATCGCCAGCAGTGGTCAGGGAGGATGGGATTCTGTGAATACAGTCAAGATAGCTCTTTTGGGGGCGGGGACAGTCGGCTCCGGCGTTATCCGCACCCTGTCTATGAACGGGGAGACGATCGCAGGGCGCTGCGGTGCACGCATCGAGATCAAGAAGATTCTCGTCCGCGATGCGAAGAAATACCGCCCGGAGGCAGAGGGATTGCCCTCACGGACAACTTTGATGAGATCCTGAATGACCCGGAGATCTCGATCGTCGTCGAGGTGATGGGCGGGCTCATGCCGGCAAAGGACTACATGCTGCGTGCCATGCGTGCGGGCAAACACGTGGTCACCGCCAACAAGGATGTCATTGCCGAACATCTGCGGGAACTCTATGGTGCAGCGGATGAGCATCACGTTGATTTCCTCTATGAGGGCAGTGTCGGCGGCGGCATCCCGATCATCAAGCCGCTGAAGGAGTGCCTGACAGCGAACGAGATCTCCGAGGTCATGGGTGTCATCAACGGAACGACGAATTACATGCTGACGAAGATGACGGAGAAGCATATCAGCTATGATGCCGTATTGCGCCGTGCGCAGGAAAAAGGCTATGCTGAGGCGAATCCGTCGGCGGATGTGGACGGACTGGATGCCGCGCGCAAGGCGGCGATTCTGGCGTCACTCGCCTTTGATACCATCGTCGAGTTCGAGGATGTCTCCGTCGAGGGGATCTCACATATTACGGAAGATGATATTGAGTATGGCCTGAACCTTGGCTACGTTATCAAACTCCTTGCAGTGGGACGCAATACGGAGGAGGGGATCGATGTCCGTGTGCATCCCGTGTTCCTCCCGAAGACACATCCGCTCGCCTCGATCAACGGCGTGTTCAATGCGGTCTTTGTACGCGGCAATGTGATCGGCGAAGCGATGTTCTACGGTCGCGGTGCAGGCTCGCTTCCGACGGCATCCGCTGTGGTCGCGGACGTTATTGAGGTCACGCGCGACATTGTTGCAGGGACCACGGGGCGCATGAAGTATCGGATCGGCACGAAGAAAAAGCTCTGTCCTGTGGAGAAGACGCACTCCTCTTATTATCTGCGGCTCGTTGTCGCCGATGAGCCGGGCGTGCTCGGTGAGATCGCCACGACATTTGGACGTGCGGGGGTTAGCCTTCGATCCGTCATTCAGGCGAGGTCGACGGTGAGCGGCGACGCGGAGATCGTCGCTGTGACGCATGTCGTGACACATGCGGATGCCTCTGCCGCTGCTGCAGCGCTGCAGGCACTGCCTGTTGTACGCGAGGTGCGCAGCCTGATCCGGGTGGCAGACGGGCAGGAGGATACGATATGACAGAGCGCAGTGTACGCGTGCGTGTCCCTGCGACGAGTGCGAATCTCGGTCCCGGATTTGATGCACTCGGTCTTGCCTGTACGCTGTATAACGAAATGACCCTGACACTGACGCACGAGCCCGGGCTTTCGATCGCAGCACGCGGTGAGGGCGCCGCTTACATTCCGGGAGATGAGCGCAATATCGTCTGGAAGTCCATCCGCTATCTCTTGGAGAAAGCGGAGCGTGCGGAGGAGTTTCGCGGCGCACAGATTCGTATGAGCAACCGTATTCCACTCTCGCGTGGGCTTGGCAGCAGTGCGACAGCGATTGTCGCAGGACTGACAGCAGCGAATGCGCTCATTGGCAGTCCGTTTGACCGCCATGCTCTGCTGCAGTTCGCGACGGCCATTGAAGGGCATCCGGACAATGTTGCTCCCGCGATCTATGGTGGCTTTACGGTAAATACCATGACGGATGGAACGGTGGAATGCTTTTCCTTCCTGCCGCGTATCTTCCTCCGATTCGTCGTCATGGTGCCGGACTTTTACCTCTCGACGAAGTCGGCACGTGAGGTGCTCCCTGCCGAGGTGCCGATGAAGGATGCTGTCTTTAACATCAGCCATGCAGCCATGCTTGTGGCGGCTCTGTCGCGCGGATCTGAGAAGCATCTGGACAACGCCTTTGCGGATGCGCTGCATCAAAACTACCGTGCGCCGCTTATCCCGGGGATGTTTGATGTCTTTGCCGCTGCGAAGAAGGCGGGGGCATGCGGCGCGGCACTCAGCGGAGCGGGCCCTTGTCTCATCGCATTTGTTCCGGAGAAACGGAACTGCACCGAGGATGTCGCCCATGCGATGCGCGAGGCGTTTCGTTCGCACGAGATCGAGGCACGCCCCCTGCAGCTCCGTCTCGATACGAAGGGAGCGCGCGTTCTCCATCGCAGGAATACGAATGTAAAATCATAGTATATGCCCCCACTCCATGTACCATAGAGGAAGTGGGGTATCATCTTTTAAGAAAGTGCTTGCAAAAATATACATAAAAGATGTATAATCATAAACATCTTTTCAGGGAGATGGAGGAACCGTCATGAAGGTCAGTATCATCGGAGCGTCTGGCTATGCGGGGGAAGAACTTATCCGACTTCTTCACGGTCACCCGCATGCCGAGATTGTACATCTGACATCGGAGCGCCATACGGGCGAGAAAAATATCGAAACTTTATCCACATAACGCATATTTATGATAATATACTGGATTCGATGGAGGATGTCCGCCGTATCGCAGAGGACAGCGATGTTCTCTTTATCGCACTTCCGCATGGACATGCAATGAAGCTGGTCAAGGCGATTGCTGGTCTGCCGGTGCATATCATCGATCTCGGGGCGGACTATCGCTTTGCCGACACATCGGTCTATGAGTCATGGTATCATGTCCCGCACACGGATCCGGAGGCAGAGAGAGTCTACGGACTTGCCGAGCTGTATCGTGATGCAATCCGAGGAGCGCATCTCATTGGCAATGCAGGCTGCTATACGACGGCAAGTATCCTCGCGCTGACACCGCTCGTGCAGAAGCATCTCGTACAGACGGATTCGATTCTCGTCGATGCGGTTTCCGGTGTCTCTGGCGCAGGGCGTACACCGAAGGAGAGCACGCATTTCCCGGAGTTCTATGACAGCTTCACGGCGTATGGCGCAGTCAGTCATCGACACACCCCGGAAATCGAGCAAGCGCTCTCCGAGCAGGCAGGTGAGCCGGTTACGATTAACTTTACGCCGCATCTTGCCCCGATTGCACGCGGTATCCTTGCCACGTGCTATGCACGCCTTGCGGACGGCGTAACGGAAGAGGATGTCGACGCGGCGTTTGCGGCTCGGTATGCAGATGAGTTTTTCATCCGTCTGCTTGGGCGCGGCGCGTATCCATCGACGAAGTATGTGCGCGGAACAAATTACTGCGATATCGCATGGCATATTGATCCGCGCACGCATCGTGTTATTGTTTTTTCCGCGATTGACAATCTCGTCAAGGGCGCGGCAGGGCAGGCGATTCAGAACATGAACATCGCGCTTGGCTTGGATGAACGCACAGGACTCGACCTCGTGCCGATGTATCCATAAATGGGAATGGAGGATATTGATATGTTCAGCGAGCAGAATGCAAAAAGCCGGGGTGACATTCCCGCAGGGATTCAAGGCAGCAGGGGTAAAGGCAGGGATCAAGAAGAGCGGTAATCTCGATGTTGCTGTGATCTATACAGAGCGGGAGGCGGCTGTTGCAGGTGTATTTACGCAGAATGCCGTTGCCGCTGCACCGGTCTTCGCCTCGAAGAAGGTCGTCGCTACGGGGACAGCGCATGCGATTGCAGCAAATGCAGGCTGTGCGAATGCCTGCACCGGAGCACAAGGGGAAAAAGGATGCGCGCGCGATGCAGGGAGATTACGGCGGCAGCACTCGGCTGCACGCCGGAGGACGTTCTCGTCGCCTCAACGGGTGTGATTGGCGTAAATCTTCCGATGGACAAGATGGAGGCGGGACTGAAAGCCGCAGTTGCCGCACTTTCGACGGACGGCAGTGTCAGCGCGGGCAACGCCATTATCACAACGGATACCTACTCCAAGTCGTGTGCCACGGAGGTGATGATCGGCGGCAAGCAGGTGCGTTTTTGGTGCAATCGCAAAGGGCTCGGGGATGATTCAGCCGAATATGGCGACGATGCTCGCCTTCATTACGACCGATGCGGCGATTGACGGCAAGCTTCTCCAAAAGGCACTCTCCGAGGTCGTTGAAATTTCATTCAACATGATTTCGATTGATGGCGATATGAGCACGAACGATATGGCCGTTGTGCTTGCCAATGGCGCGGCAGGAAAATGCGAAAGATCACGGCAGAGGGCGCGGACTACGAGGCGTTCAAGGCAACGCTTGCAGAGATTTGCAAAGGTCTTTCACAGCGTATCGCCTCCGACGGTGAAGGGTGCAACGAAAGTTCCTGACGGTTCATGTGACGGGGACGAAGAGCTTTGCCGATGCCAAGACAATTGCGATGAGCGTAGCAAAGAGTCCGCTCGTCAAGACGGCGTTCTTCGGTGAGGATCCGAACTGGGGACGCGTGATCTGTGCAGTCGGCTATGCAGGTGTTCCGATGAATCCCGAGACAACCGTTGTGAAGTTCGGAGGAATCCCTGTCTACGCGCACGGTGTCGGTGCCGACTACGATGAGGCGGCGCTCAAGAAGGTCATGGGGGAGCATGATATCGTGGTTGACATCGACATGGGCATGGGCACACAGGAAGCAACCGTCTGGACCTGTGATTTCTCCTATGAGTACGTCAAGATCAATGGCGAGTATCATACCTGAGGTGAGGGCTATGTACAGCGATAAGGACAAGGCGGAGATCTTGGTTGATGCCCTCCCGTACATCCAGGAGTTCTCGGGCACGACGGTCGTCATAAAGTACGGCGGCAACGCGATGGTGAGCGATGTGCTGAAGGAAAACGTCATGCGCGACGTGGCACTGATGAAGTATGTCGGCATCCGTCCCGTCATCGTTCATGGCGGTGGACCGGAGATCACGGGGCTTTTTGAAAAAGGTCGGCAAAGGAGTCCTCTTTCGTCGCCGGGCTCCGCGTGACAGATGAGGAGACCGTTGAGATTGCCGAGATGGTACTCGACGGCAAGATCAACTCGGAGATTGTCAATCTCCTGAACCAGCGCGGTGTTCGTGCCGTCGGCCTCTCGGGCAAGGATGCAGGGCTGATCCGTGCGCGCAAGAAGATGGCGACCGTATACGAGAACGATGCAGCGCATGAGGTGGACATTGGCTACGTGGGCGCAGTGGAAAATATCGACGTTTCTGTGATCGAGGATCTGTTGGACCACGACTATGTGCCGGTTATTGCACCCATCGGCGTGGGAGCGGATGGCGAGAGTTACAACATCAACGCCGACTACGTTGCGGCGGAGATCGCAGGGGCACTTGCGGCGGAGAAGCTGCTTCTCCTGACGGACATAGAAGGCATCTATAAAGATTTTAACGACAAGAGTTCGTTTCTCTCGACCATCCATCTGCAGGAGGCACGCGATTACATCCGCGACGGCATCATCTCGGGCGGGATGATTCCCAAGGTAGAGGCGTGTCTGACGGCACTGGAGTGTGGCGCGGCAAAGACGCATATCATCGATGGACGCCTGCCGCATGCCATCATTCTCGAGATTTTTACGTCGACCGGTGTCGGTACACAGGTTGTACGGTAAGCAGTATAGGAGTGTATATGAGCGAAACGGAGCAGCAAATATTCGAGACGTATGCGAAGGATTATCTTCCCGTATTCAACCGCTATAAAATCGTACTCGATCATGGTGATGGTGTCTATGTTTGGGATGCTGCAGGAAGAAAGTATCTCGACTTTCTTGGCGGCATTGCCGTCAATGTCCTCGGATCATAATTATCCCGTCGCTCGTCGCGGCAATCGCATCGCAGGCAGCAAAGATTATTCATGCCTCGAACCTCTACTACACGAAGCCGCAGGCGGACGCAGCGGAAAAACTTGCAGCACTTAGCGGGCTCGGCAAAGTATTCTTCTGCAACTCGGGAGCAGAGGCAAATGAGGGGGCGTTAAAGATTGCACGTAAGTACGCCTGCCAAATCCATCCCGAGAAATCGCAGATCCTCACGGCGTGGGATAGCTTTCACGGGCGTACGCTTGCGACACTGACCGCAACGGGGACAGCCGAAGTATCACGAGGGACTTGGCCCTCTGCCGGCAGGCTTTGACTATATCCGCTACAATGATATTGCAGATCTCGAGGCGAAGATCAGCGATCAGACGGCAGCGGTCATGCTCGAGACGATTCAGGGGGAGGGTGGCGTCTATCCGCCGGAGGACAACTATTTGAAAAAGGTTCGTGCCCTCTGCGACCAGCATGGTGCGCTCCTCATCCTCGATGAGATTCAGGCGGGAATCGGGCGCGCGGGGACGTTCTTCGCCTATGAGAAATACGGCGTAAAACCCGATGTTGTGACGCTCGCGAAAGGTCTTGCCGGCGGTGTGCCGATCGGTGCCTTTGCTGTCACGAATGAAGTCGCAGCTGCGTTCCATGCAGGGGATCACGGCACGACATTTGGCGGCAACCCCCTTGCCTGTGCAGCTGCGAACGTCGTCCTCGATACCGTTCCCCAAAAGGAGTTCTTGGCACGCGTCGAGGTGCTCGGCGCATACTTCAAGCAGAAACTCGTGGAGCTGCAGAAGAAGTATCCGGCATTCATCGTCGACGTGCGCGGCACGGGGCTGATGCTCGGCGCGGAACTCGCGTCGGATGCACATGGGCGTGATATTGTGAATATGTGTCTTGAAAAAGGGCGTCATCATCAATTGTACGGTGGGTAAGGTGCTGCGCTTCCTGCCGCCGCTCATCATCACCGAGCCGCAGATCGACGAGGTTGTCAGCGTTCTTGATGATGTGATCTCGCACTATGCGTGATGTGCTGTTTTCTTTGCGGCAATGCTGCAATACGATATAATGCACCAATGGGAGGGGTTATATGCTGAAAGGGAAGGACTTATTGTCCATTCATGAACTCAGCCGAGATGAGGTCGAGGAGATTCTATCCCTCGCGCAGGAGCTCAAGGAAAAGCAGAAGGCGGGGATACCGCACCGCCTTCTGGAGGGCAAAGTCGCTCGGTATGATCTTTGAGAAGTCCTCAACGCGGACGCGTGTGTCCTTCGAGGTGGGGATGTATCAGCTTGGCGGCCAGGCACTGTTCCTCAGCAGCCGCGATCTGCAGCTCGGGCGCGGTGAGCCGATCAAGGATACGGCGCGCGTGCTCTCACGCTACCTTGACGGCATTATGATCCGCACGTATGGACATGAGCGCATCGAGGAGCTTGCGGAGTGGGCGGATGTGCCCGTGATCAACGCGCTCAGTGACCTCCTGCATCCGTGCCAGGCGCTCACCGATCTCCTCACGATCCGTGAGTATAAGGGCAAGAATCTCACGGGGCTGAAGATGGCATACGTCGGCGACGGCAATAATATGACGCACTCGCTCATGTATGCGGCGGCAAAGGTCGGCATGAACTTCGCGGCGGCGACCCCAGAGGGATATGAACCAAATGCCGAAGTTGTGGCAAATGCCAAGGCCGATGCGGCAGAGACGGGCGCGACCGTCTCGATCACGCACAATCCGATGGAAGCGGCTGCGGGCGCAGACGTCATCGTTACGGACACGTGGGCGAGCATGGGGCAGGAGGCGGAGCACGACGCACGCACGGCGGCCTTCCGGCCCTATCAGGTGAATTGGGAGCTCGTTGCCGAGTCAGGCAATGCACGCTGCATCGTCATGCACTGTCTGCCCGCCTATCGGGGCGAGGAGATCGCAGAGGATGTCTTTGAGGAATTTGCCGATGTAATCTTTGACGAGGCGGAGAACCGTCTCCATGTTCAGAAGGCGATCATGGCGCTCACCATGGGAAATTAAGGAGTTGTTTTTATCATGGCTAAACAGATCAAAAAAAGTCGTTCTTGCCTATTCCGGCGGACTGGATACGTCGGTGATCATTCCTTGGCTGAAAGAGCACTACGATGGCTGTGAGGTTATCGCTGCCTGTGCTGATGTCGGACAGGGCGATGAGCTGAGTGTCGTTCACGACAAAGCACTCGCCTCCGGTGCATCGAAGGTGTTCATCGTCGATCTTACGAAGGAGTTCCTTGAGGAGTATGTCTGGCCGACACTGAAGGCAGGTGCGGTCTACGAGGGCAAGTATCTGCTCGGCACCTCATTTGCCCGCCCTGTGATTGCCAAGGCGCTCGTTGATATCGCGAAGCGCGAGGGGGCGGATGCCATTGCTCACGGCGCGACAGGCAAGGGGAACGATCAGGTGCGCTTTGAGCTGACGGTCAAGGCGCTTGCTCCCCAATCTCCAGATCATCGCACCGTGGCGTGAATGGGATCTTGACTCGCGCACGGCAGAGATCGCCTATGCGAAGAAACACGGCATCCCTGTCGCGACGGAGAATAAAACGTACAGCATGGACCGCAATATCTGGCATCTCTCGCATGAGGGCTCAGACTTAGAGGATCCCGCAAACGAGCCGAAGAACTCCATGTTCCTCATCTCCTGTGCACCTGAGGATGCACCGGATGCACCTGAGTATGTCTCCATTTCCTTTGAGAAAGGGATCCCCGTCGCTGTCAACGGTGAGAAGATGGGGGCAGTCGAATTGCTGACGAAACTCAATGAGGTCGGTGCACGTAATGGTGTCGGCATTGTCGATATCTGCGAGAACCGACTCGTCGGCATGAAGTCGCGCGGTGTCTATGAGAACCCGGGCGGATCGATTCTCTACTATGCGCATCGTGAGCTGGAATACCTTTGCCTCGACCGCTCTACTTTCCACTACAAGGAGGGACTTGCCATCCGTTATGGCGAGCTGGTCTATGACGGCATGTGGTTCTGTCAGCTGCGCGAGGCACTCGCCGCCTTCGTGGACAGCACGCAGGAGACCGTGACGGGTGAGGTGCGCCTGAAGCTCTACAAGGGCAACATCATCTCTGCCGGTGCGAAGTCTCCGTATTCCCTCTACAGTCAGGAGTTCGTTACCTTCGAACATGATGATGTTTACGATCAGGCGGATGCAACGGGCTTCATCAACCTCTTCGGCCTGCCGCTCAAGGTGCGCGCGCTCATGCAGGAGGGGCAGAAATAATGAGCGAAAAGCTCTGGGGCGGCCGCTTCTCCAAGACGACCGATGAGATGATCAATGAGTTTCAGGCATCCATCGGATTTGACCGCCGTATGTATCGTGAGGATATTGCGGGATCTCTTGCTCATGCTGCCATGCTCGCCAAGGTCGGCATCCTCTCAGAGGAGGATCGCGCGGCAATCGAGAAGGGGCTGAAGGACATCCTTGCTCAGATCGAGCACGGGGATTTTTGATTTCAGTGTGGCACTGAAGATATTCACATGAATATCGAAAAGCGTCTCACGGACGCAATCGGCGATGCGGGCAGCCGCCTGCACACGGCACGCAGCCGCAACGATCAGGTGGCACTCGATACGCATCTCTTTGTACGCCATGCCGTTGTAGACGTGATGGCACACATTCGCGCGCTGCAGCAGGCCCTCACAGAGTCTGCCGCACAGCATCGGGATGTGATTATGCCGGGCTATACGCATCTCCAGCGAGCGCAGCCCATCCTCTTTTCCCACCATCTCATGGCGTATTTCGGAATGCTCGCACGCGACTTTGAGCGGTTTCAGGGCGTCTATGCGCGTACGGATATCATGCCGCTCGGTGCCGGAGCACTTGCGGGGACGACCCTGCCGATCGATCGACAGTTCGTGGCACAGCGGCTGCACTTCGAGCGCATCTACACGAATAGTCTGGATGCTGTCAGCGACCGTGACTATATCCTCGAGTTTCTCTCTGCCGCATCAATTCTCATGGTGCATCTTTCGCGCCTCTCAGAGGAGATCATCCTCTGGTGCTCACGAGAGTTCTCGTTTGTCGAGTTGGACGACGCGCACTGTACGGGCTCGTCGATGATGCCGCAGAAGAAAAATCCTGATGTCTCCGAGCTTGTGCGTGGAAAGACCGGCCGCGTTGTCGGACATCTCATGGCGATGCTCATGGCGGTCAAGGGGCTTCCTCTTGCCTATAACAAGGACTTGCAGGAGGATAAGGAGGGGCTGTTTGACACCATCGACACGGTGAAATTCAGCCTTGCAGTATATGCACAGTTGATACGGGGAATGAAACTGCGTGAGGACGTCATGCGTCATGCGGTTGAAGCGGATTACTCGAATGCCACGGATCTCGCGGACTACCTCGTGCGCAAGGGATTGCCGTTCCGTAAGGCACACGCCGTCGCGGGGCAGGCAGTAGCACAGTGCATCGCACGCGGGATCTATCTCGCGGAGCTGCCGATCGCTGACTATCAGCAGCTCTCGCCGCTCTTTGCGGAGGATATCTATGATGCTATTTCTCCTGAGACTTGCGTTTCCTGCCGCAACTCTTACGGTGGTACATCGTACGAGCAGGCAGAAATGCAGCTTGAGGCTGCGAAAAACCTCATGACGGAGGAGGAGCGCATGATCTCCGTACTGACGGAAAAAAACAGAATATCTTGTCGTAATTTCAATGCGAAGGACTTGCTGATTTGGTTTTTTTATCAGCAAGTCCTTAAATTTCTATTTGCATTGTCACGGTACAGATGGTACAATAGCACCAAGTGACTGGATCGGATTATTTTTTGGCGATTTTCGTATTTGCTGTGCGGACGTATTTTCACGGCAATGACATCGAAAATGGCTCTTTTCCGTATAGCGACAGGCGTATAGGACGTGTGGTCGCTGTGTTTTCGTGCGGATGAATTCTGATTTCATGATCGAAAAGACTGAGAAAAATATAGGAAGGGGATTTTCCCGAAGGATTTATGGAGGTGTGTTTTTTTGTCGTTCAATCGTAATGGCAACCATGGAAAAGGCGGACAAAAGGTACAGGTTATCCCGTTGGGCGGGCTGGGTGAGATCGGAAAGAATATGACGGCTATCCGCGTGGATGATGAGATCCTCGTGGTGGATTCCGGGCTGATGTTCCCGGAGGAAGATATGCTGGGGATTGATCTCGTCATTCCCGATATTACTTACCTTATCGAGAATCGTGACATGGTTAAGGCGATCGTACTGACGCATGGGCATGAGGATCATATTGGTGCTCTCCCGTATGTGATGAAGCAGATCCCATGCCCCGTGTATGGTACACGTCTGACGCTCGGCATACTGGAGGGACGCCTGAAGGAGAATGGGGTGGACTCGACCAATCTGCACTCCGTCATGGCAGGGGACATCATCAACATTGGCTGTTTCAGTGTCGGATTTATCCGCGTGAACCACTCCATTCCCGATGCGGTCGGACTCTCCATCAAGACGCCCGTGGGGATGATTGTTCATACGGGTGACTTCAAGCTCGACTATACACCGGTGGATGGGCAGATGACGGATTTCCGCCGTTTCTCCGATCTTGGCAATAAGGGTGTGCTCCTTCTGCTCGCCGATAGTACGAACGCCGAGCGTGAGGGACATACGGCAAGTGAACGTACGGTGGGAGCCGCGTTTGATAAGGCGTTCCACAATGTGCGTGGGCGCATTATTGTCGCCACGTTCTCTTCGAATGTGCACCGCATTCAGCAGGTCATTGATACGGCGGTCAAGTACAAGCGGCGTGTTGCCGTTCTTGGGCGCAGCATGGAGAACGTCGTCGGCATCTCGCTTGAGCTCGGCTATCTGACTGCCCCTGAGGGGACGATCATCGGTATCGATGAGGTCAATAACTACCGTCCGGAACAGATCGTCATCGTGACAACGGGCAGTCAGGGTGAGCCGATGTCCGCACTTTCACGCATGGCTGCATCCGATCATCGTAAAATCACGATTGTACCGGGCGATACGGTCATCATCTCGGCAACGCCGATCCCGGGGAATGAGAAGCTGGTCTCCAAGACGGTGGATAATCTGATGAAGCTCGGTGCAAATGTCATCTATGGGCGCGACAAAGGGATCCATGTTTCAGGGCACGGCAGCCGCGAGGAACTGAAGCTGATGCACAACCTCGTGCGGCCGAAGTTCTTCATGCCCGTACACGGTGAGTATCATCATCTCGTTCAGCATGCAGGGTCTTGCCCGCGAGCTCGGAATGCCGAAGGAAAAATATCTTCATCAGTGAGAACGGCCAGGTACTCGAGTTTACGAAGGAGAAAGGGCAGGTTGTCGGGCGCGTGCAGTCGGGCATGGTCATGGTCGATGGCCTTGGTGTTGGTGATGTCGGCAACATTGTTCTGCGGGATCGTCGACAGCTCTCACAGGATGGCATCCTCATCGTTGTTGTGGCAATGAACCGTCAGAGCAATCGTGTCGTCTCGGGGCCCGATATCGTCTCGCGCGGCTTTGTCTACGTACGCGAGTCGGAAGCCCTGATGGATGAGGCACGCGCTCGTGTTCAGCAGGCCCTCGATCGCTGTGAGGACGAAAATGTGCGCGAGTGGTCGGCGATCAAGTCGAATGTACGCGATGCGCTCAGCCGTTATCTCTTTGACAAGACGCGCCGCCGTCCGATGATTCTCCCGATCATTATGGATGTTTAATGTCTATATATGGGGTTGTTATGCGAAGAAGCGAACTTCGTATAATGGCCCCATTTGTGTATTCTGTTCCCCGCATCCCTCATATTTCGGGCTGTGGTCGAGTATCGTACCAGCAATAGAGTTTATAGTTGCTAACATTTTGATGATATTGCTGTATTGGCGGCTTGCAGTTGTTCACAAAATGAGATAGAATAATCATGGTTTATCGTCTTTTTTGATGTGGATGAGGAGGAGTTTTATGACGGCGGCTGAACAGAAAGAGCTGCGGCTCTTTGCAGTGAAGGTGCGCGAGGGAATTCTGCGCGGCACGCATGCGGCGAAAAGCGGGCATCCAGGTGGATCACTTTCGTCAGCGGACTATTTCACCTATCTCTACAAGAAGGAAATTCGTGTCGATCCGAAAAACCCGCATGATCCGAACCGCGACCGCTTTGTTCTTTCCAAGGGGCACGTTGCACCGGGGCTCTATGCGACACTGGCGAACTGCGGATTTTTCCCCGTGGAGGAACTGCTGACCCTCCGTCATATCGGCTCGCGCCTGCAGGGGCATCCGAATATGAACCTCACGCCCGGCATCGACATGTCTACAGGCTCGCTTGGTCAGGGGCTTTCGACGGCTGCGGGCATGGCAAAGGGCGCGAAAGTATCTTGGCAAGGACATCAACGTCTACACACTGCTCGGCGACGGTGAGCTTGCCGAAGGACAGATCTGGGAGGCGACGATGTTCGCCGCGCACTATGGACTGGACAATCTCTGCATCGCCGTGGATGTCAATGGACTTCAGATCGACGGCAAAACCGCAGATGTCATGAATAGCGCCCCCGTGGACAAGAAATTCGAGGCGTTCGGCTGTGCCGTTCAGTGGATAGACGGGACATGATTTCACTGCTCTTGCGTCGGCATTCCACACCTTCCATGCGAATCAGGGCAGCAAGAAACCGACGGTGATTCTGATGAAGACGGTCAAGGGCAAGGATGTCTCCTTTATGGAGAATCAGGCGGGCTGGCATGGCAAAGCGCCCAACGATGCCGAGCTTGCCCAGGGACTGGAGGACTTGGCTGCGGTTCGGAAGAGCATCGAGGAGGCATGAGCATGGCAGAGGTAAAGAAAATTGCAACCCGTGAGAGCTACGGCAACGGATTGGTGGAATTAGGAAAAGAACACGATAACGTCGTCGTGCTGGATGCGGATCTTGCCGGTGCAACAAAGACGGCAATCTTTAAGAAGGCGTTCCCTGACCGTCACTTCAACTGCGGTATTGCAGAGTGCAATCTGGTAGATGTCGGCGCAGGTCTGTCGACCATGGGACTCGTGCCGTTTGTCTCGACGTTTGCCATGTTTGCGGCGGGGCGTGCCTATGAGCAGGTGCGCAATACGATCGGATACCCGCATCTGAACGTCAAGATCTGTGCCACGCACGGCGGCATCTCCGTCGGCGAAGATGGTGCATCGCATCAGTGCTGTGAGGATTTTGCTCTCATGCGTACGATTCCCCGGCATGACGGTCATGTGCCCTTCGGATGATGTGGAGGCGCGCAAAATGCTGCATGCTGCCTACGAGATGGATGGTCCTGTCTACATCCGCTTCGGACGTGCAGCAACGCCGGTCTACCATGCGGAGGATTTTCCTTTTGTCGTTGGCAAAGGAGAGGTGCTGCAGGATGGCACGGATGTCGCGGTCATTGCCACAGGGGATTCTCGTGCCGGAGGCGATCGAGGCAGGAAAACGTCTTGCGGCCGAGGGCATCAGCACACGTGTGATCAATATGGCGACGATCAAGCCGCTCGATACAGAGATCGTTCTTCGTGCAGCGCGTGAATGCGGGAAGATGGTCACGGTAGAGGAGCATAACATCATCGGCGGACTTGGCGAAGCGGTCTGCGCTGCGCTTGCGGAAGGATGCCCCGTTCCTGTCCGCCGTGTCGGTGTCAACGATGCGTTCGGACACTCTGGCCCTGCGGCAGAGCTCCTGAAGGAGTTCGGTCTGACTGCTGACCACATTGCCGAGGCGGCACGCACGCTGGCGGGAAAATAATATCCATGCAGAAGATGTTCTCTTTCGTTGGAGAACATCTTTTGTTTTATCCGTGCTTTCCTAGATTGCACGATATTCCTTTTTCCCTTATAATAGGAATAAGAGTCATAAGAGTTATATGAAATGAGGATGTTATGAGAATACAGGGCGTAGTGTTTGATGTTGATGACACGCTGTATGATATGGCTCAGCCATTCTATGCTGCATTACGAAGACTCTATGGGAGAGCGCAGTGAGTTCGACTTGCCATCTCTCTTTCTGTCCTTTCGTCGCCATAGCGATGAGCGGTTTGAGGAGTCGCAAACAGGGAAAATCAGTATGGAGCAATTCTATATTTATCGCATCCAAAAAACGCTAGAAGAAGCTGATGTTCAGACGACGGATGCGCAGGCGTTGGCGTTTCAGCGCGTCTATATGGGGCTCCAATATCAGATTCGGCTCTCGCCAATGATGATCCGTATGTTCAACGAGCTCCGTTCGCGCGCCAAACTCGGTGTGATTACCAACGGCGAATCCGCACATCAGAGAAAAAAGATAGCTTCTCTCGGTCTGTCAAAATGGATGCCGGAAGAGACAACGATCGTATCAGGTGACTACAAGTTTCGTAAACCAGACCCTCGTATTTTCCAACTGATGGAGGAACGTATGGATCTGGACAAGGCAGGGCTTCTCTATGTCGGTGATGCGTTTGAGATGGATGTGAAAGGTGCGATAGAGGCAGGCTGGAGTGCTGTTTGGTACAATCGTCGTGATCGAGCCGTGCCGACGGATGCTGCGGGTCTGTCATTTACTGAAGTTTCATCCGAGGATAAATTGCTTTCCGTTGTTGTCAAAGCCGTGCGCGGGTTGATTTGAACGTAATTCATCTGTGATTCCTGATGAAACAATATAAAAATAGCTCATCCATACGGATGAGCTATTTTGTACTGCTTAAGTCGCAGAATTACTTGTTCTGGTCGATGAGAGCCTGAACTTCGGGTGCCTTTCCATCCGAGCCGAGGACTTCCTTGATCTTGTGAGCAACGAGCTCCTTGATGTAGTTACGACCATCGGACAGGTACTGACGCGGGTCAAAGTGCGACGGCTCCTTATGGAAGTGCTCGCGGATGCCTGCCGTCATCGCAAGACGCAGATCGGAATCGATGTTGATCTTGCAGACGGCCGACTTTTGCAGCACGGCGGAGCTGATCCTCGGGAATGCCGACCGCATCCGGCATGTGACCGCCGTTCTCGTTGATGATCTTGACGTACTTCGGAATAACAGAGGACGCACCATGGAGCACGATGGGGAATCCCGGGATACGCTTCTCGATCTCCTCAAGAATATCAAAGCGGAGCGGGGGCGGTACAAGAACGCCGTCCGCATTGCGCGTGCACTGCTCCGGCGTAAACTTAAATGCGCCGTGCGACGTGCCGATCGCGATAGCGAGGGAGTCAACACCCGTCTTCTCGACAAAGTCCTGTACTTCCTCCGGCTTCGTGTAGGAAGCATCTTCTGCCGAGACATTGACATCGTCTTCGATACCTGCCAGCTGACCAAGTTCTGCCTCGACAACAACGCCGTGTGCATGTGCATACTCGGCAACGCGCTTAGCAAGTGCCACGTTTTCTGTGTAGGGGAGATGCGAGCCGTCGATCATGACGGAGGTGAAACCGCCATCGATGCACGCCTTGCAGATGTCAAAATCTGCGCCGTGGTCGAGGTGAAGTGCGATGGGAATATCGTTGATTTCGAGTGCTGCCTTGACGAGATGGACAAGGTACTCATGACGGGCGTACTTGCGTGCACCTGCGGAGACCTGCAGAATCAGCGGAGACTTCAACTCTCCGGCGGCATCCGTAATCCCCTGGACAATCTCCATGTTGTTGACGTTGAAAGCACCGATGGCATATCCGCCGTCGTAGGCTTTCTTAAACATTTCTTTTGTTCCGACGAGTGGCATGTGATTACCCCCTAAATAGACTATAAGTTAATCATCGCATGGCCTAATTATAGCATAGATTATTGAGTGAAGATACCGCTTTTTGAAATTTCTCATCGGTTCTGCTATAATGGGAACACTAATCGGTAAAGGCGGGTGCATCGCGTGCAGTTAAAGCGCTTGGAGGCTTATGGGTTCAAGTCATTCGCCGAGCGAATTGTCGTCCAGTTTGATCAGGGGATCACAGCGGTTGTGGGACCAAATGGCAGTGGGAAAAGCAACATTACCGACGCAGTGCGCTGGGTTCTGGGGAACAGAATATCCGTATGCTGCGTGGGCTGCGCGCGGAGGACATCATCTTTGCCGGCTCTTCTGCACGGCGCGCGCTGAGTGTGGCAGAGGTAATTCTTGTATTTGACAATACGGATAAGACGCTGCCCATCGACTACGAGGAGGTTGTGGTCAAACGTCGGCTGTATCGCAATGGGAGACAGTGAAATATATCTGAACGATTCCCGCTGCCGTATCAAGGATATATATCAGTTGTTTGCCGACACGGGGATCGGACACGATGGTATGAGCATCATCGGGCAGAATCGCCTGAACGACATCCTTGACAGCCGTCCGGAAGATCGGCGTGTTTTTTTCGAGGAAACTGCAGGGATCACGAAATACCGCACGCGCAAACAGGAGGCACTCCGCAAGTTGCGCGACAACGATGCTGACCTCGTGCGCCTGAGTGACATTATGCACGCGCAGGCTGCTGAGCTTCAGCCGTTGTCCCAACAGGCGGAAAAGACCAAACAGTTCCGCGCACTGGATTCAGAGCGACGGAGCTACCAGCTGACCGCCCTCGTCCAGCAGCACGAAAGCCTGCAAAAAGAACAGGAATCCGCTGATCGAGAGCTGCATGTGCACGAAGAGGCAGAGATACGTGCAATGCAGGAGAGAAAAGAAAAAAGAAGATCAGAAGACTGCGCTCGAAGAGAAAAATGGCTGCCATTGATCTCCGTATGGGGAACAGGAACAAAAAGAGCACAGAGCTGCAATCTAAGCTGGATCATTTAACCAGAGAAGCGGCTCTCCTGGAAGGGCGCCGGGATGAAGGGGAGAAACGAAAAGTATATATTGAGCAACAACGCCAGTCTGCCGAAGTTAAGATCCAGACGACACGACAGGAAATTGCTCAGATTGATGCTCTCCTCGTACGGAAAAGAGAGGAATGTACCGGAAAAGAACATGCGCTGCATGAGGCATGTGCTGAACTTGAACGCGTGCAGGCTCTCGTGCATACAGAGGAAAAGGAACAGGAGCGTAATGCGCATGCACGGCACGCCGTACAGCGTGTGTTGGCACGCCTGCGTGAAAAACTTGCTGCCGTATCGGGGGCTCATCAAGACAGCGACCATGCGGCATCGGCACAGGAGGAGCTTGCCCGAAGAAGGTCACTTTTGATAGAGACACAGTCTGAACTTACAGCAGCAGAGGATGAGGCCCGCCATATCGAAGAAGAATTGTGCGGGGTGAAAGAAAAATGCAGCCGCATCCAAAAAGAGATGGAAGAACTTCGCCGTGCACAGGAGAATGATGAACGGCAGATCAGACAGACTGAGGGCGAGATGCTCCGTGCACAGCAGAGTCTGGAGTTTCTTCGGCGTATGCAGGAGAGCTATGAGGGATTTGGCAAGGACGTACAGATCGTCCTCCGTGCCCAGGAGCCGTGGCGCAATCACGTGGCGGGAACCGTCGCCGATCTCATTCGTATTCCGCAGCGCTTCCTTGCGGCAATGGAGGCAGCGCTCGGTGGGAGTGTGCGCAATATTGTCACCGAAGATGCACAGACGGCAAAGGAAGCGATCAGCTATCTGAAACGGAATCATGGCGGACGCGTCACCTTTCTCCCACTGACGACGATCGCTGTGCGTTCTCCACGGGATATAGATGTCAAGCAGCATAAAGGCATCATCGGCTGGGCGAATACACTCGTTCAAGCGGATGGACAATTTCAGCGTGTCGTGGATCATCTCCTTGGTCAGACACTGGTGATGGAAACCCTCGACGATGCTCTTGTGACAGCGAAGAAGGAAGGCTATCGTCTTCGCATCGTAACACTTACCGGAGAGTTGCTGAATCCCGGCGGGTCACTTTCGGGCGGAGGGCGAAGGAAACAGCAGACAATGCTGCTCAATCGCCATGCGGAGATCGAGGAAACGGAGGCGAATCTTGCAGCGAAAAGCAAACTATGCGGCGAATGTCGTGCTGCACGAGAAGAGCATCAGAATGCGTGGCAAAATAAAAAGATCGTGACGTTCAGCGTTGTACGAAGCAAATCGAGCAACTGTCGGGTGAACTATTAAAAAACAATGGAAATCGTGAACTGCTGCAGGCGCGCACTGGATCATGCAGAGGCCGTTCAGAAGATGGAACATGCTGAGCAGGAACGTGCCATATACTCCGCACAGCTCGCCAAGAAACGTGTGCAGCTCGAGCGTCATATCGCTCAGTGTGAGGTACATGAGTCTCGCTTTATCCATGAACAGGAGAAGCTGAATCAGACCGGCAGGGAGTATGGTGCCGCATTAAAAAAGACAGCGGACTCCATCCATGCACTCGAAGTGGAGCTTGCCTCACTTCGAACCTCCATTGATACGGAGGAAATGCATCGTAAGTCCCGCGTATTGGAAGAGCAGGATGCCCGTAAGACACAAAGTGATATTGCTGCTCAGGAAAAGCAGCTGTCTGAGGAACTGACGGCGGGGATAGCGCGGATTGCATCGCTCTCAGAGGAGATCTCTGTGCAGGAGAAACTCCTTCGTGAGAGCAGAAAAAACAGCAGTGATCTCCGGGATGCACGTCTTGCTCATGAAGCAGACGTGCGCGTTTTGGATGAGGCACTGAAGAAATGTCTCATAAATTTGGAAGAGATCCGCTCCAAACGGCATGAGTGCGATAAGCTCGTGGAACGGATTCATCTGCGTATGGGGGACTGTCGTGAGCGTTTACTGAGCGATTTTGGCCTCACTCCCGAATCGGCGTATGCAAAGGCGAAGCATGCAGAGCCGCAGGTAGTCAGCGCACATCTGCGCGAGCTTGAATCCGCCATTCAATCACTTGGCACAGTCAATCCGAATGCCATAGAGGAGTACGAAGAAAAGAAAGCACGATACGAGGAAGAAGAACGCCAAGTAGAGGATCTGAAATCGGCCAAACAGGATATCGAGCAGATCATTCAAAAGATAGACCAGGATATGACCCGGACATTCCGCGAAGCATTCCGTCAGATTCAGGAGTATTTCAACGAGATATTTGTGCGGCTCTTTGGCGGAGGAATCGCAGAATTGCGGCTGACGGACAAGGAAGATATTCTGAACAGTGGTGTTGAGATTCTCGTTACCCTGCCAGATAAGAAACGGCAGAATCTGTCTGCTCTATCCGGTGGTGAGCGTGCACTCACGGTGATCGCCTTGTTGTTTTCCTTTCTTCGCTATCGGCCGTCTCCATTTTCCATTCTCGACGAGATTGATGCGCCGCTGGATGAGGCAAATGTGTCGCGCTTCGGTGACTTCCTGCAGGAGTTTGCAAAACACACGCAGTTTATTGTGGTCACGCATCGAAAGGGAACCATGCGGGCAGCGGATACGATGTACGGCGTTACCGTGGAGGATGCCGGTGTCTCCAAGGTGCTGTCCATCCGCTTGAAGGATTATGAGGCAGAACAGAGCGCCTAATCAGTGCTTCCTCAGAGAAAGGAGTTGTCGTGGGATTCTTTGATCGCCTGAAAAAAAGGCTTAACGAAGACACGGGAGAATTTTACCCATAGCATTGAACGCTTGATTATTGGCTATGCTGATATTGATGACGATCTCATCGATGAGCTGGAAGAAACCCTTTTGATGGCCGATGTTGGCGTCAAGACGACGGAGATGCTGATCGCGTCTGTACGAAAGGGGATCAGAAATAAGGACATTCAGACGCCGGATGACTTGATTCCTTTTCTGGAAAAAGAAATTGTCCGTATCTTGGATCGCGGAGAGAGTGATACGCCCATGGCGGATTGCCCTCCAACGGTGATCTTGGTGGTTGGGACAAATGGCGTCGGCAAGACAACAACCATTGGGAAGCTGAGTGCCTACTACCGCCACCAGGGCAAAAGTGTTTTGCTGGCGGCGGCGGATACGTTTCGCGCAGCCGCCATCGAGCAGCTTGAGGTTTGGGGCAAGCGAGCGGATGTCCAGGTCATTAAACATGGCGAAGGATCGGATCCCGCCGCCGTTGTGTTTGATGCGCTTCAGGCGGCAAAGGCACGCAGAACGGAGCTTGTCATCGTGGATACGGCGGGGCGCCTCCAGACAAAGTCCAATCTCATGCAGGAACTGGAGAAGATCTACCGTGTGATCGGACGCGAGGTGCCGGGGGCTCCCCATGAAACACTGCTTGTTCTCGATGCAGGGACGGGGTCAGAACGCGATCAGCCAGGCGGAATTGTTTTCGCAGGCAGCCCCTGTCACCGGCGTCGTCCTTACCAAGCTGGACGGTACGGCAAAGGGCGGCGTTACGATCGGCATCACCGCGCAGCTCGACATTCCCATCAAGTGGATTGGCGTAGGGCGAGGGCATTGACGACTTACGTCCCTTTCATGCGGAGGATTTCGTCAACGCACTGTTTGCCAAACGCGAAGATGCAGAAGCATGATAGATATGGATATCTATAACGAAAGAAGGGAATCGTCGATGTATGAAGATCTGATCGAGCATACCGTCCGCAGCGAGGATATATTTGACGGCACGTTGCTGCATGTGCGCCGCGATACTGTGCGTCTGCCGAATGGAAAAGAGGGGGTGCGCGAGTGGATTCGCCATCCGGGGGCTGCGGCTGTACTTCCGCTCCTCCCCGATGGAAATGTTATTCTCGTGCGGCAGTATCGCCACCCGATTGGAAAGGTTACCTTGGAAGTCCCCGCCGGAAAAGCTTGATGCCGAGGGGAAGATCCGCTGCACTGTGCGCGGCGGGAGCTGTCGGAGGAGACGGGCTACACCGCGGAGCAGTACGATAAACTGACGACGATTGCAACCACCGTCGGCTTCTCGAATGAGTACATTCATCTGTACCTCGCACGTCAGCTTTCCTCCGGGCGGCAGCATACGGATGAAGATGAGTTTGTCAATGTGGTGCAAATGCCGCTAAAGGAAGCGCTGCATCTGGTCAACACGGGAGAAATCATCGATGCCAAAACCATCATCTCTCTGATGATGGCAGCGCCGCATTGTCCCATCGAGTCATAGGAGATATTGATGTTCGGATTTGATTTACAGGAAATGCTGCTCGGCATTCCCGGGCTTGTCATTGCGATGACCTTCCACGAGTATGCACATGCGCGTGCCGCCGTCTCTCTGGGGGACTTTCACCCCGCGTCTCATGGGGCGGCTGACGCTGAACCCGACGGCCCATATCGACCCCATTGGTCTCCTGATGCTCTTCTTGGTACGATTTGGATGGGCAAAGCCGGTCATGATTAATCCAAGCAACTTTCGTCAACCAAAGCGTGACGATATTCTCGTATCACTCGCGGGACCGATGATGAATTTGTTCCTCGGCTTTGTGGCATTTTACGTTATGCTGCTGATCAATGCACACCGCCTTGATGTCTCGCAGATCACCTATACGATCATACAGATGATCTTCGTCTACAACGTGAACTTTGCCATTTTCAATATGCTTCCTATCCCGCCGCTCGACGGCTCGCATATTCTTCGCAATCTGCTGCCGCCGGATCTTGCCTATCGTTATCAGTCGATTGAGCGGTACAGTATTCTCATCATGATCGTATTTATTGCGACACCGATTCTGAGCGTTGTGCTGATGCCGCTCTTTCGCTTGGTCTATGGATTCTATAAAGTGCTTGGCTCAGCACTCCTGTTTTAGGCTGTGTCATGAAGGACGACTATCTGGTCAAATTAGATGCGTTTGAGGGGCCCATGGATCTGCTCATGCATCTTATTGAAAAGAATAAGATCGATCTCTACGATATACCGATTGCCGATTTGACGCGTCAGTATCTAGATCATATTGACAGACTCTACCAGTTCGATATTGAATATGCCAGCGAGTTCTTGGTCATGGCGGCAACGCTGCTGCGGATTAAAGCCCGTATGCTGCTTCCTCCGGCCGAAACGGATGAGGAGCAGGAAGAAGATCCGCGCAGGGAGCTTGTCGAACGTCTGTTGGAGTATCGTCGATTTAAAGAAATCGCGTCACTTCTCGCAACGATGAACGATGCACAGAGTCCCTATGTGGAACGCTCTCCCATGCCGCTCCCTGCGCATCGTATGCCGCTGCTTGGTCTTTCTCCTGATGCGCTGCTGCGGGCTTTTTCGGATGTCCTGCGCGCGCAGGAGAAGCCGCGCATACCGACGGTTGTCATTTCAGCGGAGGAGTATCGTGTGCAGGATAAGATGGCGGATATTCTGTCTCTTCTCCATACACATCATGGCCGCATGAAACTGAGCGACGCGTTTCCCAGCGGAACGCGGGAAGAGCTGCTCTCTGCTTTTTTGGCACTGCTGGAGCTCGTCAAGATGCAGACCGTACTCGTTACGCAGGAATGTCTGTATCATGTGATTACGATTTCAACAAAGGAGGGCAGCAGTGCAGTCTCTTAGCCGCTCGAGTATTCTTGAAGCCGTTCTGTTTGCCGCAGGTGCACCGCTTCCCCTCTCAAAATTGGCAGAGATCATCGAGGTTCCGGAGTGGGAGGTGCAGGAGGCACTGACCGTCCTCGAACGCGATATAGCTGCGCAGGCACGCGGAATATTTTTGCGCAGATCGGCAGGCGGCTATCAGCTCGTGACGCACCCCAGCGCCTTTCCGTGGGTGCAGAAGCTCGCTGAAAAAAATACAGCCGACACTGTCCTCGTCTGCGATGGAAACACTTTCTATTATTGCCTATCGGCAGCCCATCACCAAGCAGGAGGTAGAACACATCCGCGGGGTGCGCGCCGAACGCTCCATTGGACGGCTGATGGAGCTGGAACTTATCTGTGAAATGGGACGTAAACCCGTCGTCGGGCGTCCCATTCTGTATGGAACGACGGATTTATTTTTGCGCTCCTTTGGCCTAGCGCAAATAGAGGATCTTCCTGCCTTACCGAACATCGACGATATAAAAAAGACGCTGGATGATGATCAGCTGCGTCTATTTGAAGAGATGCAGGGGGCATCGGATTCTACGGAAGAAGAATAATCCAGCTTGTGCGAAATAAAGGGGTGGAATCATTGGTAGAACTGCTCGCGCCTGCGGGAACGAAAGAGGCTTTTTATGCTGCTGTTGAAAATGGAGCGAATGCCGTCTATCTCGCGGGAAAAATGTTTGGTGCGCGCGCCTATGCGGCCAATTTTGACGAGCAGGAACTGAGCGATGTCATCCGCTATGCTCATCTGAAGAACGTTCAGGTACACGTCGCTGTCAATACGATCATCGACAATGAGGAACTCCCTAAGTTAAAGGAATATCTCTCCTTTCTTTCCTCGGTTGGAGCAGATGCTGTATTGGTGCAGGATCTCGGCGCGGCACGTCTAGCACAGCAAATCGTACCGTCCCTTCCGCTGCATGCGAGTACGCAGATGACCATCCACAACAGTGCAGGGGTAAAGGCTCTTGCAGCGCTTGGATTTTCCCGCGTCGTTCTCGCACGGGAATTGTCCATTCCTGAGATACAGAAGATATGCCGTGAGAGCAGTGTTGAGATCGAATGCTTTGTGCATGGCGCACTCTGTGTCTGCTACTCAGGACAATGTCTGATGAGCAGCATGATCGGCGGGCGCAGTGGGAATCGTGGCCGCTGTGCGCAGCCCTGCCGCCTTCCGTATACACTGATCGATGCAGCAGGACGAGATGTGCTCGGCGATTCTGCCGGAAACTTTCTGCTCTCTCCGCGCGATCTGAATGCCGTTGATCTGATTCCACAGCTGCTCGACGCAGGGATATATTCGCTGAAGATCGAGGGCCGGATGAAACGTCCTGAGTATGTTGCGACCATTGTCCGCACGTACCGAAAGGCGATCGATCACTATCTTTGCTGCAAAAAAACCGCCGATCGACGATGATGATCGCGATCATTTGGCGCAGGTGTTTAATCGGGATTTCACAACAGCATACATGGAAAGACACCAAGGGAAGCAGATGATGAGCGACCGCCGTCCGAACAATCGGGGACTCTTGGTCGGCCGCGTCGTCGATTATGATGCCCGTACGGAAATGGTGTCGCTGAAGCTTGCCCGTGATATTGCTGTTGGGGATCAGCTGGATTTCTGGGTCAAAGTCGGAGGCCGCGTTTCTGCGGAGATCGAACATCTCTATGATGAAGATGGGCGCGAGTGTCCGGCAGCATCTGCGGGGGATACTGTCTCTTTCCGGATCCGTGGGCGCGTACGGATGCATGACCGAGCCTTCAAGGTCTATGATGCAAAACTGATGGAGACGGCGCGCCGTTCTTATGCAGCGGATTCGCTTGCTAAGATTCCTGTCGCCATGCACCTTCATGCCAAACTACAAGCTCCGCTGACCCTCCATGTTGAAGATGATGCAGGAAACTGTGTCGATGAAAAAAGCGAGTACCTGCCGGTGCGCGCGACAAAGCGTCCTCTCACCGACGAGATAGCAAAAGCACAGATGGAACGCCTGGGAACAACGGCGTTTGTCATGAAAGAACTCACCTGCGAGATCGATCCGGAAGTAATGGTTCCCGTCAGCGAACTGAATAAACTTCGCAGAGCAGCGATTGCCGCGCTAGAAGAGGTACGCATCAGCCGTTTTCAGGAGAAGAAAAAGATATGTCGCGTCACGATTCCAGTGCGAGGGAATGTGTCGACTGCACCTCCTGCAAAATTGATGGTCTCTGTGGATTCCCTGGCGGCCGCCGAAGCGGCAATTTCCGGCGGTGCAGATGGGATTCTCTACGGCGGTGAGTCCTATGAGGGGCGCCATTTGCAGCCGCGTGATTATGATATGGTTTGGGATTATGCACAGGCGCATCACGTACGCATTGACTATAATACGCCGCGTATCGTCCATGAAGGTGAATGTTCTGCGTTAGTAGATCTTCTGGCACATTTTGAAAACAAATTACCTGCTGCTCTTCATGTCCATAATATCGGAACTGCCCAGCTCGCGCAGGAGCATTGTTCTGCTGCTCTTCATGCAGATGCATCGATGATCAGCTACAATAGGGCAACCCTTGACTTTTTGCAGTCGTATGGCTTCCAGGAAGCAACGATTTCGCCGGAGTTAAACGAAAAACAGGCAGCGCGGCTCGCCCATGATTCTGCTATCCCGCTCAGCATGATGGTCAGCGGTCGCCTTCCGTTGATGGTATCGGAATACTGTGTGCTCGGAAGTTTTCTCGGCAATTTAGATAAGGGACAGTGCACGATGCCATGCCGAAAAGGAAGATATTTTTTGCATGACCGCAAGGGGATCGATTTTCCCATTGTAACCGATCAATTCTGTCGTATGCATATATTGAACAGCAAGAAACTGTCACTTCTCCCACATGTTCCGAAGATTTTACGTGCGGGGATTACAACTCTGCGCATCGAAGGACGCGGCACGGCACCGGATGAGCTGCGGCGTACGGTTTCTGCCTACAGGGATGCGATGAAACTATCTCTGCCCTTAACCGAGGAAGAAGAAAAGCGCCTGCAAATGCAGGAAGGAAATGACATTACACGCGGTCATTACTTTCGTGGAATCTTGTAGAAGCACAGATTAGTTCTGTCGCATTATTTTGACGCATTCTTTAGTAAAAAGAGGTACTTATGGACACGGAGTCATTTAAGGTTTTAGAATACGAAAAAGATAAAAACCAGACTCGCATCGTATGCCGCCACAGCCTATGGGAAAGAACGATGCAGCAGTATCATGCCATCTTCCGACTATGACCACGTTGCACAACTTCACAGGGAGACCGAAGAGGCAGTACGGGTTGCACAGATTCAGCCGCCTCCATTTGATGGCATCCATCATCTGCAGGAGATTCTTAAAAAGGCAGGCCGAGGTATCCTTCTGGAGCTGGATGAGCTGCGCTTGGTCAAGAGCACCATTGGCGGCATGAGAGACGTGAAGTATTTTTTTCGCGATCTGTCTGCTGATGCAGAGTTGTTGAAAGACTTGGCGCGGCGCATCGAAATCTTGGGCATGTTGGAACGGAATCTTAAGGCAGCGATTGACGAATACGGAAATTTTCGCGATGATGCCAGCCCCGTCCTTCATCGTATCACGAATGAGCTGCGTACGGCGCAGTCGCGGGTAAAGGATCGGCTTTCTTCCATTCTTCACGATGCAGCCTATCAAAAAATGTTTCAGGAAGCTATTGTCACTGTGCGCGATGAACGCTATGTCATCCCGGTCAAGCAGGAATATCGCAGCCAATTTCCAGGTGTCATTCACGATCAATCCGCAAGCGGCGCGACACTGTTTATTGAACCACTCGCCATTGTCGAGCTGAATAACACCGTGCGTCAGATGGGAATTGCACGCGAGCAGGAAATCCTGCGTATTATGCAGCGATTGACCGGTGAAATTGCCCGTTCTGCTGATATTTTGTCTGCCAACTGCACGATTTTGTCCGATCTCGATCTCATTTTTGCTCGTGCTTCCTTGGCGCGCGAGATGAGAGCCTATCCGCCGATTTTGAATAGAGACGGGTATGTGCATCTGCAAAGGGCGCGACATCCACTGCTCCCTCCGGACAAGGTCGTTCCGATTGATATAGAGCTGGGGAAAACTTTTTCCACACTGCTGATCACGGGGCCGAATACCGGCGGTAAGACGGTCAGTATGAAGACACTCGGCATTCTTGCACTGATGTCTCAGTCAGGCTGTTTTCTTCCGGCTGAGTCAGGCTCGGAGATACCGGTCTATCAAAATATTTATGCGGACATTGGGGATGAGCAGAGCATCGAGCAGAGTTTATCCACGTTTTCCGCGCACACGCGCAATATTGTACGCATCATCGATCGAGCGACATCCGGCGACTTGGTGCTCCTAGATGAGGTCGGCGCGGGAACTGATCCTGATGAGGGCGCTGCTCTTGCGCGGAGTATCATCGAACATTTCCTTATGAATCGCATCGCTACTGTTGCGACAACGCATTATGCAGATCTCAAAACGTATGCGTATACACAGCAAGGCGTTGAAAATGCATCGGTTGAATTTGATCTCAAGACGCTCCGCCCGACCTATCGTCTGCTCATCGGTATACCGGGGGCAAGCAATGCCTTTTCCATCAGCCGCCAACTCGGTCTGTCGGAGGAGATCGTTGCACGGGCGGAAGAATATGTCAGCGAGGATCATGCCCAGTTTGAAACCGTTGTTCACGATTTGGAACGTGCCAAGACGATTTATGAGGAAAAAAATCAGCTCCTCTATAAGAAAGAAACGGATGTCGGCAGGGCTGAGGCACGCCTTCGCGCAGAACGTGCTGCATTTGAGCAGTCGAAGCAGGAACTCCTCCATAAGGCACGCGAAGAAGCAAACAACATTGTACGTGAGGCAAGACGAAGTGCCGAGGAGACCATTCAGTCGCTCAAGGAACAGTTTGATGACCATGGCATCAAGGAACGTCAAAAAGCGATTCAAGCAGCACGGACAAGATTGAATGAGGCCTATGTGCACAACATACCGCCGAAAATTCCTGCGGAGGGGAGACCCGTTCGCCCCGGTGAGATCCAAAGCGGGGATACAGTTTACATCCGTACGCTTGCCCAGGAGGGGTACAGTGCTTTCCGTACAGGGCAAGGAGCTCAGCGTTCAAGTTGGCGGTCTGCGTACCATGGTCAAGATGGATGCGTGCACATTTGTCGGACACCAAAAGCGTAAAAAAAAGATCAACAAGATACGCGTCGGAGGTTCATTGGCGCAGAAATCGGCAGAGGTTCGTCCACAGATTGATGTGCGTGGCATGACCGTATTGGAGGCAGAGGCAGTTCTTGAGAAAATTCATCGACGATGCTGTCTTTGCAGGGCTTTCCACTGTGCTGGTCATTCACGGAAAGGGGACAGGAGCGCTGCGCCTTGGGCTGCGTGATTACTTTAAGCGAAATAAATCCATCCGCGCGTTCTCCTTTTTGCTGATATTTCTGAGGGTGGTACGGGTGCAACCGTTGTTACACTGAAATAGAAGTGAAAAAAACTCCTCTTGTCGCGCGCTTTTTTGAGAAAAATCTCCTTACAAAAATACCAACTTTGTGTTACAATAGAGAAATTGAGTGCACAAAGCGCCTCCAATGGACACATCTTGGGAATCACTGACAAAATGAAGTCTGTCAGATTGGCGTATTTTTTCGTCCGAACGAGGTGGAAAACCGGATGCAGAGTAAGGCTCTGCACTAGATTTTCCGCCGAAGTACGGGCAATAAAGATGCGTCAAGATGATGGCGTTAAAATTATCGTGCTTCCCTAGGTTAGGAAGGTATCCATGCAGAAGAGCGAAAAGAAAGCAACGAAGAAGTCGTCAGGGTTTTCCCTGGGAAAGATGATCCTCGTCGTAGGACTAATTTTGTTTGTCATGGTCATCGGCGTCGGCTGTGGTTTCCTGACGGCAAGTCTGAATACCAGATCCAATCTGGCAGAGGACATTGTTCCGCCGGCATCATCGCAGATCTACGATATTCATGGAAATGAGATTGCGAATATCCATGCGGCGGAGAATCGTCGTCCGATTGGCATCAATGAAATCCCCAAAAACCTCCAAAATGCTTTTTATTGCGGTGGAGGACAATCGATTCTACGATCATATCGGTATTGACCCACGTGGCATTGTACGCGCGATCTGGGCAAATATTCGCGGCCGAACGGTCACGGAAGGCGGCTCTACGATTACGCAGCAGCTCGCGAAGAATGCTTACCTGACACAGGATCGCACACTAAAGCGCAAGGTACAGGAAGTATTCCTCGCGCTGCAGCTGGAACGACAGTATACGAAGCAGGAAATCCTTGAGCTCTACATGAACCAGATCTACTTTGGACAGGGAGCCTACGGTGTTCAGGCAGCGGCGCGCACCTATTTTGGCAAGGATGCCAAGGATCTGACGCTCAACGAGTGTGCCATGCTTGCGGGGATTCCAAAGAGCCCGAACTATTACTCGCCGGTCAACAATATGGATGCGGCGACAGAGCGCAAGGCTGTCGTGCTCGATCAGATGGTTAAGTACGGCTATATCAGTGACAGTGAAGCCGCAGCGGCAAAGAAGGAGCCGCTGCATATTGCAAAAAACACAAATGATGGCGGCAAGAGTGCCTCCTATTTTGTGGACTACGTTCTCCAACAGCTGGCAGAGAAATATGGAGACGATGCGATCTACAAGGACGGTCTGAAGATATATACAACCATCGACATGGATATGCAGGCTGCGGCAGAGACGGCGATGAAGAATCTGCCGACCTACTTTACGGATGCCAACGGGATCGTTCAGCCACAGGGAGCATTGGTCGCTATCGATCCGCACACGGGCTACATTAAAGCGATGGTTGGCGGGCGTGGGACGGATCAGTTCAATCGTGCGACACAGGCAGTCAGACAGCCCGGCTCAGCGTTTAAGCCCTTCGTTTTTGCCGCCGCACTCGAGAACAAGTATACGCCGGAATCCATCATCGAAGACAAGCCGCTGAAGGTCGGTTCTTGGGAGCCGCAAAACTACAGCCGCAACTTCTCCGGCAAGGTTCGCCTGCGCGATGTTGTACGCTGGTCACTCAATGTTCCAACCGTTCGTATCGCACAGGATATAGGCATCGATAAAGCAATTTTTTACGCACAGGAAATGGGAATATCCACGTTCGTCCTAGATGGTGCGACGAATGACCGTAATCTGGCAACAGCCCTAGGGCGGAATGACGCGCGGTGTAACTCCGCTGGAACTGACCAGCGCCTACGGTACATTTGCCAACCGAGGCATCCACGTCAAACCCGTTGCTATTCTGCGTGTCGTATCACGTACCGGGAAGGTGCTCGAAGAAGCAGAGCGCAAAGAAAAGAGTGTTATGTCAGCAGACAATGCGGCGGCACTGACAGCGATGCTTGAAGATGTCATTCGGCGCGGAACGGGTACGCGCGCCAACATTGGACGTCCGGCCGCAGGAAAGACTGGCACGACGAGCGACTATCATGATGCATGGTTCGTCGGTTATACACCTGATCTGGTTACCGGCGTGTGGATCGGGAATGACAGTGTCAGTGACTTGCACGGCATGTCCGGTGGTATGACACCCCGCTGTCATTTGGCAGGCATTTATGCAGAAAGCATTGGCTCAGATGCCCATACGGAGCTTCGCTGGGAGTTCGGCTTATTCTGACACGTCTGCCAAAGAGGAGACGGCGGTCGACCATGAGAAGTCCTCTGGTGAGAAAAAGGCGGATGAAAAAAAGAAGGAGCAGGGAAAGACCTCTGGAAGCTCTTCCAAGGGAGGAGGAAATACTGCTCCTGCGGAACCCGCACGTTCTGCACCGGCAGAGTCTCCAGGAGCTGCGCCTGAACCTGGCATGGGGATAGAAAAAGGACAAAACTAGAGAAGAGAGGATCATTCATTGAATGCTGTTGATATTCTAAAGGAGCGCGGGTTTCTTGCACAGTGCACAGACGAAGCTGCACTGCGCGACCTGCTCGATCATGAACAGGTGACATTCTACACAGGATTCGATCCGACGGCAGACAGCCTCCACGCAGGACATTTGATTGCGCTTATGGCCATGTCCCACATGCAGCGTGCAGGACATCGCCCCATTTGTCTTGTCGGCGGTGGCACGGGGACAGTAGGCGATCCTTCAGGACGAACAGATATGCGCAAGGTCATGACCGATGAAACAATTGCACATAATTGCGATTGCTTTTCGGGCACAGATCTCACACTTTATCGACTTTTACGGATGGGCGTGCCATCATGGTCGATAATGGCGATTGGCTGCGCAAACTCAATTATATTGATCTGCTCCGCGATGTTGGAGCACACTTTACGGTAAATCGTATGCTTGCCGCAGAAAGCTATAAACAGCGGTGGGAGAAAGGGCTTACCTTCCTTGAGTTCAACTACATGATTATGCAGGCGTATGATTTCCTAGAGCTCAATCGACGCTATGGCTGTCGCCTTGAAATGGGCGGCGACGACCAGTGGTCGAATATTATCGCCGGTGTCGAACTCTGCCGTCGCAAGAAGAACATTACCGTATTTGGCCTAACCAATAAACTGCTGACCAAAAGCGATGGAAAGAAAATGGGCAAAACGGCGGGCGGAGCGCTTTGGCTTGACCCGAAGAAGACCTCTCCCTATGATTTCTACCAGTATTGGCGGAACGTTGATGATGCGGATGTCTCGACCTGCCTCTCTCTGCTCACCTTCCTCCCCATGGAGGAAGTACATCGTCTGACGGCCGTCGAAGGGCAGGAGATGAATCACTCGAAGGAAGTGCTTGCCTACGAGGTGACGAAGATCGTTCATGGGGAGCAGGAAGCACATAAGGCACAGGAGATGGCACGAGCCCTGTTCGGCGGCGGGGTCTCTGAACAGGTCCCACAGCTCCATGTGACATGTGGAGAGAAGCTGATTGATGCACTGACGCGCGAGGGAGTCTTTTCTTCCAAAGGAGAGGCGCGTCGCTTGATTCAGCAGGGCGGTGTCACGCTCAATGAAACGCGCATCTCTGATGAACATTATGTCTTGCAGGGAAGATGATTTTTCAGAGGGAAAGCACTACTGAAAAAAGGAAAAAAGAAGCACTATCAGTTGGTTCGCTGAATACTGTGTTGACGATGGGAAGGAGATAAATAATGTCCGGGCATTCAAAATGGGCAAATATCAAGCGTAAAAAAGGGTGCAAATGATGCAATCCGCGGAAAAATCACGACGAAGATTGGGCGCGAAATCACGATTGCTGTCCGTATGGGTGGTGCAGATCCGACGGGAAATATGCGTCTGAAATTGGCGCTTTCCAAGGCAAAGGCCAATAATATTCCGAAGGACAATATCAATCGTGCCATTCAAAAAGGACTCGGGGCAACTGAGGGCAGCAATTACGAAGAGGTGATCTATGAGGGCTACGGTCCGGGCGGCACGGCGGTGATGCTCGATATTCTGACCGATAACCGTAACCGTACCGCTGCGGACGTGCGTCATCTTTTTTCGAAGTATGGCGGCAACCTTGGACAGGATGGCTGCGTCTCATGGATGTTCAAGAAGAAGGCTGTTTTCGTGGTCGAACGAGATACCTTTGATGATGAGGACGCACTTCTGGAGCTCGTTTTTGGAGGCGGGGGCTGAGGACATGCGCTCCGAGGACGATGTCTTTGAGATCATTGCTGAGCCGGATGCCTACGATGCTATTGAGACTGTATTGGGCGAAAAGGGGATTGAAACGGCATCGGCAGAGGTGACGATGGTTCCTGACACGACGGTTCACCTCGTTGACAAAGATGCGGAGAAAATGCAGACGCTGATCGATGCGCTGGAAGACAATGACGATGTTCAAAACGTCTACAGCAACTACGAAATGGATGAGTAGACGACAACTTTCCTTGAGTGCAGACATCGTGTCTGCACTTTTTTAGGAATCGCATAGGAACATACAATGTTAGTACTTGGTATTGATCCAGGAACAGCCATTTGCGGCTACGGTTTTGTAGAGCAAAATGGGTCGCGTTTACATGCTCATGCCTATGGAGCCGTTACAACACCATCAAAAATGCCTGTGGAACAGCGTCTGTTAAAAATCCATACAGTGCTTGATGAACTCATCCAAAAATATCGCCCCGATGCAATGGGCGTGGAACAGCTCTTCTTCAATCGCAATATTACGACCGCCATACCGGTCGGACAGGCACGTGGAGTCGTACTTCTCGCTGCGGCAAAAACAACCTTGTGCTGATTGAGAGAACGCCGCTTCAGGTGAAACAATCCGTTACGGGATATGGAAAGGCAACAAAGGAACAGGTCATCTACATGGTGACAAAACTCCTCCATCTGCCCGAGCCTCCTCATCCTGATGATACGGCGGATGCCCTCGCTGTCGCGATCAGCGCTGCACACTGCATGGACACAATTGCCTGGCGTAATCGATTGTAGGCTCATGTTGACCGAGATGAAATGAAGGCTGGAACTTCGCGAAGGATCGTTTTTGACAAGAGCAGAGGAGATTTATGATCGGATTTCTAAAAGGAAAAGCGACGCATATCACATCCGACTATTGCCTTCTTGATGTGCATGATGTAGGTTATCGCGTATTCATTTCCAATCAGACGCGTGCACATATCAGTCCAAATGCAGAAGTTATGCTTTACATTCATACAAATGTACGAGAGGACGCCATTCTTCTCTATGGATTCTTTTCGCGGGAAGAATATGACCTATTCCTCCATCTGATCGGCATTTCAGGCATCGGACCAAAAGTCGCTCAGGGAATCCTATCTTCGGCAACAGCAAATGATTTCTACCGTATGGTGCAGCAAAAGGATGTAAAAGGTATCACAAAACTTCCCGGTATTGGAAAGAAGACGGCTGAGCGTATCCTGTTGGAACTGAAAGACAAACTATCAGATGTCTCGGTTGAAGATATGCCGGAAGGTGACAACAACGTCGGAGCAGAGACCGAAAATGATATGGTCGCGGAAGCAACAGAAGCACTTCTCACACTCGGTTTTCAAGACAGTGAGATTCAGCGTGTATTCCGACAAAAGCATTCCTGCCAAAATACGGAGGAGCTGATCCGCTATGCATTGGCAGAACTACAGCGGCTCTGATCCAGGAGAGGAGGGAACACGATGCCTGAGATGGGGGAAGATGAAGAAATCATTTCCTATGAAGAGCAGTCCACCGATGGCTGGCAGTATAGTCTGCGCCCGCGGCGGCTCAGTGAATACATTGGACAGGATAGAGTAAAGTCCAATTTATCTAAATTTATACAAGCGGCACTGTCGCGGGGAGAAGCACTCGACCATGTCCTCCTTTATGGTCCGCCGGGACTTGGAAAGACGACGCTCGCGGGCATTATTGCCAATGAGATGGGTGCTAATTTTTCGCCAGACATCGGCGCCTGCCATCGAACGGCAGGGAGATCTCGCCTCCCTGTTGACCAATTTACAGGAACACGATGTTCTCTTCATCGATGAGATCCATCGTCTTTCCCATCATGTTGAGGAAATACTCTATTCTGCAATGGAAGATCATGCCATTGATATTATTATAGGGAAGGGGCCAAGTGCGCGGTCCATCCGTTTAGACCTCGCACCGTTTACGCTGGTTGGGGCAACGACGAAGACGGGATCTCTATCGGCACCGCTGCGCGACCGATTTGGAATACAGGCGCGGTTGGAGTACTATACAACCGACGCTCTCCTGCTCATCATCGAACGTACCGCTGAGATTCTTTCCGTTCATATCGAACGCGACGGTGCACTTGAGATTGCGCGCCGCTCGCGTGGAACGCCGCGCGTTGCCAACCGTATTCTAAAGCGCGTACGTGATATTGCACAAGTGGCAGGCGAGGAAATTATTTCGCGTTCCATTACCATCGACGCACTGGATGCATTGGAAGTCGATGAATGTGGCCTAGAGAGCAAAGACCGTTATATGCTTGAGGTCATGGTTCAGAAATTCTCCGGTGGCCCTGTCGGACTCAAGACACTTGCGGCGGCACTGAGTGAGATGACAGAGACCATAGAGGACGTCTATGAGCCATATTTGATCCAGCTTGGCTTTATCGCCCGTACCGCACGCGGACGTGTTGTGACGCAGGGCGGCTATGAGCACATTGGGGTATCGTATCCACGCGGCGATGACAGACAGGGAGAGTTACTCTAACATGAAAATACTTTTGCACATGTGCTGCGGTCCATGTTCCTGCTATCCGGTAAAAAAATTACGCAGCGACAGCATAGAGCCGACTGGTTATTTCTTTTAACCCGAACATTCATCCATATCAGGAGTGGAGAGCACGGATGCAGGGGGCAGAACAGTTTGCAGAAACAGTGCAGATGCCGATTGTCATCGATCGGGAATACCAGATGCGTTCATTCCTGAAAAAAGCTCTTCCTGCAGAGGATACGCGCGGTGGACGATGCCGCATGTGCTATACATGGCGTCTGCAGGAAACTGCTGCCTACGCAGCACAGCACGGATTCGATGCCTTTACATCAACCTTGTTCTACAGTATCTACCAACAGCATGATCTCATGCGTTCTGTTGCAGAATATTTTGCAGATCAGTACGGTATCACGTTCTACTACGAAGACTTTCGTATCGGATGGCAGGAAGGTATTGATATGAGCAAGGCCATGGAACTCTACCGTCAATCCTACTGTGGATGTATTTTTAGTGAAGAAGAACGATACAGCAAGGAACTGCAAAAAATTCGTCGCAAGGAAAATCGGGAGAAGAAACGACAACGCCAAATGCTTTCCGTGTGAAGAGGGAGTGCAGCAATGAAATTGTGTTTGCGGTGCAGTATTCTTGTCATCAGTACACTGCTGTTCGTTGTTCCAGCCATTGTGTCCGCATCGTGGCAGCCGGAAATTACGGTAGGAATTTGTCAAGGTGTCGCGGAAGCAGAATTTTCCGGAAGGAATGCACCGCTTTATGTATACACAGATGAGCAGCAAAAAAGCCCCATTCTGACGATTCCGCAACAGGAGAAAACTGCGGGTTCGATTCCTTCATAATACATTTGAACTCAATGGAAAAATACATATGAAGCCAAGCAGTTATACATCCAGGCAGGCGAAGATGAATCCATTTACATCAACGATATGCCGTATCGTGGTTATGTTACATTGCTGAAACAAAACGGCATGACTGTTATCAACCATGTTTTGACGGAGGATTATTTGTACGGGGTTGTGCCCAAAGAAATGCCTTCGACGTGGCCGATGGGCGCTTTACGGGCGCAGAGTATTGCTGCACGAACGTTTGCCCTGAAGAACAGGAATCGCCATAGCGAGCAAGGATTCGATCTGTGTAATACTGCGCATTGTCAAGTTTATGAAGGAAGTTCGGCAGAGACGAAGGAAACTACGGTAGCTGTTGATCGTACGCGCGGGGAAGTGATGTTTTATCACGGCGCCATCATTGATGCTGTATTTCATACGGATTCCGGTGGTATGACTGAGTCCGCCGAACAGGTGTGGGGGAGCTATGTCCCTTATCTGCGTGCCGTATCCGAACTGCAGACGAAAACCAAGCCGTGGACACAACGTGTTTCAACGGCGCTGTTCGTGAAAAAAATGGAGGAGAGCGGAAAAAAAGATTGGTCGCATGAAGTCGATTCATCTTTCTCCGCTCAGTATCGGCAAGGGGAGTAAAGATCGGAGCCCGAGCGGCCGCGTCCAGTTTATTGAAGTTCTTGGTGACAAAGGAAATTGTGTTGTTTCAGGAAGTGACTTGCGCAGGCTGTTTGCTCTGCCAAGCACACTATTTGACGTGCAGCGTGAATCGTCCGATATTGTCTTTCGTGGCTATGGCGGAGGGCATGGTCTGGGCCTCTCGCAGTGGGGGGCCAAGGCATTTGCCGACCGGGGAAGACTGACCGAGAGATTCTATCGCACTACTATACGGATATAACCATCGAGAAAATATACTAAATGAACTACGGATATACCAAGTAATACGTTGTGTTATATAGTCCGTAGTCATATAAGGTGAGATCTATGAATATTTCTGATTTCGATTACTTTCTTCCAGAGAAGCAAATCGCACAAATTCCGGTAGACCCGCGAGATTCTTCACGCATGATGGTGCTGTCCCCAAAACACAGACCATCGAACATCGGCACTTTTATCAGCTGGATGAATATCTGATGGATGGAGATGTACTGATATTCAATGATACCCGAGTAATCCCAGCGCGTCTCATTGGTGTCAGACAGCCGACTGGGGGAAAGGCTGAGGTTTTTTTACTGCGCCAACTGGAACGAGATCGATGGGAAGTTCTTGTGAAGCCCGGCAAAAAAATGCGCGTCGGCTCTGTGATTACGTTTGGTCATGAGCTGTCCTGCGAGGTGCTTGAACATACGGATTTCGGCGGACGAATTGTAAAATTCTCCTATGAGGGAATCTTTGAAGAGATTCTGGATCGTTTGGGAACGATGCCTCTTCCACCTTACATTCATGAGACACTGGAGGATCCGGAGCGTTACCAAACGATTTACAGCCGAGAGAAAGGCTCTGCAGCAGCGCCGACGGCAGGACTCCATTTTACGGAGTCTCTTATGGATCGGCTGCGGAAAAAGGGGGTGCACCTCGGCTTCGTCACACTGCATGTTGGTCTCGGCACCTTTCGTCCCGGTTCAAGTCGATGAGATCGAAGATCATGTCATGCACAGCGAATTTTATTCCATCCCGACTGAGACAGCAGACCTGATCCGCATGGCAAAGCAGGAAGGACGACGGGTTGTTGCGGTGGGGACGACTTCCATCCGTACGCTGGAATCTGCGGCGGTCGATCACGGAATGATCGAAGCAAAGCAGGGGTGGACGAATATTTTCATCTATCCGGGGTATCAATTCAAAATCGTTGATGCTGTGATTACAAACTTCCATCTGCCAAAAATCTACTCTGATTATGTTGGTCAGTGCATTTGCCGGACGAGAATTTACCCTGCAGGCATACCGAACAGCCGTCGAGGAGAACTATCGATTCTTTTCATTCGGCGATGCCATGTTGATTCAATCACGAGCATAAAGAAAGGACAGTCATACGAAGGTATTGCTCTTCGTATGACTGTCTCTACTTTTCCGGAATATCACTCAGAAGGTCACGGTGCTGATTGATCAGATCAGCCATCATTCTCTTTCCGTTGACATCTGGATGCAGCCCGTCGGTTGACAGCAGCGGATCTAGGACACTCCACTTTGCATCATAGAAATATGGCTCTATGTCAATGTAATACTCCTGTGATCGAATCCACGTATTGATGAGACTCAGCTTCATTTTCCACGTAGGATCCGTTTCAGTATGAAATGCTAGTTGAATACGTTCCGGATTCAGCGGCAGCAGTGTTAAGAAAATAGGACGGATGCCATGTAGAGAACACTTCTTTCGGATGGCGTCCAGATCCTTTGATAATTTCTTGTGCAGGCGTATCCGCCCGCAGACTGTTGGAGCCTGTGAGAATCAAAAGATTAGCCGGGTGCAGGGGGAGCACGTCCTGGTCAAAGCGCTCCAGTGTCGTGTGCGATGTATCCCCGCTGCGGCCAAGGTTGAGACATTCAAAGGACAGATATGTCGTATAGCTGTACTCTAGGAATGCGGGGGAGCTCGATATCGCACCACCTCCATGAGTGATGCTGTCTCCGAGTGCCGCAGCGTAAACATGTCCTGATGGGGCGGGATTCACTGTAAATGATGCCACATCCGACCATGTTCCAACGGTATGACCTTTGGCATCCAACCCACGTACACGCCAGTAGTAGGTGCCGGCATAGGGGCGTGCGTATTCATCGTAAATGGCATTGACATCGGAGATGGTTTGTGCCCAGGCACGATGTGGATCTGGTTTTGTTCCGTGGTCGTACTCTGGTTTTTCTGTCAGCAGTTCAACCTCGTACGTGTGGACGCCATTCATCGGAATCCATTGGTAGACTGGGTAGATTGGCTGATGGAAATTCATGACCTGATCGAAAATATTCGGTAGAGGACGATCGGGAATCGCTGCATTTTGATCGATGACAAGCGGCTCAGCGGCAGAAAAACTCGCCGATGGGTTCCTGCTTTAATCCCAAGGCACGGACTCTCCAATAGATTGTCTTATGGGAGGAAAACTTTCGCAGGTCTGCCTGCCAACCATTCGTGAATACATCGCGGGTGCTGGTCAAATGGTATTTCGTGGAAAGCGCGATGCCACCTTCCTGCTCCGGCGGAGCAGAGAGCAGCTCCACTTCGTAGAGAACCGCGTTAGGAATGCTGTGCCAAACGAGAAAGGGCATAAGACTTGCCGGATGTTCTTTTGTATAATGGTAGATTGGAATAGGTGCCTGTGCAGCGAAATAGGGGGAAGCAACCTCCGTCGATGGAGATGTCAGAGCACCAAACATACCGTATGCAGTGATTCGATAATAAAAGGGAATTGGCGCCGAGGAGATCCGGTAGGAAGGCGTTGTTGTAAACTCTGTCTTAACAAGCTCAAATTCAGCTTTGTCTGTGCCCGTTCCCGTTGTCTTGATATAGGTATCCACGCGATAGTAGCATGGATATGCAGGGGCGTTCCCAACGCAGCGTGACGGTGCCGTCTTCCTCGTATACCTTTGCAGAAATGTCGAGCTCACGCAAATGCAGGAAATCGGTTTTCTCAAGAAAAAAAATGCATCCGATAACGATAAAAAAAATGAGGCCTGTAAAAAACAAATATTGCTTCATAGATTCACCCAAAGATGATATGATAGAAAACTCCTTAGAAAGGCAGGGGTCAATATGGAAAAAAAAGGTCTAATTATCGTTCACACCGGTGACGGTAAGGGAAAGACAACGGCAGCCCTTGGTATGGCGATGCGTGCGTGGGGAAATGGCATGCGCGTACTGATCCTCCAATTCATTAAAGGAAGCCGAACCTACGGTGAATTGGAGGCGATCAAGGCACTTCATTCGCTGCATGAGCGGATTGAGATTCGACAAGGGGGCCTTGGCTTCTCACAGCGCGGAGACAATAGGGAGGAACAGCATCGTCAGGCAGCGCAGGAGCTTCTCCATACGGCGAAGAATGAAATCCAACAGGGAATGTGGGATATGATCATCCTCGACGAATTCAATTATGCATATTCCTTTGGCTTTATCAAACGAAGTGAATTGGATGATCTGCTCGCCGCACGACCTTCCTGTATGCACCTTATTTTCACGGGCAGGAATGCCGCACAGGAACTCATTGAGCGAGCGGATCTTGTCACAGAGATGAAGCTGGTCAAACATCCTTATCAGCAGGGAATCAAAGCGCAAGAAGGTATCGAATTCTAATCCGATTATAGCATATTTGACAACAGCGTGCTACGAAAGATATACATGCTATAGCAACATTTGGTTGAAAAAAAGGGAGGAATGCGCTAAAATCTCTGTCATGTATTTGTTATCTCCGCTTATGCTGAAAATTTATTCCTGCGTAAGCGAAGTGGAAGTGGGGGAGAATCCTTATGAGAAGCGATGTTGTAAAAAAAGGTGCGACACGCTGTGCGCATCGTTCACTTTTTCATGCCAATGGATATGGGGAGGAAGATCTTGCAAAAGCCGCTGATTGGTGTCTGCAATTCATTCAACGAGATTATTCCCGGTCATTTTCATCTCAATACGATTGCGGAAGCCGTAAAACTCGGCGTGGCTGCTGCCGGTGGCACACCGATTGAATTTCCGTCCATCGGTGTGTGTGATGGAATTGCAATGGGGCATACAGGGATGAAATACTCCCTTGCCAGCCGTGAGCTGATCGCCGATTCGATTGAGGCCGTTACCATGGCGTCTGGCTTTGATGGACTTGTTCTGATTCCAAACTGCGACAAGGTTGTTCCGGGAATGTTGATGGCGGCAGCGCGTCTGAACATTCCAGCCATTTTGGTCAGCGGCGGACCGATGCTGGCAGGCCGCCATCACGGGCGAAACATCAGTGTCAGTCAGGCATTCGAGGCCGCCGGCATGTTTGCCGCCGGCAAGATGGATGCAGAGGAAATGACAGCGATCGAGGAACATGCCTGTCCAAGCTGTGGCTCTTGCGCTGGGCTTTTTACCGCAAACACCATGAACTCTTTGACCGAGGTGCTCGGCATGGGGCTTCCCGGAAACGGGACAATACCTGCACCGTATACCGGAGAACGTCGTCTGCTCGCCAAGATGGCAGGCACCATTATTCTCGATCTCGTCCGAAAGAATATTTGCCCGCGCGATATAATGACACGTGATGCATTCGAGAATGCCATCACCGTTGATATGGGGATTGGCGGATCGTCCAACACCGTCCTTCACCTTACGGCAATCGCACACGAAGCAGGTATTGAGCTCCCTACGCCTCTCTTTGATGAAATCAGCCGACGCACTCCGTACATTACGAAGTTGAGCCCTGCCGGTACACATCACATGCAGGATCTGAACGAGGCGGGCGGCATCTCTGCGGTGATGAAGGAACTGTCCAAGAAGAATTTGCTTCATCTGGACGCATTGACAGTGACGGGGACTGTACGCGAGCGGATTGCACACGCAGAAGTCCTGGATCCCACGGTCATCCACAGCGTTGATCATCCCTATCGTCCTGAGGGTGGTCTTGCTATACTGAGCGGTAATCTTGCACCGGACTATGCTGTCGTGAAAGCATCTGCCGTGTCAGATGATATGCTTACCTATCGAGGATCGGCAAAATGCTTTAACTCCGAAGAAGAGGGAGTAAATGCCATCATGGAGGGAAAGATCCATGATGGTGATGTCGTTGTCATACGCTACGAAGGGCCAAAAGGCGGGCCCGGGATGCAGGAAATGCTGAATCCAACTGCCGTGATTACAGGCATGGGGTCTCAAGGTTGGGCTCATCACCGACGGGCGTTTTAGTGGTGCAAGTCAGGGCGCCTGTGTTGGACATGTGTCTCCCGAAGCCATGTCAGGCGGTCCTATCGCACTGATCGAAGATGGGGATATGATTACCATCGACATTCCGAATCGCAGACTTGAACTCGAAGTCAGTGATGAAGAACTTGAAAAACGGCGTAAGAATTGGGTAAAACCGGAACAAAAAATCAAAACGGGATATCTTGCGCGTTATGCTAAGTTAACAACATCGGCCAACACAGGCGCAATTCTGCAGTGATTTTGATTCGACCCATGGGAGATTCTCCTCCTATGGGTTGTTTTTATGATGTCAATTCGATATAATGTCGTTGCGTTATTCAGAAAAAAAGAATGGAGAAGCGAACAATATGCATATTGTTCTCGTCGAACCCGAGATCCCTGGAAACACCGGAAATATTGCACGGCTGTGCGCGGGGACAGGAATGGAGCTGCATCTGGTACGGCCTCTCGGATTTTCAACCGACGATAAGCATTTAAAACGCGCCGGGCTCGATTATTGGCATCTTGTCCGCGTTCACTATCACGATTCTTTTGCGGCGCTCCACCAACAATATCAAGAGCATACATTTTACTTTTGCAGTACAAAAGCGCGTCACAGCTACTGTGACATATCCTACAAAATGGACGACTTTTCTCGTTTTTGGGAAGGAAAGTGCGGGTCTGCCAGAGCCTTTATTGACAGCTCATGCAGCCAATACCATCCGCATTCCGATGCGGGAAGAAGCACGCTCGTTAAATTTATCCAATGCCGTTGCTGTCGTGGCGTTTGAGGCTCTGCGGCAGCATCAATTTGTCGACTTACGTATACACGGAAACGGTTGCCATGGAAGGAGCACACAGATATGAATGAAGCATTCATTCATTCCTGTTATCAGGAGTTTGAACAGACAAGGCTCTTTGAAAACGCTCCCATGCGCTTCCATACGACGTTTCGCATCGGCGGACCTGCGGATCTTTTGTTCTATCCGCATAACACAGAAGAAGTGCGCGCGATCATACAGAAAGCAAAAAACTATGATATTCCCGTCACCATTCTTGGAAATGGATCAAATCTGCTGATCCGAGACGGTGGGATACGAGGGCTGGTGATTCGTTTCAGCCGTCAGATGTCTGCCATCACGCAGGAGGGGACAACGCTTATTGTCGGCGCAGGAGCTCTTCTGAAAGACATTGCGTCATTTGCGCAAAAGAAGGGGCTCTCAGGCCTAGAGTTCGCTTGTGGGATACCGGGAAGTATCGGCGGAGCCATCTTTATGAATGCAGGCGCCTATGACGGGGAAGTAAAATCTGTCGTCACGGCAGTCAAAAACCATTTTCACCCGATGGAGAGATACGTCTGTATTCTGCGGATGAGTTGGACTTCGGCTATCGCCACAGTGTTTTTCATACGAATAACGAGGCAATTTGTGAAGCCCATCTGTGCCTTTGTATGGATAATCCGTCGTCTATCTTGGAGAGAATGTCTGACCTCAATCAACGCCGTGAAAGCAAACAGCCGCTTTCCTATCCCAGCGCCGGCAGTACGTTCAAGCGACCGCCCGGATATTTTGCCGGCACTCTGATTGACCAGACAGGTCTTAAGGGACTTACGTACGGGGGCGCACAGGTCTCACAGAAACATGCCGGTTTTATTATCAATATCGGTGGTGCGACAGCGCGTGATGTACAGCAGCTCATACACTCTGTACAGAATCGTGTATATGCTAAGCATAACGTAAGACTGTTTCCGGAGCTTCGTATCATTGGAGAACCATAAGGAGAACGTTTCCCCCATGGAAACATACCATCAGCTGGTTGATTTTGCGTCAAAATACAAAAATATCGTCGTTGCACTTGGCATGTTTGACGGGCTGCATATTGGACACCAAAAGATCATCCGCACAGCAGTCGAACAGGCAAGAAGTATTCATGGCACTGCATTTGTTTTTTCCTTTACGAATCATCCGCGGGCCATCGTTGATTCCTTGGGGGCCCCACGCCGCATCAGCAGCGAACAGGTAAGTCTGCGGATTCTGCGAAATTTGGGTGTCGATGTCTTGGTTGAAATTCCTTTCACACATGCTTTTGCTGACACATCGCCCGAGGAATTTATTCACCTGCTGTACCGCCATTTTTCACCGCGGTACATTGTTGTCGGTGAAAACTATACGTTTGGAAAAAAAGGCGTAGGAACACCACAGCTCCTACACGATATGGGAAAAACGGCATACCATAGAGACCATTGTGTGCTCATCCGTTTTGTACGATGGGGAACCAATCAGCAGTACGCGCATTCGGACCTATATCGAACAGGGGGATATAACGCACGTAAATGAGCTTCTTGGATACCCTTTTACGATGATTGGGACGGTAATACACGGGCAGGCGCGTGGGCGGCTGCTTGGCTTCCCCACGGCCAATATTGCACTCCGCGAATCCTATGAGATTCTGCCGAACGGCGTATACGCGGTAACGGTTTTATACCATCACCGTATCTATTCAGCTGTTGCCAATATAGGAAATAATCCAACGTTTGGGCTATGCGATCGGCGGATGGAAGTCCACATTATGGACTTTGACGGAGATCTTTACGGAAAGAAGATTCTTGTATCGTTTCATAAAAGAATACGGAGTGAGAAGCGATTTGATTCCGTTGAGGCGCTCATTTTACAAATTAAATCTGATAAAGAATGCGCAGAACGTGCACTGCAGGAAACTTTTCATTTACAAGAAAAAATTTCTATGGTAATATGAACAACGCAGTTGTATCCATGACTCAGATAGCGAGTAATCCGACGTTTTCTTGGTCATTGGCTATTTATTTTATGAGGAGGATTTTTTATGATCACACAGGAACAGAAGCAGGACATTATCAAGAAATATGCAGTGCACGAGGGTGATACGGGCTCTCCTGAAGTACAGATTGCTGTTTTAACTGCCCGCATTCAGTATCTCACTGAGCATCTGAAAGAGCATAAGAAGGATCATCATTCACGCCGTGGTCTGCTGAAGATGGTCGGACATCGTCGCCGCCTTCTCGGATATCTCTATCAGACGGATATTGAGCGGTATCGCTCCATCATCACGAAACTTAATCTTCGCAAGTAACTTCTTAGCGGAGCAAAAACACAGGACGGGGGTTCCCGTCCTTTTTTATTGAGAAAACAAGGATTCTGCAATGTTTTGTCGAATGCAGTAACTATACGCGTATGTGAGAATCCGAGGAGGGTACTATGCAGAGTTTCGAGATCGACCTGGGCGGACGTAAACTGACGGTCGAACATGGAAAAATGGCGAAGCAGGCAAACGGTGCTGTTTTAGTTCGATATGGTGATACGGTTGTATTAGTAACAGCCACAGCATCAAAAGCACCAAGAGAAGGTGTTGATTTTTTTCCCATTAACCGTAGACTACGAAGAAAAAAATGTATGCCGCAGGAAAGATTCCCGGTGGATTTATCAAGCGGGAAGGACGTCCCAGCAGCGACGCTGTCCTTTGTGCGCGTTTGATTGACCGTCCCATCCGTCCGCTATTTCCGGATGGATTTCGTAATGACGTACAGATTGTAGCTACGGTTCTTTCCGTGGAACAGGACAATCCGCCTGAAATCGCAGCGATGTTCGGAGCCTCCTGTGCTCTGACGGTGTCTGACATCCCCTTTATGGGGCCGATTGCCGGGGTACGTGTTGGTTATATCAATGGTGAATTTGTCATCAATCCGACAGAGGAGCAACGCGCTGACTCTGACTTGAACTTAACCGTCGCGGGTTCATACGATGCTGTCATGATGGTAGAAGCCGGAGCAAACGAGCTGTCGGAAGAAATCGTTTTGGATGCTATCCTTTTTGGACATGCAGAGATCCGGCGACTGGTTGAGTTCCAGCAGAACATACAACAGACCTGTGGGAAAGAGAAACAGATTCCTTCGGTATTCAAAGTATCCGAAGAACTGGAAGAAAAAAAGTGCGCTCCTATGCAGAAGCCCGTCTCGATACTGCAACACGAAACAGCGATAAACTTTCCCGTGATGCAGATATTTCTGCCATCAAGGAAGAGACCATAGCCCATTTCGCTGAGGAATACCCGGATGCTGTAAAGGAAATTGCCCAGATCCTGTACCATATCGAGAAGGGAATCGTGCGCCATATGATTACGCACGAGAAGATACGTCCGGACGGGCGCGCCTTGGATGAAGTTCGTCCGGTCAGCTGCGAAGTAGGCATTCTGCCGCGTGTCCATGGCTCAGGCCTTTTCACAAGAGGTCAGACGCAAGTGCTCACGGTAACGACATTGGGGGCTATTGGCGATGAGCAGATCATCGACGGACTTGGCCCTGAGACAACCAAACACTACCTGCATCATTATAATTTCCCTGGCTACAGTGTTGGAGAAGCACGCCCCATGCGAAGTCCAGGACGCCGTGAGATCGGTCATGGAGCGTTGGCGGAACGCGCTCTTTTTCCGATGATTCCATCGATTGAGGATTTCCCCTATACCATACGACTTGTCTCAGAAATATTGGAATCCAATGGCTCCAGTTCGATGGGCAGCGTGTGTGGAAGCACACTCTCTCTTATGTGTGCCGGTGTCCCCATTAAGCGTCCGGTCTCCGGCGTGGCGATGGGCTTGGTGCGCGATGGTGATGACTATTCCATCCTGACGGACATACAGGGGATGGAAGATGCTCTCGGAGATATGGACTTTAAGGTGGCTGGCACATCGAAGGGGATTACAGCCATTCAGATGGATATTAAGATTGCCGGGATCACACGAGATATTCTTGCCTCGGCCCTTGAGCAGGCAAAGCAGGGAAGAGCCTTTATCCTCTCCAAAATGCTTGAGTGTATCGATAAGCCGGCAGAAGAGCTCTCGCCTTATGCACCGCGCGTAGAAACAATTACCATCGACATTGAGAAAATACGTGATGTCATTGGTACCGGCGGCAAGGTCGTACGCAAAATCATCGATGAGACTGGGGTAGATATCGACATCCATGAAGATGGGAATATCTTTATTACCTCTCCCAACACAGAGGCCATGAATCTCGCACGCAAGATGATAGAGGATATCGTCCGTGAAGTACAGGTGGGAGAGGTATACACCGGTCGTGTGACGCGTTTCTTGAAGTTTGGGGCATTTGTCGAACTCCTCCCTGGGAAGGAAGGACTCTGCCATATTTCTCAGCTTGCCAAGCACCGCGTTGAAAACATTGAGGATGTTGTTCATATTGGCGATCAACTTGAAGTCAAAGTCGTCGAAATCGATGAAAAAGGGCGTATCAACGTCAGTCACAAGGTACTGCTCTAATGCTTCAAGTTTACACCGGAAACGGTAAGGGGAAGACGACCGCTGCGATTGGATTGGCAATTCGTTCTTTAGGGGCTGGGCATCGTGTATACATGATGCAGTTTATGAAAAGCCTGGCATACGCAGAGCAGCATATTCTAAAGGACTTAGCGAATATGACGCTGGAGACAACGGGAAAGCCCTTCTTTATTGCTGAGGAAGGGATGGTGGACGAAAAGACGAGGCTTGCTTTTGGGGGATGATCTCGTCGTTTTTCCACACGGACAACCACCACATGACTATCTTGCTATGATGGTTGACGGCATGGAGCATGTCACCGAACTCCTCCGCAAACAAGTCTTTGATCTCGTCATTCTGGATGAGATCAATGTAGCACTCTCGTTTGGACTGGTCCAGCGAGAGCAAATGGAAGCACTGTTGGATCTTGTTCCTGTGGAGACAGAGGTCGTCTGCACGGGGCGAAATGCTCCCTCATGGCTTCAGGATCGGGCAGATCTGATCACCAATATGGAAGAGGTGCGGCACTACTACCGACATGGTGTTGACGCGCGTAAGGGAATTGAAAACTAGAGGAGATGAATGTAATGACATCCATGATTCGTGATATTAAATTGGCACCGTCCGGTCATGCAAAAATTGACTGGGTAAAGCGCTTTATGCCTGTCATGGCGGCTGCAGATAAAGAGTATTCCGTGACGAAGCCGTTTGCAGGGATTAAGATGGTTATCACGCTGCACTTAGAGGCAAAGACGGCATACATGGCCACAATCTTTAAGCATGCCGGAGCAGACGTTGCCGTGACGGGGAGCAACCCTCTGTCCACGCAGGATGACGTTGCTGCAGCGCTGGTGGAGGAAGGTATTCACGTATTTGCATGGCATGGCTGTACCGATGAGGAGTATGCCGAATTCCTGAACAAGGCGCTCGATATACACCCGGATATTGTCATTGACGACGGCGGTGATTTGGTCGATATGCTTCATACCACGCGGCGCGAACTGCTTCCGTCGCTGATTGGCGGATCAGAGGAAACCACGACGGGCGTTCATCGTCTTCATGCATTGGCGCGCCAGGGAAAACTTGAGTTCCCGATGATTGCTGCCAATGATGCATACTGCAAATACTTGTTTGACAACCGATATGGAACGGGGCAGTCCACTTGGGACGGTATCATGCGTACGACAAACTTGGTCATTGCTGGAAAGACCGTGGTCATCGCGGGTTACGGATGGTGCGGCAAAGGCGGTGCAATGCGTGCACGTGGCCTAGGGGCAGACGTTATCATTACGGAAGTCGATCCAATCAAAGCAATTGAAGCCGTATTCGATGGATTCAGAGTCATGCCGATGGATGAGGCGGCAAAGGTTGGCGATATCTTCTTAACACTGACAGGCAATAAAGATATTCTTAGAAAGCATCACTTTGATGTGATGAAGGATGGCGCGATGATGGCAAATTCAGGTCATTTTGATGTTGAAATCAACATTCCGGAACTGACCGAAGCCTCTGTATCGAATGCTGTTGTGCGTGAAAATATCCGCGAATTTGTTCAGAAGGATGGTCGACGCCTCTACCTCTTGGCAGAAGGGCGCCTAGTCAACCTCGCAGCAGGGGATGGACACCCGGCAGAGATCATGGATCTTTCCTTCGGCGTTCAGTTTTTCTCAGCCCTTCATTTGATTCGTCATGGACGGGAAATGGAAAAAGGCGTTCATCTCATGCCGGAGGAGATCAACGTGGAGATTGCAAATATCAAACTGAAATCGCTTGGTATCGCAATCGATGAACTCAGTGCAGACCAGAAAAGCTATCTTGGCCTGGCATAAGGAGATATACGTTGAATACGCTGATTCAGAATGTAACGGCACTTCTCCCGGATGGGACAACGGATGTTGTCAATATTGCCGTCGCCAACGATGAAATCTTTTTCTGTCGGTGATGTTCCTGATGACTTCAGCGCACAGAAAGTGATCGATGGAACGAAACACTTTGCCGTTCCAGGATTTGTCAACGCCCATACACATGCTTCGATGACACTGCTCCGCAGTTACGCAGATGACATGAAGCTAATGGACTGGCTGCAGCAGATGATCTGGCCAATAGAGGCAAAGCTTTGCTCAGATGATGTATACTGGGGCGCGATGCTTGCTGCTGTCGAGATGATTCGCAGCGGAACAACGACGTTTGCCGATATGTATGGTCCGGATATGGAACGTGTTGCTGAAGTCGTTGAGATTTCCGGCTTGCGCGGCGTACTATCCAGAGGGCTCATCGGGCTTGCTCCCGATGCTGAGCAAAAACTCGATGAAAACTGCGCATCTTTACGAGAATTTCCACGGCACAGCAGATGGACGTATCACGGTCATGTTTGGTCCTCATGCACTTTATACATGTCCGCCAGACTATCTAAAAAAAGTCGCTGAAAAAGCACAGTCTCTCGGTGCTGAGGTTCACATCCACATGTCAGAGACCATCGGAGAAGTTGAAGATTGCATGAAGAAATACGGGAAACGCCCGTTTGCCCATGTTGCTTCTACCGGCCTCTTTGAAAACGGAACGCTTGCAGCACATTGTGTGCATTTGGATGATGAGGACATTGATATCATCAAAAAGTATCACATTCGTGTGGCACACAACCCGGGCAGCAATATGAAGCTGGCGAGTGGAACGGCACCTGTTCCACGACTTCTGGCAGAGGGTATCTGCGTTGCACTCGGCACAGATGGCGCATCCAGCAACAATAATCTGGATATGCTCGATGAGATCCAGCTGGCGGCGCTCCTTCATAAGGTAAATACGTTAGATCCGTTGGCTGTCCCGGCATTGACCGCCATAAAAATGGGGACGGAATATGGTGCTCAAGCACTCTCCCTTCCTCGTGTTGGAAAAGCTTCAGAAGGGGATAAGGCAGATATCGTGCTCTTCTCGATGCACGGTGCAGAGTGGACGCCATGTTATCATCCGGCTTCCCTTCTTGCCTATTCGGCGAAGTCCTCATCGATTGACACAGTGATGGTCAATGGCTCACTTCTGATGGAAAAGGGCACTTTGACGACACTTGATGAAGAGCGTATCCTCTATGAGGCGCAAAGGGTTGCAGATCGACTGACAAAATAGTATACTATTTCCCAGATCAATGGGGTATGTGTTATGCCTCCGTTCTGTCAAGAACGGAGGCATAATATGATATGGGGGGATTCTTTTTGAAAAAGAAAAGTTCTGGTCGACGACCGTCTAAATCTGTTTCTGCAAAACGTGGAAATACGACGACCAATGGATCAGGACGGAAATACGAACTCATCGGTCTTATCCTGCTCTCCTTCGCACTGATCTCCGGCATAGGGCTGCTCGGTCTTAACGTGGGGTTCGTTGGATTCTTTTTTGCTGATATATTTCGTTATCTATTTGGCTTGGGGGCATTCTTGCCATCCTTATCGTGCTGCTGATCAGCACACAATATATCACACATCATCGCGGCGTACAGTACACCAAAAAGTTCTTCGGTGTGATCGGTTTATTCATCTCCCTTTTGGCAATATGGCATCATTTCGTCATTCCCGTGGGTGAAGAGATCCTTCCGCAAAGTCTTTCGGAAGGTGGTGGACTTCTTGGCGGTGGTGTTTTATTTGTGCTGCGCGCTCTCTTCGGAGTAGACGGTGCGGTCATTCTATTGGGCACATTCGTTGTCGGTTCGATTCTCTTATCGACGACATGGTCGTTGGCATCCGGCTATATGAAAACGCGTGAACAGGCAAAGAAAAGTGCTCAGGCGGCGGGGGCTGCCCTTCATACGACACGTGAGACAATTGGAACAGTCGCAGAAAAAAATTTGAGCAGCGGACAACGCAGATGGTCCATCAGATGACCGACACGATGCCGTACAATCAGGAAAAAAAGACCCACTCTTTGTAGAGCAGCACAGTCAGATGGAGGATCCGAAACATCATCCAGATGACACCGAAGAAAAAGATGCATGACAGCGTGTCAGCGGATCTGGAAATACATGCGCCTATCGCCGAGGAAGAACCTGTTCCTGTCGCCTCTCCCATGGAAAGCATGGTGGCAGAGAAGGAGACAAGTTCCGGCGCCCTATTTGACAACGCTGAAACAAGAACACGAGAACACACCCATTCAATTCTCCATACAAAAAGCGAAGAACACTTACCGGAGAAAATTCCATCTGCGCCGCACGAGCAGGTCGTTGATGCGCTAAAAATTGCGGAAGATAAAATCGAGGAAACAGACGAAACGATATCCGATGCAGAGGAACAGGATCCGTCAGACGAAGAGGTGCGACAGGACGATACTGAGGCAGCTACAGCAATGCGTTCTGAGCAGATTAGCTCCCCGGACGCCGAGACAGCAGGGAAAGCAGCTTATATACTTCCTAAAGTCACGCATATACTTTCTAAGCATGTGAAGAAAGAGAATGAGTCACTTGACCAAGAAATCGAAGAAAATGCACATACGCTCCAACAGACGCTAGAGAGCTTTCATGTGAATGCAAAGGTAATTAGTGCATGTCACGGTCCTGCCGTAACGCGTTATGATTTGGAACCTGCTCCCGGGGTGAAGGTGAGCAAAATCACGAATTTAGCTGAAGATATCGCTTTACAGCTAGCCACAACATCGGTTCGTATCGAACCGGTGCCGGGAAAAGCCGCCATTGGTATTGAGATTCCAAATCGTATCTTGGAAAGTGTCCAGCTGCGTGATGTTTTGGAGAATCCTGCTTTCCAAGAGGCGAAGTCAAAGCTGACCGTTGGTCTTGGCATGGATATCAGCGGGCAGGCGATCTTTGCAGATATTGGGAAAATGCCGCATCTGTTGGTTGCCGGGGCTACTGGTTCAGGCAAGTCGGTATGCATCAATACGCTGATTTCTAGTATTCTGTTCAAAGCTGCTCCGGATGAAGTTAAGTTCATCCTCATCGATCCGAAAAATGGTTGAGCTTTCTAATTACAATGGAATACCGCACCTCATGGTTCCCGTTGTGACGGATCCTAAGAAGGCGTCGTCCGTACTGAACTGGGCTGTGCAGGAGATGGAGAAACGATACGCTGTCTTTGCATCACACAGTGTGCGTGACATCAAGTCGTTCAATCGTCGTTATGTCGAAGAAAAAGATGCCGTTCATCGTCATCGTGATTGATGAGTTGGCGGATCTTATGATGGTATCCCCGCGCGATGTGGAAGATTCCATTTGCAGAATCCTACAGAAAGCGCGTGCCGCCGGAATCCACATGATTCTAGCGACACAGCGGCCGTCCGTCAATGTCATTACGGGCATCATCAAGGCGAATCTTCCTTCCCGCATCTCGTTTGCGGTCTCATCACAGGTCGATTCCCGTACGATTTTTGGATCGCGGCGGTGCAGAAACTTTGCTTGGTAAAGGGTGATATGCTCTTTTCCCCACAGGGAGCTCCCAAACCGATTCGTGTGCAGGGGGCGTTTATCAGTGACGAGGAAGTTGAAATGCTTCTGGACTACATCCGCTCACAAGGACAAGAGGTCAGTGAAAACGAAGAGCTCATTGACTTTATTGAGAATGACTCCAAAGAAGATGATTCATCCGAAGAGGATGAATTCCTCGTCAAGCAGGACAAACTTCTTCCGGATGCCGTAGAGCTAGTCATGTCCACGGGGCAGGCATCATCGTCCAGTATACAGAGGAGATTTCGTGTTGGATACTCCAGAGCGGCACGACTGGTGGATACGATGGAGGAACTGCGTATCATTGGGCCGAGCGGGGGAGGAAATAAACCGAGAGAAATCCTCATGTCACAGGAACAGGCCATGGAATTGGTTAAAAGTCTGATGTAATATATTTTTCCGATGAAATGTGCTATACTTAGCACACGAATTGATGCTGGGAGGGCGATTGAATTGAAATATATGACAGGAAAAGAACTGCGGGAAGCATATCTTAATTTTTTTGCAGAGAAGAAGGGACATCTTCGTTTGCCAAGCTATTCTCTTGTCCCGGAGAATGACCCGACGCTGCTTTTGATCGGTGCTGGCATGGCACCCCTCAAGCCCTTTTTTACCGGTAAGGTAAAGCCGCCGCGCCATCGCATCGTTACCTGTCAGCGCTGTGTGCGTACAGGAGATATCGAAAACGTCGGACGTACAGCGCGGCATCAGACATTTTTTGAGATGCTTGGAAACTTCTCCTTTGGAGACTATTTCAAGAAAGAAGCGATTCCTTGGGCATGGGAGTTTCTGACCGAAGTCATCGAACTGCCCAAAGAGAAAGCTTTGGGTAACCATCTATCCAAACGATGACGAAGCACGACAGATTTGGTTGGAGCAGCCGGGTCTTTCCCCGGATCATATTGTCCCGTTGGAAGATAATTTCTGGGAGATCGGCCCGGGGCCATGCGGTCCTGATTCTGAGATATACATTGATCTCGGAGCGGAACGTGGCTGTGGCAGTCCGACCTGCAGTGTAGGATGCGATTGTGATCGATTCCTCGAAATCTGGAATCTCGTCTTTACGCAATATGATCGCACCGAGGATGGTGAGTATAACCTCCTTGCCCATAAAAACATCGATACGGGCTGCGGGACTTGAGCGTCTTGCTTCTGTCGTACAAAATAAGAAGACAAATTTCGAGACAGATTTGCTCTATCCTGTTATCGAGTATGCTGCCAATGTATCTCAGACGGAGTATGGCGCTGATCCACAAAAAGATATATCCCTCAAGGTCATCGCCGATCATGCGCGTTCTGTTGTCATTATGATCATGGACGGCATTCTGCCATCCAATGAGGGAAGAGGATATGTGTTGCGCCGTACGATACGGCGTGCGATCCGTCATGGACGGATGTTGGGCATCACAAAGCCATTCCTGGACGGAGCGGTTGATGCTGTCATCGAAATCTTTGGTGATGTAAAAGACTTTAGCGAACTCGTATCGAAAGAGGAATACATTAAGCGTGTCATACGCATTGAAGAAGAACGGTTTGCTGCGACGCTCGTCCAGGGCATTGATCTCCTGAATGAAGAGATTGACTCGCTGAAAGCGAATGAACAGCAGATACTTCCCGGAGAAGTCGGATTCAAACTCTATGATACCTATGGATTTCCCCGTGAACTTACTGAGGAAATTCTTCATGAGAATGGCCTCAAGTTGGACGATGCTGGATTTGCGCAGGAGATGGAAAAACAGCGCAACCGGGCAAGAAGTGCACGGGCTGAGAACCAGGCTGTGGCTGTTCCGGATCTTTCTGGATTGGATACATCAGCCCTGACCGAAAATGCAGAGGCGCGCGAGGCCAACGTTGTCGCCATTTGGCGTGATGGGGCTCTGGTCGACATGCTGCATGATGGAGAAAGCGCCGGAATCATCCTGAGCACCACGCCGTTCCACGCGGAGGGCGGCGGACAGGTGGGAGATGCTGGGCTTCTCCTCAGTGATGTCGGACGAATTGTTATCCGTAATACGAAAAGACTTCCTGATGGGACAGTTTATCATCTGGCGTATGTTGAGGAAGGTCAGATTCAGCGCGGAGAGACAGTTCAAATTCAGCTGGATGAGGTGCATAAGCTATCATCTGCACGTAATCATACAGCAACACATCTTCTTCAGGCAGCACTTCAGAGAATTGTCGGAGATCATGTGCATCAGGCAGGGTCTTTGGTGACACCTGAGCGACTTCGCTTCGATTTTACGAATTTTGAACCTTTGACACAGCAGCAGGTGCAGGATATCGAGGATTTGGTCAACGAAGAAATTCTTAGCTCAATCGATCTCGATATTTCGACGATGCCAATTGCAGTGGCGAAAGAACGCGGTGCAATGGCTCTCTTTGGAGAGAAGTACGGCGATATTGTCCGTGTGGTTGAGGTTCCGAATTTCAGCATCGAGCTGTGTGGCGGTTCTCATGTATCCAACACAGGACAGATCGGTCTTTTTAAGATTATTGGCGAATCTGGTGTTGCTGCAGGCGTACGCCGTATCGAAGCAATTACCGGCCGTGCGGCATATCAGTATGTGTCAGAAACGGATGCGCTGATCCGTACACTTTCTCAGCGGCTGAAAGTAAAAGGCGGGAGACCTGCCCACGCAAGTCGATAAACTGATCGACGAGAAGAAGAATATGCAGGAGCAGTTACGTACTTATGCGGACTCTCGTGATCAAGCAGACGCACAAAAACTGCTGTCAGATGTCCAGGAAATTGGAAAATTCCACGTCATTGTTGGAAAAGTAAATGTGGATTCCATGGAGGAGCTTCGCAATATTGCAGATCTCGCCTGTGAAAAGCTCAGTGCGGGCATTGTCGTTCTTGGTATGGCGGCCAACGATAAGGTGAATCTTGTCGTTAAGGCAGACCAAGATGCTGTAGCCTATGGTGCCCATGCCGGCAACATCATTAAGGCGGCTGCTAAAGCCGTTGGCGGAGGCGGTGGTGGACGCCCCGACATGGCACAGGCTGGGGGAAAAATACCGCAGAACTTGTCGCAGGCCTTTGACGATGCAGTTCTTGTCATACGTCAGCAGGCAGGAAAATAATACAACCATGATGATCGGGCTGTCACGTGCTGACAGCCCTTTTTTAGAAGGCAGAGACATGGAACAGGATATAACACAAAAAATCAAGGGCAAAAGTATTCGTTATCTTATTGTATTTATCTGCATGATCCTTTTGGCCTCTGGCATATTGATTTATGCAAAAGGTACGAGCAGTGGCTTTCATGTTTCTCAAGCGTATATTTCCTACGAAAAAAAATACCTGCAGTCTTCGGATCGCATGATGGTACAGGAACTCCATGTCAGCACCGGAGATCATGTAAAACAAGGAGATCTCCTAGTAACAGTACAAAAGACTTTTTCTGACGAGGACATTCAACGCTTACAGCAGAGCGTGACACTCGCTCAAAACAATGTTAACCAGCTTCGCGCTGGTGCAGCTGTTTCTGATCAGCCAGAGATTTCACCGATTTCCAACGAAGCTGTTGATGCTGCACGCAGTAAAGTGGAACGTATGTCTGCGTTATATGAGATGGGGGCAGTCAGTGCAGCAAAAAAAGAGGAAGCGATTCGGGAGTATGAGGAAATACAGTCTTCCGTGCAAGAAAATAGGGGAACTTCATCGATAGTGTTCAACTCTGCTGCCCTAAAAGGAGCAGAAGATCAATTAAACCAGGCAGAAACACTGTTAAAAAAAGCAAAAGAACCATCTTCATCCACTGATATCTATGCAAAATGGGATGGCGTCGTTTCTCAATTATATGTTCAGAATGGAGATGTCCTCGAACCGGACAGCAACATTATGGAAATAGAATGCACGGATCGTATACGAATCGAAGCAGAAGTTTCCCCCGATACGGCAAAACAAATCTATCTCGGGCAAATCGTTACCTATTCACTCGATGGAATAAAGAGGGAAGGTACGGTAGAAGATATCACCCCCGCAGATGATTCAGGAGAGGAAGATGTCCCTGTCTTAATTTCCGTCTCTATGCCGAACACGGATTGGTCTGATCTTCATCAGACGGATCAAATCGAATTATACTTTTCTTTGTAGGGAATGTATGTTTTGTTCATTCTTTTCGTGAGCATGAATCTATGCTATACTGTTGCTGAACATACTATGAAAGGAAACGGCAAATGATAGATCAAAGACGAAAGGATCCTTCCACTGATCAGTTGTTTCGTGCGGTTCTCTCTCTGCAGACCGTTGATGAATGCTATCAATTTTTTGAAGATCTTTGCACCATTGGCGAACTTCGTGCTATGGCACAAAGACTTGATGTCGCCCGTATGTTATACGGGGGGAATACCTATGATGAGGTTGTTGCCCATACAGGTGCAAGCACGGCAACAATCAGTCGTGTGAAGCGCTGCCTAAATTACGGTGCAGATGGATACACACTCGTTCTGAAGAATGGATGTCTTTCGGTGAATGCGGACGGAGGAGATACAGATGAATGCTAAAAACGCTATCCTAGAAACCCCATATGGGACAAGAGATCTGCTTCCTGCTGATGTCATTGAAATGCGTTACCTCGATCAAATCCTATCGCAGATCTTTTCCTCATGGGGATATGACGAGATCGCTACGCCGACAATCGAGCATTTGGAAACTCTTGTTTCGCGCATTCAGGAAGAGAATGACCTCTTTATTCTTTCTGGAAATAAAAAAATAGACTTCTTGCCTTGCGCAATGAAATGACGACGCCGATAGCGCGTTTGGTCAGCAGTCGATTAAAAGATCTTCCTGCACCGCTTAAATTATCGTATATCGGCAACGTATTTCGCATTGAGCAGACGCAGGAAGGTCGTCAATGCGAGTTCCATCAAGCAGGTGTAGAGCTGATGGGATGCAATACTGCGGCAGCAGATGCAGAGATCATTGCGCTTGCCATCGAGGGCTGTTCTGGCATGTGGAATCAAGGAATTCCAGATTCATATTGGGCAGGTGAACTTCCTCAAAGGAATGATGACGGCCTTTGGGATCGATGATGCGCATCGTGAAGCATTAAAGAATGCGATGGAATCTCACGACATTGTGCAAACGAATCAGCTCATTGACACACTCGCTATCTCTTCTGCCTCTAAAGAGCTCCTAAAGAGTATTCCTCTTTTGAATGGAAAGGAGGATGTCATTGAACATATTTACAAACTCCCATTGAACCAAGAAAGTCAACATGCAACGAATAATTTGGTGGAAATATACTCGATTCTGAAAGACTATCACTTGGCAGACTACGTGCATTTTGATTTTGGCGTAATTCGCGATTTTCACTATTATACGGGCATGGTCTTTGAAGGATATTCCCCGGGACTTGGCTTTCCTTTTGTGGGGGCGGTCGCTATGATGATCTGTTGGGGAAATATGGAGCTCCAATGCCTGCGACCGGATTCGCCCTTGGGATGGAACGTGTTATACTGGCACGAAAGCGACAGAACGTCAATGCACAAATGGCACAGAAGGACGTATATATTGGATATGGGGAAGGACAGATCCAGTCGGCGATCACACGTGCAAAAGCCCTCCGAAATGAGGGCAATGTCGTAGAGCTTGCTGTCGTTCCGCAGACAAAGAATGAAGCGGCATCCTCAGGAAAACAAAAGGGATACGTTGCTTTTGAGTATTTCGCATGATACAGCGTATACGGCAGTTTCTATATGCTGTATTCGGACGTTTGGATGCAGAGGCAAACACATTCGTTCGTTGCTACTTATCCAAAGAAGAGCAGAAGCTGTTTTATGCCATGCACGAAGCGGATCAATTTCATGCATGGCGTGTCGCACGTAGTGCGCAAAAAAAATATCTGCAATATGACGTCGTCCATTCCGATGCGTATATCCTGTTGACGCGATGTGCTCTATTGCATGATATCGGGCGCGAAAAGGGGATGGCTGATGTATGGGGGAAGGTACTGTCCGTCCTTGTGTATCGGTTCCTACCACATCTCGTTGAATACTTCATCCGGGAAACGAACGGACATCGCGGAAGAATTGGTACAGCGCTGTATATCTGCCAATACCATCCCATCCTTGGGGCAAATAAATTGCGGAAAATAGGAGCGATAAAAGAAGCGGAAATCATCGTACAGCATCAAAAAAAACCAGCACCAGAGGATTCACTGGTGCTGGCTATTCTGAAGGAAGCTGATGGAGAGAACTGAGCTATGCTATCAGTTCTTTTGGTCGTAACGAGGTAAAAAAACGGACGTAGGGAGGTGCGCCGTGGAGGATCATGCCATTAATATCCGCGCATCTTATCTACGACATTGAGCATTCCAATTCGCTGCGGAAAGATTTGCAAATTGTTGCGGAAAATTTTGAGAGAGCGATCCAGATACATAGGGGAGATTGATGAGTGGTGTGGAGTGATATAAAGATTTTCCACATCCCATAGCGGTGAATCCTCCGGCAGTGGTTCCTCTGCAAATACGTCTAAGGAAGCCCCACGAATCCGCTTTGAGGACAGGGCATCAACAAGGTCATCTTCATTGACCACGTCACCTCTGGATACGTTGATAAAGAATGCGGTCTCCTTCATCATGTTGAATGCTCTGCTGTCAAAGAGCTGATGTGTCTGTGGGGTCAGAGGAAGTGCAACGATCACATAATCTGCCTTGGACAACGCCTCTCCCAGATGCTCCGTGTCGAACAGTTCATCTACAAACGGCTCGGTTGTTTTCTTTCGCTTGACGGCAACGACACGCATTCCAACGTTCTTTAGATGCTTTGCCACCTCTCGACCAATGCTTCCCAGGCCAACGACAGCAGCAGTCTTCCCATAGAGCTCATCAGGGGCTGTGAGCCTCTTCCACTGGTGTGCTTTTTGATTCTCCCACGCTTCGATGAGACAGCGACTGAACGAGAGCATCGTCCCTAGGATGTGTTCAGCCATGGGAATACCGTGAATCCCGCGTGAGTTGGTCAATAAAAATATCGGAACGTCGGAAGTTCTCGTTGGAAAGAAGACGCTCTACACCAGCACTGTATGTATGGATCCACTTTAAATTGGGCATTTGTGGAAGAAATGCATCCATATCCATCTGCGCATCATATCCCAAGAGGACGTCGATTTGTCCAAAATGAACAGCAGCTTCTTTGGGGCGCAGACAGTTAATATGGCAGTCGCCGCTTTTATGGATGAGATCCTTTTTGTGAATCACTTAATTGGATAAATGATAATATCTGAAGCGTCATCTGCATCTCCTTCTCATAAAATGAATCCTTTGCATAGGGATTATTCTAGATTCCCCGGAAAAATCCTTTTTTAAGCATTGACCATCATGAATTTAAGTGCTAGTATGTGCTCATATTAGTTCTTTAATGGACTAAAGGATTGGAGCTGTTTTCTATGGAAAATTACATGAATGATTATTTGACGATAGCTTTGCCAAAAGGGAAATTGTTTACCATCTCTAAGAATCTTCTTCATCGTGTTGGACTTTCAGCGGATCACCTGAGTGAAAAATCTCGTAAACTTGTCATCGAAAACGAAGATCTAAAGGTACGATTTATCATTGCCAAAACATCGGATGTTCCGACCTATGTCGAATATGGTGCTGCGGATATCGGAATCATAGGGAAGGATGTTCTGCTGGAATCCCAAAAAGATGTGTATGAGATTTTGGATCTTGGCTTTGGAAAATGTCATTTGATGATGGCTGTTCCCCAAAAGGAAAAGCGTCGACGTTTGCTCGATTACTCCTATACAAGAGTCGCAACCAAATACCCTCATATTGCAGAAAGTTTTTTTGCAAGGCAGGGGATGCAGATGGAGTACATCAAGTTAAACGGCTCCATTGAACTCGGTCCCATTGTTGGGCTGTCCGAGAGCATCGTAGATATTGTTGAAACGGGAACGACGCTGGCAGAAAACGATCTGGAAGAGATCGCACACATCTTGGATGTGAGTGCACGCCTGATTGTCAACCGCGTGAGCTTCAAACTGAAATTTCATCGAATCAATGAGATTGTCAATAACCTGAGACCAATCATAGAGAGTGGGGAAATCCTATGAAGATCATTTCTGTTGCTGATGTCGGCATAAAAGAGGCTGAATTACAGCTCACGAAAAAAGCCTTTGACGAAATTGAGCTGGGGGCGTCCATGCGGGCGAAGAATCAAGAGATTTTCGGCGAAGACCTGACGGCAAGCGAATTGGTTCATCGCATTGTTCGTGATGTACGTAGCGGGGGAGATCAAGCACTTCTTCGTTATACTAAATTACTGGATGGTCTTGACCTAAACAGCAAGGACATTATGGTATCTGAATCAGAGTTACAGGCGGCAGCGGATCAGGTGGATGCAGCCGTTCTTGCTTCACTGGAGCGGGCAGCAAAGAATATCTTCGCCTTTCACGAAGAACAAAAGCCGAAATCGTGGATGACCTATCGCGCCCATGGATCGATCCTGGGGCAGGAAGTGATTCCACTCTCGCGCGTTGGTATTTATGTTCCGGGAGGGACGGCGGCGTATCCGTCATCTGTGCTCATGAACGCCATACCTGCCATAGTCGCTGGCGTTGATGACATTATTATGTCAGTTCCAACCAAAGGCGGCATCCTCAATCCATATGTATTGGCTGCAGCACACATGCTTGGCATCAAGAAAATATTCAGAGTTGGCGGCGCACAAGCTATTGCCGCTATGGCATACGGAACAGAAAGTATCCCTCGTGTCGATAAAATCACGGGGCCTGGGAATCTTTTTGTCACCTTGGCGAAGAAAGAAGTATACGGGCATGTAGATATTGATATGCTCGCGGGCCCCAGTGAAATTCTGATCCTAGCGGATGCGGAGGCTTCTCCAAAATATATTGCGGCAGATATGCTCAGCCAGGCCGAACATGACCCTCTGGCATCCAGCATCTTAATCACCGATAGTGCGGACTTGGCATCGAACGTTCGCTGTGAAATACAAGATCAGCTGCAGAGTCTGCCGCGAAGGGAGACTGCTTCTGCCTCACTGGAACGTAACGGACGCATCATCGTGACGGAAAATATTCAACAATCCGTTCATCTTGCGAACTATTCTGGACCTGAACATATTGAACTTCTCGTAAAGGATGCCTTTCACTTACTTCCAGAGATCCGATGTGCAGGCGCCGTCTTTGTTGGCGCGTATTCTCCGGAGCCATTGGGGGATTATTTCGCAGGACCGAATCATGTTCTTCCGACAGGAGGAACAGCACGGTTTTATTCCGTCCTCAATGTAGAAACCTTTATGAAGCGAACCAGCATCATATCTTATACGAAAAAAGCGCTTGATGAAGTGAGTGATGACATCATCCGTCTGGCAGAAACAGAGGGGCTGGAAGCCCATGCAAGAGCCATTCGGACAAGGAGAGACAATATATGTTGAACTACCGAAACGGATTGGATCGCATGCCATCCTATGACACGACAGAACAGGATTGGAAGATCAAAGTAAATGCCAATGAATCGAACCTTGGACTTCCTCCATTGGTCGAGGAACGTGTGCTTTCCCGATTATCACGCGTTGCATTCCAACGCTATCCGAATCTGGAATACGATATGTTATGTGAACAGATAGGATGCGCCTACGGATGGGGGAAAGAAAACGTTATCCTTGGAAATGGATCCAGTGAGATCATTGAAAAGATATTCTATGCCTTTGGTGGAGATGCCACGCATAAGATCGTTTACCCGGCTCCTTCCTTTTCTATGTATAAAATCTATGCAGCTGCATCCGGGGCGCAGGATATTGTTGTCCCGCTGCAAGAGGATTATTCTCTTGATGTAGATGCATTCATTCAGGCCGTAAATCAAAACAATGCATCCCTTGCCGTTCTTTGTAATCCAAACAACCCCACCGGCAATGCCCTGTCGATTGAAACCATAGATTATATTGCTGGGCGAATTCGCTGCGCATTTCTCCTTGATGAAGCATACACAGAATTCTGTGATCAGAGTGCCGTTTCGCTTCTAAAAAAATATGACCACTTGATGATTGCACGTACCTTCTCCAAGGCCTACTCCTTGGCTTCGTGTCGTGTCGGCTATATGTTGGCACATCGTGATATCATTGACATGGCTGCGAAAAACATATATGCCATATCATATCAATACGTTATCCCTAACCACGGCAGACACAGTCTTTCAAATGCGCGTTGAATTTGAACCGCAGATCCAAATGATCTGCGGAGAACGTGATCGTATGCAGGAAAAATACAAACATCTGCGCGGTGTAACGGTATATCCGTCATATACTAATTTTATCCTGATTCATTATGCAGGAGCATGCGCGCTAAATGATGAATTGATCCATCAGGGAATTGGCGTGCGTAGTTTTCACAATGCACCTCGGCTGGAGGATACGCTGCGCATTTCCATGGGAAGACCCGATGAAAATGACGCCGTTTTTCGCGCAATAAAAGATTATGTGGAGGCACGTACATGAGTACACGACACGCAGAGATTCATCGGACAACAGCGGAGACCGATGTCGTTGTATCCATGGAGCTCGACGGCAGCGGAACATCTCATATTGATACGGGGATTGGATTTTTTGATCACATGCTCACGCTGTTTGCTGCACATGCTCGTGTCGACTTTGACTGTTACGTGTCATGGGGATATCGAGGTCGATGGACATCATACGGTGGAGGATATCGGCATCAGCATAGGCGATGCATTTCGGACAGCCATTGGAGAAAAGCGTGGTATTTCCAGATACGGTACCTTCTTCCTGCCAATGGACGAAACGTTGGCAATGGTCTCCTTGGACATCAGTGGACGTCCGTTTTTGTGTTATGACCCGGGAACTGAGCCAATGACGCCGATGATCGGAACCTATGACACAGAACTCACCGAGGAGTTTCTGCGTGCTTTTTCCTTCCATGCAGGAATCACACTTCATGTGAAAATTTTATACGGAAAAAATTCACATCACCGTGTAGAAGCCGTGTTCAAAGCACTTGCACATGCACTGCGTATTGCCATAGAGAAGGACGCACGAGCAGGTGACGAGATTCCTTCCACGAAGGGGCTTCTGTAAGGAGAGTACATGATTACCGTAATAGATTATGGGGCAGGTAATTTATTTAGTGTCGAAAAAGCATTTTCGGCAATCGGAGCAGAGGTATGTGTAAGCGAAAGAGCAGAGGATCTTACATCTGCAGATAAAATTGTCCTGCCAGGCGTGGGTGCATTTGGAGACTGCATGACCAGACTCAATGCGTCGGGACTGGTTCCTTTGCTAAAAGAGCGTATTGCCGAAGGAGTACCGCTCCTTGGAATATGTGTTGGGCTTCAGATCCTATTTGAGGGCAGTGAGGAATCGCCGGATGTGCAGGGGCTGGGACTGCTGCGCGGACATGTGAAAAAAATCTCTGCAAAAAATGAGAAAATACCGCATATGGGCTGGAATGCCGTGCATATCGAAGAGAATTATAGGAGGAGTGGACTGCTCAAAAACATCCCGGATGCCTCTTATGTTTATTTTGTACACAGCTACCATGCGGTTCCTTCAGATCCTTCGATGATTTCATCGACATGTTGCTATGGAGAGAAGATCACCGCATCGATTGCTTCCGAGCACATCATGGCAACGCAGTTTCATCCGGAAAAAAATCCGGGAAAAATCGGGCTGGCGATGATAAGAAATTTTGCAAACTGTTGATAGGAAGGGTTTTTATGCTGATTCTCCCTGCTATTGATTTACGCGGCGGGAACTGTGTCCGCCTTGTTAAAGGAGATTTCAAACAAGAAACGATCTACAGTGAACATCCCGAAGAAATTGCTCTTCGCTGGGAAGGAGAAGGTGCAGAATTTCTTCACGTCGTCGACTTGGATGGAGCTCTTGCTGGAGAGCCGCAGAATATGGACGCGATAAAGCGTATTCTTCAGGCGGTGAAAATACCCGTTGAGGTCGGAGGCGGCATACGGTCAATGGAATCGATTGATCGTCTCCTTTCCATCGGCGTTTCGCGTGTTATCTTAGGCTCTGTTGCCGTGCATAAAGAGGAACTGGTACAGGAGGCATGCAGCGCATACGGAAAATCGTATCGTCGTTGGCATTGATGCGAAGAAGGGAATTGTCGCAACGGATGGATGGGAAAAATCTGGCGGCATATCGGCAGTAGAGCTTGCGAAAAAACTCGGCGCATTTGGTCTGGAGACGATCATCTATACTGATATATCACGTGATGGGACACTTTCCGGTGTGAACGTCACAGAAACGGCACATTTGGCTCGTGCCTCCGGGATCAAGGTGATTGCCTCGGGCGGCGTGAAATCCATCAGCGATATTGAGGAACTCAAGAAAAGGGAATGTGATGGCATCATCGGGGTGATTGTCGGAAAATCCATTTATGAAGGAACACTATCGCTCACTGAAGCAATTGCAGCATCGCGCTGACATGTACGTGTATCTTTCGAAAGGTGTGATTTCATCATGCAAACAACCTTTGCAAAAACGTGTCATCCCATGTCTGGATGTCAAAGACGGACGAGTTGTCAAAGGAACAAATTTTGTTGGACTAAGGGACGCAGGAGATCCTGTCGAATTAGCCAAACGATACGATGAAGAAGGTGCTGATGAAATTGTATTTCTGGACATCACAGCATCTCATGAAAAACGGAAGACGATGGATCACGTCGTCTCTAGCTGTGCGTCCGAGGTATTCATTCCGCTCACCGTTGGCGGCGGAATAAGCACCCTAGATGATATGCAGCATATACTCAAGGCGGGAGCCGATAAGACCGCAGTCAATACAGCCGGCGTAAAAAATCCGGAATTGATCCGAGAGGGAGCTTTACGATTTGGCCGTCAGTGTATTGTCGCCGCAATCGATGCACGTCGTACCGGAAGAGATACATGGGAAGTGTATATCAATGGTGGACGTACGCCAACAGGACTTGACTGTGTAGCATGGGCAAAGGATGCAGTGCGTCTTGGAGCCGGTGAAATTCTGCTGACGAGCATGGATGCAGATGGGACAAAAAACGGCTATGATATAGAACTTACACGTGCCGTATCAGAAAGCGTCAACGTTCCTGTGATTGCTTCCGGAGGAGCAGGAACACTGCAGCATTTTTACGATGTTCTCACAAAAGGAAAAGCGGATGCTGTTCTTGCTGCGTCGCTGTTCCACTATGGTGAGTTCACGATAGAAGAGGTAAAAACATATCTTAGGTCACATGGACTGGGGGTTCGATTATGATGAATGTAGATATGTCAATGATTCAATTTGACGACCGAGGGCTGGTGCCAGCAATTGTACAGGAAGAAAACAATCAAGTACTGATGCTGGCATATATGAATCGGGAATCGCTTGAAAAAACAATAGAGACCGGATTTGCATGGTATTACAGCCGCAGCCGCCAAAAAGTTATGGAAAAAAGGCGAAACATCGGGTAATGTCCAACGCGTAAAAGAAATCTCTTACGATTGTGACGGTGACACCATATTGCTGCGTGTCAAGCAGTCAGGCGTAGCGTGTCATACAGGCACCTACTCATGTTTTTAGCGGCCGTAAACTCTATGACGCAGACAATAAGAGTATTATCCCTCTAACAGAAAAAGAAGAGCATCCATTGACTGAAGTTTTGGCGTCCCTTTATCAGGTCATCCAGAGCCGACGCCTGCATCCAGTCGAAGGATCCTATACCAACTATCTATTTGATAAAGGACAGGATAAGATCCTGAAGAAACTCGGCGAAGAAACGGCAGAGACGATCATTGCCTCCAAGAATAACATTCGCGAAGATGTCCTCTACGAGATGGGAGATTTATGGTATCACTGTCTCGTCTTGTTGGCGTATCACAACATGACGCCGGAAGATCTCCTGGAAGAATTGAAACGGAGAAACAGCGGAGGAAAATATCATAAATTTGCCGGTAAGACAGGCATACGCCCAGATATGTAAACTCTTCCTTTATTCAGCTATCCATAATGGTAATTATGGATAGCTGGTGAAATAAAGAAAAACTGGAGCAAAAGATATGTGAATCTTATAACTTGTCATTGACAATAAAAGCAATTTGAAACTATAATTTAGATATTGGGTTATATAACTATAGATTATAGTTTTTAATCAAGGAGAGTGTTCTTTTATGGCAAAGAATCCGGTCAAAATTACCGAGACTGTCCTCCGTGACGGACATCAGTCGTTGGTAGCAACACGCATGCGTATTTCGGACATGCTTCCGCAGCTTGCGGCGCTTGATGCCATCGGCTACAATGCTCTTGAGGCATGGGGCGGCGCCACATTTGACACATGCCTTCGCTTCCTCAATGAAGATCCGTGGGAGCGTTTGGATATTCTGAAGAAGAACCTTAAGACGCCAATTCAGATGCTCCTTCGTGGTCAGAACCTGCTTGGATACAATCATTATTCCAACGATGTTGTTGAGAAATTTGTCCAGAAAGCATCTGCACACGGCGTAGGTGTCTTCCGTATCTTTGATGCATTGAACGATATCCGCAACCTGAGGGTCGCTATTGATTCGGCTCTGAAATGCCCGGAGAAACCGCATGTCCAGGGCTGCCTTGTATATACGATCAGCCCGGTTCACACCAACGAAAGCTTTGTTGAACTGGCTGTCGAGCTCGAGAAGATGGGATGTCATTCCGTCTGTATCAAGGACATGTCAGGCTTGCTGAAGCCGTATGTTGCTGAGGATCTGGTCAAGAAGCTCAAAGCAGCGGTGAAGATCCCCATCGAGCTCCATACGCACTGCACCTCCGGATTTGGTCATGCGACGTATCTGAAAGCCATCGAGGCGGGTGTTGATATCATCGATACGGCACTGGCTCCCTTCTCCAGCGACACATCTCAGCCGTGTACGGAAACGATGGTTGCGATGCTGGAGGGAGAAGAGCGTGATACCGGACTTGACCGTCAGGCAATGACGCCGATCTCCAAGTACTTCCTCAAGGTAAAGCAGGATCTCATTAAGACATTCAACCTCAAGGGATACTTTGACGTCAATCCGAACGTGCTGGATTTCCAGATTCCTGGCGGTATGCTTTCCAATCTTGCTAACCAGCTCAAAGAGGCCGGCATGGAAGACAAGTACCAGGATCTTCTCGACGAGATGCCGCGCGTACGCAAAGATGTCGGCTATCCGCCGCTCGTTACCCCCTCTTCGCAGATCGTTGGAACTATGGCAACGTTTAACGTTATGAGTGGCCAGCGTTACAAGATGGTGCCGAATGAGTTCAAGGATCTTGCTCGTGGAAAATTCGGCAGAACCCCCGTCGAGGTCGATCGTAAGTTCCTGACCGATACGCTTGGGATTGCTCCGGAGGATATCATCGAGGACTGCTCGATCGAAGATGCAAAAGGCAAAGACATTCGCTGACGTTTAAGGAAGAACTGAAAGGAAAAGGATATCTCAATCCGACCGATGAGGATGTTCTCTCCTATGCCCTCTTCCCGCAGGTTGCGGAGGAGTTCTTCAAGGCACACTACAAGCCGATTACGGCATACGTAAAAGAGTAAGCTCAGACATCTAAAAAAGAAGGTGGAACGTGATGAATCGCGTTCCACCTTCTTTTATTGTTCCTTGAAGAATACCGATTTTCCAATAAATTCTCGAAAGATGGAATTATTGGGGATATCATCAATGTCATGAATTTCATCGACATATTGAAGGAAACGCAGAATCAATCGCGCTTCTGTATATCCCTCTTCCCCTCTGCCTATCGCCTCTAAGAGAGGTACTGCATATTTTTTTAACACACCAATTTCATAGATCAGCGCGGAATTGAACAAAACATCGGCTTCCTCCTGAAATGGGAAAATATATTTTTCCTCCCCTGCCCTGACGTCTGGCCACTGCTTAATTGTCTTAATGGCCTTTGCACCACGAAATTGATGATCCCGAACCAATCTGCAGAAGGAAGCGCACCTCTGTTGTTGGGATACGATTATGTGCATCAATGTTTCAGCTGTGTCAATGCACTAATATATATTTTGTATTTGTTTTTTCGTGCTATATCCGCTGTGAGCCGTTCATTCAGGCCATGAATACCCTCAATAATAACGGGTTGATCTTCCTTCAGCTGCAAGAAATTATCGTCGCGCCATTCCCTCTTTCCCGTAATGAAATTGTAGTAAGGAATTTGTACCTTATGTCCATTTAAGAGTTCCAACATATTTTTGATTGAAGAGAGCTGTATCGATCGCGTCAATCGACTCATAGTCATACTGTCCTTTTTCATTTCGTGGCGTGTCCTCACGGTTCAGAAAATAATCATCCAATGAGATCATAATGGGATGCAGTCCATTGACACGAAGCTGTATCTGTAGTCTTTGAGCAAAGGATGTCTTTCCGGAAGATGATGGTCCGGCAATCAAAATAAGCCGTATATTGTTCCGATGTGAAGCGATGTGATCCGCGATTTGAGCGATACGTTTCTCCTGCAGTGCCTCAGATATGCGTATGAGCTCTCCCATACGATGTTCAGTATTGATCTGATTCAGATCCGAGATGTATGGGCACTCCAGGATCTTCGCCCATTCCTTCGCTTCAGAAAGAATGTGTCCAAATTTTGGTTGCTCTACACGCGTTCTGATTTTTCCGTCTGTCATTTCATCTGGTGTGCGTATCAATACACCGGATTGTTCCACATCTAATGCAAACTGTCCGAGAAGCTTTGTCTCTGGGAGCATCGCTCCATACAGGTAATCGGGATAGTTACGGCACGTATATATACTGATCATGGAGTGTGGGAGTGAAGCAATCAGTGCAGCCTTTCCCCTCTTGCCATGCGCCTGAAAGAGTTCAATTGCTTCCTGACGCGGAATACTGTGCTTGACGATGGGGATGTTATTTGCAATCATTTCACGCATTTCTTGTTCGATATCATGGATTAAATGAGCGTTGATTGGTTTTCCTGGAATTTTTACTTCACAATATAATCCCTTATTGACTGTAAACTTGGCGACAACCTCCGCTTCTTTGTTCATATTGGATACGGCCACGATAAAGAGAAAGAGGATGGAGCGCTGATAGATTCTCCATCCAAGGGAAGTATTCAACTCGATAAATGAAATTTCATCATCATGATCATATTCTGACTGTATATCTCGTACTTCACCGTTGATTTTAGCTGCAACAATCGGACTGGAGTAATTCTGCTCTTCCTCTTGTGCAAGCTGCATCAATGTTTTTTTCATCAGAACCCTCTTCTCTCTTTACAGAAAAACCTGCCCATCGCGAGCAGGTTATCATCAGATAAAGAATGTAACAATTTTGTAGGTGATTGCACCCATGATAGCTGTGCATGGGATTGTCAGCACCCACGCTACTACCATTTGCTGTGCGACACCCCATCGAACGGCGTTAATGCGTTTTGCTGCTCCTACCCCCATAATGGAGCCGGAAACGACATGTGTTGTACTCACAGGCAGATGCAGCAAAGTTGCACCAAATATGATAATGGATGAGTTCAAATCCGCCGAAAAGCCTGAAATCGGCTGTAACTTAAATATCTTACCTCCGATGGTCTTGATGATGCGCCAGCCGCCGACGGCCGTTCCACAAGCCATTGCAGTTGCGGCAAGGATTTTGACATAGGTGGGAACCTCGAACGCATCAATGTATCCACCAGCCAATAAGGCGAGTGTAATGATACCCATAGACTTCTGTGCATCGTTGGAGCCGTGAGAAAATGCCATAGTAGCAGCCGATAGGATCTGCATCTTCTTGAATTTTCCGTTGATGGATGTTGGACGTGAATGCCCAAACACGCGGAACAGAAGCAACATGATGATGCATCCGGAAACCATACCAACTAAAGGAGATAAAATCAACGAGAGGACAATTTTTCCGATTCCCGTGAAGTTTAATCCATCGACGCCTGAGGACGTCATCAGAACAGCACCGATCACCCCACCGACAAGTGCATGTGAACTACTGGAAGGCATCGAAAACTTCCATGTAATCACATTCCATACGATAGAGCCGAAGAGCGCAGCAATAAGAACGTGTTCATCTACATGAGAGGCTGATTTTACGATATCTGAACCGATAGTCTTTGCCACACCAGTGCTGTACATTGCACCGAAAAAGTTAAGGACTGCGGCCATAATAATGGCGTGCTGCGGATGAATCGCTCTTGTGGAAACAGAAGTGGCAATCGCATTCGCTGTATCATGAAAACCGTTGATAAAGTCGAATATCAATGCCAACAGAATGACTAGAAAGATCAATAGCTGCAAATCAGGCATACTTCATTACCACTCCTCGCAGCATATCAGCAATATGTTCACAATGATCCAGCGTGTCTTCCAGCTGCTCCAGAACATCTTTCCAGCGAATGAGCTCAATCGGATCCTTCTCGTGTTCAAACAGGTAGGCAACTTCACGACGGTAGATGAGATCGCCTTCACTTTCAAAACGTTCAATCTTGTGCGATGCGTCCAATATACCCACTTGATTTTTGCGGATGTTCCCCAAAAAGGATACCGCACGAACGATCTCCTCCGTTGCAGAGAGCAATAACTTGGTCAGGTTTACTGCTCCCGTCATTGGCTCCCCCATATGGTACATGTCGTATCGCTGTAATATTCCTTGGAGGAGATCAACGCCGTCATCGAGGTTGTTTGCCAATGCGTATATGTCTTCACGATCAATCGGTGTAATGAAAGTGAGGTTCAGCTTGTCAATAATACGGTCGTTGATAGCATCTGCTTCGTGTTCGATTTTATTGATTTCTTCTACCTTAACCGCCGTTGTTTTGTAATCCTGGATGACCTCGTCCAGAATCAAAGCTCCTGCATGAAAGAATTTCGCACTTTCAAGGAATAGATCAAAGAACTCATCATCCTTCTGTTTGAAATTAAACATAAATCCAGATCCTCCCCAGGAATACATTTACTTGGAGGTACATACAGAAAAATCACACCCCAATAATATCATTATTTCAGATTGACAGCAAGCCAAAATTTGACTGTACTCAAATCCTTTCGGCGAGTCGCTCCGCGAGGAGTGTATAGCGTCGTCTTGTTCGATCATTGCTTACAGCGGTAAAGAGTGCTGTGCGATCTCCGACAAGAATCACACGTTTCTTTGCGCGTGTGACAGCCGTATAGAGGAGGTTACGCTGCAGCATAATATGATGTGCACGTACAAGCGGTAAAATGACAGTACTATATTCGCTGCCCTGACTCTTGTGTACACTCATGACATAGGCGAGTGTAAGCGATGCAAACTCATCCCGTGTATACGTAACATCCACATCATCTGTGTATTGTACGATAAGTTTCTCTGTATCAATCCATACAATACGGCCAACATCACCGTTGAAAACATTTTTGGTATAGTCGTTTCGTATCTGCATGACCTTATCGCCGCTGCGAAATCCGGCGATTGACGCATTGTCTTCCGTTTCTGGGTTGAGTGCTTCCTGTAGTGTGCGGTTTAGTGCATCTACGCCACATGCTTCGCGACGCATGGGCGAAAGCACTTGCATGTCCATCACAGAGTGCCCCTCTTCGATCAACGATTGACAAATTGATAGGACTTGCTTTGCAGCTTCCTCGGCGGATACTGCCGAAACAAAGGAGAAATCGTTTCCTGTAAATGTCGGCATAGATCCTGTGTTGATTGCGTGTGCATTGAGCACGATCGTTCCTCTGTTATTCTGACGAAAAATCTGTGTCAGACGCACACATGGAAAAACGCCCGAACGAAGAATATCTTTTAATACAGATCCTGGCCCGACGGCCGGAAGTTGATCTGCATCTCCAACGAAGACGATGTGTGAGCCTGGAAGGACAGCGGAAAGCAGATGCTGCATAAGTACAATATCCATCATGGATACCTCATCAATGATGACAACATCTGCCTCAAGCATACATTCCGCATCACGTGCAAAATGCATCTCGCCGTCTTCTTCACGTCCCTTGTGCTTCGAGCATACGATGTACAGTGGCTGCGGGAGCCCCAGTCGCTTCTGAAAGACGTTTTTGCAGCACGACCTGTTGGCGCAGCGAGAAGGATTTCCAGCCCTTGCTTTCCCATTATATCAATCATGCTTCGAATTACTGTTGTCTTTCCTGTGCCAGGGCCGCCGGTAAGTATGACAACGCCATGAAGCAGGGATGCAATCACGGCATCTCGCTGCTGCTGTGCGAGTGTTACCTCATGCTCTTCCTCCCATTTGCTGACAAGTGCTGCAGGGTTGTGAACGTGAATTGGTTCTGCCTTATGCTTGAGCATGCGGAGAAGATCTGCGGTTTCTACCTCTGCATGATACAATTGAGGCGAGTAAATCAGACGCTCTCCCATCTCATCCACGGCATAGACGCGATGCATTTTCACCTCGCGTCGGAGTACATCCATGATGTCAACATGCTCAACACCAAGGCGCTTGGCGGTATGCTCAATCAGCAGAGCTTCCGGAATGCAGCAATGCCCATTGGATGCAATTTGTGCCAGTTCAAAAAGGATGCCTGCTGCAATCCGCTCCGTTGAGTTTTTTTCCCACCCACATGCCGCAGCAATCGTATCCGCCGTGATAAACCCAATACCATCCACTTCTTGTGCCAGCTGATATGGATTTGTCTCCATCACCTTCAGCGAGAGTGAGCCATATTTTTTGAAGATACGGGCGGCATAGCTACCCAGTTACACCATGCTCTTCCAGCCAAAGCATAATATCACGCAGTTCGCTTTGCCTAAGATAGGATGCTGTAATTTTCTCTGCCGTTTTAGGTCCAATTCCGGTAACTTCCGTTAGGCGACGTGGTGTGCTCTCTATGACCTTTAGTGTGTCTATACCAAAACGTTCAACGATACGACGTGCCATCGCCGGGCCGATTCCTTCGATCACACCGGAAGACAAAAACCGCTCGATGCCATGTGCCGTCGTCGGTGTACTAACGTGCATTTGCACAGCTCGAAACTGTCTCCCAAAGCGAGGATGTACAAACCATGTTCCGCTTAAATGCACTTCCTGCCCAAGAAGCGGTGCGGGAAGGTTCACCGTTGCCGTACATTTCGACTGACTTTGCAGGCGCAGGCGAAAAACAGAAAATTCATCATTTGCAGCCGAAAAAATGATATGATCTACAATACCGGTTAGTCGTTCTTCCTTGTTATTGAAATCAAGATCTTGCTGAAGCTGCATCATCGACCTCCGTCAGCTGCTCCCACTTGGCATAACGTTGTATAATCTCCTGCTCCTTTTCTGCATACGCTGCAGCAACGGTATGGCTGCGTTCGGGGTCACATTGTGTTTCCGGCAAATTCATCTCATACTCCAACCCTTTTTAACTCTGCCTCCGCCATAGCGATCTCTGCTTCAGCACGTTCAATCATTTCCTGACGGCGGCCTGTAGGCAGCGTGCTTACTGACGACTGTCTATGGGAATTGTTTTTTGCGCAGGAGGTTGTTCTGTTTTCTTCTTTTGGGAGACTTGATCCTGCTCTTGTGGCCGTGAAGACTCCTCTTCTTTTTTCATCAGATAGTAACTGTACCCACCGAGATACTCCGTGATCGTTCCTTGGTTCAATACCAATGTGCAGTTTGCTGTCTTATCCAGAAAATAACGATCGTGAGATACGGCAATAAATGTTCCCGGGAAGGCCATAAGAGCCTCCTCTACTGCCTCACGTGCCGGGATATCCAGATGGTTCGTCGGCTCATCCAGAACGAGAAAATTAGCGCCTGTCAGCATCAGTTTAAGAAATGCGACGCGCGCCTGTTCACCGCCGGACAATTCCCCAATACGCCGAAGTACATCATCTCCGTGAAAGAGAAATGCACCGAGATAGCTACGTGCAGTCTCCTCACTTAATCCGTAGGTATAGCTGATTTCATCTAGTATCGTATTATTAGGGTTAAGGCCTTCGTGCTGCTGGGAAAAATATCCGATCTTGACACGGCTGCCGATCTTCACACGTCCTTCTGCTTCACGTTCTCCCACCAGAATTTGAAGGAGTGTCGTCTTCCCTGCACCATTTTCTCCGATTAGTGCCACACCGTCTCCTTTTCGTATCAAAAGGGAGATATGATCAAGAATACGATGTCCCATCCTGATAGGAAAACGAGACATCCTCAAAGTTCCGCAACACGCTGTGCGCACTCCTCCGGGGAGCAAAGGAAAAAGAATTGAAACTGTGCTGCTTCAGGCGGAAGTATGATGCGTTCCAACCGATTGAGCTGACTCTGTCTGCCGCGTGCCTGTTTGGCTTTTATCCCTGCTTTATACTTGCGAATGAATTCTTCTGTCTTACGGATATGGTCCTGTTGTTTTTCATAAGCATGCTGAAGTGCTGCGCGGCGCTCATTTTTTATGCGTATGTAATGTGTATAATTTCCTGTATACGAAGTAATCGTCTGATGTTCGAGCTCGAGAATATGTGAGGCGACACGATCAAGAAAATAACGATCGTGAGAAATTAAAAGAACACCGCCTCTGTAGGAGCGGATAAATTCCTCCAGCCATCTCGATCATGCCGATATCCAGATGATTGGTCGGCTCATCTAAAAAAGAAAAATCTGGTTCACGCAAAAGTGCTTTGGCAAGACATATACGTGTTGTCTGACCACCGGAAAAATGATGAACATCCTTAGTCAAATCCGGTTCTGAAAAACCAAGACCAAATGCAACGCGCCGAATATGTCGTTCAAAATCATAACCATTCATGGACTCAAATCGATTGACAAGATTTCCATAGGCTTTGAGGTCTTCTTCACTACTCTGCCCGGCGGAGATACGACGTTCCATCCGTTCTTTTTCTTCACGAAGTAAAATGATATCAGAGAAGGCACTGTATAATTCATCATACAGTGTTTCCGAAGAAAATACTGCCTGCTGCTCAACGTAGCCGATGGTATCGGTCGGATCGACAGACACTGTACCATCATCCGCTTCTTCTCGCCCAAGGAGAACACGCATCAGTGTTGTTTTACCGCTTCCGTTGGCGCCAACAAGACCTATTTTATTACCGCGCATAATTTCAAAGGTTCACATGAGAAAAAAGAGTATGTATCCCATACGATTTTTTTCCAGCCCGACCGCCTTAAAACTCCCCATATTACGTTTCTCCGTCCTTGTGTTTTCGCGTTGACCGATAGTCACGCCCAATATATATGATTGCCTGCTGTTCTCCGGCTCCCTCCACCGGCATAATAACGCATGGAAACGGCATGCCATAAAAAAAGATTGACATGCGAATCCGCCGTCATGACTGCAGTTTTTGGACGATCTGACGATCGTCCCGTCTCGACACTTGAAATCCGAAACCCTTTTGCCTGCAGAATATCTGCTACCTCTGCCCCTGCCCCGTCAATTCCGCTGGAATTGACGATGAGGACGAAATACGATCCGTTGAGTCTTGGCGCTTTTTCCGCGCCAGCTTCTTTTGATTCTTTTTTTTCGGCTGTACGATGTGCGCCGATCACGCGATCGCCCTCCGCCAGCAGTTCATCAGAAGAAGGAAAATTGACTTTTGCGTTGTTCTCCATCATCCTGCGCAGCCGTTCCGGCATATCGGCACGGTATTTATCGGCATCCCGTTCGGCTTCTTCGCGCATGGGGGCTGACAGCTCTCTGCCAACGCCTTCCATGAGCAGTGATCTTGACGTGACAATGTCTGGAATCCAATAGCTCACATCGCCAAGATATGCAGGGGTTCCTGCAGCCATAGCCATCGAAAGCCCATCTGCATCAATGGTTTTAAACCGTTTTGCCAGCGCAATCAACTGACGCAGAGAAAGATCGGTCTGAACAGCATTCTTTACTTCCCCTATGATGGCAGAGATGCGGGGAAGAATCTCAGGGGATATAAGACGCGTAAAAAAAGCCCGCATAAAAGCGTTGTTGGCGTGAAATGCGCCCAATATCCCCTTCCCCATCTCGATAACGCACATACTGAATGGCATGAGCACCATCCATGTGCTGTATGCCAGGGCTGAAGGTCAATGATAAGACCGCCATTGTCGTCCCAAGGATCTTCATAATACATTCGTTTCTCTACGTCGATATCGACACCGCCGACGGCATCGACAATACGCTCAAACGCTGACGTGTCAATCAAAATATAGTGCGAGACAGGAACACCAAGCAGCTTACGAATGGAGGCAATTGTCAGATCATGACCGCCAAATGCATACGCATGGTTGATTTTATCATATCCATAGTTTCCAATTTCAACGCGTGTGTCGCGAGGGATGGACAACAGTGATATCCGATCTTTTTTTTCATCGACGGCGGCAAGCATCAGCGTATCACTTCGTCCAATATCGTCATCCCTGCGATCTACTCCCATGAGCAGCACATAACCGAGATCGTCGGAAACACTGGTGCCGACATCTGCATCCTTTAATGAACTGGAAAAAAAATATCCTCCTGCATAATAAATCACACACACCAGTACAAATGAAAACGTAAATATAATTCCCGCATACTTAATGAACATACGATCTGTTGTTTTCTTGTCTGATGGAGTTATTTCTGGTTCTTGTGCCATCGATTCGTAAATCTCCCTCTCCGCTTATACCAATCGGATTCAGTATAGCAAAAACAGGCGTTCCGCGCAAATTCTCTAGGTATGATATGTGGGAGCAATATAATGCTTGCAATAAAAACATGCCTTCGACAACCATGTCGTTTTAATCCTTCTTTACAAAATAGTGCATTTCATGTAAACTATGATTTATACTTACATATAGATTTGTAACTGTATATCGGCATAGTGCAATACAGATGGGGATGTTGCCTAATGCTGCAAGGGAGATGCTGCAAGGGAGAGGGAATTATGCTTCGACTTCCTGTATCGAAACTAAAAAGACAGGGATGGTTCTTGGGCAGAGCTTGTTCAATACAGCAGGAGGAAGCTATCTTGTCAAGGGACAGCCGGTA
>BNJS01003220.1_pt1 | contig 100608 bp, 161 predicted proteins | sample 8540461 | NCBI WGS metagenome assembly BNJS01 (sample SAMD00202454, study PRJDB9452) | human saliva metagenome | isolation source: human saliva | place: Japan | reverse complement strand
CGGGGTTACGTATTGTTTAAAGAAGTTCTTCAACGCACAATTCTTCGCCGGGTAAGAAGCCTGGGCTGTCAAAGGGCAGACTTTCGCAAATGCCTTTGCGCCACACGTCAAAAACGAAATGAATGAAGAAGTACGCAAAGGCACTTGTTGCTAACGGCGTGACGCCTCGTTGCTGAAACTTCTAACATGGGCTGTACCGTCAGCCAGCGAATACTATGTAGAGAAGGCAATCTGCGCCCGGTAAGGCTGCTGTAAACGCCGGTGGTAGTATCTTGCTCTGGTCTCGAAATGACTCCAGAATCCAGCTCACCTCTCTCTTGGAGCAACGAAGAAGTTGGATAAGTGGCTCCACCCAGATCATGCAAGACATCCACACACAATGTGCTGAGTATGGTCGCGAAGGTAATCAGCATCAACTACGTTAAGGGGAGCAAACATTGCCGGCTTCCATGAAGGTGGCTAAGGCAATGGTTGGTCAAGGCGTTTGCTAATCAAGTAGACCTGCTCTATCATACTCATTTGGCACCAGAAGAGACCAGTCGCCCAGTGCAGATGTAAAAGAACAGCTTTCCTTCTCATCTCCTCTTATTCTCTCTCAGTGAGAGTGCGTATAAGAGGAAGACGAGGGGGAGTTCTTTTATTATAGATTGCTTTTTCTTCTTTTCTCCTTATGACTGAACTAGATCCCTACCAGATTATTGCTCACTCATTACCGCCCCGGAACGACGGCGTACCACATCTCGCGGAGCATAGTGAATGCGCGTCGCTCGCCCAGCTCTGGCGTTGGCAGATCGTTATTCGGATGCAAGCATTGATCGAGCCCTCTATCAAGCGGCAATGTTGCATGATATCGGCATTATTTATACCGATGCAACGTCTCATCTCTTTTGCTATGGGAGAGAGCCTCACATCCGCCATGGCTATTTGACGTGTCTATTGAGAAGGGATTTGTTAGAAGCGCATGCCCGAGTGTGTGAGCGCTACATGCGCTCCGGAGTAAGGCGAAGAGGAGCGTATTGCTCCTCCGTTTGCCTCGCTCGGGGCAAAAGTTACCTCCCTGAGACGCTGAGGAGAAAATTGGCTTCTGTTGCGTGGATTGCTTTATGACTCAAAGACGCACCTCTCGATCGCCGGAAGAGCTACGAGGAGGTGCGTACAAAGATGGAGTACTCTTTTGGCAAAAGAGCACCTGGACTTTGTGGCTGGCTATTGCACGCCTTGAGGCTATGCATCAGATAAGCTCTGGAGATCCTGCCCAATCACTATCGAGACGAGCATACCACTCTGAGTAATGCTACTATGGTACGATGTTTTAGGCTTTTGGGTGAGAGTAGCTGCCAGGTCCTCTTTTGATTTTATCTTACTAAGAGGTAGTCAGTCCATAGCAAAATCTCTCTTATAGGGCTTCTAATCTGTATTCCAAGTCCCTCTCTCCAAGTCTTCTTTGGGAGGAGGACTCTTTAGCTCGCAGAAACGAGTTGTACCCATCTATTTATTGTCTCCTCTGCTTCTCGCAGTCTCAGAGAGTTGGGGATCCGGAACATAGGCTCTTGAGGCAAAAGTAGCTGCGCGATAGAAAAATTCGTACTTTTGTCGGGCAAGCAACAGAGTATCGCAATTAGTAAATACGATTATAGTATGGAAGCAAAGAAATCGCCAGGCAAACTTGGAGAAAGGGAAGAGCCTTTCTTTCTTGATGGGCTCGGTATTGGCCCTCTGTAGTGTTCGTCGCTCTTGAGTGGCACTCTAGATGCTATGGGCGATGATGGTACTGATAAGGTCAATATTGCTGACATGGAGGATGTAAATGTTCATCCCAGACCAACAGCAGGAGCCTGAGACCTGCCTGAAGAAACTCCGGTAGAAACGAGAGGTTGCCCTGCCGGAAGAGTTTAAGGTTGTGGATAATAGCAAGGAGGTAGCTAAGATTGCCCTCGTGATCCGCTGGACGAAAAAGGCCCCTCCTCCCGCACCCGTTATTGACGCAGGCCCCCTCGTGAAGTGGAGCAGGAAGAGCAAATCTTCGAATTGTAGAAAGTCCTGTACTCTCCCGGTGGTAGCTAAGAAGCTCTCCTCAAGTGGATTGCTCGCACCCTTCAATATCCGGAAATTGCTGCAGAAAACAACATACAGGAAAGGTAATTTGTCCAATTCGTTGTAGAGAAAGATGGTTCTATCTCAAAGGCTACTGTAGTACGGGGAGACGCCTCTGATAAGGAAGCCTCCGTTATCAACAAGATGGATAAGTGGCAGCCTGCAAGCAGGGGGTAAGCCCGTACGTGTGAAGTATACGCCTTCTATCCAGTTCAAGCTCCAGTAATTTGAGTGTAGAGGGAGATAAGGATACTTGTTGCCGATTGTTTATGGCACAGCGAAGTCCCTCTCTTAGAAATTTAGTCACATAGTTGTCCCCGCAAGTTTCCGTGATCGGGGAGTTTGCAGGGACTTTTTTGTCCAATTCCAATATGACTACAATTCACACAAATCTCAACTATATGAGTCCGAGCTACAGGCTTTTGGTCGCACTGCCGCACACAAATCTCGAGCCTCTACGCCCCCATGGCATCATAAGCTTTTGAGGGAGGAGGAAGCGAGTGCGCCCTCCCTTGTGCTGATGGTGGCAGATATGTATGGCAAAGATCGTGCGGATTTTATCAAGGCAGCATTGGCTCTGAGATCTATCATAACTTTTACGCTCTTGCACGATGATGTGATGGATCACTCGAGATGCGTCGCAACCGCCCCTCTGTGCCTGCTCAATTCGGTATCGCTCAAGCTATCCTAACGGGAGATGCCATGCCTCTGCCTACAAGCTCATCCAAGAGTACCCTCTGGCTCTTCAACCTGCGATTATGGGAGTGTTCAATCGCATGTCGCAGGATACAATGGTGGGGCAGCAGATGGATATGGACTTGAGACGCGTTCGGATGTAACACTTGCGGAGTATGAGCGAATGATTCGCAAGAAAACAGCCGTATTACTCTCGGCGGCTCTAGAGATTGGAGCGTATATTGCCGATACAGGTATGCGTGATCGTTCCTATTTGATTCAGCGCCGGGATCAATGCCGGTATGGCGTTCCAATTAAGAGACGATTACCTCGATGTATAGTGGAGATGAAGACATTTGGCAAGCCGATAGGAGGAGACATTGCTGAGAATAAGCAGACTTGGCTACTGATAAAGGCGCAAGAAATCGCTCGTGAGAGGGGCGAGTGGGTGCAACTGAAGGCAGCTCTTGCCATCCCCAAAGAGCAGCGAGAGGAAAAATACTGAGCTGTGCGGGCATTCTACGATGCGAAAACGGGATCTCGAACTTATCCGAAAGGAGATCCAGGAGCAGATCCGATTGGGCTTTTGATCTCTTGTCAAGATAGTCGTAATTCTTATCCGGAGGCTGCAGCGTTTGGTTGATCTTATTCAGAAGATGGCGATGCGCGACCTATACTTGATTCGCACACTCATATCTTTGAGCGAGTTTGACGAAGACGTCAGTGGAGCGTGTTGACGTCGGCAGGTGTGAGCACCTCCACGACATTGATGTAGAGTCCCTGCCTCGTCTCCTCCACCCACGAGGATTTTCCCCACAATACCTCTATTGCCATTGGCTTGCACCCTACCTCCGTGGGGAGGACTTCCCTCTCAGTTGAGGTGATACACGAGGCTGTACGCAACTATCGCTCGAAGGTGGTGGCTATTGGGGAGGTGGGGCTCGATTTCTACTGGGATCGGACCTTCGTTCGGGAGCAGGAAGAGGCGCTTCGTACCCAAAGTGGAGTGGGCCATTGAGGAGGATCTCCTCTATCTTGCACACACGGGAGTGCCCACCGAGATGCTGGATTTGTTGTCCGTCTACCGTGGGGAGGAGCGTCTCCGAGGGGTCTTCCATAGTTTTACGGGGGAGTGAGGAGGAGTTGGAGGAGCTGATCGCTTTCTCCTCCTTTATGATCGGAATCAATGGTGTAGTCACCTTCAAAGAAGTCCACGCTGCAGAGTATATCGCTCGCATCCCACTTGATCGGCTCTTTGGAGACCGATGTCCCTCATCTCGCCCGGTGCCTCATCGGGTAAACGCAACGAGCCCTCTTTCTTGCCGGAGACCCTTGCAGAAGTGGCACGTGCTTTTGGATTACTTTCCTGCCCAGTTAGAGGAGGCAATTTCAGCTAATTCTCGCCAACTTTTGCCCTAGAAAATTTCTAAAATCAGCCAATCTCCTTTTTATTGGCGAGTTTCCGAAAGAGGTCATAAGTCGTTCTCTTAGAGGCTTTCTTGATTGTGGAAAACCCTGCTATGCAAAAGATCGTTTTATCCACTTGAAATAGTTACTTTTGCCTTTGCAAGGTTTAAGATAAAAGTGTGTCTCTTCTTGATTCTTAGTGAGTTGACTATTATTGGTTGCGCTAGGATGCGGACCTTGTCAAGAGGATGGTGAGAAACTCTCGCCAGAGAAAGGGAGTGAGAGTCTTGCATTAAAATGCCTGGTATAGGATGTGCAAACAAAGTAGACAAGGGGATATTAGAAATAAGAAAACTAAACTCGAAGCGTTATGGAACAAGAAGAACTCTACATATTAAAGCGTGACGGTAGTCGTCAGTTGTTTGAAGCCGAAAAGATCTCGCTCTGCGATTTACAAAAGCTTATCGGGCAGGTGGGGTTCGTCCTGATCCTTCGAGTATAGATGTGATTGTGGCACGTATAGAGAGTGTGGCCCGTGCACACAAGGAGGGTGCTCTTGCCGCAGAGGATATCAAGATATGGTAGAGCAGGCTCTTATGGCTGCTGAAACCCCTTTATCGCCAAGAAGTACATTATCTACCGAGAGTGGCGCACCGTAGAGCGTGATAAGCGTACTGTCTGAAGCACACCATGGATGGTATTGTCAAGATTGAGAAGAACGATATCAACCCTGAGCAATGCCAATATGAGTGCATATACCCCTTCCGCAGATGATGACGTTTGCTTCTGAAGTGACCAAAAGACTATGCACGTAAATATCTTGTTTCCAATATCTACTCTCGTGCTCATGAGGTTGGCGATATCCATATTCACGACCTCGACTATTATCCTACCAAGACAACCACTTGCGTACAGTACGACCTTGAGGATCTCTACGAGCGAGGTTTCTTTACCAAAAATGGGAGTGTACGTACTCGCAGAGTATTCAGAGCTATGCCACGTTGGCTAGGGCAATTGTCTTCCAAACCAACCAAAATGAGCAACATGGAGGCAGGCCATTCCGGCTTTCGACTTCTTTATGGCTCCGGGTGTGCGCAAAACCTTCGTTAAGCGCCTAGTGGCCACTTTTGCGCTCTCCATCCGTCTCAAGTCGGGCGATGAGAGTACCGTGGTGGATGAGAAGGCGATTGCCGATCGCATCCGTGAGATCCATCCGCGTCTTTGTGACGATAAGTCTGAGGCAGAACGCCTCTATGAGGGTCTGAAAGACCTGATGCCAGGGGTGGATCTTCCCTTTGTAGAGGTGACCCTTGGAGAGTCGTAAAATCGACAGACCCGCAAGGATACACATCCAGGCTATGGAGGGCTTTATCCATAACCCTAAATACCATGCACTCGTGGGGTAATCAGTGGTTTTCAGTTCGATTAACTATGGTACTGATACGAGCGATGAGGGGCGTATGGTCATTCGTGTAGTTGCTCCCAAGCCACGATGGAAGGGGCTCGGGCATGGCGAAGTGCCCATCTTCCCGATCCAGATCTTTAAGGTAAGGATGGTATAAACTACTCGGAGAGATTTTTGAGAAGGCAAGTGCCGATTTCGATGCTGCTCTTGCCGGTAAAATTCCCTTTCACACCCAACTTCGACCTCCTCTTAGAGAGCTGCTATACCACGGCAAAAGCCCTTTCCCAACTTCGTTTTCCTCGATACAGCCTTCAATAAGAATGACCTCTGAAGGCGGACGACCCCAAACGCTACCTCTACGAGCTTGCGACTATGGGTTGCCGTACCCGTGTGTTTGAGAACGCGCGGCGAGAAAAGCTCCGTAGGCAAGGCATCTCGTTCACCTCGATCAATATGCCCCGCTCGCCATCGAAGCACGTCGCGAAGCCGAAGAGCGCTATCGGATGGAGACAAGGGCACGGTGCGAGAGGCTCGTCGGCTTCTGATCGGGTGCGCGATATGTCCGAATTAGTGCCGATCAGCTCTACGAGCGATAATCTTACCAGCGTACCGCCTTGGCACGTCAGTTCCCCTCTCATGATGGGTAATGATGTGTGGAAGGGTGGGCACCCGAAAGCAACGATGAAGTAGGCGATGTAATTGCAACCGGCACCTGGGTATCGGCTTTATCGGTAAGCACAATGCCATGGTCGCCATCTATGGCGAGGGGCATGCTCACAATCAGGAGGCATGGCAAACTCTGTATGATGCCATAGAAGTGATGAACGATGTCGTTAGAGAGTACAAGCGTAAGTATGAGCTTAACTACTCCGTACTGGCAACGCCCGCAGAAGGCTTGTCCGGGCGATTTACCCGCCCTCGACCGCAAACGCTATGGCATTATCCCGTGTGAATGACCTTGATTACTACGTCAATTCGTTCCATGTGGATGTGCGCGAAGAGGTGACTATTGCCGAGAAGATTCACCTCGAAGCTCCTTTCCACGCCATCACCGGTGGTGGGCATATTACCTATGTAGAGCTGGATGGGGAGGCGAAGAAGAATCCCTGCCGTTCTCCTAAAGATCGTCAAGCTACGCACGATGAGGAATCGGCTATGGCTCAATCAATCACCCTGTGGATACGCGTCGCCGCTGCGGTTATAAGGGTGTGATTTTTGATAACTGCCCTGTTTGTAGTGCGATCAGATCGCTCGTCTCCGCTGTATTACAGGCTACTTGACCGGTAGTCTGAGTGCTGGAATAGTGCCAAACAAGCTGAGGAGCATGACCGCGTGAAGCATTAGCAGAATAAGGCTACCTCACACGCATTGACCTTTTGCGCTACCTTCGCTCTAGCCTCCCATCCCCAAGAGGGATCTACATGGGCCAAGGTAGCGTACTTCATATACAGCCATCAAGTTTACAAGGTAGGGATGTTGCGCTTGTTAAATAGATACAAGGAAACGATTACCGACGGCCCCGGTCTACGCTATGCCATCTACTTGGCAGGATGTGCCCACCATTGCCCCCGGGTGTCACAATCCTGAGAGTCATAACCCCTGGGGGTATTGAATTGAGCGAAGAGGTGCTGCGAGGAATTATTGATGAGATCAATAGCAATCCCCTCTTGACGGTATAACCCTCTCTGGAGGAGACCCTTTCTTTTACCCCGAAGAACTACTTAAATTGGTGCAACGTCCTCCCAAGAGTGCTCTTTACCTATACTTTGCTACACGGGATATACCTACGAAGAGTTGCTTTGCTGGATGAGCGGCGGGCTCCCTCATCCTGGACTATCTTACTACGCTGATAGACGGGAGGTCTGTTCGGGAGCTACGAGATCCTCTCCCTTTTTAGGGGAGTAGTAATCAGCGGATTATAGATCTTCGTAGGCATTAGATACCCATTAATTGTCAGAAAGAAGCTATCTTTGTACGCAGAATAAGAGACGGAGAAATAAAAAGTAGAGAGAATATAGGCTCCCCCTGGGTGAGCAGTGATATAATACAACACTCAAACCACTCTAAGTTTAAACTAATTCAATCATGAAGGAATCCAAAGATGTAAGACGTCTTGAGGAAGTTGTGATCCGCTTCTCAGGTGACTCTGGGGATGGTATGCAGCTTACCGGGACCATCTTTTCGGACCTCTCGGCTGTCTATGGCAACTCGATTGCCACATTTCCCTGACTATCCAGCTGAAATCAGAGCGCCCTAAGGTACGCTTGGGGGTGTGCTCGGGCCTAAGTTCACATTGGTACCAATCCGGTGTACACCCCGGGTGACTTTGCCGATGTACTCGTTGCAATGAATCCTGCGGCCCTTAAGGTAAACCTAGGGCATATTCGCAAGGATTCTCTTATCATTATTGATACAGATTCGTTCGGCGAAAAGGACCTTGAGAAGGCTGAATTCAAGACTATGGATCCTATCAAGGAACTTGGTCTTAATCCTGATCGTGTGGTGGCTGCCTCTATCTCGTCTATGGTGAAAGAGTCTCCAAAGAGCTTCAGGCTAGACAATCAAGAGCGCTCTCCGCTGTAAGAACATCGTTTGCGCTCGGGCTGGTTTGCTGGCTATTCGACCGCACTCTCGAGCACGCTGTAGACTATATCAATAAGAAGTTTGCTAAGAAAGAACTCATCCGTCAGGCCAACATCAAGGCCCTCAACGATGGGTACAACTATGGTGCAAAACACACACGCATCTGCGGGTACTCCATTCCATATTGAAGGACAAAAAGCAAGAACCGGGTCTCTATATGGATATGAGTGGGAACAAGGCTACAGCTTACGGCCCTTATGGCTGCTGCCGAACGCTCCGGTCTCCAACTCTTCCTCGGTAGCTACCCTATCACTCCTGCTACTGACATCCTTCACTGAGCTTTCTAAGCATAAGGCTCTCCGTGTAGTAAACTGTACAGGCAGAAGACGGAAATTGCCGGTATCTGTACTCTATCGGGGCTTCTTTTGGTGGTAGCCTTGCTGTTACCACAACATCCGGTCCTCGGGTCTTGCTCTCAAGAGTGAGGCTTTGGGTCTGCTGTAATGGCTGAGCTTCTCCTCGTTGTTGTAGACGTTCAGCGTGGTGGTCCCTCTACCGGTTTGCTCTACCAAGAGCGAGCAAACCGACCTCTTGCAGGCTCTCTACGGCCGCAATGGGGAGTCTCCTCTCGTAGTGGTTTCGGCTACTTCGTCTGGGGATTGCTTCCAATCAGCTTACTGGGCATCGAAGATTGCCTGTTTGAGCACATGACCCCGTAGTGCTTCTTACGGACGCATATGTAGCCAACGGTTCACAAGCTTGGCATGCATCCTCGAATACGAAAAAGTTCCCTGAGATCAGCCTTTCCACCATACTGCTAATTACAAGAGCTGATGAGCCTTGGAGCCCTATCGCCGCGATCTCGAAACGTTGGTCTCGCTATTGGGCTGTACCTGGTCAAGAAGGCTATCAACACCGTTTGGGCGGTCTCTGAAAAGGACAGTAAGACAGGTGCCATCAGCACCAATCCTGACAACCACCAACTCATGGTGAACAACCGTCGCTAAGATCGATAATATTGCCAAGGTAATTCCTCCTCGAAGTAGAGGGAGATGTAGATGACGCAGACCTCCCTAATCGTAGGTTGGGGTGGTACTTATGGTCACCCTACACGAGGCTATGGATAAGATGCGCAAGGAAGGCAAGAAGGTAGCTCATGCTCACTTTACCTTTCATTAGCCCGCTACCTATCAATACAACAGAAGTACTCCTCAAGCACAAGAAGGTAGTGATAGCAGAGAGCAAAATAGCGGACAGCTTGCCATGTATCTAAGAGGCAAGATTGTAGACTTTACTCCTTTGCAGCTCAATCGTATTAAGGCAACCTTTCAATGGTAGGTCGCTTGGTAGAAGAATTTTCTAAAAATGATGGAGGCATAGAGATGAGCACAAGATCAGAATACTCCAGTTGATGTATACTGCACAAGATTTTAAGAGCGATCAGTACGTTCGTTGGTGCCCTGGTTGTGGAGACCATGGTGTCGTTCTTGCCCTCCAAAAAGGCAATGGCTGAGCTTGGTATTGCTCCGCACCAAACGGCTGTGATCTCGGGGATTGGTTGTTCTTCCTCGTCTCCCTACTATATGAATACATATGGGTTCCACACTATTCATGGTCGTGGTGCTGCGATTGCTACAGGTCTCAAGACTGCTCGTCCCGACCTTAGCGTTTGGCTCGCATCAGGCGATGGCGATAGCTTGGCTATCGGGGGTAACCACTTTATTCATGCAATACGTCGTAATATCGACCTTAATGTTGTACTCTTCAACAACCGAATCTATGGTTTGACTAAGGGCAATACTCTCCCACGTCTCCCGTGGTTTCGTTTCTAAGAGCTCACCTTATGGCACGGTAGAAGATCCTCGTTCCCGCTGAATTGGTAATGGGGGCTCGTGGTCGCTTCTTCGCTCGTAGTTTGGACGTAGACCAAAAGACTTTGGTAGACTGCCTCAAGGCTTCTGCTCGTCACAAGGGCGCTGCTGTTACAGAAGTGCTTGTGAACTGTGTGATCTTCAACGATGGTGCGCACAACTACCTCTCTTCTAGGGAAGTGCGTGCAGAAAAGACAATCATACTTGAGCACGGCAAAAAGATGATCTTTGGACAGAATCTTGATAAAGGGTCTTGTACTCGATGGATTCAAACTCAAGCGTTGTAAAGATCGGCGAAGGTGGTTACTCTATCAACGATATCCTCAACCCACGATGCTCATGAGCAAGACTCAACCCTTCATACGCCATGCTGGCTATGATGGATGGAGAGAATCATGCTATGGCTATGGGGTAATCCGCGATGTGAGAGGCTCCTACTACGACGAAGCTGTACACGCTCAGATTGCAGAAGTGCAAGCTAAGAACCCAACTCGCAAGCTTCGCGAGCTCTTCTTGCAACAAGATATTTGGGAGGTAAAGCTAAGCACTCTTACCTTTCTCCCGGCATCCTTAGCGGGTGTTACTCAGAATAAACACTCTGTTTCTTCCCCGAGGGGAGGAGGCAGGGTGTTTTTGATTATGGGGCTAAGGGGAGGGCTGATTGCCGAGAGAGCCTTCTTTTTCGAGCACAAGGAGGCAAGGGATAAGGTACCTTATCCTGCTCTGCCATTCCTGATGAGAGAGGCGAAAACGTCTCTTTATTCAAAGAAAAAGGTTAGGGGTGGTTCTGAAGATGGAGAAATTGACTGCGCTGTACCTCTTATGTTTTACAAAGAAGGGCATTTTGAAAAGTCAGGTCTCGGGTGCTCCAGAATGAAGAGGCCTCCGGCGCCAATAGCCCCTGGAAGAGAAAACGAGTTGAGGTAGCTTTACAAGGCCTTCGAGGGAGTAGGGCGGGTCCGCAAAGATGAGATCGTAGGGTGCGGTGGTTGGAGTCCGTTTGAGGGTAATCCATTTGAAAACATTGCCTACGTGCACAGCGGTTTCGTCCTCGGCTTGCAGCGTCTTAATTAGTGACTGGATAAACGCAACTTGCTTGGGTTGTTTCTCCACCATGTCTACCCATTCGGCTCCCCGAGATGCAAACTCGAGTCCGATGCTCCCGGTGCCCGCAAAGAGGTCGAGTATGCGTGTCCCTTCGTAGGAAAACATGGATGTGATTGTGCTGAATAGGGCCTCTTTGGCGAGGTCGGTCGTAGGGGCGAAGTTTGAATCCCTTTGGGGGACGTCAAAGCGTCTATGCCCATATTTCCCACTAATGATACGCATAGGATAAGTATAGATAGAACTCGCCTCTAATCAAGAGATAGGGAGAGCATTGGATGCTTGGAGGGAGAAACCGAGGAGGAGAGATGGGAGGATAGTGCATCGCCAAGCTCTTGTGCCATCTCTAGGGAGGTGGTGTGGAAGAGGTGAAGGGCATCGTCAGCCGCCTTTTCTCTCCCGATCTGTTGCCATACGGCCCCTAGGGTAGTAGAGGAGCCCGGCAACGTCTAGAGGGCTGCCGGTGGCAATGAGTGCAGTAAATATTGGCAAATTTGATGCTCCCCGCTCGAATACGAGAATGTTGAGCGGCAGGCGAGGCCAAGAGGTAGATAAGTCGCCCATTTCCGTGCTACGGCTTGCTGTGAGTCCTTCGCGGAGGGTGGGTACAACGTGGGGAGGATTTTCGGCGTAAGCGGTAGGTGCGCGGCGTAGGAACGTAAAGGCAGAACGTCCCCAAGCGGCTAGTAGCGTTGGAGCCTCTGTGCCCAGATGATAAGAGGCTGTGTAGCCAACTTCGTGGTGAAGCGACGGGACAGCGATGGACAGCCAAGCCTCTTCGTCTTCGCGCGCACGGGGATGCCCGGGGCACCAACACAAAGGCGGGAGGCATCAAAAAGCTATCTGTATGTGATGATAGAGGGGAGAAAGCTATAGGCGTAGATGAGGTCGCCCAAGCGATCTGTATAGCTAATACCCGCGTCTCGTAGGAATAAAAACTCTATCACTGCCCAATACCTTGTGGGATCTTGAGCGAGTGATAGAGTATAAGTTATACCGTCTGGGTGAAGACGTAGGGAGAGGTTATAACGTTCGGCAGTGGTCTCGTCTAGTAGAGGCAACCCTTCTATCGTAGATGGAGCCATGCTTCGTTTCCTCTCCCTTCTAACTTAGAGTCTCGTTGTCCCTCTCTAGGAAGAATGCTGAATTCCCCGGGGGAGAGCGTAGAGAATCTCTTATTCCCAGTTACCTGTAGTCTTAACTTCTTTGAGAGATCCGATGCGCAAAACCAGGGTAGCCGGTGCCGTTGTTACGAGCCTTGCATCGGAGATCTTTTGTAGCAAGAATGTGCTTATCCATGCCGGCGAGATACACTTCCATGGGCACTTGGGCTTGAATACAGAAACGTTGATCGTATCGTTGCCCACTTCTGTTGTATGGTTGCGGTCTCGATTTCGATGCGTTGGTTGGGAACCCGGCACCATGATGAGCTCAAGGGGTCTTCTCGTTCTGAGGAGAGAGTCGCGTGCACTCATGTAGGTAGTGTCGCGCTTGATGAGCCTCTGCGCTGCGGCTTGCTTTTCTGTAATACCCTTTTCGCGCATTTCGTCGGTATAGTCCCTCTTCTGCGTTGATGTAGAAGATCTTACCATTAGTGAGGAAACTCATAAGCTCGTCGGCTGTGGCAAACTTGCCATAGTTCTCTTTGTAGGCAACCTCGTAAGTTGCGATCTCTTTTGAGGCGCTTCTCAATTACAGCTTCTCTCTGAGCCTGTTCCTTCTTGAAGTTTTTCGGAGTTACGATACTCATCACGCAAAAGGTAGCCCATTACAATTACTGCTAGGCAATCAGTGCAATCCTTACAATCTTCATCCTGTATAGTTGTTTATTATTATTCGTCTCTGTAGCTTTTCATCCCTCGATGCTAAGGATAGGATACATTCTGCTCTGCAAATATACAACTACCCTGCAAATTGCAACGCTTTTTGGAGTAGAAAAGCGTTTTTATCCCCTTTTTCCAAGAGAATCTAGAGGAGGGGCGAAAAAGTCGCATTACCGATTCGCAGAATCTCCGCCAGCGTTTACGATTGCGCCAGCGTTGGGGACTACCGCTTCGCTGTTGTTGAGGTCTTGAGCAAAAGATATCCTCGAGTTGTTGACGCCTGCTTCGTAGATGATGCTTGCACATTCTGAAGCTGTGTCTCGAAGCTCCTAAAGTCCATATTGGCAGAGCCTACAAGCGCCACCTCGCCGTCTATGGTGAGGAACTTTGGAGCGCAGAAATCCCGCCTTGTAGAAGTAAACGTGCACCCCGCCTCATGAGTCCATCGAGGTAGGAGAGTGAGGCGAGATGAGAGAGCAACTGCATCCCCTTTGCGAGGAATGAGTAAATTGACTCCACGCCACCCAGGGCGGCCATGGCGAGAGCCTCGTTTAGCGTCTGGGTGGGGAGGAAATAGGTGTTTGATGCAGATGCGGCGTGTTGCCCTTTAGGATGAGATAATTGATCGCTTGCCTCGATGCTGCGCCAAGCCCCTATGGGTGATCCCAAGAAAAATTGCTATAGGGATAAAGGAGCGTCGCCCGGAGAGAGTTTTTGGGAGTAGTCTCTAAGGTGTACTACCCGCCGTGTGATGAGGAACCAATCGATGAGGAAGGCGGTCTGAGCTCTGCAACGATCCCGCCCGTCAGGCGGAAATGGCACTCTCCAGGGCCCATCTCGTTGCCGCAGTAGCGGTCGGCTATATTCATCCTCCCATGTAGCCTATTTCTCCGTCTATTATGGCAAGCTTGCGGTGATTGCGATAGTTCACACGCGAGGAGAGGGTAGGGGATTACCACCTTCATAGAAGGGTAGACTTGCACACCGGCTTTTTCGCATCTGCTTCCAAAAAGGAGCGGCGAGAAGTCCAGAGCCCATGTCGTCGTAGAGGATGCGTACAATAACCCCTCATGGACCTTTTGTACCAGTAAGTCGGCAGGTTGATTGCCGAGTCGGTCGCCTCGATGGCATAGTATTGAAGATGGATGCGCTGTTTGGCGGCTCTGAATGTCGGCGAAGAGGGCTTCAAACCTGTCGTGCCCTGTGGTGAATATTTTGATCTCTTGCGCTGCAAGTACAGGGGCTGTCAGTCGCTCGCAGAGTCGCTCCACGGGGCGATATTGAGGCTCGCGCACAATCGGTTTGCTTACGATGGCGTAGTCTTCGAAGCTGTAGGGGACGTCTGATAGCCTCTGGTAGACTTTTGCGATGAATTGTGTGGGTGCGACGGAGGTCTTGTCCGAAGAAATAGTAGAGCACGATGCCCACGGCGGGCATCAAGAGTACCACCATCACCCACGATATAGCCTTTATCGGATTTCTGTTTTTCACTGATTACCACAAGGCAATGCCCAACGCAACTACCAGATAGATAGCTGAGAATATGATACTGGTAACTTCGTTCCACATAGCTTGAGGCTTACTTGCGTTAGGAAATGGATGACGGGCCAATTTTAGAGCATACTACTCGCTGTCAAGGTCGAAGTCGTCGGAGAAAAAGTCTTCGTCGTCCACGAAAAAGTTGTCGTTCAGCCCCTGCCATTCATCGAGGGAGCGTCGGTCTTTTTTGGTAGGTCGCCCTTCCCTTTGGCTCTATCAATGAACCTGAGATGCGTTGCAGCTCAAGTACCTGAGTTCTTCTCGTGGTGTTACGTTTAGGATGTAGTCGAGACGAGCTTGGCACCCATGCGGTTGCGTGCCGTTTGTAGTAGCACCTTAAAGCTATAGGTCACGGGGGCTTTGCGCACGCCAATGACGTCGCCGGCCACCACGAGCCGTGAGGGCTTTACACTCTGTGAGTTGATGGTGACACGACCTTTCTTGCAGGCGTCGCTAGCCAAAGAGCGGCTCTTGAAGATGCGTACTGCCCACAAAAACTATCAATTCTGTACTCTCCGGCCATTTCTTCTCCGGGTCCCAGTAGTTAGGTAGAGGGGTGGGGGAGTCGGGTTTCGGCTCCTCGGGGAGAGTGAAGTAGGACTTTTTGTCTGCCAATTCATGGCTCTGTCTACGCCCGAGAGGCAGAAATCGCGAACGATGGCTACGGCCTCTTGGTGAGAAGGGGTATGTGCTGCTCCTCTTCCGGCGTAAAATGCCCGAGTACAAACTCTATCTGACGTCCCTCGAGCGACTCCCTCAAACCAAAAACGCAACCGAGCATACTCTGTCGTGCCGAGGAGCTGTGCAATGTTTTTAAGTCCATTGTGGCCTGCATCGCTGCCTTTCGACTTAAGTCTGAGGGTGCCAAAATCGAGAGCAAGCGTCATCTACTAAGATGAGGAGTTGCTCCGTGGGAGATTTTCTTTTTGGAGCCAATAGCGTACGGCCTCCCCTGCTCAGTGTTCATGTAAGTGGAGGGTTTGAGCAAAACAAGTTCTGCACTTTTGATGCGCCCTCGTGCAATGGCTCCATAGCGTTGCTCGGTAGAGGTCGCACCTATCTCTTCCGCTATTGCATTTGCCATACGGAAGCCAATATTGTGCCGTGTGCCCCAATACTCTTCGCCCTATATTGCCTAGTCCCACTATAAGATATTTTCATATTCTTGGGCCCAAAGTTAGCCATTCCTTGAATTATCCTCTCTCTGGTAAAGAAAAAGGGAGCGTAAAGTTGCTCAATCGGGATAGTTGTCAATTGGAGAGAGTTTGTAAGAGTCGCCCTCTCCCCGGGGGGTGAAAATAGAACCCCCACCTCTCATCTCGTTTTTGAGAGGTGAGGGGGTTGGTTGTCGGAGCTTTTTGGGGGAGTGTCCCCGCCAAGGTCCAGTTGCTTTCTAGCTCAATTACTTCTTGGCAGCAGCACCACTGAGCAGCACGAGTGAGGCGAACAGCACACACAACGGCGTTCTTTGCGTTCATGATCTCAAGCCCTTCGAAGCTGAGAGCACCCACCTGCATAGACTTACCAAGTTCGAGGTTTTCTACATTGATGTGAAGTCTCTCGGGATCTGATCGTAGATGGCTTTAACGCGAAGTTTGCGCATTTCGAGCACGAGTTTACCCCGGCGCGTACCCCTGCAGCGTGGCCTTCGAGTACAACGGGTACTTCCATTTCGATAGCTTTCTCCTTGTTAACTCTGGAGGAAGTCGATGTGGAGGATTTCGTCCGTTACAGGGTGGAACTGAATATCCCTTGAGTACAGCCTTGCAAGTCTTACCGGCTACAGAGAGATCGATGTCGAAGATCTCGGGAGTGTAGATAAGGTCGCGTACAGCTTCCTGTGTTACGGTGAGGTGATGAGTTGCTTCTCCACCATAGATTACTGCAGGGGATGATGCCCTGCTTTGCGGAGGCTCTTAGTAGCCTTCTTGCCAAGACCTTCGCGGAGGTCGGCGTTGAGTTGGAATGTCTTCATTCTCTTCTTCTTTTTGTGTTACTCAAAATTAGTTGCTCAAAATAGAGCTGTCCCTACTTCCCATCACACCCAAGAGGCTAACGGGGAGAGGCTTGGCTTTTTCTTGCCCTAGGCTAGCCGATGTGGGAAGTCTTGGGCAGAAGCACTTGCTTCTCTCCGGCTGTTGTCTCTAAGCGGTCCTGCGATAGAATACCACAGGATGGGTGAGTATGCGACCAGCTAACTCACAAAAAGCCACTGCCCTCCCTTAGTTATAGGAAAGATAGAGGCTTCTCTTCGTTGTAGGGCCAGAGATGCCTTGTTTTCAAATTCAAGGTCGTACCACCATTCTCTTCTATGCGTGGGCCCAATAGGATTCGAACCTATGACCCTCTGTTTGTAAGACAGATGCTCTAAACCAGCTGAGCTTATGAGCCCTCACGCGTTCTCGCTACAAGATTTTCAAGAAATCTCTTGTATCTACTCTAGGGTAATCCGAGGGGAAGAGAAAAGTGGGCCCAATAGGATTCGAAACCTATGACCTCTGTTTGTAAGACAGATGCTCTAAACCAGCTGAGCTATGAGCCCTCTTTTTTCTGTCGGTCATTACTCTTGCGAGTTTTAGTGGCACTCTCTAATGCCACTCACTGCTAGCAGCTGATGCAAAGGTAATACTTTTTCTCGAAAATCTGCAACACCCTCACTTATTTTTCTCCGTAAAGGGTGTTCTCTTGTTCTCCTTGTGAAACGGAAGAAAAACCTTGCCCTGCACTTTTTCCGGAATAGGGTAGAATAAAAAGTTTCATGGGCAGGAGCAAAAATTTTTAGGCCTACAACTCTAGAAATCTTGGGCAGAAAGGAAAACGAAACCCAGGCTACTCCCTTTTGCAAATAGAATGCCAGGGTTGGTCGTGAGGTGCTAAGTCGTTGGAAATAAGGTGGATTTTAGGAGTGTCTTATAGGAGCCCTTAATCCGGGGGCGTCCTGCGGAGGAGAAGAGGCTATTGTGGAGGAGGTGAGGTTGCTACCGAGTATCTCTTTTTATGAGGGGACTCTCTTCTGTGCAGCACAAGTTAAAAAAGACACCCTTTAGGTCTCTAAGGGTGTCCAATCCTATCGCCAGACTATTTTTACTGTTTATATTCAGATAGCCTTTGCTTATTTGGCTTCAAGAGTTCGCTTTTACAAGCTCGGCTACTTTTACCCCATATCCTTAGTGGGTTCGATGCGTGCAATGACGTTGCCATTGCGGTCTATCAAGAATTTGGTAAAAATTCCATTTTATATCGCTCTTCGAACGCCAGTCGGGATCGGCTTTATCAAACATGCTCTCAAGTCTCGGGCTCAAACTGTTTTTCTTTGTCGAAGCCCTCAAACCCCTTTTGGCTCTTAAGCCAAGTGTAGAGAGGGAGTTCGCTTTCGCCGTTCACATCGCTCTTTTTGAATTGTGGAAATTCGGTGCCGAAGGTTATACGACAGAATGTGGCAATCTCTCGTCGGAGCCTGGCGCCTGATTCCCAAATTGGTTGCAAGGATGTCGATAATCTCGAACCCCTCGGCTCTCATATTGCGGTACATCTCCTCAAGCGCCTCGTATTGCGGGGTAAAAACCACATCCGGTAGCCATGTTGACAACGAGCAATACCTTGCCCTTGTATTTCGTAAGACTGACCTCGTTGCCTTGGGCATCAGTGAGGCTGAAGTCATAGATCGTTGTCATTTTCTTTCTTTCGTTTCCTTGTTGAGCAGGTCTGGGTTGTCTGACCATAAATAGGCATAGCCAGACAAGCCGTGAGGAGCATTAAAAACAGAGTTTTTCATTCGATTCGTCTTTGTTTTATTAGTTTGTGAATCTGTCTTCTTAGAGTCTCTATCTCTTTGTTGGCTAAGGGAGGTTTTCTTGGATATAAAGGTAGTAATAAAGTTGTGTATAATCGCTTTTGGGCAATTTGTTTTGCAAAAACATTTTGCTCTGCTCCAGTTTCTCCTATGGAGACGTGCACTGTCTCTTGCCCGCGGCAAACGAAAGAGCCGCACACCGGAGAGAGGCTATTCTCTCCAGAGTACGACCCTTGGTTCGGTAGAGGGGTGATATTTATCGGGTAAAAGCTCTTTATTACTTCGATAACGCGTGCAATGTCGTCGTCGCTAAGCGCACCCGCTCGGTAGGCACAGACCTCTTTTGAAAAAGCTCTTCGGATACGGAGCCTCCATAATAGGGGCAGGCTGAAAAAACGGGCTGTAGGTGCATGGGTTTCAGAGGGGCGGCTCTCAATGTTTTCTTCCTCAAGTCGTAGGCGTAGTTGCTCACGATCGAACCCGGTCTGCTTAGGATCGATGAGGATTGTAGTAAGCCAGAAATTGGAATTGAACTGCGTAGAGGGGTTTTGTTGTACCTCCATACCCGAGATAGAACCTAATCCTTGGCTGTATAGACTGTGGATGGTGCGGCGACGGGCAATGTGCTCGTCTAGTACTTGCATCTGCCCACGACCAATGCCTGCACAGATATTGCTTAACCGGTAGTTGTAGCCGATTTTTCGTGTTGGTAGTGGGGGCTTGCTCACGAGCCTGCGTAGCGTAGAAGGTTACTCGGTCGGCAGCCCTCGGTTGGGGCAGATCAGGGTCCCCTCCTGAGGTGTGGTAATCATTTTGTTGCCGTTGAAGGATAGCGCTCCATAGACTCCCAGCGTACCACACTTTTTCCCTTTTGTACTCAGAGCCCTATTGCCTCGGCTGCGTCTTCGAGTATGGGGATTTCGTATTCTTGGGCAATGGCGATGATTTCGTCCATCTTGGCAGGCATCCCATAGAGATGTACGGGGATGATCGCTTTGGGCTTTCTGCCCGTCTTTTGGATGCGGTCTTCAATAGCCTCTCTTAGAGCGGGATCCATATTCCAAGTGTCGGGCTCACTATCTACAAATACAGGCTTAGCCCCTTGGTAGGTAATGGGATTGGCACTCGCAGAGAAGGTGAAACTTTGGCAGATATCTCTGTCGTCTCGCTCTACCCCGAGCATTATAAGCCCTAGGTGAAGAGCGGCGGTACCTGCACTAGCGCCACAACTTCTTGCTTGTCTAAGGCGTGATAATGTTTGAGGTCTTGCTCAAAACCATTGACATTGGGCCCCAAGGGTACTACCCAGTTGGTGTCGAATGCTTCCTTTATAAAACGCTGCTCTTCGCCTCCCATCTGGGCGAGGGAAAGCCAAATTCGCTTGTTCATATGCTGTTATTTTTGGGTTAGTTGCTAATTAGGGGAGTAGGGTTTGCTACGATGTACTTGAGGTCTCCGGGCAAACGACCAATGCCTGAGATAGTCGAGGTTGATACGAACCTTGTCCGGATAGATCACCTCAGCGTTATATCGGATGGGGTCGTCTACGGAGGCAAGGGAGTTCTTCTTCATTGCGGTATTTGAGGGAGGCCGGTCCTGTAATGCCGGGGCGTAGACGCAAGATTTCTCGCTCTTCACCGACTAAATTATCCGCAAATCCGGGGACATCAGGGGCGAGGGCCTGCAAAGCTCATGTCGCCTATCAGCACATTCCACAGCTCGGGCAGTTCATCGAGTTTGTACTTTCTGAGCTTCTGCCCCAAGAGGCGATATTCTACTTTCTCCTGCTACAGATACAGAAGAGCCACTATGGGATACAACCATGCTTCGGAACTTGACCATGGTGAAAATTCTCCCCCCTTTTCCTACTCTCTTTTGTCGAAAAAGTATGGGCCCATCGGGCATCTTTATTTTGATAAGTATGCTTATAACAAGAAATACAGGGAGCAAAATTACAAGTCCAACCAGAGCCATCACTCGGTCGAATATCCACTTTAGTATCATAATCTCTTCTTTATGGCATGGAATGCGTACCCTACAAACGAGTATATGGATCTGGCTAGAGAAAGATGTTCAATGTCGCGATAACATCTCCAAACGTCTTTGCAGACTTGAGCTTTTTGGATGAGACAGAATTGCCCACTAGTCGGTAGGTTGCTAGATTTTTCTTTCAAAGCGTATGCTTTTTCCCACCTTTTTAAGGAAGCGTAACCATGTGGACATGTCTTCTGCTGCACGAATATTTAACATTGAGAAGTCTCCCGTTTCTTTCCTGTTAACTATAACCGTAAGGCATCCAATAGCTGTATTTCTTAGATATTGATTATAGGGATAAAGATTGGGGCATTTTTAGCTCCTTAGATAGAAGGTGTCCATCCTCGTCCATTAGCTCATAGTTGGTGAATGTAAATGCGTAATCCTGTGAGCATAAAATCCAATTGCCGTTCTAACTTTGTAGGCTTCCAGAGGTCATCGCTATCAAGGAAGGCAATGTATTCTCCTTTTGCGTTAGCTAAGGAGTGGTTACGGGCTGTTGCGGCTCCAGAATTAATCGGGAGAGCAAAAACCCTTAATGCGGGATCTTCTCTTTCGTAGCTTGTGCTATCTCCAGAGTTTGGTCTTTGCTACAATCATCTGTGATCAGAAGTTCCCAATCCACATACGTTTGCGCCAATACAGATTCTTATAGACTCTGCAATGAATTGAGCCGCATTGTACGACGGCATTATGATAGAGACGAGGGGTTGGTGTGTCATTAGTTGCTTAATAAGTAGTGGATGTAATCAAAAAATGAGACTTGTTTTTCGATTTTCATACCTGCTAATTGTCTTAAGTATAAGGCTAAAGGAGTATTTTTGTTGAGATAAAAAGAACATCCTTCCTAATCCTTCCAATAGGCTGTTAGTAATGGTGAGGATGGCGATCTTTTTCGGGAGGCAGTTGCATATAGTCTCCAAAGGCACAAGTAAGATAGTTGTGGTACCCTTTCATGATATTGAACTCATACTCCTCAAATACATGAGGAATAGTTTCGTCAAAGTCTTCCTGCAGGAAAGGTTTTTCTGCATTATACCACAGACACTTTCAAATACTCTATTCGTCTTTTTGGTGAGAGTACTTACGTGCGAAGGAGTCCATCCACTTTGCATTACGAGAGGCAGAGAAGGGAAGAAGAATAAATTTCATCAGTGCAATCACAAGATTTTTCCCAAGAGATCGATTTTTCCATCGGAATGAAGTGTACTTTGCTGTTACTAAGTAATGGAGTAATCTTCTTCTTCTATCGAAGGATTTCCATTCCTTATCGTCATCGGGAGCATTGTCCACAGGAAATATATCAATGTTTATACCAATCTGCTCTTCGACTGAGTTTTTGCTTCTTCCCACACTGTCCTATTGTCGTGAGAGGTTGGCAAAAGCCCTAGCCCAGCGTTTGCTTCTCTCAAAGGATATTAGTTTGTAGTGCTCTTTGTATGTTTCTGGGAATGTTTGAATAAATCGATCGTAGTCTCTCTTGGCATGTATATGTCGATATCATCATCCCAAGGGATATATCCATTATGTCGTATTGCCCCAGTAGCGTTCCGCAAGCTAGGAAATACTTTATTTTTGTGCTCTTGACAGAAGTCGTGCGCAACTTGCAGCACTTCGCACTGCAACTTCTTCATTTCTTCCAGTTCTATATATTTCATATTTCCCTCTATAATAGATTTTTGCAGATCAAAGAGTATACATAATTCTTACTACATCTTTTCTATTTGCTCCTTTAGCCAAGAAGAGGATATTCCCTCCGTCCTTGGGAGAATAACGATTTGTTTTCCATTCTTTCGACTCCATTCAAAAGCTTCTTGGAAACCTTGGTGGGTTTGATCCGGACCCGCAACGAGAATAGTCAAAGTCGACCTCTTTAACAATGGTGTCTACAGTGGTATAGGGCACGACTTCATCTACAAATCGGATCGCTTTGGCCATGTACATCTGTTCCTCCGTACTGTATACTAAGTTAGCTGAAGGTTTGAACTTTGAAACATAATCGGACTCTTGAACAGCGACCGTTAGGTGGTCTCCCTAATTTTCTGGCGCGGCAGAATAAATTTACATGACCTATGTGTATGAAGTCGTATACACCGACTGTTAGAACTCTCTTAATCATTTTGTGTTTTGTGATTTCTTGAATTTGTAAACCAAGATGGGGCTATCCAACGTGTGGTAGGTGAATCCGGAGAGGTCGGATGGGTCAAAAACATTGCGACCATCAATTAGAAGGCGCATGGACTTTCGTATCAGCTCCACTTGGGCATGCGATACTCTTTCCACTCCGTAACGTGTAGGATGGCATCGGCGTCAATTACGGTTTCATATACGTCTTGGGCATACGAAATTTTATCGCCGAGGCGTCTACGAGCTTCGTCCATAGCGATGGGGTCGTAGGCAACTACTTGGCAGCCGGCACTGAGGAGGGACTCGATGAGCACTAGCGAAGGAGCCTCGCGCATATCGTCTGTGCCGGGTTTGAAGGCGAGCCCCAGAGAGGCAATTTTTCGTCCCTTTAGTTCGCCTTGGTAGTAGGGAGGTAGAGTTTCTCGAAGAGGATGTTTTTCTGCTTTTTCGTTCACTCGCTCTACGGCTTCTAGTACCTGCATTTTCGTATCCATTTTTGGTGCGCTGTGGCAATCAGAGCCTTTTTACATCTTTGGAAAGCAGGAGCCTCCTGTAGCACACACCGGATAGAGGAATTTGTTGCCGATACGTGTGTCGGAGCCGATGCCGTGGCGTACCATCGAAACATCTGCACCCACTTTTTCGCAGAGATTGGCAATGTCATTCATAAAGCTAATGCGGGTGGCTAGCATGGCATTGGCAGCGTATTTGGTCATCTCGGCAGAGGGATATCCATGAAGAGTACGCGAAAGTTGTTGAGCAACATGGGTCCTGTAGAGCTGTGTCATTAGCTCTTTAGCTCGCTCGAGTCAACCCCACGATCACCCGATCGGGCTTCATAAAGTCGCCTATCGCATTGCCTTCCTTGAGGAATTCGGGGTTAGAGGCTACGTCAAATTCAATGGATACTCCTCTAGCCTCTAGCTCTTGAGCAATAGTGGTACGCACCTTCTCGGCTGTGCCAACGGGTACCGTACTCTTTGTTACAATGAGCTTATAGCCCTGCATGTTGCGCCCGATGGTGCGAGCCACCCTCTAGCACGTAGCTGAGATCGGCAGACCCATCTTCGTCGGGAGGGTGCCAACGGCGCTAAAGATGATATTGACTTCGTCGAGGACTTCTCGCAGATCGGTAGGAGAAGCGGAGACGTCCTGCCTCTATATTGCGGAGGACCAAATGGTCTAGATTAGGCTCGTAGATGGGGATAACCCTGCTCTTGAGTGCCTCTATTTTTTTGAGCATTCGTATCAACGCAATAGACGGTGATCCCCATCTCTGCAAAGCAGGCGCCACTACGAGCCCTACATATCCTGTTCCTACAATGGCTATATCCATGATGTCTAAGCTTCTGTTTTGTGGCAAATTCTGCGCTTGCCACAAAAATGTTGATGGAAAGATTCTGCTATGAGGATCATGATCGCCATGAGAAAAATGTAATATCCTTTGTTCTAGCACGGGTCGATACTGGTTGGGATTTTGCTGTTCTCAGAGGTTTTTCTTCTGAGGGGTGTAAAAATGGTGACAATCATTGATCGCCAAGAAGGAGCATGGGCAACGGCTAGAATACCACATCGTACTCTTTCGAAGGAAAGGGGAAGTGTATCTGTTACCTCTATGCCGTACATTCCGTAAGCTTCTTCGGTGATACGAATGGGTCGCATACCGAGATTTGTTCAATGCCATAGGAGTGTAGCGTGTTGTAGATATCCACGACTTTGGTATTGCGGATGTCTGCACAATTGGGTTTAAAGCACAAATCCAAGGATTAAAATCTTGGCATCTTTTTATAGGAAGTCCTGCTAAGATCATTTGTCGGATTAGTTCTGTTGCGTAGTACACGCCCATGGAGTTGTTTACGGCGCGTGCCTCCATGAGAAGACGAGGATGATAGCCGTTTGCAGGGCCTTTTCTATAAGGTAGTAGCTATTCTACCCCAATGCAGTGCCCCTCTCAAGCTCCAGGATGAAACGGCAAGAAGTTCCATTTGGTAGATGCCGCCTCTAGTACTTGGTGGGTATCAATGCCCATTGTGTCGAACATCTTTGCGACTTCGTTCATGAAGGCTATGTTGACATCCCGTTGTGCATTCTCCACAATCTTAGAGGGCCTCTGCTACTCGGATGCTGGGGGCTTTGTGAGTGCCATTCGTTAGCACGCTGCGATAGAGAGCGTCAATATACTCTGCGACCTCGGGCGTGGGCTGAGGTTACTTTTCTTTATCACGGTATGCTCTCGATCCCCGGGGTTTATGCGCTCGGTGAATAGCCCTGCATAGAAGTCTTTATTGAACTGAAGACCTGATACCCTCTGCATGATGGGGATACAATCTTCTCAGTGGCTCCGGGCGTAGACGGTTGACTCGTACACCACATCGTCTCCGGCGGCAATAACTTTGCCGATGGTGGTGCTGGCTTCGATAAGGGGGTTAGATCAGGGGCGATTGTTGTTGTCTACAGGTGTGGAACCGTTACAATATAGAAGTTGCAATCCCGGATCTCTTCTATTTGGTCTGTGTATCGTAGATTCCTAGGCTCCGTTCTCTCTGCAGATTGAGCCCTGCTGATGGCTTCTATCGTGTCAGTCTCTTTTGTAGGGTTGCCACCAATGTGGGAATTGCACTCGAATCCTATCGTTGGATATTTTGAGGCAAATAAGCGAGCGAGGGAAGTCCCATATCCTAATCCTATGATGGCAATTTTGCTTTGCTAATCTCCATTGTGGGTCAATCTCTAAGTTGACGTTCTAACTGTTTCTTCCCCATGAGGGTTTGGGCGCATCCTGCTTTGTTTGTGGAAATGCTGTTTCCTTTAGATTCTCACTAGCTACAGTTAGTCCTTGCAAAAAGGAACTAGGATTTTGCCCCGGTCTTGCTGAATAGCCGTTCCTCAAGAGAGTGCTACGGAGGTGAGGGAGTAGACTGACTATTGCTGCTTTTTATGGGGAGGAAGGATTGGGATTTTTGTTTAGCTGCTTTTTGCGCCCAATCTTGCCCAGAAAGTGTTCCGGGAATCAGCTGGATTTTCCAAAATCAGCTGGGATCGGAAGATTTCTTAGGCAGAGAATCCCTCCTTTTTAGTTGATTTCTTTCCTTCGTAGGCACAGGGTGGAAAATTGCCTTGTGGGGGTGTGGTGTCTTTTTGAGCGGTGAGTGATTATTCGGGATGGGGTAATTCTTTTCTAGGGAAGAGGGGCGCATCAGCCGGATTGGGGTATTGAAAAAGTCCGTTACCTCTTTTGAGAAGTAACAGGCTCCGTGAGAAGGAAAATTTCTTTTCTTTGGAGCGGAAAACGAGACTCGAACTCACGACCCTAACCTTGGCAAGGTTATGTTTCACCAACTGAGCTATTTTTCCGCTTATCGTTTTGAGCGACCACAAAGGTAACACAATATTTTTATTGTGCAATACTTCTTGCGGAAAAAGTTCACTCGTGAGGATGGAGGCCTTCGGAATAGGTCGAGTATGGTAAGGAGATTTTTGCAGGCTTCATTTTCGAATTCTAAGACATGCAATTGGGATTTGAGGATGCTGATTTTCATGAATCCTAATTCTCGAGAGTCCGTTCTGTAGTCTGTTTGTAGTACGGCCTCTACGTTCTTTTTCCTTACGATTTAACTATTTGAAAATAAAAAGAGTTGTTTCTGCATCCCGTGATGGATTTGTTTTCCCAATAAAGGGTCTTCGGATTATGATTTTTGGTGGGTGTCCTCTTTTTCTCTTGTTTATTTATTTGCCTTTTTCTATCTTTGCTGCGTCGCTGGCGGTGTGTTGCTAATTGCCGCTTGTGGTGAAAAGGTGCTGTAAACGACAAGGCAACTGTGGGTTTGTTTTAGGAAGTGATACAATATAATCAAGATAATCAAGTGAGAATATGAAAAGAAAATTTGACATTGCTGCGGCGTTTGCTGCTGCGTCATTGATGTTTGCGTTCTCTCGCGTGTACATCGTCCAATCCCAAAGGGCTAGATGATCCTTTCGAGTAGAGTCAGCTCGCAGGGCTTCCTTATGGATCCGAATGCTTCGCGACAATGGAACTCCTCCTCCCGATGAGCCCACCAATGATGACCCTATCGATAATATCGAAGACAAGCTTTGAGAATGGAATAAAAAGGGGTTGTAACTTCAAGACTGTTATGATGAAAGCAGGTGCTGCCTATAGCGAGCATATGCTTTTAACCCCTATAGTAATGTTATCTCATCCGGGTAATGTACTCGTTGGTGACAACATCAATCATGGTGAGTACAGACACGTTCGTGGTGTAGAGACCAACCCTATCACGATCTCTGCTTCGCTTACAAGTGAAACTCCGGGCTTCTTCTCTCGCACGCTGGATCGCGTAAAGTATAGCGAGTACCTCAATATCCTCAACGAATGGCGTTTGAGAGACTTCAAGGATCCAGGTGTAGAAACCTCTCTCGAAAATGTAGAAAATCAAGAGCGAAAAGGGAAGCTTCTTTCAAGGCTGGTGCTAGCTTTGAGTCTGAGGCCAAAGATCGCTGCAAGTATGGACGTTGAGCACAGACGTCTCAAGTCGCACGTGCTCTGTAAGTTCGTTCAGAAGGTATTCACGGTATCTATGGACGATCCTGAAGGTTCACTCATCCGCAGTGCCAACATGGCGGCATTCAAGGGTGTACAACCCGTTCATATCAGCGATGTTAGCTATGGTCGTATGGCTTATATCCTTGTATCAAGCAATCAATCTGCAGATGTAGTAAAGGGTGCGCTCAACGTAATGGTTCCTGCTGCTAATGTGGGTGTAGACCTCGAAGCAAAATACAGCGCTCTCTTTGGCTGATGCTCGTGTAACAGCCACCTTTATTGGTGGTAGCTCTGCTCAGCATGGTCAGATCTTTACGAATGGATGGGAAGGGGTGAAGGCATCTCTTGCTTCTCCCTATGACCATCTCTACAGCTATGCCTATCGCCTTTACGCTTCGCTATGTACATGACAATTCTATTGCCAAAGTGCTTCTCCTTGAGAGTATCCTAAGACGACCTCTTACTTCATCCCTAGATTGTAAGTCTCTTAACCTCAACCTCCAGATTACGGACGTAAAAGCCCATGCAGGTCTTCTCAAGAACAAGCACATCTATGGAAAGGCCACAATCGAAATGCCTAATGGTGAGGTTATTCCCATCATGGATATTGACAAGAAGCATCATATTGTAGTAGATAAGGAAGAAGAATTTGTCAATATCTCCAATATGACCTCTCCATCTCGGTGAAGATCAATCGTCATCCTTCCATGTCGATGAAAGACTTCTTGCAACAAAATGGTGGTTATCACAACTCAGTTCTATAACACAGGTGCTTTGGGTGTTGTTGACGGATCTTCTGTTGGTAGCCAACGTATGGAGTACACGCTTCAAGATCTCTATTTTAACTCTTTGGAAGGGCTTTTGATAGACATGTCAATGCGTAGCTAATCGTATCCTTGAGTACAGCTGCACAGTTCGCTTCAGACCTGTTGTAACAGCCGAAAGATAATCGATCTATTCGCGCTAAGTTGCTCTTAGGGAGAGCATTACATTAGACTTTAACTAAATCCCTACTGTGCTCCTCAGGGGTAGATGGGCACTCAGTAGAACCTTAGGTAGACATCCTCCTGCGAGAGGAGGATGTCTACCCTCTTTATTCCCCTTTCTCTCGGAATAAGGCATACATCGGTCCCAATTAATAGTTAAAATACAAACGATTAACTAGTGAAAAGTATGGATTCTTTTTAAGTTTTTAGTGCCTGCGTTTGCAGCGCTTCTTCTCGCTGCGTCTTGTACAGACCAGAAGAGAGATTTCCCCACCAATGGTGAGGAGGCGGCGTAACCTCCACAGACATTTATGTCGATCAGCATGAGGCTGAGGCTATCGCTGAACAATTTATCCAAGAGAATGGAAGCCTCTCGGCCCTTCGTGCTGCAGGTTCCCAGTCGCTTCACCTAGCCTTTACGGATCTAGGTACCGGATCTTAGAGCGGGAGATGATAAGCATCCGCACTACTATGTATTCAATGTCGACACCGTAGGGTTCGTAATTGTATCGGGTAGTGAAGCTTCTTATCCTGTCCTTGCTTACTCTAGTGAAGGAACCTTCAAGAAGGATGATATCCCTGTTAATATGCGGGATATCTTGATGGACTATTCAAAGGGTGTTGATTACGCCTGGAAGAATGTCCCCGTTACTCAGGAAGTCGTGGCTATGCGTAAAGCTGCCCTCCGTGGTGAGTTGGAAGAACTACGTGCTAGCCGTACTGTAGGTCCTCTTCTTGGTTCTATCAGATGGAATCAGATGCCTTATTACAACGCACTCTGCCCAGTAGGCTGCCCCGTAGGTTGCGTGGCAACAGCTACATGTCAGATCATGCGTTACTGGGAGTATCCCTCTCGTGGTCAAGGTGCGTATAGATCTACTGAGGATGGACGCTATGCAGATTATAACCACGCATTGAATTGGGGACAATATGCCTAAGGCTCAACTTCGTGAGCACAATAGAGACGTTGCTCAGTTCTGCTATGACGTAGCTATTGGTGTAAACATGCAGTTTGCCCGCGGTGGTAGTGGTGCTTATCAGAGTGATGTTCCACGTCTTTTGATTCAGCACTATAAATATAAAAACACAACTCGCTACGCACAGAAGAGCAACTATACAGATGCTCAATGGAAAGCGCTTCTCCGTGCCGAACTCGATGCCAATCGTCCTGTTCAGTATGCCGGTCACGGTAATGGCAGTAGTCACTCATTCGTTTGCGTGACGGTTATGAACCCTAATGGATATTTCCACTTCAATTGGGGCTGGGGTGGTTCTTCCGATGGTTGGTTCCTTCTTTCTGCGATGAATCCTGGTAGCCTTGGTGCCGGTGGTGGTGCCGGTGGTTTCAATTACTATCACAATGTTGTAATTGGTATTGAACACTGACGGCCGTGTAAACTCAATCCTGTGGATCCCTGATCCAGTAGATCCCGGTGTAGGTGGTGATTATCCCAGAGCTCAGGTCGCTACTATCGCGCAACCTATATCCGCAACGTTAGTTTGGGTTCTCTAAGCAATACTACAGGTGGTGACGGTTATCGCTACTTCAGCACATCTCGTCTCAACCTTACAGCAGGTGCTCAGTATACACTCTCTCTTACTCCAGGTTTCTCATCTTCTTCATACCCCGAATACTGGTGTGTTTGGATTGACCTCAATGGCGACAAGAGCTTCTCAGACAGGCGAAATTATCGCTTACGGTACGACAAGCGATTATAGCCCATTAGTTAAAAACGGTTACTATCCCCACCTGCGATCGTTGCGTAACTGGCGAAACTCGTATGCGTGTAAGCATGAAGTGGAGTGGATATCAAAGAGTGACGAAAACTTTGAATATGGTGAAGTTGAAGATTACAAGGTTGTAATTGGGAAGACAAACCCCAATCCCAATCCCAATCCTAAACCAAAACCCAATCCTGTTAACCCCGTGAATCCCTGTGAATCCGGTAAATCCCTGTTAACCCGTGAAATCCTGGATCCCGTTAACCCTGATCCAGTAAATCCTGGTACTCAAGACTATCCTATCTCCTATGCTAGATCTACCGCTTACACCTACATCAGACTTGTAGAAATCGGCGATATGAGCAATACTTCTTCTGCTCAAACTAGGGGTTATGCAGATTACAGCAAGGATAGCAGCCGCAATATCACAATCGATAAAGGCAGCTTTGGCCTAAAGTTACCCTTGGTACCGGATATAATGTAAATAGAAGCTACTGGTGCTACTGGCGTGTCTGGATCGACATGAATAAGGATGGTAAGTTCTCTGAAAACGAAAAAGATGCTCGAATCTCGTGGTTTCAAATACGTTTTTCTCAACACTTCGTATCCCTGCAACACTTAACAGAGGTAGCTATCGTCTACGTGTAAGCATGTCAGCTGACGGCGCTTACCCTGCTCCTGATGGCATCTTCAATAACGGTGAGTAGAAGATTATACTTTAGTAGTTCGTTGATAAGTTGCGAGAGAGTCTTTCTCTCAAGAGAGAAGGGTGTCATACGTCCCATAGGGGAGGTGTGACACCTTTCTTATTTTAGGAAAGTGTGTGCAAGGGTAGGGCTTGATCATATAGTTTGGGATGGATCCTTCGGCAATGAGGGCTGGATGCATTGCCTGTGAGGGCATTACTTTGCAGCCGCAAACTATTTACTACCTTTGTATTGTATGTCCACAGCAGTAAGACAATATAGGATCCTTTGGGTCGATGATGAGATTGACCTTCTCAAGCCCCACATTCTTTTCCTTGAGAAAAAGGGGTATAGTGTAGCGGCTGCGCTCAGTGGTAGCGATGCTTTGGAGATGTTGGCTCAGGAGCCTTACGACCTCGTTTTCTTAGACGAAAATATGCCCGGGTCTTTCGGGGCTCCGAGACACTTGATGCGTTGCGTTCGCAGTATCCTTCGCTCCCTGTGGTAATGGTTACGAAGAGCGAAGAGGAGCAACTAATGAACCAGGCGATTGCCGGTAATACGGTCGACTTTTTGATTAAACCGGTGAATCCGAATCAGCTTCTACTTACGCTCAAAAAAACGCTTCAGCGTAATGATATTATAGGAGAGGCTACGGTGGCTGACTACCAAAAGGGCGTTCCGCGAAACCTCCATGCAGCTTATGCAGCGTATGGAGCTTGAGGATTGGAAAACGCTCTATCGCCAGCTTGCCGAGCGCAGTCTGCTTGTGGAGGAGCACCCCGAGCTTGCCGAGATGCACGCTTTGCAGTGTCGTGAGGCTCAGCTCCAGTTCGGTCGCTTTGTGCGCGATCACTACAAGGGTGGATAACGCCCTCTGCAGGGCTCCTCTGATGAGTTATAATCTCTTTTTCTAAGCGCGTCTTCCCCTTCTTGATGCCGGAGAAAAAGCTCTTTTCGTACTCATTGATAACTTCCGTTACGACCAGTGGTTGGCGGTAAAAGATCTGCTGAGCGATCTTTTCTATTTCGAAGAAGATCTCTACGTGTCTATCCTCCCCACGGCCACACAATACGCTCGCAATGCCATCTTCTCGGGCTTGATGCCGGCTGATATTGCCCGCCTTTTCCCCGATTTGTGGGTGGACGAAGAGAGTGAAGAGGGGAAAAAACGTAAATGAAGCTCCCCTGATTGCCAGTCTGATTGAGCGTTATCGTAAAGCCTTATACCTTCTCATATAATAAAGTACATGAGACCAAGTATGGAGAGAAACTATCTCCTCGATGGATAATCTCACGCGCCACCCCCTAAAACGTCGTGGTGCTAAACTTTGTAGACATGCTTTCCCATGCTCGTACCGAGAGCAAGATGATCCGAGAGCTAGCAGGGCAACGAAGCCGCCTATCGCTCCCCGACGCGTAGTTGGTTCCGTCACTCTACTACCTATCGACTTTTCCAAAAGATGAAAGAGATGGGGTACAAGGTTTTGCTTACCACCGACCATGGTACCATACGCGTGCAGAACCCTGTAAAAGGTTGTAGGAGACCGTAATACGAGTACCAATCTCCGCTACAAGTTGGGGCGGCATCTCACCCTACAATCCCAAGGAGGTTTTTGCCATGACACGCCCCCGAGACTACGGTCTGCCCGAGGGTCGATCACCGATAGCTTTATTTTTTTGCTACGAAGATAAGTTCTTCGCTTACCCCAATAACTACAATTATTACGTGAATTACTATCGCGATACCTTCCAGCACGGGGGATCTCGATGGAAGAAATGCTTATCCTTTTTATCTCACTACAGCCTAAATGATTACCCTTACAATATCGTCACTGGAGGACTTGCGCTCCACGGCTCGTACTCTGCTTGATCTCACCGAGGGAAGGCGAGTTTTTGCGTTTTATGCTCCGATGGGTACGGGTAAAACCACCTTTATTACAGCTCTTTGCGAGGAGCTGGGGTAGAGGATGTGATGAATAGCCCTACGTTTGCCATCGTAAACGAATATGCCATCCCTCCCGAGAAGAGTGGCTTTTCATATGGATTGTTACCGCTTGGGAGACCCTCGAAGATGCGCTTAATGTGGGCTTTTCGGACTATCTGACAAGTGGAGCCTACTGCTTTGTAGAGTGGCCCTGAGATAATAGAAGGTCTATTGCCCGAGGATACAGTGCGCCTAGAGATGTACAGAGCGTGCTGATGGTGCGCGAGTCGTCACGTGTGAATTATAATCCTAAATATCCTGATAGCATGGACGCCATTGATATCGAGCGATTGAACGCAGCCCCTCACCTTCGTCACGGATCCATAGAGGTGATCTGTGGATCTATGTTTAGTGGAAAAACGGAGGGAGCTGATGCGTCGTTTGCGTCGTGCGGCTATTGCTAAGATGAAAGTAGAGGGTTTACAAGCCTGCTACTGATATACGTTACGACCAGGAGAAGGTGGTATCTCATGATGCCAATGCGATGGAGTCTACCCCGCTGGAGAATGCCCAAATGATCCTTCTCTACGCTTCGGATGCTGATGTGGTGGGGATAGACGAGGCTCAGTTTTTCGACGAAGCGTTGGTATATGTGGTGAGCGAGCTGGCCGATAGCGGCAAACGTGTGATTATTGCAGGGCTGGATATGGACTTCGTCGCAACCCATTTGGCCCCATGCCGCAGCTAATGGCTCTTGCCGACTCGGTGACCAAAGTACATGCTGTTTGTATGGATTGTGGTCTCCTGCCAACTATTCCTACCGCTTGTCTAGCGACGATAGAACAGTGCTCTTGGGTGAGTTGGACGAGTACCGCCCCCTATGCCGTGAGTGCTATCACCGGAGGCATCACAAGAGATAACACTCCTTATTTCTCAATTGATAGAGCAATATAGATACAATGAACGATAGAAGAATCAGTAAAATAGCTCGCCTTGTGCAGAAGGCTCTTGGTGAGATTTTCCAGAGACAGACACAGACAATGCCCGGGGTGATAGTTAGTGTGACGCGTGTAGCCCCTAGCCCCGATCTCTCTTTTTGCAAGGTTTATCTGAGCATATTCCCCTCGGAGCGTGCGGAGGAGATCATTACGGCAACCCAACGCAATGCGGCTCAAGTGCGTTATGCGCTGGGTGTTGAGCTCAAGTCGCAGCTCGTGTAATACCCTGAACTTGTCTTTATCGTAGACGATACGCTCGACTACTTAGATAATATAGATCGCCTTTTTGGCTAAAGTAGTCTCTCTCTCTAGCATGTCTCCCAAGTCGCTTGCTTTCTCTATTGCCAGGCGTTACTTTTGCACAACGGAAGCGGTTTCATGCCGTGCAGGTTGTCTCCGTTATTAGTTCGGTAGCGGTGGGAGTCGTTGTAATGGCGGTGGTGGCTATCCTCTCGATTTACAACGGATACGAAGAGGTATTGCTTACGTCGGTAAGTCATCTTGATGCCCTCAAGGTAGAGCGGGCTGATAAGGCTCCCTTCGATGCCCAAGAAAGTAGAGTGCCAGGCTGAGAAGCCTGCCGGAGGTAGCTGCTTCTTCGCTTCTTATTGAGGGAGAAGGTATCGTTCGTAGCTCTTCTGTTTATGCTGCGGCGCACCTCTTGGGGCTGGAGCCTGCCTATTCACGCTCGTTGGCATTGGATAGTATGATGCTGGAGGGGAGCCTTTCCGCTCTCCCCGGTGAGTACACGCTCAGGGCGATCTCTACCAGACTCTTTTCTCTTTTGGGCAGACCTCTAGCCTTATGCGCGCTGTTTCTCTATACGTACCCAAGCGCAGGCTATATCAATCCCTTACTCCTCAGACGGCTTTCCGTACGATGCAGGGGCAAAGCCCCTCTGTGCTTTCTGCCAAGGAGGAGAAAATACGATCGTACGCTCTTCTTGTCCGTAGAAGAATTACGCTCTCTGCTCGATCTCCCTAAGGGGCTATGTACATGCTCTGCCCTCTTTCCTGTGGAGGGAGTTTCTCCCAAGTCTCTCAAAGAAAGCCTACAAAAAGAGTTAGGAAAGAGTGGCGCGTTCTGGATAGGCGAGACCAACAACCCCATCTGTTGAAGCTCGTTGCCATAGAAGTGGATGACTTTCTTTATCCTCTTTTTCGTGCTTCTTCTAGCCGCCTTCAATGTGATTTGCTCCTCTTCGATGCTGATTATCGAGAAGCGTCACGATGTGGAGATTTATGCCGCCTGGGAGCTCGCCCTCAATTGATACGCTCCATTTTCCTCTGGCAGGGCCTATTGGTTTACCCTGGTAGGGGCTTTGGGCGGATTTTTGCTAGGGATGCTGCTTGTGTGGTTGCAGGCGCAATTTGGTTGGCTTACCTTTGGCGAGGGTTTATCGCCAGCCCTATCCGTGGCTGTTCGGTGGCTTGACCTCTTGGCTCTTGCCGCCACTATTGCCTTGGTGGGATACCTCTGCCTTCTATCCCGTGCGTCGTCTGTTGCGTAGCCCTCAGCCTCATTGATTCATTCTCGCATCTCTTTACCTCTATGTCCAAAAACAATTTCTTTGTCGCAAATGCGTGAGCAGAATCCCGCTGAGTACCTCATTTATATGTGGTATTTGGAGTCTTTGGTGCGGGCTATGCCTCGGCAAGAAGATTTTGATAGCTTTCTCTCGAGGTCGCCGGGAGCAGTTGCCCGTAATTGGCTCCCTCCGAGAAGTTTTTACCTCCTTCGTAAAGAGATGCTCGTAGAGGATATTATGGAGCAACCCAATAGGCACACGGCTGAGGCTTACCGCTCTACTTCAGGAGTTGGAGCAGCTACATAAGCAGTTGCTCGCCGATGCAGAAGAGGAGATCTACGAGAGCTATACACAGCGGTATTGACCGCTATTGTGGAAATCCGCAGGCGTAGTGGCGGAGTTGCTCTAGGGGAAGTGGAGGCCGCTCTTGTGGCTTTGTATGGATACACATTCCTCAAGCAAACCCACCAAGAGACCACAAAGGGCTACTCGGGAGATCATGATGCGTATCTCCGTTTGGCTTAAGGTTTTGGGAGAAAAGTACACCCTACGGAAGTCCGAAAAAGCCCCTCTTGATGGGGACGTAGCACCTTAATCTTGAAATGCGAGCGGCACAACCCAAATTGGAGAAAGGGATAATACTCCTAACCGGAGCGCAAGGGCAACTCGGCCTGACCCTTCTTTTGAGAAGCCTACAGACTGGCCCTTCGCATGATATATACCCTCTCTCACGAGAGCAATTCGACCTCGCACACCCTGAGACACTCCCTCCTGTTTTTGGAGCGTTTGGCTCTCCGTTTTGAGCATTACAGGAGATTATTCTTCTCAATGCCGCGGCGTACACACAGGTCGATTTGGCAGAAACACACCCCAAAGAAGCTGAGGCAATCAATACCATTGCCGTGGATACCATGGCGCGGGGCCTGCGCTCGATTACAGATTCGTTTTTATCCAGATTAGTACCGATTACGTATTCGATGGGGCGTACGATCAGCCCTATCCCGTGGACTATCCACCGCATCCCATCTCGGTTTATGGGACTACAAAATGGCACGCCAGGAGGCTGTCACTCGAGCTATGCCCTTGGGCGAATATGCTATCGTGCGTACTTCGTGGCTACGGTCCCTACCGTCAGAATTTCTATCGCACCATGTGGCGCCTGGCGCATGAGCGGAGCGAATTGCGAGTTGTAGCCGATCAGATAGGGGCTCGAGTAGCACGGAGTCTGTGGCAGAGCAATTGTTTCTTCTTTGTTCACGTAGAGGCTCTGCCTCCCGTCTTGCATTTTGTCAATAGGGGTGAGACCTCTTGGTATGGCTTCGCCCAAGCGATTGTGGAAAAAGCGGGTCGTTCCCATTTTTGTAGGGTACACCCATTACAACCGAGGAGTATCCAACGGCAGCCCATCGCCCTCGCACAATTCGCGTCTTGAGGTGAGTTGTCTCGATCCGAATACTCCTCTCTGTAGTTGGCAGAGGCTCTCGTCTTTGTCCTCCGCCCTCAGATCCTCCCTCTATCCCTAGTCTTAAAGAAAAGAAGTGAAGGCGCTCTCTCTGGCTCAGTACCATGCGGCGGCGGATTGTACTTCTCGCCCTCCCAATATCCTTTCTAATATCACAGTGCCCCTCTTGTCGCTGGTGGATGTGGGGTTGGCAGGGCATACGCCGGAGGGAAAAACAGCCATCAGGGGCTGTGGCGGTGGCATCCGGCGTGGTGAGTAATCCTTTGTACTGGTTGTTCGGCTTTTTGAGGATGGGAACCACCGGTTTTTGTGGCTCAATGTTTTTGGGAGCTAAGGATCTAAAGCAAATCAATCAGCACCTGGCCCAGGGGCTTTTCCCTCGCCCTCCTCTCAGGGCTTTTTGCTCTTCTTGGCAACGCCCTTGGTCTCTTTTTTTGTTCGCTTGATGGCTCAAGATCAGCTTGCTATTGCGGCATCGGCTCAGCTATATGCCCTCAATCGCGCTCTGTGGGGCACCTGCCGCCATGCTGCTCTATGTGCTCAACGGCTGGTTTATTGGGATGCAAAATACTCGTATCCCCATGATTGGAGCAATCTCTATTAACCTTTGATAAATATCGTCCTCAGTGCTCTTTTTGTGCAGATCCCGGGCTGGGGCGTTGAGGGGCTGGCGTTGGGTACCATTATCGCACAGTATGTAGGCGTGCTACTCTTAGGGCTCTTGGCGGTGTGGCGTTATGGTCGAGTGCTGCGGCATTTCTGCTGGCGCGACCTATTTCGCCTAAGGCGAAGAAAAGGCTACTTCTCCACGCAACGAGATCTCTTTATACGCTCGGCACTCCTCAGTGCCGTAACCCTTTCTTCACCTACGCCTCTACGAGTTATGGTGAAGAAGGTGGTAGCGACTAATACTCTTTTTGCTGCAGTTCTTCCATCTTTTCTCCTATTTCATGGATGGATTTGCCTATGCCGGAGAGGCTCTCACGGGGCGTTATGTGGGTATGCAGCGGAGCGATTTGGCACAAATGCTCGTTCGGCAACTCTTTTTCTTCGGGTGGCCGTTAGCTCTTCGACCAGTCTTCTCTACCTTTTGGTGCCCTCTCCCTCCCTACATCTCCTTAGTGATAGCCCTGAGGTGGTAGCCGTTGCATTGCGTTGGGTGCCCTACATCGCTTTTTGTTCCCCTACTGGGGTTTGCTGCTTTTTGGGATGGCATATTTGTAGGAGCTACCTATGCACGAGGGTTGCGTAGCAGTATGCTGGTGGCTTCTGCTCTTTTCTTTGGGCTTTACTACCTCACGCGAGCCTCTTGGGGCGTTGCCGCTTTGTGGATTTCCTTCGACCTTTACTTGGCTGCCCGAGGCATTGTCCAATGGCGGTTGTGGCGGAGGTATTCTCCTAAACTCGCAAGCCGCTAACGCTCCGGAGGCTAGGTCTCGTCCCTTTTCTTAGAAAGAAACGAACATCCCGAGCTTGATCGTCCAGTCGGGAGCCCCCAGGGGATGCTGCTTTTTGTAAAGCGGCGGAAGTATTGCAAGGAGAAGATATTGAGAATGTTTTCTATCCCTGCACTTCCCTCAAGATAGAGGTGATTGTTCATAGGCGTGACTATCTCGGGATAGACTAACTCCCCTACGTGTCGGTCTTTGCAGCTCTGAGAAACATCGCCCCAATAGCCTCGAATAGAGAAAACCTCGCGCCAGCCCGTGAGTTCAAGCAGGGGAAGACGATTGAAGATTAGGCCTTTCATGTGGTAGTTGAGGGCGAAGTGGAGGTACTTATCGGATACGTATTCGAGAGGTCGCATCAGCTCAAAAGTAGTCTGTCTCGCCACAAAAACTATTGTTGATAGAGGGGTGAAGAGATTCACTTCGTCTCAGCTTGCCAAGCCCAATCCCGCCTTGTACATAAGAATCGATAAAGCCAAATAGGGAGAGGTAGATGCGGGCGCTAACTCGGCCGTGATCATAGCTGTTGTGCCTGCTCGTTGCCGGGAGGCCCTTGGGCTGTAGTTTTACCCGAAGTTGAGTACGGGGTAGCGGCGACTCTCTTTGTCCATGCTCACGGGGCGCCGTCCGTTGCGAGGCACCTCCCCGGTACGAATGTGAGGCCGGTATATAGGGCTGGTCGTGAGAGAAGGAGGGGATGGTTGTGAGGCTTCCATCCTCTGCTACTTGATAGTAATGCAGGTCGCCCGCAGGGTTTTGTGGTCGTAAGTGATGGAGAAGACGGTGTGGATGGCTTGGTTCCAGTCCGCATTGAATCCGGCGCTAAAAGCTCGTATTATAGAAGCGATTGCGCAGTTTCATGGTGCCTACAAGGGTGCTGAACCCATCTTTGTACATGGCATCTTCTCTATAACCGGGGACAAAGAGATCGTGATGCCCCGAGAGGTAAAAATTGCGTTGAGGGTATTCCTCCTCGTGTCCCTCCTTGGCAATAGGTGAATAGGTGATCTTGCCATAGTATTTCCAGCGCTTGTCGCCCTAATCCGTAGGCCACATACCCCTGTCCGAAGAGGTGCTGACTTAGTTTGGCATTGGTTACACCTCCGACGCGGAATCGTGCTCCTTCTACAACGTTCCAAGCAAAAAGGGTCTCAATGGGGCCCAACTCGGCATAGTATTCTCTCGCTTGAGCTTGTTTAGTGGCAGTCCGATGAATCCTCTTCCCATTGCCTGTGTTGCCTTAGCTAGGAAGATATACGACGGCTTCTGGTGCAAATAGTCGAGTATGGCAATGGTCCCTTCTCCCAATTTGGGTAGAGGTTCGGGCGCTCTACAATACCAAAGTTGCTAAGAGTTGGCTTGTCTATCTGGTTGCGCATGGGGGCACTCAAGGCAAGCCGAGGGTCTCAGAGCTAGAGAGTCTTTCGCCTCTTCTCCTACTCGGTATTGCTTGTAAATGTAGGCGAGATCCACTTCACAGCTATAGGGAAATTAGCTCAGTAGGCGTGAGAAAGGTATGTATCTCTTGCTTATGAGGGAGCCAAACGGTATCTCCATCAAGTACGGTTGGTGCATAGTGAAAGTCAGCAGACCAATGGGATGCCAGTCTACATTAGCTTGCTTTGGAACCTGAGGTGGGCCTTAGCAGGAGTAGGAAACTGTATCTATCCATACTGTACCCGATAGCCCGATACTGTATTTGGAGAAGGGTACAGGCCCTGATCTCGTGGGCAGGGGCGCCCTCTATGGCTACCGTGTCAGAGTAAATAGTATTTGTAGAAAGAGGTGGAGAAGAGCTTGCTCATAGGCCCCGAACTGATTGCGTAGGGATTTCCAAATCATTGGCATAGAGGTCAATTTCCAGGGTAGAGCTCCTCCATATTTGTGTCAGTCCCGGAGGATTCGAGAGCCTCTTCCAAACCGGAGAAGCGTCGTCCGATGATCAGTTCTTCGCGTTCTTTACCCCTATAGACGAGCGTACCGACTCGCGCTCTCTGAGGGAGAATGGGCGTACCATCATGCCCTCTAGAGCAGAGCTATCGCTCACATACGCCACTTCTGCTCAGGAATGCCAAAGTACCAACCTCCGGCACTATCGGCAGGGAGTTGCCAGCCCCATCATCTGGCGGCGGTAGAGCCGATAGCTGAAGTCCGAGTACCGTGAAATACGATTCTTTTCTTTGTTTGCGATGGCTTTGTCTATAATTGCGACAGCCGATTTCCCTTTTTGGTGTACTTCTTCTTGGGCGTTACTACCACGGTGGCTAGTTCTTGGCTATTGAGCGTGGCGTGCCAGTAGTAACCGGTCTCTACATGGGTCTTGGCAATGGTTGTGTTCTGGGTATTGTACCCCACCATACTTGCCGATAACATAAGGTTACGGCGGAGGCAATATCTCTCGGGAGGGTGAGGAGAACTTCCCTTCAGGTCTGCACGAGTGCCGATGGAGCGATGCTTGGTAACGTGCACAGCCGCACCAACGAGGGGCTCGCCGGTGAGGGAGTCTGTGACTATTCCTTGAGGGTGATCTGAGCCCTAAGGGGAGTAAGGGAAACAATGAACAGGAATAAAAAGGCAATATAGCCTAGATGCCTTGCAGCTATTTCGAGTGTGGATTGGATTCATTGTGAGGATTTTTATTGTTGGTGTGGGGTAATTATTGAGGAGGGGCTTACAACTCTCGGCGGAGGCGCGCTATGGGGATGCCCAATTGTTCGCGATATTTTGCTACAGTTCTGCGCGCTATGGGTACGCCCTCTTGGCTTAGAAGAGCCCCTAATTCCGTATCGGAGAGAGGAGCTCGTTTATCCTCTTTTCCTCTATCAATTGCCGCAGGAGATCCTTGGTGCTTCGAGACGAAAACGGCTTCTCCATCGCTGCCCGTTGTACCTTCGCTGAAGAAGAATTTGAGAGGGTAAATGCCGTAGTCGCTTTGTATGTATTTGCGCTGGGTGATGCGGCTGATCGAGCTAATGTCGAGGGCTACAGTCTCCGCAATTTGCCTTAGAACGAGGGGGCGAAGTTGCTGTATATCCCTGTACGGAAGAAATCCTCTTGGGCTTGTACGATGGCACCTACAACGTGTAGGAGCGTCTTACGCCTGCGCTTTAGAGCGTCGATAAATTGCCTAGCTTCTGCAATGCGTGAGGAGGCAAAGGCACGAGAGGTTTTTTCGGCTTCGCTCCTAATCGGAGCCTTTGTAATGGCAAGATATGCCGGTGATATGCCTAGTTGAGGGAGGTTGGGAGCATCGTTGATCCATAGTTGTAGCTCTCCATTATGGAGGTGTACCGTAAAGTCGGGAACAATGCGAGCCACGGCTGCCTCTAGGTTTGAGCCATATCCACTTGCGGGGCGAGGTTGAGTTGTCGGATGATACGTTGGGCCTCGGAAAACTGGGTAGGAGATATGGAGAGGGCACGTATAATTCGGTCGTACCGATGGGCGGCAAGATCTTCGAAAATAGCCCTCTATGATAGAGAGAGCTAGGCTCTGAAGGTCGTCTTTGGGGAGACGCTGAAGCTGCAATATGAGGGATTCGCGCAAATCACGTGCCGCGATGCCGGGAGGGTCGAGCTGCTGATCCTATGGATCATTTCCTCTATTTCAGCATCAGAAGCATCAAGATTTTCGTTAAACAGGAGAGCATCGCTGATCTCGTGTAGAGAGGCGAAGAGATAGCCGTCGTCACTCAGGTTGCCAATGATGTACTCGGCAATAGTCAGCTCCCGATCCGAGAGGGTAAGAGAGATTAACTGCTCGTGGAGATCTTCCGAGAGAGAGGGTGCCTCGTTGGGTTGCACATAAGAAGGACCATCATCGTCACTGAGTGGAAGTGCGAGGGAGCTCGCGCAGAGCATCTTCGCGCTCATCGTCTGCCGTGTAATCCTCCGGGGAGAAATCGTCTTGTATCGCCTCTTGCTCGTTTTCAGGGGTGTAGTGGCTCTTCGTCGAGGAAGTTGTCTTCGGTGGTTGTCTCCTCACTCTCCTCTAGCACTTCTAGGGGCAGGATTGGTGGCAAGCTCCTCACGAATGCGATCTGCAAGCTCTTCTCCGGAAACCTCTAGGAGCTTGATTTGCTGTATCTGCTGTACATCAATCGCTAGCTTTTGCTGCTGCTCTTGCCGTTGTTTTAGCATAGCTCTACCAGGGACTCAAAGTGCATGCCATGGGAGGCCTTCATGAGAATGAAAGCGTGCTCGATGGGAACAAGGCGGAGTTGCTCTGCCAAAATCTCTGTAGAGGGGAAGTAGTGGAGGTGGGGGCTTTTGGCTTCGCTCTCGAGAGCAGCGAACTCTTTTCCTACGAGGTAGCAGGTGATGCCCGTAGTCTCTCGGGCTAAGCGTTGTACGAGGGCTAGATGCTCTTCCCGAGAGGCACTACCGAGCTCAAACATATCCCCAGGATGAGGATTTTGTTTTGTGCGCCGGAGGTGGAGAGAAAGTTCTCTATTGCGGTATGCATACTCGAGGGATTGGCATTGTAGGCATCCACTACGAGGTTGTTGTGATGGGGTGTATTGGCAATATATTGCGAACGACTATTCGAGGGGTATAGTGCTCGAGGGCCATTACGATATCAGGAGGTGCCACTCTAGTCTCAGCCCCACGGCTACGGCAGCCAGGGCGTTGGGAAGGTTGTATTTGCCTACGAGTTGCGTATGTACTCGGTAGGTCTCTCCCTGCCAGTAGAAAGCAAAGGCGAGGAAATAGCCCAAGGGATGATCAAGTAGCGAGGCACGGAAAAAAGCTTGTTGCCCTGTGCCGTAGGTGGTTCGTACAAGATGGGCGGAATGCTGCATCAGTAGGGGATCATCGGCATTGACCCAGGCTTCCCCATTATGCTTTCCTAGCCAATCGTAGAGCTCACACTTGGTTTTTGTCACCCTTCGAAGGATCCGAATCCTCTAGATGCGCTCTACCTATGTTGGTAATAAGCCCAAAGTCCGGCTCTGCAATGGCGGTTAGTTCCGCAATGTCGCCTATATGAGAGGCGCCCATCTCACAACGCCGTATTGCATCTCCGGTGTGAAGGAGAGAAGGGTGAGGTACCCCTATCTGGTTATTTAGGTTGCCAACCGTAGCCCCAATGGTGTAGGTGCTTCTCAGTACAGCTGAGATGAGTTCTTTGGTGGTCGTCTTGCCGTTGGTCCCTGTGATGCCAATGATGGGCAAGAGCGAGCCGGCGGCGGTGCATGCGAGCGAGTCTCTGTGAGGGCTGCAAAACTATCCTCTACGTAAAGACAACGAGCCTCTTTTTGCGCCAACTCCGCACGATCTACCACAGCATAGGCACACCCTTTGGCAAGGGGCATCGAGGGCAAAGTCGTTACCATCAAACCGCTCTCCTTTGAGGGCTATAAATAGCGAGTCTCTCTTGGGCGCACGGCTGTCTGTAGTTACTCCACTACAGCGTTTTGAAGTACGTGTAAAGCTCGAGAATATCCATACTATTGGAGTGTGAGGAAGAGTCTTGTAGGGGCTAGGCGTCTAGAAGGAAAGGAAGAGCACATGCTCTATCCCTCTCGGGACGAAGTTTGTGCTCTTCTATTGCGATGATGCTTATTCGCCAAGAGGAGACTATCCCCTAATTAGTAGGCTGAGTCTAATACGGCAGAAAAAGATCATTATGACACCCCATATGAGAACGATGGCTCCCGCTACTGCCATGCTGGCAATAGACCATGTGCGAGCCGATTTGCTGAATCGTTCGGCTCCGGCGAAGTCGCACTGATTGTAGGCTTTCTCCACGCGAGTGGCATTTATAATGGCGGGGATACCCAAAGGCCATGCGCAGAAAATTGTGACGATGATAGCAAAAGCCAAATAGGTAGGGGCACTTGGGGGAATGCCTCCGTTAGTGTAGATGTTATAGGGAGCGTTGTTTTGAGTGCCGAAAGGTTTGCTGACCAAGAGGCGTTTGGATGGGAGGAACTCCACTTGCTCCGTTGTTTGCATTATTCTGCCAGAGGAAGTCAAGCTCCGGAAGGAGGCGAGCCTCTTTCAATCTTCCATTCCCTGTCTCCAGACCATGGTTTGAGGGGTAATGTTTTCCCGAGCGAGTTGTTCTGCCTCGAAGGGCCAATTTGTTGTCCGTTGCGGATGTAATAAAAATTTTTCAGTAGTCATATAGAGACCTTCCCTAGTTTGCTATTTTTCAGTTGCGAAAGTAGTGATTTTCTATCAAATAGAGCCTTTTTCGAGGCGTGCCGCCTGCCAGATCTTCCAATTTTTCGTGCGCTTGTAAGAAGAGCATATCAATCCCGTTTTTGATCGTGGCTCCTGCGCTTGGGGCAAGTTGTAGGAAGCGGGTTCGATCGGGGAGTAGATGAGATCGTAGCAAAAGATGCTCGGGGTGATCTCCGATAGGGGGATAGAGCCTCTTGTACGTTGGGAGTCATACCTACGGGGGTACAATTCACAATAATCTTGTGCTCTCGAATCACCTCCGGAGTGATGTCGGAATAGGTGATGGCATAGGGAGATTGGGGCGCACGGCTTGACAAGAGTTGCTACCCCCAGCTTCTTAAAAAGCGCGTTGTACCGCACATGAGGCCCCTCCGGATCCTAGGATGAGCGCACGACGTCGCCCCCGAGTACGGGGGCTATGGATTGTCTAAAGCCCTCGAGGTCGGTGTTGTATCCGATGAGTTTACGCTTGCCCCACCGTGAGTTTTGTACTACTACAGTATTGACAGCCCCGAGCAGAAGCCTCGCTTTCTACCTCATCCAAATAGGGAGTATGGCTTGTTTGTAGGGGCTTGTTACGTTGAAGCCGTGTAGATTGGGGTGTGCCGAAAGGAAAGCCTTTTAGCTCTTTGATGCTTGCGAGATCTACCGTGATGTAGCGAGCATCAATCCCCTCGGCGAGGAATTTTTCGTTGAAGAACTCTTGAGATTTGGAGTGCCCTACGGGGTGACCAATCAGCGCGTATTCTTTCATTTTATGGCGTAATATAGGGTGGCAATCCCACCGAGAATGCTTTTGTACTCTGCCTTGCCATAACCTGCCCTCTAGGAGCATTTTGGTAAACGCTTCGTATTGGGGTACTTGGCGGACAGACCTGGGGAGATAATTATAGGCTCCACGGTTGCGAGCGAAAAAGGCAGCCTACAAAGGGGGATAAAAAGTGTGCGTCCAAAGGGTATATCCGCAACGCAAGATGGGATTACAGGGGCACGCTAAGCTCTAGAATGGCAATGACACCACCCGGGCGCGTTACTCAGCACATCTCCTCTAGCCCCCTGAGCTAGGTGCTCAAAGTTGCGTACCCCAGAGCTGCTTACCACGGCATCAAACGACTCCTCTTTGTAGGGAGAGCTTCGCAGTTAGCTTGCTCTAATTGGATATTTGCTTGGGGGGCTTTTTGAGCGATTTTCTCTCTCCCTTTTTGGAGCATCCCCTCGGAGATGTCTACGCCTGTGATCTGCTCTAGTGCGGGCATTGCCTTGTAAGCTCCATACTTAGGGTCTGCTGTGCCCACGGCCACGTCGAGGATCTTGTGGGGGATGGCTTGCTACCCAACGAGGCGGTGCGCCTCACGCCATGAGGCGATCAATGCCTAGAGTCATCAGTTTGTTGGCAATGTCGTAGCGATCGGCAATGCCATCGAACATCCGACGGATGCGTTCCGTTTTACCTGTCGTTGGGGTAGCTTGATCCATACCGGAGAGGGGAGTTTTACTTCTTCTTTAGGAAGTCTGTGATGTTCTTCTCAATCCGTTGTGCGAGGTGATCTTGCTCTGCACGTACGAACTTCTCGCCCGTTACATGCTCATAGAGCTCAATGTATCGCTCGGACACACTGAGGGCAGTATTCGTCGGTCATCTCGGGTACCTTCTGTCCCTCTTTGCCCATAAAGCCCCTGCTCGGTGAGCCATTTGCGTACAAACTCCTTGGAGAGCTGACGTTGGGGTTCTCCCTTGGCGAAGCGTTCTTCGAAGCCTTCGGCATAGAAGTAGCGAGAGCTATCGGAGTGTGAATCTCGTCTATGAGGGTAGATCTTACCATCCTTTTTCCCGAACTCGTACTTGGTGTCTACGAGGATGAGTCCCATCTCTTCTGCGATCTTGCTGCCGCGTGCAAAGAGATCTTGTGTGTACTGCTCAAGGAGGGTGTAGTCCTCTTCAGCTTACAAGTCCGGAGCTTATTATCTCCTCACGAGATATGTTTTTCGTCGTGTCCTTCATCCGCCTTAGTGGTAGGGTAATGATGGGATGGTCGAAGCGTTGATTCTCGCGAAGTCCCTCAGCAAGGGGATGCCGCAGATAGAACGTGCCCCCTCTTGATAAGCCCGCCATGCGCTACCTGTGATGTAGCCACGGATTACCATTTCTACTTTGAAAGGCTCGCACTTATGCCCGATGGTCACCATGGGGTCGGGGGTGGCTATCTTCCAATTGGGCACAATGTCGGCCGTGGCATCGAGTTGTTTGGCTGCAATCTGGTTGAGCACCTGCCCTTTGTAGAGAATGCCTGCAGGCAGTACTACGTCGAAAGCACTGATGCGGTCGGTTGCAATCATCGCCACGAGGTCTCCTTCTAGGAAGTAAACGTCGCGAACTTTCCCGTGATAAACGCTCTGTTGACCCGGCAAGTTGTAGTCGGTACGGAGGAGGGTTTCGATCTTCATAAGCTATCTGTATCTCTATTGATTAAAGAATCTTTTTCTTCTTGCTCTTCTTTAGCTTTGGCATCGTACGCCTCTACAATTTGTTGTACGAGGGGTGCCGCACAATGTCTCCCTTTTTCGAAAAGTAATACGTCCGATGGCGGTATGCCCGAGAGTACCTCAAGGGCATGTTTCAGACCGGACTTTACGCCCCGAGGGAGGTCTATTTGGGTTACGTCGCCCGTTACAATCATTTTGGAGTAGTACCCCATACGGGTGAGGAAACATCTTCATCTGATGTGTGGTGGTGTTCTGCGCTTCGTCTAGGATAACGACGGCATCGTTGAGGGTGCGTCCGCGCATGTAGGCCAGAGGGGCTATCTGTATCGTCCCCTGCTCCATATACTCTTTGAGTCGAGGCGGGGATCATCTCCTCTAGAGCATCGTAGAGCGGCTGTAGATAGGGGTCGAGCTTGTCTTTCATCTCCCGGGTAGGGAATCCCAATTTCTCTCCGGCTTCTACGGCGGGCGAGAGAGGATGATGCGGCGTATCTTACGCTCTTTGAGGGCTTTGACAGCTAGAGCAATGGCTACGAATGTCTTGCCCGATCCGGCGGGACCCACGGCAAAGAGCAGGTCTTTCTCCTCAAAAGTGCGAAGCATCCGTTGCTGGTTGGCCCCACGTGCGGCAATGCTTTTGCCACGAGCTCCGTAGACGATGTGGTACTCAGGTTCGGGGGTAGAGGCGTCTTCGCCTCGGGCAATGCGGCGGATAGCATCTTCGTTGAGGCTGTTGTACCGTCGGATATGGGCGGAGAGGTGGTCGAGCACCTTTACAAAGTCGTCTATCAGAGACGCTTCTCCCAAGATCTTGAGCACATTGTCTCCGGCTACAAGGCGCAACTTGGGGTATAGGGTGCGGAGTAGAATAAGGTTTTCCCTATTAACCCCGAATAAAACCCCCGCATCTACATCGTCGGGGACATAGAGTCGCTCGGTTATCAGCATGATTGTTGTTCTCGGATCCTATCTTTTCTAGGGTGCAAAAGTACCAACAAAATTTCGCCTAGAGGGGATTTGAAGCAATGAGTTGAGGCGAAAATTTCCCTTATTGGGGCTGAATCTTCTCGAATGGTTCTTTGCTCGGGGCGGCTACCCTAGATGACGATACACCCGGCGCTTTAGGTAGGGAGGAAAGAGACTGCAACGATACCTTTTTGTCGCCATGGAGGTGGCAATGGCCCACCAGATACCCGTGAGCTCAAACCCCATGGCCCCAAAAATAAGGGCTAATGGGATGCGGATGCTAGTTGCCAAGAATGCTGATGAGGGCCGGTTGTAGGCTACGCCCCGTACCATAGAATAGCCCTTGTATCAAGATCTCCGACATCATAAAGAGCTGGACACCCGTAGCACGCAGGTAGCGCCCGCCCTCTAAGTAGGCCTCCTCTTCCGGAATGATGAGGGCGAAGAGCTCCGTTCCGAAGAATATGTAGAGGAACATGGCCACAATACCAAATACAGAGGTTATGGAGATGCTGACCCGAAAAGCGGAGAAGATGCGGTGCGGCTTTCTTGCCGCATAGTTCTGAGCCACAAAGGCCGCCAGGGCCGTACCAAAAGCCTTGGGAGGTATTCCAGGTAATGGCTTCGAGCTGACCGCCTATATTGATGGTGGCCACGCCGATATGCCCGCCGGCACGGGCCGTTATCGTTCCCATGACAAAGGTGATGAGGGCGAATAGGAGTTGAGAGTCACGATAGGGAGCCCAAGCTTGAGTATCGCCAGGGTCTCTGTGCGTTTTAAGGACCTACTACACACCAGCCCCCGAGCAGATGGTCGCGCCCATGCACTTGGTACAAGAAGAGTAGGGCTACAACCCATTGTGCCACTATGGTGGCGAGGGCGGCTCTCGATATGCCCCAATCAAAGATGAAAATAAAGAGAGGGTCGAGCAGCATGTTTAGCACGAGGCCGATGCTGTTGATCCAAAAGGATGTTACTGCGCCCGGCAGCAATGTACACCCCGCTGTAGGATAGCGAGAGAAAGAAGCCGGGGAGCCCCCAGAGTATGATGTCGAGGTATTGTTGGGCAAACTCGCTAGTTGTCTCTTCTAACCCATAGAGACCAATGAAGGTAGAGCCCCTGACCTCCGAAGAGGAGCATCAGCCCAAGGGAGATATAGAGGGCGAGCGTAGAGGTGTGCTGAGCGTAACAGCGAGCTGAATTGCGGTTTTGTGCCCCTAACCCCTGTGCAACAAGTACCTCGGCTCCCGTCTTTACGAGAGCACCAATAGAGGAGGCGAGCCAGGTTAGCACGCTAATAACGCCCAGGGCCGCTATCTCACGGTCCCTAGGCGCCCTACCCATGCCATGTCGGTGAATGAGTGAGGCCACCTGTATAAAGGGAGGTCACCAATGATGGGGCCGCTAGGGCTACTATCTGCCGAGCAATGGGGCCCTGGGTTAGGTCCTTTGTCTCGGAATGCTCTGCTGCCTTCTCGCTCATCTAGAAGATGCTTAGTTTGATATACTTACGAGGGTACTCTTTAAAGTCCGTTACGAGAGAGTCCGTACTCGTGAGCAACGAGCGAAGGTCTTCGTATAGTTTTTCGTCATTAATTACTTTGCCAAGGGTGCCCTCTTTGCTGTTGAGTTGCTGTGAGAGGGTGTGGAGCTCGTTGCTTGTGGTCTCTAGGTTGGTTATGATTCGACGCACATTGATGCTATCGAGCTGTTGTGAGAAGTTGTCGATGCGGGTGAGTGTGCTGTTGGCCTTGCCGATCATGGGGGCCCACATCCTGGCGGGTGTAGCTTTGTAGAGAGGCCATTAGACCATCAAGTTTTTGCATGGAGCTACGAGCGGAGGCCAGGGTAGCATGGGCTTCGTGGATAGATTGCTTTAGCTCCGGAGTTGCCAGCAAATCTTGTGTGGAGGATAGAATGGAGTCTACCTTCGGGATCAATTGCGCCACACGGGGTAGTACTTCGTTGGTTATGGTGCCAAGAGGGTCGCTTGCCGTCTCACTCTGTCTCTAGGAAGTCGCCCTCGGCAAGTATCTGCTGCGAAGAGGATAACTGTGAGTCGAGCTGAGCTCCACCCAAGAGGGCTGCTTTGATGGAGGCACGGGTGCCTTGGGGTATCTTATACTCTTGGTCAATGTTTACTTGCACAAGAGTGGAGGCCGTGCCATCGGGTGCAATCTCAAATTTCAGGCCCTGTACGGTACCCTACTTTGTAGCCATTGATTTTTGACGGGGATGCTACCACGAGCCTCTACGTTGCTGAAGCGGGCATAGTATGTGTACTCCCGACCGATGGCAATCCCTTTTAGATAGTTGATCCCGAAGTAGAGTAATGCGATGGCTAGGAGGGTAAAAGCCGATCTTGATAAGTTTTGAAGGTCCTTGCATATAGGTCTGGTTCGTTGTTTAGGTGTATGTTTAGTTCTTGTGTTGGGTGTAATTCGCTCCTAGAGAGGAACTTTTAGAGAGCTTTGCTCTTGTTGTGAGCTTCGTAGTAGCTGGCAAATCCGTCTGCAATAAGCTTTGAGCCAAACGGTTTTTGTCCGTCACGAGATAGAAGGAATTCGGCCTCTTTTTGTTGAGATGAACCCAACTTCGATAAGAATACTGGGCATTGCTGTTTCGCGTATTACCAGAATCCGGCTTGGCGCACTCCGCGGTCGGAGGTGGGCAATTTAGCCAAAGTGCTTTGTACGGCTGGGCAAGGCGAATGCTCTTATCTTGGTGCACTTTTGCATCATCTCCAAACATAATGTAGCTCTCGCTAGAGGAGGGTCGAAAACCCCTGGTAGGTGCGTTCGTAGTCGTCTTCGAGAAGGATGGACTCATTCCTTTCATAGCCACGCGCAAGTTGTCTTCGGTGCGCCACAAACCTAGTAATGTAGGTCTCAGTGCCCGCTGCCGACGAAGATTGGAGCCGGGAATTGGTATGGACACTCATGAAAAGTGTTGGCCTTGTTGTGATTGGCAAAGTTGGCACGCTGCTGTAGCCCGATAAAGGTGTCGTCGCTGCGTGTGTAGAGCACCTTTACCTCGAGGGTATCGCTCCTGAGTGATTTCACCGGCAGCGAGCCACCTTTAGGGTTGATGTCTTTTTCTCGTCCGCCATTACCTACAGCTCCGGTGTCTTTCCACCGTGGCCTGCGTCCAAAAACGAGCACAAACGAGTCTTTCTTCCCTCCACTTTTTCCTGTGCAGAGGCTGTGGAGATAGGAGCAACATCCTCAAACAGAGAAGTGTGAAGAAAAAGCCTTTGTAGGCCCTTGTGCCCTTCTTCTTAAAGGGTTATGTTTTCTATTTGAATCATAATAGCGGTTCCAATAAAGCCGTGCAAAATACAGGTGTTCCGCCTGCAAAGTTATTGATTTTATCGAACTATACTCCATTTTTACTCCAGAAGGTGTGCCAGTGGAGGCTAAGTTTTCTCTCAAAAAGTAGGCCTCCTTTCCGCATGAAGTTAGCCAAAATCCTTTCTCAAACTCCGCCTGAACTTGTCAAAATTTAGGCGAAGAAGTCCCTTTGGAAACAAGAGTCGTAGAGAGGGGTTCCTAGCGTCGAGGGCGAGGAAAAGGAGGGGCTCCCGATTGATCTTCGGAAGCCCCTCGTTGTCTATAGGGTTGTTACCTACCTCAATCTTTGCACTTTGCTTTGATAAACCTCGATTGAGTCGTGCAATGTGCGAGATGGAGATGTTTTTGGGGCACTCCATTTCGCAAGCGCGAGTGTTCGTGCAGTTCCCGAACCCTCAGCTCGTCCATTTTGGCAATCATAGCCTTGGCACGAGGTGCAGCTTCCGGGCGTCCACGAGGGAGCAGGGCAAGCTGACTCACCTTTGCACTGAGGAAGAGCATAGCAGATCCGTTTTTGCAGGCTGCGGCACAGGCACCGCAACCGATACAAGCTGCCGCGTCCATGGCTTTCGTCTGCCTTGGCTTTGGATCGCTATAGCATTCGCATCGGGCACCCCACCGGTGTGACCGATACGAAATCCGCCGGCGTGATAATCTTGTCGTAGGCGGAGCGATCGACCATGAGGTCGCGAATGATGGGGAATCCGGCAGAGCGCCAAGGCTCAATCGTTATGGTAATATCGCCATCGTTGAAGCGACGCATGCAGCTGGCACGTGGTAATGCTATCGTCGGGTCCATGGGGGTGCCCATTGATATAGAGAGAGCACATTCTGCAGATACCTTCGCGGCAATCGTGGTCGTACACAACCGGTTCTTTCCTTCGGCTACAAGTTGTTCGTTGAGGAGGTCTAGCATCTCGAGGAACGACGCACTCTGGCGACTACCTCCTTGAGGCTGTAGGTTTCGAAGCCACCCTTCTCACGGGGCCCTTTTGCCGCCAAACGCGTACGGTAATATTGATATTGTGATCCATTGCTTAACGTCTCAACTGGTTCTTGTAGTTACGTGTTAATCGCTCCGCAAATTCGTACTCGAGAGGCTCTTGTACATAACGGGAGCTTGGTTTTCACCTTTGATACTCCCAGCAAGAAGCATAGGCGAAGGTATCGTCGTGGCGTAAAGCCTCGCCCTCTTCGGTCTCGATGCTCCAGACGGAAGTGCCCACCGCAGCTCTCTTCTCTGTCGAGAGCATCGTGTGCCATGAGTTCGCCAATCTCGATAAAGTCGGCAAGGCAGTGCCTTTTCGAGCTCGATGTTGAGGTCGCTGCCGCTACCGGGCTACGTTACTTCTTTCCAGAACGTCTTCTTTAGCTCGGCAAGGGAGGGCAATGCCTTTTTGTAGTCCCTCTTTGTCGCGTCCCATGCCAACGTACTCCCACATAATGTTCCCGAGCTCTTTGTGTGGGCAGTCTACTGAGCGACTTCTTATTTTCCATAAGGTTTTGATGCGCTTGTGATTGCTTCTTCAGCTTTTTGAACTCCGGAAGATCGGTGCTAAAGCGAGGCACGCGGATCTGGTCGGCGGTAGTTTTGAGTGTATAGGGGAGGATGAGTAACCATCGGCAAGCCCTTGCATCAAGGCAGATGCGCTCAGACGATTAGCTCCGTGATCGGAGAAGTTGGCTTCTCCAATGGCGAAGAGTCCCGGGATGGTAGTTTGGAGCTCATAGTCTCACCCAGAGGCCGCCCATCGTGGTGGATGGCAGGATAGATCATCATGGGCGTTTTTGTAGGGGTTGTCGTTGGTAATCTTTTCGTACATCTGGAAAAAGATTGCCCGTACTTCTGATTCCACTACATTTTTGCCCAAACGGCGGATGGCATCATCGAAGTCGAGGAAAACGGCGAGCCCGTATTGTTACCCCAAAGCCGGCGTCACGGCGTTCTTTTGGCTGCACGGCTTTTTGCACGTCGCGAGGTACGAGGTTACCAAAAGGCTGGGTAGCGACGCTCTAGATAGTAGTCTCTATCTCTTCGGGTATAGTCAGCCCCTTTGAGCGTTCCGGCTTGCAACTTTGGCATCTTCGAGCTTTTTGGGCACCCAAATACGACCATCGTTGCGGAGCGACTCGCTCATAAGAGTCAATTTTCGATTGGTAATCGCCATGCTTGGGAATGCAGGTGGGGTGGATCTGTGCCATACAAGGATTGGCAAAGTATGCGCCCTTTTTGTAGCACTGCTAAAGCTGCGGAGCCGTTAGAGGCCATCGCATTGGTAGAGAGGAAGTAGGTGTTGCCATATCCCCCGGTAGCTATTACTACAGCATGAGCTGCGTAACGCTCAATGGCTCCCGTGGAGAGATTGCGAGCAATGATCCCTCTTGCACGACCTTCGATAACAACGAGGTCAAGCATTTCGTGACGGGTGTAGAGCTGACGCCCCTTAGCTACCTGGGCGACTGAGTGCCGAGTAAGCCCTCAGTAGGAGCTGCTGCCCTGTTTGACCACGAGCGTAGAAGGCATGGGATACACTGAGCCCCGAATGAACGGTTGATCGAGTAGACCTCCATATTCGCGAGCAAAGGAACGCCACTGAGCTACGCATTGGTCTATAATAGCGTTGCTTACCTCTGCGAGGCGATATACATTGGCTTCGCGGGCACGGTAGTCCCCACCCTGATCGTATCGTAGAAAAGACGATATACAGAGTCACCGTCGTTTTGATAGTTCTTTGCTGCAGTGATCCCCCTCGAGCGGCGATAGAGTGTGCACGGCGAGGTGAGTCTTGGATGCAGAAGTTGAGTACATTGAACCCCATTTCACCCAGAGAGGCGGCTGCAGAAGCCCCTGCCAACCCGGTCCCTACCACGATAACATCAAGACGACGTTTGTTGGCGGGGTTAACAAGTTTCTGGTGATTCTTGTAGTTGGTCCACTTGCTTTCGAGTGGTCCCTGAGGTATTTCAGCGTCAATTTTATGCCATGCTTACAACGATTAATAGAACCAGAGATTACCATCGCATATAGCTCTACCAAAGTAGAGAAGTACTACAGCGGCGAAGCCTAGCATTAGGATAGAAGAGACCCAGGTAGAGAGCACTCGGATGCGTTTCATCCAAACGACATTGTTCCAACCGATAGTCTGGAGAGCGCTCCAGAAACCATGGTTGATGTGGAGACCAGATGGCGAGAAGCCATCATGAGGTATAGTCCGAGAAGATGGGGTTAGAGAGGTGTACGCTCAATAAGACCGGCGCCATCTGTGGGGCCTGCTACCCCGGCGATGCCCAAGTCGTGCGTGCATTAGTTCGGCGAGCTGCATCTTCGCCCAGAAGTTGAAGAGGTGAAGACCAATCCCCAGTACTATGATAATCCCTAGCAGTAGCATGTTTTGCGAGGACCATTCTGCCCACACGGGCGTGCTGTTACAGCATAACGGTCGTTGCCTCTCGCTCTATGGTTTTGGGCGTTGGGCAAAAAGCGTAGATAATATGGATGATCATCAGACCCGCTAGCCCTATTGACGCCACCGGCGTACCAATTGGCTCCCAGGAATGCACTGAATCGCATTGTAGCCCTCGGGGCTGAATATGAGCCACGAGGTTCATGGACATGTGGAAGAGGAGGAAGAGTATAAGCGCGAGTCCTGTAATACTCATTACAAACTTCCCTCCCAACGGAAGAATTACAAAGCCACATAGTGATTCGTTCTTGATTATAGTGTACTAATACCTAATCTAGTCAAAAAAGCCTCTTCCTTTTTGTGAGAGGAAGCCTCAACGGTGTAGCATCAGGTGGAGATAAATGCATATTCATATATATCCCACCATAGGAGCATAATGCCCTGCGAAAGATAGGGAAAATACCTTATAGTAGGTAATAGAGCCCTTCCATTTTGTCTCTAATGGCAAATCGGAATAGCAAAAACCTTACTCAATTACAACCGAGGGTAAGGGCCTGTATAAGACATTTCGTTTTTAATCTGCAAGTGAGGGCGATCTCCTATAAGGCGATGCAGCAATACATGGCACGATCCTCTGCAAAATGCATGAGGCGTTCCTCTTCAGGCGTTTACGTCAATCCCGAGAGATGGAGCACCCCATGTATGAGCACACGGTGTAATTCCTCTTCGTAGGGCACGCCAAACTTTTTCGGCATTGCTCGCTACTGTCTCAAGGCTGATAAGGACGTCTCCTGAGATGAATTCAGAGCCTTCGCTGGAGGCATCGAAGGTGAGGATGTCGGTGTAGTAGTCATGATTGAGGAAGAGCTTGTTGGCCTCTAGTATACCGGCATCGTTGGTAAACTTATAGGAAAGTTCACCCAGAGTTTTCCCCATTTCATTTGCCACTTGCCTTATCCAGCGGGCTATGATTTGTCGCCTAGGTGGGGAACTTTGACATCGGTGAAGTAGTTGATCTTCATGACCTATGTATTTAATTGTTTATGCAAAGAATAAATAACCGATGAAGACAGAGGCAATGATGCCGGCTGCATCGGCGAGTAAAAGAGTAACCAATGGTATAGCGGGTCTGTTTCACCTTGACGGCACCATAGTACACCGCCACGATGTAAAGGGTCGTGTCGGTGCTCCCTTGTACAATTGAGGCGATGCGTCCTACCAAGCTATCCGCTCCGTGGGTTCGCATGGCATCTACCATAAGAGCTCGGCTCCCGCTTCCGCTTAGGGGTTTTACGAGCATGGTGGGGAGGCTTCTATCCATTCGCTATCTACCCCTAAGAGCAGAACGAACCGGCGGAGCTACTCTATAATGAAGTCGAGAGCTCCCGAGGCACGGAATACAGCCACGCCCACGAGCATAGCCACAAGATGGGGATAATATTGACCGCTGTGGAGATCCCCTATGGCTCCCTCCACAAAAAGTCTCGAATATTTTGATGTTGGTGCGCACACCACTTACAAGGAATAGCACGATGGTGGTGAGGGTAAGAGGCTGGCTGCAAGCGTAGTGCAAGTGCCAAATAGCTCGGGAGTGAGTTGTTGTTTGAGTAGGAACGATGAGGGCGATCGGTAGGATAATGCCTCCGAAGAAAGAGCAGAAGAGGGGCTTGCCATGGTTTGATTCTCCGGCGAGCTCCACGAGTAAAATAGCCACGATGGTAGAGATGAGGGTCGCCAAGAGGATGGGAAGAAAACATCCGCAGGGTTACTCGCTCCCGCTTGCATCCTAAACGCCATAATACTTGTGGGGATAAGGGTGAAAAGCCCACTTGCGTTGATGGCGAGGAACATGATCATGCATCGGAGGCTCTATCCGGCTCTTTGTTGAGCTCTTGCAGGCGTTTCATGGTCTCCAGCCCTAGGGGAGTTGCGGCATTGTCTAGCCCTAGTAGGTTGGCTGAGATACTCATAAAGATCTTGCCCATGGCAGGGGTCGCCTTGTGGGATTGAGGGGAATGGCGTGCGCAGTGAGGGCTAATCCCTTTTTGGCCATCCGGGGGATGAGTCCGCTCTTTTTCGCCCACTCTCATCAGCCCCATCCAGAAGCAAAAGAACCCCCGTAAGGGACAGGGCTATCTCAAAAAGCAGCCCGAGCGGATTCGAAGGTGGCTTGCAGGATGGTAGTGAAGATGGTAGAGGTCGCCTTGGAAAATGCACCGAACACACCCGCAAAGTAAAGCAGAAACAAAAGCAACAAAAAGAAAAATCTAGAGCCCTATAGCCCTTTTTGTCTTAGTCGCATACCTTCCCTTTCCTCGGAGTTGCGTGTAGGAGTGGTTCTCTCTGTATAGGGACCTTATTTCGCTCCTATTCCCTATATGATATATAGAGGAGAAAGCAACCATGAGTTAATATCTTATTCTTGTACAAATGTACTAAAAGAATTGAGAATAACTTCAGTTTTCGGAATTTTAGGAGTTGAAAAACAGACCGCTCTCCTGAGGACTTAAGTTGCTAATCCTCGGGGGAGTGTTGCCCCTCATTAGGGGGATGAAGTGTGTATTTTTGCAGCTTTGCTCGCTTTTTCTTTCTGTGCTTCCTCCTCGGCTTTGCGTGTTGCCTTCTCCTCGGCTCGTGTGGGCATCCCAAGTATTCTGCGGTCGGATTGGAGGGATTCCACTTCTCTCCATACCGCTCGCGCATCCGCTTAATATACTCCTCGTTGAGGTTGTTACGCTCCCTCTTTTGCTCAGATTGGGCTGCTCTACGGCTTGCCTCTTCGCTCAGTTTTAACCCGGAAGGACGCTGCTTAGAGAGGGCACTTCCGTTACATTCAATGAGATCTCGTTGGTGAACTTAGGTTGGATGGTCATCGCCTTGGGGTAGAGGTAGGAGGGCTCGGGTTGGCTGGTGGGGTGGTGACCGGCATCCCACTTACCATTGTTGTTTTGGTCTATCCACAGACGGCCGTAGTAGCTACCGGCTGGCAGCATATCTAGTGTGATTGTGCTATCGGGGAGTACGGGGCGAGCGATGAGTACCTTGTTATCTTCGGACAAAAATCTCTACATGAGGCCGTTGCTCCTCGGGTGGCCAAGCTGTCAAATGTAAGAGGTGAAGGCTCCAAATTTATCCTCACTCTCCAGCTCGAGATCGAGGGACGAGGTGCGGCTGGGAATGCCGTAGCAAGAGTGAATCGCTGCGGAGTCTAATTGGAGGCGGTACTGTTGTGCCCAACCGAAGGTCGGCTAGGATCTGTAGTTGCAGAGCCTGCTCGGGATGGAGGCGTAGCTGCACGGTCTGTGGTGTCTCCGTGGAGTCTACCACACTGTATAGGTGTACCTTGCTCGTATCTATATGGATGGGCGGCTGGGCAAAGGCGATGGATATTGTATCGCGCGGAGAGAGAGGGCAAAGGGCGAGGTGCTCCCTAACAAGTTGGGGTGTGAGGTGCGGATTTTTCTCGTCCACCTCTAGGGTGGTGTTGGAGGAGGCAGGGTCGTCTCCTCACGCTATTGCCGAGGGCGACCATCTCCTTAGGGCCATCGTGGTTGGCCTCTCCACCTTGAGCCGAAGAGGCGGAGAGTGGCTTCTCTATGCTACGTTGGCTCTGTGCGACTTTATTTCGTCTCTCTTCTATTTTTGCGGATTACGCCCTTTTGGGAGCTCGATAGATCAGTTTAAGGGTGTCGGTCTGTGAGAGTGGGGTGCTCTAGTGAGTCGAGAGAGGGGTATTGGGCAAGTACATGCAGAGTGTCTTGCTTGCAGTAGTTGCTGTCTGTAATCCAATAGGTTACCTCTTTTCGCTTCTCGTCAATCTGGGAAGGAGTAAATCCTTTCGAGGGTGCACCCAAAATCCGCACGTGGGGGAGCTGCTCCAGCGGTTGGCTAAAGGAGAGCGTTATACGAGTGGAGTCTTGTCAGGGCGCTCTTTTGCAAGAAATATGAGGCAGGTCTACCGAATAGAGAAGTAGGTGATCCGGCTCCTCCTTTTTGCCCGGAACCGAAGTCGGTTTCTGCCCGGGATTTTCTAAAGAATCAGCTGATTCCGGGAGCTTCCTGGCTGGATTCTTTACAGAATCAGCTGCAAGGAGGCTGCTTTCTCAGCCTTGGTGGAAGGTGCTACCGCCTCTACGGGTTCGTTTAGGAAGGCAAAGCCCTCCGATCGCTGGCTATAACTGAAGGTGTGGTCGAGGTCGTTGAGTGCAAAGAGTCGAGTACTTGTCCGGCGCTAAGTGGGTGATCACAAAAGAGCCGTCGCTCATCGTGCGCCCTGTGCGTAGGAAGGCTTGGGTGCGAAAGAGACTATCTGCCCTCTTTGTGTACCCCACGAATATATTGGGTACAGGGGTAAAGCCCTTGAGCATCGAGTACTTGTCCCCGTATTTCCATGCTGTCTAGCTTGTCGCCTGTGGAGAAAGCAAACACAAAACCTTCGAGAGGTTGCCCTCGTTTAGATCTACAATGGCGTCGGTAAAGTCTATGGTGTAGGTGGTATTGCTGTGTGAGAGAATCCTCAAAAATGATGGTAATACTCTTGCCAGTACCCGAGGTATGCGAGGGCTCATGTTCTGAGGCGGAGCAAAGATTACCTTTTTCGTTGCTCTTCTCCCACCTTTACATTCTCGTCGAACGTGAGTTTTGATCTTTTTCCCCAGAGAAGTGGGTCGCTCCATTGGCAGGATCACTTTTGATGAGCCTGGGGGTGTCATATCATAGGGGCCTCCCTCGGGAGAGGCTTGCCCTGGCACAGCCTATGATAAGGCTGGTGAGTAGCAACGATAGGACTACAGGGTAGGAGTAGGGGCGAGAATTGCTTCATTACTTCGTTTGCAAAGACTGTATGGGGGAGGACGGCTAGTGGAGGGGCTGTGGGATATCGGCGGGGCAGAATCGTCTCAGGGTTCGCCTTGGGTGAGGGAAACGATGGCCGTGGTGCCGCCTAGGGCGCAACCCCCATCTAAGATGGTGTAGACCTCGTGGCCGTATAGCTCGTCTATGAGTTCGGGGTCTGTACGGTACTCCGGGTCCTCTTTTTGATTGGGGAGAGGCGGTGAAAGTAAGGGCTCGTCGAGCACTTCCAGAAGGAGGGCAGTGAGCGGATGTAGAGGGCCGCAAGCCTACTTCATGCTTGTTGATGAGGAGTTTAGGTAGCTCGGAGGTGGCAGGCAGTAGGTAGGTGATGGGGTCGCTCTCGTGCTCACGGATGTAGCGAAACGAGGTGTTGTCTACCTTGGCATAGCGTGTAAAGTCCGCTAGGTCGCGGCATATAATAGTGAGTCTATGCCTCTTGGGATCTACCCCTTGAGCCACACACCTCTTCAATGGCTCGTGCTTTGTAGGCAGAGCATCCGTAGAGATAGCTATGCCCGTAGGGTAGATAATAATAAGCTCCATCACGTATTTGGGCAGCTACCTTGTGCAGGAGATCCCAGTCGGGCGTCTCAGGGATAGATCTTGGTAATCATAGGCTCTTGTTTCCTCTTTTTGTTTGAGAATTAGGGAGCGTAAAAATGAGTGCCCCAATCGGATACTATCATCGCGTGTGAACTCGGGCAGATTGGCGAGTTGCTGCCAGCCCTGTAGCTTGCCGTCGCGGTAGAGAATGCGAGCTATGGCATTCCGCTGCCCCCTATTGAGGTGGGGATGCTGAGGCAGACTATCGTAGGGAAGTGTGCCGAGTGCAATGCGTTTGGGAGCAGCGCCTAGGGTAAAGTGAGGGGTAGATTTGTTGGAACTTCTCCGTAGTCATACCGTAGACTTCTTGCAGTTGCAAGAGTGTGTAAAAACCGCCAGTCGCTCTCTATAGCGCACAATCCTCTGTGCAAAGGTAGCTCCGATGCCGGGAACTTGGGTGAGCGTTGCCGGAGTCGGCTGGTTGAGGGAGGTAATCCCTCAGGTTTTTCGGCTACCGGTGTAGCTGTGGTCGGAAGCGGGCGGACCTACGTAGTCTTTGCTGAGTACGAGGCTGTCTCGAGCCGCTAGGGCTAGCCCTGCCTGCCTGGGTGGTGGCTCCATTGCTATAAAGGGAGGTCTCTTGGGTGTTTGAGGCGATTTGATGCGTTTGGGGAGTAGTCTTTCTTTGCTTTGTGGCTTACCCCAGAGCAGGAGGGTGGCTCCTACGCCGAGCCAAGCAGACGAAGAAGAAAAAGACAAGAAGGTCGCTCTTGCCAAAACAGAAAGAACTTACTCAGATGCGAGTTCATGGCTCTCTTGGGGGACTGTTTGGGGGCTTGATGGCAATTTGCTTTCGTCGGATTCGATTTGTCCATCGCACAGTGTGATGATGCGATCGGCTCGCTCTGCCATCGATGCGGTCGTGGGTTACGAAGATGATCGTTTGCCCCATCTCTCGGCTAAGAGCGAGAGAAAAGCTGATGGAGCTCTTCCTTATTCTTGCTATCGAGACTACCCGAGGGCTCGTCGGCGAGTAGTACATCCGGATGATTGATGAGGGGCACGAGCTACGGCCACCGCTGCTTCTCCCTCCCGATAGTTCGCGAGGGTGCATGATGGCAACGCTCTGCCAGGCCTAACATGGTGAGGAGTTCTTCTGCATGCTGGCGCCTCCCCGCCGCGATTCGCCTGCGATGAGGGCAGGGAGGGCCTGCGTTCTCAAGGGCTGTAAACTCGGGGAGTAGTTCGTGGAATTGGAAGACAAAGCCGAGGTGCTTGTTGCGAAAGTCAGCTTGCTGCCGAGCCGAGAGGGTGTGCGATTCACCCTCGAATGCAGACCTGCCCTGAGGGTGGGCGTGTCAAAGAGCTCCCATGATTTGTAGGAGGGTTGTCTTGCCTGCTCCACTCGCTCCCACGATGGTAATGACTTCGCCTTGCGTCACCGAAAACAGACGCCGCGTAATACTTCAGAGCGAGCCAAAGCTCTTGTGGAGTTGCTCTATGGTGATGAATGGGGTTTTGCATCAGTCTGTTGTTGGTAGGTATGGGGTGACGAGTTGCCTTAGTACGTAGCTGGCAAGGAGGCATCCAAAGAGATTGGGCATGTAGGAGATGGTGCCCACGGTGGAGCGTTTACCCAGCTCTGCGGTGGTGGATTGTATGGCATGCGGTAGGGCCTTCTCCGTAGAGAGACTACAGGGATCCCCTTGTATACGCCGCGTTCTCGCAGGGTTTTTGCGCACAGCTTTGGCCAGAGCGCACGTGTGGCTTGCGCTGATATCTTCGATGCAGAGGCTTGTGGGGTCGAGTTTGGCCCCTGCTCCCATAGACGAGACAACGGGGATCTGGCGCTTATGTGCCTCTACGAGCAACTCCGTTTTAGGGGGCTAATGTACCGATGGCATCCACGACAAAATCGGGGCGGCACTGCTCAATAAGAGGAGCCACCTCCTCGGGTGTAGGTATTGGGTCACCAACGTGAGGGGTTTACATCGGACTGTATGCGCCTCGCTCTTGAGCCAAAGCCTCCGTCTTAAAAGCTCCCAATGTATCTTGATAAGCCACCATCTGTCGGTTGAGATTACTGGGCGAGACCCTATCCCCATCCACGAGGGTAAGTCGCCCAATCCCTGCGCGAACTAATAGGTGAGCCGTTATTCCCCACGCCTCCAAGCCCTACGAGTAGAACGTGGGTAGAGCGGAGATGTTGTAAGGCTTCCTCGCCTATCAAAAAGCTCGGTGCGGCAGAATGCTTCGCTAATGTCGGTCAAAGTGCTTTGTAATGGCTCGTTTGTCCAATTCGGCTTGGTAGGCTTTGGCATTGCGTTTGTGCTCCGTGTAGTTGGAGGCAAAGGCGTGGTAGCCGGAGAAGTCCGCTCGGGCACACATATATATAGTCGTGCTTTTTGTAATGGGTACGCTATCAATGGTACTCTGCTCAGGGTAACAGATCGGCCCCGGGGGCAATCCCTACCTTATAGGTGTTGTAGGGGCAGTCGGCACTCAGCTGTATTTGCCCAATGCGTTTGACCGTGAAGTCGCCATAAGCATAGCGAGCTGTGGGGTCGGCTTGGAGTTTCATCCCCTCGCGAAGGCGGTTGATATAAAGCCCTGCGATGGTGCTGAGCTCGTCTTTCTTTGCGCTCTTCTTGTACGATGGAGGCGATGGTTGTAATCTCGGCCGGGGAGAATCCGGCTTCTGTGGCGAGGCGTTTGCGCTCGTCGGTCCAAAAACTTTTTATACTCTTCGTGGAAGAGAGCGACAAGGGAGTCAGGGCGAAATATCCCAACGTACCTTGTATTCGTTGGGCATAAAGAGGGTACGTATGGTAATGGTATCCACGCCTAGAGGCGCAGAACTGGAGGGTCTTGCGGTCGCTCTCTCAGGGCTCTCGGGCTTCATCCTAAAGCTCCCCGGTTAGCGTCTTTTATCAGCTCCTCTTGTGTACGAATCCCTCGTGTGATTTGTGGGGTAACGAGCTCTCTTCTCCACTTGTGAGGGTGGCAAAAAGGGTGTGAAGGCTCATGGAGGGCTCAATGCGATAACGCCCGGATTGGAGTTTCCCTTTGGTGCGTAGAACCCAGGGAGCCACACGATGTAGCACGCCGGGATAGCGTACCAAAATGCGTTTTTCGATCTGCTGGAGCACATCGTCGGCCGTGGTGTTCTCAGTGACATATACGTACATTCCTTCCCCGGATTTTCCTATGGGGGCAAAGCGATACAACCCGATGGGTCCTACAACAGCCAGTACTACGACGATGAGTAAGGTGGTGAGTAGGGTACGGCGTGCACGACGGCGGTGTACTATGCGTCTATCCATCCCGGGGGCGCCACTTAGGGTGATATGATGAGTTTCTTCGTTTTCATCGGCTTAGCTAATTTGTGTACGCAAAGATAGAAAAATATACCGCAGAGAGGGCTCCCCGCCGTCATGAAGAGGGAGGGCTGTCGCTCGAGGTGCTCCTCTTTTTATGAAAACTTATGAGCACTTCGGCGAAAGTGGATGCGCTTTTGCCGAAATGTGCTATGGGAAAGAAGGGGTTGCGGGTGGTGCGCTAGAGTGATAGAAGGTCGCTTGCGACGTTGTGGAGAGGGTGTTCCTCGGGGAGTTGCATCCAAGAGCGGAGTGTAGGGCTGATCTGTTCGGCCCATTCCTCGTTGTTGTAGAGCCGCTCTAACCAATCCATTTCGGTAACGGATAGCGTCTCGGGTTGGGCGGAGAGCCTCCCCAGCGTCGTCTCAATCGCTTGAGATAATCTCGAAGTGGGGAGATTTTGCAGGAGTCGGCGAGTGTGCGTTGAGCCACACCCTCCTGTACCCTTAAGGGATTCTCCTTGAGGGAAAGCAGGCAACAACGTTTTTCGTTCTTAGCCAAAAGGTGAGTGGAGAATAGGCTGAGAAGTTCCTCCGTTTCGAGTGATTTTGCAAAAAGAAATTGCCTGGGAATAGGTTAGGGTTTCAGGTGGAAAGGAGAGAAGCCCAAGGATACGCATCTCGCGCAGTTGGGCAGAGAGGAGTTTCTGGGCGAGGCTTAGCCGTGAGGGAGTTCACTCGCTAAGTCGCGCAGTTGAGATAGACAATCCAAAGTTGTAGGCATAGTCCACCCGAGGCACGCATGGCGGCGGCAGTTGCTCCGTCCATAGCGAGCGCACCCTCGCCCGCAGTGAAGCCACAATCTCTTCATCGGTGAGCGAAGGTGCGTAAGAGGATTTTTTTCGGGAGTCGCCATTAAGCTTTGGCAATCTCGCTAATGAGTCGCTGGAAAATACGTCCCATCCGTTCGCTGGCCGCATTGGCAGCATCAATTACTTCTGAGCGTCGTTGGTATAGTCGCCCTCGAAGTGCCAGCCTTCGTTGGTGATGACCGACATCCCGAATACTCAGTTCCGGCGTGCCGTGCCACAAGTACTTCGGGCACTGTGCTCATGCCGATAGCATCCCCACCCACACGTTGGTAGAAAAGATACTCGGCAGGAGTTTCGTAGAGGGTCCCGTTAGCCCTACATATACGCCTTTTTCTTACCTCAATGTTCTCTTCTTTGGCAATGCGTTCTGCACGAGCGATGAGGTCGCGGTCGTAGGCTCTGGTCATATCGGGAAGCGTACTCCGAACTCTTCCATATTAGGACCAATCAGCGGATTGGGCAGGTTGTTGATATGATCTCGTATAATCATCAGATCGCCTACGTGGTAGGTGTTGTTGATACCTCCGGCAGCATTGGAGACAAAGAGCGTCTCTACGCCGATGAGCTTCATCACACGTACCGGGAAGGTTACGCGCTCCATGGGGTACCCTCGTGGTAATGGAATCGCCCTGCATAGCCACCACGGGGACGCCCTAGCTTACCGCAGATGAAATTGCCCTTTATGACCAATAGCCGTAGAGTGGGCAAAGTTGGGGATTTCGCTATAAGGGATGATGGTGGGGTCTTCTATCTTATTTCCCAATTCTCCCAAGCCACTGCCTAGGATGATACCTATTTTTTGCTTTTGAAGGGGAGGCGCTTGAGAAGGAAGTCAGCCGCCTCGTGATACATTTTCATTTCCATAGCATTACCTATTTATTGTTTGATTCCGTAGGATTTGATGAGCTTGTGTGCTCGTTGATTCGCCTTTGCAATTACCTCTTCTTCGCCCGGGATTACTCCTTCGCGCATCAGTATTTTACCATCCACAATAGTGGTATCTACCACGGAGCCATCGGCAGAGTAGACGAGGTTGGAGGTGAGGTTGTGTGGGGGCACCATCAGTGGGGCGATCTGTACGTAGGAGGCAAAAGATCCGCCAAGGCTCCCTCTTCTATCCTGCCGCCATTAAGCCCCTAGTATGTTGTAGCCCTCACGAGTGGCAGATTGGTATATTGCCTCGGCGGCTGTTGCCGTGGGGTCGAAACGCCATACTTTACCCAGAAGAGCCGCCATGCGCATGGCGATGAACATATCCAAATTATTGCTAGAGGAGCATCCGTCTGTACCGATTCCCACTCGGATACCGCGCTTTTTCATCTCCTCAAACTTAAAGGCGTAGCCCGACGCTAGCTTCATATTGGAAGCCGGGTTATGCACGGTGGCAGCTCCATGGCGAGCGATAACGTCTAGTTCGTCATCCTCCATCCAAAGCGAGTGTGCTAGTACGAACTTATCGCTCAGCGCACCCAGTTTTTTTCCAAATAGTGCACAGGGCGCAACCCATACTCCTTGACGGCATTTTCTATCTCCGGGTTGGGTCTCTGAGAGATGGAGGTGAACCAGCACGCCTGTTTCGTCTGCAAAGTCGCGGCAGAAGCGGAGTTGTGGGCCGCTTACCGTGTAGATGGCATGGGGACCGATAGAGAAGACTACTCGGGAGGAGAACTGCTCAAATTCTTTGCGGTAGCGGCTACAATTTTCCCTCGTCGAGCTTGGCGCGCTCTGCGTCCCCTCGGTCAAAGAGCGTGTAGCTCACCACGCCTCGCATCCCCGAGTCCTCACGGCTTGAGCCGTTGCCATGGGGAAGGAGTACATATCTAGGAACGCCGTTGTGCCCGTGCGTACCATCTCGGGCAGGCGAGCCGTACACCCTCAATAGACATCCTCCTCCGTCATGTGCGCCTCCACGGGCCAGATGTAGTCTTCGAGCCAGCGCATTAGGGGTAAATCATCGCCGTAACCGCGGAAGAGGTCATGGCGGCATGGGTATGCGTATTCGCCATCCCGGTACAACCACACGGCGGCATCCTCCAGCACATCGTAGTGATCGGCTACAGGGATACTCGGGGCAATATGAGCTATTTGGTTGCCCTCAATCAATAGATCTTGTATGGATCCATTGACAAGGGCACCGGTTATCAATATCGGTTTTTCGTTGTTCATCGGTAGAGTTTATAGAATTCGGCAACGGCTTCTATACCAATGCGGAATATATCCAAGGGGAAGTTTTCGTTGGGAGAGTGGATGGCATTGCTTTCGAGACCAAAGCCCATGAGTACACTCTTGATGCCAGAACCTTTTCGAAGGTGGCGATGATGGGGATACTCCCTCCGCGGCGTACCGCTAGAGGACGCTGGCCAAAAAGCCACGGCACACGCCTCCTCGGCCGCTTTATAGGCGGGGAGATCAATGGGGCAGAGGTAAGCCTCGCCTCCGTGCATGGGTGTTACTTTGACGCGTACGTAGGGAGGAGCAATCTGCTTTACGTAGTCTACAAAGAGTTTAGAGATCTTATCGTGATCTTGATTAGCCACAAGTCGAGTAGATACTTTGGCGTACGCCTAGACGGAAGCTACCGTTTTTGGCTCCTTCGCCCGTGTAGCCTCCCCAAATGCCGCATACGTCGAAGCTGGGGCGGCAGCTATTGCGCTCGAGTGCTGTAGCCCTCTTCGCCAAATACGGCGTCCACATCAATGGCTTTGCAGTAGGCCTCTTGGGAGAGGGTACTTGAGCAATCATATCTCGCTCTTCCTTCGAGAGGGTACTACATCGTCGTAGAAGTGGGGTATCGTAATGCATCCCTTCTCGTCCACCATCTGGGCAATGATTTTTGAGAGCTCGTTGATGGGGTTGGCAACAGCTCCGCCAAAAGTGCCCCGAGTGGAGGTCGCGATTGGGACCGGTTACCTCTATTTCCCAGTAGGCAAGTCCGCGTAGTCCCGTAGTGAGTGAGGGGGTGTTGCGGCCGACCATGCCTGTGTCTGATACCAAAAATTACGTCAGCACGAAGCATCTCTTTGTGCTCTTGGCAGAATGCCTCCAAGTGGGTGAGACCGATCTCTTCCTCTCCCTCGAGATATGATTTTTACGTTGCAACGTACGAGGTCGAGAGCCAAGGCGGTGCAGAGCCCGGCTACCTGTATCATGGTTTGCCCTTTGTCGTCGTCGGCTCCTCGCAAATGTGTCCGTCGCGGATGACGGGCTCCGAAGGTTCGCTCTTCCAAAGCTCAAGAGGCTCCACGGGCATTACATCGTAGTGACCGTATATAAGGATGGTTTTGCGCTCGGGTCTATAATGCGCTCGGCAAAAACCACGGGATTACCGGGGTGGGATAAACTTCGGCTCGTTGCATGCCCGAGGCGAGGTGAGTCCCTCCAGTGCTCCGCCGTGCGTACCATGTCGGGTTTGTGCTCGCTCTGCGAACTGATGCTGGGGATGCGAAGCAGTGCGAATAGGTCTTGTAGGAACTCCTCTTCGTGGGCTGCGATATACTCTTTTTACTGTCATAGCTCTTGTTTGTTTAGTGGTGTTTCATTTATCTACAACCAAAGGTAGTCTATTTTGCTGTATAAAAAGAACGGACACCCCACTTTTGCTTAGGGCGCCCGCTATGGATAGGAAAAAGAAGTGGCCTTAGACCCGAGTGACCGATGCGATCGTATCTTTTGTTTTTAGCCCTTCGATGATGCGACGTGCATCCTCCACGTCGTGTACCATTACCTTGATTTTCTCCACCAAAAACTCCCCCTTGAGCCGAGAGGTTGATGCTTGTAATGGAGCGGTAAAAGTCCTCGCTAATGTCTTGGATAATAGCGTTGAGAATGCCGATTGAGTCCATCCTTTGATGGCGAGAGTTGCCTCAAAAAGAGAATGCGGATGGTCGCCCCAAACGGTCTCGATAAGCTGATTGCCTTTACTGCTTTTTCAGGCGCATTGCCTCCGGACAATTACGCTTGTAGTGCCATGATGGTGCCGTTGTCGGTAACAAACCCTACCGTATCATCGCCCAGGATGGGAGAGCAGCAGGGGCTATGGTGTAGTTGGGGGTGAGGAGGTGTTGCTCTAGAAGGTAGGGCTTTTTGTATTGGGCTTATCCGGAGATTGTGCTTCTTCGATGGTGGCGGCTGTGAGCTCTCTGTTTTTCTTTGAGGGGCGGAATAGACGCGAGAGAAGTTGCCATCAGCCTTGAAATACCTTGCGGAAAGACTCCGGTAGCTCTATGGGAGCGGTTTCCTACGAGCTAAGAAGAAATCTTCTCTCTTGTGGAAGTTGTAGTAACTGGCAATCTTGTCGAGTAGGAGAGGTGTGATGGTTTGCCCTCGGCCTCAAGCAGCTCGGTTTACCATTTTTCTCCTAAAGCGGTTTTTCTCTCGGTCTGCTTTGCGTAGTGCAGCGTTGATCTTCATCCGAGCTTTCCCGGTCACTACGTACTTGAGCCATTCGGGATGAGGCTCTTTTGGGTCGGCTCATGATTACCTCCACTTGATCCCCATTCACGAGGGTATGGCTCAGGGGAATAGATGATGATTTATCTTGATACCGAGACATTTATTCCCAGCTCTCCGTGGAGGGCATAGGCAAAGTCCAGCCCGGTAGCACCCTTTGGGGAGAGTGAAAACTTTCCCTTTTGGGGGGTAAAGACGCTGATCTCGTCGGAGTAGAGATTGAGCTTGATTGTATCGAGGAAGTCCATCGAGGTCCGGGTGGGATTCTCCAGGATCTCGCGGATCGTTTCTATCCAGCGATCGAGCTCGGAGTCTTCCTCCACGTTTTTCGCTTTTTGTACTTCCAATGGGCGGCAAATCCACGCTCCCGCTATATCGTCCGTGCGGCGAGGCGTATCTGTATTTCTATCCATTCTCCATCGGGTCCCATCACGGTAGGTGGAGGGCTTGGTAGCCATTGGTCTTGGGGGAACTAGCAGTCGCGGATGCGGTCTGTCTTATTGCGGTATAGGTCTGTGATCTCGGGTAAATATCCCAACACACCTTTTTGTCGGGGATGCCCTCTTGGCTCTCAAAAGATGATGCACGGCGTAGAGGTCGTACACCTCTTCGAAGCGATTTTCTCCTGCATTTTGCGCCAAATCGGTAGCAACTCTTCACCCTCGCCTTCATCTCGTAGTTGAGCCCCTTGCGAGCGAAGACCTCGCGTAGCGGGGCTGCGAAATGCTCAAAGAGGAGAGTTCGCTGCTCTTCAGCTGACCTCTATTTTGTTTTTAATCTCGTTGTATTCGGCAGGATGCTCTATGTGGAGCATAGCTCCTCGAGTTCTGTTTGATGGTAAGAGCCCAAGTCGGTGGGCAATGGAGTTGCGTAGACGTACAGCGTCTCTCCCGTGATCTTGAGTTGCTTGTGTGTGGGCATTGACTCAAGAGTGCGCATGTTGTACAGGCGGTCTGCTATCTTGATGAGTACGACACGTATATCGTCGTTTCATGGTCAGGATTAGCTTTCTGAAATTTTCCGCCTGGGCAGATACATCCTCTGATCCTGAACATCTCCACCGAGATCTTGGTAAGCCCTGCACGATTTGGGCTATCTTGTCGCCAAAAGCTTATGTCGCGGATGTTCTCTTGCGGTGTACTCCGTGTCCTCTATTACATCGTTGCAGGAGTGCTGAGGCTATAGAGGTGGAGCCAAGTCCCATCTCGTGGCTAACGATATAGGCCACCGCTATGGGGTGCATGATGTAGGGCTCTCCACTGCGGCGTCGTACCCCTGCATGCGCTTTATTCGCTAGGTTGAATGCCTTAATGATGATCTCGTCTTTGCGACGATGATTGCTCATTTGATAGTCGTGAAGTAGGGCTTCGAGGCCGTGCGTACCATCTCCTGCTCCGCTTCGCTTCCGTAATATACTATGTCTTGCAGCCCTTGAGGCTGAGGGTAACAAGTCTCTTTCATACGCAATGTTATTTGTCAGAAGACTCGGGTCCAATGTTTCGTATCCTATCTCTTGCCACAAAGTGGAGGAAATAGGTTGCACAGGTAATGCTTAAGATATGCTATAGTCTCGTGGGCTATGGGGGCCTCTTCGGGGGATAGTGGTTGTAGATGACCCGCTCTATCGGTATCTCCCGATCTTGTAGTGCTTGCAAGCTCAGTAGGTGTGGTTGATGCTCCTAGTCGCCCCGAGGTAACTAAGGCTGCAGGATAGCCCCGCTGAGCAATAAAGTCGAGGGTAAGGAGCTCGGGGGGTCAGTGGAACCATAAGCCCTCCGGCACCCTCCATTAGGATGCGATCGTAGCTCTGGGAGAGTAGCTCCTGGGTATCGGAGTCTATCTTTTTTGGGTCTATAGACGTTGTTCTAGCTGAGGCCGAAAGGTGAGGAGACGCAGGATACTATAAAAGATAGGTACAGCGGTAGGGTTCGGCCTGCCGCTCGGGATCGAGATGGGGGCCTAGAGCGTCGTGTACGTCAAGGTCTTCGCTACGCTCCTCGCAGCCCGTTTGTACAGGTTTTTGGCTGATCACACGGAGGCCTGCCTCCCGCATCTGGCGGAGCAAAATGCCCGTCGCATAGGTTTTCCCTACTCCGGTATCTATACCGCTAACGAATAATACTTTATTACTATCCATGGGTATCAATGTCTTTAATTAGTACAAATGTACAAAGGATTCTCGTTCCTATGCACACTTCTTTACCGTAATCAGAAAGTCTCTGCCCTCTTTCGTATAAACTGAGATATGACTACCTATTTCGGGAAAAAGCGTTAGAAAAAGATGTGGATTGGAGAGCGCTAAGCAAGCCCTATTGACTAGCTCCGGGATACCCCAGAGCCATACAGATGCACAATGATTAATCTTGAGGAGAGTGCGGCCGGAGGGACTCGAACCCTCACGCCTCGCAGCATTAGATCCTAAGTCTAACGTGGCTCACCAATTACACACGGCCGCAATCTTCGCTGCAAAGGTAAGCATTTATTTTTATCTACAGCCATATTGTTTCGTTGCGAATAGTCAAAAATGATGCCGAGGGAGGGTGGATGGGAGGAAAGCCAGGGGTAAATAGGACCTCGCCGAGGGGTGAGTTCGAGGGCGGAGGGCCGAACTTAGTGCAGTTGCTCAAGAAAGCGGACGAGAGGCGTGGGGAGGGCGTAATCGCCCAATTCGCTCCGGTTTACCCATTGGTACTTGGTGCTCCCTAGGGTGTCGGACTCAAGTTCGGCGGTGTAGATGGTGATGTGAAGTATTTGGTGGGAGAGCCGGTGCTCGAGGGTGAAAGTTGTGGGCGCAAGGCGCAACTCTCCGAGTAGGAGAGCTCGTGCTCTAGCCAATGGACTACCGCTTCGGGAGTTTGGGGGCTGTCACTCTCGAATAAAGGGAATTGATACAGCCCTCGCCAGATGTCGTTTCTCCCTCGCTTCTCCAGTAAGACTTGCTGATGGTGGGTACTATAGATGTAGCTGAAGCAGCGATCTCTAAGGGTTAGCTTTTTCCCTTTATGGGAGGAGACGAGCGAGAGGAGCTCCGCTACACGGCACCACGATGAGGCAGGGCAGGCAGAGCATTGGGGAGATTGAGGGTGCAGACCAGCGCCCTAGTTCTATAGAGGGCTTGCCTAGCGCTGGGGAGTTGGGTGGCAGTAGTTCCTCCACCGCTTGGGTGCAGAGTCGCTTCCCGCTTAGGGTGTCTATGGGGAGTTCGCTTGCCAGAGTCGGCTGACTACGCGCAGTACATTGCCATCTACGGCAGGATAGGGGAGATCGAAGGCAAACGAGGCAATGGCTCCGGCCGTGTAGTCGCCCACCCCGGGTAGAGCATGTATCGAGGCAAAATCTTTGGGGAATATCCCCGATGCTTCGTGGCTATAACTTGTGCTGCACGATGGAGGTTGTGCGCTCGGCTGTAGTAGCCAAGTCCCTGCCATAGGCTGAGTGCACTGATCTTCGGAGGCTTGTGCCGGGTCGCTAACGGAGGGAAGGCTTCCACAAAGCGAAGAAAGTAGTCGAGCCCTTGGTTTACGCGCGTTTGTTGCAGTATGACCTCCGAAAGCCAAATGTGGTAGGGGTTGCGAGTGGTGCGCCATGGGGAGCTCTCGGGCATTCTCTTCGAACCAATCGACGAGGGCTCGGGCTAGCGGTTGGGGGTGGGTAAGGAGGGTTTCGCTCATTTTCGCCGCAAAGGTACAATTCTGTGGGGCGAGGGAGGTGGTCTCTTACTTCTTTTTGTGAAACCTTAAAATTTCGGTACTCCGAAGACGCCTTTCCTAATGTATGATGTAAGGCATGATAAACATGATAATGGGAATGATGAGACTACAAACAACAGTGTGCTCGTTGCTAACAACTTGGTGGCGTATTGGGTGTCGCCATGTGAAGAGCTACCAAGACCGGAAGGATGGCCAAGGCCGGAGTTGCCGACTGGACAATCAATGTCTCTTTCAAACCTACGCTGAGGCCATGCCTAGATGCCCTCCTAACAGCAGGAGACCGATGATGGTCAGAGGAGAGAGATAAATCTCCCAAGAAGGGCTACTATGGTGTCACGGTCGAAGCGGATCGATGACAACTTTGAGTGAATAGCATGATCCTATGTAAAAGCAAGGCCAAGGGGTGACAATGTTGCCCACGTAGGTGAAGGTCTGGTCTATAAAGGATGGAATAGGGATGCCGACTATTAGGAAGAGGATTGCTACGAGACCCAATCAATGGAGCAGGAGAATCTGCTTTTATGTTGAGGTGCTGCGTTTTTGCTATTTGAGGTCTTTTTGTAGGGTCGTCGGCCTTTATGAAGAAAATGCCTACAACCCAAGTCGACACCGTATTGGTAACATAGTAAACAAGAAAAATAGCATGCTATTCTCTCCAAAGAGGGCAATGTTGAGAGGCAAGCCGATGAATATTGTATTGCATTGGCAATGGTATTGATAAATGTACCCCGACGTCCGGGGCGCACTTTCAATACCTTTACCAATGTCTAATAGCTACGATGTATGTTATTGCCACCCTCCATTGGGTATATCAGACTGCTGCCTAGAGATAGCAACTCGCTTCGTGAAAGATATTTCAATACGGAGGAGAATATGAAGCGGGTAGGGCTATATCTGTGATAAGACAGGAGATGTTTTTGAGGAACTCTTCTCCAAACCATTTCCTTTGCTGCAGCACGTAGCCGCAAGGCGATAATCAGGATGATTACCAGTACACTTTGTATACTTTGGAATAACATACTCATGGACTTTTGAATTTGTATTCTATTCGTACTTCGGATACCACTTCAGCTGCCTTAACAGCTTTGCGAGGCATCTTCTATCTTTTTCACGGGTAAGCCTTGCTTTATGGCGGACTCTGCCACCACTACGGCGATGTGCTCAGAGAATTCTGTCGAGCTTTTCGACGGGGGACTGCAGCCGCACCCGGCTTAAAGTGTCAACAATCCGCCAAGTGCATGGGGCTGCCTCAGAGAGCAGGGGTTTGGGTTACCAATTTCGCAGTGGAAGCGATGATGCCGAGCCAAGCCCCGGATACATCAAAGCATTGTTGGCCTGCCCGATGTTGTAGGTAATGCCGTCGTGAGACAACCGGGCGCTTTGGGGATACCTGTTGCAATGAGCGCACGACCATCTGTCCAGTGGATAAGATCCTTTGCAGTGGCCTCTGCTAGCTCTGTCGGGTTAGATAGCGGAATATTATCGGTCGTTTCACTACCGAAGCCATTTCCTTGACAACTTCCTCACTGAACATCCCCGGCGTGGTAGAGGATGCCGATCAGCACGGTTGGGTGCACGGCCTTCACGGCATGATAGAGGTCTGTGAGTGATGAGGCATTGTCAAACTCGGCACGTTGGCGCACGAAATGCTTCTGCCCTTCTGTTAGATCTTCGGTGTCTTCAAACAGAAGTCCTTGCTTGTCGACCAGGTAGATACGTGCTCGGGCTTCGAGGTCTGATAGTCCCTGCTGCTTGAATTCCTCTGAAATCTGGGTCACAATACCAACCCCTGCCGTACCGGCACCAAAAGACCAATACTCGCTGGTCGGTGAACTTTTCTTTGGAAATTTCTAACGCGCCAAGGATACCTGCCAATGCTACAATGCCCGTTCCTTGGACGTCGTCGTTAAATGTGGTAATGCGGGTCCGGTATTTCTCTAGAATGGTGGCGGCATTAGACCTGCCGAAAGTCTTCCCAATGCAAATATAGGTGGGAACAGGCGCTCGGCTGTAGATACGAACTTGTCTACGAAGTCATAATACGCCTCTCCACGTACACGAGGATGTCTATTGCCCAGATAGAGAGGATCTTCAATTAGTTGTTTTGTTATTGGTGCCGACATCCAGCACCAAGGGTAGCACTTTGATTCGGGTTGATGCCGGCAGCAGCCGTATAGACCATGAGTTTGCCAATGGAGATGGCGACTCCGCCCAATTCCCAGTCTCCTATACCTAAAAATCTCTTCGGCATCGGTGACGACAATCAGACGAATATCGCGATCACCGGCTGCGTTCTTCAAAGCCTCTTCTATCTCATCCGGGTGATCAATGGAGGAAAAAGCGGCGTCTTGAGGTTTCATAAATAACTCGTCGTATTGCCGAATTGCATCCGCAACCGTGGGATCATAGACGATAGGCATGAACTCCTCTACGTGTTGTGACATCAAAGCATAGAACAGGGGTTCGGTTCGTATTGAAGAGCGTCATCAGATAAACTCGCTTTTTCCAAATCGCTAACTTTCTTCTAGAAACTCTTGGTAGGTCGTGCCACCTGCTGTTCCAAAGTCTGGATGACAGTTGGTAGAACTCCCACGAGTTTGAGCGCCTTCCGTTCCTCCAGCGTAAACGCAGTCCCCTTATTGATAAAGGGGTTGTTTATAATTTCTGTGCTGTCCCTCATACTTGTTGTAATTTATTGGTTTGATAATCTTGAAGCCGATTTCGTTGCTTCGTACCCGAAAGATAGTCATTCTTCTGGATTTGCCAATGGGCTACAAAATGGTTTTCGCTCGTTGTTGATTCCCCACCGGCTGAAAAATTTTTTCCGCTTTAGGGCAAGATTTTACTCGAAAATTACCCGGAAAGGGGAGGAGAAATCAGCCTATGGAGAAAAACTTTTTGCCCGGCAGTGCTTTGCTGTGTGGGGCGAGGGCGTTTCTCTTCGCAGGCATTGTTAGAATTTGGTTTGAGATTTATTTTTAGTAGTACCTTTGGGGTGGATGGATCCTCTCGAGGAGAGTGATACCTTTTTCTATTTTGTGACTCTTTAGAAAAAGAAGATGGGTATGGCAAGAAGAAAGAAAGTCTGTATCGGCTCTGTATTGGCAGTTGCATTTGCCTCTTTATCGGTTCTTTTTCTGTCGGGTTGCGCCCTTTTGGGAGGAAAAGGGGAGGAACGAAAACGGACTCCGATTCAGTTCGAGGACAAAATCTACAGCAAGACTCCATTCGCGGAGAGGAAGAAAGGATAGAGGATATGCCTAGAGTGATGTATGGCGTCCCTATCAGAGGTACGAGGAGATGAGAAAAGTACCCTCTTCTCCCCAAGGGAAAGAAGAAAGAGACTCACTAATGCAGGAGGACTCCGAAGCCTAGAGACGTAAAGCATTGGGAGGCCTCTCTTGCAAGTTTATAACACACCAAAAATAACACACCAAAAACAATGAAGAAATTTTGTCAATTCAAACTCATTCTCTTGCCGGTGATGCTTGTGCTATTGCTGGCAGGATGTAATCTTATTGATACCCCTCTTGCGGAGACTCCGATCCAGGCTCCGGGTCGCCCCGAGGGCGTATTGGAGATGTAGTAACCGTGCTAGACTCCCAAAATAAACCCCTCGAAGACATGATGCTTGAGTTGGTAGATATGCCTCTGGAGCAGGAGGTGAATGCCTCTGCCAAGACCAATGTGCGAGGGGTGGCTAAGCTCAGCAAGGATGTCTATATCTCAGATTTTATGCAGCCTTGCCACGTGCGAGTACAGGATGCTGAGAGGCTTCCGGTAGGGACTATACTTACCGCCCTTGGTATGGAACCATCCAGCTGAGCAAAGGGGATTTTGTGCGTAAAAAGGCTCGTAAGGAGCTTGTAGGGTGCACCCTAGAAGAATAGGCGTCTCACCCTCTTCGCTCTCTCCTAGGCCTGATGTCTGATAGGCAGGATAGCCCCGATGGATGTATTGATGAAGTGAACGCCCATATACGACCAACATAATGAAAAACTAACCAAACGCGTAGCCGCCCTCCTCAGCATCGGATGTGCCGCCTTCTGGGTCTATTCCTCCCCTCTTGTGGAAAATCAGAAGAGAAGGTGAAGACGAAGATGATATCAGCTTGGCGTATGGATGCCCTTACGTTGACTTCGATGTGAAAGTTAGGGTGCAGACCCCCGATGGAAAACCTATCGAAAGGCATAGAAGTTACCATTCTTGAGAGATCGTATACGAGTCGGATGGAGATTTTGTGTCCCTGAGTGTAATCGGACGAACCGATGCCAACGGCGTTACTCAGATATCAGATTCCCAAACAGGCGTTGACGTAGAGAAGATCTATGTGCAGGCCGAAGATGGAGACGGAGCTGAGAACGGCGAGTGAGCTCAAGGTGGACTCGGTAGCGATAACCCCGATGATAGACGCAATGCCGAGTCGAAGAGGGGATTGGTATCAAGGAATAATCAAAAAGAGATCACCCTGACGATGGAGCCGGCCTCCAACAAAAAGTCTTCGAAGTAAGCGACCATTTACGCTCATTCCCTCTGAGATATTGGATGAGAAGACCCATTACAATGGATTTAATCTGGTAAAGTGAAACCCTATAAACAACCAACACAATGACTAACCAAACGAGTAGCCGCCCTCCTCAGTATTGGGAGTGCAGCCTTCCTAGGACTATTTCACACCTCTTGCGACAGATTGGGAGGCGGAGGTAGAGTAGAGTATGGAAGCCCCTATGTGGAGTACGAAGTCAAAGCCAAGGTACAGAGCCCCGAGGGCAAGCCTATCGAGGGCATAGAAGTTACTCTTCTTGAGAAATCAAATTATGCAGAGGACGGTTTTGTGTCATGTACTAAAACCCAGCAAACCGATGCCAACGGCGTTGCTCAAATATTTGATGATGCATCGGCCTTTGGTAGAAATATGCTCTACGTGCGAGCCGTAGATGTGGACGGAGCTAAGAACGGCCGTTGGGAAACCAAGGTGGATTCAGTAGCGATAACCCCTGCTGATATCCACAAAGACAAGGTCGAAGGGGCATTGGTATGAAGGACTATTAAAAGAGGTAACCCTCACCATGGCTCCGGTACCTAAAGAAAATACTTGAAATGAGCGGGAGCAAAATCTCTTTCCGCCAGCGCATTTCGCTAGAGGCATATCGTTCTTACCGCCGCAAGTGCGTAGCCGAGCACAAACTCAACACGCTCTTTTTGGGAGTGTACGCTCAAATGTAACTTGGCGTGCAAGCACTGTGGTAGCGATTGTCACGTAGATAGTGCCGCCAAAGAGCTCTCCGGAGAGAGTTCCTCCGCGTGGTCGATAGCATAACGCCTCACGTAGATCCGCATAAAGTGCTTGTCATCTTTACGGGAGGGAGGCCTTGGTGCGTCAGGACCTTGATGCCATCGGGCTTGAGCTCTACCGCCGAGGCTACCCTGGGGTATTGTGACCAATGGGATGCTTCTCAACGAAGAGCGTCTCGAGAGTCTATTGCGCAGCGGCTTGCATTCCCTTACAATTAGTCTGGATGGCTTCGAGAAATGCACAATTACCTCCGTGGGCATCATTTGAGTTTTGCCCGAGCCTCTCCGCCGTTGAGCTTATGGCAAAGACGGAGCAGGGTGCGCTGGGATGTGGTTACCTGCGTCAATCCGATGAACTTTGGTTACCTCGCGGAGTTTCGAGACTACTTGATTGGCCTAGGGCTTAAAGAGTGGCGGCTCTTTACCATTTTCCCCGTGGGAGAGCGGCTGAGGACCCTAATTTGCAGCTTAGCGATGAGGATTTTTACCGCCTTATGGGTTTATCCGCGATACCAATAGGGAGGGGCGCATTGCAGCTTCCTATGGTTGCGAGGGCTTTTGGGCGGTTTGAGGGCGAGGTACGTCCCCATCCCTATACTTGCTACGCAGGTGTGGAGGTGGCTTCTATCCTCTGCGATGGTACGATCAGTGCCTGCCGAGTATCCGCTTCGACTATAAGCAGGGCAATGTGCGTGAAGATGACTTCTGGACCGTGTGGCAGAATCGCTTCCTCCCTACCGCAATCGTACTTGGGCCCGCCGTGATCAGTGTGCCGAGTGCCTCCAGTGGCGCTACTGCGAGGGGAATGGAATGCATCTGCACGACGACGAGCGGCTCCTCTTCTGCCATCATCAGCGACTTTTGTCGCGCCGAAGCCTCGCTAAAAAGAAAATAATAACGACATTCGTATAGACGATCCTTCTCCCCATTCATCACTATGAATAGAAAGACCAGTACGAGTATATCCTATCCAACCGCTTTTCGAAGCTATTTCCCTACTCAAACAAACAATCGAAGAGCAGGCCCTACATAGCCTGGGGAGAGCTTATCCCAAGAAGAAAGCATCTACGGAATGATGTTGGGATACCTCAATAAGGGCATTATGAGACCCCGATAGAGCGTACATTATGAGAACTCAAAGTGAAATTGCTGAGGCTAAGCGATAGAGTCTATCGGGCGGTGCGCAGCAAAGACTCAGTTCGCTCTACTTCCGCCGTTGGGCTGTGGTGGAGGCTCGTAAGGGCTTGTCAATAGAAAATTTGCTCGAAGATCTATCACGCCCCACTTTCAAAGAGACGGAGCGTGATAGCTTCGACACTCTTGTAGACCTGCTGTTTGAGGCCCTGTGGGTGTCTGGAGTCGCTCACGGAGGCGGAGCTGGATCGCCTCTCTGCCTCGAGTGAATATGTGCGTTTGGTAGCCGCTTCGGCTATTACGCTGGGCTTGATGTCCTACTGGGATGAGACTAAGATGGAGTTCCTCCTGCGTGAGGCCGCCCTCTCCGTTTACGAGTGAGGCCTATATGGTGCGCCTTGCTATGGGTGTTTTTGTTGGCCTCATCTCTATCGTGATCGGTTACCTCTCTTCTTGCCATGGCTTGAGCCTCTTCTGAAGAAATCCTCAAAAACCCCTTTGTTTGCAGCCGCTTTTTATTCACCTCTGGACGCGCTATACGCACGCTACAGAGACGGAGCAACTCTCCAAAAATAGGGAGCTTATGCCCGATATGCTGCAAGAGATGAAGGCGAAATGGAGCTCCATCGAAGAGGATACGGACGAGAATCTGACTGAGGATAAGCTAGATCAGATCTTCGACAAAGTGTCGGATTCGGCCGAGATGAGCTCCTTCTTCCAAGAGTTTGGCACGCTGGAACAGGAGGGCGAAGACCTCTTGTTTGGTAGCTTCAAAGAGAATAAAAAGTGATTACTTTTCAACTCCATTTCTTCGTGGTTCCTGCCTTTTGACGAGGAGCACAGCCGCATTGCCGGAGTGCTGACCAGGAACGAAAATCTCCGAAAGCTCAACCCCCTCCTCAAGGGAAAGCTCTGCGATTCGGATCTATACTCCCTCTTTATCACCTTCGATAGGATGGGAGCGGGAATAAAAGTGATGGGTATAGAGATGCCCGATGACCTCAACGGAGCCATGCTGGGTGAGCTATCGGCGGAGTCTTTGATGCCCTAAGTGTGCCAAAGTCTACGTTGAAGATTTCTACCGATTTACCAAACTATTCCCCCTGCACGAGCAGTTTGTGGATATATTCCGGCAAGATATCATGGTGGCAAAGCTCCCGGTCCTCAAGGAGGTGCTCCCCATTGAGTCTATGGTGCGAGGGGCGGCTCTCTTTTTCTACGCTCGTAGGAACTATGCCAAGGTGAGGATGCAAATCGGCTCCGCACCTCAGCTCTTCGATACCGATGCCAACACCTTGAATCTTTGGGCTAATAGCTGCTTCTTTATGGGAGATTACCGAGAGGCAATTAGGCATTACCGCCATGCCGACCTCGTGGAAGACGCATCCCCAAAAGAGTTGTCAGCCTGGCCGTTTGCTATCAGCGTGTAAACATGCCTGAGAAGGCAATTGAGACCTTTGAATTCCTTCTCAAGAAAAATCCCGAAAATCTGACCCTCTTGCTCAAGATTGCAGGGGTCTATATGGAGATGAAAGCTTTCGATGAAGCTCTTTCTTATCTCTATAAATACGAGTTCTCTGCGCCCGATGGCGAAGCAGGTAGCCCGCTTGGTAGCCTGGTGCCTCCTCTCCAAGGGTGACTATGAGCGCGCTGGGGTTACTATCGTACCCCTCTCCCAGCCCGGGGGTGAAGGGGCGACTACCTCAATAGTGCCTATGTGCATGTTGCCGAGGGCGAGGAGCGAGAGGCTTTGGCTGCCATGCGATGGCATGGAGCATTACGACGAGCCTAGTGAGCTGTTCCGCGAAAGTGCAAGAGGATAGCAAGCACCTCGATCGGGGAGGCAATAAGTTTTGAGCGTCTCGCTTCTTGGCCGATGGCGCCATGGCTCTCCGAACTCAGAATTTGTGCAGAATCTAAACTCCAATTATACTATTCCAAAGAGAATGAACATCAAGGATTTTTAATTTCAAAGGACTGAGAACCTTTGTGCGAGTGGACTTCAATGTGCCCCTCGACGACAACCTACAAATTACAGACGACACGCGTATGCAGCTGCAGCTGCCCACGCTCAACAAGATTATTGCAGACGGAGGCCGCCTGATCATTGCCTCGCATCTAGGTCGCCCCAAGGGGTGAGCGACGAAACTTTCGCTTCGCCATCTGGTGCCCCATCTTGCCGAATTGCTAGGTCGCCCTGTGACCTTTGTGCCTCGATAGCGTGGGAGCCGGGTAGAAGGCTATTGCCGAGATGAAAGATGGAGATGTGCTTCTCTTGAAAACCTTCGCTTCTACGAAGAGGAGAAACCAGAGGAGCCTCGCCGAAGATGCCACAGCCGAAGAAAAGAAGAGGCTAAGAAAGCCCTCAAACTGCGTCAAGCTGAGTTTGCCAAGAGACTTGCCGCCCTTGCCGATTGCTACGTGAATGACGCCTTTGGTACCGCGTCATCGTGCGCACGCTTCTGCAGCTCTTATCGCCGATGAGCTTCCCCACCGATCGCAAAATGTTTGGCTTCTTGATGGAGCAAAAAGTAAAATGCCGTACAGCGAGTTTTGGGCGACATCCATCGCCCGTTTGTGGCTATCATGGGAGGTTCTAAGGTCTCTTCTAAGATTGATATTATCGACAATCTGCTCGACAAAGTAGATACCCTTATTATAACGGGAGGTATGTGCTTTGCCTTTGCCAAGGCCTATGGCGGCAAGGTGGGTAGCTCTTTGTGCGAAGACGATAAGATGGACGTAGCCCGTGCCATCGTAGAGAGGCAAAGGCAAAAGGTGCGCCTCGTTTTGCCCGTGGATGCTAAAGGTGGCCGATGCCTGTAATGATGCTAACACCCAGGTGGCTCCCGTTGACAATATACCCGATGGTTGGATGGGGCTTGACGTGAGTCCTAAGACAATGGCTCTCTACGACAGAAGCAATCCGTGGGGCTAAAACGATCCTCTGGAATAGCCCTGCCGGTGTCTTCGAGATGAGCAACTTCCACGATGGTTCTAAGGCTTTGGCGCAGTCCATTGTAGCTCAGCAACCGAGGCGGGTGCTTACTCTCTCGTGAGGGGTGGCGACAGCGTGGCTTGTGTGCATCTCTTCGAGGTAGCCGGATGGGTTTCGTACGTTTCTACCGGAGGTGGTGCCCTACTCAGAAGCCATCGAGGGCAAAAGATCTCCCGTATTGCAGCTATCAATAAATAATTATTTCCCCTATGAGATTGTTTTAACTCCTTTCGATGGGCGGATGATGGTGATAAACTCGCTTTCGTTCACCAATTGATGGAGGAGGCTTTCCAGCCGCCGAGCGGCGATCTGAAGCCGAGACTTCGAGGCTCTGCTGGCTTCGAGCCTCGCTTTCTGCTGCATCTGATTTATCGTGATGAGGCTCTGGTGGGGTTCCTCTCCACGTGGCATCTGGAGGACTTCTACTACGGAGAGCATTTTTGCGTCTCCCCACCGAGCGCAATCGGGGCTGGGGCGGGAGGTGCTACGCTTGCTGAAGAGGAGACCTCCCGGAGGCCCCTTTTTCGTCTTTAGGTGGAACCTCCCTTAGACGAGTGGAGCAAGAGACGCCTAGCCTTCTACGAATCCATGGGAATGCAGGTGCTTTCTCGCTCCTATATACAGCCCTCTTATGGTGAGGATAGACCGCCTATCCCTCTCTACCTGATGGGGAATGAATGGGCAGCAAGGGGGCAAGATAGCGAGACACTACGCGCAAGAACTTTATCGGCACGTCTACCGCAAAACCCCGGGAGAGAAAATCTACTAGCTATAGCCTTTTGTTGTGATGAAACGACTCTCTCTCTTTACCCTCCTAGTCCTCTTTTGGAGCCTTATGGCTCAGGCTGAGACCGATTCGCTCCGCACGGAGGATTTTACTCTTCGCCGGCAGCCTTGGGAGTGGGGCCTCTCTACGCTCCCTTTTATGGGGATAGCTGCGACCGTTGCCCCCTCGCTCGATGCAACGATTCCGGGGAGCTCGGACGCAATCTCCCCACCTTTCGCTACCACTACGACGATTATTTTGCGGTTCTCGCCCTGCTCGGCACAGCTATCGGCAGCGCTGATTAGTCTTGAGGGCCACTCCTCGCCCTACGAACTCCTTACGGCAGATGCCCTGTCGGTAGCGAGTACATTGATTTTGGTGAACACGACAAAATAGACTACCCATCGTCTTCGCCCCGGATGGTTCGAGTGCCAATTCTTTTCCTCGGGTCATGTACGGCTACTGCCTTTATGGGGGCTGAGTTGCTGGATATAGGTATGGGCTGTATCACGTGGCTATCGTGCCTTGGGCTGCTCGGCAGCTTATGCTACGGGGTGGGGCGCATCCTCAACAGTCGCCACTGGGCCCGGTGACGTATGGGCCGGGGCCGGTGTAGGGGATCCTATCACCAGATCAGTTTCTCTCCGAGCGATCTCCTTTGGGGTAAGAAGGTGCCCTGCTCTACCATCCCTCAAGCGAAAGATCTCCCCACACCTTATCCATTCAGTATGCCACCCTCACTGACCCAACACTACTACAAGGCTTCTATCCGCCAAGCTATTCGCAACGAGGTGGCACTGCTCTTCCCGGTCCTCTCGAGGACCGGTGCTCTCGATTGTGGCGTGGCAGGCAGTAATTTGCTGCAAATCCCGGGCTATGATGTGCCCAATGATACCGGTGGTTCGTGGGCTTTTAAAGGGCGATCTTAGCTACTATCCCTCCTCTCGCATCGCCTTCGGGCCGCTCCCTTTTACTATATCTCTCGGCCGCTCCCTCTGCTCCCGGCTGCGTCTTGCTTGGCGAATTGGGGGATGTGCTCACCTGCGACTATAATATTCGCCCCATAGGAGCTTCGATTTTGTGGGAGCATCGCACACTACGGCCTACCACCTCAGCGAAGAGAGGGCGCAGATGCCGAAGACGATGCGGTGTCTTATCCTTCGTCTCTCTTTTTGAGGCGGGAGTAGCCTCTTGTTGCACCTCTAGCCCTCTCTCTCTTCCCACTTAGGGGCTCCTTCCCTTTGGATCCCCACTTTCCCCTCTCTAGGGGTAGCAGTGGCTTCCCTCAAGGGAGGATAGATCTCTTTCTGATCTATCCTCCTCTTGCTGCTAATATAGAAATGATGAGAGGTTTACCGCCAAGAACTGCTATGCATAACAAGGGCGGTGTGCCGGCATGGAAGAGCATTCGGCGGGCCATACCGGGGTTGAAGAACCGAGCAAAGAGATTGCGGCGATACGTGTTGACCACGATAAGGCCAATCTGCTGATGACAAACTACTCCAATGCCAGAGAGAGATCGCCCGTATCTAGAGTTGTAAATTCAATATTGCTGTCGGGGTAGTGTTTGCTTGTGGTACTCCATCGCGGCACGCAACTCGATCTCGCTCAGTCTTCGTAGCTCTGGAGACGTTGAAGAGCATGTAGTTGGGCTTATTAGGCGGTGAGCTGCATCATGCGGTCAGAAAGAGTACAGCAGGGCGTCGCTGGTCAGAACCCGTGGCTACGCCGCCATTTTCTACCATCTGCGAGGTCTGCCGCTCGGGTGTCTTCCGGGTACTACGGTACGGGCACCTTGGCGCGGTCAATAACCTCAGCGGCCACAGAGCCACGATAAAGGTCTTCGTTGCGACGGCTTTCCCTCTTGTACCCATGCAGTGAGTGGCAGCCGGAGGACGGTTGCGGGCTGCGACGAGAGCACTACCATCCTCGGGTATCCCGTCAGCGAGTTGGGCGTCTCGAGAGGGCTTCGGGTAGTTCTTCGCTCATCATGTATCTCGAAAGATCCTTTTCGAGAGTTTCATTTTGCGTTCAGCACGCTCATGTTCACGACGGATGTTAAAGCTCCTGTGTGGCACGATAAAGCAGATATGTCAGGGGATAGCATGGGGCAACAGAGTAGAGAACTGCGAGAAATGAGCATGGAGCAATTTTGCAGTTTGAGGCCTCTGCGTTGCTGCAAAGTGGAAGGCAATCTAGCACGTTGGGCGTAGCAGTCGCTCAAGGTCCACCTTGAGGTGCAGAGGTGCGTGAGTAGCCTCCGTAGACTTGCCCTCTTTGTTGTGAGCCATCCACGATTGAGCTCGGCATATAGCTCGGGGCGGTTCCAGTGATTATTCTCAACACGTCTAGTGCGTGAGGGTGGGTCGCTCTCTTTGATGCGTACACGTGCGGCCAGAGACTACGAGTATCTGATTAACTTGCATTTTGCGGTGAAAGCCTCTGTCCCGCGCTCTGTAGCAACGTTTGTAGTGCCGGGCCTTTTCGAAGTGTGGATAGCTATGGTAACGAAGTTTTTCTTGTTGTTCCGGGATTGTTTTGCTCATGAATCGCTCTGTTGTAATGCCACTTTCTATGCTACTGCACAAGTAAAGATGGAGATATGTAGCCGGTGGTGGCATACACACAAACCCTCCATCCCTATTTTGAGACCTCCCTAGGGAGCGCTCTCAAGGTCGCCAGAGACAGAAGCCCTCGGAGGGCTCAGTCTATGACTAAGAGGCACCAGGGTGGCTCATTTCTCCATCCGAGGTGATCTCGCCTCTCCGTGCCTTTTATCCTGATTTTCTCTACAAGAGTTAGGCTTCCTTCTCGAGGGTCGGGAACTTCCTCCATCTCGATCGGTCCAGAGCGCCTTCTCTGGTATTGTTGTATCGTCAATTTCTACAATACCTCCGTCGGGACCCGGCTCGATGTGAATACCCGCGCTTCTTCCGTTTTCGTATTGGCACCGCCGAGAAATAGTTGCGTACTGTTTCTGCAGCAAGCCAACTCATCAGCGATGCGTTTGCGTGGCTCCATCGGGAAAATATCTTTTGATCCTTCTCAGTTCATTGAAAGTGATCGTCTTGGTCATGGGTCAATCCGTTGGTTGTTGGTACTCGTTGTGTTTACTTACGCCACTAAGTTACAACTTTATTTTTCTAGTTTACAACCTTTTCTGCAACTTCTTTTTGTAGAATGTTTTCCTCGAAGGATTTGATGTTATTATGCTGTTTTGTTTTACTGCTGCGGGCGATAGAGCAAATAGGGCCAGGGGTGTTAATCTCCGGAGGCAATGGCTGATTTTCTTTCGAAATAGCTTGAAAGTCAGGGGATACTGCCTGAAATATTTTTCGTTTCTGCTGGGAAAGAAAATTTTCTAACCGGTAAGTCGGTGCTTTTTAGCGGAAAAGGAAAAAGAAATCCCCAAAGGTAGGTTACTCTGGAGGGGTTTTCGTCGAGGGTGAAATTAAGATATTTCCGCTCGCGCGCCTGGCGAATAATGCGCTGGATGATGCGCCTGACTCGGTCTCCGTGCTACGATATGGGGGCGGGTGCCGGTCCTCTAGCGATAGCGTGGGCGGGGTGGTGATGCGTTTGCTAATTTTGCCCTCGAGTGTATAGAGGCTCAAGCGTATTACCCGGTTGGCAGCCGTGAGGTGGAGGAGAGCCTATCTCGCCCACTTGGGAGGATGAGACCCCGAGCTGCTCGTTGTTTTCGATCCTATCGGTGGGGGAGTACTTCGCTGTTATCGTACCACCTCTATCGTGTAGATTGTCCTCTTCGTTCCCCTCGGATCGGTATAGGTGAGGCTTCGCCCACGCGTACCACCCTCGGCCATTCCTCTTTTACAATATATTCCTTGACGATGGGGAGGGGACGGGGCGCTTGCCTCCAGCGTGAATTCGGTATCGTCTTCGGGTTATCTGCTCAGGATTGTCGCTTCATGGAGTCGGATGGCGGCATATCCATCGGTGATGCGCCTACCTAGAAAATGGTTCCCGAGGTCGCGAGAGAAAAGAGCGTCTACATATTGCTGAATATTGTCGCCGGTCCTTTTACCGAATAGATAGAGGCGACATTCGTCTTTTCGTTGCGAGTGGAGAAGCCGACCAGAGGGGAGCGTTGCGCATCCACCTTAAAGGGGTGCTTGAGGTAGACTGTGTACCAAGATTTGTCTTGCCATCCCTCAGGCACATCGAATTGCTGGCTTACGGTGTTTGAGGCGTTGCACGAGTGCCGTAGCGCAAGAAAGGTTTTGTGGTTGCCCATGGCACTGCGTGTGGGCATGTAGCTAATGGCGTGGATATAGACCTCTTTGTTGTGCGAGGCGAAGTATTCGCTTGGGAATTTGCTCGCAATAGTCTGGTACTGAGGTCTATGGCCTCCGTGGCTATTCTGCTGACATGCGGCAGCCGTAGCTTGTTATACTGAGGATCTTGGGGGTAACCAGAAGCGAAATCTCCTGCATATTGTAGGGGCGATGCCACGAGAGGAGACCCCCGAGAAGCCTTCTTTTACTGGGAGATAGGGTGCAGTGGCATCACCTACATAGATGCCCTCCTCGATGCAGTCGCAAAAAGCCTCTTTTTCGTCGCTAGAGGTTATAACCTCGCTGTTGTAGGTGTAGTGAGGCTTGTACGCCGTGAGACAACGGGCCGTGGGCTCCCTCAAGGCTTTTTGGTGATTCGGAATAGTCGGTGGCAGCGATTCCCTTGGCAATCTCTACTCCATTGCGATATAGCGTGTAGTCGATACTCCAACCCGAGGATGTGCTCGCGTGAGGACCTACCAATTAATTTTAGGCGATCTTCACTCCTTGCGGATGCTGGAGTTGGCTAATGGGTTGGAGGGGTCGTAGGTATCCGGCCTCGTCGCGCCAACGCCCCCTAAGTGTCTCGGCACTCCCATTGCCCTTGGGGTCGAGGAAGGAGGCCATCTGGGTCGTAGGGTCTCCCTCTTTTTTGTACTTATCCCAGTGGTGAGCGAGTTTGCCATAGAGATTTTCGCTGTGGGGCGCATCCGCCGGTACCACCTGAGAGGGTTCCTAATACGAGGGTGCTCTTGGTTTCCAGGCGAGGACGGAAGAGCCTCTGTAGCGCCTTGCGCAAAGCTAAAAGCGGAAGTGTGCGTCCTTGTCCCCTTGAGTCTCCTCGAGGATGGTTCCGCTGTGCCAGGTGCCATCCATTACGGGAGATTGAGCATGGTCGTATACCGATATTTTCTTGGCGTCTCCTCCGGGTGATGTGTCCCAACCCCTTGGGGGAGCACTTTGCGCCTATCCCATCCATTATAGTACACTCCGGTAGCAGCTCGGGGGATGGGTTGGTTGAGCACTCGAGGAGTATCCATCGGATTGCCCGGCAATGGGGAGAAGGATAGCAGTTTACATCCCTACCATACTCTTGCCTACGGAACAGGGAGGCGGCCATTGCTGCAGCTCGGTTTTCTCAGTGGAAGGATCCATTGATCAAGATCCGCCGGAGTATTCGCATCTTGGCCGTGGAGCTCTCGCAGTGGGCGGCCGAGAGGATGAGGGGGCGGAAGTCTTCGTTGGTGTTGGTGAGTTGCCGCTACGAGGCTGGCTCCTCTTTGTTTATCGCGAACATTTGTACTACGCCGGCCTTCTCGCTTTGCCACTCTGCGCCCTCTTTGCAATTGACATTGATCTGCGAAACTCATCCAAGCCTCGTCCGGATGGAGCACGCCCGCATCGGGTAACCCCATGGTAGAGAAAGGGAATTACACTGAGAGGAAGGCTGGGCAGCTCGCCCGAGATGGGGAGGGTGTACTCGAGGATCCACGCTACTACCCGAGAGGCTCGGTGGCGAAACGTCCGTGTGTGGGGTGCGTCTCGTGGGTATGAGCGCCGAGGGGTTGGCTTCGATCGGGAGAGTAGATGAATAGTTCTCCCCCGAGGAAATGAAGAAATCGTCGTAGGTGAGCAGTACTCCCTTTGGCTCCTTCAGGGTCGATCTGCAAGCGGTATGCAATGCGGCCATCGCAGAGCTGCGTGCGCACGGCATCGCGAGCAGTCGATATTGGCAGAAGTCTGCGCCCAATGCTAAAGGGGTTTGCCCGTCGAGGCGGAGTGCGCCTGGCGGTGCAGCGCCCGTTCGTCGTCGGGATTGAAGTTGGAGCGTGGGGTGATGACCTGGCGGGGGTAGCCGCACTGAAAGCCCTTCTGCGTTATCACGAAAAGAAGGAACCCCGCCAAACGATATCTGAGCCCGGAGCCTACAGGGTAGTCGCTTTGCCACCAAAAAGCCCCGATGAGGGGCCTAGAAATCAAGATGCTTCATAAAGAATTTCTTCCATAGAATCTACGTTGCACAAAGGTAGTGAAATAAGCAACAATGTTTGTTTTACGGCGAGCGTCAGTCGGCATATAAAAAGTGAAGAGGGGCGGCCCATAGTTCGAGCCACCCCTCTCTTAGAGAATTTTATATCAAGTACTGTCGGTACTTATCGGATAATGCGTTGCGTCTTGCGTCCGTTAGTGCCATCAAGTACTACGATGTAGTTGCCGGCAGCAACGTCTTCCATAGAAATGGTGCTCGCTGTCTGACGAACCATCTTCACGGTTTGCCATCCATTGTGTAGATAGCAAGGCTGGTGAGAGCGTCGCTACCACTTCACGTGCAAGAGCCGTCAATGCCCACTGTTGTGGGGTACCGGTGGGTTCTGTAGCATCGGTAGTGATCTCTTCGTTGCTCGTGTATGCACCATCTTCATACTTCACTTCTGCGGTGTATGTGTCGTTTTTCACTGCCATCTTTGTCTACATATTCGCAGTACAGCCTCTACCATTAGCGATCTCTGTGCCAGTACGCCCGATGGTGAGACCCGCTGCTGCGGGAAGGGAAACTATAGTTTCTTCGTGACGTGAGATGCGTTGATCATCTGCGCTGGTCGTGGGCTTCTTCACGTTACTTACGAGGATACTGAGCGCGGCAGCATGGCCGCTGTACTTTGAAACGGATACCGTGAGGATACTGCGTCACTGTAGGACCGGATGTACTTGACTCATTCTCTGAGCAATGTCGTCTACTGTACTCGCTGCAGCATCGCTCGTGTACTTAACAAAGCTGATGGGGAATGGAGTGGCATTCTTGTTGGGGATGATGGTCACGCCGGCAAACCGTACTACTCTCAAGATCGGTGGCGATAGGCTTTTGGAGTGCTTACGGTAACCCATTGGCCGGGTGCCCAATTTGAGGAACATCGAAGGTTGATTCACATAGTACTGTGAGATGCATCTTGCTAGAGTGTACGTAAATGCCTGCTCTACTCGATAGACTTTTGGTGGGTACGCGCGGATGCATGTAGCCATGAGGAAACCCGATCCCGTTGGCATCGAAAAGAGGCCGTGAAATTTGCTCGCTAAATGTAATCTCCGTGGGAGTATAGCCATTGCAGTGGTTATGGGTGCGAATAGAGCCTTTATAGTTGAGGACAATCTCTTCGTACTCAGAGGTTTCTTTCGTGCGCCAAAGAGGTCGCTTCTCTTGGAAGTTGTGGAGGCTGATTTCGAGAGATGCGTACCCCGCCACTCGTTTCTCTGCTAACCCCAATAGCGGGTGCAGTCTGGCTCTTTCGCCAGTGTAGATGCCCTGCTCAGCCCAATCGGTAACAGCACGCAGCTCAGATGGTCTATCGGGGTTTTCTGTGGCGATGCCTGTGCCGTCTCATGGCGAGCTTGTATGCCTGCATCGGTGGTGGAGCCGTGGTTGTCTTTTTCGGCTTCGGTGACCAGGTTCGAGTGAGACTCCGGTAGCCTCTGTGCAACATCTGAGATCTCTACCATTGCGGCTGATGTTTGTACTTCGCTGTCCAGCCATCAGCAAGATGGGTACGCGAAGACAGCCAAAGTAACCTTGATGTTGTGCCTTCCACGGATAACTTTTACTCCAGAAACAATGAAGACGAGGGTTCCTGCCTCATCTTCGCATCTACCACGTAGTTTGGTTGCTTGTCCAGTAGTCTTGTCGAGAAGGAGGCCATTTTGTGTTGCAGCGTCATGCCATCCTTTTATGTCTTATCAGTGATAGTCGTCTGCCATAGCGGTTTGTGCGCTTTGGCGTCCACCTCCGCGGTGAGTGCTACCTACCACTAGTTTGTCTTCATTCCAGAGAGAAGAGCCAGAGGTCCACCTTCGGTTTCACCCTTGGTGACGTGGGAGAAGAGTGCATCGGCGAAAGCGTCTGGTGTGCCATGGTGATGGTACATCGCCATCTAGACGGAGAGTAGCATCTCCGGCGGGATCGTGGATACCAACACTGTACTGGGGATGGCATCTGAGAGCGATCCCAACAGTTGTATTAGACACGGTAAGAATCCCGGGATCATTTGGTCTAATTTGAGGAAGACCATCCGACTGCTTATGAATAGGAGGAAGGCCATGAGATTCGCAACCTACCATGGTCCTACGGCCCAATACGGAACCGCTGCTGCAGCCCATTTTTCGTAATTGAGGTAAAAATCCACTGGTCGGGGAGTCACTCTCAGTCTTTCTTCTGTTGTCAAGCTCTCGCAGTGTGCTGCCGAGATGATATGAAATTAAAGAGTCTTCGTTTGTGTTGTTGAGAAGGTCGCTGAACAGATCGAAACGTATCCATGATACATGATCATCTGTACAACACCGCCTTTTGGTCTTGCCATTCAGCCCCCCTCTTCAGTTGATATTCACCGGAGCAATCGTCGCTTGCTTGGTCTTCACCGGGTCTTCTGTAGGTGCCGCCTTGGCGAATATATACCCTACTGAGGGAAGTAAATTGAGGCATCTCTTCGCTATTGAGAGCAGGTTTGTACTCAGAAATATGGCGGTAGTGCCGGGTAGAGGCGCTCGGTACAGGGTGTGTTTCGTAGGTGTGCCACCGAGTACAGTCTTTGCGATCAGGAGTGTAGATGAAGAGTTCTCCTCCATCTTGGGGATGAAGGAAATCGTCGTAATAGAGAATGTTGGCCTTGGCATTTTTTTGCATCAATGGGTGAGGCGGTACACAACAATTGCCAAATCATCGAGCGTTATGCGCTCGGCATCACGGAAACAAAATTGATGTCGTGGCAATAACGCCAATAACCAAAGGTTTTACACGCACTTGCTGTGCATCCCGGGCTTGTAGCCCCTTGACGTCGTCGAGGGTTAAAGTCGGGGCGTACCTCTGTGCTTTAACTGACCCCTGCAGAACGTAGGGAGTTGGTTGGCTGGCTGGCTCGCAGGCTCTCCCTCCAAACGATATTTGCGCGGCGGCAAGCAGCGTAGAAGGCTATTAGCGTAGTAGTGCTCAGTAGGCTTTAAGTATGGGTTTTGTTACATTTCATCGTTAGTATGATTGTATGAGTCTTCTTATTACTTGTTTCTACCTCGCACAAGGTACAATTTTCTTTAACAGTGTGCGATTTGTTTCTCTCTTGCTAATATTTTAGGAGACTTTGATAGTTTGAGAGAGATTCTAGCTTGTCTCTTATTTCCTTTTCGGGTGGATTTTTTTTGTTTCCAGGTTGGTTTTACTCAAAAAAAATACCTGCTCTCTATAAAAAGAGAGGCAGTTTTTCTGAGAAATTAGCCGGTTTATCGGGCGCTATGGCTAGCGTATTATCGGAAGATGTGTACACTTCGTCACGCATTACCTTCGAGTACAACAATATAGGTATTGCGGCAGCAAAGCTCCTCTACTGGAATGCTTGCGGATGGGCGCTCTACTTTCTTGAGGAGTAGCCCATCTGCTGTGTAGATAGAGAGGGTGGCGATGGAGAGCTATTCGTGAGTGCAAGAGGGCATCTGCTCCAATTTGTAGAGACCCAGGCGCCTCGGCTGCGTTGGTAATCACGATTGCCGGTGTACACTTCGTACACTACCTCGATATCGTATTGGTCGCTTTCTTTGCCGTTCTTATCAGGTACTCAGCGCTTATCGAATTCTCACTCCCATTTTATACAGGCAACACTTGTCCATTCCGTTTCTGATAAACTCTTTTACAATAGGGAATGGAGCAAGGGCGCGCTGGTGGAAAGACAACGGTTGTCTTCGAGGTCAAACTTTCGCTGTTGGTACTTAGCAAAGACCGATGGCGAGAGTACCGGATGGTACTACTGTGTGAACGCCTTTTGTCTGAGAGAGGAGGCATGTGAATAGCTCGCCTCTTTTAGATCGAGCAAAGGAAACCATCAGTGAGGGCGGTAATCGTCGCTCAATTGTCGTAGTAGCACAAGAAGTCGGCAGCTACGGCATTGGGCATCTTCCTCCGGCAAAGAGTACCTTCTCATGGTCGATCTTTACGGGCTTGTCGAACATGACGGTAACCCGTTATCCAGCACTTCCACGTAGGCACCTTGAAAGAACTTGGTTACGATGCTGCTGGATTTCTTGGAGGTTTGTAGGAATGTATGAAGTGCTCGGCTGAAGTGGGCATGAGGCGCAAGCCGTGTACATACCGCTTTGTCATTGGAGCGGAGGGCATCCGGGGAACTTACTGAGGAGGTGATGTGTGAGGTACAGGAGTAGCCTCAGAGGATACCTTTATTCTAGAGTAAGTGGGCTTATACCACATCGCTTTTGGGCGCCCCCAAAGAGGTTATTTCTTGGAAGTTGAGGGGAGATTCCAGGAGAGATGCATACCGCCGTCGCTCTCTTTGCTTTTGCTGATACGGCACCCATGTGGTGCGTTCGCCTGAAATGCTTTGCTCTGCCCAGTCCGTTTCTACATAACGCTCCGGTTCGGCAGGATCGGTAGCGGGTCGTTGCCCGAGCCGTATTCATGTGAAACTTGTACGGGTAAGAGATCGTTTGGCAGCTCCTTCTCGTCTCTGTTGGCCTTCTCTGCTTTGATGTCCGGTTCAGAGAAGGTCCTTCTCGGCCCGTTTGTATTCGACGGTACTATTGTTTGCGTCAGCCTTACTTTCATCCGGGCAAGGTATGTTATTGGGCACAACATCCCAGCTCACTTTTATGTTATCTCCTCTTTTTCTATTTTAAGGCCCGTTACGCTGGGTAGAGGGCGTATCTACGCCATTTTTTCTTTCTCCAAGTGCCTTGGAGAGAGAGGGCAACTCCGCCCATTTGGTCGAGGAGGTAGACATCTTCTCATTGAACTTATCCCAGTGGTACGAGTTTGCCGTAATAGTTGGTCCCGTTGTGCAGCCGCCCCACCGGTGAGGGTTCACACAGCTTATTCTCATTCCAGAAGAACCAGACGATCCGCCCTCGGTTTCGCCCTTGATGAAGCGGAAGAAGATGTGGGCACCTTCAGCACCGGCATCCTTCTCCGGCGTATCAGTCGTCAGGTCCTGGTGCAACGCCTCCCGGGTGTACACAGAGATTTTCTTTGCGTCACCGGCAGGGTGGTGCATGCCTACCCGCTATTGGGGAGTACATCGGATCTATCACACCCATTGTAATAGACACGGTACGACTCAGGAACCTCTTGCTTTAGCTCTGGCAAAAGACCATCCGACTGACCATCGATGGGCAGGAATGCTCCGGATGTCGCTAGACCTACCATCGACAGCTTGCTCTCGAAGATGCGATGCGCCGTTGCTGCTGTTGGGCTTTTTCGTGAGTGGAGGGTGAATCCATCTGGCGAGATCGGCCTCGCTTGTCTTTCCTGTTTTGTTGCACTCTCGCGGTGTGCTGCCGAGAGAATGTAGGGCTTGAAGTCTTGGTTTTGTGTTGATGAGGAGGTTCCCCGAACATACACTGATGTGTCTCATTCACCATCGTTAGTTTGTGCGACACCTGCTTTTGAGTCTGCACCACTCGGCCTTCGGCCGCAGTCACGTTGAAGGCGCAATCATCGTGTGCGCTATCTTCACCGTCTCTAAGTCCGGCTTCGCGAGAAGAAGATGTACCCTACCGAAGAATTGGATAGAGGGCATCTCTTGGCTATTGAAGTAGAGGATAGTACTCAAGCAGCTCGTAGTGCCGGGAGCATCTCCGTGGCAAAAAGCCCCATGTGTGGGTGCGTCTCGTGCGATGTAGACCGAGGCACCTTGCGGTGGTCGGTGTGAGTATATAGTTCTTGCCTCCGGCTCAGATAGAAGAAGTCGTTGTAGTAAAAGTAGGTTGACTTTGAGCATCCTTTACGTCTATGGTAAGACGGTACATTGTGGTGCCATCCTCTAGGGTGATACACTCCAACATCACGAGCAAAATCAATGTTTGTTTCGATCAGTTTGACCCTACCGTCAGAGGTTTTACGTGCAGCTTACAGTTAACCTCCCAGCCGTTGATACTTTTCACATCGTCCGGATTGAAGTTGGGAAGAACCTTTATTTCCTTGGGAGCCGCAGTAGAGCGCAGGGCGCTAGAGCTTACAGGGTGGTTAAAGCTTGCGGGAGTGCCTCCGAACGATATTTGCGCAGTAGCAGAGAAATAGGTGAACGGTGCCGCTACTGGCATAGAGCCAATAGACGCCTTTGCAATGAGAGGTATTTCCTTTCATTGCTGTTTTAGTTGTTTGGTTCTTTATCTGGCCGGATGCAAAAGTACAATTTCCCTGTTACAGAGAAGAAGATGAGAGGAAAAAGAAACCCGGCGAGAAAAAGGTGTGCAGTCTCTCTCTTTGATTCTTTTCGAGAGGTTACTCTGTGATCGGTGGCTTGCCTTTCGTCAGATGGATAGACTGAGGCGTCAGCTCGAAGTGTGGTTCTAGTTCAAGGGTGGCACCCTCAATGCTTGTGCGATACAGAAATCTATCATGAGGACTTCTAGCAATAAGGAGCGTTCCGATGATAAGTGGCTCATGTGTGTGCAGCTCTAAGAGGCGGTACCAAATATGTATCCAGGAAGCGATAAAGGACTTTGCCCGACAACTTCAAGGAATGGGCTTCTGAGGAATGAAGGAGGCAGGAAAGAAATTGGAAGCTTCAACACCTTACTTCGCAAAGGACGACTTCGTGGATGGTGACCTATCAAAGGGGGTGATGACGCATTTCAGAAGCCGAAAGCCACTGACAATACCAGAAAAGGGCGGCAATTAGGCACGAAAATCGTACACCAGAACAAGCGCAAGCCCGTTACAGAGCGCGCTGGGATGAGCGTAGCGCAAGCCGTCTTATGGCAAAAAGCGAAGAGATAAAGGATGAGGTTCAGGCATTCGCTGTTAGCGTTGCTGCTTGAGTTCGGCGGACGTGTCACGCCTGTCAATCTGAAGACGGGGGCATCTATCATACGCAGAAGCTGGGTGCGGCTGAAGTGAACCGCGAGAGCACGCGAGAGTAAAGGATGATGCTGTGCGGACAACAATCATGGTTGATTCGGACAAGGTTGATGGCGTGAGGAGCTACGCTCAAACACGTCCAAGTCCAGTGGTAGGTAACGTGCAGCGAATTAAAGGTGCGAGGCTGGTGGTGTTTTCGCTCGGATATACGGTGCCTATCGTCAGTATCAATGGGGCAAATGGATTGACCGCTGAAATACCCGGTGAACACACAAGATGATATGCATGAAAGAACCACCCGAAGACGCTAAGCGCATAATCGGTGAGGCTCTTTGGCGCGAATCGAAAACGGGACTACCTGGTGAGCTTGGTCACAATACTATGAGCAATACGGGTCGCTCACAGCTTACGAACAACAGCGATTGGCTTGGGAGAGAGATTGCCCGTAAGTCAGAGGGAGTATTACAGCCACTTCACGAATTGATCTCTTTGCGACACCCGAAGACGTGTCTATTGTACTCTTTCAAAGGATTGGTCGCAGTGCATTCATCCTCCGTGGCTGGGCATCCCCCAAGCTGCGCTGCTCGTTTTGTCTGCAAGCTTCGTTTGCAGTCTGAGAGGCTTTTTAGATAGCAGTTGCGTTTAAGTCTCTCTATTGACAACTCACTTCGTAGTTATTGAAATCTGTTCCATTATTCTTGTTTTGAATAAGCAGTCATTTAATTCAGCCACTCGCATCCCTGCCTTGTTTTCATGCGCCATACCACTTGTGGTAAAAGCAATCGCTATAATATTTACTTTGTTTTTGTGTAAAATTACTGTAGAATATGCTGTGCTTTAATCTTTGAGAAAGAATCTTGATATCGAGCTTCATTGCCTGTCTTTTCACTCTACATTCTTTCCATCAAAAGATAGACAAATAGAGATCCCGTATCTGCATCTTTGACCGCGAAATAGTATGCGGAAACATTTTCTGTACGGAATATTTGATAAAACTACCATCTATTTGTAAGAATATACTGTGCTTTCTAATACGGTTTATGCAAGATGTGATTTTTTTGTTCATCGTCTTGTCTTTTTGCGATTGCAGCATTCCACGAAAGATTGTACCTTTTTGTTCTTGTAGAATCCAGGGGCAGTTCGAATGACCATAGTCTCATAACTTAACGATAGCAAACTGCTCGGAGTTAACCATTAAATTTCATAAGAAAACCCTGCCTCTTTTTGGAAGCGAGGTATTTTTTAGTAAACCAACCTGGAAACAAAAAAAATCCACCCGAAAAGGAAATAAAGAGACAAGCTAGAATCTCTCAAACTATAAAGTCTCCTAAAATAATAACAGAGAGAACAAATCGCACTATTTGAAGAAAATTGTACCTTTATTACAGGTGAAACAAGTAATAAGAAGACTCATACGATCATACTAACGATGAAATGTAACAAAACTATTAACAGCTCTACTGAGCACTACGCTAATAGCCTCTTCACGCTGTTTGCCGCTGCGCAAATATCGTTTTGGAGGAGAGCCTGCGAGCTGATCAACCAACCAACTCCCGTTTGCAGGGTCAGCAAGTAATAGAGTACGCCGACTTTAACCCCGACGACGTCAAGAATACAAGCCTGGATGCAGCAAGTGCGTGTAAACTAACTGGTTATTGGGCGTGCTATTGCCACGGACATCAATTTTGCTCGTGATGCCGAGCGCGCAGCAGCTCGATAACGGCACCGTTGTGTACCGCCTCACCATTGATGCAAAATGCCAAGGCCAACATTCTCTATTACGACGATTTCTTCATCCCCAAGATGGAAGAACTCTTCATCTACTCCCGATCGCAAGACTGTACTCGGTAGTACACCTACAAATACACCCAAGCATGGTGCTACCGAGCCTCTACCGGCACTACCGCCATACTTGATACAAACCCCGCTCTCAATAGCGAAGATGCCCTCAATTCTGATTTCCTCGGTAGGAATATCGCCAAGGCACCTAGAAGACCCGGGTGAAGACCAAGCAAGCGACGGTGCTCCGTGAATATCAACTGTAAGGGGCCGAATGGCAAGACCAAAAGGCAGGTGTTGTACAGATGATCATGTACTCAGGCGGATACGTTTCGATCTGTTCGGGCGACCTTCTCAACAACACAAACGAAGACTTTACTATATCATCCGGCGGCACACACTGCGAGAGCTTGACAAATAGAAGAAAGACCTCCGAGGTGACCTCGACCAGTGGTTTTACCTTCCACTACGAAAAAATGGGCTGCAGCAGCGGATTTCGCTGCAGCTGGGCCGTAGTAAGACCGCTGGTAGGTTGCGACCTCATGGCCTTCCTTCCCATTCAAGGGCAGTCGGATGGTCTTCTCCTCAAATTAGACCAAATGATCTGATTCTTACCGTGTCTACTACAGCGGTTGGGATCATCAGATACCATCCCCAACAGTGGGTTGGTATCACCATCTACCGGAGATGCTAAAAACTCTCTCTATAATGGCGATGTAACGCTCAACACCTAGCACCACTCAGACGCTTTCAGGGGCCCCAATACGCACTTCTTCTTCCATTTCACCAAGGGTGAAACCGAAGGTGGATCTTCTGGCTCTTCTCTGGAATGAAGACAAACTAGTGGTGGAGTACTCACCGGTGGAGGTGGACGTTGCCAAAGCAGTACAAACTTCTATGGCAGACTAAACTATCACTGGGATAAGTACAAAAAGGATGGCGACGCTACAACACCAAATGGCCTCCTTCCTCGACCCCAAGACCAATGGACAACAGCAAACTACGTGGTAGATGGAAAGATGGGCAGGAACCCTTCGTCCTCTGTTTCTGGAGTAAAAGTTATCCGTGAAGGCAACCAGCATCAAGGTTACTTGGGATGCCATTCCTCGCACCCATCTTGCCGATGGCTGGAGAGTGAAGTACAACATCAGCCGCAATGGTAGAGATCTTGACAACGTACAGAGGCTACCGAGTTGAACCCGTCACCAAAGCCGAAAAGACAACCACGGCTCCATCACCTGTAATACAAGCTCGCTATGAGTATGGCACGGGCATCGCCACAGAAGCGATAGACCCGGCGCCATGCTGTTACCGATTGGGTTGAGCAGGGTATCTACATTGGCGAAAAAAGGCCAGACTGTACCCGTTATTGGGGTTAGCAAAGAAACGGGTGGCGGTACGCATCTCTTGGAATCAGCCCTACAGCCTCAAGAGGTTACTCTCTTTAGCGCACCCAAAGAAACCTCTGAGTAGAGATTGTCCTCGCTTCTCAAGGCTCTATTCGCACCCATAACCACCGCAATGGCTATACTCCCACGGAATTACATTTGCGAGCAAATTCCCCACGGCTCTTTCGATGCCAGCGGATCGGCTCTCTATGTACATGAATCGCGCAATACCTACTCAAAGCTATCGGGAGTATATAAGGCTTACGCACTCCTTAAGATGGTAAACTCACAGTACTATATGAATCAACCCTTCGATGTTCCCTCAAATTGGGCACCCGGCCAATGGGTGCAAATGCTACTCCAAGAAAGCTATCGCCATCGATCTTGAGAAAGTACTGTTTATGACGTGACCATCTAACAAGAATGTCGCCATTCCCTCTATCAGCTTTATTAAATTACACGAGCGATGCCGTGCGCGAGTATGTGAATGGGAATATTGCTCTGAAGATGGACAGACATCTTATCCTATGGTGATGCAGTATCACTGCGAATCGTTTCCAAAAGTACAGCTGACTATGCTGCCATTAGCACATCCTTGTAAGTAACGTGGAAGCCCATGACTGGCGCGATCAACACTCATACATGGGGAGAATATAGTTCCCTTCCCCAAAGTAAAGGTTTTCACCATCGGCGTAATGGCACAGAGATCGCTAATGTGAGGCTGTACGCGAATATGTAGAACAAAGATGGTGAGTGAAAACGACACATACACCGTGAAATTAGTAGCGAAGATGGTGCATACACGAGCAACGAGAGAGATCGCCACCATTTTCTGGAACCACCGTATACCCCACAACAGTGGGCATTATTGAGCTCTTGCGTAAGTGGTGGCGACATTCTCACCAGCCTTGCTATCTACACAATGGATGGCAAACTCGTGAAGATGGTTCGTCAGCCAGCGAGCATTTCTGGAGACGTTGCCGCCAGCAACTACATCAATAGTACCAGTGGCACTAACGGACGCAGACGCAACGCATTATCCGATAAGTACCGACGGTACTTCTGATATAAAAATTACCCTAAGAGAGGGTGGCTCGAACTATGGGCCGCCCATCTTCACTTTTATATGCCTACGACGCTCGCCAATAAAACAAGCATTGACCTTATTTCACTACCTTTTGTGCAACGTGATTCTATGGAAGAAATTCTTTTTATGAAGCAAAAATCTTTGGTTTCTAGGCTCCTCATCGGGGGCTTTTGGTGGCAAAGCACTACCCTTGGCTCCGCTCAGATATCGTTTGGCGGGGTTCTGCTTCTTTCAGGATAACGCAAGAAGGGCTTCGTGCGGCTACCCCGCCAGGGTCATCTTCGCCCACAACTTCCAATCGACGACGAACGGGCTTCCACACCGCCAGGCGCACTCCGCCCTCACGGGCAAACCCCTTAACGGGCGAACTCTGCAATATCGACTTTGCTCGCGCGATGCGTGCGCACACCAGCTCTGCGATAGCCGCGTATTACTGCTTGCAGATCGACCTGAAGGGGAGCCAAAGGGTACTGCTCACTACGACGTTCTTCGCTCCACTCGGAAACTGTTCATCTACTCTCCCAGGTCGGTAGCCTCCTCAACGCCTATACCCACGGACACCCACACACGGACGTTTCGCCACCAGGCCTCTCTCCGGGTAGTGGCGTGATCCTCAGTACCCTCCCATCTCGGGCGAGCTGCGCAGCCTTCCGCCCTCTAAGTGTAATTCCTCTTCTCTACCAGCTGGGGTTGCACCTGATGCGGGCGCGCCCATCAGGACGAGGCTTCTGATGGTTTGCCAGATCAATGTCAATTGCAAGAGGGCGCAGGTGGCAAAGCAGAAGGCCGGCGTAATTACGATGTTCAGCGGCAGGGGAGGGCCAGCTTCTGTAGCCTCCTCAACAACATAACGAAGACTTCCGCCCCTCATCCTCTCGGCCGCCCACTGCGAGCTCCACAGCCAAAGTGCATAATACTCCCGGCGGATCATGATCAATGGATTTTTCCTTCCTACGAAAACCGGGCTGCAGCAATGGCACCTCTCCCTGTTCCGTGGCAAAGAGTGGTAGGATGTAAACTGCTATCCTTCCTCCCCATTGCGGGCAATCGATGGACTACTCGACTCAATAACCCATCTGAGCTACCGGTACACTATAATGGATGGGATGGGCGCAAAATGCTCCC